>Ga0180223_1000010_pt1 | contig 627001 bp, 565 predicted proteins | sample eDN5th30CKraftOP_FD_151337 | JGI IMG/M metagenome (GOLD analysis project Ga0180223, IMG submission 151337) | Enriched Organic Plus compost microbial communities from Emeryville, California, USA - eDNA 5th pass 30_C Kraft OP (version 2) (version 2) ... | reverse complement strand
TCGACATGGCCGCGTTGTAGGGCTCCAGCTCCGCGACCTCCCCGGTTACCGGGTCCAGCGTCAGGCCGTGCGCGTCGAGCACTTGGGCGAGGTGTGGGTGCGCGGCGATGACGGCCGTGCCGAGGGCGCGGATCGCGCCCTGCTGCCGGAACAGCGCCGCCGTGTCCAGCCCGCGCCAGCCGCCAGCCGCCCACACGCGGGCGCCGATCTGGAAGTGGATGTGCCGGTGCGGGTCACCGGCCCGCGAGGTGTGATGCACGATCGAGACGGTTTCGAGCTGCTGGACCGGCACGACCTCCTGCCGCCCGCGCGGGCCGATCCGGGTGACGCTGTGCTCCCCGAGCCAGCGCCGGATCTCGGCCACCGCGTCCTTCTGCGCCGCATCCAGCGCCGCCGACACCTCCGGGTGCAGGGCAGCCGCGATCGACAGCGACTTCGGCGCGTTCACCACCATCTCCAGGAACCGCGGGCTGCCCCGCCTGCCCTCGCCCGCCTGCCGGGGCTTGCCCATCGACTCGCCGGTGAGCGGGTTGATCCAGTCCACCCAGGCGGCGTACTCCTCCGGGTTCAGCGCGCCCTCCCCGATCACGGCCCCCCGGCCGTCGACCACGGCGAACTCCGCGATCGCGGTCCCGCCCTCCAGGTAGTAGTCGTCGGCGCGAGAGCGGTCGGACTCCAGATAGCGCAGCGCGGCCGCGCCGGTGCCCCGGAACGGGATCACGCCGCCCTTCATGGCCGCCTCACTCTCATCTAAGATTCTTGCAACTACCTATGGTTGCATCCGTGCATTCGACTAGAGTTTTGGCGGAGAGGCCAGTCTTGGAGTCGGGGGGGGTGGGAGGCTCTTGGGCAACGCAGAGGGGGATTTGTGGCGGGATAAGTGTTCTCGTGCAGGCGATGGGGCACCGGGCCGCGGCTCTGCACGCTCACACGGCAGGCCCCGGTTTCTTCTCCAGCGCGCAGAAGCGGATCAGGCCCACTTCACATCGACCGTGATCGTGGTCTTGATGTTGGCGCCCTTGAGGACGGCTCCGGCGAGGTTGGCGCCGCTGAGGTTGGCGTCGGTGAGGTCCGCGTTCGTGAAGTCCGCACCCGCGAGGTTCGTGCCACGGAGGTCGGTGCTGCGGAGGTCTGATCCGGCGAAGTTCAGCGTCGCCCCGTCAAGCGTTGCGCCCGAGAGCCGAGCGCCGACCCTTGCCCAGTCCTGACGAATCCACTTCTGCACGGAGAGCGTCGGGCTTTCGAAGATGGCCCCGCGCAGGTCGGTGTCGGTCAGGTCCGCGTTGCCGAGCTGGGTGCCAACGAACACGGCTCCGGCGAGGTTGGCGCCGCTGAGGTTGGCGTCGGTGAGGTCCGCGTTCGTGAAGTCCGCACCCGCGAGGTCGGCCCCCATGAAGTTCATTGCTCGGAGATCAGCCCCCGAGAAGTCAGGACCGGCGGCAGCAAGATCCGCACTTAGGTCTAACTCCTCGGCATCGGCATCCGCGCTCGAGTGCCTGTCCCTTTCGGCTGATATTTCTTCGGACGCCACGACCGTCTCTCTGGCTGGCTCAACGGCGACATCGGAGATGGCGGTTGACTGGCCGAAAGCAGATAGGTCAACCGAGGAGCGCAGCGTTAGGAGCCGGGCGGCGCTCTGCTCGTCGATCGACGAGCAGAGCCGGTACATGGTGTCGAGCGCCCGCCAGGCGTAGTCGCTCGGGTGGTCGTCGGAGCCGAGGTGCTTGTTCTTGTTTCGGACCCCCATCAGCTCGTAGGCCCAGCCGCGATGGTCCTGTCCAAGCACGGGGCCGAAGATGCGCGCCCAGTGCTTCGTCAGCAGGATCAGGCACCCGTTGATGTCGAGTGCGCTTGCGAGTTCGTCAATCGTGCCGGAGGCCGGAAGCTTCCGGTGCTTCCGCACATCCTCAATGGTCGGAGTCCGATCGTGGATGAAGACTTCGAGGACACCTTCGGTCCACCAGTTCTCCCCGAACTTCTCTGCAATCCCCTGGCACACGAACACGGCGAGGGGGTCGCGGAGTGCGCGGAGCCCGGAGGCTACGAGTGCCTCGTTGGTAGCGGTCATATGCGCCTCCTCGTCCCGGTCGGCCTCCAGGTGGGAGGTGATGATCGCTCGCGCGTACAAGTTTGGCAGGGTGCGCGGCGGCGTCGGACGAGGTACGGGCATAGGAGTGCTACTTCCCACTGGTCTTCTTCATCGTGAAGTTACCATTGCCGAGGTTGACCTTCGTGTAGCCGCCGAAGGAGTTGCTTGGGCCGGACTTCTGGCTGAGTCGCGCGGAGCTGACAGTCGTGCCCGCTCTTGCCGACCGACCGCCGCCGCTCTTACCGCTGTTCTTCGCCATGATCGCGTTCCTTTCCGTCGAATGAGCGAAATATTCCAGAATACACAGGAGATCACCCGGGCGCAACTGTCGTGCGTGACCGACTTAGGCTGGTGCCAGAAGGCTTACGGGGCGAGCGCGAGGAAGGTCTGTCGGAGGGCAGCCAGGCCTTTGTGACCTTGATTCGTCGGACGGTTCCACTGGTCGTATGACGGGTGTGGGACTTCCAAGAGGTGGGCTACCGGCGTTGGCCGGATCGAGCGCCAGTACAACTGCGCGAAAGTCCCGGCAACCGCGACTGTCGCGCCAGAGAGCGAACCGAGGGAGGTGATTCGGGACTGAAATCCGGCAAGCAGCAGTTGTGCTGATTCGCTGCGAAGCCCAGGGCGGATGGTCGATACGCTGCGTGGGGTTGATGCCCGAAGCCCGTCGAGCATGTCCCACTCCGCATCGGTCACTCGGGGCCTGAGGGCAGGGTAGGCGTAGGCGGTTCTCTCCAGAGGCACACCGCTCACGTTCATGAGCGCGATGCCAGCGTTGCTCGTGCCGCGATTGACCACGTTGACGAACGGGCCGAGAGCATCGGGCGCAGGATCCTGACTCGTCAAGAACCTCAGTGCGTCGCGACCGGCCTTGCCCGACACGGGTAGCCCGCTCGCCAGTTCGTCCAGGTGAGGCGACTCGAAGATGATTACAAGGCTGAGCTTCGTTCCAGCCGGAGGAATGAGGTCGGCTACATGGTGATCCTTCAGAGAACCCGCGCCATCTTCCGTCAGGTACTCCAGGAGAGCTGAACTCCCGTGCCATGTTCCTTGAGCGAAGGGCATCACCGTCACCCGGCTCGGCCCTGGCGTCCGGGTGGGAGGAGCCCGCGGGCGCGGGCTCGGGTGACCCAGCCCTGCGCGGTGGAGAGCGCGACACCGCTGATCTCGGCCATCGTCGCCGAAGGATTCGGGTCGCCCCGGCCGGCAAGCCGGCCGTGCTGGAGGGCGACCAGCTCGTAGAAGTCCGGAGTCTGCTTCGGATCGCCCAGCGGCTTCAGCAGGTCACGCTCGGATACCTTGCGGCCGGACGGCAGGACGATCCTGCCGCCGGTGATCGTCTCGGTGCGCTTCATGGCGAACAGCCGCTTGTTGATCGCCGCCTCGATCCGGGCGGTTGGCAGCTCGCGGAGGAGTTGGCTGGTGATCGAGTCGCCCGGTCGCCAGGGCAGGTAGATGACGCCGGTGATCCGCACCTCCTCGGGCACGGCGAAGGTCTGCCGCTGGAGCCGGATCAGCACGCGGGTCGCCGTGGCGGTGTGCTCGATGTAGCGCCAGCGCCCGTCGATCGTCTCGTTCGCCTCGGAGTCGAGCTGCGCCTGCCGGTCGGCGTCGGTCACGGCCTGGTCGTTGTAGCCCAGGATCGCGTCGATCTGCTCGCTCGCGTCGTCGTCCCGCTCGCCGGGGAACCGGGAGGCGAGGTGCCAGCCAGCTGGCAGATCGGCCGAGACGATCAGGCCGTCGTAGGACTGATCGCCGGGGCGTCGCGGGGATGCGGGCATATCCCGAGTGTAGCGAGTCTGAGAGTTATCTAAGGTACTTGCCGTTATCTGCGTTGTGTGGTGTATTCTCAAATATCCGCAACTATCTTAGCGGGTGTCGTGTGGGAGGGAGGCCGCGATGGGCGAGGATGCCGAGGCCATCATGCAGACCGGGCCGGCGCGCCTGTTCTACTCCGAGGAGGAGACGGCCGCGCTGCTCGGCATCCACCGCACGACCCTTCGCACCCTCGCCCTGGACGGCCGCGCCCCGGTGGAGCCGATTCGGCTCACCCAGCACAAGCGCGTCTACCGCCGCGTCGACGTCGAGCGCCTGGCCGGGCTGCGGCAGTAGGACCGGGGCGGACATGGGAAGCATCGAGTCCTACGAGACGGCCAAGGGCCGCCGCTACCGGGCGCTGTACCGGCGACCCGACAAGAAGCAGACGCAGAAGCGCGGGTTCACCACCAAGAAGGCGGCAGAGCTGTTCCTGGCGACCACGGAGGTCGATATCGCCCAGGGCCGCTACCTCGACCCGTCCCTGGCGCGCGTCACTGTGGCCGACTGGCTCCAGACCTGGCTGGCGGCGCGAGGCGATCTGCGGGCGACGACCCGCAGCCGGGTCGAGAACATCATCGAGAAGCACATCGTCCCCGAACTCGGCACCATCCCGATCGGCAACCTCGCCCGCCTGCGCGTGCAGGAGTGGGCCTCGGCACTGCCCTGCGCTCCCGCGACGGTGCGGAAGATCGTGAACGTGCTCTCAGGTGCCCTGCGGTTCGCAGTCGAGGACGGGCGGCTGCCGTCCAACCCGGCGCAGCGGCTCAAGCTCCCGAAGCCGACGAAGGCGCACAAGCGTTACCTGTCGCACGATCAGGTCGCGGCGCTTGCCCAGGCGATCGACCAGGCGAAGGACGGCCGCGAGTACGGCTACGGCCTCGTCGTGCTTGTGCTCGCCTACTGCGAGCTGCGGTGGGGCGAGTTGTCGGGGCTGCGGATCGGCGACCTCGACCTCGACGCGAAGCACCCGCGGCTGACGGTCGAGCAGACCGTCGTGGCCGACAAGGGCTATCAGCGGATCGAGCCGCCGAAGGACTACGAGCACCGGAGCATCCCGATCCCGGCGTTCCTCGTCGGGCTGCTGCGCGCGCAGATCGTCGGCCGCCAGGCCGACGCGCCCGTGTTCTACGGCATCCGCACCGGCACCTGGCTTCGCAACCACGTCTACCGGGTCGGCTGGTTCGATGACGCGGCGGCGGCGGTCGGACTCAAGGGGCTCACGCCGCACGAGATGCGGCACACGGCCGCGTCGCTGGCCGTGAGCGCGGGGGCGAACGTCAAGGCGGTGCAGCGGATGCTCGGGCACGCCTCGGCCGCGGTGACGCTCGACGTGTACGCGGACCTGTTCGATGACGACCTGGACAGTGTTGCCACGGCGCTCGATCGCGCCGCGATGCAATCAGATGTTGCCAATCTGTTGCCAAAGGCCGCGTAGAGCCTCAACAGAGCCCAACAGCAGGAATGCGAAAACCCCCGGTCTGACCGGGGGTTTCCTGTGTCCGTGACCCCAGCGGGATTCGAACCCGCGTTACCGCCGTGAGAGGGCGACGTACTAGGCCGCTATACGATGGGGCCTCACGAAAACAACTCGTCGAGTGTACATGAGCGGAGCAGTGCTTCGCGAATCGAGGGGTCGTTCGCACGCGAACTGGGGGACGGAATGCGAAAGGTGGAGCGCACCATCGCGCGCGGCGGGGCTGTCGCGGCGGTCGCCATCGCGGTGGGCATCGGACTGAGCGGATGCAGCGCGATCACCCCGTGGCTCCACGAGCAGTTCCCGGACCACTTCGGTCCCCTTCGGGGAGAGGACGGCAAGGTCGACAAGCCGACCCTCGCGCACTCCGTGTACGTCGAGCTCGGGGACTGCCTGTCGTTCCCCGACCTCGACGACCGCGCCCGTGTCGAGCTCATCCCGTGCGACGAGCCGCACGACTTCGAGGTCATCGGCTACGGCTCGGTGTCCAAAGCCGAGGAGGCCGACAAGGGTCTCCAGGCCGCCCTCCAAGCCCGATGCGAGCCGCTCTTCTTCGACTTCAAAGACGCAGCCCCGGAAGGCTCACGGCCCGACATGCAGTTCCTCGTGGTCGAAGCCGAGGTCGAGGGCGTCGTGCAGACGAACTACTCGTGCCTCGCGTCGCTCGAGAAGATCAGCTGACGCTCACGCCAGGCAGGGCGAGCGGCGGCATTCCGGGCACCCTCCCGTAGAAGCGCAGCGACCCTGCGTCCACGCTGACGTCGATCGGGAGCGGCCCGAGTCGCTCCCCATCTGCGTAGGCGACGATCCCATCCGACTCGACGGTGGCATTCCGCGTCCGGATGATGTGGACGCGCGGGTCCGACACATGTGTGCCAGCGAAGACCCGAGGGTAGATGCGGAGGAACTCGGCGCGACTGAGCGGATCGACGAGGAAGAGATCGAGCATCCCGTCGACCATGCTGGCCTCAGGGGCGATCATCATGCCGCCGCCGAGCGAGCGGTTGTTGGCGACGCTCACGAGGATGCCGCGCTGCTCGATCACCCCGCCGTCGTGCGTGATGCGGTACTCGAGCGGCCGCAGGCGAGCGAGCTCGCGGACGATCGCGAGGGTATAGCGGCTCGCACCCTTCGGGAACCGCATGTGGTTCGCGCGCTCGTTGACGATCGCGTCGAATCCGCAGCTCACCGAGCCGACGACCCGCCTCGTCACGAGGCGGTCACCCTCCCGCCACGAGGCGATCGCCGTATCGACGACCGATGGGCCGCGCTCGAGCGCATCGAGGAATGACGACACAGCGGCGTGGACATCATGGCGTGGGATGCCGGCGTTGATCGCGAGATCGTTGCCAGTGCCCGTCGGGATGAGTGCGAGCGGCACCTCGGTCCCGGCGACCAGGCCCGCCCCGAGGTGCACCATGCCGTCACCGCCCACCACGACGAGCGCGTCAGGACCGGTCTCGAGCTCCTCGCGCGCCCGATCCGCGAGCACGGCCCACGTCGGGGCGACGAGCGAACGGACCTCGTGGCCCGCCGCGCGGAGCGACTCGACCGCGACCGCGCCTGCGTCGCGCGCCTTGCCGAAGGAAGCCGTCGGATTGATCGCGACGACGAGTCGAGCCATCAGCGGTCGCCAAGCTCGTAGAGCTTCAGGAGCTCGGCGATCGCCTGATCCTTCGCCTCTCCACCCTCCGAGATGCCATGCGCGACATGCGTGCGGAGGTGATTCTCGATGAGGATGCGATCGACCGCGCGCAGCGAGCGCTGGATCGCGCGCGACTGCGTGAGGAGCTCGACACAGTACGCCTCATCGTCGACCATGCGCTCGAGCCCCGCGATCTGCCCGGCGATGATGCGCAGGCGACGCTGAGCCTGCTGCTTGAGGTCCTCGATCATGGGCGTCATCGTATCGAGGGACCCCACCGGGGTATCCGTCGGGACCTCGAATGCCACTGGCGGGATCGCCCCGGACGGGCCGGTCAGGCGGTCGTCGACTCCCCCGGCGTGAGCACCACGAACTCCCCGCCACCCTGCTCCGTCGCCCACTGCTCGCGCGCGTGCGCCATGCTCAAGCCGATCTCCGAAAGCGGCGCGTCATGCACCGGGAACGCTCGACGCGGAGCGACCGCCATCACGAAGTCCATGACATCGCCGATCTTCAGCCACGGCGCCCCCGTCGGGACTGCGAGCAGCTCCACCGGGCGCTCCGGCAGCGTGTACGAATCGCCCGGGTAGTAGACGGCGTCATTCACGAGCACGCCGACGTTGTCGACGATCGGCAGCGACTCGTGGATGACCGCGTGCTTCTCCCCGAATAACTCGAGGCGGAACGCGCCGACCTCCACGACGTCGCCGTGACGGACCCGCTCGATCGGGTGACCCTGCACCGCGATCGCCACCCCATCCGGGCCGAAGAATCGGACGCCAGGGTTCGCGTCACGGATCTGCGTGAGCTGCGCGTCCGTCCAGTGATCCGCGTGCTCATGCGTGATCACGACCGCGACGACATTCGAGAGCTCAGCGAGCGACCGCGTCCAGCCACCCGGATCGATGACGAGACGATCGCCGTCCCGCTCGAGGACCATGCAGGCGTGTTCGAGTCGCGTGATCTCCATACGGCCAGGCTAGCGGCGCTCTGCGAGCGCTGCCTCCGCCCGGCGACCGAGACGGTCGCCGGTGGCCGCGGGACGCGAGCCAGAAATAGCTCGCTCAGCGCTCTGCGAGCGCTGCCTCCGCCCGGCGACCGAGACGGTCGCCGGTGGCCGCGGGACGCGAGCCAGAAATGGCTCGCTCAGCGCTCTGCGAGCGCTGCCTCCGCGGCCACCCACGCGAGCATGGCGCACTTGACGCGGGCGACGAACTTCGCGGCGCCCTCCAGAGCGATCGCGTCGCCGAGCAGATCCTCGTCGACAGGGACCTCGCCGCGCGAGCGCATCGAGTCGCGGAAGGACTCGATGCGCTGCTGCGTCTCCTCCACCGTGAGGCCAGGCAGCTGCTCGGCGAGGATCGACGCCGACGACTGCGAGATCATGCAGCCCTTCCCCGTCCACGCCGCCCCGGTGATCCGATCCCCGTCGAGAGTGAGCTGCAGCGTCACCTCGTCGCCGCACGTCGGGTTCAGCTGGTGGGATTCGACCGTCGCGTGGTCGTGCAGGCCGCGATTGCGCGGGTGCTTCACGTGGTCGACGATGATGTCCTGGTACAGGGACTCGAGTTCAGACATTCGATGCTCCTAGGCGGTCGCTCAGGCGAGCTTCCGGAAGAACTGGATCGCCGCAGGAAGCGCATCGAGATACGCGTCGATCTCGCTCTCCGTGCTGTAGACATACGTGCTCGCCCGCGTCGACGCGGTCGCACCGAGACGACGATGCAGCGGCTGCGCGCAATGGTGGCCGACGCGGATCGCGATGCCGCGAGCATCCAGATACTGGCCAAGGTCGTGGGCGTGGATGCCGGGGACATCGATCGCCGCGAGACCCACTCGCTCCACCCCATCGAGCGGCCCGAGGATCCGCACCCCATCGATCTGGCGCAGACCGGCGACAAGGCGAGCACCGAGGACACGCTCGTGCTCCGCGACCCGGTCCATGCCGATCGCACGGAGATAGTCGACCGCCGCGCTGAGCCCGATCGCCTGCGAGATCCGCTGCGTGCCAGCCTCGAACCGCATCGGCGGGGGCAGGAACTCGGCGGCCTCCATCGTCACCGTCGTGATCATCGAACCGCCCGTGAGGAACGGCGGCATCGCCGCGAGCAGCTCACGACGGCCGTACAGCACGCCGACGCCGGTCGGGCCGAGCATCTTGTGGCTCGAGAACACCGCGAAATCGACGCCAAGCCCCCGGAAGTCCACCGGCAGGTGCGGCACCGACTGCGTCGCGTCGAGCACCGTGAGCGCGCCGACCGCGCGGGCGAGCGAGACGATCTCGGCGACCGGGAGGACGGCACCCGTGACATTCGACACATGGGTGAATGCCACGACGCGCGTCCGCGGCGAGATGGCGGCCTCGAACGCCGCGAGCGTCACGCCGCCGTCGTCATCCACGGGCACGTAGCGGAATGTCGCACCGGTGCGCGCCGCAAGCTCCTGCCATGGGATCAGATTGGCGTGGTGCTCGAGCTCGGTCGTGAGGATCTCGTCACCCGGTCCGAGACGGAAGCGCTCGGCAGCGGCTCCCCCGCGGCCAAGGCTCGCATTGCCCATGCCGTATGCGACGAGGTTGATCGCCTCGGTGGCATTCGAGACCCAGACGATCTCGTCCGCACGCGCGCCGACGAACGCGGCGACATTCGCCCGCGCGCCCTCGAACTCCTCCGTCGCCTCCGCGGCGAGGGTGTGGGCGCCGCGGTGGACGGCGGCGTTGCGATGCTCCGTGTAGTCCCGCTCCGCGTCGATCGCCTGGCGCGGGCGCTGCGATGTCGCCCCGGAGTCCAGATAGACGAGCGGGTGGCCATTGACGGACTCGGCGAGGATCGGGAAGTCCTCACGGATCGCCTCCACCTCGGCCGGTGACAGGCCCGCGGTCTGCGGTTCGGCATTCGCCGTCACGGACATCTCCACTCCCTCTCGCGTACACATCGAGTCAACCACGCGCGGGAGAGAAGTGTTCCGCAGCGCCGGAAACGCCCAGGCGCCGCTGATAATGTCCCTCGCCGGGAAACACGACATGTTCACTGCGAGCCACCGAACGACCAAACCGACGGGCGCCCCAAGGGTGCGACCCGTAGAGGGTCTCGCGCTCGCCGGCGCTGTCCTGCTCTTCGGCGCGGTCGTGATCGTGCCGACTCCGCCCACCGCGTCCGCCGAGCAGGAGATCGTCCGCACCGGCAATGAGCAGAGCCTCGAGCTCGCCGCCGCGAGCATCTCGACGATCGCCCGGACGGCGAAGGTCGCGGGCGATCGCGCGGACTTTGCGAGCGACCTGAGCCCCGAGGCGGCGATGCGCACCATCGGCGCCGCCCACACGAATCGCTCATGGGCACAGCTCGTCCTCTACTTCGGCGGCTGGCCCATCACCGAGGAGTCGACGACGACGATCATGCGGTGGATGCGCCAGGAGAACGGCGTCGACAACTGGTGGAACCGCAACAACCCGCTCAACAACGGCTGGGGCACCGACACCGGCAACTACATGGGCTGGTACTCGACCCTGTATGAGGCCGCACAGAATGCCGCGGACGCCATCCACTCACGCGGTGGCTACGCAGGGATCAGGGACGCGTTCGCGAACTCCGTCTCGAGCGATGCGTCCGCGGAGGCGATCTGGTACTCCGACTGGGCGAGCGGGCACTACCACTACGGCGGACACTGGAGCACGGCGCCCGTCACCGAGGTGGAAGCTCCCGCGGAGAACTGGGGCGAGTAAGGCCTCGCGGCACTGAGCGTCAGCTCACGGCGCGCTTCTTGGCCGCAGGCTTCTTGGCCGCAGGCTTCTTGGCCGCAGGCTTCTTGGCGGAAGACTTCGCCGCGGACGACTTCGCCGCGGACGACTTCGCTGACGAAGACTTCGCCGACGACGTGGCGGCCGCCGGCTTCTTCGCCGCCGTCGAGCGCCCCGCCGTCGACTTCTTCGCGGTGCCGGCACCAGCGGACTTCCCACCGCGCTTCGACGCCACGCTGCGCTTCAGGGCCTCCATGAGGTCGATGACCTCCCCGCCAGCATCCGGATCCTCGTGGTCGGGGAACTCCTCAGCGACATCCAGGGCGTCGCCCTTCTTGAGCTTCGCCTCGATGAGCGTGCGGAGCTGATCCTGGTACTCGTCCTCGTAGTCTTCGGGGCGGAAATCGCTCTCGAGGCTCTTCACGAGCGCGTCCGCGAGCTCCTGCTCCTTCGGCGAGATGCGCGGGGCGCCCTTGAGCGACGGGAAGTCCGCGGCACGGAGCTCATCCGCCCAGAGCAGCGACTGGAGCACGAGCGCATCGCCATGCACGCGGAGCGCCCCCAGGTGCGACTTGGTTCTCAGCGCAAAGCGCACGATCGCAGTCCGGTCGGTCCGCTCGAGCGTGCGCCGCAGGAGGACGTAGGGTTTCACGCCGTTCTTCTCGGGCTCGAGGTAGTAGCTCCGCTCGAAGGTGATGGGATCGACCTGCTCGCTCGGGACGAACTCGACGACCTCGATGTCGTCCTTGCTGGCTTCGGGGAGCGCCGCGAAATCCTCGTCCGAGAGGATCACCCGCTGCCCGTCCCGCTCGTAACCGCGCGCGATGTGCTCGTAGGCGATGACCTTGCCGCACACCTCGCAGCGGCGTTCGTACTTGATGCGGCCGCCATCGGCGTCGTGCACCTGGTGCAGCGCGACGTCGTGATCCTCCGTCGCGGTGTAGATCTTCACTGGGACGCTCACGAGTCCGAAGGCGATGGTCCGCTTGCCGATTGCGCGCATGTGAACCGTTGTCCCGCGTCCACGCGCGCGAGTCAACCCCCTCGACAACCAGGGATTCTCGTGCCACCGTCACGGCATGGCACGCGAGCAGCTCGTGGACGTCGATGGCCGGAATGTCGCGGTGACGAATCTCGACAAGGTCATGTACCCAGCCACCGGGACGACCAAAGGCGACGTGATCAGGTACTACTCCGAGATCGCGCCGTATCTCATCCCGTACGCGGCCGACCGGCCGATCACCCGCAAGCGGTGGGTCAATGGCGTCGGCACCGCGGACAAGCCCGGCCAGGTCTTCTTCCACAAGGACCTCGAGGACTCCGCTCCGTCCTGGGTCGAGCGCCGCACGCTCCAGCACTCCGATCACGAGAACACGTACCCGATCCTCGACGCCGTCACGGGCCGGGCGACGCTCGTATGGCTCGCGCAGCTCGCCGCGCTCGAGATCCATGTGCCGCAGTGGCGCTTCACGACCGACGGCGAGCGCGGCAACCCGGACCGCCTCGTCCTCGATCTCGACCCTGGCGAAGGAGCAGGGCTCGCCGAATGCGTCGAGGTCGCGAAGCTCCTCAAGGCGATCCTCGACGACATGGGCCTCACGAGCGTGCCCGTCACGAGCGGCAGCAAGGGCATCCACATCTATGCGGCGCTCGACCAGCGGCACACGTCCGACGAGATCTCGACGCTCGCCCACGAACTCGCCAAGTCCCTCGAAGCCGATCACCCGGAACTCGTCGTCTCGACGATCCGCAAGGCGGACCGACGCGGCAAAGTGCTCGTCGATTGGAGCCAGAACTCCGCCTCGAAGACGACCGTGGCCCCCTACTCGCTCCGGGGCCGCGAGCGCCCGAACGTCGCCATGCCGCGCACGTGGCGCGAGATCACCTCGGGGCGTCTGCGGCAGATCGAGATGCACGAGGTCATGGCCATCCTGAAGCGACGCGGGGACGCGGCGGAGCCGATCATGCCGAAGGGCGCCGACCGTCTCGCGCGCTATCGCAGCATGCGAGACGCGTCGAAGACGCCGGAGCCGGTCCCCGACCGAGTCGGCGACCGAGCCGGTTCGGCGGACGCACCGACATTCGTCGTTCAGGAGCATCACGCTAGGCGACTCCATTACGACTTCCGGCTCGAGCGGGATGGCGTGCTCGTGAGCTGGGCGATCCCGAAGGGAGTCCCCGAGGTCGGTGCCCGCAACCATCTCGCGGTCCACGTCGAGGACCACCCGATCGAATACGGATCCTTCCAGGGCGAGATCCCGAAGGGCGAGTACGGGGCCGGCACCGTCCGCATCTGGGACAGCGGCACGTACGAGACGCAGAAGTGGCGCGACGACGAGGTCATCGTGACCCTGCACGGCACGGCGGACGGCGGACTCGGCGGGGAGCCCGCCAAGGTCGCCCTCATCCGCACGGATCGGAATGCCGATGACTGGCTCATCCATCGCATGGCACTCGAGCGTGCCGCGGCCCGCGAGGACTACCGTCCCATGCTCGCCGAACTCGGCTCGCTGTCTCGGCTCCCCGACGCCGATCCGGACCTGGCCACCGAGATGAAATGGGACGGGTACCGGATCCTCGCGACCGTCCGCGATGGTCACACGCGGCTCATGAGTCGGAACGGCGTCGACCTGACGGAGCAGTATCCCGAGCTCGCGGGCCTGCACGAGCTCGTCGACGACGATGCGGTCCTCGACGGCGAGCTCGTCGCCCTCGATGCGAGTGGGCGGCCCGACTTCGGGCTCCTGCATCGGCGGAGCAAGCCGGGCGGGCCGAAAGGGAAGCCCGCGCCGCTGAGGTACATGGTCTTCGACATTCTGTCCCTCGGCGGGGAGGACGTGACAGACCTGCCCTATCGAGAGCGGCGCGAGCTCCTGGAGGCGCACCTCACGGAGTCCAAGGTCGTGCTCCTGCCGCGCGCATACGACGGCTCGCCACGCGAGGCGCTCGACCGGGCGCGGGAGCTCGGGCTCGAGGGCGTGATCGTCAAGGATCAGGACTCGAAGTACGCCGTCGGACGGCGGTCGAGCGCGTGGCGGAAGTACAAGATCAACCACACGCAGGAGGTCGTCATCGCGGGCTGGCGCCCCGGCAGGGGGCGGCGTGAGGGCCAGGTCGGATCGCTGCTCCTCGGCGTGCCCGACGAGGGTGGGCTCAGGTACGTCGGGCGCGTCGGCTCCGGCTTCGACGACGCCGAGCTCGACCGGCTCACCGCCGTGCTGTCGCGCGCGGAGCGCAAGACGACGCCGCTCGTCGACGTGCCCAGTGACGTCGCGCGCGAGGCGCACTGGACGACACCGCGGCTCGTCGGCGAGATCGAGTACTCGGAGCGCACCGCGGATGGCCGGTTCCGCCACCCCACATGGCGAGGGCTCCGCACCGATAAGTCCGTGGACGAGGTGCGGTTCGAGATCTAGACCTTCTGCGGGCGGGCGGCAGCGGTGCGACCCTCGGGGTCGACGCGCGCGAGGATCGCGGCGGCGATGCCCCGGAGGGCGACCGCCTGCTCGGGCGACAGCGCGTCGAGGACGAGACTCCTGACATTCGCCACATGCCCCGGCGTCGCAGCGAGCACCTTGCGACGACCTGCCGGCGTGATCTCGACGACGGTCACGCGGGCGTCCTCCTGACTCGGAATGCGTCGGGTCAGGCCCCGCTCGTCGAGCTTCGTGACGACGCGCGACAGGCGCGGGAGCGTGGCGTTCGTCATCGCCGCGAGCGGCGTCATCGCGAGGCGGTGCTCAGGGCTGTTTGTGAGCATCGAGAGCACGAAGTAGTCGAAGTGCGTGAGGTCGTCATCGCGGATGAGCTGGAGATCGAGCTCGCGCGGGAGCAGTTCGAGCAGCGCCGCGAGGGGCACCCAGGTCTCGAGCTCCTCTGCCGTGAAGAAGCGCTCGGAAATTTCTCGCGTGGCCGGGAATGCGGACTGCGCCATCGGTGTTCCCCTCATTACTTGTACCTACAAGCAAAGCACGGACATCGAAGGAGTGGCACGAGCCATGACGACATTCACCATCTTCGGCAGCGGCAACATGGGCACGGCGATCGCGGGCATCCTCGCTCGCGGCGGCGCGGACATCCAGCAGCTCGGCAGCGCTGACACGGACGCCGAGATCAAGGGCGACGTCGTCGTCCTCGCCGTGCCCTACTTCGCGATCGACAGCATCATCGCGAACTACGGCACGCAGTTCGCGGGCAAGACCGTCGTCGACATCACCAACCCGCTCGACTTCTCCACGTTCGACTCGCTCGTCGTCCCGACCGGCAGCTCGGCCGCCGCCGAGATCCAGGCGAAGCTCCCCGAGGCGAAGGTCCTCAAGGCCTTCAACACGAACTTCGCCGCGACCCTCGTGTCCGGCAAGGTCGGCGAGCAGGGCACGACGGTCCTCGTCGCGGGAGACGACGACGCCGCGAAGTCCGCACTCATCGCGGCCGTCCAGGCCGGCGGTCTCACCGCTCTCGACGCTGGTGCGCTCTCGCGGGCCCACGAGCTCGAGGCGCTCGGATTCCTCCAGCTCACGCTCGCGGTCCGCGAGCAGATCGGCTGGACGGGCGGCTTCTCCGTCACCCGCTGACGCAGCCTCGGCACGTCCGGACAGGCGGAGGCCCCGGCATTCATCCGAATGTCGGGGCCTCGTCGTGCTTTCCCCCGGACCCGCAAGCCTTTCCGCCGGACCGCACTCCCCCTTGCGCGCCACGCCCCCCCTCCGCTGGCGACACGCCGGGTCCCCGGCCGCGCGGAGTGCGGTTTTCGGAGTGTGACGGCCCGACACCCTGAAAACCGCACCGAGCGTGTCTGCGAGGACGGCGTGTCGCACCCCGCGGGCGACACGCCACACAGACGGAGGCCCCGGCATTCATCCGAATGTCGGGGCCTCGTCGTGCGGTCAGGTCACCTGACCGCGGGGCTGCGTCAGCGCGCGGGTGTCGTCTCCAGGACGGTCGCGAGCTCGCGGAGGATGTCCTCCACCCGGTCCTTCGCGTCGCCGAAGAGCATGTAGGCGTTGTCGCGGAAGAACAGCGGGTTCTGCACGCCCGCGTAGCCAGAGGCCATCGAGCGCTTGAAGACGATGACCTCCTCGGCCTTCCACACCTCGAGGACGGGCATGCCCGCGATGGGGCTGCTCGGCTCCTCGGCTGCGGCCGGGTTGACGGTGTCATTCGCGCCGATGACGAGGACGACGCTCGTCTCGGGCAGGTCCTCGTTGATCTCGTCCATCTCGAGGACGATGTCGTAGGGGACCTTCGCCTCGGCGAGGAGGACATTCATGTGGCCGGGGAGTCGACCCGCGACCGGGTGAATGCCGAAGCGCACCTCGACCCCGCGGTCGCGCAGCACGCGGGCGAGCTCGGCGACGGGGTACTGGGCCTGCGCGACCGCCATGCCGAAACCGGGCGTGATGACCACGGACTTGGCTTCGGCGAGCTTGCGCGCGGTCTCCTCGGCGGTGATCTCCTTGTGCTCTCCGGCCTCCTCCGCGCCGCCCTTCGATGGTGCGGCATTGCCGTAGCCGCCGAAGATGACGTTGAGGAAGGAGCGGTTCATCGCCTTGCACATGATGTAGCTGAGGTACGCACCGGACGAGCCGACGAGCGCGCCCGTGACGATGAGCAGGTCGTTGTTGAGCAGGAAGCCCGCGGCCGCCGCAGCCCAGCCCGAGTAGGAGTTGAGCATCGAGACGACGACCGGCATGTCGCCGCCGCCGATCGAGGCGACGAGGTGCCAGCCCAGCAGGAGCGCGATGACCGTCACAGCGATGAGGAGCCACAGCTCGGGCGTGATGACGAACCACACCGTGAGCGCCACGAAGATCGCGAGCGCCGCGAGGTTGAGGGCGTTGCGGCCCGGGAGCACGAGCGGCGCCGACTTCATGCGCGCTGCGAGCTTGAGGTAGGCCACGATCGAGCCGGTGAAGGTCACGGCACCGATGAAGACGCCGATGAAGATCTCGGCACGGTGGACGCCGACGAGCTCGGGTGCGATCTCCGCGTGCTCGAGGTGGCCGTTCCACCCGATGAGCACGGCAGCCAGGCCGACGAAGGAGTGCATGAGCGCGATGAACTGCGGCATGCCGGTCATCTCCACGCGGGCCGCACGCCACAGGCCGATGAGGCCTCCGACGATGATGGTCGCGATGAGGATCGCGATGCCGATCCAGTTGCCGCTGCCGAGGACGAGGGCAAGGGTCGCGACGATCGCGACCGCCATGCCCGCGATGCCGTAGACGACGCCGCCCTTGGCGGACTCGTGCTTGGAGAGCCCCGCGAGGGCGAGGATGAAGAGCAGCGCCGCGACGATGTACGCGCCGGTCGCGATCGCGATGGTGAGTGCTTCGGTCGTCATGGGTCAGTCCTTCTGGAACATGCGGAGCATGCGTCGGGTCACGGCGAATCCGCCGAAGATGTTGATGGACACGAGGAGCACCGCCGCGCCTGCGAGGGCCATCGTGATGGGGTTGTCAATCCCGAGCTGCAGCATCGCGCCGACGACGACGACGCCGGAGATCGCGTTCGTGACGGACATGAGCGGCGTGTGGAGCGCGTGGGCGACCTTGCCGATCACGTAGAACCCGATGACGATCGCGAGGATCAGCACCGTGAAGTGCTGCGGGAGCGGCGCGGGCGCAAACGAGACGAGTGCCGCGAGAGCGATGAGGCCGAGGGTGATGAATGCCGACTTGGCGCCGGTCGACAGCCCCTTCTTCTCCTTCGCAGGCTCGGCGGGTGCTGCCGCCGCCGCTGCAGCAGGTGCTGCGGAGACGCTCACGGGCGGCGGCGGGTACAGCTTCTCGCCGTTCTGGGCGACCGTGATGGCTCGCTGGACGACGTCCTCGTGGTTGAGCACGAGCTGGCCGTCACCGCCGGGGGTCAGGAGCTTGAGCAGGTTGACGAGGTTCTGGCCGTAGAGCTGTGATGCCTGAGCGGGCAGACGGCGAGCGAGGTCGGTGTAGCCGATGATCGTCACGCCGTTCGGGGTCACGATCTTCTCGCCGGGGACGGTGCCTTCGACATTCCCGCCAGTGCCTGCCGCGAGGTCGACGATGACGGAGCCGGACTTCATCGAGGCGACATCTGCCGCAGTGATGAGCTTGGGCGCGGGGCGGCCAGGGATGTTCGCGGTCGTGATGATGATGTCGACGTCGACTGCCTGCTGCGAGTAGAGCTTCGCCGCAGCGGCGTCGTAGTCAGCGCTCGTGGCCTTCGCGTAGCCATCGGTCGACTGCTCGACCTCGACCTCGACGGGGAGGTAGGTGCCGCCGATCGACTTGACCTGGTCGGCGACCTCCGCGCGCGGGTCGGTCGCGCGGACGATCGCGCCGAGCGAGGAGGCCGCGCCGATCGCGGCGAGTCCAGCGACTCCGGCACCGGCGACGAGGACCTTCGCGGGCGGGACCTTGCCCGCCGCGGTGACCTGACCGGTGAAGAATCGGCCGAATTCATTCGCCGCCTCGACGACCGCGCGGTACCCCGCGATGTTCGCCGTCGAGCTGAGGACGTCCATCGACTGCGCCCGCGAGATGCGCGGGACGGCGTCGACCGCGAGCGCGGTGATCGGCAGCGCGACGAGCTTGTCGACGAGATCGGGGTTGAGCCCGGGGCTCAGCCACGAGATGAGGGTCGCGCCTTCCTTGAGGAGCGCGAGCTCAGCATCGGACGGGGCGTTGACGGTGAGGACGATGTCGGCGCCCCACGCCTCGGCCTTGTCCACGAGCTGTGCACCCGCAGCCTCGTACGCGCTGTCCTGGTAGCTCGCCTTCGAGCCGGCGCCCTTCTCGACGACGACGTCGTATCCGAGCTTCTTCAGTTGTGTGATGGTCGGCGGTGTCGCCGCGACCCTCGTCTCGCCCTGTGCGGACTCTACGACGATGCCAATGCGCATCGGTGATGCTCCTATGGGTTGTGTATGGATGTCGCGCAACAAACGGCGCGACTTCTTAGCAAAGCAGAGCGGCGCATCCCTTCTGGGTCATGTTTCACGCAAGAGCATCCGCATCTTCCTCACGAGAGATTTTTCGCGGTTTTTCACTCGACTCGCTCTGCCGCGGTCGCGACCTGGGCCTGGCCTGCGGTCGCGGCACCCCGCTACGTCGCGATGTCCGCGACGAGCCATGCGTAGCGGAGGTCGTTACATGACAGGTGCATCCCGCCTTGGAGCCGGTTCTCCAGCCCGACCGGCCAGGTGCCGCCACCCAGCCCTACCGGCCCGAGCGAGCCCTCCTCGAGCGCGAGATCGACGCGCTCACCCGGCGCGGTCTCGAAGCTGAGCTGGTCCGCCGTCACGGTGACATTCATCCGCGAATAGAACACAAGGGACCACCGCGTGCCGCCCTCGTCGATCGCATGGATGCACGGACCGTCGACCACGAGACGCGCAGTGAGGAACGCGGTCGGTGCGGGATCCTCCCAGATCGTCTGGATCTCGACGACGTCGAGGGTGTCCCCCGAGGAGCACCCCGTGAGCGCCGCCGCCGCGGCCATGATGGCGACACCGAATGCCACGCCGCTCCGCTGCCTGCGCACTGCGACCTCCCGCTGGTCACGCTTCAGCGACAGGTTTACCGCTCCGCGGCCGACTCATCGAGATTTTTCCCTGGTCGTGACCCGATCGTGACCCGACTACTGCACGCGATCGCCACCCCGATAGCCGACGAACCAGTGCGGCTCGAGGCGATACATCCGGATGCCCTCGCCCCACGTCTCAGGGCTCGAGCCGTAGTGGGCCGTCCAATGGGCGATCGTCTCGTCCCAGTCGGGCGTGCCCGGCACGAGCTGCACCGCGGTGCCGTGGGCGAAGACGCCGATCCGCTCGCCGTCGATGTACGCCGCGCTCACGGCTGGTCGCGCCGCGAGGTGCTGCGCCTTCGCCGCCGACGCCTCGGTGCCGAATGTCCATCGGCCGTGGATGAAGTGGCCATCGACCGCGCTCACGCGAGGCTCACCCCGCGCGGTCACGGTCGCGATGCTGAGGACCTTCATCCCCACGAGCTCGTCGACGATCTGCTGGGCGCCCATCGCGTGGTCGCCAGCGATGATGCCCTTCAAGTGGTGCGTGGCTCCCTCATACGACGTGTCGATGAGCTGCTGCAATGCCGCGATCTCCTCCGGTGTCTCACGCATGCGATCACGCTAGAGGCCGCCACCGACATGGCACCCCAAGCGATCTGGGCGGCTTTCGCCGCTCGTCTACTTGGCGATGGTCTTGGCCGCCGAGGTCTTCGCCTGTGCCGTGTACCCGGTCGCGGAGCCCGTGACCTTGACCGTGACCTTCTTGCCCTTGGCCGACGTCGGGACCTTCCAGGTCGACTTCGTCGCACCAGCCACGGCCTTGCCTGCCACGAGCCACTGGTACTTGAACGTGACCTTCGTCGACGTCCCCGCCTTCCAGGTGCCCGGCTTGGCCGTCAGGGTGCTGCCCGCCTTGAGCGTCCCCGTGATCGTCGGGGTCGCCGCCGTCAGGGTCCCTGCGGTGATCTTCTTGCCCGCCGAGGCCACCGTCTTCGACGTGTACCCGGCAGCCGAACCGGTCACCTTCACCGAGATCGACTTGCCCAGATCCGCCGGCTGCAGCACATACGTCTTGCCCGTCGCCTTCGCGATCGCCGCAGTGCCCCGGTACCACTGGTACTTGAACGTCGCCTTCGGCGCCCACGTGCCAGCGACTGCCGTCAGGGCGCTGCCGACCTTCGTCGTCCCCGAGATCGTCGGCTTCGCTGTGAATGTGCCAGTCGCCACCGTGCCGTCCGCAGACTTCACCGATTTTGTCGCGTACCCGTCCTTCGAGCCCGTCACCTCCACCGAGATCGACTTGCCCAGATCCGCCGGCTGCAGCAGGTACGTCTTGCCCGTCGCCCCCGAGATCTTCGATGAGCCGCGGTACCACTGGTACGTGAACGACGCCGCAGGAGTCCACGCTGCGACATTCGCCGTCAACGTCTGCCCGACTCGCTTCGTCCCTGACACCGTCGGGGTCGAGGTCTTCGTGAACGGCGGAGCAGCCGGCTTGGCGGAGATCTCGGCGACCGCCGACCAGCCGTGCTCGTTTTCCGCAGCCACCTTGAAGGTGTAGGTCGTGCCATTCGTCAGGCCATCCACGACCGCGCCGAGGCCGAAGACGATCCGGTCGTACGTCACCGGGATCGTACTGATCCGGTAATGCCGGATGTCACTGCCATTCGCAGCCGAGGCCTTCCACGAGAGCGTCACGTGGCCGTCGCCAGTGACTGCCTTGAGGCCGGTCGGCGCCGATGGCTCGCCGTGCGCCGTCGCGGTCGCGGTCGCCGCCGCCGACTTGCCAGCACCGTTCTCAGCGACGACCGTGAAGGTGTACTTCGTCCCACTCGTGAGCTCCTCGAACGGGTAGAAACGCTGGTCGGTAGTGCCCGTGAAGGTCTCGCCGCCGCCGGTCGCGGTCACCGTGTAGTGAGTGACGACGCCTCCGGTCGGCAGACCCCACGTCAGTTCGACGGACCACGGATAAGGATTCGCCACCAGCGACGGCGGCGCGCTCACGATGCCGGACGGGGTGCCGCCCGCGATCCCGGGCCCCGAGGTGCCGGCTTCATTCGTCGCCGCGACGAAGAACATGTAGTACTGACCGTTCGTCAGGTCGGTGACCACAGCGCTGAGACCGTCCTCGACTACCACCGTGGAGGTCGCTGGCCACGTCGTGACGGTGTAGCTCGTCACGGCGAGCCCATGATCGACGGCCGCATCCCACGACACCGTCGCCTGTGCATCTCCCGCGACGACTTTCACATTGGTCGGCGCCACCGGTGCCCCGTATGGGGTCACGGTCGCCGTCCCAGGCGCTGAGGCGCCCGACAAGTTGTTTGCGACGACCCTCGCCGTGTACTCGACTCCGGACGTCAGACCGTAGAACTGCGCCCAGGTGCCGCTCGTGTCGTAGGTCTGGTCGCCGAGCGAAACCGTGTACGGGCGCTCGGCGTCGAGCGGGAAATCCGGCCGATTCGTCGGCGGCGTCCACTCCACAATCACCATGTTGTTCCCCGGTGTCGCGGTCACCGTCGGTGCCGATGGGACCCCGTACGGGTAGCCGTCGAGCGCGATCATCTGGATCTCGACATCGAACTGGTTCTTCGCGACGTAGAGCTGTCCCGCGGCACCGATCTCGACTCCGGTGACATCGATGCCCCACACCCGGTACTCATCGGCGAGATCGAAGTCTGGCGTGAAATGCCGCACCCACGTCGCGGGGGTCTCACCCCCACCGAGACCCGTGCGGACGAGCACGTAGAAGTCGCCATCTGGGCCCACCGTCAGATCCGAGCTCCCCGTGAGTCCCCCCAGGGGCCAGTTGCCGATGATCGTGCCGTCCTCATCGAGCGCACGGATCTCACCGCCTTCCGGGTGGACGTAGTAGAGCGTCGTCTCGCCATCGACGGTCACCGCTCGGACACCCGCTATCGAACCCTCGAAGTCCCTGCGGTCGCGATCCGCGGTCACATCCCACAGACCCGTGCGCGTGCCGTCGAGATCGAACCTCGAGACCTTTCCATACGTGGGGTCGGCCACGTACGTGCGGCCATCGCCGTCCACGGAGATCCATGTCTGGCGGTCCAGGACAACCATGTCGCGATAGGGCATCGGCACCTCCCACGTGTGCCGCAGCGCGCCCTCGGCGCTGTAGACGTGGATCTGACGATGGTTGACGTCGAACACGCGGATGTAGCCGTCCGGACCGACGTCGACGCTCACGATCGACGTTCGCCACTTCCCGGCCGGGGCGACATCCCACGTCGCGATGAGATCACCGGACGGGGAGAACTTCTGGATGCGCTCGTTGCCTTCGACACCGTCGAGATCCGCGGGGACGTACACGTACCCGGCTGCGTCGATCGCGAGATCGCGCGGTCGGTTGTACAGGCCGAGGTCCGGGTCATAGTCCCTCACCCGGAACCGGCCGACAGTCGGCTCGCCGAATGGCTCGCTGTAGTCAGCGGCATCCGCGGCGACCACCGGGGCGGATGCGAGCGACGACGCCGTCGCTGAGCGGCGGCCTGCCTTGCTCGCCGTCACGAGGACGCTGAGCTCCTTGCCGAGGTCGCCGGTGGTGAGCTGGTAGGTGGCGCCCGTCGCACCGGGGATGTCGAGCCATTCGGTGGCCGTCCCGCTGCGCGTGGCGGCGCGGTGGCGCCACTGGTACTCCACATTCGCATCCGCCGGGGTGATCGCGAGCGGCGCTATCGACACCACCTCGCCGACCCGGTTCGAGGCGGCCTCGATGACGGGCGCAGCGAGCTCGACCTCTGGTCCGAAGCCGAACGGCCCGGTCGTCGCCGACTGGCTCAAGCCCTCGTCGCTGCCGGCCTGCACGTGGAAGACATAAGTGCCAGTGGGTTGGTCGGTCACGATAGCCCGGGTCCCGTCCGCAGTCGCCGTCGCGACCTCGGTGAGCGGCCCGGACGCCTGCCCCGTGACAGTCGAGTAGGCCTGTCGCGAGATGACGTACTCCGTGATCGGGCTCGCTCCCGCTCCCCACGGCTCCGACCAGAGGATCCGCACCTCGTCGCCGCTCAGCTCGGTGAACGCCGACTCGAGCGCCCACGGCGCGCCCGGCTGCGCCGCGGCGGGCGCGCTCCCGGCATTCACACCGTCGCAGCCGTCGATCTCGATCGTGTAGCCGCCGATGGAGCCATACGGTCCGTAGCCGCCCGTCTCCCAATAGCCGTTACCGCCCCCGCGGACCTGGAGGACGTAGTCCGCTCCATCGTCCGGGACGGTGAGCGATGCATCGAGGCCATAGAAGTGCTCGTGGTACTCCGGATCGCTCATGTCGTACGCCGAGTAGGACGGCGGGTTCGCGCTCAGGATCGGGGTCGTCTCCCCGCGGCGGACGAGCGCGATCGCGACGTCGAGGCTCGAGTACTCGACGACCGGCGTCACCGTCACGGTCGAGCCAGCCAGGCAGGTCCCGAGCGTCCAGGAGTCGATGTCATCCTCGGACGTGACGTATGCGGGAACGGTTGGCAGCGGGACCGCATCGGCCGAGCCGCTCGGAGCTTCATCCTCGCGGAGCTCGAGATACGTACTGATCTGGGCGAGCGCGTCCTGCGTCACTGTCGCGCCGGGGAAGTCGCCCCTGCTCCACTGCGCGACGTTCGCATTGCTGCCGCCCATGATCGGCGTCCAGTTCGCGATCACCTTCCAGATGTCGACCATCTCGCCCTGGAAGTACTCCTCGACGTCGTGATCGTCGCCATAGGTGGGTGTGCCAGAGGCGTGCAGCACGCCGAAGGTGTGGCCGGTCTCATGCGCGCCGATGTTCGCGATCGTGCGCGCATCCCACATGCCATCCGCGAAAAGCAGGCTCGGCTTGTTGGTGGACAGGTCGAGCGTGCCGCCGAACTCGCTCCCGGCGATGTTCGCCGCGAAGGATTCCTCGACCCATGGGGCGTACGGAGTGACCACGATGTGACCGCCGCGCGCCTCGGGCCCCGGATCCTCCGTCGTGACGTCGACCACCCATGGCGAGAACCGGTCGGCGAGCATCGCCCAGGCGTCCTCGACGAACGCGAGCTCGTCCGGGCCCCAGCTGGAGCCGTCCGCCGCGGGGCTCCACCCCGGCAGCTCGTCGGGGATGTACTTCGTCCACAGCTCGGGGTTGACCGTCGCACCATCGAAGTCGAGGAAGATCGTGTACTCCGCCCCCGGATAGGAGTGCAGGGTGAATGCCTCGGGGACGGTCGGAATGCTCGGTGCGGGAGCGGGCGCGGGCGCCGCCGCCGCCGGGAGGGAGGTGCCGACTGCGGCGCCGAGCGTCAGGGTCGCGGTCGTCAGGCCCGCAAGCCACGGTCGCGCGCGACGGTGGCTCGAAAAGGCGGCAATCGGACGGGCGGCATGCGACACGGGGGTCCTCCAGGGCTCGGGTACCCGGGGACACGACGTCGAGATCGACAGCGATGTCGACGCCGGGCCGGCTGCCCCTACAGCCGGGATTCCCCCAAGTCGCTCAAGCGTGGCAGAGATGAAGGATGCTCACCTGTGTCGCTTGCCCCCAGTTCGGGGGCAAGCGGGCCGCGCTTCAGCCCGCGAGTTGGAATGCGAGGACGCGCCGCGCATGGCACTCGTTCACGCACGCCGGAGCACGCTGATTTTCAGAGCAACTGCGATGTGATTTCTTTGATCTGAGAGTTGCGAGGATCGTAAGCAAGTGCCTGCCTCAATCGATCGGTAGGAACTCCCAAACGAAGACCTACCCACGCGCGAAACACCTGTATCGCTTGGAGGTAAGCGAGGAGAGTCTCGTTCCAGTCGGGAGGAACTCGATCCGCATGTTTGACTCCGACGTAGGTACGTCGAAGCAGCTCATCGAAACGATCAGCGTCGAACGGCAACAGCTCTGCGACCGCTGATGAAACCACCGAGACGAGCTGAACGTAGGGCATCTTCCTGGCCTGAGGGACGCCACTGCCGGACTCAATCAACAAGTCGTAGCCGAGCATCTCGAAACCGATTCCAACCTGGGCAATATGTGCCTCGATTGAGGCTCCCTGCAGATCGAGCAAGCCAACTAACGGCGACAGTCCTCGTTCAAACTTTTGCGCGAGCAGGATCCATTCCTTGACACCTTTCGCTCGCACGTCGCGAAACGAGAACAAGAAATCTCTGTCTGAGAGCTGTGTCGGTGCACTCAGCTTGATACCTGTTCGGTCGGTGATGACCTTCAACCATCGCCCAGCGACTTGCTCCGCTTGCGATGCGGGAAAGTGCTCTTTGATTGAGGACGCCTCGTGGCTGACGAAATCAAGGGGACGCCATGCGACAACTCGAAGAAGGTTCCGTATAGCGAGGTGAATACGCAGATGCTCCTGCCAGTCAACAGCACGCTTTACGTTCGTCTCGACTTGCAGCCTTCCACTGATCGTCGTCTCGTCAGGTCCGGCACCCGAGGCGTAACGCCAGTTCGCGCGGAAGCTCGTGTTCAGGCGTCGCGCAATGGAAATTGTCAGAGGCGAGTCAAATGTAAAGTTGACCGACCGGAGGCGGCCACGCTCCCATGTCTGCTTCGGCTCGAATGCCCGGAGACTCACCCATGTGCCGAGGCCTTCAATCTCGGAACGAAGGCCATTGATCTGCTCATACGCCTGACCCGACGCAGCGCCGAGGACGGCGTAGTCGAACCGGAGGCGGCCTTCTCCCCGGACTTCGCCGAAGGTTCGTGTGGATCCCGAAACGCGGCTGCCAACGAGCCCGACGCTACCTTCCACGTCATGGAAGCTGATTGCGGTCGGAGGCTCGTAGCGCCGCTCGGTCCGGTCCGGGTCGTCGCCATACGCTATTCCCTGCGAAAACCAGTAGGAGTAAGGGTCGTCGTAACCGTCAAGAAACGGGATCGTGATCTCGACGCCGCTCTCGTCTCGCGAGAGCTTTACCGCGACTCGTGGTGTCTCGGGTAGACCGTCGATCATAAGTCCGATGCGAGATTGCCCCAGCTCGAGGGCGTTACGCTCTGACATCCTTACTCACCTATCCGGCTGGTCCCACCCTGCATCGACGTGAGTCGCAATTTCCACCTTTTCATCGTGACGCACGAAAGGACACACCCTGACAGAGTCGGCTTAACTTGTTTCACACCATACCGAGGATTTGCGGAAACTACAGACCACTGCCCGTAGCGCGGCGCGCGTGAGCTGGCGGAGAGACATCCCGCAAAGCATGCCGTTTGCACCGTGCGCGCCCGTTCAAACACCTGCGCTTCGTGCAAACGGCACGTTTTCGCGGGGCGAAGGCGGGCGGCGCGGCCGCAGGGACTGCCGGCGGGCGGCGCGGGCGCGACGCACACTCCCGGAAATGGGAAAGTCCCCGATCACTCGGGGACTTCGTCTTGCTGACGTAATCACCCTCTTGTCAAACAATTCAGAGCTGACATTGACCCCTGTCAGCTTGCGGAAGATCGCGGCGATCGAGGGCGACGACGCCACCTCTATCGCAGAGCCGCCCAGCTTCAAAGCACACCGCCTCGAGGCCAGGCTCGGAGCTGACGCCGTAGATGAGATCGTTCGTCGCTACACCGCTGGCGAGAGTGCTCGGCAACTTGCGCGGGAGCATGAGGTCGCACCGTCAGCACTCCTGCGCCTGATGCGGGAACGGAAGGTCGTCGTGCGAAAGCGGGCCGTGGAGTGGGCGGAGACCAAGGAGCTTGCCCGGCTCTACGAGGCGGGTGCGACGATGGCCGAGCTAGAAGAACGGTTCGGCCTGTCACATGGTGCGGTCCATAGATCGCTGCGACGAGCCGGAGTGTCAATGCGCCCTACCGGACGTGTCGCACAAGCACCTCGCCCTTAGTTGAGCAGACGCAGTTCCCTATATTTTGTACTTGTCCCGACGCTTCTGGAACGCCTCCTCGCCACCGTCAAGAATCTCGCAAGAATGCTCACGGATACCGTGCCGCCCGAGAACGGTGGCACTCTTCTTGTTCAGCGCCTGCGTGTGCTCAAGGGAGCCGGTGAGGTACTCGAAGGTGCGGCCGTCCTTGTTTGGTCTGTCTGCACCGTGTCGGTTGGCGACAATGACCTCCTCGGAATCCGCACCGATCACGAGGTTGGCATCGTGACTCACCATGATGATCTGCCGCTCGCGCTTGCGATCCACCAGATACGGAACGATGGTGTCGTAAATTGAGCGACTGTCTAGGTCATCCTCCGGTTGGTCAATCAGGAGCGGCCACGGCTCCTGAGACTCATTGAGAATCAGAGTCAACGCGAAGAGAGCTCGCTTGCCCGGCGTCATTGTCGAACGTCTAAATCCGCCGATGACATCATCCTCAAGCTCTGCTGTGAAGCGAACCTCCGGAGTAATCGTCAACGTGTCCTGCGCCGCGCCGATCTTGACGAAGCCCTTATTCAGCTCTTGCTTTCCGTTCTGAAGAGCTTCGAGAAACGCTGCCGGTTCCGCCTGTGCCTTTAGGACATCGATCTCGTCGCCCTTCTTCGCCACATACGCACTCACCTTGACCCGATTGAAGGCCGCCGATTGAGCAGCGATCATCGAGGGGTCGACGCTCACTTCGACACCGAATGTCAGATCTTCGCCGAGCATTCGTGGCTGCGAGGTGAAAGCCGTCTGCAGGTCAGCCAGGGCCTTTCCGCGTGACTCAAGTGCCGAGACGATCTTGGACGCCTGGGCACCTCGGTCCCCTTGATGCTTCTCGCGCCGTACTTCCTTCTTCTCTATCTCCGCGATGGCTCTGACCTGCTTATCGAAGTTCTTCGACACCTCCTCAAGCTCGGCGTTAGCCGCATGCTTAGCAATTAGTGCCGCATGCTCAGCCCTGATCGCGGTTACCTCGCGAGTGAGCTTTTCCTGCTCCGCGAGAGTCACCGTGAGGGCCGACCCCATCTCCTGCTCCACAAGGGCAGCCAGATCGGCTTGCGCCGCCAGACGGTGCTCCTCAACCTTCGCTCCCAGGAGCTCGGGAAGCTGTGCGGTCGTTGGCCGAATACTGACGGAAACCTGGACCTTGCCAGGGACGGGCTTGGCATCTTCGCCATCCATCACCACTAGCGGGGAGAGCAAGCCAAGCTCGCCAACGATCTCCTCAAGCCTGTTTTCCTTGGACTCAAGCTCTGCTGCGACCTGTTGGTAAGTGACGATCTCATCGTCCGTGAGTTGTGACTTCTTCTTGATCGCGTCGACTTCTCCCTTCAGCTCATCACGGGCAGCTTCTATCGCCTTCTTATCGCCAAGATCACGAATCTCGCTTTCCAGTACTTCCAAGTCGTTCGCTATGGCAAACCACTCAGCGACTGCAGATCGAATATCGTCATTTGCCGCTCGCACTTCGGCATGCGCGTGGTCGAAAGTGGTATAGAAATCGGGATACTGCCGGAACAAGGACGGTGCAATCTTCTCAGTGACCTTGTCCGGGTGTTCGCTCAGCGAGTAGAGCGAGTTCTGAGGAATATAGATGACCTTCCCGCTGGTCACACCAGACGAACCCCACTCGACCTCGCGCGTGATTCCGCTAACGTCTGCCCATGTCTTGCCCGCCGCTGGACCGACTTCCTTTCGTTCAGAGCCAGACGCATCCATCTGCTGTTGGATTGTGCCTTCTGGGTCCACCGTATGTGCCACGAATGCGAGCAAGGCCGACTTCCCCGATGAGCGACTGCCAATGATCGAATTCAGGTTCGGATTGAAAACCACCTCAGCGGGGAAGTCCTCCGTTCCTGAGAACTTGATCCGCGAGATGTATTGATACGGCTGCTTGGCATCCGGCTGGCTGGACTGAATAGCAACGCGATGCGCGGGCTCGACGAGAGTCTGAAGCAACCCTTCGTAGTTCGGGTCGGCCTTAACCCAGGTCGTATGGAAGTGTTGATCGCCTGTCGTGTTGTGCTTTCCAAGACGCGCGATGAGTTGGGCGAAGTCATGGGAATCCGATCGGCCAAAGACAGGCTTGGCCGCAACCTTGTCGTCCGTCCCGAGCCGATCGGTGTTCAGGAAGTAGTCCCGCGATCCTGGGCTAGCAAAGAAGGCATGCGACTGCTTGTCAATCTCGTCTACGAGCTGATCCTTGCGACTCTTGCTGCCTTTGCCTCCTGTGCGTATCCCGTCGGCAGCGGTCACGACAAGCGCGAAGGTTTCGATCGGTTGCCCCGAACCAAAGGTCCTTTTGAGCGCGTCGTCGATACTCTTACGTCCAACAGTCGCGGACTTGTAGTCGGCTTCGCTCTTTAGATCAGAGCACGACACGGTCCTCTTCGCCTTCCCGGTGGTGGTTTCCGTCTCGAGGGAAACCAAGAACTTACGCGCATCATCCTCGGTCAGGTCCGGCCGGAAGATGACATGGATGTTGACCGACTCCCCGTCATTGTTGAGAATTTCAGGCAGCCGGAGTTCGAGGTTCGGAAAGAACGCTTTCGAGCCGTCGTCAGGATAGAGAGCGGAATATTGCTTCTTGAACTCAAAGAAGGTATCGAGCGAGAAGTAGTCCGTGATGCCGATGGCCACCACATCTGAGTCGTGGATGATCTGGCAGAACTGTTCCCAGTCAGACTTCCCGTTCTTCTTGGGATAGCCATCGGAGAGTTTCGTACCAGGCGCATGGACATGAAGGTCCCACTTGCGCCATTCTGATCCTGCCGGATATCGCGTTGTCATTACAGATTCCACCTCCCTGGCACAGACCGGTCGTAGTCGCCGATACCGATGGCCTCAAAGTGGCGCTTGGCGGACTTTATTTTGGCGAGTTCGGTTGGGCGGAGCTTCGAGTCGTCGAGGGTGCTTTTCGTCTCGCGGATCATGTAGATCCGGTCTTCGCCGTCCTCCTGCTTGATGATCGCCCAGTCGGGGTTGTACGGGCCGACCGGGGTGTCGATCTTGAACTTGGCGGGCAGCTTCATGAACAGCTTGATGTCCTCGCGGGAGTCAAGCAGCTCCGCGAACTGGCGCTCCACGTCCGAGTCAAAGACGACGTAGTCGAAGTCGGTCTTCTGAGTGTGCTGCACCTTGTACATCTGGTCGAGGAAGCGCTCCTTCTCCTCCTCGCCGTCCTTCTGCAGCTCGCGCAGCTCGTAGACCGATCCCGCGATCCGCTCGTACTGGATGCCCTCAACCACGATCTTTGCCAGCTCGCTCTGGAGGGCACGTTTGGTCATGGCGATGAAGTCGTTCGGGTTGCCGATGAACTCGCCCAGCCGGCCACTGCCGATCAGGATGTCGACGATGGTCTTGCGGGTGAGGGAGGTGGCTTCCTGAAGCTCCGTGATGATGTCTGGCAGGTCGTAGCTGCCCTTGAGATCGGCCGAGCGGGTGCCGAGTTCTTCGCCCTTGGCTCCGCCTCGCAACACCTTGACTCCGGCGCGGGTGACCTGGATGCGCAGCGCGTCGATCTTCGGCGCTTCACGGATCGCCCGGATGGCGTTCTCAATCAGCTGGTCGCGACCGACCTTGACGCGGTAGGTGGTCTTCTGGCTGATCGTCTCCCAGAACTCCTCGAACTCCGGTGTCGAGTAGAGCTGCTTGTTGAGCACGCGCTTTTCACGATTGCTGATCGGTTTAACGTATTTGCCGATGTTCGCGCGCGAGACTAGCTCGATGATGATCGGCTCAGCCCAGACGAAGTCGACGGGCAGGCCAAGATCGAAGCCGAGCTGGTTCGGCTGGAACTTCGGAGTGACAACGCCGTCCTTGTCGATGAAGCCCTTGTCTTTGAGGTGCTCCCAGACGAGGACGGAGCGCTGGTAGCCGAACTGGTCGTCGGTGAGCGCACCGTTCTCGTCCTGCAGCGGGATCTTCGAGAACTCGGCCCGGCGCACCCGGCCGATCTCGACACCGGCGTCCTTGTACTCGCGCTGGAGCGCGTCCGCGAACTTCGTGTACGACTCGTTCGCCACGACCGTCAGCGTCGCGACGCCACGGTCAGCCACACGGGTGTAGCCGTCCTGAGTCTTGGCGACGGGGAGGCGCAGGCCACGGCCGAGGGTCTGGCGCCGTTCGGTCTCGGCACCCATCTCGCGCAGGGTGCAGATCTGGAAGACGTTCGGGTTGTCCCAGCCCTCGCGCAGGGCAGAGTGGCTGAAGATGAACCGCACGGGCTCGTTCTCGTCGAGCAGTCGAGCCTTGTCTTGCATGATCAGTTCGTAGGCGTCGTCATCGGCTTTTGTGGTGCCGGACGAGTCTTGGAAGGTGGTTGTCTTGCCGCGTTTGATCTGGGAGAAGTACGCCCGGCGCAGTTCACTCGGCGCCTGCGGCAGCAGCTCCTGGTAGCGCGTAGACTTCGCACGTTCCTCGATGAAGACCTCGTCGAACCACTTCACGAAGTCGCCGTTCGCGTCGTCGTTGTTCGTGCCGTCGCCCAGGTAGCTGGCGACCTTGTCGACGAAGAAGAGGCTGAGCACCTTGATGCCCTTGGCGCGGAGCATAGACTCCTTGCGGAGGTGCTCGCGGACGGTCTCTCGGATCATCTCCTTGTAGATCGCGCCGGCCGAGGCGCCGATGCTCTCGCCCTCGTAGAGGAAGCCGTGGGTGGTGAGGTCGACGTAGGCGGGCTCGATGCTCATCTCGTTGATGCGCCAGCCCTCGTAGATGGGGTTGTTCGTCAGGCGCGCATCCGACAGTTCCTGGTGTTGTTTCACGCTCACAACCCGACGCTCAAGCGAGCCATCGGCTTTGCGGCAGGACAGCTCCAGTCGGGCCGACCACGACGGCTCACGCCGCACCTCGACCAGCTTGATATACGGCGTCGCATCGGCACCCTGCTGGGCAACCTCGGCTACAACGATCTGCTTCACCAACCCGAGGTCGTGGGCGTCGACGGGGTCGAGCCGGTAGACGACGTTGCGCTGCTTCTTGTGGGTCGCGCTGTAGCGCAGCGTGAAGACGGGATCGAGTTCACCGACCGCGGACTGCGACAGTTGCGACTCCATGTTCTGTGGCTCGTCCATGATGACGACCGGGTGGGTTGCCTTCAGGTAGTCGATCGGGCGCAGACCGTTCAGCTTGTCGCGCGTCTGGTGAATAATGCGGGTATTCGCATTGCCACGGATCGAGTCGATCGTCATGATGAGGATCTGCACGTTCGTGGACGTCGCGAATGACTGCACCTCCTCGGCGCTCTTGCCGCTATAGATGGAGGCATCGAAGGTGATGCCGTGCGGCTTGTAGAGGTTCTCGAAGTGCTCACGCATGAGCCTGATGCTCGTGCTGACGCCCTCGCGGATCGCCACGCTCGGTACGAGGATCACGAACTTCGTGAAGTTGTAGCGGACGGCCAGATCGAAGATCGTGCGCAGGTAGACGTAGGTCTTACCCGTGCCGGTCTCCATCTCGATATCGAAGTCGAGCGCGTCGCCCGCAAGCGACGACGCCACCTCAAGGCCGTTGCGATCCTGCACACGTTGCAGGTTCGCGAGGATCAGGTCCCGGTCAAGCACGAGGCTGTTACCGACCGCACCGACCTCCTGCGTGAGATCGATATCGAGCGCTGTCTGATTGGAGTCGGGCAGTACCGCTGCACCACGCAGGGTCGTGACCAGCTTCTCCGCGTCCTTCGGCTGCCCGTCGAACAGGTCGACCACGGACGCGATCGCATCCAGCTGATACGGCTGACTGGCATCAAACTTGAACCCGCTGCTCATCACGCCGTCCAGAGCTCAATGCCCTTGCTCTTGCAGAGCTGGGCCAGGTTGGTCTTGAGTTCGTCGTCGCCTTGGAAGGCATCCTCGAGCACGATGATCCGCGTCGGAGATTCGTCAACGAGCGCACGCAGCTGCTCGAGCGTCGGCTTCACGTGCTCGTTCAGGTACGCCAGCACGGCGACATCTCCGTCACGGTCACGCACAAGCCGGACGTCGAGCCCAGCGACCTCAGCAACCGAGATGTTCTCAGTCAACGAGTAGCCCTGCTTGAGCAGGATCTCGGTGAGAAGATCGTCGACAGTCGCGTCGTCGGTCGCACTGTCACGAAGGCTGAGCAGGTGCTGCTGAAGTGCGTCCTCCTCGACATCACTCGACAGCCGCCACTTGGCAAAGTTCGTGTCGGCCAGTTTGTAGGAGCGGAAGCCAATATCGAGTGGCTTCTCACGATCACTCAGTTGCAGACCGGCCTGCTCAGCGATCGCGTCGCCCGCAACGTCGATTCGTTTTCTGGAGATCTGCGAGATCTGCGAATACCCTGCGTCGCGTGCTTCCGACGCGTCCGGCGTCGGCTCAGGGAGTTGAACCTGAATATGCCGGCGGTCGCCGCCGTCTTCCGCATTCAGCTGCATGACGGCGTGCGCCGTGGTTCCCGAACCCGAGAAGAAGTCCAGGACGATGTCGCCTCCGTCCGGACTTGTCGACAGTGCAGTGATTGTCTTAATCATCTCAACCGGTTTGGTGTAGTCGAAAGCCGCAAATGCGAAGAGACTGCTGATGCCCTTCTTTGCATTGTCGTTCGAGTACTTGTTATCGACGAGATCGAGAGTCGTGAACGCTTTGGTGCGGTCCTGAATGACGACCTCGTAGCGGCCGTCACGTTCCTTGATCGTTGCGTTCTGGTAGGTCTTCGTATAAATGCGCGGTCCGTTACGGCCTTCCTTCACGACCACGAATCCGTTTTCCAGACCGAACTTGAAGAGATCACGAGACCAGCGCCAGCAGAAGTCAGTACGCGGGTTGCGGGATTGCCGCGAGAGCATCTGTTCCTCGGTCACGTTACCAGGCCGAAACACGCGACCATCAAGCTCGATCTCGTAATCAAGAGAGCGCGAGTACTGGATCGACCCATAGTCGAGCGTTTGGTTAAGTTTGTATTTGCCCCGCGTCTCCTCGAACTCATCCGAGAAACGGAACCCGTCATCTGTGTGCGAGAACCGGTTGAGCCGCACTCCGGAGGTCCGGGAAAATGCGAGAACATAGTCGTGGTTGAATGCGATGAGGTCGCCGCTCTTACCGGCGCGCTTCGTTACTCGAGGAAAACAAGCGAGCAAATTGTCCTCGCCAAAAACCTCCTTACCAAGCCGGGTCAGGTTATCAACTTCGTGATCGTCGATCGAGATGAAGATGACCCCGTCGTCGGTAAGCAGGTTTCGCGCGAGCTTGAGGCGCGGGTACATCATGTTGAGCCAGTTGGAGTGGTAGCGGCCTTCGGTCTCGGCGTTGGTCGTGACCTTCTTGCCTTCCTCGTTGACCTGGCGCGTCCATTCGAGGTAGGTGTCGAGTCCCTCCTTGTAGTTGTCCGGGTAGACGAAGTCCTTGCCGGTGTTGTACGGAGGGTCGATGTAGATCATCTTGATCTTCGCGTGGTAGTGCTTCTGCAGGATCTTGAGCACTTCGAGGTTGTCGCCCTCGATGAAGACGTTCTTCGTCGTGTCCCAGTCCTTCGAGTTCTCGAAGTCGGGCTTCAGCGTCGCCGTGGTCGGTTCCTGCGCCGCGCGCAGGGCGCGCTTCTTGCCGGGCCAGAACAGTCCGAACCGTTCCACGCCATCCGCGACGTCGTCGTCGAGCAGTTCCTTGAGTTTCTCGACATCCACCTTGCCGTCGGCAATTGCCTCGGGAACCAGTTCGGCAAGCTGCGCTGCCAGCTCGGTCTGGAAGTTCGGAGTAGTGGATGGTGTTTCGTAGATCTCGTCAGTCATTCGGGTGATTCTCTTTCATGATTTTAACAATTTGCGTCGGGTTTGTGAATGACCCGCGGTTTATGTGGCGATCCGCCAGCGAATCGTGAACAGGTGCTCGGTCTCCTGGGTTCCCTGGAGCGACTGCTCGATCAGCTCAAGATATTTGTCGGCTTCAGCCCGAAGTTTCTTGCGCGCATCTCGAAAGTCCTCGTCGGCCTCCTCGGCGCGCTGCTCCCACTTCCGGGCCTCCTTCTTGAGTCGTAGCTGCTCCATTGGGTCGTCGGCCTGGCGGGCGAGCTTGCGGGCTTCCTTCTCCTTGGCTCGGTACTCGCGGATCTTGCCCTCGTGTTCGGCCTTGCGATCCTGCTGGTTGCGGTAGAGCAGTTCCTCCTGCTGGTCGTAGTAGCGGGAGTTGCGGCCCTGGACTTCCTTCTCCAGCTCCGCCCGCCGAGTGTCCAGGTGCGGCGTGAAGCGTGCCGCGTCGATCGCCACCGGCGTCTCGCTGATCTCGATGCAGGTGAGGTCCAAGATGTCTGCGACGTACTCTTCGTCGAGCCACTGGCCGTCATCGGTCAGTGCGCCGGCGAGCATGTAGGACTCGGAAATGTCCTCATCGCGTGCCCTCATGCGGAAGGTCGCAACGCTCACCGTCAGCTCGCCGCTAGTGCCTTCCAGCGCCCGGATCGCGCTGCTGACGCGCTCCGACTGGCTCAGCGAGAACGTCAGCTCCCGCGCTGGCGTGTCATGGGTCTTCGAGGCCTCGATGACGTGCTGGGCCAGCGGGCTCGCGTAGCGGTACTGGTGGGCGTTCTCCAGCGGCTGGGACTTGAAGAAGTAGCGCCCGGTTGGCGCGTCCTTCACCGGCGAATGGTTCAACACGAAGGTGCGCCCGTCGCCCTCGAAGGTGGCGTATTCGTCCAGCTCGTGCCGGGTTACCGCGAGCAGGAGGCGTTCGAACTTGTTGAGTACCTCGCCGGACTGTGTGTCATATGCCTTGAGGCGATCCTGGACGTGGGGGTCGAGGTTGTCGAAGACCTTCGCTTTGGCGCTGGCCATCTCGCGTGAGATCTCGCCCGCGTACTGTTCCTCCAGTTCCTTGAACGCTGAGTCCAGTTCCTCGGCGGTCTTGCAGCGGGTGAGGATGTCGCTGATCGTCTTCTCGAAGTCCAGGCCATCCTCGATCGCTCCGAGTACCTCGTCGCTGGCGCCGAACACGCTGGAGAACAGCTGGAACTTGTTCGTCAGCAGCTCCAGGATGCGCTGCTCGGCGATGTTGCCCTTGTTCGAGAAGTTCACGACGACGACGTTGTGCTTCTGCCCGAAGCGGTGCACCCGACCGATGCGCTGTTCGACACGCTGAGGGTTCCAGGGCAGGTCATAGTTGACGAGCATCGAGCAGAACTGCAGGTTGATGCCCTCCGCGGCGGCCTCGGTCGCGATCATGATCGTTCCCTCGGTGCGGAAGTAGTCCACCAGCGCCTTGCGGCGATCCACTGCGGCGATGCCGGTGATCAGGTCGCCGTCCTTGTTCTTCTCCAACCACGCCTGGTAGATCGCGGTCTGCTCAGGCCCGTTGTTCGAGCCGTTGAACAAGACGAGCCCCTCGCCCCGACCGGCCTCACGCAGCGATCGGGCGATGTACTCCTGCGTCTTGGTCGAGTCCGTGAAGATGATGGCCTTCTCGGGAGCGCCCAGCTCACGCAGCCGCTCGAAGCCGAGATCGAGCGCCTCGCCAAGCTTGACCGCCTTCTGGTTCTCGGTGATCGAACGCGCCAGCGCCGCGTACTCGCGCAGCTCTGCGACCTCGGCGCGCATCGCCTCCAGTAGCGATTCGTCCAGTGGCGCCGAGGAGCGGGCTTCCACGCGTCCGCTGATCTCTTCGGCTTCTTCCAGCTCCTCGCTGGTGATCTCGTCATCAACAGTGAAGTCAGCCGCGACCAGGCCACCGCGACCATCACGGCGTTGCCCGGCGGCAACCTCATCCGCGAGTCGGTTCGCGATGTTCTCCAAGGTGCTTGCGACGGCGTAGGTCGACGAACCGAGGCGCTTGCGGATGATCAGGGCGGAGAGGTGGCGCTGACTACCCGCGAAGGCAAACAACTCATCACGCTGCAGGTAGTCGTTCACCAACTCGTAGAGTCGCACCTCCTCCGGTGACGGGGTGAACTCGACCGTCAGCGGCAAGCGCTTGGTGAAGTGGATGTACTTGTCGGCGTCACGCCGTAACGTGCGCTTTGAGATGGTTGCGACACGTTCGGCGAGGTCATCGTCGCCGTTGAGGTCGCGGTGCTTGACGTATCGCTCGCGGAAAGCGTCGAGAGAGTAGAAGTAGTTCGGGTCGAAGATCGAGACCAGCCCATACAGCTCCTCGAGCTTGTTCTGCAGCGGCGTCGCCGTCAGCAGCACCGTCTTGTGGGCGCTACCGACAATATGGGAGACAGCCTCGGCCATCTTGGCTTTGCCGCTCCAGAAGCTCCGCAACCGGTGAGCCTCGTCAGCGACGACAAGATCCCACGATTTCAGTAGCGATGTCTCATGACGCAGTGCGAACTCATAGGAGCAGATCAGCATCTGCGCGGAGCGTCCACCGGCCTGCGCAAGCAGTGCGTCTCTCGACTTCGGGTCGAGGATGGCCGACGGGATCATGAACTTCTCATGCAGTTCCTGCTGCCACTGCTGCCGCAGGCTCGACGGGGCGATGATCAGGATGCTTCGGCGGCGCTCCGCCCAGTACTGCGAGATGACGATGCCCGCCTCGATCGTCTTCCCGAGACCCACCTCATCAGCGAGGATCACGCCCGGCAGGAACGGTGTCTGCAGTGCGAACAGGGCGGCATCGATCTGATGAGGCTTCGGCTCCACCTGCGCGTCGAACAGGAGCCCGGCGAGCTTGCCGACGTGATCATTCGCGTAGCTACGCTGCAGCTCGTGCGCGTAGTACTTCGCCTGGTAATCCGTGATCCGAGTCGACACTAGGGAGCACTCCAGCAACCGCAACGGGCCAGCTCGTCAACGTGAAGAGCACGCACATGGTGCTGTGCGCTGAGCGGTCGGAGCGAAGCCGAGTTGGTCATGTTGTGCGCGTTCCCCCTCCACACGACGGTGAGTTACATAGTTATCCACAGATCGTTTTCTCAGGCTACCGGCCTGCACCGACATTGAGACTGACCCAGTTTGGGGTGATTCGCTTCCGGGAGATAGCTCGAACCGGATGCCGGAATCTGTACCTAATTGTCTCATAATCAGCACTTTTCGAGAAATACTCGTGTCTTTAGTGACAAATTGAAGACGCGGCAGGCTGCCCGAGAGAGAGAGCGGGTTGCCCTCGATCCCGGGCGCCTGCCGCGTGGGTGGCGCGACCGTCTCAGCGTGGATGCAGTGCCCCTTCGGCGCCGCAGGCGGCGTCGGATACTGCGTCGACGTGGATTCTGAATCCGGGGCCGTTGCCGGCTGCGAAGCACAGCAGCATGCACCGTTCGGCGGCTTCGAAAATGGTGTCGAAGCTTGCGTAGGTGTCGCCCCAGGCGTCGTCGTTCGGGCTCATCTGCACCACATAGCGGTGCGGGTGCAGCAGCCCGTGCACGAGATGCGCTGGCGCCTCGCCACCACCGTGCTTGTCGATGGCGCCGACGATGACGACGTCGCCGAGGATGAAGTGGCGCATGGTGTGTTCTGGGCTGAAGTACCACCACAGTGCGGTCGCGCGGGCATTGAACTGCCCATGCTCGTGCACGGTGGCCTCGTTCATCCAGATCGTGGCACCGAAGCCTTCGACCTCGACAGGTTCGACGAGTCCTCCGACGATGTTCTGGAAGTCGCTGATGCCAGCGAGTTCCTGCAGCCAGGGCGGCTTCGTGCGGTCGCGCGGGATGACGATTCCTTGAACCATCGCTTCCACCTCCTTACTGTTGTCGCGGCCGAGAACCCCTTGTGGGTTCTCTTCCTGAAGCCGCGGGGCAGCAAGGAGCTGTTGTTGCGGGGTGACCGTCCGGGAGAGCACGCGTAGCTCGATCCCGGGACGGGCACCCCGACTGGTGCCTCCCTCTCGGGAGGCGGTGTCGTCAGGTGGTACCTGTCGACCTGCGGGAGGGCTTCACGCCCGCACCGCCGAAGATTGCCTCGATCGCAGACTGCTTGGTCTTCGCTTCGCGTTCGATCTCGGCACGCACCGTCTCGGCACGCTGGAGCACCTTCGGGTCGGACTTGCTGGACTCGACCCAGGCCTCCAGGGCCAGGCGGATCTCTTCGGTGACAGAGCGGTCGTTGAGCTGGGCGATGACGTCCAGCTGCGCCCGCAGCCCGTCCGTGATCCGCACCGCCAGGGTACGGATCGGGCCGAGTGCGGTGGCAGGCACCTCGGCGGGGGTGTTCTCACTCATGGTGAGCCTCCTCATCGGAAGCGGCGGGCGAATCCCGGGTGGACTCGTCTACGCCGCACACCGGCGAGGAGTGAGCACGATTATGGGCGATCCAGCATCGACGTCAATCTTCCGATCGCTGGTGTTGTAAAAAGCACGACAGCCGAAGCCGTTGAGGTCACTCCCAGTGCCAGGCGATGCCGCTGACCAGGCCGCCGTGGACATCTCGGAGGCGGAGGGTCGCGATGCCACGCTCGTCGAGACTGATCCTGTTCGTGTCGTTCGGCTCGCCAGGTTGAGCGAAGTGGCTCACGCGCTCGTACGTCCAGAGCGTCCTCGGCCGCTCGCCGAGGAACGCGACCTGGATGGACGCCAGCAACGACCGATGATGGAAAGCACGATAGGCGTTGACGACCGGGGTGGTTCCGCCCTCTGGCGTCGCGTCGAGGGTGAACTTGAGGTCGTAGTGTTCCCCGCGTCGCATCGGGGTGTCGGTGGCCGTTCCGCCGTGATGCCAGAAGTGATCGTTGTAGCCGCCTGAGGTCGCTCTGGTATTGACCCGGAATACGCCGTTATCGACGGTGCGGGCTTCTGCCGGGTATGAGCGGGTGATGGTCAGGAAGTCCATCTCGTCGAAGGTCGCCGTGAACCGGTAGTGCTCCCTGGTCTGCTCCCAGATCCGGTCTCGGACGATGAGCAGCGTCGAGGTCGTCTCGTAGATGATCCCGTCGTGCATCTCCGGCACCTGGACCAGCAGAGGCGACTGCGCATAGGAGCCACTGGCGAGTGCCGATACGAGGCGGCGAATCGCGGGACTTTCGCGGTCTGCGACCGTATCGACGCTGCGTTGCAGTTTCGAGGCATGGACCTCTCGTCGCCGGCGAAGGGTCGGAAGGTGCGCCGTGTCGGAGCTGAGCGCGAACACATCCATCAGGAGCTCGGCCTCGGACGGATCCAGCGAGTGGATCGCGGAGATCATCCTGCTCCGAAGGCGGGTGAAGTCGTCGTTGGCGTCCTGACGCAACACCTCGTCAACCAGCAGGACGCGTTCGAGGCGTCGTTTGACGAACCCTTCTGCTTTGCGCAGGTAGGCCAGGTCGTACTCGAGGTCTTCGGTGAAGGCAGCCATTCGTGACGCGCTCCTTTCCGCGACCTACTCGCTCCACCTTGATCTTCCTACTTTTTCCCAACTCCTGATGGCGCGCTTCTGGCGCTCATAGCGTCAGATTCAGCCCGGAAGACCAAGACCCGGGACAGCAAGCGAGGGAGAGGTCATGTTGAAAAACAACACCGAACTGGCCCCGCTCGGCGGAGCTTTCAGCTCCAACGGGCTGGCGCAGATGAGCGGTTCGATGCAGCGTCAGACGGGCCGTGAGGTCGAGCGGGTGCAGGCGCAGGCAGTGGTCGCGGAGGTGAAGGAGCAGGGGCGTGCGTTCCTGACGAACACCGCGCTGCAGAACGTGGGCGCGCTCACCGCGCTGGAGCAGCACCTCATCCAGGTCGCTCCCTTGGGTGAGGCCCGTTACAAGCACATCGTTGACTCCTACGCCATGGGTGCCGCCCAGGCGATCGCCCGGTGGTGACCGGGATGGACATCATCGGCGGACTGCTCATGGGAATCGTCACGGGCTACCTCGTCGTAGTGCTGTTGATCGCAGGAGGGAATGCGCTCATGGATTGGTACAAGCGCCGCACGCAACGCAGGATCGCGCGCATCGAGGCGGAGCTTGACCGCACCTCTGAGGAGCTTCGCACCACGATCCTCTCCCTCGCCCAGCATCTCAGTGCCGATGCGCATGAGGCGCGGAAGGCGCTGATTCGGGAGTCGTTTCTGGCTTCCGGAAAGGTGCCGCCGCCGAGCTGATCGACCAGCAACAGGAGCACCCATTCGGGCGCGGGTGGGTGCTCCCGTTGCTGATTCCACAACACCCGAAATCGCAGCCCTCCCTGCCGGTAATTCTCTGCCTGTCGCGTCTATTGACGGGTGTCTGTTCGCTGTTCCGCTCGGCTCATGCGGGTGAGCGATCGGAGTATTGCCGGCTGCTTCGGGATGGCTCATAACCGTCCGTCAGACACCTCTCGCCCTGAATGCGGGTGGTGGGAAAGGAACAACAACGATGTCGAAGAAGTTCAACGTGATCTACGCCGACCCGCCCTGGGATATCGCCCAGGCCGGGGCGCGTGGTGCGATCAAGCACTACGAGCTGATGACGCTGGAGCGCATCAAGCAGATGCCCATCGAGAGTCTCGCGGCCGAGAACGCGACCTTGCTGCTGTGGGTCACCAATGCTGCGCTGCCTGCGGGGCTGGAGGTGATGAAGGCGTGGGGGTTCACCTATAAGACGAACGCTGCGTGGGACAAGTACTACATGGGCCTCGGGAACTACTTCCGCGGCTCTCACGAACTGCTCCTCCACGGCACCAGGGGGCGACCTGCGCCGTGGAAGTTCCGGGCACAACGCTCCACCTTGTTGTTTCCGCGTCAGGAGCATTCGCGGAAGCCCGAGGAGATGATTCCGCTGATCGAGCGGATCCTCGACGGCCCTTACCTGGAGTTGTTTGCCCGGCAGCGTCCGAACTCGTATGCGGACTGGTCGGTGTGGGGCAACGAGATCGACTCGGACATCACGATCCCCGGCTACCCGGTGCCCTCCGACTACACCCGCACAGCGTCCGATGGAGCGGGCAGGTGATGGGCGATGTCGGACAAACAGCCCGCATCGATCGCCAGGCGTTTCCTCAGCCTGTGCTTCGCACTCTTTGCCGGGGCCGTGCTGCTGGTGCTCGCACTGCAGCTGCTCTCCCAGATCTGGGGGTGGCTGCTGCTGATCGCAGGCGTCGTGGCGCTGTGGTGTGTCGGCGTGGCCGTGTGGCGCTACTGGTGGGGTCGCAGGTTCTAAGCATGACCACGTTCACCCCTGAGAGAGCGTTGCGGAATCGACAACACCGCTTGACAGAACGCCGGGTTGAGTTCATAACAAGGCGTCACACCCCCGGGTCCTCGGTGAGTCCGCTCGTTACCGCACGTCGAAAGGAGCAAACAGCAAAGGAGGCATCACCATGACCAGCCATCGAAATGGCTCACGTCGTCGTTACCGGAAAGCCCAAGACCGCCGCGTCTGGGTCTTCAGCGAACTCAACCATGATCTGACCCCCGAAGTCTTCGCGAAGGTCATCGCCACCGCTGCCCTCGAGCAGGTAGCCCTCGAACGCGCCACCCAGCTCGGCCACCAGGAGCAGCCGCCTGCGGAGGGCACGTCATGAGCGCCCTGACGTTCTCCCGCCTGCATTTGCCGTTGCCGGTCGAGCAGTCGACAGTGATCAGGTTGCTGGGGCGGCTGGCGCAACCGGATGCGCCCCGCCCGCTCGTGTTCGAGACCCGTGCCGACGACACCGGCACCCACTACCTCCTCGGCAGCACCCCCGAAGTGCTGGGCCGAACCCAGCGCCTGATCACGCAGCATCTGCCCGGACTGCGATTCGACAACACTGCAGAGCGCGCGCCGGTGACATCGAGTGGGAGGCTTCGGATCCGCCCGACCGGGCTGCCGCTGGATGCGGCGTCGGTGCCGATGGCCGTGTTCAACGTCTTCGGCGCACTGACCACCCGCCGCCTCGGCGAGACCCTCGCGCTCCAGGTGGTCTTGGGAGTGGGGCGCTCTCCCGCCCTCGTTCCGGCGCAGGCGATCGACCCTGGGCTGTCGGTGTGGGAGGCGCTGGTGGGCCGCACACGGCCCGCACCAGCCGAGGTTCGGGCACGGCTTCGGCACCGCGCCGAGCAACCCACCATCGGCGCCACGATCCGTCTCGGCGTCACCGCCGCTACTCCTGAACGACGTCGCGCGCTGATCACGGAACTCCTCGGAGCACTGCGCACCCTCGAGTCGTCTGGCCTGCACATCGATCTGATTCGCGACAGCCGCCAGGCGTTTGACACCGGCCGACTCACACGCCGGACGTTCTTGGCACCGACCGAACTTGCAGGGCTCCTCGGGTGGCCGCTCGGCGACGAACCGCTGCCCGGTATGCCAGGCATGCACCCACGACGACTTGCGGCCCCCGCAGCCCTGAGCGACGAGGCTGCGTTCATGCAGACGACGACGCCCGGTGATGAGCGCCTGGTCGGGATTCGTCCTGCGGGGCGTTTACAGCATCTGGTGGTGACCGGCCCGACCGGATCGGGGAAGTCGATGGTGTTCGCCCGCCTGATTCTGGAGGACATCGCCCGGGGTCGGGCTGCGGTGTTGGTGGATCCGAAGCGGCAGCTGGTCGACTTCGTTCTCGACCGCATCCCCGAATCCCACGCCGACCGCATCGTCGTCCTCGATGCCGCTGATCCGCATCCGGTTGGTTTCAATCCGTTGGATATCGCTGGGCGGAATGCGGATGTGGTGGTCGATGGGATTCTCGCCGCGTTCAAGGCCGTGTTCTCTGATGGGTGGGGGCCGCGCACCGAAGACCTCCTCCACGCAGGCCTGCTCACTCTCGCCCGCGCAGGCGAACACCGAGGCCTCCCGCATACGCTGCTGGATCTGCCCCGGCTGCTCAGCGACGCCGCCTTCCGGCGCACCGTGATTGGCGCGGTCGCCAGTGACCCGACGCTGTCGTCGTTCTGGGCCGCGTATGACGATCTGACCCTGGCGGGGCGGGCTGCGATGATCGCAGCCCCGATGAACAAGCTGCGGAAATTCGTCCTGCGCAAGAACCTCGCCGCGATCCTCGGCCAGCCCTCTCCCGGGTTCCGACTGCGGGATGTGTTCCGGGAAGGCAAGACCGTGCTCGTCCCGCTAAACGACGCGCTCCTTGGCCCGGGCGCCGCGCAACTGCTCGGCAGCCTGATCGTGTCGGAGTTGTGGATGGCGACGCTGGAGCGTGCCGCGGAGGCGCAGCCGATGCTGAGGCCGGCGGCGATCTATATCGATGAGGTGCAGCAGTTCCTGAACCTGCCCACCTCGATCGCCGACGCGTTGGCGACCTCGCGCTCTTACGGGGTGAGTTGGAACCTTGCCCACCAATTCCGGGCACAGCTGCCCCCTGCGATGCGGTCGGCGTTCGACGCGAACGCACGCAACAAGATCGTCTTCGCCTCCAGTGCTGATGACGCCCGCGACTTCGCCCGCATGGCATCAGACCTCGTTCGTGAGGACTTCATGGCGTTGCCGCCGTATGAGATCTACGCGCAAGTGGTCGACCAGGGCGCACCATCGGGTTGGTTCTCCGCCCGAACCCTCACGCCCGCAGTACCGCTCGGCACGCGAGGACTGGTGATGGAACGCAGCCGCACCCGCTACGCCAGCACCCCTGCCGCAGATGCTCCAGCCGTGGCGTCGGAGGAGCCGACGATGGCGGAGTCGGGTGCGAGGTCGCATCGGAAAGCGAGGCGATCATGAACCCGCTGACCACTGTGAGCAGCCGACCGGTCGGGGTTCCGTTCGCCCGACCGGTCGCAGCACCGAACACCCCTCGAAAAGCCCGTGCCTGTGCGGCAGGCGCCGCGTTTCGGGATGGGACTCCCCCTGGTTCCAGGGGTCATCACCGCATCCCCGGAGGCCAGCCATGACCGTCTCGCAGCTGACTCGCTCGGTCAGTGAGTTGCTGGAGGCGCTGACGGATCGTGACCTGCTGATCCTGAAAGACCTCGAGCAGTTCCGACTGCTCTCGACCCGGCAGATCCAGCGACTCCAGTTCACCGGCCACGCGACAATCAGTGCTGCAACCCGCACCGCCGTGCGCGTCTTGAATCGCCTCGAAGGACACCGGCTCATCGCTCGGCTTCCAAGACGGATCGGCGGGCCGATCAGGGGCAGTGCCGCGAACGTGTGGCAACTGGCCAGCACCGGCGACCGACTCCTAAGACGCCTGAGCGGACAACCGGAGCGTCGCCGCTACGTGGAACCATCCCCGCAGTTCACCGCCCACACTCTCGCCGTCGCCGATATCGCGATCAGCATCCTGGAAGCAGCCGAAGCGCGGAGATTCGAGGTGCTGGCGCTGCAGACCGAGCCGGACTGCTGGCGCGAGTACACCAGCGCCAACGGCACCCGGGAGTGGCTGAAGCCCGACTTGGCAGTCGTCACCGCGAACACCAGGTTCGAGGCGCACAGCTTCCTCGAGGTCGACCGTGGCACCGAACATCTACCCGCGGTGCTGCGTAAGTGCGAGAGCTACCAGCGGTACTGGCGCACCGGTATCGAGCAGACCGCGCACGAGCTGTTCCCTGTAGTCGTGTGGATCGTCCCTGACGACCACCGCGCGCAGAAGCTCCGGTCGGCGATCCGTGAGCATCCCGGCCTGGACGAGCACTTGTTTCAGATCACCACCCCGCCCGCAGCGCTCAACGTCATCAGCCCGGACGATGCAGACCCGATAACGAAAGGAGGAACCCCATGACATCAACCACCACACCCCGGAGCCTTGACCAGACGACCAGAGCCCGTGAGCTGATCGAGATCTGGCTCACCCTAGACATCGAAGCTAGGGACGAAGCGCTCGCCCGGCTGATCGCCGCAGCGATCCACCCCGGCCAGGGTTCCGCCCTGGAACGCTTCGCCGGCACCGGCACCCTCGACGGACAAGCCATGCTCCACGAACTCAACCAGCTGCGGGTGCCACTCGAGCGTGAGCACTGGCTCGACGCCCTCGGCCGCCACGTGCTCATCCACGGAGGCCGATCATGAACGAATACCAACCACCCCACAACCTCCGCGCCGAGCGTTCACACGAGGTGCGGCCTGCGCGCGAGCACGGGGAGATCGACTGGCGACGCATCGAAGTCGCCATGCACCGCTTCGGCGACCACCTCGCACACGGCATCAACCAGGCCATGGCCGAACATCGCGAGGTCGACCACGGCACCGCCCGCGTCATCGCCCACGTCCTCGGACGCGGCTACGGCCGGGCATCCGCCCTCGCCGAATACGGACGAACCGGAGAAGGCGACTACCTGACGCTCCGCGACGAATACCTCGACATCTACGGGCATGAGCAGGCGGACTCGATGACGCGGGAACTCATCGACTGGTTCGGCACCCACCTCATCCAGCACGAGCACACCGGCAGCCAGCGCCGGTACATGAACGAACACCTCCCACCAAGGCTCGAGCAACTCCTCGTGCGCACCCCGATCAACATCGGCCGGGAGACGTTCACCGTGCACGTTCCCGCGACACTCAGCAGCGCCGATATCGCGCAGGTGCGGGACAGGATTGTCGACCTGGGCATTCAGGACGACGAAGAGTTGCAAGCGTTCGTCTCACTGCCCGACGTGGCCGCGGACGCCCAGAACCTGCGGGAGGCACTCGCGGATCATCACATCGCGGCGTTCGACAGCATCGAGGACGCCCTCACCGAGATCGCTGAGGTCGACCAGCTCGAACGCGATGTCCTGGAGTACGCCGAGGAGCACCACATGATCATCGAAGAACTCCGCCCCGATTACCACGCACTCCGCGAAACCGCAGACGGCGGCTACGACTTCGTCGACTGGAAGGGCCGTGTCCATGTCTTCTATCGGTAGACGGCGTGGCCGTCCGAGTCCTGATCGGCAACTGCGAGTGGTGCCGATCCGCCGCGAACCACCCGACGTGCAGCGGCTGGCGCGGGCGCTGCTGAACCTCGCATATGCCCAGCACGCGCAAGCCGCGCAGCATCGAGATCCTGACCGTGAGGCGGTTGACGAGGGAGCTGAGGACGATGTCGGACCGTGACGAGCGAGGTGAAAACTACATCGCTAAGGCCACCGGGGTCGGCTCCGCTGAAGAGCCCCTGAACCCTCGAAAACGACTGGACTTCGAGGGGCAAAGAAGCGTTAATCCGGAGTACCTAACCGAAGGAGGAGCGCCCATGGGAGTAATAGCTGACCAACCGACAAGAACCGAAGCGCCGTCACTGACATCGACGGCAGGCCTGGAGCATCTGTTCCAGCAGCCGCCGAGCAGCACCGACCTGGTGAACGGTATCGGGCTACGGCAGGCGGTGCTCTACCTGCGTGTGTCGACGCCCCGGCAGTTGCACACTGCGTCCGACATCGATGAGGACGGCAACAGCATCGCCACCCAGCGAGTCGAGGCGATGCGGAAGGTGCGTGAGCTCGGTGCGACCATCGCTCACGAGTTCGTCGAGCCGGGCCAGTCCGCGCAGACCATCAGCAAGCGGCCCGAGTTCAAGAAGCTGCTGCGCTACCTCGAGGAACACCCTGAGGTGAAGTACGTCGTCATTTACATGCGCTCGCGTGTGTTCCGCAACTTCACCGACGCCGCGATCACCAAGCGCCACCTGCTGGAGAAGGGCGTGCGCCTGATCTCGGCGAAGGAGGAGTTCGGCGAGGGCTACATGGCCGACGCGATGGAAGCCATCACCGACGTCATGAACGAAGTGCAAGTGCGCATGAACGGCGAGGACGTGCGCGTGAAGATGGCGCACAAGGTGGAGCAAGGCGGATCCGTCGGACGCGCCAAGCTCGGCTACCTCAACGTCCGCAAGGACTATGGAGGGCGCCTGGTAAACACGATCGACGTCGACCCGGTGCGGGCGCCGCTGGTGGCATGGGCGTTCGAGCAGTACGCCACCGGCAAGTACTCGATCAGTCAGCTGCGCTCGCTCATGGAAGAACAAGGCCTCACCACCCGCGCCTCGCCATCACGACCCGAGAGCCCGATCAGCAACAGCCGTCTCGCCGGGATCCTGCGCGATCCTTATTACACCGGGGTCATCCGCTACAAAGGCAAGCTCCACGCCGGACGGCATCAGCCGCTGATCTCGAAAGAGACGTTCCTGGCGGTGCAGGAGATCCTGGACCAACGCAATCGGCAAGGCGACCGCGACATCGTCCACTTCCACTACCTGAAAGGCGTCATCTACTGCGGCGAGTGCTACGACGCCGGTCGAACCAGCCGACTGCTCTACAGCCAGTCCAGCGGCAACGGCGGCACCTACGAGTATTTCATCTGCACCGCAAAGCAACGCCGTCTCTGCTCGACACCAGCGATCCGTGTCGAAGAGATGGAAGCCCACGTCTCCGCCACCGTGAACGCCGAAGCCATGTCAGCAGAGAAACTCGACAGCATTCGGCAGCAGATCCGTGACGCGATCGATGGGCTCCTCGCCGCTGATCGCGAAGCCAAAGCCCAGCTGCGACGGCAGCTCCTCAAGCTCGAGGCCCAGGAAGAGCGGCTCATCGAGCTGGCCGCGAACAGCAGCATGCCGATCAAGAAGGTGCAGGCGAAGCTCGAACAGACGACCCTGCAGAAAGAAGCCGTCACTGAGAAACTCAACTTCACCGAGGAGCGCCTCAACTACGGCGCCGAGATGGCGCTGTCGTTCATCGAGTTGCTCCGCAGACCAGGAGAGATCTACCGGGCAGCAGAACACCCGGTGCGCCGCGACATCCTCGGAGCACTGTTCAGGAAGCTCCTCATCTACGTCGAGGAAAGCCGGATCAACGTCACCGTCGCGCGCACATCGGCGAACAGCGCCATCCACGCCCTCGGTGGCTACCTCGTCGCCGACGACGCTACACAGGCCCTGACGGCGGGCCACAAAACGAAAAACCCCCGCCATCCGGCGGGGGAATCACGATCTAACGAAAACGTCGAACTCAGTTCATTTGACCATGGTTTGAGTAAGACGCATGTGGCTGGGGTGCCTGGACTCGAACCAAGAACAACTGAACCAGAATCAGCCGTGTTGCCAATTACACCACACCCCATTGGGCGCTCCCGGGCTCCTGAGCTGGGCTCAGTGACGACCGGGGCCGACGAACGAGTCTAGCAAACTCCAGCGGGGTCGAGCGCACCGGGCCGCCGACCACGCAGCCTCGCTCGCACACGATGCGAGCCCCGACGAGAGCACCCCCGGCGTCACGGGAACGTCGCGTACGCGATCCCCTGGTCGGTCGCCCCCACGAGGGACCACGCGTACACGCGATCGAAGTCCGCACTCACGAGGAACCGCTGGCGCACCCCCGAGTCCTCTCGAGGGAGCGCGAGGACCACGCCGCGTCTCGGCGGGTCCGCGGGATCGGTCGGGTCATTCGCGACGCCGAGGGACTTCACGCCGCGCTGGGCCAGCAGCCATTCGAGGAATGCCACGTGGTCCTCAGCCCCCAGCGTCTCGCCTCGCGCGATGAATCCGGTCACGACCTGGGACCCGTCGATCCCGGGCTCGAGGATGAGCCCGTCCGACTTCGGCAGGTCCACCTCCGCCTGCTCGATCGCGAATGTCGGCGCCTCTCCCCCTGTGCTGTTCGAGGAGAATGCCGTATCGTCCGGCTCAGCGCTGCCGAAGACATCCGCCGGCGCGCGCGTCCCTCCGATCAGCCCGTCGCTCCCAGCCGACGGCACCTTGGGCGCCTCGACGAGCAGCGCGCTCGGGTCGCCACCGCCGTCAGCTGGCCGGAATGCGGTCGGCATGACGATCACCACGGCACTCACGACCGCGGCGGCCGCGAGTACACCGGCAGATACCCAGCCGATCGCACGCCGGGAGCCCGCAGGTCGGGCAGCAGACTGCGCACGCCGTCGAGCCACGTGCCTGCTGTCGGCGACCGCGGCAGTCCGGCCCTCCGAAGCGGCACCCCCACCGCCGCCAGCGACCTCCGCATCCACCGCGCCTCGCGCGAGCACGCGCTCCAGCAGCCGGGCTTCGGCGACCGTCAGGTCATCCGCGGGCCGAGACGCGCGCAGGCGGGCGTCGAGGTCGTCGTCGCGTGAGGCGTTCATCGCGCACCTCCTGGTGCCGTATCGAGTTCGCCGCCACGCCGCGCTGCCGGGCCCACGTCCGAGCCGTCGTCGAGTGCCGCGCGGAGCGCCGCCCTGGCTCGCGAGAGTCGCGACCACACGGCCGTGATCGAGAGCTCCATGACGCGCCCGACCTCGGCAGCGGAGAGCCCGTCCCAGTACGTGAGTCGTACGACGAGCTGGTCCTCGGGCGGGAGGTCCGCGATCGCGGCGCGCACGAGGGCCGCGTCCGAGCCGAGCGCTGCCGCGGGATCACCGGCGGCACCCCCACCGGCCGCAGCGAGCTCCGCGAGCGCAGCGACTCGCTCCCGATCGCGGTCGCGACGCTGGTATTCGTTGCCGATGACGTTTCGCGCGGTCGTCAGCAGCCACGAGAGGCCGACGTCGGCTCCCTCGCGCGTCCGGCGCAGTGCGATCACGAAGACCTCTTCAGCGAGGTCCTCGGCGAGATCAGCCCCGTCGACGCGGAGGCGGATGTATGCGAGGACTGGCCGTCGATGCTGCCGGTAGAGCGCGACGAATCCGTCGGTGCCAGCCATTCGACCCCCAGTCCGCGCTCGAGGAGCATTGAAGACAGTTTGACGACACCGCTCGGTGATCGCACGGGTTCGGCGGCGCGAACCGCACTCTCCCCCACCCACACGACCGGCGGTGGAGCTTCGCCGCCCCTCAACGGCCTTCCGCTCACATCGCGCAGTGCGAGTCCGATCGGGATGACCATGGCCAGCACGAGCAGGGCCACGCCAAGGAGCACCCAGAACGACCATTGACGCTCGCTCATCTCGTCTCACTCCCTCGACACCGAGCGGTGTCGTCATGGGGGTGGTTTGCCGAGTCGCCAGATCCTGGCAAGGTCCGCGAGAACTCTCGGCGTCGACCGACGCGGAGCACGCCGCAGTGTCAGCCCGCGGTCAGAGCGTGGCGCGGAATGCCTCGATGCGCGCGAGCGAGGATTCCCGCCCGAGCAGCTCCATCGACTCGAAGAGCGGCGGTGAGATCCGGCGCCCGGACACCGCGGCACGGAGCGGACCGAATGCCACGCGCGGCTTGAGCCCGAGGCCACCGTCCTCGACGGGGTCGATGAGCGCCGCTCGGAGCGCGGTCTCGATCGCCTCGGTCGACCAGTCCTCGAGGCCCCGGAGCGCCGGGATGGACGCGTCGAGCACCGCGACGTATGCCGCGTGATCCTTCTCGGCCGGTCGCGCGTCATCGGCGACGACGATCTCCGCATCGGGCGTGAAGAGGAACGCGAGGAGATCGCGTGCCTCAGACAGCACGGTCACCCGCTCCTGCACGAGCGGCGCCGCGCGGCCGAGGAGCGCCCGGTCGGCGTCGGTCGTCACGAGACCGTCGAGGTACGGGACGATCCGCTCCTCGAAGTCCTCGGCGCTCAGCATTCGGATGTGGTCGCCGTTGATCGAGTCGGCCTTCTTCTGGTCGAATCGCGCCGGGTTCGGGTTCACGTCCCTGATGTCGAATGCCTCGACGAACTCGGCCTGCGTGAAGACGTCGCGGTCGGGCGCGATCGCCCAGCCGAGGAGCGCGAGGTAGTTGAGCAGTCCCTCGGGGATGAAGCCGCGGTCACGGTGGTGGAACAGGTTGGATTCGGGGTCGCGCTTCGACAGCTTGCGCGCGCCCTCGCCGAGGACGAGCGGCATGTGCGCGTACTGCGGGATGAAGCTCGTCACGCCGATGTCGATGAGCGCGAGGTAGAGCGCGATCTGACGCGGCGTCGACGAGAGGATGTCCTCACCGCGGAGCACGTGGGTGATGCCCATGAGCGCGTCGTCGACCGGGTTCACGAAGGTGTACAGCGGTGCGCCGTTCGGCCGCACGAGGACGAAGTCCGTGAAGGAGCCCTCCGGGAAGGTGATCTCGCCGCGGATGAGGTCCTGGATCGTGAATGCGGTGTCCGGGACGCGCAGGCGAAGCGAGGGCTGACGCCCCTCGGCCTTGAATGCCTCGCGCTCGGCCTCGGTGAGGTCGCGCTCGAAGTTGTCGTAGCCCTGGCGCGGGTCGCGGCCGAGCTCGCGGTTGCGCGCCTCCATCTCCTCGGGGGTGACGAAGGACTCGTAGAGGTGCCCGGCAGCCTTGAGCCGCTCGATGATCTCGCGGTAGATCTCGCCGCGCTGCGACTGGCGGTACGGCTCGTGCGGCCCGCCCTTCTCGACACCCTCGTCCCAGTCGATGCCGAGCCACGTGAGCGCGTCGATGAGCTGGAGGTAGCTCTCCTCGCTGTCACGCGCCGCGTCCGTGTCCTCGACGCGGAAGACGAGCTTGCCGCCCGTGTGCCGCGCATAGGCCCAGTTGAAGAGCGCGGTGCGGACCATGCCGACGTGCGGTGTGCCGGTCGGCGATGGGCAGAAGCGGACGCGGACATCTGCGCCGGTGGCGGTCGTGAAGGGCAGTTCCATGGGGGGTCCTCAGTCGCGGGGTGCGCGGGTCAGGTCGCTCGGTCGCGTGGCGGCTCGTGCCTCAGTCGCGCAGCATGGCGGGGTTCGACAGCCGGCCGATCCCCTCGATGTCGATCTCGACGGTCTGGCCCGAGACGAATCCACCGAGGCCCGACGGCGTGCCGGTGATGATGATGTCGCCGGGCAGGAGCGTCCAGATGTCGGCGGCGTACTCGAGGATCGCGGGGACGTCGAAGATCATGTTCGACGTGTTGCCCGCGCGACGGGGCTCGCCGTCGACGTAGGACTGGATCTCGAGGCCCTCGAGCGGGTCGAGCTCGGTCTCGATCCACGGCCCCACGGGGCAGAACGTGTCGTAGCCCTTGGCGCGAGCCCACTGACCGTCGGCGAACATCTGGTCGCGAGCCGAGACGTCGTTCGCGATCGTGTAGCCGAAGACGTAGTCCTTCCAGTCCTCTCGACGGATCTGCTTCGCCACACGTCCGATGACGATCGCGAGCTCCGCCTCGTGGACGATGCGGCCCTCGACCGGCGGGATGCGGATGGGCTCGCCCGGGCCGACGATCGCGGTGCTCGGCTTGAGGAAGAAGAGCGGCCGGTCCTCGTTGTCGTTCGAGAACTTCATCTCCGAGCGGTGCTCGGCGTAGTTCATGCCGACGCACACGATCTTGGACGGAATGACGGGGGCCAGGAGGCGCGCGTCGGCGAGCGGCACGCGCTCCCCGGTCGGCGTATAGCCGGCGACGAGCGGGTGCCCGCGCAGGACGACGATGCCGTCGTCGTCGACGATGCCGTATCGGGGGTCAGCGTCCCCGGTCGTGAATCGCGCGATCCTCATGCGTCGAGCCTCGTCATCCAGCCGTGGCGGTCCTCGATGCGCCCGTACTGGATGTCGGTGAGCTCCTGCCTGAGCGACAGCGTCAGCTCGCCAGCCTTGGCGTCAGCAGAGCCGACCTCGAAATCGGGCCCCTTGAGCAGCGCGATGGGGGTCACCACCGCGGCGGTGCCGCACGCGAAGACCTCGGCGATCTCGCCGCTCGTGACGCCGTCGCGCCATTCATCGAGCGTGACGGGTCGACGCTCGACGCGGTGACCGCGGTCTTCCGCGAGCTGCAGGATCGAGTCGCGCGTGATGCCTTCGAGGATCGAGTCGGAGTCGGGCGTGACGAGCGTGCCGTCGCGCTTGACGAGGACGATGTTCATGCCACCGAGCTCCTCGAGGTACTTGCCCTCGACGGAGTCCAGGAAGAGGACCTGGGCGCAGCCGTTGTCGTAGGCCTCCTGCTGCGCGATGAGGCTCGCAGCGTAGTTGCCACCGGTCTTGGCCGCGCCGGTGCCGCCGCGGCCCGCTCGCGTGTGCTCGGTCGAGAGCCAGATCGACACGGGGGCGGGGCCGGACTTGAAGTACGCGCCAGCGGGGCTCGCGATGACGTAGTACGCGACCTTCTTGGCCGGACGCACGCCGAGGAATGCCTCGCTCGCGAACATGAAGGGACGGATGTATAGGCTCGTCTCCGGCGCGTCCGGCACCCAGCGGCCGTCGACCGCGATGAGCTCGCGGAGCGAGGCGATGAAGTACTCGGTCGGGAGCTCAGGGAGCGCCATCCGGCGGGCGGAGCGCTGGAAGCGCGCGGCGTTGGCCTCGGGGCGGAACGACCAGATCGAGCCGTCGGCGTGACGGTAGGCCTTGAGACCTTCGAAGATCTCCTGCGCGTAGTGGAGGACTGCCGCGGCGGGGTCCATCTCGATGGGGCCGAAGGGGCGGACGCGGGGACGGTGCCACCCGCCGTTCTCGCTCCAGCACAGGTCGACCATGTGGTCGGTGAAGACCTCGCCGAACCCTGGCTCTTCGAGGATCCTGGAGAGGTCGTCTTCGGCCACCGGGTCGTCGTGCGGTGTCACCGAGAACTCGAGCATCGCGGCTGCGAGCAGGTTCTTCATCGTTGTTCCTTCGTTGTGGTGGCGGCGCCGTGGGGCCGGCGTCAGAGTCTCGAGACGATCGCGTCGCCGACCTCGGAGGTGGAGCGTCGCGCTTCGCCGCGCTGGGCGACATCCGCGTCCACCGCTGCCACGACCCTCGCCGCGGCCTCCGGAGCACCGAGGTGCTCGAGCAGGAGGGCCGCGGACAGGATCGCCGCTGTCGGGTCGGCGATGCCGCGTCCAGCGATGTCGGGCGCAGAGCCGTGCACTGGCTCGAACATGCTGGGGAAGGTGCCATCCGGGTTGATGTTCCCCGAGGCCGCCAGACCGATGCCGCCGCTGATCGCGCCGGCCAGGTCAGTCAGGATGTCACCGAAGAGGTTGTCGGTGACGATGACGTCAAATCTAGCAGGGTCGGTCACAAAGAATATCGTGGCCGCGTCGATGTGCATGTAGTCGACGGTGACGTCCGGGTGCTCGGTCGCGATGGCATTCACGATGCGCTGCCACAGCCCGCCGGAGAAGGTCAGCACGTTCGTCTTGTGCACGAGCGTGAGGTGCCCGCGGCGCGCAGCGGCCTGCTGGAAGGCGAAGCGCACGACTCGCTCGACGCCGTAGGCGGTGTTCACCGAGACCTCGTTCGCGATCTCGTGCGGGGTGCCGGGACGGATGACGCCGCCGTTGCCGACGTAGGGCCCCTCGGTCCCCTCGCGCACGACGACGAAGTCGACATCGCCGTGCTTTGCGAGCGGCGAGACGACGCCGGGGACGATGCGCGTCGGGCGATAGTTCACGTAGTGGTCGAGCTCGAAGCGGAGCTTGAGCAGGAGGCCGCGCTCGATGTTCGCGCCCGCGAGGCGGGGGTCGCCGGGGACGCCGCCGACCGCGCCGAAGAGGATCGCGTCGGCCTGCTTGATGGCCTCGAACTCGTCGGCGGGCAGGACCGCGCCGTCCTCGAGGTAGCGCTCAGCGCCGAGTCGGTAGGTCGTCCGGTCCCAGGTGACACCGGCCTCGGGCCCGACCTTGTCGAGGACCTTGAGGGCCTCGGTGATGACTTCGGGACCGATGCCGTCTCCTGGAATGACGGCGAGCGAGACGCTGCGCTGCATGCAATAAGCGTAGACCGCTCAGAGCACGCGTTTCCCGGGGGTCGTGTACGTCGCGGGGGTGAAGCCGGGGACCTCCGCCGTGACCGTCACGGAGATGCGCTTGCCGCGATATCGGTCAGGTACGTACCAGCTCACGGAGTTGGTGACGCCGGGGATCGGGACGCCGTCGCAGTTCCACTGGTACTTGAGGTGGTACTTGTGGCGACTCGACGGCCAGCGGGTCTTGTCGATCCGGAGCGTGCCGTCTTTCTCGACGAGCTTGATCGTGCCGGTCGGGAGGAATCCGACGCTCGCGGAGGCCTTCGACACGTCGTCGAAGCCCTTGCCGGACGCGGCTACCATCACGGAGATGCGAGCGTCGGCGTCGGCCGCGGTGAGGGTGTAGCTCGCCTTCGTCGCGCTCTTGATCGCGACGCCGTCGCGCAGCCAGCGGTAGCGGTACGTGATCCCGGTGCTCGGCGACCAGCCGCTCAGCTTCGCGGTCAGCCGGGCATCGAGCTTCGCGGTGCCGACGATCTGGACACTGCCCGGGGTGACGGCGCCGATGGTGATCGAGGCGCTGCGCACTGTCGAGCTCGGCCAGCCGTCCTTCGCGCCCGTCACCTGCACGCTGATCGCCTGCCCGAAGTCAGCGGCGACGACTCGGTACTTCGATCCGGTCGCGCCGCGAATCGCCTTGGCGCCGCGGTACCACTGGTACGAGAACATCGGCTTCGGTGTCCATGTGCCGACCGAGACCCCGAGCTGCTGCCCCACTGCCGGCACACCCGTGATGACGGGAGTCCCGGGGCGGATGGGCAGGTGGACTTTGCTGCTCGACGCCGACTTCGCGACGTAGCCGAGGTGCGAGGCGGTGACCTTGACCGAGATCGCCGCCCCGAGGTCGGCCTTCGTGAGCGTGTATTCCCGCTCCACGGCACCGTCGATCGGGGTCGACCCGCGATACCACTGATACGAGAAGGTGCTGTCCTTGGCCGGCGCCCACGTGCCGACCGAGGCCTTGAGGGTCGCACCGACCTTGGCCGCCCCCGAGATCTTCGGTGTGCCGACGCCCGCGTACCGTTCGTACGGGATCGTCACGGCCTTGCTCGTCACGGGCTTCGCGTCCGGGTGGTCGGGGATGACTTCGAGCTGCACCTTCTTGCCCGCATCCGCGAGCTTCACCTGGTAGGTCCCCGACGTGGCGCCCTTGACCGGCTTGCCCGCTACACGCCACTGAAAGGCGAGCGACACCGACGTCCGCGCCGGGATCTCATCCCAGTCCCCCGCATCCGCCTCGAGGATCGCCGCGACCTTTGGCGTCCCCTCGAGGGTCGGCACCGGCGGGGTGAATGCCACGGGTGCCGTGCGCTCGCACGCGACGGTCTCCTCACCTTCGACAGTCGACGTCACCCTGACCTCGATGCGATCGCCCGCGTCCTCGAGGTGCGGGACGTATGTCGGATCAGTGCCGACGACCACCCCGCCGACACGCCACTCGTAGCTCGACGCGTTCTTGCGCAGCTTGGACGACTTCGGGAATGCGATCCCCAGTGTCTTGCCGACCTCAACCTCGCCGGAGATCGTCACGGAGCCCGAGGGCGCGAAGCCAGCACCGCACGGGTGCGTCGCGGCCGACGCTGGCGACACGATCGCCTCGCTGGCCGAGACTCCGCCGACCGCGAGCGCCGCACCGAGCAGGATGGCGAGGGCGCGCGAGGGAGTCCTCGTCACTGGCCCTGGCGTCACTGCCTCGTCCCCATCGGTCGACTGGAGGTCCGCCCGGGCAACGCCAAGCCGTCACATCCGGGGGCGGATCCTCGCGCATCCTACTCCCGTACGGATCGTCTCGGAATGGCCCGGGTCAGCGCAGAGACCCGGGCCAGACCGCGTCAGTTCCAGACAGAGGTGATCCCCCGGCGATGGGGGACGCCGGGGGATCACTCAGGGAGCGGCTTCGCGCTGCGCGGCTACTTCGCGATCGTCTTCGTCGCAGACGTCACGGTTGCTGACGTGTAGCCGGTCGCGGAGCCGGTGACCTTGACGCTCACCGACTTGCCCTTGGCCGACGTCGGGACCTTGAAGGTCGCCTTCGTCGCGCCCGACACGGCCTTGCCTGCCACGAGCCACTGGTACTTGAACGTGACCTTCGTCGACGTCCCCGCCTTCCAGGTGCCCGGCTTGGCCGTGAGGGTGCTGCCTGCCTTGAGCGTGCCGGTGATGGTCGGCTTCGCCGTCGTCAGGGTGCCTGCGGTGATCTTCTTCGCCGCTGAGGCCACCGTCTTCGACGTGTACCCGGCAGCCGATCCGGTCACCTTCACCGTGATCGACTTGCCCAGATCCGCCGGCTGCAGCACATACGACTTGCCCGTCGCCTTCGCGATCGCCGCACTCCCCCGGTACCACTGGTACTTGAGCGTCGCCGTCGGCGCCCACGTGCCGGCGTTGGCCGTCAGCGTGCTGCCGACCTTCGTCGTCCCCGAGATCGTCGGCGTCGGCGACTTGAACGCACCCGCCGCCACCGTGCCGGCCGCAGACTTCACGGACTTGGTCGTGTACCCGGTCTTCGTACCGGTGAGTTCCACCGAGATCGACTTGCCCAGATCCGCCGGCTTCAGCAGGTACGTCTTGCCCGTCGCCCCAGCGATCTTCGATGAGCCGCGGTACCACTGGTACGTGAACGACGCCGCAGGAGTCCACGCCGCCGGCGTCGCCGTCAACGTCTTCCCCACCGCCTTCGTCCCGGAGATCTTCGGGACCGGCGTCGACGTGAACGTGCCAGCCGCGACCGTCTTGGGCGCGGAGTTCACCGTCAGCTCGTCGTAGCCCGGAGCGCTGATGACCGCACGCAGCACGAGCGACTTCCCCCTCGCCGACGCCGGCAGCTTGTACGACGTCGCCGTCGACACGGACGAGTCCGCGATGCGCCACTGGTACGAGATCGACACGTCCTCGACCTCGCCGTCGACGGTCGGCGCGATCCGAGTGACCGTCTGGTCGACCTTCACCGTCCCAGAGATGCCCGGGTCCGTCGCGACGAGCGTGCCCTTCGCGACCGTCACCGGCTCGGCCTCGATCGCGAGGTCCTCATAGCCAGGTGCCGAGACGACCGCGGTCAGCGTGAGCGGCAGACCCGCCGCACCGGCGCGGATCTCGAAGTCGTCACCTTCGTACGGGTCGCCCTCGCCAACCTGCCAGAAATAGCTGATGGTCGCGTCTTCGAGGTCTGGCAGGTACGCCGGCGGCGTCGCGGACACCGTGTTGCCGACCTTGACCACGCCGTCGATGCCCGGAGCCGCGACCGCCGTGAAGGTCGACTGGTCCGCGAAGTGGACGATGTTGCCCAGGATGTTGATGTCCTGGATCGTCCACGCGTAGTCGGAGTCCGCACCGAGGTTGATGCCGAATCCGACGACGTTGAAGTCGCCGAAGTTGCTCTCGAGCACCGAGGTCGTGAAGTTCGGGTTCGCGAAATGGTTGTACGGCGAGACCAGCGTGCCGTCGAACAGTCCATTCGAGTAGACATTCGTCCTGGCGTTCCACTTGCCGATCGCGTTGAAGTCGAGGACGCCGTTGACGCCCTGCGCCTGCGTGCCGACGGTCGTCGTGATCCACTTGCCTTCCTCGATCTCCTTCGTGAGGAAGATGTTGAGGATCGGACCCGCGATACCCGAGGTCGACTCCTGACTCCACGACAGCGGGAACTCGAGGAGCTTCGAGAGCGTGATGCCGAGGTGCCTGTCGATGGACTCGACGCCGGTCTGGCCGACATAGGCGATGAAGCGCAGCTTGCCCTTCGTGTCATCGTCGGTGTTCACGTCGAGCGTGAAGCCGTCGTTCGTGACCGACCACGTGCCTTGCTGGTAGCTCGGGTCGATGGTGTCGAGCCGGAAGATCTTGTTCGGGATCTGCGCCGGTGGGGTCCACGGACCATTGGCCCACTGGGTGAACCCTGAGACACCCGAATCCGGGGTCCGCGGGTGGTCGAAGAAGCCACCATCGCCATCGAACTGATCCTCGAACCAGCGACCGCCAGCCTGCGTCCCGTCGACGCGGTCAGCCGTCACGGAGACGGTCGAGACACCCTCGACCTCGACGGAGCCTTCGAGATCGTAGGTCAATGTGGGATACCCGGGCAGTGCGACGACGATCTTGGCCGTGAGGACCGCTCCGAGGTCGGCACCACCGATCAGGTACTGGAGGTCGTCGGCGCCGTCGATCCGGTCCCCATCGCGGTACCACTCCGCGCTGAGCTCATAGGCATCGCTGATCGGGGTGTATTCGCCCGGCAGGATCTGCAACAGGTCACCGGTTCTGTTGCCGCCGACCTCGAGCGTCGCGGGGTCCACTGTGGTGATGGCAGTGTCCCAGACCTCGTAGGCGATGTCCGAGAAGAGGAAGCCCTTGCCCGCAAGCGCCTCACCCTCCTCCGGCGTGATCGTGAAGTCGTCGTAGCCGATGCCGTCCTCGGTGAAGGTCGAGCTCGCCGGACGGAAGAGCAGCGAATTCGTCGAGTACTTGGTCCCCGAGTAGGTCTCCCACGTCGGCACCGTGAACACCTCCTCACCATCGATCCAGACGGTGAGCGTGTCCTGCGCGCCGGGGATGTACTGCACCTGGTACCCGACGACGTGCGACTCGGTCGGATCGTCAAACCACACCGTCTCGTTGCGCCAGTTCTCGCGCTCCGCGTCGATCGTCGGCCAGAAGGCAGTGACCGCGAGTCGGCCGTCGACGTGACGGAAGTTCAGCGCTCCGCCGTTGCGGTCCGCGTTGCCGTCGTCGAACGCCACCTGGACGTTCAATCCCTCTTGGTACTCGTCGTCGACCGGCGCGAGGACGAATTCGCCGGAGAACGTGTTGTACTCGCCGCCACCATCCGGCTCACCCGCATTCGCCGTCTTCGGCGAGAACAGGTAGCTGATCGCCCCTCCCGAGTACAGCGAGTTGGAGTACCGCAGCGCATTGTCCGCCGCCTCGATCCCCCAGTCACCTGGGGCCCCAGCGGTCCAGCCGTTCTGGTCCTTGGGGGCATTGGGCGCGTCGGGGTCATACCCGTCCGCAGAGAAGTCGATGACGACCGAAGTCGGGTCATCATCCGCATACGCGGCGGTGGTGAAGCCGAGGCCCGCTCCGATGAGGGCCATCGCTGTCACCCCCGCGAGCAGACGACGAGATACGTCGGCACTACGGCTTTCAGCCATGGGACACGCTCCAGTGGTAGGTGGGTGGTCGCGTTCACCATAGAAGAAACCACCGTCTAGCGGTAGCAATGCATTTCGTTTTGCGTCAGGAACGTGCCATCTGTTTCATGCGACTGCAGATCCGCTGCCATCAGCACTTCTCCGCAGGCGGCGCGGAAGGCACGCCCCCCGAACTGGGGGCATGTATGAGCGCCTTCGAGATAACTGATACCGCGAACCGGCGGAAGTTGTCGGTGATCGTTCTGCACAGTGGCAGAATGCCCCGCGGGTCCGTCATGCGCCGGGGGCGATGCCCAGGGCGCGGTGTGCCGCGCGAGCCGCTGATCAGCCCTCGACGATGTCGATCTCGCGGATGACCTCCGCGTCGATCGCCGCGCCGACCTGCGCAAGCACCTCGTCCGGCACCGGGGAGTCGACCGTGAGGATCGAGAGCGCCTGACCGCCGGCCTCGTGACGGGCGATCGCCATGCCGGCGATGTTGATACCGGCCTCACCGAAAGCCGCGCCGTAGATCGCGACGATCCCAGGCCGGTCGGCGTAGCGCATCACGACGTGGTGCTGCGCGATCGGCACCTCGATCTCGTAGCCGTCGATCCCGATGATCTTCTCGACCATCTTCGTCCCGGAGAGCGTGCCAGCCACCGAGACCGTGCTGCCGTCGGCCAGGATGCCCCGGAGCGTGGTCGTGTTGCGGTAGTCCTTCGACTCCTCCGCGACCGTGAGCGAGGTCTCGATCCCCCGCTGCTCGGCGAGAAGCGGCGCGTTCACATAGGAAACCTTCTCCGAGACGATCTTCGTGAAGTAGCCCTTGAGCGCAGCCAGGCGGTAGACGCTCACGTCGTACTGGGCGAGCTCACCGCGGACATCGATCTCGAGGCTCGCGAGCGGACCCACGGCGAGACCGGAGAGGATCTGGCCGAGGTGCTCGGCGAGCACGATGCCGGGGCGGACGAACGGGTCGATGACGCCACCGGCGACATTCACCGCGTCCGGGACGAGGTCGCCCTCGAGCGCCAGACGCACGCTGCGCGCGACCGCGACACCCGCCTTCTCCTGGGCCTCCTCTGTCGACGCGCCGAGGTGAGGCGTCACGATGACATTCGGCAGGCTCGTGAGCTTGTCGTCCTTCGGCGGCTCGCTCACGAACACGTCGAGACCGGCGCCCGCGATCTCACCCGAGATCAGCGCCTCAGCGAGCGCGTCCTCGTCGATGAGGCCACCGCGAGCGACATTCACGATGTAGGCGGAGCGCTTCATGCGCTTGAGCTGCTCGTGCGAGATCATGCCCGTCGTCTCGGGCGTCTTGGGCATGTGGATCGTGACGAAGTCCGCCGTCTCGAGGAGCTCGTCGAGCGAGGTGAGGCGCGCGCCGAGCTGCTGGGCACGCGCCGGGGTCACGTAGGGGTCGTAGGCGATGATCTCGACACCGAATGCCTGGAGTCGCGCAGCGATGAGCGCGCCGATCCGGCCGAGGCCGATGATGCCGAGCGTCTTCTCGTAGAGCTCGGTGCCCGTGTACTTCGAGCGCTTCCACTCCCCCGCCGCGAGGCTCGCGTGCGCCGCGGGAATGTGGCGCGCGAGGCTCAGGATGTGGCCGATCGTGAGCTCGGCCGCAGAGATGATGTTCGACGTCGGAGCGTTCACGACCATGACGCCCGCGCGAGTCGCCGCGGGGATGTCGACATTGTCGAGGCCGACACCGGCGCGAGCGATCACCTGGAGCTTCGGCGCTGCGGCGATCGCCTCCTCGTCCATCTTCGTGGCCGAGCGGATGAGGACCGCATTCGCCTCGGCGAGGGCCGGCAGAAGCGCCGCGCGGTCGGCGCCGTCGACATTCCGGATCTCGAAATCGGGTCCAAGGGCCTCCACCGTCGCTGGGGAGAGTTCTTCTGCGATCAGGACGACAGGCTTCGACACGAAATACCTCGGTGCAGTCAAGGGGAAAACGGTGCCTATCAAGGCTAGTGGACTCTCAGAGGGCTGAAGTCCGGTGTGACAGCGAGCTCGTCGCCGCGGCAGCGGTGGGAGCCGACGCCGGAGACGACGAAGCGGCACCGGGCCGGAGCCCAATGCCGCCTCGCGAAGTGGATGCGATCAGCGCGCGGCGCTGCCGTCCGTGTAGTCGGCGTCCTGCTGCTTCCACGCGAAGAGCGCGCGGAGCTGGCGACCCGTCGCCTCGATCGGGTGCGCCTCGCCCTTGGCACGGAGCTCCTTGAACTCGGGCGCGCCGGCGTCCTGGTCGTCGATGAAGCGCTTCGCGAAGGCACCCGACTGGATGTCCGCGAGGACCTCCTTCATGTGCTCCTTGACGCTCGGGTCGATGACGCGCGGGCCGGAGACGTAGTCGCCGTACTCAGCGGTGTCCGAGACCGACCAGCGCTGCTTGGCGATGCCGCCCTCCCACATGAGGTCGACGATGAGCTTGAGCTCGTGCAGCACCTCGAAGTACGCGATCTCGGGCTGGTAGCCCGCCTCGATGAGCGTCTCGAAGCCGTACTGGACGAGCTGCGAGGTGCCACCGCAGAGGACGGCCTGCTCGCCGAAGAGGTCCGTCTCGGTCTCCTCGGTGAAGGTCGTCTTGATGCCGCCCGCGCGGAGGCCGCCGATGGCCTTCGCGTACGACCACGCGACGTCCCAGGCCTGACCCGAGGCGTCGGCCTCGACGGCGACGATCACGGGCACACCACGGCCCGCGACGTACTCGCGGCGCACCGTGTGACCCGGGCCCTTCGGCGCGACCATGATGACGTCGACACCCTCGGGCGCGGTGATGTAGCCGAAGCGGATGTTGAAGCCGTGACCGAAGAGGATCGTATTGCCCGGCTCGAGGTTGTCCTTGATCGACTCCGCGTAGAGACCGCGCTGGTGCTGGTCGGGCGCGAGGATGACGATGACGTCGGCCCACCTGGCCGCCTCGTCCGTCGTGAGGACCTCGAAGCCGGCCTCGGTCGCCTTCGCGATCGACTTGCTGTCGGGCTTGAGGCCGATCTTGACCTCGACGCCCGAGTCGCGGAGATTCAGCGCGTGGGCGTGGCCCTGCGAGCCGTAGCCGATGACGGCGACCTTCTTGCCCTGGATGATCGAGAGGTCAGCGTCCTTGTCGTAGACGATTTCAGCCAAGTGTTCGTTCCTTCGTTTGTGGTTCCTGCCGACTCACAGGTGCTCCCGGAGATTCTGCGCCATCTCGGCTCGAATCCCCGCCTGCCCCGGTGAGGCGATGGTCTGTCAGTTCTTGAAGACTCGCTCCGTGATGGACTTCGGTCCCCTGCCGATCGCGAGCACGCCCGACTGCGCGATCTCCTTGATGCCGTAGGGCTCGAGGAGCTTGAGCAGGGCGTCGACCTTGCCCTTGCCACCCGTCACCTCGATGACGAGCGAGTCGTTCGCGACGTCGACGACCGAGGCGCGGAAGAGCGCCACGGCCTCAAGGATCTGACCCCTCGTCACCGAGTCGGCCTTGACCTTGATGAGGAGGTGGTCGCGCAGCACCGAGCTCGACGGGTCGAGCTCGACAACCTTGATGACGTTGACGAGCTTGTTCAGCTGCTTCGTCACCTGCTCGAGCGGCGTGTCCTCGACGTCGACGACGACCGTGATCCGGGACAGACCCGGGATCTCGCTCGCGCCGACCGCGAGGGACTCGATGTTGAAGCCGCGGCGGGCGAAGAGCCCGGCCACGCGCGTGAGCAGACCCGGCTTGTCCTCGACGAGGAGGGAGAGCACATGACTCATGCGGATCAGTCCTCCTCCCACTTGGGCGCGTGGTCGCGCGCGTACTGGATGTCTGCGTTGCCTGCGCCCTGCGGGACCATCGGCCACACCATGGCGTCGCGGCTCACGATGAAGTCGATGACCACAGGACGGTCATTGGTCTCGAGCGCGAGCTTGATCGCGTCGTCGATCTCCTCCTCCTTCGTGACGCGGATCGCGAGGCAGCCGTACGCCTCCGCGAGCTTCACGAAGTCGGGGATCATCGCCGTGCCACCACCCGTGTGGAGGTCGGTGAACGAGTGACGGCCCTCATAGAAGAGCGTCTGCCACTGCCGCACCATGCCGAGCGAGGAGTTGTTGATGATCGCGACCTTGATCGGAATGTCATTGATCGCGCAGGTCGCAAGCTCCTGATTCGTCATCTGGAAGCAGCCGTCGCCGTCGATCGCCCACACGACGCGGTCAGGCTCGGCGACCTTGGCACCCATCGCCGCGGGGACCGCGTAGCCCATGGTGCCCGCGCCGCCCGAGTTGAGCCAGGCATTCGGTCGCTCATAGTTGATGAACTGCGCGGCCCACATCTGGTGCTGGCCGACACCCGCCGCGTACACGCCCTCCGGCCCGGTGAGCTGGCCGATGCGCTGGATGATGTACTGCGGCGAGAGGTGCCCATCAGTCGGGGTGTCGTAGCCGAGCGGGTAGGTCTCGCGGAGCGTCGTGAGGCGCTTCCACCACGCCGAGTAGTCGGCGGGGGTGCGCGCGATCGCGTCGCGGTAGGCGACCGTCAGGTCGACGAGCACCTCCTTCACGTCGCCGACGATCGGCACCTGCGCCTCGCGGATCTTGCCGATCTCAGCGGGGTCGATGTCGACGTGGACGACCTGCGCGCCAGGCGCGAACTCGCTCACCTTGCCGGTGACGCGGTCGTCGAATCGCGCGCCGAGCGCGATGATGAGGTCCGACTCCTGGAAGGCGAGCACCGCGGGAACCGCGCCGTGCATGCCGGGCATGCCGAGGTGGAGCGGGCTCGAGTCGGGGAACGCGCCGCGCGCCATGAGCGTCGTGACGACGGGGGCGCCGACGAGGTTCGCGAACTCCGCGAGCTCCTCCGAGGCCTTGCCACGCACGACGCCGCCGCCGACGTAGATCACGGGGCGCTTCGCCTCCGCGAGGAGCTGCGCGGCCGCGATGACCTGCTTGCCGTGCGCACGCGTGACGGGACGGTAACCGGGCAGATCGACCTTGGGCGGCCAGATGAACGGTGCCGAGTTGACCTGCGCGTCCTTCGTCACATCGACGAGGACCGGGCCGGGACGACCCGTCGTCGCGATGTGGACGGCAGCGGCGATCGTCGCGGGAATGTCAGCGGGGTCCTTCACGAGGAAGGAGTGCTTCACGATCGGCATCGTGATGCCGACGATGTCGACCTCCTGGAACGCGTCCGTGCCCATGACAGTCGAGAAGACCTGGCCCGTGATCGCGAGGAGCGGGACAGAGTCCATGTACGCGTCCGCGATCGCCGTGACGAGGTTCGTCGCACCCGGACCGCTCGTCGCGATCGCGACACCGAGCCCGCCCGAGGCGGCGGCGTAGCCCTCGGCGGCGTGACCGGCGCCCTGCTCGTGACGCACCAGGATGTGGCGGATCGCGCTCGCGCTCATGAGCTCGTCATAGAACGGCATGATCGCGCCACCCGGCAGGCCGAATACGTCCTTGATGCCGAGGAGCTCGAGCGACTTGAGGATCGCGCCTGAGCCGGTGAGTATCTGCGGCGATGCCGCGGTGCGCGGCTTGGGTGTCGAGTCCGTGATGGACATAGCTGACTTCCTGATCGTAGAACTGGAGAAGGTGGGAATCAGGCGCGCGACCGCCGAATGGCTACGCCGCTCTGATCAGAATGCCGACGTCCGCTGTCTGCGGAGGCCGCCCACGCCAGGACTGGTTGTGCCACCCGGGTGTCTAACGAGCTTCCAGCCTACCTCATGGCCTGAACGCCCAATCTCGACTCACTCGGGCCCACCACGAGCGTCCCAAGGAGCAACCCCGCGGCCAGCGCGCTGTGCCTCAGCCGGTGACCGCGCCGGTCGCCGCGGAGCTCACGAGCTTCGCGTACTTCGCGAGCACACCGCGTGAGTAGCGCGGCGGAAGCGGCGCCCAGCCCTCGCGACGAGTCGCGAGCTCGTCCTCGTCGACGAGGAGGTCGAGCGTGCGGTTCTGAATGTCGACGCGGATCCGGTCGCCGTCCCGCAGGAACGCGATCGGGCCGCCGTCGACCGCCTCGGGAGCGACGTGACCGATGCACAGGCCGGTGGTGCCGCCGGAGAATCGCCCGTCCGTGATGAGCAGGACGTCCTTGCCGAGCCCCGCGCCCTTGATCGCCGCGGTGATGGCGAGCATCTCGCGCATGCCCGGGCCGCCCTTCGGGCCCTCGTAGCGGATGACGACGACCGAGCCCGCCGCGATGTCGCCCGAGGCGAGGGCGTCGAGCGCAGCGCGCTCGCGCTCGAAGACGCGCGCGGGACCCTCGAAGACATTCGCGTCGAAGCCCGCGGACTTCACGACCGCTCCCTCAGGGGCCAGCGAGCCGGTGAGGATCGTGAGGCCGCCCGTCGCGTGGATGGGGTCGTCGAGCTTGCGGAGGACCGTGCCGTCGAGCGGGTCGGGCGAGAGCTCCTTCAGGTTCTCCGCCATCGTCTTGCCCGTCACGGTGAGGGCGTCGCCGTGGATGAGCCCCTCCTCGAGGAGCGCATTGAGCAGGACCGGGATGCCGCCGTGACGGTCGACGTCGTTCATGACGAAGCGACCGAAGGGCTTAAGGTCGCCGATGTGCGGGACCTTCGACCCGATGCGGTTGAAGTCGTCGAGCGTCAGGTCGACGCCAGCCTCGTTCGCGATCGCGAGGAGGTGGAGGACGATGTTCGTCGAGCCGCCCAGGGCCATGCCGACCGCGATCGCGTTCTCGAAGGCTTCCTTGGTCAGGATGTCGCGGGCCGTGATCCCGAGTCGCAGCATGTTCACGACTGCCTCACCCGAGCGGTGCGCGTAGTAGTCGCGACGTCGGTCGGCAGCCGCCGGGCTCGCGGAGCCGAGAAGCGACATTCCGAGCGCCTCAGCGACGGACGACATGGTGTTCGCGGTATACATGCCGCCGCAGGCACCCTCGCCGGGCGCGAACGCACACTCGATGCGCTTCGCGTCCTCGAGCGACATGCGGCCCGCCTGCACTGCACCGACCGCTTCGAAGGAGTCGATGATCGTGATGTCCTTCTCAGTGCCGTCGCTCAGCTTCACCCAGCCGGGGGCGATCGAGCCGGCGTACAGGAACACGCTGGCAAGGTCGAGCCGCGCGGCGGCCATGAGCATGCCAGGGATCGACTTGTCGCAGCCCGCGAGCAGGACCGAGCCGTCGAGACGCTCCGCCTGCATGACGACCTCGACACTGTCCGCGATGACCTCGCGCGAGACGAGCGAGAAGTGCATGCCCTCGTGGCCCATCGAGATGCCGTCGCTCACGGAGATCGTGCCGAACTGCAGCGGGTAGCCGCCGCCGGAGTGGACACCCTCCTTCGCTGCCTGAGCGAGACGGTCGAGCGAGAGGTTGCACGGCGTGATCTCGTTCCACGAGGACGCGATGCCGATCTGGGGCTTGTCCCAATCCGCGTCACCCATGCCGACAGCGCGGAGCATACCCCGGCTCGTCATGGCCTCGATGCCGTCCGTGACGGTGCGCGAACGCGGCTTGATATCTGGCATCTGCGACATGGGGAAAGTCTACTGAGGCGTGACGACGCGGACGGTCCGGGATGCCCCTACGGACGCCCACGGAGGTGGGCTGCCGTAGCGCCGAGAATCGCCGGAGTGTCGAGTGCCGGGTCCTCATGAGTCGCGTCGCGCACGATGAGGAGCGTCACGTCGGCCCCCTTCTCGACGAGCGCATCGCGGAGCACGAGCGAGTGGTGGTGCGGCACGAGCGCATCCTCGTCGCCATGGACGAGGAGGATCGGCGCGACACCTGCCGCCGCGCGGTAGAGGGGGCTCGCTGCGCGCAGCGCCTCGGTGCCGTCGACGCCATCTTCGAGACCGAGGAGCAGGCGCTCGAATGCCGGCGGCACCGCCCCAGGCGGCATGAAGTGCGGGAGGCGCGCGGTCGGCGACTTCGGGGCATTCGACATGAGGGTGAGGTCCGTCACAGGGAACCAGGCGGCGACCGCGTCGGGACCGCGCTCCCCTCGCTCCGCGGCCGCGAGCGCCGTCATGATCGCGAGGTGGCCTCCAGCCGAGGCACCCCACACCGCGATGCGGCCGCTCAGCTCGACACCCTGCTCAGCCGCGATCGCGGGCACGGCGGCGATCGCGTCCTCGACGTCCTCGAGCTGCATCGGCCACGTGCCCTCGCCGGACAGGCGGTAGTCGATCGATGCGAGGGCGACCCCCGATTCGACGACCGGAAGCTGGCGGACCGCCTCCGCGTCGACGCGAGAGCCACGGAGCCAGCCACCGCCGTGCAGGTAGATGACGAGCGGGAGCGGTCCCGAGGACGCAGCGGGCACGTGAAGGTCGAACGGGATGCCCACCCCGTCGCGGGTCGGAGCGGTCAGGTCGCGGAAGGTCTTCGTCGAGCTCACTCAGCCATCCTTACGTGCCGCGTCACCCATGCCGAGAGCGCGGGCATTCAACTACTGAACGACGTCTGTCGTATGCGATGACGCGATGAGATCAATCTGTACGCAATGCGTATGAAGTGCCGCAGATCGCGATAGTGTCAAGCATTCTGACCGTGGAGGCGTAATGCTCGAAGGACTGCATGACGAGGATCGCTCGCGCGATCTCATCAAGAGCCTTGAAAAGGGCATCGCCGTGCTGCGCATATTCTCCGAGAGCCGCGGCCCCATGACGATGGCGCGGATCGCCGAGAAAGCTGGGCTCTCGCGGCCCGCCGTGCGACGCATCCTCCTCACGCTCGAACACATCGGCTACGCGTACCAGCACGGCGGACAGTGGGGCCTCACGCCCCGAGTGCTCGAGATCGGCGCCGGCTACTTCTCCAAGTCCTCGCTCCCCGAGATTGCGGCGCCGTACCTCCAGATCGTCGTCGACCGCATCTCAGAGACCTGCCACGTCGGCGTGTGGGATCGCCACGAGGTCGTGCACGTGGCCCGAGTCGAGGTGCCGCGCGTCGTGCCGGACTCGATCCACATCGGCACGCGCCTGCCCGCATACGCCACGGCCATCGGCCTCGTCCTCCTCGCCGGACTCAACGAGATGGAGCTCGCCGAGTACTTCTCGTCCACGGACCGGGTGCGACTCACCCCCGAGACGGTGATCGAGGAGGCGCCCCTGCGGGCCCGGATCGATGCCGTGCGCGACGCTGGATTTGCGATCACGCAGGGCGAGCTCGCGCTCGGCACCTCGGGCGTCGCCGTGCCGCTCACGGTCCAGGGCAAGGTCGTCGGCGCGCTCGGCGTCACCTCGAACCCGCTGCGCCACAGTGCGAACGACCTCGTCACGACGATCGTGCCGATCCTCCTCGAGGTCGGTGCCGACATCTCGCAGTCGTACGAGCTCTCGCGTCGGCGCCGACTCGACTAGCGGTGCGACGTCAGACGTACATGCCGTCCATCGTCACCTGCGTGAGCACGCTCGCCCCGCCGTCCACGACATAGATCCCGCCCGTCATGAATGACGAGCGCTCCGAGACGAGCAGGAGCGCGATCTCCTCGAGCTCTGGCGTCTCGCCGTGGCGGCCGAGTGGGATGCCCGCATTCCACACTGCGAGCTTCTCCGGAGGCGGCGGCTCGGTCCCGGCGATATTGGTCCGGAACGAGCCTGGCGCGATGGCGTTGATGCGCACGCCGTACTTCGCGAGCTCGAGGCTCGCCTGCCGCACGACGCCGTGGACGGCGGTCTTCGCCGCGATATAGGCGTAGCCGATCAGCGGCTCTGCGCGCACACCCGATGTCGAGCCAGTCACGACGATCTGCCCCTGACGGAGCTGCTTCATGTGGCCAGCGGTGCGCTGGAGCGTGTAGAAGAAGCCGGTCAGGTCGATGCCGATGACGCGGTCCCAGATCTCGCGCGACGCGACGTCGATCTCCCCCTCCGGCGTGCGCGTCGGCTTCGTGCCGTTGACACCGGCGTTGAGGAATGCGCCGTAGAGCGTGTTCCGCTCCCCCAGCCGCGCCCAGACCTCGTCAACCTGCTCGCCGTCGGCGATGTCGCACTGATGGGTCTCGACCTCAGTGCCGGCCGCACGGAACTCATCCGCCTTGACCTGGAGGCCCTCCAGGTCGCGGTCGATCAGGACGAGCTTCGCTCCCTCTCTCGCCGAGACCCGCGCGTAGGCATGCCCGATGCCGCTCGCGGCACCCGTGACGAGGATTGTCCTGCCCTCGAGCACTCCGCTCATGATCGATCTCCCATCCGAGACATTCAGTCCACCTCTATCGTGATGCTCGAGCCGCTGATGGTCGCCGTGCGACCCGTCGCGATCTCGTCGTAGGCCTCCTCAGGGAGGTCGATGAGCGCTGGGACCCCGATCACCGCGAGGCCGAGCGCGAGCTTGGTGTTGAGGCTCCTCGTCACGACGCCGACCGGAGCGAAGCCGTTGAGCTTTGCGATGTGGAACTGGCCCGACCAGCCCGATGCGCCCTTCGCGCCCGGGATTACGAGGATCTTGCCCGCCATGCTCTGGCCGTACTGGGGGTGGCCGACCTCGACGATCCGGCCCGACTTCGTGTCGATGCCACCCCAGCCGGGGATCTCGCTGGTGCAGTACAGGATCTCCGCCGTGACCTCGCCCTCGACGAGCGCTCGACCTTCAAATGTGCTCACGCGACCCACCGTCCAGTGATAGCCGCCTCGACGCACTGCGCCGTCGTGCCAAACCGTCCTTCGGTGCCCATGATCTGGGGCAGGTAGTGGACCTGCTTCGCCGAATCCGTCGCGAATCGCTTCGCGCCCGGCGGCACGAACTGGCCGATCGCGGGGCACGTGTCGGCCATGACGCGGCCACCAGCGCGCTCGATCGTCTCGACCCAGCCGGATCGCTTCGCGACCTCGCGCAGCGCGCTCGGCGTGAAGATCCAGAAGCGCATGCCGTCCTTGACCTTGCGTCCCTCGATGAGACGAGCGACTTCGCGCACCTGGTCGAGATTCGCGTGCGGACACCCGATCATGACGAAGTCGATGTCGTCGCCCGTCGCCGTCGAGTTCAGGTGCTCGATCACCGCGTCATAGTCGCGACGCGTGAAGACGAGCTCGTCCTCGGGCGCCTTGCCGTTCAGTGCGTGCTCGACGCTCCGCGCCTCGGCCGTGACACCCGGCATGTGGTACAGCTCCACGTCGCCGGAGGAGTTCACCGCGGCGCCGAACTGCTTGAGCGCGATTGGATCGACAGCGCCCGGAATGCCATCGATCACCGGGATCTGGTCGCGCAGGTGCCAGCCCATCCAATAGCCGAAGACGCTCCAGTCGAACATCGACTCGACGGGGATCTCGCTGCGGACGAGGTGCGTCGCATAGCGGTTCTCCGTGATGTGCAGTCCCGAATAGGGGATGCGCCCGGTGAGCATCGCCGCGGCGGTGGACTCGCGGCCCTCGGTATTCGTGCGCGCGCCGAGCAGCGAGTTGATGTAGGGGACGGCGGAGGACTCCATCCACGCGCAGTGCTCGCCTCGGCTCGGCACGTTGCCGACCTGGTACGGCGTGCAGGTGTTCAGGATGGAGACGCCGATCGACGCGAGGTACTGCTCCGAGCGCGTGATCTCGTCATTCGTCGCGGCGTCGAGCCCCTGGAGCTCCCAGTTCTCGTGATCGCGCGGGCCGATCAGCTGGCAGGCGTGGGTGACCGCCGGCGAGATCTGGATGGTCTCTCGCGAGTCGAGCGAGAACTCGGAGAAGAGCGTCGCCGGGTCGCTCGTGCCGAGCACACGGCTGTGACGCGGTCCATAGATGTTCGCGCCGCACACATTGTTCGTCTCGACGAGTCGCTCCGCGCCGAGGATGTCGCCATAGCGGATGAGAAGGTCCATCGCGGCCGCCACTGCGTCGCCCCGCGAGCCGTCCGCCATGGCGAGCTCGTCGTCCGTCAGCTTGACCGAGCCGAACGGTCGAGTCGACGGCCGGTGGAGTCCGACGCCCCGCAGCCCGGGATCTGTGGTGAGTGTCATTTCTGGTCCTTGGATCTAGAGGGCGGCCGTCATCGGCTCGCGGACGACGTCAGGTGCAAGGTCTCGGCCGAGGTAGGCGCCGTCAGCCTCGAGGCGGCGCTGGAGCTCGGCCACATCGATGTCGCCGACCGCGACGCCGTCCCGCAGCGCGAGCGCGGCTGCCGTGCCGGCGGCCTGGCCCATCACGAAACAGCCACCGGTCACACGCGCCGAGGACTGGCCCCACTGCGTCATCGAGGCGCAGCGGCCGACGACGTAGAGGTTCGAGATGCCCTGCGGGACGATCGTCCGGAACGGCATCTGGTTGAAGCCGCGCGTGTCGTCGCGAGGCGGGAAGCGGAAGACGACGTCGCCGACGACGTGCGCCTCGACGGGCCAGCCGTTGACTCCGATGGTGTCCTCGAAGTCGACGCAGTCGAGGATGTCGTCCTCGGTCAGCTGGTACTCGCCGATGATGCGCCGCGTCTCGCGGATGCCGATCTGAGGTGCAAGGTCGACGATGTACGCCTCCTCGAATCCGACCTGACGCTCACGAATGAACTCGAACGCCTCGAACGACTGGCGACGACCGAGGATCTCACCCCGCGTGAGCTGGTGGACGTCCGTCCCGTCGATCGGGCTGCCGTCCTCATTGGCGAGCTGCGTGATGTTGGACCGCCACTCGATGGGGTTGCGCTGGGGCCTGACGAGCGGCTTCTTGCGCGGGAAGTGGTGCGTCCCCGCGGCTTCGGCCTCGTCCATCAGCTTCGCGATCGACTTCCACGCCTGTCCGGCCCGCTCATGGTCGACGTTGTTGATGCGGAACATGAGGGACGGGTAGAGGAGCTTCTCGGAGACCTCGTACGGCGCGCCCGCCCAGTACGCGAGATCCGCATCGCCCGAGCCGTCGATGAAGATACGCCCGCGGATCGCCTGGCGCCCCGACTTCGACTCCACGATGACGGTGTCGATGTGATCGTCTGCGGTCTTGGTGATCCCGACCGCGACGGCGTGGAAGAGGATCTCTCCCCCGCGGCTGAGGACCATGTCGTCCGCGACCTTCTTGTAGACCGAGATGTCGAATGCCTGGGCCTGGATCCGGTCCTCGATGGTGAGATGCGGGGCATTCAGACCGTCTGCGGCCTCGAGCCGGTCGAGGAGATCATCGGTGAAGCCGCGAACGACCCGCTTGTCCTCCCCGTGCACGCGCGCGTGCAGGCCGCAGAACGTGCTGAGCCCACCCATCGTGCCCGCTCCGCCGAGAAAGCCGTACCGCTCGACGAGGATCGTCGAGAGTCCGGCGTTCGCCGCGGCGATCGCCGACATGAGGCCAGCGGGACCGCCGCCGACGACCACGACGTCGTACTCGCCAATGACCGGCACCGATCGCCGCTCCTCGACGACGAGCCCAAGATTGTTCGCGCTCATCGCGCTGCTCCTTCCGTGATGGTCCGCCGCGACGAGCACACTCCGTCGCCGCCGCACAGGACGGCGCCGCAGGCGAGCGACTTGACGGTCGATCGATACACATCGAGATACCCCCGCACCTCGACCTGGTCTGTGGGGACGAATGCTGGCCGCGCCGAGAGCACCTCCGGGTCGACGAGGACGTCGAGTGTCCCGGTCGTCAGGTCGATGACAATCTCGTCGCCGTCCTGGACGAGGCCGATCGCGCCGCCCGTCGCCGCCTCGGGCGATACCTCGCCGACGACGACGCCGCTGTTGGCGAGGCCGCTGAACTGGCCGTCGGTGACCATTGCGACCTTGCCAGCGAGACCCGCACCCGCAATCGCGAATATGAGGGCCGAGACGAATCCCATGCCAGGGCCGCCGACGAGACCGACGCCGCGGAGCACGATGACATCCCCCTCGCGGACTGTCCCGTCGGCGAGAGCCGCGATGCCCTCCTCCCTCGAGTGGAAGATGCGCGCTGGACCGCGGAAGAGGTATGGCCCCTCGTCAGGGATCGGCCGCTTGGCGACGGCACCCTCGGATGCGAGGGAACCCTTCAGCACGACGATCGACGGCGTCCTGGCGAACGGCGCATCGATTGGCCTGATGATGCCGCCGTCACCGGGGGCCGCGAGCTCCGCGCGCTCGGCGACCGTGTGGCCGGTCACCGTGAGCGCGGATCCGTGGAGGAGCGGCAGCAGCTCGCGAAGCGTCGTCGCCGCACCACCCGCGTCCTCGAACTCTTCGATGCGCGCAGGACCGTTGGGGCGGACGGATGCGAGCAGCGGCACCTTCCGGCCGAGCACGCGGTAGAGCTCCCACACGTCCACGTCGAGACCGGCCTCGACCGCGATCGCCTGCAGGTGCTTGATCGTGTTGATTGAAGCGCCGAGCGAGAGCATGACCGTGACGGCATTCGTGACCGACTCGGCGGTGATGACGTCGCGAGGGCGGATGTCCTGCTCGATTGCCTCGACGATCGCCGCGGCGGACCGACGGACCGCATCCCACATGCGCTCGCTCGTGGCGCGCACCGGCGCCGCACCTGCCACCGTCATGCCGAGCGCCTCCGCTGCGACGTGCATGGAGTTCGCCGTCGCGAGACCGGAGCACACCCCGGGACCGAGGATGGCGTGGTCCGCCATGTCCTCCATCTCCTCCTGGGTGTGGTCGTCGGTGTACGCGTGGAACGAGGAGTGCAGGAAGACGTCCTCGATGTCGGGACCGCCGTGATCGGCGAGACCGCTGTGCTGATATCCGCACGGGATGACGATCGTCGGGATGTTGAGCCTCGCTCCGGCCATGAGGTGCGCGGGCGTCGTCTTGTCGCACGAGCTGAGGCAGATCATCGCGTCGAGCTGTGCACCCTCGACGACGACCTCGATGTCCTGGACCATGAGATCTCGCGTCGGGAGGATGTACCGCCCCGCCTTCCCTACGGAGGTCACGAAGTCGGAAGGCACCGAGGTCCGGATCTCGAACGGGAGCGCGCCGAGTCGACGCAGCTCCTCCTTCAGCACGGGGACGATGTCGTCGAGGTGCGCGTAGCAGGCGGCGAGGTCGTTCGACGAGTTGACGATCGCGATCTTGGGCTTCGTGAGGTCAGAGGCGGGGATCCCGAGCGCCTTCCACTCCGCACGCCGCGTGAGGCCGCGCATCGAGTCCGCGGGGAAGTTGCTCCGCAGGCTGACTTCGGGGGTCATTCGACTTCTCCTCGTCTCGATGGGGACGTCGCGCCAGTGCGAACGTCTCGACCTCTTTGAACGCATATCGTACATCTGTACGCGTAGCGTTTTGACAATGCGACCATGAGGTGTCGTACTTCCGCGTCTACCTGGCCCGCGCGTCGGCGAACGCGACGATGAGCGGACCTACCGTCTCGGGTCGACGGACCGGCAGCAGGTGACCGCCGTGATCGACCCGCCACAGCACGCTGTCTGCGATGCGCGCCGCGAACTCCTCGGCATTCTTCGCGGGCACCGAGACATCGTCGGCCGCCGAGATGATCAAGGTCGGTACCGGGACATTCGATGCGTCATCGACGACATCGAGATCGGCGAGCGCACGGCACGCGGCTGCGTACCCAGCGGGGTCGAGCTCGAGGAATGCCCCGATGATGCGATCGGCAGCCGGGCTGCGCTCGCCGAACCAGCGCTCGATCATCCCGTCGGCGATCGACTGGAGGCCGTCACGCTCCACGGTCTCAGCCCGGTCGTACCAGAACTGGGAGGACGACTGCTGGATCGGCGCATTGATCGTCACGGCGGCCGAGACGATGTCGGGGCGAGCCGCCGCGGTCGCGACCGAGATCGCTCCCCCGACCGAGACGCCGGCCATCACCGCACCCGAGATGCCGAGGGAGTCGAGCAGGTCGATCGTCTCGTCCACCATCGCGCGGAACCCGAACGGCTCCGTCGGACCGTGGTGCCCTGGCAGGTCGTAGGTCAGCACATGGAAACGCTCCTCGAACCACGGCATGACCTCGTCCCACATCGACTGGACCGTGCCGAGCGAGTTCGACAGGACGAGCACCGGGGCGTCAGGCGCACCCGACCAGCTATGCGGCAGCACCATCGCCAGCCGCCTCCGTCGGTGCCTCCGTCGCACCGTTTCGGCGCTTCGCGAGCTGGACGAGCTCGTAGACACGCGCACGAAGTTGAGCGAAGCGCTCCGACGACCGAGTGGCGATCTGATCGCGCTCCGCGGGCAGGTCGATCTGGACGTCTTCGAGCACGACGGTCGGGGCGCTCGACAATACGACCACGCGCTGGCCGAGATAGACCGACTCGTCGATGTCATGGGTGACAAAGACGATCGTCATGTCGAGGCGCTTCCAGAGCGTGAGGATGAGGTCCTCGAGCTCACCTCGGGTCTGCGCATCGACCGCAGCGAAGGGCTCGTCCATGAGCAGCACATCGGGCTCATACGCGACCGCGCGGGCGATCGCGACGCGCTGCTGCATGCCGCCAGAAAGCTGCCACGGGTAGGCGCCATCGAACTTCGACAGACCGACCGCGGCGATCGCCTCGTCCACGAGTCGGCGGCGCTCCTCCTTCGGAACACCCTTCTCCTTGAGCGGGAGCTCGACATTCTTGCGCACGCTCAGCCAGGGGAAGAGGCTGCGACCGTACTCCTGGAACACGACCGCCATGCCGGGCGGCGGACCGGAGACCTTCCGACCAGCGAGGACGACCTCACCGCTCGTCGGCTGGAGCAGCCCCGCGATGATGCGCAGGAGCGTGGTCTTGCCCGCGCCGGAGGGTCCGACGACGCAGACCAGCTGCCCACGCTCGACACCGAAGTCGAGCCGGCGGATCGCCTCGACGCTCCGCTCTCGTCCCTCGTACACCTTGTGCACGTCGCGGACGTCGAGCATGACATCGCGACCGTCGGTGGCGCGACCTTCTGCGGCTGGGTTGGTTGCGATAGCCATCGGCTACTCTCCTCGCTCGGATCGGCGCAGGCCGGTGTACCAAGCGAGCGCGCGGGTTTCGATGAATCGGAAGATGAGGGACAGCACGACGCCGATGACGCCGAGCAGGATGATGCCCGTCCACATGTTGACGAGCTGGAACGTCCGCTGGAACTGGACGACCACGTAACCAAGGCCATTGGTCGAGACGAACAGCTCGCTGATGACCATCAGGATGATCGCGATCGACAAGGACTGCCGCGCGCCGGCAAAGATCTGCGGGCTGGCAGCCCTCAGCGTCACCGTGAAGAACTTCCGCCACGGGTTGAATCGATAGCAGCTCGCGGTGTCGCGCTGGACCTCGTCGACGCTGCGCACACCTTCGATCGTGTTGAGCAGCACCGGCCACACGCATCCGAACGTGATGATGAAGACCTGGAGCTCGGCGGTCGGCCGGAAGAAGAGCAGGAACACCGGCACCAGCACCGGCGGCGGCACCGCTCGCAGAAACTCGAGCACAGGGTCGAGGAATGCCCGCAGTCCGCTCCACGAGCCGATCGCGACACCCAGCACAACGCCGATCAGGATGCCGAGCACGAAGCCGAGCACGAGCCGACCAAGGCTCGGCAGGACGTCGCTGACGAAGCGCCCTTCGAACCACACCTCTGGAAACGCGGCGAAGATGTCGCTGAGCGGCGGGAAGAACGTGCTGGTGCTCGACGCGCTCGTGACCCACCACAGCGCGAGGAGGACGATCGGCAGCGCGAGCGTGTAGAAGATGCGCATGCCGAGGCTGTCGGACTTCACAGCGGGACCTCCTTGCGGACCGACGGGTGCCACCGGAGCAGGAAGCTCTGCACCCGGCCGGCGCCGAGGTTGACGGCGACACCAAGGAAGCCGGTGAGCAGGACGAGCGAGTAGATGACGGGATTGTTGCCGCCGGTCTGGGCGAGCAGGATCTGCTTGCCGATGCCCGGTGACCCGATGATGAGCTCGCCCGTGACCTCGAGGACGAGACAGACGGTCGCGGCGAGACGGAAGCCTGTCAGGACGTACGGCAGCATCGTCGGCCAGACGACCGTGCGGATCTGCCGCGCCAGACTGAACCGGAACGACTGCGCAGTGTCACGCGCGACAGGGTCGACATCCTGGACGCCGTAGAGCACCTGGATGAGCACCTGCCAGAACCCCGCGTACACGACGAGGAGCAGCGTCGACTGCATCGTGGTGCCGAACATGAGGACCGCAAGCGGGATAAGCGCGACGGACGGGATCGGACGGAGGAACTCGATCGTCGACGAGGTGAGCTTGCGGACGATCGGGAGCATGCCGATGACGGTCCCGAGCACGACACCCGCGACGAGTGCGATGGACAGGCCGATCGCCCAGCCGAGCAGCGTTGAGCCGAGCATGCCCCAGAACTGCGCCGTGCCCATCTGCTCGAGCAGCGAGCCGAGCATGACGTGCAGCGGAGGCAGGAACTCGGGATTGATGCCCGCGATGTAGGGGAGGAATTCGAGCACGACGAGCGCCGTCACGACACCAGCGAGGCCGATGAGCCTGTTTCGAGTCTGTGGCGACATGCCGCGCCGACGCGTCGTGGTGATCGCGGCGGTCGGTGCCACAAGGGTGGTATCCATTGGCCTCCTTGCCAGTGGTCTCGCTGGGAGTCCCAGCTTCGTTGCTGTACGCATCTCGTACACACGTTACGCGATGCGGACTTCCGGTTCGATACTAATCGCAGGTAGAAGGTCCACCAAACTCAACGCGCCCGATTGAGCACGCTACGCAGGGCCGCCGCGAGGTACTCGAGGAGCACTTCACTCTCTGAAAGCGCGGGCATGGTCGCGAAGCCATGCATCTGGCCGTCGAAACGACGAGCGGAGACAGGAACGCCGGCTTCAGCGAGCGAGCGCGCATACGCCTCCCCCTCGTCTCGCAGCGGATCGTGCTCCGCGGTGGCGACGATCGCAGGAGGCAGCCCAGCGAGGTCTCCCCGGATCGGCGAGGCTCGGGGATCATCGCGATCCGCGACATTCGGCACGTACTGATCCCAGAACCAGCGCATGAGCCGGCCGTCGACGAGGAGCTGGTTCTCCGGCTCCTCGTAGCTCGGCCGGTCGAAGCGCGCGTCGATCACCGGGTAGATCAGCACCTGCGCGGCGAGTTCGAGCCCGCGGTCGCGAGCGTCCTGCGCGACGACTGCCGCGAGGTTGCCGCCGGCGCTCTCCCCGCCGACGAGCAGCGGGAGGTCCGGAAGGAAGCCGCCGCGCTCGCTTGCCGCCCAGTCAAGTGCGAGCCATGCGTCGTCGACCGCCGCTGGGAAGCGATGCTCGGGTGCGAGCCGATAGTCGGGGCTCACCACGACGACGTCGAGTCGGTGCGCGAGGCGGCGCGCATAATGATCGAAGCCGTTGAGATCGCCGAGCACCCAACCCCCGCCGTGGCAGAAGACGAGGATGCCGACGGGGCGCTCCGGCCAGTACACCCGCGCGACGAGGCTTTCCCCTTCGCGGTCGATCGAGACGTCCGCCACGCGCGCAAGCTCCGGCCCGGGAGGGTTCCCGGCCTGACGCGCGCGCATGCCAGCGCGCGCGTCAGCCGGAGTGGACTCGTCGACTCGAGGTGTGCCCGCGGCGCGAATGCTCGCCCACAGGGCCGCCGTCTGTTCGTCGAGCACTGCCGTGCCTCAGCTCGCGAGTGCGAAGCCCGCGTAGTCGCGAGCGCGCACGTCCTCGCAGATCTCGCGGTACGTGGGGACCCCACCCATGTACGGGAGGAAGAACCGGGGCTTGCCGGGGACATTCGCCCCCATGAACCACGAGTTCGCCTTGACGTAGAGCGTGCCCTCCGCGAGACGGTTGTTCTCGGCGAACCACTCCGCCTGCGCCTCAGGGTCCGCCTCGATCGTCCGAATGCCACGAGCACGGAGATCCTCGAGCGTGTCCGAGACCCACTCGACGTGCTGCTCGATCGAGACCATGACGTTGCTCAGAACCGAGGGGCTCCCCGGGCCGGTGAGCGTGAAGAGGTTCGGGAAGCCCGCGACCTGGAGGCCCAGGTACGTCTGAGGCTCCTCGCGCCAGGCCTCGGCGAGTGTCCGTCCACCGCGCCCCTTGATACCGAGACGGACGAGCGGTCCGGTCACGGCGTCGAAACCCGTCGCGAAGACGATGATGTCGAACTCGTGGAGCTCGCCCTTCGTCTGGATCCCCGAGGCCGTGATGCGCTCGATTGGGTCGCGACGCAGGTTCACGAGGCGGACGTTCTCGCGGTTGAACGTCTCGTAGTAGCCGCTGTCGAGGCACACACGCTTCGCCGCGAACGGGAATCCGCGCGGGATGAGGTCCTCCGCCACCTGCGGGTCCTTGACCGTCTCGCGGATCTTTTCGTGGATGTACTCGGCGACGAGGGCGTTCGCCTCCTCATCGGTGTGGATGTCGGTGAACGATGCCGCCATGCACGCGAAGATGCCGACCGCGTCCCAGCACTGGTCCCATGCAGCCTGCCGCTCTTCGGGCGTCGCCTCGAGCGCAGTCTTCGTGCCGCGCGGGACGAGGAGTCCGGTCCTGGCTGCCTTCGCACGAGCGCGGAGCTCCTGGTACTCGGCCTTGATGCGGGCCATCTCCTCGGGGTCCGTCGGTCGGTTGAGCGCAGGGAGCGAGTACGCCGCGGTGCGCTGGAAGACGGTGAGCGAGTCGGCCTGCTTGGCGATCACGGGGATCGACTGGACGCCGGAAGATCCGGTGCCGATGACCGCAACACGCTTGCCGGTGAAGTCGACGCCCTCGTGAGGCCACATGCTCGTGAAGTAGACATCGCCGGCGAAGTCGTCGAGACCATCGATTTCCGGCGGCTTCGGTGCCGAGAGGCAGCCGACAGCCGTCACGACGAACTGCGAGTCGAAGACGGTGCCGTCCTCCGCCGTCGTGACCCAGCGTGCGCGGTCCTCATCCCACTCGACGCTCGTGATGCGAGTGTTGAACCGGATGTGCTCGCGGAGGCCGAATCGATCGGCGACATGCTGTGCATAGCGGAGGATCTCCGGCTGCGAAGCATAGCGCTCCGACCATTCCCACTCCTGCTGGAGCGCCTCATCGAAGGAGAACGAGTACTCGACGCTCACGACGTCGCAGCGCGCGCCAGGGTAGCGATTCCAGTACCAGGTCCCCCCGACGTCGTCCCCTGCCTCGACAGTGAGGAAGCTGAAACCGGCGCGCTTGAGGCGATACGTCTCGTACAGACCGGCGAAACCGGCACCGATCACGAGGACGTCGAGCTCTGTCGGAGAGGTCGTGGAAGACATAGGTGTAGTCCCTTCATCGGTCTGCTTCATCGCCGACCGTCACCAGAGAGCCGGAGAATCACGGCTCGAGAATGCGAGGGGGTGCGGCCGTCGCGCCACACGCGGCGACCGCACCCCGTTCAGTTGAACTCCCTGCTGAATCCGACTACGGGGCAGTCCACACGAGGCTGTCGTAGTCCGGGATGGCCTTGAGGTGGCCGAACTTGACCGCCGCCTCAGCGAGCGGCGCGAGGCTGGCCTCTGCAAAGGAGGCCGGCCAGTTGTTGAGGAGCATCACCTTCGCGACCTCGGGATCGAGAGTCGTCACGACCTCGAGCATCTTCTCGCGCGTCTTGTCGGGATGCGCGGTGGCGTACGCGTTCGACTCGTTGAGCGCGGCCTGCAGATTCGCGAAGAGCTGCGGGTTGGCGTCGATCTGCTGCTGCGTGGTGAACCAGGCAGCAGTGGCGACGGCCTCACCGGGCGAGAGAGTGTACGACGAGTCGTCGAGCAGGACAGCGCCCTGCGCCTCCATCTGCATGCAGAAGGGCTCGTTGCACATCGCCGCGTCCACCTGACCCTCGATGAGCGCCGCGACACCGCTCGGCGGCGGGACCTCGACGAAGTTGACCGTGGAGACGTCGCCGCCGGCTGCGTCGATCGAGATTTCAGCCTCGGTCTGGAGCAGGTTGCCCAGTGTGTTCACGGCGATGGTCTTGCCCTCGAGCTGCTTCGCGCTCGTGATGCCGGAGTCGCCGCGGACGTACAGCTTGTTGATGCCCTTGCCCTCTTCGCCCCAGGTCGAGCCCGACGGAGCGAGGATCACGAGCGGCTGACCGTTTTCAACGGCCTGCATGATCGAGACAACGTTGCTGAAGCCGAGCTGCCACTGGCCGCTCACGACGGGCGGGACGATGGCCGCACCACCCTGTGCAGCGTTGAACACGAGGTCGATGCCGTACTGGCTGAAGAAGCCTTCGTCGACACCGAGGTACATGACCGCTGAGTCCGGCGAAGGAATGATGCCGACCTGCAGCTCTGCAGGCGTCTGGACGATGCCGCCATCGGCCGGAGCGTCCGACGTGGTGGGCGCCGGCTCCGATGGCGCCGACGTGGGAGCGGGGGCGGCGCTCTGGCATGCGACCAGGGACATCGCGAGAAGCGCTGTCCCGGCGAATGCCGCGAGACGCCCGGTACGGGTGTTCAGCTTCGACATACTGCCTCCATTGATCAGTCGTCGAGCGTGAGCCGACCGCAGAGGCGATCGGCATTCGCACGAGGTGTGATTGAGATTTCTGTTGGTTTCGCTCGCCGCATTGCGAACGCGTGATCACAATACGTACACGTTTCGACGAATGTCAACGATCGCGTCAGCAGAGGATCGATGCGATCGCCGACCGCCTCGCGACACCTACACTCGATCCCCGCGACGGTAGAGCCCGAAAACTCAGGCCGATCTGGGTTTCTGTCGCTGCGGCTGGTGTCCGACGCCGGCGCGGCCCGCGCCGTCGCCAGCGCGATGAGACCCGATCAGCCCTCGGAATCGCGTCGCAATGCGACCGCCAGCGCCGCCGCAGCGAGCCGCAGCTGGTCGACGTGACGCACGACATCCTGCTCGTCAGCGGGATACACGAGGGTCATCGCGAGGTCCTGGGCGAACTTGCCGGGGACCGCGACGCTCAGCGCCCCCTGCGCCTCGTGCAGGAGGCCGAACGACGCCGAGTAGCCGAGGGCCTTGGTGCGCTCGAACTCCGCGACGACCTCCTCGTGACTCGCCCCGGGCATGAAGGGGGCGAACTCATCGGCGGAGCCTCGCGCACCGACGATCGCTCGACCGGCGGTCGACGACTCCGCCGGTATCGCCACGCCGACCGGACTGATCCAGGTCGAGGTCGTCCTCCCCCACCGTCGGTCGATCGTCACGACTCTGCCGTCGATGTAGGACGCGATGCATGCCGCGACGCCGGTCGTGTGCGCGAGCTTGTCGAGGATCGGCGCGCTCACCTGGCGCACCGTCCGATCCCAGCGAGCCTGCGTGCCGAGCTGCCACAGATGCATTCCGAGTCGATAGGTCCCGCCGTCGGACCGCTCGAGGCCACCCCAGCCGACCAGCTCTTTCACGTAGCGGTGCGCGGTCGGCACTGGCAGGTGCGCGGCCTCGGCGATCTGACTGAGCGTCATGCCGCTCACGGTCGCCTGAGCGACGACATCGAGGACCGCGAGCGCACGTGCGGTCGTCGAGCGTGAATCGTCCGCAGACATCCTCGGCATGTGTGGTGCTCCCTCGCGACCCACCGAGAATAGCCGGAATCTCGGGGGCCCCTTGCGCGTTCCGTTGAGCGAGAGCCCCGGGGTGGCCGCTGCGTCAGCACCTGCGAGCATTCCCGCGGAAAGAGGTGCAACATGACCGAAGCGACACGTGGACCCATCGACAGCTTTGCCGTGGAAGCGGCACAGTCCCTCGGCGGGAGCGTCGCGACGCCCGTCACGCCGGAAGAGTTCAAGTACGCGTTTCGCAATCACCCAGCCGGCGTCGCCGTCATCACGGCCGACCCGGGCACTGGGCCCGTTGCGCTCACCGCGACGAGCGTCATCTCCGTGAGCGCGGTCCCGCCGATCCTCGTCTTCTCTCTCTCCGACCTGTCGTCGAGCTCGCCGGCGATCCGCGAATCATCCACCGTCGTCGTCCACCTCCTCGACCGCGACCACCTCGACCTCGCGATCCTCGGTGCGACGAGCGGAGTCGACCGCTTCGGCGACACGAGCGCGTGGCATCGCCTGCCCACGGGAGAGCCCGTATTCCACGGCGTGCCCACATGGATTCGCGCCGAGATCACCGATCTCGTCCCCGTGGGCGTCTCGACGCTCGTCGTGGCGACCGCGGTCGAGGTGCACGAAGAGCGCTCGGTGGAGACGCCGCTCGTCTACCACAACCGCACGTGGCACGGCCTCGGCGACCATTCGCGCATCCAGCCGAACACGTAGCGGTCAGCGGCGCCGCAGGGATCTCGCGGGGGCGCTCACGATCCGGGGGGGCATCGTGGGGCGCTCCCGCGTTCTGCGGGAGCGGCACGGCACTGCAGGTCGCCCCCCCGGGCCGACGGCGGACCCTACTGCTCGTGGACGTCGCCCTCGCGGAAGTCCGCGAGTCGACTCAGCACGTGAGCGACATCCGACGGTCCCTCCACTCGGAAGTTCGCGACCGTGGTCCCCGCACCCGACTTGACCCCCACGTCGTCGGGCCCGAGGGCCTCGAAGCCGTCCTCGTCGGTCACGTCATCGCCGGCGAAGAAGACCCCCTCTGCGCCGACGTACTGACGCAGATGCTCGATCGCCTCGCCCTTCGTCGTGCTGCGGAGCGCGAACTCGAGCGTCGTGCGGCCATCCCGCACGAGGAGCTCCGCAGGGTCGAGCGGGCTGTCCCCACCGACCTCGGCGACGGCGCGCTTCGCGACGAGACGAGCGATGCGCGAGTCCTCCTCCGTCGCGAGCCTCGTGTGGAGGGCGAATCCGACGGGCTTGCGCTCGAGCCAGATCGCCTCGTGATCCTCCGCGACGCCCTCGAGGATCTCGCCGAGCCGCTCGAGGCCCTGAATCTCCCCGGTGTCGAGACGCTGGGACGGCGACTGGTCGTCGTCGAGCCGCAGCTCGACGCCGTGGCTGCCGATGAGCAGGAAGTCGTCCGGCACCTCCGCGACGACCTCAAGGTCGCTGAGCGAGCGGCCCGAGACGAGCGCGACGCGCGTGCGGGGCATGCGGGCGAGACGAAGGAGCGCCTCACGCGCCTCCGGGAGAGCGCGCGCCATCGAGGGGTCGTCGACTTCGGGCGCGAGCGTGCCGTCGAAGTCGACGGCAATGAGGAGCGTGCGCCTGCGGGCGAGCTCGCGGAGGGCACCGGTGAGCGGCTCCGGGATCCGCACATACGGCGGGGGCGTGTCGACATCGACCACGCTGCGCACCTCTGACTCTCCGGACTCGCCGCCAGCGGCGGACCCGGTTCGAGCATAGCCACGCCCGCCGCGGGACCTCGCGACCTCGAGCGAGTGAAGGAACTCCTTGGACCACTCGGCGACGTCGTACTCGAAGACGCGCCGCCTGAGGGCCCGCATCCTCGTCCGGCGCTCGGCCCGTGGCATTCGGACGGCATCGACGATCGCGTCCTTGAGACCGTCGATGTCGTGCGGGTTGACGAGCACCGCGCGGCGCAGCTCATCTGAGGCGCCTGCGAACTCGGAGAGCACGAGCACCCCGTCCTCATCGAATCGACTCGCCACATACTCCTTGGCGACGAGATTCATCCCATCGCGAAGTGCGGTCACGAGGAGCACGTCGGACGCCACATAGAGCGCCGCCATCTCCTCGTACGGGAAGGAGTGATGGAAGTAGCTGACCGCGGTGTGCTCGAGCGTCGCGAAGTCGCCGTTGATGCGACCGACCGTGAGCTCGACCTCGTCGCGGAGCTGCTGATATGCGGCGACTCGCTCCCGTGAAGGACTCGCGACCTGGACGAGCGTGACGTCCTCGACACTCAGGCGCCCGTCCGCGAGCAGCTCCTTGAAGGCCTTCAGCCGGTGCAGGATGCCCTTCGTGTAGTCGAGCCGGTCGACGCCGAGGATGACGACCTTCGGGTCTCCGAGGCCGGCCCGGATCTCCGCGGCCCGCCTCAGCGTGTGCTCGCTGCGCGCCACCTGCTCGAAGGCGGCGGCATCGATGCTCACGGGGAATGCCCGCGCCATGACGATCCGGGAGCCATCCGAATCCCTCGCCTCGATCTCCACGCCGCGTGGGATAGGGCGCGCCACCGTGCCGATGAGCCGACGCACACCCGTCGCGAAGTTCGCCGCGTCGGCCGCGCGCTGGAAGCCGACGACGTCCGCGCCGAGGAGCCCATCGACGATCTGCCTGCGCCAGGGCAGCTGGGAGAAGATCCCATATGGCGGGAACGGAATGTGGTGGAAGTAGCCGATCGTCAGGTCCGGTCGCATGCGTCGCAGGAGGCGCGGGACGAGCTGGAGCTGGTAGTCGTGCACCCACACGGTCGCCCCCTCGCCCGCGACGGAGGCAGCCGCCTCCGCGAAGCGCTGGTTGACCTTGCGGTATCGCTCCCACCACTCGCGGTGATACGTCGGAGGCGAGATGACGTCGTGGTACAGCGGCCACAGCGTGTCATTGCTGAAGCCCTCGTAGTACTCCTCGACATCGTCCGCGCTGAGCGTGACCGGCACGAGATGGACACCATCGCTGTCGAATGCCTCGACCTCGGTATCTGCGGTGCCGACCCACCCGACCCAGGCGCCCGTCGTCGAGCGCATGACGGGCTCCAGGGCGGTGACCAGGCCGCCAGGTGACCGCGACCACGTGACCTTGCCGTCGGCGTCGGTGCGCATGTCGACGGGGAGCCGGTTCGCGACCACGACAAAGCCGTAGTCGCCGACTGTTCTGACCTTCTGTGAATGAGTCATCCCTAGTCCACGCTAATCGCGTACCGTGGTGTGCGGAAGGCAGGGGTGGCTCCAAATGCGCAGATTCGTCATGAACCCGGCAGTGCTCAGCGCAGTGATCGGACTCTGGGGTCCGGTCCAGGCGACTCGGAAGGGCCCCCGTGACTGGCGGCTCGCGCTCATCTGGGTGAGCTGGGGCATCAACGTCGCGATCGCGGTCGGCACGGTCATCGAGGAGACGAAGGCCGAGCGCGCACTCGACGCCGACCCGTTCCACCCGCGTGAGCTCGACGCCTGAGACTCCCGTCCGTATGAGCGACACGACCGCCCACGGCTCTCGCGTGCGCCGAGCGGCCACGCACCTGTGGCACCTCGCGCGCACCCACCCGACGACGGCCATCGCGCTTGTCGTCTACCTCGGCGTCGGCATCGCGACCGCCGCGCTCTGGAGCCCTGTCGCCGCTCGCCCGTGGTTCACAACGATCGCGTACGGCGTCCCCGCCTTCGAGGCTGGGCGCTGGTGGACGCCCGTCACCGGGGCATTCGTGTCGCTCGAGCCGTGGCATTACGTCATCTGCGCCGCGCTCCTCATCCTCGGACTCGGGGTGTACGAGCGCCGTCGCGGGTCGGTCCGAACGCTCATCGCATTCTGGATCGGGCAGATCGCCGGCGTCGTCGCGGCTGCGGCATTCGTCGACGCCCTGCGGCTCACCGGCTGGGAGTGGCCCACTCGCCTCGGCAGCACCCTCGACGTGGGCCCATCGTGCGGCATCGTCGTCGTCCTCGCGCTCGCGATCGCGAGCGTCAGGTCGCCGTGGCGATTCCGGGGGCGACTCATCATGACGGCAGCTCTCGTCGTGCTGCTCCTGCTCGACGGCTCCCTCGCCGACGTCGAGCACGCCATCGCGGGTGGCGCGATCCTCGCATTCGGCTTCGGTCGGTCCACCCAGCGGGCGACCGCGAGGGAATGGCGAGTCGTGGCATTCGCCTCCATGGCCGCGATCGGACTCTTCCAGCTCGTGCTCGCGCTCGTGCCGACCGACGGTCCGCTCGGCTCGACCGACCCCGGCCAGGCGGTCTGGTGGGACATCGCGATCGATGTCGTCATCACGGTCGCGCTCTCGCGCTGGCTCCTCACCGGCCGCCGCTGGGCGTGGATCGTCGCGCTCGTGCTCGCATCGTGGAACGTCTTCGAGTTCGTCGCCGCGCTCACGCTCCTCGACGGCAAGATCCTCGACATCCCGGGCGCTGGCGTCGCGATCGCCGCGAGCATCCTCTGGTTCATCGTCGGCGCGCTGCTCATCATCGGGCGCTCGGCCTTCGCGGTGCCCTTCATCCGGCGGGGGCCCTTCGTCGCGATCGAACACGGCGACGCCAAGGAGCGACTCATCTCCATCCTCACGCGCACCGGCGGCGGCACGCTCTCCTGGATGGCGACGTGGCCGCGCATGCGCGTGCTCTTCGGGCCTGCCGATGCATGGGCGGTCCCCGTCCGCAAGGTCGGCGGCGTCGCGATCGCCCTCGGCGACCCCATCGGGCCGCGATCGGCGTGGGGCGAGGCCGTCGAGGCATTCATGGAGACGAGCATCCAGTCGGGTCTGCGTCCGTGCTTCTTCTCCGCTTCGCCCGAGCTGGTCGCGGCGGCCGGGCCGCAGTGGCGGAGCGTCTCCGTCGGCGAAGACACGATCGTCGACCTCCACGGTCTCGAGTTCACGGGCGGCGCCTGGCAACCGATTCGCGGTGCAGCGAACCGTGCGGCGCGGGAAGGGATCGTCTACCGGGTGTCGAAGCTCGGCCAGGAGCCGTGGGCAATCCTCGCGCAGGTGCGGGCGATCAGCGAGTCGTGGGTGGGCGACAAGGGCCTCCCCGAGATGGGCTTCACCCTCGGCGGTGTCGAGGAGGCGCTCGATCCGCATGTGCGCGTCGCACTCGCGATCGACGACGAAGGCTCGGTGCACGGGGTGCTCTCATGGCTCCCGATCTACGGCGAGGCGAATGCCGATGGCTCCGAGCGCGTGAAGGGCTGGGTCCTCGACGTCATGCGCCGACGCGACGACGGCTTCGGTCCCGTCATGGAGTTCCTCATCGGTCAGAGCCTCCTGACATTCCGAGACGAGGGCGCCGAGTACGCCTCTCTCTCGGGAGCGCCGCTCGCGCACAGCGAGCCTGCCGACGACGCGGAGGAGGGTGCCCTGGACCGCATCCTCGCATCGGTCGCATCGGTGCTCGAGCCCGCGTACGGTTTCTCGTCGCTCCACCGCTTCAAGCAGAAGTTCCACCCGCGGACGGTCTCGATGCGACTCGTCTATCTGGACGAGGGCGCGCTGCCGGCCATCGGCGCCGCGATCACGCGCGCGTACCTGCCAGACGCGACTGCCGGATCACTCCTGCGCTCGGGCCTCTCGCTCTTCAAGCACTGAGCACGGAGCGGCGGTCAGTCCTCCTCGAGGACGACGACTCGCGTCTTGGGGATGCCGTTGAACTCCGACATCGTCACGTAGGTGTACGAGCCCATCTCCGAGGAGACGATGAGGTCGCCGACCTCGCAGCGCGGCAGCGGAAGGTCGCGAACGATGACATCGTTCGAGTCGCATGTCGGCCCCCCGATCGTCTGCGGGATGATCTCGCGGCCGGGCGGAGTGACGGCGAAGATGGGCGGCATCACGTGATCGCTCGCGATGTTGGAGTAGCCGCCGAAGAGCCCGTCGTCGATGAACACCCAGTGGGTGTCGTCCTGCGGGCGATGCGTCGTCGAGACGACCCCCGACACGAGGTGCATGCACCCGGCCGCGAGGACGCGGCCCGGCTCCGAGATGAAGCGGATGTCAGGGCGCTCGTCCATGAGCGGTCGGAGGACTGCACCGATCTCGGCGACCGATGGCACGCCGCTGACGTAGCGGACCGGGAACCCGCCGCCGATGTCGATCGTCGTGACCGGGTGGCCGGCCGCGCGGGCGGGATCGACGAGCGCGATCGCTGCCGCGAGCGCGTCCTCGAAGATCTGCAGCGCCGAGTTCTGCGAGCCGACGTGATACGAGAAGCCGACGATCCGGATGCCGAGCTCATGGGCGTACTCGAGGTACCCCTCGACCTCGCCGAGCTCGAGCCCGAACTTCGACGACAGGTCGACGTTGGCGTACTCGTTGGAGAAGGAGAGCCTCGCGAGGACATCGACGTCCCGCCCCTGAAGCTTGCGGAGCTCGGCGTCGGAGTCGGCGACGAATGTCCGCACTCCCTTCCCGACGGCGAACTCGATATCCCGCGGTCGCTTGTGCGGATGTGTATGGATGATCCGGTCCGGCGAGGCCCCTGCTGCGAGGACGGCCTCGATCTCCGCGGTGGTCGCGACATCGAAGCCCGCGCCCTCATCGGCGAGCGTCGCGAGGACCTCGGGGTGGGACAGCGCCTTGACGGCGTAGTGGTGCGTCACTCCTGGCAGCGCGTCGACGAGTGCGCGGTAGTCCGCACGCAGTCGTGCGCGGTCGAGGATGAAGAACGGGGTGCCTTCTCCTTCGAGCGCGGCGACGACCTCGTCACGCGCGAGCAGCTCCTCGAGGGTCACATGCTCACGCTACGCGCTGGGCACCGTTCTGTCTGCGCCTGATATAGCCGATCGCGACGCCGCCGACGAGAAGCGCGCCGCCGATGAGCTCGAGCGTGTTCGGGACCTCGTGCAGAAACACCGCCGCCGCGACGATCGCGATGGGCGGTACGAGCAGCGCGATGGGTGTGACGGAGGCGGCCGGGTACTTCGACAGCAGCATGTTCCACACCGAGTAGCCGAAGAGCGAGGCGGCGCCGACGGTGAAGGCGAGGCTCGACCATGTCTCCCAGCCGATCGTCGCGAAGGCGTCGAAGACGACCTCCGGACCATCGAGCGCGAAGCTCAGCGCGAGGATCGGGAGCGGCACGACAAGCGCCGACCACACGACCATCGAGAAGCCGTTGGCCTTCGGCGCGAAGCGGGCGATGACATTCCCGATCGACCAGCTCAGCCCACCCGCGATGCAGACAATGAGCGGCAGGATCATGACGCCCTCGGATGACTCCTCGACGCGACCCACGCCGACCACGACGAGACCGGCGACCGCGACGATCGCGCCGACGATCTGGATGGGGCGCGGCCGCTCCTTGAGCACGGCGCTCGCGATGACCATCGTGAAGATCGCCTGACACTGGAGGACCACCGCGGAGAGGCCTGCGCTCAGGCCGAGCTGCATCGCCGTGAAGAGGAGGCCGAACTGCCCCGCGCTCATGAAGAGGCCGACGCCGATGATCACCCACCACGGCGCGTCTGGGCGCTTCACGAAGAGCACCAGCGGGAAGGCCGTGAGGATGAATCGCATCGCGACGAGCGGCAGCGCATCGGTGTCGCTCAGCCCCAGGTCGATCGCCACGAAATTGACGCCCCACACGAGCGCGACGGCGAGACCGAGAGCGATATGACGAGGGCGCACCAGTAGAGACTTTCACGACTTCCGGACCGCCGATGACCACGTGCTTCCGCCATGCGGACAGCGGGCTTTCGACGCGCACGATCACCCCGTTCGGGTGAGGCAGGATGGAGTACGTGCACTCATCGGAATACGAACGCGAAGCGACGGCGTGGGCTGACCACCAGGCAACTGCAGAGACGATGATCCCGATCGTCGGCGACCTATATCGCCGACGGAATGTCGTCACGACGCTGCATGGACGCAGCCTCATCAACCGGTCCGTCACCGACCTCCTCATGGCGCACCGTTTCGCGCGCCGTGTCAACGACGTGGACGTCCCTCTCGCCGAGACGCTCGCGATCCTCCAGACCCTCGCCGAGCTCAACCTCGGCGCCGCCTCGATCGACGTCGCCCACCTCGCGTACCTGTACCGCACCGAGGGCGCAGGTGCGTCGCTCGAGGAGTTCCTCCGCCGCGAGCTCGCGCCCGTGGTCGACGGTTCGACCGAGGCCCCGCACAAGGTCCGCGACGTCGTCCTGTATGGCTTCGGACGCATCGGCCGTCTCGTCGCGCGCCTCCTCATCGAGCAGGGCGGCGAGGCATCCGGGCTCCGTCTCCGCGCGATCGTCGTGCGCCGCGGCTCGGACAACGACCTCCGCAAGCGCGCGAGCCTCCTGCGCCGCGACTCCGTCCACGGCGCATTCGCCGGCAATGTGTCGATCGACGAGGAGCAGAACACGATCCTCGCGAACGGCACGCTCATCCAGGTGATCTACGCGAACTCGCCAGCCGAGGTCGACTACACGAAGTACGGCATCGAGGACGCGATCGTCGTCGACAACACCGGCAAGTGGCGCGACGAGGCGGGCCTTTCGCAGCACCTCGAGTGCCCTGGCGTCGCGCGCGTGCTCCTCACCGCGCCCGGCAAGGGCGGTCTGAAGAACATCGTGTACGGCATCAACCACGACACGATCACCGATGAGGACCGCATCATCACGGCAGCCTCCTGCACGACGAATGCCATCACGCCCGTCATCAAGGTCATCCACGACTTCGCCGGGGTGAAGAGCGGCCACGTCGAGACGGTCCACTCCTTCACGAACGACCAGAACCTCATCGACAACTTCCACAAGGGCGACCGCCGCGGTCGCTCCGCGGCGCTCAACATGGTCATCACGGAGACGGGCGCCGCGACCGCGGTCGCCAAGGCGCTCCCGGAGATGGCCGGTCGCCTCACCGGCAGCTCGATCCGCGTCCCCACGCCGGACGTCTCGCTCGCGGTCCTCAACATCCGCACCGAGGCGCCGGTGACGCGCGATGAGATCAACGCGCTGCTGCGCTCGGCGTCGCTCAACTCGCCGCTGCGCCGCCAGATCGACTACGTCGAGTCGCCCGAGATCGTCTCGACCGACATGATCGGCTCGCGTCACGCGGGCGTCGTCGACGGGCTGGCGACGATCTGCACCGAAGACCACCTCATCGTCTACGTCTGGTACGACAACGAGTTCGGCTACAGCGCTCAGGTGGTCCGCGTCCTCGAGGACATGGCGGGTGGTCACCTCCCGACGTTCCCTGAGCCGCGCTGGGCGGAGACGGACGTCAAGCAGCGCTAGTCGCGGCATTCAGCGACCATGGCGGCCCCGAGCGGTAAGTCGCGGGCGCTGAGCGCCTCCGCCACCCACCTCGCATAGCGAATCCACGGCTCCTCCAGACCGAGGCGCGCGACGTGCGCAGCGAGCTCCCCTCGCAGCTCGAACCACTCGCCGCCGACGCGGTACTTCGCGAACTCGACGTGCCGAGCATGCTCGACGAGACGGTCGCCGCGCTCGAAGGCGAGGAGCTCATCGAAGCGCAGTGCCGCAAGTCGCTGGCGCGGATGGCAGGTCGTGCCGATCTTCACGCGGTCGCGAGCGCGCACGTAGTAGACGATGTCGACCCGCGGCGGCGCGAGGTCGTAGTCGGGAGCGTCACCGTAGCGCCAGCCGCACGCCGCGCAGGCGAGATCGACGCCGAGGCGCGTGCCACCGGTCTCCCCGCAGAGTCCGCAGGGACCGGGCAGGGTCTCGACGGTCGGCATGGCCACGACGCTACGTCCTGCCACCGACACGGGCGTCGCAGCGCCGACCGGGCTCAGATCCCTGCCGCGAGCCGGAAGTACGCCTGATTCCAGCGCAGCTCGTCCTTGAATCGCTCGACCGTCGTCGACTCATCGATGACGGCGAGCTCGACGCCGGCGATCTCGGCGAAGTCGCGGAACTCCGGCAGGCCGACCGCGGTCGACATGACCGTGTGGTGGGCAGCCCCCGCGGTGATCCAGCACGTCGCACTCGTCGCGAAGTCCGGCCGCGGTCGCCACACGGCGCGGCCGACCGGGAGCTTCGGGAGGTCGGGCGCCTCGACGTTCTCCACGACATTCGCGGTGAGTCGGAATCGGTCGCGCATATCGGACAGGGCGACGACGATCGCGGGACCTGGATCTGCGGTGAAGACGAGGCGGACGGGATCGTCCTTCCCGCCGATGCCGAGCGGGTGGACCTCGAGGCTCGCGCGCTGCGAGGACAGCGACGGCGAGACCTCCAGCATGTGCGCGCCGAGAATGCGCTCCGATCCCGCGACGAGGTCGTAGGTGTAGTCCTCCATGAGACTCGCACCCCCCGGGCGACCGTGGCCCATGACATTCGCCACCCTCACGAGGATCGCGGTCTTCCAGTCACCCTCCGCGCCGAAGCCATAACCCTCAGCCATGAGTCGCTGGACGGCCAGACCCGGGAGCTGTGTGAGCGTCCCGAGGTCCTCGAAGCTCGTCGTGAACGCCCCGAAATCGCCCGCTTCGAGGAAGGCCCGGAGACCCACCTCGATCGCCGCGCCGTCTCGCAGCGAGCCGTGCCGCTCGCCGCCCGGGCGCAGCTCGGGTGCGACGTCGTAGAGGGCCAGGTACTCCTCGATGAGCGTGTCCACCTGCGCGTCGGTCGCGCTGGCGACCGCGTCCGCGAGCTCGTTGACACCCCACGTGTTGACCTGGACGCCGAAGCGGATCTCCGCTTCCGTCTTGTCGCCCTCGGTGACCGCGACGTAGCGCATGTTGTCGCCGAATCGTGCGAGCTTGAGCGTCTGGACCGCCGCCCATCCCGCGGCCGCGCGAGCCCAGGTCTCCACCTGCGCGAGCACCGCGGGATTCGATACATGGCCGACGACCGTCTTGCGCGCGACTCCGAGTCGGGTCTGGATATAGCCGAACTCGCGGTCGCCATGGGCGGCCTGATTGAGATTCATGAAGTCGAAGTCGATGTCGGCCCACGGGAGTTCGACGTTGGCCTGCGTGTGGAGATGCAGGAGCGGCTTGCGGAGCGCCTCGAGGCCCGCGATCCACATCTTCGCGGGGCTGAAGGTGTGCATCCAGGCGATCACGCCGATGACGCGATCGTCGGCGGTCGCCTCGAGCGCGAGGCGACGGACCGACGCGGAATCAGTGAGGACTGGCTTCCACACGACGCGGATCGGGAGCGAGTCGAGCCCGGCGGCGACCTGCTGCGACTGCTCGGCGACCTGCCGGAGCGTCTCCTCGCCGTACAGCGTCTGACTGCCGGTCGCGAACCAGATCTCGTAACCGTCGAACGTCGTCGAAATCGCCATGGCGTCCTCGCTCTCGATGCTCAGATCGCCGCCGCGGCGACCTGGATGGGCAGACCGGCGACATACCGGTCGAGGTAGGCGCCGAACCCGGCGACATCCGCCGGGTCCGGCGCTACCCGGGTCTCCAGCGCGTCGCGGAATACGCGGCGCTCGAGGTACTCGGCGAGGGACTCCTCGTCGGCGCGCTCGACATACGCGGCCAGCAGCGCCATGCCCCAGGCACCGCCCTCCGACGCCGTCGCAGAGACCGCCACGGTCGTGTCGAGCGCGGCCGCGAGGAGCCGCTGCGCGACGCCCTCCGTGCGGAACATGCCGCCGTGCGCCTGCATGAGGTCGAGGCGCACGCCTTCCGATGCGAGCACGCGCATACCGAGGGCGAGCGTCGCGAAGGCGGCATATACCTGTGCGCGCATGAGGCTGCCGAGCGAGAGCTCCGCAGCCGTCGACCTGGTCACGAGCGGGCGACCCTCAGGGAGCGCGAGGATCGCCTCGCCCGCGAGCAGGTTGTAGGCGAGCACCCCACCGGCGTCGGGCGGAGCCGCCTTCGCTTCCGCGAGCAGCGTCGCGAAGGCGCGATCATGGTCGATCTCGAAGCCAGCCGCATGGGCGAACCGGACGAACAGCGCGGCCCATTCACCGAGCTCGCTCGCTCCGTTGTTCGCGTGCACGATCGCCGCCGGATCGCCCGCGGGTGTCGCGACGATCCCGATCTCGCGGTGGAGCTCGCTGAGCGGTCGCTCCAGCACGATCATCGCGAAGATGCTCGTGCCGGTGCTGACATTCCCGGTGCGGGGAGCGATGGCATTCGTCGCGACCATCCCGGTGCCGGCGTCGCCCTCGGGCGGGCACAGGACCGCGCCGGGGGCGACACCGCCGCTCGCATCCAGCAGCAGTGCACCTGCCGGCGTGAGCGTCCCTGCCGGATCTCCCGCGGTGCGGATCGCGGGGAGCACATCCGCGAGCCGCCAGCCGAGATCCGCATCTGCGACGAGCGCATCGAAGCGCTCGAGGAGTCCAGCATCGAATGCTCGCGCGGCGCCGTCCACGGGGAACATCCCGGAGGCGTCGCCGATCCCCAGCACGCGCTCCCCCGTGAGCTGCCAGTGGACGTAGCCCGCGAGCGTCGTGAGGTGCGCGATGTGGCGGACGTGGGGCTCGCCGTCGCGGATCGCCTGGAGGACGTGGGCAACCGACCAGCGCAGAGGGATGTTGACGCCGAATGCCTCGACGAGCTCGTCTGCGGCCGCGACGGTCGAGGTGTTGCGCCATGTCCGGAAGGGCACGAGGAGCTCGCCCGCGGCGTCGAAGGCGAGATAGCCGTGCATCATCGCCGACACGCCAATGCTGCCGAAGCGGCCGGGACGGGTGCCGTGGCGCGCCTCCGCGTCGGCGCCGAGGTCGGCGATCGCCGCGCGGATCCCCGACCACACCTCGTCAAGGGAGTAGGTCCAGCAGCCATCCTCGTAGCGGTTCTCCCACAAGTGCGTCCCGAGGGCGATGACGGTCGCGGGGTCGTCGGCGGCGACGAGGCACGCCTTGATGCGCGTCGAGCCGAGCTCGATGCCGAGCGCGGTCCGACCCTGCGCGATCACGTCGCGCCAGTCCGGCGCGCTCATGTGCGCTCGCTCCTCGGCTGACCGTACACGTGCTGATACCGATCGAAGAGGCGGTCTATCGAGTCCTGCGGGATCTCGATGAGCGCTCCGCCCTGCCGTGCGATGTGGACTGTGCGGGCGACGTCCTCGAGCATGACCGCCGCCTTGACTGCGGCCTTCGCGTCCTCGCCGATCGTGAACGGCCCATGGTTCTGCATGAGGACGGCTCGCGATCGGTGGTCGCGGAGGGTCTCCACGATCCCGCGGCCGATCGAATCGTCGCCGATGAGCGCGAACGGGCCGACGGGGATCGGGCCACCGAACTCGTCCGCCATCGCCGTCAGCACGCACGGGATCGGCTCACCGCGTGCCGCCCATGCGACCGCGTAGGTCGAGTGCGTGTGGACGACCCCGCCGACCTCCGGCATGTGCCGATAGACGTAGGCGTGCGCGGCGGTGTCGCTCGACGGCGAGCGGGAGCTGCCGGGAGTGCCGGGGATGACCTCGCCGTCGAGGTCGCACAGGATCATGTTCGAGGGGGTGAGCTCGTCGTAGGAGACGCCGGACGGCTTGATGACGAACAGCTCGGCCCCCGGGACTCGGCCCGACACATTGCCGCCGGTCCACACCACGAGCCCGTAGCGGACGAGCTCGGCGTGGAGCGATGCGACCTGGCGCCTTGTCGCATCGATCGCAGCCGCCACGGTGGAGCTGAATTCCATCTCGGCCAGGAGCCCCTTCGCTTCCGCTCTGATTCACGGTGACGCGCGATGTGTGCGCTCACATTTCGGGAGAGTACATGCAGTCGGTGCGGTTGACAACGCGTCGTTCGAAAACGCGAGGGCGGGCATTCCTCAGGATTGTCGACAATCCGCGTTATCAAACCGTTACCAAGCGATGGTTGCCAGACAGAGAAATGTGAGGGCTAACATTCGTGGCAGCACGGGTCGCAATGGTTGCACCCGGCGCTCCAAGGAGCCCCGCGTCAGACGGGACCAGAACGAGGAGGTTTTGGGATGAAGAGAAGTGTTCTCGCAGGTTTGGCGCTCGTGGGAGCTGTCGGACTTGCGCTCGCCGGATGCACGTCCGGCGGATCGCCCGGCGGCGGCGGCTCGAGCGAGCCGGCCCCCGGCGGCGGAGGCGACGGCGTCATCACGGTCGGCTTCGCACAGACGGGCTCGGAGTCGGGCTGGCGCTCGGCGAACACCGAGTCGATGAAGGCCGCGTTCTCGGCTGAGAACGGCTTCAACCTCGTGTTCAACGCAGCGGACAACAAGATCGAGGCGCAGATCGCCGCCGTGCGCGGCTTCATCAACCAGGGCGTCGACGCCATCGTCATCGCCCCCATCGTGGAAGACGGCTGGGACGACGTCCTCACCGAGGCGAAGGATGCGGGCATCCCGGTCATCCTTGAGGACCGCACCGTCACCGCCCCCGACGACCTGTACGCGTCGTGGGTCGGCCTCGACTTCAAGAAGGAAGGCGTCATCGCGGGCGAGTGGGCCGCCGAGAACTTCGGCGACACCCCCACGAACCTCGTCGTCCTCGAAGGCACGACCGGCTCGGCGCCCGCCAACGACCGTGCTGAAGGATTCAACGAGGCGATCGCCGGCACGCAGATCAAGCTGCTCGACTCCCAGACGGGCAACTTCACGCGTGCAGACGGCAAGACCGTCATGGAGGGCTTCCTCCAGAAGTACGGCGACACGATCGACCTGCTCTACGCCCACAACGACGACATGGCGCTCGGGGCGATCGATGCGATCGAGGCCGCGGGACTCGTCCCGGGCGAGGACATCAAGATCATCTCGATCGACGCAGTGCGGGACGGCATGCTCGCGCTCATCGACGGGAAGATCAACTTCATCGTCGAGTGCAACCCGCTCCTCGGCGACCTCGCCGCTGGCCTCGTCCGCGACGTGCTCGATGGCAAGGCCGTCGAGAAGGCGTACTACGTCGAGGACCAGTCGTTCACGCCAGAGCAGGCCGCCGCAGTCATCGACGACCGCCTGTACTGAGACACCGATCGGACCGCCGGGGGTCACACTTTGAGACCCCCGGCGGTTCCTCATCCACCCGCGGAGACGAGCACTGCCATGTCCACGACGGCCACCGCCGAGATCGTCGCGATGCGCGACATCACCATCCGATTCCCTGGAGTCCTCGCCCTCGACGGCGTCGACTTCACGCTCAGGGGCGGCGAAGTCCACTCGCTCATGGGCGAGAACGGCGCAGGCAAGTCCACGCTCATCAAGGCCCTGACGGGCGTCTACGCGATCGACGGCGGGACCATCACGGTCGACGGACGACCGAGGATCTTCAGCTCGACGGCGGACGCCCAGGCGGCCGGCATCTCGACCGTCTACCAGGAGGTAAACCTCTGCGCCAATGTCTCCGTCGGAGAGAACGTCATGCTCGGACACGAGGTGCGTCGAGGTGGCATCATCGACTGGCGAGCGACCCATCACGCCGCCGCCGAGCACCTCCGCACCCTCGGCGTCGAGATCGACACCCACTCGACACTCTCGAGTCACTCGATCGCCATCCAGCAGCTCGTCGCGATCAGCAGAGCCATGGTGACCGACTCGCGCGTCCTCATCCTCGATGAGCCCACGTCGAGCCTCGATCGCAGCGAGGTGGAGCGGCTCTTCCGCGTCATGCGCGAGCTGCGGGACCAGGGCGTCGCCATCCTCTTCGTCTCGCACTTCATCGATCAGGTCTTCGAGATCTCCGATCGCATCACGGTCCTCCGCAACGGCAAGCTCGAAGGCGAATACCTCGCCGCGGACATCACGCGCGCGCAGCTCATCTCCACGATGCTTGGGCGAGAATTCGACGAGCTCGCGAGCATCTCGCGGACCGCCGACCGCCAGATCGACCGCACGAGGATCCCCGTCCTCGACGCCGACTCCATCGGCCGCCGCGGCATGCTCGAGCCGACCGACGTGAATGTCTACCCAGGCGAGATCGTCGGCATCGCTGGGCTCCTCGGCTCCGGCCGCACCGAACTTGTCCGCCTCCTCTACGGAGCGGACCGCCCAGACACCGGCACCGTGAGGGTCAAGGGAAGGACCACCAAGGTCCACTCCCCTCGCCAGGCGATCGACCAGCGGATCGTCCTGTCCTCCGAGGACCGTCGCGCGGAAGGCATCGTCGGCGACCTCACGGTGACGGAGAACATCATCCTCGGCGTGCAGGCCAAGCGCGGCTGGCTCCGCAGAGTCCGCACGTCCGAGCAGACCGCGATCGTCAACGACTTCATCGCGTCGCTCGGCATCCGCCCCGCCGACCCTTCGGCGCTCGTCAAGAACCTCTCCGGCGGCAACCAGCAGAAGGTGCTCCTCGCTCGCTGGCTCGCGACCGCTCCGGAGCTCATCATCCTCGATGAGCCCACGCGCGGCATCGACGTGGGCGCGAAGGCCGATGTCCAGCGCAAGGTCGCCGAGCTCTCCGAGCAGGGACTCTCCGTCATCTTCATCTCGTCCGAACTCGAAGAGGTGCTCCGCCTCGCGCAGCGTGTCGTCGTGATGCGCGATCGGCGTAAGATCGGCGAACTCGCCTCGCACGAGAGCTCCGTCGACGACGTCGTCGACTACATCGCACAGGGTGGCCGGGAGGACATCGCGTGAAGAAGCTCCTACGCCACCGGCTGGTCCTGCCGATCGTCGCACTCGCGGCGCTCATCCTCATCAACACGATCTCGCGACCCTCGTTCCTCGCGATCACGGTGCGAGACGGACAGCTCTACGGCTCGCTCATCGACATCCTCCGCAACAGCGCGCCCCTCATGCTCGTCGCGCTCGGCATGACGATCGTGATCGCGACACGCGGCATCGATCTCTCCGTCGGTGCGCTCATGGCGGTCTCCGGCGCCGTGGCGCTCACGATCATCGCGGGCTCGCCTGAGCCGGAGAGCCCCGTCACCCTCACGATCGCGATCGGAGCGGGCGTCCTCGTGACCCTGCTCTTCGGCGCATGGAACGGATTCCTCGTCGCCGTGCTCGGGATACAGCCCATCATCGCGACCCTCGTGCTCATGCTCGCGGGTCGGGGCATCGCGCTCCTCATCACGGGCGGCTACATCACGACGGTGAACAGCGCGCCGTACCGCTTCATGGCGCAGGGCTACGTCATCGGCCTGCCGTTCGCATTCTTCGTCTCGGTCGCCGCGACCGCGATCGTCGCGCTGCTCGAGCGGCGCACCGCCCTCGGCGTGCTCACCGAGGCCGTCGGCATCAACCCCGAGGCGAGCCGCCTCGCCGGCGTCCGGTCGCGCGGCATCGTGTGGGGCGCATACGCCGCGAGCGGCCTCCTGGCCGGCATCGCCGGCATTCTGTACAGCTCCAACATCATGGCCGCGGACTCGAACGCCGCGGGTCTCTACATCGAGCTCGACGCGATCCTCGCCGTAGTCCTCGGCGGCACGGCGCTGAGCGGAGGCAAGTTCTCGATCGCCGGCACCGTCATCGGCGTCTTCACGATCCAGACGCTCAAGTCGACGATCACCTTCCTCGGTGTCCCACCTGCGGTGAGTCCGCTGTTCATGGCACTCGTCGTCGTCGCGGTCGTCCTCATCCAGTCGAAGCGCGTCAGAGGCTGGGCGAGCCGGATATTCCGGATGCGACCAGCCAGCCGTCAGACCGTCGAGGCGAACGGGGCGAACCGATGAGCACCCTCCAGCTTGACCGCAGCACGCGCGGATTCAACGCATGGACGAAGCGGTTCACGTCGCGCCACGCCTCGTGGATCCCGGTCTTCGCGGCCGTCGTCATCCTCGTCGCGCTGCTCGTCGCCGGACAGATCCAGTTCGGGAACTTCATCACGCCGCGCGTGCTGTCCTCGCTCCTGCTCGACAACGCATACCTGATCATCCTCGCTGTCGGCATGACGTTTGTGATCCTCACCGGCGGCATCGACCTGTCGGTCGGCGCGGTGCTCGCATTCACCGGCATCCTCGGCGCGAGACTCCTGTCCGAGGGCTACCCCTCGTACCTCGTCATCCCGATCATGATCATCGGCGGCGCGCTCATCGGCCTCGGGATCGGGGTGCTCATCCAGTTCTTCGATGTGCAGCCATTCATCGCGTCACTCGCCGGCATGTTCGCGGCGAGAGGTCTCGCATTCCTCGTGAGCCTCTCGTCGATCAAGGTCGAGGACCCCGCGATCCTTTGGCTCCAGACCAAGCTCTTCTCGATCGAAGGCTGGTACCTCGCGCCGACCGGCATCATCGCGATCCTCGTCGTGATCGGCGGCTGGCTCGTGCTGCAGTACACGCGATTCGGCCGCACGATCTACGCGATCGGCGGCAACGAGCAGTCAGCGCGGCTCATGGGCCTGCCCGTCGTGCGGACGAAGCTCCTCGCCTATGTCATCTCAGGCTCCCTCGCGGGCGTGGCGGGCGTGATCTTCGCGGCCTACCAGGGTGCCGGCTACCCCCTCAACGGCGTCGGCACCGAGCTGGACACGATCGCCGCGGTCGTCATCGGCGGCACGCTCCTGACCGGCGGCAGCGGATTCGTGATCGGGTCGCTCATCGGAGTCTTCGTGTACGGCACGATCAAGGTGTTCATCAACTTCATGGGTGCCGAGCAGTCGTGGACGCGCATCACGATCGGCGCGCTCCTGCTCGTCTTCGTCGTCGTGCAGCGATTCATCGTCGCGAGATCGTCCCGGCGCAGATGAGAATGCCTCGCGCGACAAGCGCGGGGCCGACGGCAAGATAGTCGCATGAGCCAGCCGACGCCGGTCGTCGAGGTCACGGGGGCGACGATCCGCTACGACGCGGGCGCCGCGATCCAGGATGTCGACGTGCGGCTCTATGCCGGTGAAGTCCATGCGATCCTCGGCGAGAACGGCGCGGGCAAGTCGACGCTCATCAAAGCGCTCTCGGGGGCCGAGCAGCTCGATGCGGGCTCGATCCAGCTCGACGGGCGGGAAGTGCGATTCGCGAGCCCGCGGGAGGCTCAGCACGCGGGCATCTGGACCGTCTACCAGGAGATCGAGCTCCTCCCCAATCTCACCGTCGCGGAGAACGTGATGCTCGGTCGAGAGCCGAGGCGCGCCGGATTCATCGACTGGGCCACGATGCGCGGCCGCGCGAGCGAGATCCTCGCCGCCCTCGGCCTCGACATCGACCCCGCGTCGCTCCTCGGCCTCCACTCCGTCGCGATCCAGCAGCTCGTCGCGATCGCGCGCGCTGCGTCGTCGGACGCGCGAGTGCTCATCCTCGACGAGCCCACGTCGAGCCTCGATGTGGACGAGGTCGTCGAGCTCTTCCGGGTCCTCCGCGAGCTGCGGCAGCGCGGTGTCGCGATCCTCTTCATCTCGCATTTCCTCGACCAGGTCTATGAGATCGCCGACCGCATCACGGTGCTCCGCGACGGTCGACTCGTCGGCGAGTACCTCGCGACCGAAGTCCTCAGGGTGGACCTCGTCGAGCGCATGCTGGGCCGTCGCCTCGACGAGACCGCCCTCCTCCCCCGCACCGCCCCCGTACCGGTCGTCGACGAGGACTCGAACGCGATCCTGCGCGCGCACGAGGTCTCCATCTCCCCTGGCATCGAGCGCGCCTCGCTCGCCATCGCAGAGGGGGAGGTCGTCGGGTTCGCTGGGCTCCTCGGCTCCGGCCGGACCGAGCTCGCCCACGCGATCACGGGGGTCGATCGCATCCAGTCCGGGGTCATCGCGTTCGGTCCTTCGCCACAGCACCTCCGCCAGCCTCGCGACGCGATCAAGGGCGGCGTCGTCTACTCCTCAGAGAATCGCCGGACCGAAGGCATCGTCGGCGGCCTCACCGTCATGGAGAACATCACGCTTGCGCTCCAGGCCCAGCGCGGCGTCTGGCGGCGAATGCCGAGGGCGCGCGAGCGCGAACTCGCGCAGAGCTGGGTCGAGGCACTCGACATCCGCCCCACCGATATCGATCGCGAAGCGAGCACGCTCTCTGGCGGCAACCAGCACAAGGTGCTCCTCGCGCGCCTGCTCGCCCTCGCGCCGCGGCTCCTCGTCCTGGACGAGCCGACGCGCGGGATCGACATCGGGGCGAAGGTCGAGGTGCAGAAACTCGTCACCTCGCTGGCGGACAATGGACTCGCCGTGGTGTTCATCTCCGCGGAGCTCGAAGAGGTCCTTCGAGTATCGAACCGCATCGTCATCCTCCGCGAAGGCCGGATCGTGGACGTGCGGCCAGCGGCCGAGCTCACGGTGGAATCCCTCACCGCGCTCGTGGCCAGACCGGAGGATGTCGCGTGATGGGGGCGGTGCGATGAGCGCGGAAGAGCGCAGCGCTCGATCGGCGAACATCTTCGATGTCGCCCGGCTCGCCGGGGTGTCCCACCAGACCGTGTCGCGTGTCCTCAACGACATGCCGAATGTCAGGCCCGCGACCCGCGCGCGCGTCGAGCAGGCCATCGCTCAGCTCCGCTACAGCCCCTCCCCTGCAGCCCGCGCGCTCGTGACCCGTCGCACGCGCACCATCGGACTCATCACTCCCGGCTCGACCGACTACGGGCCGACGTCGATCGTCAACCACTTCAACGCGGCCGCTCGCGCCGCACGGTACAGCGTCGATACGGTCGCCTCGCTCGACCCCGACCCGAACGGCGTGAGGTCCGTCGTGGAGTCCCTCCTGCGGCAACGCGTCGACGCGATCGTCCTGATCGTCGCCGACATCGCCGTGCTCGAGGTCGTCCGCGCGCTCGACATCGGGGTGCCGCTCGTCGCGGTCGCCGCGAGCGCTCGCCGTGCACCGCACCTCGTCTCGATCGATCAGTATCGCGGTGCTCGCTCGGCCGTGCGGCACCTCGTCGATCTCGGCCACACGCGCATTCTGCACCTCGCTGGACCGTCGAGCTCACCCGACGCCGCGGAGCGCGAGCGCGGCTGGCGCGATGAGCTCAGCGCGCATCGACTTCCCGTGGTCGAGCCGCTGCACGGCGACTGGTCCCCCGGCAGCGGCTACGAGCTCGCCTCCCGGCTGGAGATCGAGCCGGGCTCGAGCATCTTCGTGTCGAACGACCACATGGCGATCGGCCTCCTCTCCGCGCTCCGCGAGCGAGGCCTGAGCGTGCCGGAGGACGTGAGCGTCGTGGGATTCGACGACCTTCCGGAGTCTGCGTATCTGCTGCCGGCCCTCACGACCGTGCGCCAGGACTTCGCCGCGCTCGGACGGCTCATCACCCAGAAGGTCCTCGTCGCCGTCGAGGAGCCAGACGGCCTGACGGAGGACACGCCCCTGCCCACCGAGCTCATCGTGCGCGGGTCGACGCGTGCACCGGGGAGCGCCGCGAACTGAGTGCCCCACTGGTCCGGGGAGCACCAAGTGCGGACCGCACGACTGCGACGGCGCTAGTGGGTGTGCGCGAAGAACAGCACCCCGACGACGAGGAGTGCGAGCACGAGGAACATCGCGGACGAGAGGATGCGCTGGACCGGTCGGAGACCCGTGCTCCTCGCCGCGAGGAGGAAGATCGCCACGAGCGTCGCCGCGTACACCGCCATCGCGAGCCTGAGCGCGAGCTCGAGGCCGAGCAGGCCGAATCCGGACAGCGCGATGACGATGAGCGGGATCGACGCGGATGCGAGCGCGCTGCCCGCGATGCTCGCCATCTCTCGCACCTCGGCCCCCGACGGCAGCCGCCGGTGACCCACCTCGTACGCGACGACCTCGGCGAGGAATCCGGCGGCTGAGATGCCGATGATGCCGACGAGGACCGTCAGGAATGCCTGCCACGCGCCCCCGTCGCCGGTCGCGTCGACCGCGACGACGATCGCGAGGCCAGTGAATGTCGCGTAGATCCGCTCCTGGAGCGCGCGGATGCGCACCGCGAGGTGGGCGGCATCCGGTGCCTTGTCCTCGGTCATGCTGCGGTCCTGTCCGGTGCTCCCGCGCGACGGCCCGCGCGATCCCGAAGCGATGCTCTCACACCGCTCATGCCCTTGGGCACGCGCTCGTGACGACAAGTTCCCGCCACGATGGTGTGTGCGCGGGGCGATTCGCGATGGCGGGGTTAGCGTGCTCGGGTGGCTCGAGCGGCACTGACGAGGACGAAGCGGTTCACCGGGGTCACCGGGGCATTCATGCTCGCGGTCGCGGCGATCGCACTCGCCGTGACATTCGCGGTCAGCGGCAACAGCCTGCCGCCAGGCATGGCCCCGACCGCGACGTCAGCGCCGAGCGCGGTCGCTGGTACGCGGGCTGCCGACCTTCTGGCCGCGCTGCCGGTGAAGGGGCGAGCACCCAAGACGGGCTACGACCGCACCGAGATGTTCGGGAGCGCGTGGCTCGACGTCGACCGCAACGGCTGCGACACCCGCAACGACATCCTCCAGCGGGACCTCGTCGACCGGACGCTCGAGGGCCTCTGCAAGGTGCTGCGCGGCACGCTCATCGACCCGTACACGGCGGTCACGATCGATTTCCGCCGCGGCAATGCGACCTCCAGCGAGGTCCAGATCGACCACGTCGTCGCGCTCATGAATGCCTGGGAGACGGGAGCGCAGCAGCTCACCCAGGCGCAGCGCGAGGCGCTCGCGAACGACCCGATCAACCTCCTCGCCGTCGATGGCCCGACGAACTCACGCAAGGGCGCTGGCGACGCAGCCACCTGGCTGCCTCCGAACACGGCATTCCGCTGCGAATACGTCGCCCGTCAGGTCTCCGTGAAGCACGCGTATGGCTTGTGGGTCACGAAGGCCGAGCGGGATGCGATCGCACGCGTGCTCGAGCAGTGCCCCGACCAGCCCGCATACGTCTCCGCACTCGCGCCGGCGAGGTGAATGAGCGGACCGCCTTCATCAAGCACGAGGTCCCATCCGCGGGCCGCCGCACGACGAGCGCCGCGAATCAATGCAGAACCCCCGGTCCTCATGGGCGTCGGGGGTAGGTGGTACACCCCCTGGGACTTGAACCCAGAACCCACTGATTAAGAGTCAGTTGCTCTGCCAATTGAGCTAGAGGTGCTTGACCAGAACCGTGCTGGCCGAGGAACGATCTTAGCACGTTCGAGAGACCTCCGATGCGGCCCGAGAATGGATGCTGGCCGCTCGGGGAGTGGCGCACGCACACCGCACCACCGAAGGAGTCGCAATCGTGGCAGAGCCCATCCGCCTGGTCGCCGGAGACGCAGCACCGGCATTCACCCTCGTCGACCAGGACGGCAGCGAGGTCTCGCTCAGCGACTACTCGGGCCGTCGCGTCGTCCTCTACGCGTACCCGTCCGCGATGACGCCGGGGTGCACGAAGCAGGCCTGCGATTTCCGCGACAGCATCCAGGCGCTCGCCGCGACCGGCATCGTCGTGCTCGGCCTCTCGCCGGACACCCCCGATCGCCTCGCGAAGTTCCGCGAGCGCGACGCCCTGAACTTCCCGCTCCTCTCCGACCCCGAGCACGCCGTGCTCGCCGCCTATGGCGCATGGGGCGAGAAGCTCCTCTACGGCAAGACCGTGACGGGCGTCATCCGATCGACCTTCGTCATCGGCCCAGACGGTGTGATCGAGCACGCGCTCTACAACGTCAAGGCCACGGGACACGTCGCGCGGCTGCGCAAGCTCCTCGGCGTCTGACCCGCGGCGGGGAGTCGGCGACCTACGCCTCGTCGGGGAGGAGTGTCTCGGCGACGGATCGGCTCATCGCGAGCCAGATCCCGAATGCCGCGGGCACGATGAGCACGAGGCCGACCCACCATGGGCCGAGCAGTCCCTGCATCGCGATGAGCCCGCACGCGGCCTGAAGCACCTGCCACACGATGACCGCGCCGCGGATGCGACGCCAGCGTCGGGTGAGGCCGAAGCCGATGAGCCCGACGAGGAACGCCAGCACGGCCGTCGTCACGATGAGGGCGAGGCCACTCGCCGCATTGATGCGCGGATCGAAGGTCGCGATGAGGACGATGAGGCCAGCGACGAGCGCGATGGCCTCGGCGAACACGATGGCGGCGAGGGCGACGAGCATCGGCGGGTTCCCCGGCGTGTCGGCGGCGGCGGGCTCAGCTTTGCTCACTGTAAACCTTTCCGACAAAATCGTTGATTTCCATCCACCGAAGTGGAATCATAGATGACGTTGATTTCCGGCTCCCGATGATGCGAGCGGTTGAAGTGGAAGTCTTCCGGCCTGGCGGGGCGATGTTGGTATCCGCCTGCGCCCGCGAGGACCGCAGCATGAAATGGAGCACATCGCGATGGACTGGCGCGACAAGGCAGCCTGCCTGACGGCTGACCCCGAACTGTTCTTCCCCGTCGGCAACACGGGTCCCGCGGTCGACCAGATCGAGAAGGCCAAGGCCGTCTGCGCCCGCTGCACCGTCACCGAGATGTGCCTGCAGTACGCGCTCGACACCTCCCAGGACTCCGGCGTCTGGGGTGGCCTCTCCGAGGACGAGCGCCGCGCCCTCAAGCGCCGCGCCGCCCGCGCTCGCCGCGCCTCCTGATCTCACCGATCCCACCAGCTCTCGGGTCGCGCGAGTCCGTGCGGGCGTCAGCTTCGCGCTGACTGCGCGATCCATCTGAGCGGCACCTCGATCGTCACCTCGGTGCCCGCCCCAGTGAGGGTGTGCCAGTCGATCGATCCCGACAGCTCGCCCTGGATGAGGGTCCGCACGATCTGCGTGCCGAGGCCGGATCCGACCTTGCCTTCGCCGAGGCCGATCCCGTTGTCCTCGACCGTGACGACGAGGGATTCATCCGTCCGCTTCGCCGTGATCTCCACCCTGCCGTCGGTGCGGCCCGCGAGTCCGTGCTCGACGGCATTCGTCACGAGTTCCGTGAGTGCGAGCGCGAGCGGCGTCGCGTACTCGCTCGGCAGCTCGCCGAATGACCCCGTGAACTGCGGTTTCACGATCGTCGTGTGACTCGATGCAGCCTCGACGATGAGGAGCAGCACGCGCTCGAAGACGACGTCGAAGTCGACATTCTGGCTGAGGCCCTCGGACAGCGTGTCGTGGACGACCGCGATGGCGGACACGCGGCGCATCGCCTGCTGAAGTGCGTCGCGCGCCTCGTCCGAGTGGGTGCGGCGCGCCTGGATTCGCAGCAGCGACGCGACGGTCTGGAGGTTGTTCTTCACCCGGTGGTGGATCTCGCGGATCGTCGCGTCCTTGGTCAGGAGCTCGCGCTCCTGCCTGCGGACCTCGGTGACGTCGCGCACGAGCAGGATCGCGCCGGCCCGCTCCCCCGCCTTCCGGATCGGAATGGCGCGGAGTGCGACGGTCACGCCACGCGCCTCGACATCGGCGCGCCACGGCGCCCGCCCCGTCACGACGAGCGGGAGGGTCTCATCGACGACCGCGCGGCTGCCGATGAGATCGGTCGTGACCTCGGGGAGCGATTCACCCTCGAGCTCGCCGGAGAAGCCGATGCGATTGAATGCCGACAGCGCGTTCGGGCTCGCAAACGTCACGATCCCCTCGACATCGAGGCGGATGAGCCCGTCCGAGGCTCGCGGCGCGAATCGCCGCGGCTGGCTCGGCGCGTCCCGGTCGGGGAAGAGCCCGTTCGAGATCATGTCGAAGAGGTCATTCGCGCACTGACTGAAGGTCAGCTCCTGCCGACTCGGCGTCCTCGCATCGGTCAGGTTCGAGTGGCGCGTGATGACGGCGACCGGCTCCGGGCTCAGCTCGGTGCCGGTCTCGGAGAGGCGGCGGAAGACCGGCACGGCGCGGACATGCGTCGCCGACTCCCCGTACCAGTCCGGTGCATCGGTGTCGACGATGCGGTGCGTGCTGTACGCCTCCTCGACCTGCTTGCGCCACATGGGCCGCACGCGCTCGCCGACGACATCGCGGTAGAAGAGCGTCGCGGCACCGCTCGGCCTGGAGAGCGCGACAGCGATGAAGTCACGGTCGACGGTCGGCACCCACACGACGATGTCGGCGGAGGCGAGGTCGCTCAGGAGCTGCAGGTCGGGAGCGAGGAGGTGCAGCCATTCGATGTCCGCGCTGCTGGCCCTCCCATGGGCTTCGACGAGTTCGCTGAGGGTCGACACCACGCCAGGCTACCCCGCTGACGAGACGGCCCGCGCCGCCCTCACCCCCCGCTTTGGGTAGGCGATTTATCCACAGGTTGACGCGGCCTCCCCCGCCGCCGGACGTGCCCTGTGCTCGAATGTGACCCGAGGGTTGTGCGGTCGACTCGGACAGCACAGGAGGAACGCCATGGCCATCGCGACCTTGGTCAGCACGCAGACACCGGCCGCAGTCAGGCGCGGACATCTCGCGGCGGTCATGGGTGCGGCGGCTTCCTCCGACCACGACGAGGATGTCGAGCTCACGCCGACGGGTCTCCTGCCCGACCCCCGCCCGCTCGTCGCCAACCTCACGCGCTGCGTGGTCGAGGCGCTCGCCGGGGTGCGCGACCTCGATCAGATCTCGCGGTGGATCGACGCCGACGTCTACGCATCGCTGCGGGAGCGCATCGCGCTCCGGCTTCGCGCACGCGACGCGACGGGCCCGACCGGTCGCGCGACCCGACCGCGCATCGCACTCGGATCTGTCCGGCTCGACTTCCCCGCGGAGGGAGTCGTCGAAGCCGTCTCGATCGTGCACGAGCCGCACCGCTCCAAGGCCGTCGTCATCCGTCTCGTCGGACGGGGTGGACGCTGGATCGCGACGCTTGTCCGCGTGCTCTGAGCACGCGGACCGCTCGGACTACCTGCCCTTGCGCTCCTGCGCACGGCGAGCGGCGCGGTTGACGGGAGGCGTCGCCTCCGCGCCATCCGCGGCAGCCGCGCGCTGGCCGAACGCGCCGCGCGGCGCATTCGGGTCCTGCTGCACGGGCAGCTGGGCAGCCTCGCGAGCTGCGGCGATGCGCTGAGCGCGCACCGTCGCGGCACGGTCGACGCGACCATCCTGTCGACGCACCTCGACCCCGCCATCCGCCTCCTCGCTCGGAGCCGTGTACGAGAGCTGCGCCGTCGGCGTCTCCCCGGACTCGAGCCCGCGCGCCTGGACCTGCGAACCGCCGTCGGCCACCGAGACCTCGAGGTTGAAGAGGAATCCGATGGACTCCTCGCGGATCTGACCCATCATCGTCTGGAAGAGCGCGTAGCCCTCACGCTGGTACTCGACGAGCGGGTCGCGCTGCGCCATGGCGCGCAGGCCGATGCCGTCCTTGAGGTAGTCCATCTCGTAGAGGTGGTCGCGCCAGCGGCGGTCGATGACCGAAAGCACCACGCGACGCTCGAGCTCGCGCATCGCCTCGGTCCCGAGCGTCATCTCGCGACGCTGGTAGGCAAGCTGCGCGTCCGAGAGGATCTCTCGCTTCAGGAACGTCGGCGTGATCTTGCCGCCGGCGGCCTCGCGGACCTCGTCGGTCGTGATGGACACGGGGTAGAGCGTCTTGAGCTCGGTCCACATCGCCTCGAGATCCCACGAGTCCGAGGAGCCCTCGGCCGTGTGCGAGTCGACGACATCGCCGACGACCTGCTCGAGGAAGACCGCGACGCGGCCCTGGAGGTCGTCGCCGCCAAGGATGTGGCGGCGGTCCGAGTAGATCGCCTCACGCTGACGGTTGAGGACGTCGTCGTACTTGAGGACGTTCTTGCGGATCTCGGCGTTGCGGCTCTCGACCTGCGACTGGGCCGATCGGATCGCGCGGCTCACGACCTTGGACTCGATCGCGACGTCGTCGGGCGCGCCGCGCATGAGCGACTCCGCGGCGCCGGCGTTGAAGAGGCGCATGAGGTCGTCCTGGAGCGAGAGGTAGAAGCGGCTCTCACCGGGGTCGCCCTGTCGGCCGGAACGACCGCGCAGCTGGTTGTCGATGCGACGCGATTCGTGGCGCTCGGTGCCGACGACGTAGAGGCCGCCTGCAGCGCGGACGAGCTCAGCCTCCTTCTCGACCTCCTCCTGCACGGCCTTGAAGACGCCGTCCCACTCGCGCTCGTATTCCTCTGGCGTCTCGACGGGCGAGAGGTTCATCTCGTGCATGCGGGCGACGGCGATGAACTCGGCGTTGCCGCCGAGCATGATGTCCGTGCCTCGACCGGCCATGTTCGTCGCGACGGTCACGGCACCGAGGCGACCAGCCTGCGCGACGATCGCCGCCTCGCGAGCGTGGTTCTTGGCATTCAGCACCTCGTGCTTGATGCCGCGCTTGGCGAGGAGCTTGGACAGGAGCTCCGACTTCTCGACGCTCGTCGTGCCGGCGAGGACGGGCTGGCCCTTCTCGTGGCGGGCCGCGATGTCCTCGACGACCTGCTGGAATTTCGCCTGCTCGTTCTTGTAGATGAGGTCGGGCTGGTCGATGCGGATCATCGGCCGGTTCGTCGGGATGGGGACGACGCCGAGCTTGTACGTCGACATGAACTCGGCGGCCTCGGTCTCAGCCGTACCGGTCATGCCGGAGAGCTTCTCGTAGAGGCGGAAGTAGTTCTGGAGCGTGACGGTCGCGAGCGTCTGGTTCTCCGCCTTGACCGCGACGCCCTCCTTGGCCTCGATGGCCTGGTGGATGCCCTCGTTGTAGCGGCGGCCAGCGAGGATTCGGCCGGTGTGCTCGTCGACGATGAGGACCTCGCCGTTCATGACGACGTAGTCCTTGTCGCGCTTGAAGAGCGCGCGCGCCTTGATGGCGTTGTTGAGGAAGGAGATGAGCGGCGTGTTCGCCGACTCGTAGAGGTTGTCGATGCCGAGGTGGTCCTCGACCTTGTCGATGCCGGGCTCGAGGACGCCGACCGTACGCTTCTTCTCGTCGACCTCGTAGTCGACGCCTTCGATGAGGCGCTTGGCGATCTTCGCGAACTCCGCGAACCAGCGGTTGGCCTCGCCGGAGGCGGGACCGGAGATGATGAGCGGGGTCCTCGCCTCGTCGATGAGGATCGAGTCGACCTCGTCGACGATCGCGAAGTAGTGGCCACGCTGCACCATGTCGGAGGCCTGCCACGCCATGTTGTCGCGGAGGTAGTCGAAGCCGAACTCGTTGTTCGTGCCGTACGTGATGTCCGCGGCGTACTGCGTGCGGCGCTCCTCCGGGCTCTGGCCGGAGAGGATGCAGCCCGTCGTCATGCCGAGCGCGCGGTAGACGCGTCCCATGAGCTCCGACTGGTAGCTCGCGAGGTAGTCGTTGACCGTGACGACGTGGACTCCCTTGCCGGGGATCGCATTGAGGTACGCAGCGAGGGTCGCGACGAGCGTCTTGCCCTCACCGGTCTTCATCTCGGCGATGTTGCCGTGGTGGAGCGCGCCACCACCCATGAGCTGCACGTCGAAGTGCCGCATGCCGAGGGTGCGCTTGGCGGCCTCGCGCACGGCGGCGAATGCCTCGGGAAGGAGATCGTCGAGCGACTCGCCTGACTCGTACCTCGCGCGGAACTCGTCGGTCTCCCCGCGGAGCTCCTCGTCAGTCAGTTCAGCGAACGTCGACTCGAGCCGGCCGACCTGCTCGGCGTACTTCTCCAGCTTGCGGAGGATCCGGCCTTCGCCGACCCTGAGCACCTTTTCGAGCATGTTTGCCACGGAATCACTCCTTCTAGTACGCAGAGCGCACCGTGCGGGAGTCTACCGGGAGGCATTCTCCGCAAACTGATCAGCGGCGGACGGATCTCTCCGCCCGCCGCTGAGCCGTCGATCTCAGGCGCGCTTGCGGCGCTTCACCTCGGGAACCGCTGCGCTCGCCACGGCGTCGAGCGCGATGACGCCGTACGCCCAGCCCTTGCGTCGGTAGACGACGCTGGGCCGATCCGTCTCGGCGTCGATGAAGAGGAAGAAGTCGTGCCCGACGAGCTCCATATGGTCGAGGGCCTCCTCCGCGGTCATGACGGAGCTGGGGAACACCTTGCGGCGGAGGACCACCGGCGACCACTCCTGCTCCTGATCCTCTGCGACCGGGATCGACCCGGTCGAGACGGCGCGGAGTACGTCAGCACTCACCGGCGTGACGCCGACCGCGGCAAACGCGTCGGTCGCGGCTTCGTTGAGCGACATGGGGCGGTGCCTGCCGCGGTGGACTTTGCGACGATCCTTGCTCTGGCGGATGCGCTCGATGAGCTTGGCCGAGGCCAGGTCGAATGCCGCGTACTTGTCTGCGGCGCTCGCCTCGGCCCGCACGAGCGGACCGGGTCCGATGACCGTGAGCTCGACGCGATCGTCATCCGGGCCCTTGCCCGGGGCGTGACGCGAGACCTTGATCTCCAGGGCGATGGTCTTCGGGACGAGAGATTCGACCTTCTCAGCCTTCTCCGCGACGTACTCGCGGAAGCGGTCTGTGATGTCGAGGCCTCGAGCCGTGATCGCAATGTCCATGCTTGACCTCCTCGCGAGCGCGACATCCGCGGGACGGTCCAGCGGACCTGGTCGCGCTGATGCGGCCACGCTAACCCAGCCGACCGCGGTTGTCACGAAATGTTCCCTGGGAGACGAATATCGATCCGCTCGGCGTCTGCCGAGCGTGCGCGGATCGTCTCGATCGCCCCGCCCGAGCGAGGGAGCGCAGGCGCGCGTCGGCGCCGATCGAGGTCCGGCGCGGCGACGACGACTGCGGCGGCGACCTCGCCTCCAGCCGCCTCGATGGAATCCGCAGCGGCGACGAGCGTGGCCCCGGTCGTCGCGACGTCGTCGACGAGGATGAATGCCTCGCCCGCGATCCTGCCTCGGGCCCGAAACCGCTCCGCGCCCTCCGTGATGCGCATGCGGTCGGACCTTCCGAGCCGCTTCTGCTCGCTCGCTCCGCGCGCGACGAGCACCCGCCACCGCGGGAGCCGCGCGGCGCGAAGGAGCTCGGCGACGGGGTCGTATCCGCGCTTCCGCATCGCGCGCGCCGTGCTCGGGACCCATGCGAGGCGGAGCGCGACGCGGTCATCCGGGACCGCGTCGAGGGCCGCAGCGACGGCGTGCCGGACGGTGCCCGCGAGCGCCCGCGCGGCATCGAGCCGGCCGTGCGATTTCAGGGCGATGATCGCCGTGCGCACCTCCCCGTCGTAGTCGGCCGCCGCCACCACGGGGAAATGCGGCGAGGCGTCGCACGCGACCGCCGTGGCGCGCGGTGCGCTCAGGGCGACGCGGCAGGCGTCGCAGAGCGCGCGATCCTGGAGGCCGCAGCCGAGGCATTCGATCGGCTGCACGAGCGCCCACGCATCGAGAAGGGCCTCTCGCGCGACTCGTGCGAATGCGCCCCAGCGATCGCGCGACCGTTCATCCAGCGTGCCGAACATGCCGCGATCTTCACGCCAGCGGCCGACCGTGCGAGGTGATCCTCACGCAGCCCCGGGGAATGGCACCTCGAGGCCACCCGCTGTGGATGCATCGGATGCAAGCCGGGATACGGGGCGCTACTGCTGCACGCCGAGGAACTGCGCCGTGATCCCGGTCTCGGCCCAGCCGCCCCCGCCGCCGCGCTGATAGATGAGGCCATCGGCGATCGCCCTGATCCCGGTGACCCCAGCGCGACCGCCGACGACGAGCGCGCCCGCGGGGAGCGTGTTGAGGTCGACGCTCGGCGCGCCGATCGGCAGGTGGTGGACCGTCGTGAGCGGCTCGCCCTCCGGCGCGACCTCGATCTCGTGCGTCACGACGAGCGAGCGAGCATCGACCCACTGCGCCCCGGTGATGTCTCCGGGGGATGACGCCAGCTCGAGCGGCGAGCCGACCTTCACAGGGACGCCGGCGGAGCGCACGATGCCGAACACGAAGAGCTGCGAGCCGACGGCAGTCTGCGCCGCGACCGCGAGCCTCGTCGAGTCACGAGAGACGGCGATCGAGATGACGCGGGATTCGGACGGGAGACCGTCGACCACGAGTCCGGTCGGCGTGCCATCGCTCGCGAAGGCCTGGATCGTGCCGCCGAGCTCGTCCGAAGCCGACCACGTATAGCCGAACTGATCGAGCGACGGCGCGACGAGCCCGGGTCGCTCGTCGATGAGCGACGGCTCGTCGCCTGGGAACACGTGATAGACCGCCCCGTCAGCCCCGAGGTATGCCGCACCGGCGCGATTGCGCGCGACCGTCACTGCGGTCGCGCCCGCCTCGACGACGACATCGGAGATGCCGGGGATCGTCACGATGTCGCTCGAGGTGCCGTAGCCGAACTCCTCGCCCGTGCCGACGAGCATGGCACCGTCGGGCTGCGGGTCGATCATGGCCGGCTGCGTGGGACGCGTCACGATGAGCGGGATGCCCTGAGCCGTGAGCTGCGCATCGGCGACACCGAGCGTCGCGATGATCTGCTCCTGCATGAGACCGAGTCGCTCCGGCGTGACGAGGTTCGCATCGCCGCTGAGGTCGACGGTGGCCTTCCCGTCCTCGACGATCACGCCGCCCGGTCCGAGCGTGAGCCCCGCGGGGAACTGCGTCACGACACTCTGCCTGAGCCACTCATCGGGCCCGCCCATGAGGGCCCTGAGCTCGGCGTTGGGCGCAGAGGTCCGCTTGGCGACCCACCGGATGTCGGGGACGAGATACCGCCCTGTCGGATCGAAGAAGTACAGCGGCACCTCGGTGAAGGTCTCTCGGAACGCCGCGGTGGACAGCACGATCCCGTCAGGAGCGGAGCTGATGCGCCATTCGCCGTTCTCGAGCGTGAACTCGAACAGCAGCGTCCGGCTGCTCGCCTCGCTGTCCTCCCGATACCGGCCCATGCCGTCGACCGCCGCGCGCGACGTGAAGGTATAGGTGAGGGCCGCTTCCGCGCCGGGAGTCGGGGCATCCACGATCTCGGCACCGCCGAGACGCACCACCACTCCGGTGTCCGGCGTCCACGTCTCGGCGAGCTCGCGGCTCAGGAACTGCCTGGCGATGCGGTAGTCGGCGGTCGGGGCACGGAGCGCCTGCATGTATCCGCTCAGGATGAGCCGCGGATCCGCGCCGGGCACGGGACCTCGCGGTGTGAACTCGAAGATCGGCTCGGAGACATTCCCGATCGCCGGCCCCGCGACGACCGGCCCCGTCACGGGGATGCCGCCGCACGCGGTGAGACCCACGATCGCAGCGAGCGCCGTGACGAGCGCCCCTGTCACGCGGCGAGCGAGGCGTGAGGTCGCGGTGGCCCTGGCATTCATCGCGCCGCCTCCTGTCCGCTCTCGATCTCCGCGTCCGTCCCACTGTGCCGCACTCGCTCCGCGCTCCCCGACGGGGGCAGCTCCAGGGGCGAGGAGATGAGCTCGGTGCCGCGCCGCCGCGGGATCGTGAGGCGGAAGCACGAGCCCTGCCCTGGCGCACTCCATGCCTCAAGCCAGCCGCCGTGGAGGACGGCGTCCTCCAGCGAGATCGCGAGGCCGAGGCCCGAACCTCCCGTCGTGCGCTGTCGCGAGGGGTCCGCTCGCCAGAATCGGTCGAAGACACGTCCGAGGTCCCCCGCCGAGATCCCGACGCCGTAATCGCGCACCGCGACCGCGACAGCCCGTGCGTCGGAGTCGACCCAGACCTCGATGGGCTTGCCCTCGCCGTGGTCGATCGCGTTGCCGACGAGGTTCGTGATGATGCGTCGAATGCGGCGCGGGTCGATCTCGGCGTCGAAGAATCCGCCCTCGGTCACGAGCACGAGCTCCGAGCCGCGCTGGTCGGCGAGCGAGGTCATCGACGCGACCGCATCCTCCACGAGTCGCGCGACGCTCGTGGACTCGAGCTCCATCTCCGCGGCGCCCGCGTCGAACCGCGACATCTCGAGCAGGTCGGAGAGCAGCGACTCGAATCGCTCGATCTGCGTGTGGAGCAGCTCGACCGTGCGCGCGGTCTCGGGGCTGAATGCCTCGCGATCGTCGTAGAGCACGGCGCCCGCGAGTCGGATGGTCGTGAGCGGGGTGCGCAGCTCGTGGGACACATCCGACACGAACCGCTGCTGCACGCTCGAGAGCTCGGCGAGGCGGGTGATCTGGCCGCGGAGGCTGTCGGCCATGCCATTGAATGAGCGCGCGAGCGTCGCGATGATGTCGTCGCCCCGCACGGGGATGCGCACCGAGAGCTCACCCGCCGCGAGCCGACGACTCGTCTCCGCGGCGACCTGCACCGGTCCGATGACGAGCCGCACGACGACCCAGGTGATGGCGCCGATGAGGACGATGAGCGCGAGGCCGGCGAGCCCGAGTGCGAGCTGGACGATCGAAAGCGTCTGCTGCGTGTCGGAGATGTCGTAGACGAGGTAGAGGCCGTACCGAATGCCCTGGACCTCGATCGCAGAGCCGGTCGCGATCGCGGGGGCGATCGTCCCGTCCGTCCGGGCGATGCCGGTGGACTGGGAGTACACCCGATCCTCGGCATCCGCAGCCACGGTCGCCTGGAGCTCAGGCGAGATGACCGCGTCGACGTCGAGACGCGGCGACTTGGAATCCACGGTCGCGCCGACGATCTCCTGGCCGGGGAGCGCGCGGATCGCGTAGCTCGTCCCGTCGGATGTCGTCGCGGCAGCGGTAAGGATCGCGGTCGCCGCGGCGCTCACGACCGTCTCGATCTCGGCATCCTGCGCGCCCGATTCGGACTCGAAGGCTCGCTCGGCCGCGGTCGTCGCATTCTGACTCAGCGTGAGGAGCTGGTCGCGGCGAGAGTCGAGGAGGCTCGTGCCGACGCTGAGCGAGATGGCGATGCCGACCGCGAGCGCCGCGACCATCGAGAGGAACACGGTCGTCGAGATGGTGCGCAGCGGGAGCGACCGGCGCCACACGCGCCGAAGCGAGTGGTACCACGAGCGCGGATCGAACCACCCGGGCACGGGGCTGCGTCAGCTCCCTGCGCGGTACCCGACGCCTCGGACGGTCGTCACGAGCTTCGGGCTGTCAGGGTCGTCCTCGATCTTGGCGCGAAGGCGCTGGACGTGGACGTTCACGAGGCGCGTATCCGCCTTGTACTGGTAGCCCCACACCTGCTCGAGGAGCATCTCGCGCGTGAAGACCTGCTCTGGCTTGCTCGCGAGCGCGAGCAGGAGTTCGAACTCGAGCGGCGTGAGGTTGATGCGCTCGCCACCGCGACGGACCTCATGGCCGGCGACGTCGAGCTCGAGGTCGCCGAGAGTCACGACATCGCTGTTGCCACGCGTCGCGGGGCGCAGGCGAGTGCGGATGCGCGCGACGAGTTCGGAGCGGTTGAACGGCTTCACGACGTAGTCGTCTGCGCCGGCCTCGAGACCGCCGACGACGTCGACCGTGTCCGACTTGGCCGTGAGCATGATGATCGGCACGCCCGACTCCTCGCGGATCGCCGAGCAGACCTCGATGCCGTCCATGCCGGGGAGCATGAGGTCGAGGAGGACGAGATCGGGCTTCACCGATCGGAATGCGCCGAGCGCTGCCGCGCCGTCCGCGCAGAACGACGGCTCGAAGCCGTCCGCCTTGAGCACGATGCCGATCATCTCAGCGAGTGCCGGGTCGTCGTCGACCACCAGGATCCGTGGTTGCACTTGTGCCTCTACCGCCTGTCGAGATGGGTTGGCAACAGCGTAACGGGTTGTGGAACGATGAGCCCGGTGAGCAACTGGACACCTCCTGTGGGGCCGCCCGAGGGCGAACGAAGTGATGATCAGGGCAATTTGTTCCCACCGCCCACGCCACCCGCCCCGGAGTCGACGCCGCCGACGCTGCCCCCGCCTCCACCGACTGATCAGCCCGTCACGCCGCGGTACGGCGAGCTCGCGCCTCCCGGCTGGGTCCCGCCGCAGGTTCAGTCGACCGGCTGGACTCCTCCCCCTCCTCCCGGCCTCATCCCCCTGCGCCCGCTCACGCTCGGCGACGTCCTCGCCGCATCGTTCAAGGTCATGCGGCGCAACCCCCGCCCGACGTATGGGTTCGCGCTCGTCTACGGGATGCTCACCGCGCTCGTCGTCGCGGGCGCCTCGGCGCTCGCCGTCAGCGAGCTCCTCTCACGGCTGGCCTATGCCTCGACCGCGACGCTGCAGGACATCACGAGCGGCACGCTCGTCGGCGCCTTCGCGCTCTTCCTCGTCACGCTTGTCGTGAGCTACGCGCTCGGTGCTGTGCCGCAGGGCATCATCGCGCTCGAGGTCGCACGCGGGACCCTCGGCGAGAAGAGCACCCTGCGGTCATTGTGGGCGGGCGTGAAGGGCCGCATGTGGGCACTCGTCGGGTGGCTCATGCTCGTCTCGCTCGTCGGGGCGGTCCTTCTGCTCGCGATCACGGCGATCGCTCTGACGCCTGTGATCGCTGGCGGCGGCGAGGCCGTGGCCGGATTCGCCACGCTCGGGCTCTTCGGACTCCTCATGATCGGCGGTGCCGTCCTCGCGATCTGGATCGCCACGAAGCTCGCGTACGTCCCGTCCGCGCTGATCATCGAGCGCGCCACGCTCCGGCACGCAGTGGCGCGCTCGTGGCGACTCACGGGCGGCCGATTCTGGCGGACGCTCGGGCCGATCCTGCTCCTCGGGATCATCCTGCAGCTGGGCATATCGATCGTCACGACGCCGATCGAGCTCGTCGGCTCGATGCTCCTGTATGTGGTCGATCCGACTGGATCGACACAGGGGCTGGCGCTCACGGCGGTCCTCGTGAGCACGGTGGTCGCGATCGTCTCGACGGTGTTCACCGCCGTCGCGACGGTCGCACAGGCCGCCGCGCCCGCACTGCTCTACATCGACGCGCGCATCCGCAAGGAGGGCCTCGACGTCGAGCTCCAGCGCGCGGCAGAGGAGCGCGCCGCGGGCCGCGATCCCGGGGATCCGTACACGATCGCGCGATAGCGTCGGTCCATGGTCCTCCCTCTCGATGTGCCGGTCGAACCGGCGCCGCCTGAGGCGACCGAATGGCTCATCGACGAGCTCTCGAAGCCCGAGTACAACGCGACGCAGCCAGGTCTGCTGGAGATCATCGGGCGAGCGATCAGCGACTGGTTCGCCTCGCTCTTCGATGCGGCGTCGGGCGGCCCCATGCCGTTCGCATGGTTCCTCGTCGCACTTGCCCTTGTCGCTGTGGTGGTCGTCGTCGCGCTCCTGCTGCGAGGCCTGCCGCGCATCCAGCCGCGGTCCCGCATCGACGGGGGGATCATGGGCGAGGACGCGCGGGATGCGGCAGCGTTCCGCAGGGACGCCGCGACTGCCGCGGCGCGCGGGGACTACGCGGCGGCGACGATCGAGATGTTCCGCGCGATCGCGAGGGGCGTCGCGGAGCGAGAGCTCGTCGCAGTCACGCCGGGCACGACGGCCCGCGAGTTCGCCGATCTCGCGGCGCGCGCATTCCCCGCGGAAGCCACCGCGCTCGTCAATGCGTCAGCAGCATTCGACGCCGTCCGCTACCTCGACCATCCGGGTTCGAGCGAGGCCTATGCGTCGATCACGGCGCTCGAGGCGCGCATCCGCGCGTCGCGGCCGATGCTCGAGGCGGTCCCCTCGTGACCGTCACCACCCCGGCGCCGCGCCGCATCCTCCGGGGGCTCCTCTACTGGATCGTCCTCGCCGCGATCATCCTCGCCTTCGCGATCGTGTCGGTCCTCGCGACCCCGTCGACGGATGAGCTCGCACCGCGATCGCCGGACAGCACGGCGCCACGCGGCGCGAAGGCCGTCGTCGAGGTCCTTCGCGCTCAGGGCGTCGAGGTCCTCACACCCGTGACCGTCGACGAGGCCCAAGCCGCGATCGGCGACGGAGGTGTGACGACCCTCCTCGTCGATGACCTCTACGACCTCCTCGATGCGGACGATCGCGAGGAGCTCTCGCTCGCGGTCGATCGCGTCGTGCTCATCACGCCCTCGGCAGCGGCGCTCGACGACTACCGCATCCCCGTGACGCGCATCGCGAGCGACGAGGCGATGGAGGACGTGGACGAGCTCTGGGGTGGAGTCGCGGTCGCCTCCGCAGCCCCATCCGAGTGCACCGATCCGATCGCGGCGCGCGCCGCCACGATCGACGCATCTGCGACCCTGTATGCGCTCGACGCGGGGGCGAGAGGGACCGAGTGCTTCCCGATCGGCGATCGCGGCGCGGCCCTCGTGCTCACCGAGCGCGATGAGACTGCCTTCGCGATCGTCGGCACGCCAGGCATCTTCGCCAATGAATCGATCGTGCTCGCGGGCAACTCCGCGCTCGCGCTCGGCCTCACCGGCATCGAGCCGCGGCTCGTGTGGTTCCAGCCAGCCCTCGCTCTCGGCGGCGAGGGCCAGCCGAGCCTGAGCGACCTCGCCCCGACGTGGGTCACCCCGGTCATGCTCCTCGCGGTCGCCGTGACGATCGCCGCGGCATTCTGGCGAGGTCGGAGATTCGGGCCCCTCGTCATCGAGCCGCTCCCCTCGGTCGTGAAGTCCGACGAGTCCATGCGCGGTCGGGCGCGACTCTACGCGCGACACCGATCACTCCTCCGCATGGCTGACTCGCTGCGCCTCGGCACGATCGAGCGGAGCGCCCGACTGCTCGGCCTCGCCGCGACCTCGTCCGTCGAAGACCTCGCGACCTCTGCCGCGCGCGCAGTCGGGCGACCTCGCGCGGAGATCCTCGCGATCCTGCGGGACGACGTGCCTGGCAGCGAGCGCGACCTCATGCGGTTGTCCGACCGCCTCCTCGCGCTCGAGCACGACATCGCCCGCGCCATCCACAACACCGGGAGAATGACACCATGACCCACGAGTTCGCACCGAGCGCCAGCCCACGCGACGCCTTCTCGCACCTCAGGGACGAGGTCGGCAAGGCCGTGGTCGGCCAGGACGGTGCCGTCACTGGACTCGTCGTCTGCCTGCTCGCCGGCGGCCACGCACTGCTCGAAGGCGTGCCGGGCGTCGCGAAGACGCTGCTCGTCCGCACCCTCGGCGAGGCGATGTCGCTCACGACGAGGCGCGTGCAGTTCACCCCAGACCTCATGCCGGGTGACGTGACCGGCTCGCTCGTCTACGACGCGAGCACGGGCGAATTCGAATTCCGCGAAGGACCCGTCTTCACGAACATCCTGCTCGCCGACGAGATCAACCGCACGCCGCCCAAGACGCAGTCGGCGCTCCTCGAGGCGATGGAGGAGCGTCAGGTCACCGTCGACGGCGTCTCGCGCCGGCTCCCGAGCCCGTTTCTCGTCGCCGCCACCATGAACCCGATCGAGTACGAGGGCACCTACACGCTGCCCGAGGCGCAGCTCGACCGGTTCCTCATGAAGCTCGTGCTCGAGGTGCCGGCCCGCGACGCCGAGCTCGAGGTGCTCGCGCGGCACGCCGCGGGATTCGACCCCCGCGATCTCCGCGCGGCGGGCGTCCGGCCCGTCCTCGACGCGGCGACGATCGCCGCCGCCCGCCGCGAGGTCGCCGCGATCTCGGCGACGCCTGAGGTGCTCGGCTACCTCGTCGACCTCGCGCGGGCGACACGCGCGACCCCCTCCGTGGGGCTCGGCGTGAGCCCGAGAGGGTCCGCCGCTCTCCTCGCGGCCGCGAAGGCCTGGGCGTGGCTCACCGGCCTCGACGGCGTCACTCCCGACCACATCCAGCTCATGGCGCTCCCCGTCTGGCGCCACCGAATCCAGCTGCGGCCCGAAGCCGAGCTCGAGGGCGTCACAGCGGACTCGATCCTCCGTGCCGTAATCGAGCAGGTGCAGGTCCCGATCTAGTCCATGGTCATCACCGGCTGGTTCGTCCTCCTCGTCGGCGCGGGAGCGCTGCCGATCATCGCCATCGCGGAGCCCTGGGTGCTGCCGCTGTGGCTCGTGGTGTGCGTGCTCCTCGCGGCGGTCGATGTGGCGCTCGCGCCGTCCCCGCGGCGGCTCGGCGTCGCACGGAGCGTCCCGGCGCGCGCGAGACTCGGCGACACGGTGCATGCCACCGTGACCGTCTCCAACCCGCACCGCCGCACCGCACGGCTCGCGATCCGCGACGCCTGGCGACCGTCTGCGGGCGCAACCCCGCCGCGCCAGCGCCTCACGGTGCCTGCCGGCGAGCGGAGATCGATCTCGACGGATCTCACGCCCTTTCGACGTGGGGCGATCTCGGCGGCCGAGGTGACGATCCGGTCGTCCGGACCGCTCATGCTCGCGGCGCGGCAGGTGTCGTACGCCGCCCCCGCGACACTCACAGTCCTCCCGCGATTCTCCGCGCGCCGTCACCTCCCGTCGCGCCTCGCACGGCTGCGTGAACTCGACGGCTCGGCGTCGGTGCAGGTGCGCGGTCAGGGCACGGAGTTCGATTCGCTCCGCGAGTACGTGCGCGGCGACGACGTCAGGTCGATCGACTGGCGCGCATCGGCGCGGCGCACCGGCGCGCTCGGGCGGGATGCTCGCCACGGCGGGAGCACGATCGTCCAGCCGGAGCTCGTCGTGCGGACATGGCGGCCCGAGCGGGACCGGCGCGTCGTGATCGTGATCGACTCCGGCCGGAGCGCGGCGGCGCGCATCGGCGATGAGACGAGGATCGACACTGCATTCGAGACCTCGCTCCTCCTCGGGGCACTCGCCTCGAGCGCTGGCGACCGCGTCGACCTCGCCATCTACGACCGCCGCATGCGCGGTCGCGTCCGCGCGGCGAACGGGGCGGAGCTCCTCACGAAGATGGTCGAGGTCATGGCGACCATCGAACCCGAGCTCATCGAACCCGACTGGTCCGCCGTACCCGGGATCGTGCGAACGTCGACGAGCCAGCGTGCGCTCGTCGTCCTGTGCACGACGAGCGAGTCTCCCGAGGCGGCTCGAGCGCTCCTCGCCGTGCTCCCCGAGCTCACCCGGAAGCACCTCGTCCTGGTCGCCTCAGTCGACGACCCCTCGGTCATCGAGGCCACGACGCGACGTGCGCGGTCGAGCGATCTCGCGGTCGCGGCGGCCGCTGAGCGAGCGATGGTCGAGCGCGGCCGGCTTGCCGCCTCGGTCCGTGCCCTGGGCGCCGACATCGTCACGGCCACTCCCGCAGAGCTCCCACCCGTCGTCGCCGACCGCTACCTGGGGTACAAGGCTGCCGGGCGTCTCTGAACCCGAGGCATTCCGAGACCTGGCGATCCGGCCCTTACGTCATATGGCGCGTCGCCGCCGCATGGATGCTCCCGGCCTCGTAGCGTTGCCGCAACGCGTCATGCAGCGCGAGATCGGAGATCACACCATGTCTGCTTCGGAAGCAACGGCGCCCGACGCTCCGTTCGAGGTGGGAAACGACATCGTCGTCGCGACCGCCTCCCCGACACATATCCAGCGCATCGTCGCCGAGCTGCTCGGCACATTCCTCCTCCTGTTCGGCGCGATCGGCACGGCGCTCTATGCGGGCAACGCGGTCGGCGTGCTCGGCGTCGCCCTCGCATTCGGCCTGACGATCTTCGTCGGCATCTCGGCGTGGGGCGGCATCTCGGGTGGTCACTTCAACCCCGCCGTCACGCTCGGACTCGCCGCGGCGGGCCGGTTCGCATGGCGTGATGTGCCGACATATCTCGCCGCCCAGATCATCGGCGGCGTCGCGGGCACCTCCGCGATCTACCTCATCGGCCTCGCCGGGCCAGCGGACTGGGCGAAGAGCGCGGCGAACGCCGGGTTCGCGAGCAACGGCTTCGGGAAGTTCTCCCCTGCCGGGTTCGACCTCGGCGCGGCGATCGGGATCGAGATCGCGCTCACCGCCGTATTCGTCCTCGTCATCCTCGGCGTCACCCACGCGACTCGCGGCAATGTCGTGATGTCCGGTCTCGCGATCGGCCTCACCCTCACGCTCATCCACCTCGTGTCGATCCCGGTCGACAACACATCGGTGAACCCCGCGCGCTCGATCGCGACCGCGATCTACGGCGGCCCCGAGGCGCTGTCGCAGCTCTGGGTCTTCATCGTGTTCCCGATCCTCGGCGGGCTCCTCGGCGGCTGGCTCCACCGGCTCGTCTTCGAACGCCGCGGCCGCAGCGCGCACGCGCACGCGCACGCGCACTAGCACCCCACCGCACAGATCAGACCGAAGCGCCTGGTCGCCGGCACTGCGACCGCTCCGAGGGAGCGGCTCAGCCGGCGATCAGGCGCTTCGCTCCTGCGTCGAAGTCCTCGAGGTCGCCAGTCTGCCCCGCGCGATAGGCGATGCGGCCAAGCCACCACTGATAGGTCAGGAATGCTGCAAGCGCCAGCGTCCCGATGCCGGTCTTGATCGGCCAGGGCCAGTCCTGACGCGTCACGAAGCCCTCGATGATGCCAGAGACGAGCAGCGCGACGACGAGGCCGACGACGATCGCGAACATCGCGCGTCCCTCCTCCGCGAGCGCCTGGCCGCGCGTCCGCGCACCGGGCGCGATCCACGACCAGAACACCATGAGACCTGCGGCCCCGGCGACGAAGATCGCGTACATCTCGAGCTGGCCGTGCGGCGAGATGTACTGGAAGAAGACGTCGAGCCGGTCGTGCTCCGCCATGATCGCCGCAGACAGCCCGAGGCCCTGAGCGTTGCTCAGCAGGACGTAGACGGGATACACGCCGATGATCCCGAAGGCGATGCACTGAGCCGCGATCCACGCGTTGTTCGTCCACACGAGGGACGTGAACGCACCCTCGGAGTGCTCGGAGTAGTACGCGACGAACTCCTCCTTCGCGTAGGACTCGATATCCGCCTGCGAGCCGAGCGCCCTGAGGAGCTCAGGGGTCGACGAGGCCCACACAGCGCTCAGCACCGCCACCCCGATGAATGCGACGGCGACCGCGAGGCACAGCCAGCGGATCCGATACAGCGCCGCGGGCAGCTGGGCGACGAAGAATCGCGCGACGGCCTCGAGCGGATTCGACCTCGCGCTCGCGAATCGCAGCCGGGCCCGGGAGAGCACCATGGAGAGGTGCTCGGAGACCGGCGTGCGTCCCGCGGCGCTCGCGACCGCGGAGAGGTCGGTCGCCGCCGACTGGTAGCGCTCGATGAGCTCGTCGATCTCGGCGCCGGTGAGGCGCCGCTTGCGGCTGAGCACCTCGAGTCGATCCCACTCGGCCTGTCTGGCACGCACGAGCGCATCGAGATCCACGCCGTCAGGCTAGCTGCTCATGAGTCATGATGGCCCTGTGACGATCGCGACGGGAGCTGCTGCGGACGAGCTGCTCGTCACGGGCGAGGCGGTCGCCGTCGAGGTGCGTCCCACCTCGTTCGTGCTGCGGGCCGCGGGCGCCGCGATCGATGTCGCCGTCACGTGCGCGCTCGCACTGCTGACGCTCTGGGCGCTCAGCGCACTCGACGTCTTCGGGCAGATCGAGGAGGCATACGCGAGCGTGCTCTCGATCGCCCTGATCGTGTTCTTCCTCGTCGCGCTGCCGACCGTCGTCGAGACGGCGAGCGGCGGACGCTCGCTCGGCAAACTCGCGATCGGATCGCGCATCGTGCGGGACGACGGCGGCGCGATCCAGGGCCGACATGCGTTCATCCGCGCACTCCTCGGTGTCCTCGAGATCTACCTGACGCTTGGCGCGCTCGCCGCGATCGTGGGGCTCATGAGCGGCAGGGCCAAGCGCCTCGGCGACCTCGTCGCAGGGACGTACAGTCGACATGAGCGCGTCCCGCGGCCGACGTCGCGCACCTTCGCGGTACCGCCTCACCTCGCCGACTGGGCGCGCACCGTGGATGTCGCGCGGATGCCCGACGCACTTTCCCGACGGGTCGCGCACTTCCTGGCCCACGCCCCGAACATGACCGACGTGAGCCGCGTGCGACTCAGCAGCGCCCTCGCGAATGAGGTCGCGGCATTCGTCCACCCGCTGCCACCCGCAGGGCCCATGGATCTGCTCGTCGCGGTCGCGGCACTCCGCACCGCACGCGAGTCCGTCGCGCTCAGTCGGCAGACGACCGCGCTCGACCGCGTCGCGCCGAACCTCACCCTCCCCCGCGGGTTTCCCGATCGAGGCTGAGGGTGCCGCGCTGGCGAGTCTCCGACCCGCAGGCGACCGTCAGTACCGGTAGTGGTCGAGCTTGTACGGGCCCTCGACCGGCACGCCGATGTAGGCCGCCTGCTCGGCGGTGAGCGTCGTGAGCTCAACCCCGAGCGCGTCGAGGTGCAGACGCGCGACCTTCTCGTCGAGCACCTTCGGCAGGACGTACACCTGGCGCTCGTAGCGCTCAGGCGAGGTCCACAGCTCGATCTGCGCGAGCACCTGGTTCGTGAAGGAGTTCGACATGACGAAGGAGGGGTGGCCGGTCGCATTCCCCAGGTTCATGAGGCGTCCCTCGGACAGGACGAGGATCGATCGGCCGTTCGGGAGACGCCACTCGTGGACCTGCGGCTTGATCTCGATGCGCTCTGCACCAGCGAGCGACTCGAGGCCCGCCATGTCGATCTCGTTGTCGAAGTGGCCGACATTCGCGACGATCGCGAGGTGCTTGAGCGACTGCAGGTGCTCGACCGTCACGACATTGAAGTTGCCCGTCGCCGTCACGAGGATGTCGACCTCGCCGATCACCGACTCGAGCTTCGCCACCTGGAATCCGTCCATGGCCGCCTGGAGCGCGTTGATCGGGTCGATCTCGGAGACGATGACGCGTGCGCCCTGACCTCGGAGGGCCTCGGCGGCACCCTTGCCGACATCGCCGTAGCCGCACACGAATGCGACCTTGCCACCCATGAGCACGTCCGTCGCGCGGTTGAGTCCGTCGGGGAGGGAGTGGCGGATGCCGTACTTGTTGTCGAACTTCGACTTCGTGACGGAGTCGTTGACATTGATCGCGGGGAACCGCAGCTGGCCGTCCCGTGCGAGCTCGTAGAGGCGGTGCACGCCCGTCGTGGTCTCCTCGGTGACGCCGCGGATCTCCGCCGCGATGCGCGTCCAGCGATCAGTCGAGAGCGCGAGCGAGCCGCGGAGGGTCTCGAGGATGACGCGCCACTCGTGCGGGTCGCCAGCCTCGGGCTGCGGGACGACGCCTGCCGCCTCGAACTCAGCACCCTTGTGGACGAGGAGCGTCGCGTCGCCGCCGTCGTCGAGGATCATGTTCGGGCCGATCCAGTCGGCGCCGGCCGCCGCGGCCTCGGCGCTCCAGTCGAAGATCTGCTCCGTGCACCACCAGTACTCCTCGAGGGTCTCGCCCTTCCACGCGAAGACCGGGACACCGCTCGGAGCGTCGACCGTGCCGTGCGGCCCGACGACGATCGCCGCGGCGGCCTCGTCCTGCGTCGAGAAGATGTTGCACGAAGCCCAGCGCACCTGAGCGCCGAGCGCGACGAGCGTCTCGATGAGGACGCCGGTCTGGACCGTCATGTGCAGCGATCCTGCGATGCGCGCGCCTGCGAGCGGCTGCGAGGGACCGAACTCCTCGCGGAGGGCCATGAGGCCCGGCATCTCGTGCTCGGCGAGGCGGAGCTGGTGGCGTCCTGCCGCGGCGAGCGAGAGGTCGGCGACGCGGTGGGGCACGGCGGTGAGCGCAGTCATGGGGTCGATTGTTCCAGCACTTGCTGGGGACGAGTGCCGCGGCTCACTGATCGGCGGCGATCGTCCGGATCTCCTCGGGCCCGTAGAGGCCGGCGATGATGGCGTCGTTGGCGCCCCCGTGGTCGTTCGTCAGGTACAGGCCCACTGCCTGAGTGCCAGGGACGAAGGGAAACAGCACCGCCGTCGGGTCGACCTGACGCGTGCGGATACCGTATGCGGTCCCGAGCCAGTGGAGCCAGATGTCGTCGTTCGTCCTGGCCTTCTGCCGGAACTCCTCGCCGCGCTCGCGCGCGATGCGCTGGAGTTCGGGCGGGATCACCTGACCGGAGACCCCCGTCGCGAGACCGGCGTGCGTCGCGCGGTCGTGCTCGACGAGCGGCCAACCCGTGTACGGGGCGATCGCGACGCCGCCGCTCGCGCCCGTCGTGACGACCTTGCGGACGCGGTACGCCACGTGATCCTCTGGCGCGCGCCGCCAGGCTTCGAGGAGGCGCTCGAGCCAGTTCGAGGGGTACACGAGGTCATCGTCGGCTGTCACAAGCGGCGCATCGAGCGGGCCATCCCCTGCCTCGACGAAGTACGGGTAGAACTTCGTGTGCACGCCGTACGACGGCACGAGGTGGATCTCGAGGCCCCGGCGCTGCAGGCGGCGCAGGCCCTTCGGGAGCTTGGCATACCTCGCCGGATCATCGAGCCACAGGATGAAGCGCCCCGGCAGGACCGTCCCCCTGGCGATCGACTCGATCGTGACGTGGACGCCGTCGACACGCGGACCGTGCGTCGTCATGCTGAGCACGACGGGGCTGGAGGGGTCGACGACCGACTGCCGCGAGCGCCTGCCGCGAGCGACGAGTCCGTCAAGGTCCCGCGCGAGCTCTGGCGTCGCGCGATCGAGATCGGAGACGACGAGCTCGGTGCGAGGCTTGCGGAATCGGGCGAGCGCGGTGCGGATCACGCCGACAATTCTGACCGAACTGCCTCCGACTGCCCTCCGACCCGAGCGAGCATCCACCCGAGCGGCGGCGCCGTGCGCGCCGCATGGCGCTCGCACAGGTCGAAGGCGTGCGGATCGCTCGCGATCGCGAGGGGACCGAGGACGGCCATCTTGTCCGCGTAGACGTAGGTCAGCGTCGCCGCCGCCTCGCTCCGGCACGCTGGCCTGCTGCACTCTCGCATCACTTCGGCGCCCATCATCGCCAAGCTACACTCACGGGCGTGAGGCGGACGGATCGACACCCCGCGCGAGGCGGCCATCGCAGTCGGCATGGGCGGGGCATTCGGAATGATGTCGCCGGACCCTACCTGCCGCCGCTCACGACTCGCATCATCCTGTTCGAGTCGACCGTGGCGTCGATGGCGGAGTACCTCATTGACCTGTGGCCCAACGAGCTCGCGGATGTGAAGTTCGAGGTCGCGGGGATGCCCATGAGCGTGATCCCCGACGAGGGCGTGGACCGCTGGCAGGTCGATCGCGCGAACCGACGCGTCGTCCTCTACCGCGTCCCGATCGAGCGACTCACGCGATTCCACGTGCGCGACGAGTACCACCTCATCCTCGTGATCGAGTCGTGCGTCGTCCGAGCGGTCGCCGAGCTCCTCGACCGTGATCCCTGGGACCTCGCGCCGGACCGATTCCGGCACTTCTAGTCACCGATTCGCGGCGCCGGGACCTCAGGGGAAGACGGTGACGGGTCGCGCGAGCTGCGCCGGCGGCTGGAGTGTCGCCTGCGCGATGAGGCCGGTGCCGTGGACGGTGATGGCAGCGGAGAGGCCCTCGGCGCCGCGCAGGATGACCGCACCGGCTGCCTCGAGCGGCACGGTCGCCCATCCGCCGGCGGGGACGACGATCGCCTCGGCATTCGCCGCGTCGAGTTGGACCGTCCGCTCCTCCGCGCCCGGATTCGCGATGGCGAGGGTCGTGGTGAATCCCTCCGGCACCGCGCTCCCCGCGATATCGCCGAGGGCGGCAGCGGGCGAATACCACGCGAAATCGACGACGTGCTCCGACGCCGCGACGACCGGTGCGCTCGGCGTCGACACCGTCCCGCCAGCCGGCGCATCGACGGGCCCGCTCGAGAACGGGTCGTTGTCCTGGGCCGGCGCCTGCTGCTGCGGCTGGGCCGGGTCGACGACGGGCGGCGCTGCGGCGACCCGCGCATCGATCGTCGCCGTTCGCACCGCGCCCACGATGGGCTCGGGTGAGCTGATGAAGACCGAGTACTCCCCGGCGGGTAGCCCCGTGAGCCGGAGCTCGGAGACGATGCCACCGGTGAGTCGCGCCGTGAACTGCCGCGGCTGAGGGGCACCTTCGGCGACCTCGCCATGATCGTGCTCAAGGTCGTCACCAGCGTGGTCGTCACCTGCGACGGCTGCGTCGGCGATCGTCGAGCCGAGCGGCACGATCGAGATGAGCGCCTCAGTGCTCGAGGTGCCGGGCGCGAGGAGCCGCAGGACGGGGATGACGTCGTCCTCATCGACCGTCGCCTTCGTCATGGCCTGGAGCTCCGACTGGCTCGCGACCCTGATACCGGTGACGACGAGGTCGTTCGTCGGCTCCTGCGCAGGCACGAGGTCGACGCCACCCGCGTCGAGACCGCGCACGATCGACTGCTGCAGCGCCGCGGTGATCGCGCCTCCCTGTGCCGAGATCTGGATGACGGGTGCGACGAGGTCGACCGCGAGGCCATTGACCGGGATGATGCGCTGCGAGTTCGGCGGGACGACGATGCCCGACATGCCCGGTGCATCGATCTCGCCGGACTCGCCGTAGAGACGGAGGTCGACGGTCGACTCGACGTCGGTCGGATTCGTGAGCGTGAGGATCGAGGTGCGGCCGAGCGTCGTCGCACCGCCGACGACCCAGGAGCGCAGGCTCGGCGTCGTGCACGGCGAGGCGACCAGTCCGTCGATCGACCCGGTCGCGAGCTGTTGGACTTCGATGCCGCCAGCGACCTGGCTGAGGTCGCCCGGTGGCGCAGTCACGACCGAGGGAGCTTGCGCTGTGTCGCCCGTGCCCGCATCCGTCGTGGCGATGCGGCGCAGCTCGGCACCGCCGTCGATCGCATCCGCGATCGAGAGCGCGAGCGTCGGCTCGCCGATCGCGGAAGCCTGGGACGCACCTTCACCGCTGTCGTCCGCGAGCCTGAGGACCGAGCCGGCGCACACGAGGGTCGTGCCGGCAGGCTGCGGCGTCACGACGACACTGGGCGCGTCGACCGACCAGGTCGGCGGCACGAAGAAGAGCGATGCGAATGCCACACCACCGGCGATCGCGGCGGTCACGATGCCGGCGGTGGTGCGCGCGCTCCACTCGACGACCTGGCGTGCGGTGACGCGCCTGCGCTCTGGGGCGCCCTCAGTCTCTTCGGGCTCAAGGCTCGTCATGTGTCATCACCGCCTTCCGACGCGAAGAGGTCGGCCTCGTCGCCCTTGGCCGCGCGCACCCGAGCGCGGCGGCGCGTCGGGATCGCGAGGAGGATGAAGAAGGCGAAGACTGCGATCTGGACGGCGTTCGACGTCCAGCCGAGCCACGTCGACCAGCGATCATCGTCGGCGACCGGCGGGGTCGTCGCGGCGTCGGCGCGTTCCCACAGGAAGCCTTCGCTCGTCTCGCCGACGGCCGTGAAGAGGCCGCTCGCGCCGATCGCGTCGACGGCGCGGAGGTACGACTCGGTCTGGGCACCGTCCGGCCTGAGGATGAGGAAGCGGATGCCGATCGCGTCGAGCTCGCTCTCCAGGTCCATGCCGGTCGTGGAGACGAGATTGCCGACGAGCTCGGCGACCCGCAGCTCTGTCTCGTCGAGCGTCGTGCGCGTCGTCTCCAGCGTCAGGATGCGGTCGAGCGTAGGACCGGTGCCTCGGTCGAGTCGTGCGGCGACGACGTCCTCGCCCCGCGTGACCATGGTGAGCGTCCCGACCCCTGGTTCGGCCTGCGCCTCGGCGACGACGAGCGCAGGCATGACGCGACCGTTGCTCTCGTGCACGGCCGTCTCGCCCAGGAGTCCGGCAGCGCCGAGCGGGAGAGCGGCGAGGACCACACCGAGCATGGCGATGAGCGCCGGCGCGGTGGCGAATCGCCCGAGGCCGTCGAGGGCGATCGTCGCGGCGCCGAGGAGCCCGAGCCAGTAGAGCGACAGGCCCGAGCCCGGCCAGATGGTCGCCACCTCTCCATCGACGAGCATGATGCCGAGGCTCGACGAGGCGATCGCCGTCACGAGGCCCACGGCCGCGATGACGAGCGATGGGATCGCTCGCGTGCCGCCGCGGAGAAACACCGCGAGCACGGCGAGGATCGCGAGCGGCGCGACGAGGATCGCGAAGGCGAGGGGGCCGGGAATGCCATGGAGGAGGGGGAATGCGTCCAGCCAGTCGTACCAGCCCGCGTAGTCGGCCGTCGGGGACCCGAGCAGGAGCGCGACCGCTCGAGGCGTCTGCCTGACGACGGGCACGCCCGGATCTGCGAGGAGGGCGATGGGCGTCCCCCGCAGGAACTGCTGGACGATGAGGGGCGCTGCGAGCGCGGCAGCGGGCACGACGATGATCGCGAGCCGGTACAGGCGGTGCGGCTGGATGATCATGAGGATCACGAGCAGCGCGACGAGGCCCGGCGCGAGGATCGGCGCCGAAGCGACCACGGCGGCGAATACGAGAGCGGCGACTGCCGCCATGGCCCACGACTTCCGCGCATCGAGGATCGCGATGACGAGCCAGGGCAGGAGCGTGTGTGCGATCACCGGCCCGATCTCGCCCTCGCTCAGCGCCGCGATCAGGAGGGGGGCGAGCGACCAGCCGAGCGCAGCGAGCGCGGGACCCCAGCCGCGCCGAGCGAGACGCGAGGCGGCGAACCACGCGCCGACCGCGGACAGCGGGATCGCGAAGATCGTGATGAGCACGAGCACGAAGCTCGGCGACCACCACGTGACACTCCCGAAGATCGCGAGCACGGCGTGGAATGGGTCAGAGGCGAGCACCTCGCCGGTGGCTCGCGTCTGCACACCGAGGCCGCCCCACAGCTGACCGAGCGGTCCGAGCGGGACGAGCGCCCCACCGGTGAGCGCTGGCACGCCGAGGTAGCGGCCGAAGATGACGAGGCCCGCGACGGCGGCGACGAGCACGGACCATGCGCCGCCTCCCGTGAAGAACGCCGGACGCTCGACATCCTCGATGGGAATGTCGGCGGTCCTCCGCTCGACAGCGTGCTCTCTCGCGCGGAGCTCACGACCGGCCTTCGCGGAAACCCTCAGCGGGGCGATCGCGTTCCAGCCGAGGGTCTTCGATCTCGCGATCGAGCGCCTCGCACGATAGACGGTCGTGTCGACGAGGCCCTGCAGCCCGGCGAGGATCTCGCCGGGCGCGAGACCCGGCCGCTTCGCGAGGATCTGCCATACGGCGCGGAGGATCGACCACGGGAGGATCGCGAGCCATACGAACGGGACGAGCGGGAGGGGCGCGTAGACGAGGCTCCGATGGATCCGCGCGAGCCGACGGAGCCGATTGCGAGCCCCGGAGCCCATGCCGCGCTTGCCGAAGAGCTCCACGCGCCCGGCGGCCGCGACCTTCGCAGCAGGAGCGCGCTCCACGCGGTAGCCGGCGAGCCTCGCGCGCACGCCGAGGTCGAGCCCCGCGTCGATGCTCGGCAGCCCGTCATCGAACCCGCCGAGGCGATGCCATACGTCTGCCTTGACGAGCATGCCCGGCACGGCGACGCCCAGCACATCGGTCTTCAGATCGTGCTGCGACTGGTCGAGCTCCCCCGCGACGAGCTGTACTGATTCGCCGGCGCCGGTGAGGGATTCGCCGAACCCGAGGATGACGGAGGCGTCGTCCCAGCGCATGAGCTTCGGGCCAGCGATGACGACCGAGGGAGCGACCTCGACGGCAGCGAGGAGTGCCTCGAGCGCGCGGGGATGCGGCGCGTTGTCGTGTCCGAGGAACCAGTACCAGTCATCGTCGGAGACCTGCGCGGCGTCCGCCCGCAGGACCGTGTCAGCCGTCTGAGCGAGCGTGCCTCTCCGGCCGTTGACGACCATCGCGTCGTCGAGGAGCTCGCGGAGGATCGCGTTCGTCCGGTCTGAGGAGCCGGCATCGACTGCGACGAGTCGATCGGGTGCTCGCGTCTGCGCCGCGAGCGCGGCGAGTGTTGCGGGCAGGTACTGCGCGCCGTTTCTGGCGACGAGCACCGCAGTGACGGTGGCCATTTGGAATCCACGCTAAGCGGGGTCAGCGGTCAGCCGCCGAGGCGCCGCAGAGTGTCGCGACACTCGTCGGCGCATTGACCTCGAGTGATGGTCGAGGGTTCAGGCGCCCCGACGGAGGCGACGACGCTCGCGCTCCGAGAGGCCGCCCCAGATGCCGAAGCGCTCGTCGTTCGCCAGTGCGTACTCGAGGCACTCTGCCTTGACCTCGCACGCGCTGCAGATGCGCTTCGCGTCACGCGTCGAGCCGCCCTTCTCCGGGAAGAAGGCCTCAGGGTCGGTCTGCGCGCACAGAGCGTCCGCCTGCCACGAGAGCGGGCCGTCCTCCTCGTCCTCGACGGCACGGCGGACGCCGGGCACGCCGAGGTAGATGGGGTCGACGAACCAGTCGCCAGGGATCGAACCGCGAGCAGCACTGCCAACCATGCGTCGACCTCCTGGGGGGGATTTTCGACCTCGCGCTCTACGAGGATGCAGATAATTACACCCCTGTAGTTCGATCCCGTCAAGTCAGCGCCCTATACCGTCCCAAATCGTCGAAACCGCGCTCCGACACGCCCGAGAGGGCGACGAGTCAGGCCGCGCTCAGCGCGCGATGAAGAGCAGACCCGAGCCGGTGATGGAGATCTCCTCCTCCTCGGGCGTGACGAGGACAGCATCCCCCCGCGAGAGCGTCGCCTCGTGAAGCGCACCCGTCATCACGAAGTCGCCTCCGAGACACAGCGCGATCGCGGGGCCGTCGAGCGCGATCGACGCGTGGACCACCTGGTCGCTCTCCAGTCGGACGAGACTGAACGCCGCCGCCTCGTCGTCTGGACGATACTCGCGCACGCCCGCCGCGATCTCGTGCGGCTCGAGCAGGGGCGCGGGACCCGCCGCACGCTCGACGACGCTCGCGAGCTCGCCGACGTCCACGTGCTTCGGCGTGAGCCCTCCGCGGAGGACGTTGTCGGAGGCATTCATGAGCTCGATGCCGACGCCGTCGAGGTAGGCGTGGATGTTTCCGGCGGGGAGGTAGAGCGCCTCGCCGCGGCCGAGGACGACATGATGCAGCAGGAGCGCACCGACGATCCCGGGATCGCCCGGGTAGAGGCCGGCGATCCACGCGGGAATCCGCCACCGCACAGGGTCGGCGAGCGCACCGGCCGTGACCGCCTCCACGATCGGGCCGACCTCGGGTGCTCCGGTGAGGAGCCACACGAATGCATCGCCGATCGTCTCGTCGGAGTCGAGCCGAGCCGTGAGCGCCGCGACCGCCTCGGGCGACCCGGCGATCGCCTCGACATCGGCCCGCGCCTCAGCCGCTGACCTGAACCCGCTGAGCGCCTCGAATCGCTCGGTGAGCGCGACGATCAGCTCTGGCTTCGGGTGCGCGTCCTTGTAGTTGCGGTGCGGGGCGTCGAGGGGCACGCCCGCGGCATTCTCCCGCTCGAAGCCCTCCCGAGCCTGCTCCGCGGTCGGATGCGCCTGCAGCGAGAGCGGCGTGCCCGCCGCCAGGACCTTGAGCAGGAAGGGGAATCGACCGGTGCCGCCAGTCACCTCGGGCACCGCATCGACCGCAGCGGCCAGATCGGCGCAGCCTTCGAGCGTCGCGGGGTCGATGACGCGCGAGGGCGAGCCATGATGCGCGCCGAGCCACAGCTCGGCCTCGACGGCATCGGACGCCGTCCCCGTGAGGAGCTCGGAGATCTCCCCCGTGCGACCCCACGCATAGTCGCGCGGGGTGTTCGTGATCGCGACGAACATGCGAACCTCCTGGTGCTCCTGCGCTCAGCGCGCGAGATCGTGCTCGACCATCGCGGCGACGACGCCTTCGAAGGATCGGGTGGGAGCCCAGCCGAGCTCCGTCCTGATCCTGCTCGCGTCGCCGCGCATCTCCGGCGCGTCATCTGGACGCACGAAGGCGGGATCGATCGAGACGTACGGCCCCCAATCGGGGAGCCCAGCGGCCGTGAATGCCGCGGCCACGAAGTCTCGGACGGTGTGCGACTCCCCCGTGGCGACGACGTAGTCGCTGGGGATCTCCGCAGTCGCGACGCGGAACATCGCATCGACATAGTCCGGCGCCCAGCCCCAGTCGCGCTTCGCGTCGAGGTTGCCGAGCGAGAGGCCGTCGGCCTCGCCCTTCGCGATCGCGGCAGCGGTCGCCGTGATCTTGCGCGTCACGAAGGTCGTCGGGCGGCGAGGCGATTCGTGGTTGAAGAGGATGACGGACGAGGCGTGGAGCCCCCTCGTCCGGTAGATGCGGACGAGGTCCTGCGCGAAGGCCTTCGCCGCGCCGTACGGCGAGACGGGGCGCATGGGCGTCGACTCGTCCTGCGGGGTGACCTCGGCCCTGCCGAAGATCTCCGAGGACGAGGCCTGGAGGACGCGGACCTGGCGCCCGAGGCGCTCCCCCGTCGTGAGGGCCGCATCGAGAATGCCGGCGACCGCCGACCCGACGATGCGCGCGGTCGCCTCAGGGCGCTTCCACGACTCGGCGACCGATGAGATGCCTGCGAGATTGAAGACGACGTCGGGCTCGACCTCGTCGATGAGCCGCGCGAGGCCTGGGATGTCGAGCAGGTCCGCTGTGTGCGGGATGACCGACTCCGGCAGCGTCGCCGCTGTCGCGTCGACGTCGCGCGTGGCGGTGTGGACCTCCCAGCCGCGTTCGACGAGGAGTTCGGTGAGGTACGAGCCGTCCTGACCCGTCGCTCCCGTGACGAGCGCCGTGCTCATCTCAGGCCGCTCAGCGGATGAGCGCGGACTGCTGCGCGAGATCGGACTCGACCATCATCGCGACGAGCTCGGGGAAGGAGACCTTCGGCTCCCAGCCGAGCACCGACTTGGCCTTGGCGGGGTCGCCGATGAGGAGGTCGACCTCGGCGGGCCGCATGAATTCGGGAGCCTGGCGGACGTAGCGCGACCAGTCCTCGATGCCGGCAGCAGCGAAGGCGTGGTCGAGGAGCTCGCCGATCGAGTGCGTCTCGCCCGTCGCGACGACGTAGTCGTCGGCGGTCGGCTGCTGCAGCATGCGCCACATCGCGTCGACGTAGTCGCCGGCGAAGCCCCAGTCGCGCTTCGCGTCGAGGTTGCCGAGCACGAGCTCGTCCTGCAGACCGAGCTTGATGCGGGCGACGGCCATCGAGACCTTGCGCGTGACGAACTCCGGCCCGCGGCGCGGGGACTCGTGGTTGAAGAGGATGCCGCTCGAGGCATGCATGCCATACGACTCGCGGTAGTTGATGGTCATGTAGTGGCCGAAGACCTTCGCGACGCCGTAGGGCGAGCGAGGCCACAGGAGCGTCGACTCGCGCTGCGGCACCTCCTGCACCTTGCCGAACATCTCCGACGAGGAGGCCTGGTAGAAGCGGACCTGCTGACCCGACTCCTCCTGGTACAGGCGCACTGCCTCGAGCGCGTTGAGGACGCCATGCCCAGTGACCTGCGAGGTGAGGTGGGCGTTCTCCCATGAGTAGGCGACGAAGGAGATCGCGCCGAGGTTGTAGAACTCGTCGGGCTTCGCGATGCTCATGGCGCGCATGAGGCTCGACAGGTCGAGGAGGTCGCCTGTGAGGAGCGTCACATCCGGCACGGCCTGCTCGACAAGGTGCCGGCGCGGGTTGTTCTGGCCTCGCATGAGGCCGAAGACCTCATAGCCCTTCGACAGCAGCAGTTCGGCGAGGTAGAGGCCGTCCTGACCGGTGATTCCGGTGATGAGTGCGCGGGGCATGTGTTCCTTCTCGTCAGGCGGGATGAGCCACTCAAGGGTAGCCCAGGAGTCTGGCGGAACCGGGGCGCTGGGACCCGACTCCGAGGCGCGTCGTCAGTCCTCGTAGGAGACCGAGGCTCGGATCGACACGTCGCCCTTGTTGCGCGTGCCGTCATCGACATCGAACTCGGCCACACCGGGCACCCACTGGTACGTGCCTTCCGCGACGGTGCCGAGCGAGGCGTGGACCGTGTATCGGCCGGAGCCGAGCCGCAGGTCGGGCAGCTGGAAGCGGAACGCGCGGACGCCCTTGAATGCCGGTCCGCCAGCGCCGAGGAGGTCGGTGTTCGTGCCGAAGACCCGCTGTCCGAGGGGCGTCTCGATGCCCATGCCGACGAGCCAGTCGGACATCTCCCTGCCGTGCGTGTCGACGAGGATCTCGAGCTGGAGCGAGTCGCCCGCTCTCACGAAGTCCGTCACCGGTGCACCACTGGCGGTTCGGAGCGTCGAGGACACGATCGAGGGCTGCTCCTTGCCGAGTGCAGCGGCCTCGGCCTCGGCCGCCTCCTCGACCGCCTGGTAGCCGTCGCGCAGGACCTTGAGGGCTGGCGCGGTGCCGCCGTCGTACTGCACGACGCCGTGGCTCAGCACGACTGCTCGGTCGCAGACCTCGCCGACGGCGTCGGCGGAGTGGGTCACGAGGACGATCGTGCGCCCGTCGTGCTGGAAGGACCGGATCTTGTCCATGCACTTGCGCTGGAATGGCTCGTCGCCGACCGCGAGGACCTCGTCGACGAGCAGGATCTCGGGATCGACGTGGACGGCCACCGCGAACGCGAGCCGCACGTACATGCCCGACGAGTAGAACTTCACCTGGGTGTCGATGAACTCGCGGATGCCGGAGAAGTCGACGATGTCGTCGAAGTAGCGATCCGTCTCCTTCGAGGAGAGTCCGAGGATCGCGGCGTTGAGGTAGACGTTGTCGCGGCCGGTGAGGTCAGGGTGGAAGCCCGCGCCGAGCTCGAGCAGCGCGGCGATGCGGCCGCGGACCGCGACCGATCCGCTCGTCGGCTCGATGATGCCGCCGATCGTCTTCAGGAGCGTCGACTTGCCGGAGCCGTTCGCGCCGATGAGACCGACCGTCTCACCCGCGGCGACGTCGACCGAGACGCCATTGAGCGCCCAGAAGTCCTCCTTGCCGTATCCGCGCTGTCGGAAGTTGACGAGTCGCTCCTTGAGCGTCTTCTCTTTGTTGATCACGAAGCGCTTCGAGACGTCGCTCACGCTGATCACGGTGGGGCCCGGCATTCCGCTGATGCTACCGGACCCGCCTGCTCGGCTCCTGGTTAGACTGGCCCCCAAGTGGCGAGTGCGAGGAAGGGGGCGCCGTTGCGCATCCTCGTCATCTCGAACCTCCTCCCCCCGCGGATGCTGGGCGGATTCGAGCTCGCGGCGCTCACGCTCTCCCGCGCGCTCCGCGAGCGAGGTCACGAGGTGCTCGTCCTCACGACTCCCGCTGAGCGCTTCGACGAATTGCAGGCGGGCTGGGTCGACCGATCGCTCGCCCTGCGCGAGCTCTTCGTCAACGTGCCCTCGCACCATGAGGACGTCCGCGAGGCCGAGCGATTCGCCTCGCGCATCTCGAACATCCAGAACACGCTCACGGTCATCGACCGGCTCCGCACGTTCGAGCCCGATCACGTCATGACATTCGGACTCGTCGGCCTCGGTGGACTCGCGATCCTCGACGCCGTGCGCTCAGCCGGCGTCCCCATCACGATGAACCTCGGCGACGATGTCCCCGTCCAGCTCATCGACGGCTGGCCGGAGGCCGTCGTCGCGGGATTCGAGGCACCCAGCCCGCTCTTCCAGTCGGTCAGGTACGCGATCCTCTCGCGCACGCTGCAGGAGGAGATCGAATCGCGCATCGAGCTCGGTCCGACGCAGATCATCCCGCGCGGCGCGGCGCATCCCGATCTCGTCCGCACGAGGGCCCACCGAGCCGACGGCGAGACCCGCTTCGTGAGCGCGGGCATCGTGAGCCCGCACAAGGGCATCGACATCATCGTCCAGGCGGTCGTCCAGCTCCGCGAGAGCGGACTCGCGAACTTCCGCGTCGACGTGTACGGCGGCGGACTCCACCACGAGTACCGGGACAGGACGCGCGAGATGGGCCTCGGCGACATCATCGAGTTCCACGGGCCGACCGATCAGGCGGACGTGCTGGCCGCGGAAGCCGCAGCCGACGCGCTGCTCTTCCCGACGTGGCATCGCGAGCCCTTCGGCAACGCGCCCATCGAGGCCGCGGCCGCCGGCTGCGTGCCGATCATCACCGAGGACTTCGGCGCCGCAGAGTGGCTCGTCGATGGGGTGCACGCCATCAAGATCCAGCGGAACCCCGACTCCCTCGCCGCCGCGATGGCTCGAGTGGTCCGCGGCGAGATCGACCTCGAGGCCATGGCGGAGGCCGGTCGCGAGCTCGCGCACGGCACTCTCTCATTCGAGAGGTCCATCATTCGATTGGAATCCTGGTTGGTCGAGGGCACCGGCGGTGCTCGATTCGCGCCGGATTTCGCAGCCCTCGCGACCGAGGCGATCCGAAAGGACGATGCGGTCCACCGGGCGCTGCAGGCGATCGAGCAGGACACTCAGGAGGTGGCGGTGCGCACGGCGCAGATCCAGGCCCAGCTTCAGCGACAGCCGTGGCACAGGCGTCTGCTCACGCTCCCGCTCCGCGCCATGCGATGGATCGTTCGCCCCTTCGTCGAGGCGGAGACCCGAGAGCTCGCGATGCAGCTCGCGGCGCGAGAGCGCGCCGTATCCGACGCAGAGGACCGGCTCATCGCGCGAGAGCGCGCGGCCGAGGAGCGAGACGAGACGATGCGGCACCTCCTCCAGGGCGTGCGCAAGGACCTCATGGCCACCAACCACCGCATCGACGAGATCGGGAAGCGGTGAGCACGGCCGCAGCAGCGACCGTGACCAGCACCGAAGCATCCATCGCTCCACCCCGCAACCCGCAGCGCGCAGCCGTCCGGCGAGACATCCAGTGGCTCAGGGCTCTGGCCGTCGCCACCGTCGTCGTCTACCACTTCTGGCCTGAGGTCCTCACCGGCGGATTCGTCGGCGTCGATGTCTTCTTCGTCATCAGCGGCTACCTCATCACCTCGCACCTCATCGAGCGGGCGGAACGTGACGGGCGCGTGAGCTTCGGGGAGTTCTGGGCCAGGCGCGTGCGTCGACTCCTCCCCGCCTCGCTCCTCGTGCTCCTGCTCTCGTCGCTCGCGGTCTTCGCCTGGGTGCCGCCGTCGGTCCGCGAGCAGGCATTCCGCGAGATCTCTGCCGCGACCGTCTACATCGAGAACTGGGTCCTCGCGGCCGACTCGGTCGACTATCTCGCCGCGACGAACACCCCGTCGCTCGTCCAGCACTACTGGTCGCTGTCGGTCGAGGAGCAGTTCTACATCGTGTGGCCGCTCCTCATCGCGCTCACGCTCGTCATCGCGAAGCTCCTGCGCCGGGCGTCGCGCACAGCCATCGTCATCACGATCCTCGCCGTCGCCGCGGCGTCGCTCACGTGGTCGATCATCGAGACGACGAATGACCCGAGCGTCGCGTACTTCTCCACGTTCTCCCGCGCGTGGGAGTTCGCGATCGGCGCGCTCGTCGCCACGGTCCCCTGGCTCGCGAGCGGACCGGATCGCCTCAGCGCGACGTGGATGCGCTGGGTCATGCGCGCCGCGGGCTTCGCCGCGATCGCGTACGCCGCCGTCGTGTACACCGGCGAGGCATTCCCCGGCTGGATCGCTCTCATCCCCGTGCTCGGCACGGCACTCGTCATCTTCGCCGGGATCGGCCGCGAGCGGACCTCGCTCCGCACCGACCCCATCGAGTACCTGGGCGACCGCTCCTATGCGATCTACCTGTGGCACTGGCCGCTCCTCATCGTCGCGCCCGCAGTCATCGGGGGCGAGCTCGAACTGTGGCAGAAGCTCATCCTCCTCGTCATCACGGTCGTGCTCGCGGACCTGACGAAGCGGCTCGTGGAAGACCCCGCCAGGCGCTGGCGACGGATCGCCGTGCCGTGGCGAACCTTCGTCGCGGGCGGGGCAGCGATGCTCGTCGTGCTCGCGGTCGCGGTCCCAGGGCTCGCGAGCTACGCGGCTCCCCCGCCCCCTGCCCCGACACCGACCGTGCGGCCGACGCTCGCGCCCGTCAACTGCAGGGGATACGAGGCGATCGAGCGCTCATGCCGCGATGCCTATGACGCGGACGGCGCCGACACGGCATTCGCCCGCAACGACCGCCCCGCGACGTGCATCGACAAGCCGACGGCGCCCTATGTCGCCTGCACCTACGGCTCGGGCTCTCGGGTCGCCGCGATGGTCGGCGACTCGCACGCCGCCTCGATCGTCGAGCTCATCGCCGAGTCGCTCCCGAGCGACTGGCGCCTCGTCACCGCCTTCGCCAACGGCTGCGCCTCGATCTCGCGCGATCTCGTCGGAGCGAAGGGCCAGGCCACGAGCGATATGGAGAACTGCGCCGCGTGGTCGAACGCGAGGCTCGACGAGATCCTCGCCGACCCGGAGATCGAAGCGGTCATCTTCACGAACTTCACCTCCGCCTACCTCGATCCGTCGATGCCCGCGGAATCGCACCTGACCGCAGCGAAGGCCGATGCGACCTTCGCCGAGATGGAGCGCGCCGGCAAGCAGGTCATCGTCATCTCCGATGTGCCGATCCCGACCGCCGGTGACATCCCGCTGTGTGTCGATGCCGAGGCCGAGCTCTACGACCCCTGCGCGACGAGCCGCCTCGAGGCGACGCTCGAGGATGACCCCATGGGGGACGCCGCGATCGCCCGCGGCCGACCGTTCCTCGGGCTCGCCGACGCATTCTGCGATCCGCTGGAATGCCACGCCGTCATCGGCGGGATCGTCGCGTACTCCGATGCGCACCATGCGGCGAACACCTACGTGCGGACGATGGTGCCCTACGTCGAGGAGTGGCTCGCGGACGCGCTGAGCCTCACGGACCTGGCGCGCGAGGTGCGCACGACGAGGGGTCGCTGAGCACGCTCGAAGCGTCGCAGCGCTGCGTCGCGGCTACGACGCGAGGCGGGTGTAGATCTCCGCGAGCTCGTCGCTCATGCGCTCGTACGAGTAGTCGGTCGCGAACTTCAGCGCGCGCTCGTTGGGCCAGCCGACCGGGACCTCGCGGACGGTGCGCGCGAGCTCGTAGTAGTTCGCCGACTTCGTGAGCGTCACCGCGTCGGTGATCGCTGCGAGCTCACGGAACGTGCGAGTCGGGTACGCGACGGTGGGCATGCCGTTCGCGAGCGAGATGTTGAGCGCACCGGACGAGACCTGGTCGTAGTACACGGGGTTGTACGGGTACACGGCGATGTCGCACTCGCGGATGAGCGCATCGAGCTCGTCGTCGTCCTCCACATAGCCCGTGATCGTGACGCGATCGATGAGCCCGAGCTTGCGGATGAGGTCGGCGACCGTGTCGTAGAAGCGCACGTCGTCGCTCGTCGGATTAATCCCGCCGATGACCGCGAGCTTGTAGTTGTCGGGGAGGAAGGGCAGCGCCTTGATGGCGGCGTCGATGCCCTTGAACTTGTGGAGGAAGCCCACGGTGCACAGGATGACGTCGCCGGGACCCGCGTTCAGCGCGGAGCGGATACGGTCGGTCGGCTGGATATCGGCGACGGCCTTGAGCGGGTGGACGATCTCGACGATGTGCGAGGGGTCGACGCCGAGCTCGATGAGCCCCGCCTTCGTCGCCTGGTTGTGGACGATGAGGAGATCCGCCTTCTGGAGCGGCGCGATGACGGTGCGCTGCAGCTGACGGTGGTGACGCAGCTCGCGCGCGTACTGCACCCAGGAGCGCGGCCCGAGTCCGTGGAGGCGCGGCGGGTAGAGGGGGCGGATGAGACGCGGAGACGTGTGGACGGTGAATGCCACGCGCTTCCCGAGCGCGTGGACACCGTCGACGACGCGGACGAGCTCGTCACGCGAGAAGAAGCCGAACTCGTGCTGGACGTGCACGAGGTCGAAGCCCTTCGCCTCCTCGAGGAAGCGCTGCATCGTGGCCTCGTACTCCGCCTGGCCCATGGGGCGGATGCGGTTCGGCGAGACGTCGAAGATGACGGACTCGACCTCGGTGTGCCCGCGACGCGCCAGGCCGTCGATGAACGACTCCTGGTACTTCGCGATGCCGCAGGCCTCGTCGTGGGTCGTGAGGTTCAGGACTCGCATCAAGCACTCTCTCCGGCCGCACCGGCGATCAGGGTTTCGAGGGTTCGGGTCGTCTCGTCCCACGTCGTGGGTCGGTACCGCGCCACCCTAGCCAGCGCCGCTTGGAGCTCGCTGTCATCGTTCAACCGCGCGATGGCCGCGAGGCATTCCTCGACGGAGAAGGGGTCGATGTAGTCGACGAGGTCACCCGCGATCTCCGGCATCGAGCTCGTCTGCGATGCGATGACGGGCTTGCCCCACGCGAGCGACTCCGCAATCGGGAGGCCCCAGCCTTCGTACATCGAGGGGTAGACGGTGAAGCGGCAGTTCCGGTAGAGCCATGCGAGACCGTCATCGTCGAGGTCGGAGAGGACCGTCACGCGGCCGGCGAGCTCCGGGTCCTCCTGGAGGATGTGGAAGATGTCACCAGCGCGGTAGCCCTCTCGACCGACGATGACGAGCTGCGGGAGCGCGATGCCGCGGCGCTTCGCGAGCCGGTACGCGTAGTACAGGAGGACGTGGTTCTTGCGCGCCTCGACCGTCCCGACGCACAGGATGAACGCCCCGGCCTGGATCGACGCGGGGATGCTCGCTCGCGACGGCTCGCGGTCGCGATCGACCCCGAAATCGTCGCCGATGCGGAAGACCTCGACGCGCGGCGTGCGGATGCCATTCGCCTCAGTCCATGCGATGAGGTCGCGCTTCGTATGCTCGGAGATCGCGACGACGAGGTCGGTGACCGGCATCACGCGCGTGAGGTAGCGCGTCATGGGGATCGTCGAGTGGCCGGAGGACTGCGGCGTCACGATCGGGAGGAGATCGTAGATCGTCTGGACGACCTTCGCCCCGCGGCCGGCGATCGCGACGAGCTCGTCGATGTAGTTGTCGTCATGCCACTCCCCCATGAATGACACGAAGACGCTGCCCGACCCCGCCTCGACGGCGACGTGGTCGCGATCCCGCCATTTCGCGACGCGGACCGCGAGCGCGGAGAAGCCTGCACGACCCGTGCGGCGGCCGACTGCCGCGAGCGCCCGGCTCAGGAAGCCGGTGCCGAAGTGCTTGAACGCGCGGGTGACGCGGAAGCCCGTCGTCTCGCGCCTGACGTACTGCACGCCGTGCCCGCGGTGCTCGACCGTGCGGATCGGGTCGACCTCGACGAACCGCCGCGTGGCCTTCTCCCACACGACGAATCGCGCATCGGCATCGCCCGCGGAGCGCGCGACGACCTCGGAGATCACGCGAGGGATCCCCGTGATGCGGCCGCCCCAGTGGGCGAGGTATGTCACGTCGTAGACCCTCAGCACGGTTCACTACGATATTCGCCGTGCCTGGCGCTACCGTCCGCGTGGGCAGGGAGTGGGAAACGTGTCGGACCCCGTCAGCCTTGAAGAGCGCATCGGCTCGACCTCGCTGCAGACCCTGACTGCACCTCGTGGCGCGTTCCGCGGCTTCGCCTTCGCCGTCCGCGGCGTGTGGCAGCGCCGTGAGCTCCTCGGCCTTCTCGTCCGCCGCGAGATCAAGTCGCGGTACAAGAACTCCTCGCTCGGCGCCGTGTGGAGCCTGATCCGCCCGCTCGCGCTCCTGCTCGTGTACTACGTGGCGATCGGCGAGTTCATCGGTGCCGCGCGGACGATCCCGATGTTCGCGATCTTCATCTTCTGCGGCCTCACGGCGTGGAGCCTCTACTCCGACATCATCGGGTCGATGACGACCTCGATCATCAGCAACGGCGGTCTCATCAAGAAGGTCTACCTGCCGCGAGAGATCTTCCCGCTCGCCTCGGTGGGGTCTGCGCTCTTCAACTTCATGATGCAGTTCGCCGTCCTCATCGCGGCGGTCCTGCTGCTCGGCCAGTGGCCGACGATCGATGCGCTGTGGCTCATCCCCACGGCATTCATCACGCTCGTGACCTTCGCGACCGCGGTCGGCCTCATGCTGTCTGCGCTCAACGTCTACATGCGCGATGTGCAGTACCTCGTCGAGATCGTGCTCATGGTCATGTTCTGGGCGTCGCCCATCGTGTACTCGTTCACCTTCGTGCACGAGCGCCTGGAGACGAACTTCGCCTGGCTCGAGCAGCTCTACCTCGCGAACCCCGCGACGGTCATCGTGCTCGCCTTCCAGAAGGGCCTCTGGGCGGCCGGTTCCGCGGAGGGATCTGGGCAGGTCTTCCCCGACGACCTCATGCTCCGACTCGGGATCACGTTCCTCGTGTCGCTCGTCATCCTGTGGTTCTCGCAGCGCGTCTTCGCCCGCATGGAGGGCTCCTTCGCGCAGGAGCTGTGAGCCTGGAGGCGGGGTCGGTGGGCCCCGTCTTTGGGTGTCCGAATGCCTCGAGAGGGTCGATCTGGCGGGCGATCCTGGCGAGTTTCTGACTTGGCAGAAGCGCACAGGCGAGTCTCAAGTGCTGGTTGAAGTTCGTCACGTAGCATGACCGCGGCCACCGATCGGCGCTGAGGGGTGCACAGATGCTTCGGATCATGAGAATGCTTGCGGCCTTCGTCGCCGCCGCATTCATCGCGACCGTCGCCGTCGTCGCCCCGCTGCCCGACAATGCGACGAGCGCTCAGGCGGTCTCCGCGGAGGAGTGGGACCCGGGCTTCATCGTGAGCGACACGGTCTTCTACGACGGCAGCGCCATGACCGTCAAGGAGGTCTCCACCTTCCTCAAGCAGAAGATGGCTGAGGCCGGAGGATGCCAGCCCAACCACCCGGCGACCCCGGATCAGCCGCAGCCGCCCTACACGTGCCTCGAGAGCTATACGCAGGATGTGCCGACGATGCCGGCGAACGAGCACTGCTCGACGCTCAAGGGCGGCAAGGCGTTCTCCGCGGCGAAGATCATCGCCCTCGTCGGCAAGGCGTGCTCGATCAACCCCAAGGCGCTCCTCGTGCTCCTGCAGAAGGAGCAGTCGCTCGTGACGGACAGGTGGCCGTGGCCCCGCCAATACGAGAAGGCGACCGGGTTCGCCTGCCCCGACACTGCGCCCTGCGACGCGAAGTACTCCGGATTCTTCTATCAGGTGTACTACGCGGCGAAGAAGTTCCAGCGGTACAAGGAGTGGCAGATCAACTGGCCCGTCGACGCGGGCGACTACATCTTCCGCGCCGGCGTCGAGTCGATGATCCAGTACAACCCGAACCCGGGTTGCGGCGCCTCCCCCGTGACGCCGCGCAACTACGCGACCGCGAGCCTGTACCTCTACACGCCGTACCAGCCGAATGCCTCGGCGCTCGCGAACATGTACGGCAGCGGCGACGGCTGCGGCGCCTACGGCAACCGCAACTTCTGGCGCCTGTGGTGGGACTGGTTCGGCGACCCGCGCGGCGGAGACCCCTCGTATGTCAACGCGCTCTTCGAGGACATGCTCGGCTACCTCCCGTCGGAGGAGTCGCTCCGCGCGTGGAGCTGGAAGCTCGTCGAGGGCGCCTCGCGCGTCGACCTCGCGAACGACATCCTCTTCGGCGAGGACTACCGCCGCAAGCGCATCACCGAGGCCTATCAGAACGTCCTCGGTCGCGCCCCTGGCAAGAACGAACCGGGCTTCAAGTACTGGATCGATGTGACCGGCTGGGGTGGCCTGCCGATCGACGAGGTGCAGCACTACTTCCTCGCCTCGGATGAGAACTTCAAGCGACTCGACTCCAATCCCCGGAAGTTCGTCAAGGAGATGTACAACCAGCTCCTCGGCCGCAACCCCTCGAAGAAGGACCTCGACTACTGGGCCAAGGTCGTCAAGGAGCATGGCACCCTCACGGTCGTGTGGTCGATGTACCGCTCGACCGAGTCCGGCAAGCTCCGCGTCAACGCCATGTACGAGGCGCTGCTCGGCCGCACGCCGTCGAAGGACGACCGGCTCTACTGGGGCCCGCGCGTCATCGAGAACGGCGACAACATCATCCGCGCCTACCTCGTCGGCAGCGATGAGTACCGCAAGCGCGCGGCGCAGCGCTTCCCCGCCACCTGATCCGCTCAGTCGAGGAGCAGGGCCAGCCGCGCCGCGTAGTCAGCCCACGATCCGTGCGGCGTCGCCCGCGCCTCCGCCGCGAGCCGCGCATGGAGCTCGTCATCGCTCAGGACGCGCATGAGCTCCGTCGCGATCGCGCGCGCATCGCGCGGGTCGACGAGAATCGCGCCGTGGCCCGCACCGACCTCGCGCTGGCTCCCGAAGTCCGCTGTGATGACCGGCGTGCCCATCGCGATCGACTCGGCGATCGGGAGGCCGAAGCCCTCATTGAACGAGGCGAAGATCGAGCACCGCGCCTGGCGGTACCGCCGCGCGAGCTCGGCGTCGCTCACGGAGGTCTCGAGCGTGAGCGGCCGCCCCTCGGCGATGAGGCGTGCGGCGAGCGAGTCGAACTCGGCGGAGTCCCACGAGCGACCTCCCGCGAGCACGAGCTCGAAGTCTGCGCCGCGACGCCATGCGAGCTCCGCGGCCGTGAGGATCGTGAGGTGATTCTTGCGCGGCTCGTGGCTGCCGACGCACACGACGAGCGGGCGGTCCCCCCGCGCGGGCGACGGGGCCGAGGAGCCGTCCCCGACGGGGCGGATCGGGAGTGGGACAGCGACGACCTCGGGTGGAGTCAGCCCGGCCGCTGGCAGCGCCTCGGCCCAGCCCCCGAACTCGAGCGCGGCGGCGTGTGAGATCGTCGCGATGCGATCGAATCGTGCGATGCCAGCGAGGTAGCGGGCGAATGCCCCAGGCATTCCGGGCGGGGCGGTCGCGGGGCTCGTGATGGGGACGCAGTCGAAGCCGATCGCGAGGCTCGCGGACGCGCCGTGACGAGCGACCGTCGCGAGTCGCTGGGCTCGCGCAGCGTCGAGCGCGATCTCGGGCAGCATGAGCTTCGCCCGGTCAGGGACGATGAGCGCCGGTCGCTCGGCGACACCGCTCGCGTCGCCCGCGCGGCGGCGCTCCTCAGGCGAGAGCACTCTGAGGGCGCCGGAGCGAGTCCAGGCGGCGAGCTCGAGCTGCTGCTCGGCAGCCCACGCACCCACGACCTCTCGCGCGACGCGCTGGATGCCCGTCGTGAAGGTCGATGCCGACGTGTCGGTGACATCCACCACGGTCCCAGATACGACGCGGACTGGGAGCTCGCGGTAGCGCTTCGGCATGCGGGCGGCTTCGCGCTCGACCGCGTTGAGCCACGCGTCCGTGTCATGGAGGGCCGTGCGGAGGTCGTCGGCGATCATGAGCTCGGTCGGGATCCGCCCGGTGATGATCGCGCGCGCGAGGTAGACGCCGCGAGCGCCCGCGGCGAGGACTCCACCGGCGAGGTCCTCGGCGCTCTCGAGCGTGCGCGCGAGGACGGCGCGACGGGCGCCGAGCCATTCGTACTTCATCGCGCACCTCCCACGAGCGCGTCCCACAGCTCATCGGCGTACTCCCGCCATGAGCGCGGGGGCCTCGCTGCCGCCTCGGCGCGCAGGCGCGCGATGAGCTCGTCATCGGTCACGAGCTCGCGGAGCGCCGCCGTCACGGCCTCCACATCGGTCGCATCGACGGTGACGCAGCCACCGCTCGCCGCGACCTCGGCGAGACTCCCGTGGTCGCTCGTGAGGACGGGGACACCGCGCGAGAGCGACTCGACGACGGGGAGCCCGAATCCCTCGTGGAGCGAGATCATGACGGTGCAGCGCGCGGCGTCGTAGAGCGCCGCGAGGCCGGCGTCGTCGAGCAGCCGCTCGGAGGAGACGGGGACGCCCTCGCGGCGGAGTCGCTCGAGCTCGAGGTCGAATGGCCCGATCCGCACGCGCGAGCCTCCCCCGACGAAGACGAGCCGGAATGCCACGCCCTCCGCATGCAGCCGGATGGCGGCGGCGAGGACGGTCGCCTGGTTCTTTCGGGGCTCGTGACTGCCGACGCAGAGGATGAGCGGAGGGTCGGCCTCGGCGCGCTCATGCTGCACGGACGGCACCGGCGCTTCGGCGAGCGGGACGGCGACGATCTCCGGACCGGTCGAGCCCTGTGCCGCCAGCGCGTGGGCGAATCCGCGGAACTCCGATGCCGCGGACTCCGAGATCCCCGCGACGACGGCGGCGGACTTCACGACGGCGAGAAACTGCCCCATGCGCTCGGCTTCGGCCTGGTCGACGAGCTCCGCGGAGACGACAGGGATGAGGTCGTAGCCGATGATCGCGACTCGCGAGCCGGAGCCGGCCGCGAGCGCCGCGAGGGTCGATGCGCGCTCGACACTGGACACCTCGGGGAGGATGACCGTCGTGCGCCACGGCACGATGAGCGCATTCGTCGCGGGTTCATCGGGGGCCACGCCGACGCGCTCCCGCTCGGTGCCGTCGAGGTCGCGCCAGCCGCCCTCGTCCGCGTGCCACGCGACGAGCTCGATGCGACGCCGCGACCAGTGCGGGATGGTCTGCCGGATGACGCGCTGGATGCCGGTCGCGTGGTCGCTCGTCGCCGCGTGCCCGACGTCGATGACGGGTCGGTCGGCGACGATCTTGAGGTCACGGAGCGCCGCGGGACCGCGACGGTCGATCGTGGCCCCGGTGACGAGGAATGCCTGGATCGGGTCTGTCTGGAGGATCAGCTCGCGACGCAGCCGTGCGAGCTCGAGCTCCGTCGGGAACCGACCGTAGAACGCGGTGAAGGCGAGCCATGCGACGCCGGGCTCATCGCCTGCAGCGACAGCGCCGAGCCTCGCCGCGAGCTCGTCGACGGTGCCGTCGTCCTCGTGTCCGAGGACGTCGAGCGCGATCGCGAGTCGGCCCCGGAGCGCAGTCGAGACGGCCTGCTCGACCTCCGACATCGTCGGGCTCATTTCCTGAGCTCTGCGAGGACGATGCGGGCGGTCTCGGAGGGTCCGAGCTCGCGGGCGAGCTCGCGGACGGTGCGGAGGCGGGAGCGCACCTGCGCGACGCGCGCGGTGCGCTGCGGCTTGGGCGCGCGTTCGGCCTCAGAGGCGACGAGTGCGATCCACTCATCGATCGAGCCGATCGGCGCGGTCACGTGGCGGGGCATTCGACCTTCCTCATCCTCACGACGCGCGCCAGCCTACCTGCGCTCAGGTCTGCGCCCCGACTCGCCGGTAAACTCCCGGCGTGGATGCCAGCGGGTCGCCGACGGTGCCCGAGCCTCCAGCCGGTATGCGCGGCGGGCCGGGACCCCTCCTGGCGATCGTGAAGGATCAGCGCCTCGCCTTCCTCATCGTCGGCGGACTCAACACGCTCGTGGGCTTCGGGCTCTTCGTCGGGTTCCAGCTGCTCTTCGACACGGTGTGGCACTGGGAGTTCGCGTACTTCGTGACGCTCACCCTCTCGCACATCCTCGGCGTGCTCTTCGCCTTCACGATGTACCGGCACCTCGTCTTCCGCGTGCGCGGGCATGTGTGGCTCGATCTGGCCCGATTCGAATCCGTCTATCTCGTCTCGCTCGGCATCAACTACGTCGCGCTCTTTCTCTTCGTGACGATCATCGGCTGGCCGCCGATCGTCGCCCAGCTCCTCATCCTCGTCGTGACGACGCTCATCAGCTGGTTCGGCCACAAGTACTTCAGCTTCCGTCGCCCCGGCGCGGCCGCACCTCGAGGGGATGCCGAATGACTCCGCTCGTCTCGATCGTCGTCCCCGCCTATCGCAACGCCGCGTTCATCGAGGCGACGATGCGCTCGATCCTCGACCAGGACCACACCGAGCTCGAGGTCATCGTCGCCGACCACTCCTCCGACGACGGCACGCTCGACCGACTGCAGCCCTTCGCCTCCGACCCCCGCGTCACGATCGTCACGACGCCAGCGGGAGGCGGAGCTCCAGCGAACTGGCGTCGCGTCACCGAACTCGCGACGGGCGAGTACCTCAAGCTCGTGTGCGGCGACGACATCATCCGACCGCAGCTCGTATCCCGCCAGGTCGCGCGCCTCGAGGCGAACCCGCGGGCGACGATCGCCGCGAGCCGACGCGACATCATCGATGCCCGCGGCGGCGTCCTCATCTCGGGCCGCGGTCTCCCCGGGCTGAGCGGCACGGTGTCGGGACGCGAGGCGCTCCGCCGCACCGTCAGGTCCGGGACGAACATCTTCGGGGAGCCGGGGTGCGTCATGTTCCGGCGCGAGGCATTCATGGATGCCGGCGGCTGGGACGACCGCTGGCCGTACCTCATCGACGAGGCGAGCTACGCGCGCGTGCTCATGCTCGGCGAGCTCGAGGCGATCGACGCGTCGCTCGCGGCATTCCGCCTGAGCTCGGGCCAGTGGTCGGTCGCGCTCGCGCGGTCCCAGGCCGAGCAGGCGGTGGCGTTCCACCGCTCGCTCAGGGCCGAGCACCCCGATGTCGTGAGCGACGCGGATGTCGCGATCGGCAACGCGCGGGCGCGCACGATGGCGTTTGCGCGACGCGGCGCCTACCTGCTGTACGCGAAGCGTCTGCGGGCGGCAGAGTGAGGGACATGAATCGGGCGATGCGCTGGTCGCTGCGCACTGACGCGGGGCTCTACCTCGCCGTCGTGGCGCTCACGACCGCGCTCGCCTTCGTCGCGCTCGAGGCGTGGACGGCCGACTGGCAGGTGCCCTTCACGTACTGGGGTGACTCGCTCGCGGTCGCAGCGCACTTCAAGACGGCGCTCGAGACCGGCTGGTACGAATCGCAACCACTGCTCGGCGCGCCGTGGGGCCAGATCTATCACGACTTCCCGACGAGCGACAACGGCAACTTCCTCGCGGCGACGATCCTCGGCTGGCTGACCGGCTCGTGGGCGCTCGCGATGAACCTGTACTTCTTCATCGGCTTCCCGCTCGCCGCGCTCGCGATGGCGTGGTTCCTCCGCGTCGTCGGGGCCTCCCGATGGATGACGCTCGCGATCGCGCCGCTCTTCGCACTGCTGTCGTATCACTTCATGCGCGGCGAGTCCCACCTGTGGCTCGCCTCGTACTTCGTCGTGCCGCTCTCGCTCGTGCTCGTCATCCGTGTCGTGCGCGGCGAAGCGCTCTGGGGCTGGGGTACGCGGCGAGGCTGGCGCCGGATCTTCGGTCGCGGACTCCAGACTGCCGCGATCGTCGCGCTCACGGGCACGATGCAGAGCTATTACGCGCTCTTCTTCCTCATCTTCATCGCCGTGGCTGGCATCGTCGCGCTCGTGCGGGACGGCGCCTGGCGGCGCTTCTGGGGCGCCGCGCTCGCGGGCATGACGACGCTCGGCGTCATGCTCCTCAACATGCTGCCCGACACGATCTACTCGCTCCTGACCGGGGCGAATCCCACTGGGTTCGAGCGGGGCCACGCCGAGGCGGAGATCTGGGCGCTCAAGCTCTCGCAGCTCATCCTCCCCTGGCCCGGCCATCGCATCGGCCCGCTCGCGCAGCTCCGCCAGCTCTACGACGCCTCGTACCCGATCCCCTCGGAGCAGCCGGCGCTCGGGCTGATCGGCGCGATCGGCTTCCTGTGCCTCATCGGGATCGTCCTCTACGCGGCGATCGCCGGCCGTGCGACCTCCCGCCGCGGCGTTGCGACGCCGCGCCTGGCGATGCTCACGGCGCTCGGCGGCTTCTCGCTCGTCGCTCTGCTCTTCGCGATGGTCGGCGGCTTCTCGACACCGATCTCCTTCCTCACGACGAGCATTCGCGGGTGGAACCGCATGGTCGTCTTCATCGCAGCATTCGCCCTCGCCGGAGCCGCGCTCCTCCTCGACGCGTGGCTCGCCCGCATCGCCCGCCGCTCGGCGGAGCGCGGCGGACGCCCCGGACTCGTGTCCCGCGTGTGGGCCGCCGTCATCGCGGCGCTCGTCCTCATCGTCGGCTTCGTCGATCAGACCCCGGCAGGGCTCGGCGCTGGCTACGCCGCGACCGCCGAGCAGTTCCGCTCGGATGAATCGTTCTTCCGCGCGGTGCAGTCGCGACTCGCGCCGGGCGACTGGGTCCTCCAGCTCCCGCACCAGTCGTTCCCGGAGGACCAGAGCGCGACAGGAGTCTTCGGCTCCGACGTCGTCATCCCCTACCTCCACACGACCGAGATCGGCTGGTCCGGCGGCGGCATCAAGGGTCGCCCGCAGTCCGACTGGCCCGCGGTCCTCGAGCAGTACCCCGTCGAGTGGATCCCGAGCCTCGCCGCGACGGCAGGCGCATCCGGTGTCCTCATCGACACGACCGTGATCACGCCCTCCACCGCCGAGATCCCGCGGGCGCTCCGCGCCCAGGTGGGCGACCCGCTCGTGAGCGGCGACGGCCGCTACGAGTTCTGGTCGCTCGCGGACTACGAGCCTGCGTATGTCTTCGACGACACCGCGCGAGCCGCGATCCTCGACCCCGTCACGATCAACCCGCGCGCGACCTTCCAGCTGGGTTGGAGCGGCGCTGGATCGCCCCGAGCGACGGCGAAGCGACCGAACCTCTCGATCGACCTCATCAACGCGCGCGATGTCGCCGTCCCGGTGATGCTGACCCTCGACTTCGAGCTCGGCGCGAGCCTCCGGGGGACCGAGGTCACGATCGCGCTCACGGATGGCACGACCGCCACCGCCTCGGGTGCGGACGAGGTGGTCTGGGGCACGTGGGAGATCGTCGTCCCGCCGGGCACCTCGACGCTCGCGATCACGACCGCGACGAGCGACGGCGTGACGGTGCCAGAGGTCGCGCTCAGCCGATTCATCGCCCTCGCCCCCCTCGCACCGACGCCCGTGGTCGACTTCCACGAGGCCTCACTCGGATAGGCTCAGGGACCGTGAGCGGCACCGACGAGCACCTGCTGTCGATCGTCATCCCCGTGTACCGCGGCGAGGCCACGCTGCGCGCCGTCGTCGAGGAGCTCACGGCCTACGCCGAGCTCCACATCACCCCTGACGGCCACGGCTACCGCATCGGCGAGATCCTCCTCGTCCACGACGGCGGCCCCGACGGCTCCCCCGCCGTCATGCGCGAGCTCGCCGCGGAGCACGACATCGTCCGGCCCGTGTGGCTCAGCCGGAACTACGGGCAGCACGCCGCAACGCTCGCCGGCATGGCCTCGACGGGCGGCGACTGGATCGTCACGATGGACGAGGACGGCCAGCACGACCCCGCCGACCTCGCGGGCATGCTCGACACCGCGATGCGCGAGCAGGCCTCGCTCGTCTACGGCAAGCCGCTCAACGCGCCATCCCACGGTTTCTTCCGCAACACGACCTCGCGCGGAGCAAAGCGCGTCGTGCGCATGCTTACGGGCAACCGCTTCGCCGGCGACTTCCAGTCGTACCGCTTCATTCTCGGCTCGATCGGTCGCGGCGTCGCCGCCTACGCGGGAGCGGGCGTCTACCTCGATGTCGCGCTCGGCTGGGTCGCGCCAGCACCCGCGACCTCGCCCATCACACTCCGCGACGAGGGCGACCGCCGCAGCGGCTACACCACGCGCAAGCTCTTCGCCCACTTCCTGCGCATGGTCCTCACCTCGGGCACGCGGGGCCTCCGCTTCGTCACCTGGCTGGGGCTCCTGCTCGCCGTCGGCGGCATCGTGTGGGCGATCTGGATCATCATCGCCCAGTCGAGCGGCCTCGACTCCGGCCCGCCCGGCTGGGCCTCGACGATGGTCGTCATCATCTGCTCCGCTGGCGCGATCCTCGTCTCGCTCGGCATCATCGCCGAGTACCTCGGCACGGCGCTCGACATGTCGCTCGGCAAGCCGCCGTACCTCATCGTCCCCGACCCCGCGAACGGGCCGCTCGGGCGTCCCCCGTATGCCTCGCGCGGGAACTCGCACGGCACGGAGTCGGCCGAGCAGTGACGCTCCTGTGGATCGTCGGATCGAGCGGACTCCTCGGCTCGTCCGTCGCGTCCGCCGCCCGCACACGCCCCGACTGGCGCATCATCGAGGACCACGGCCTCGACTGGTCCCTCGACGCGACCGCACTCGGGGCTCAGGTCCGCGAGCGCACGGAGGCCCTCCTCCGCGCAGCAGGCGACGATCGCTGGGCGATCGTGTGGGCCGCGGGTGCCGTCGTCCCCGCGAGCACCGATGCGGAGGCCGAGGCTGAGCTCGCCGCCGCGAAATCCGCGTTCAGGGCGATCGCGGAGACGATTGTCGCGGCACCGCCCGGCACGGCAGGCCGCGGCGCGATCCTGCTCGCGAGCTCAGCGGGAGGCGTCTACGCCGGGAGTGCCGATCCGCCCTTCACCGAGACCACGGTGCCCGTCCCCACGTCGCCATACGGCGAGCTCAAGCTCGGGATGGAGCGGACGCTCGCGACCGTCGCGGGGACCGCGGGCATTCCGACCGTCATCGCGCGCATCGCCAACCTCTATGGCCCCGGCCAGGACCTCGGCAAGCAGCAGGGCCTCATCTCCCACCTCGCGAAGTCGCGCTACGGTCTCGCGACGACCTCGATCTACGTCCCGCTCGACACACTCCGCGACTACCTCCACGTCGACGACGCCGCAGCGATGGTCCTCGATGCCCTCGAGCTCGCGGCCGAGCGCGGCGGTGTGACGACGAAGATCCTGTGCTCGGGCGCCTCGGCGACGATCTCGACGCTCCTCAAGACGATCACGCACGTGACGCATGGCCGACCGCGCGTCGTGCTCGGCACCTCGGAGCTCGCCGCACGGCAGGCCACCGACCTGCGGCTCCGCTCCACGGTCTGGACGGAGCTCGATCGGCGCGAGTTCCGCGGACTCGCCGAGGGTGTCGCCTCGGCGGCGAACGGCGTCCTCGCGGCGGTCCAGGACGGTCGCGTCAGCTGATCTCCGCTGAATCGCGCTACCGGCCGAGGGCGGGGAGACGCAGGAGGTACTCGCCGTAACCCGACTTGAACTGGGCCTCGCCGAGTCGGCGGAGCTGCTCGTCATCGATCCAGCCGCTGCGCCACGCGACCTCCTCGATGCAGCCGATCTTCTCTCCCTGGCGATCCTCGATGACGCGGACGTACTCGCTCGCCTTCATCATCGACTCGAAGGTCCCCGTGTCGAGCCATGCCGTGCCGCGGTCGAGCACCGAGACCTTGAGCGTGCCGCGGCGGAGGTACTCGTCATTGACCGCCGTGATCTCGAGCTCACCGCGCGCCGAGGGCCGCACCCCCTTCGCGATCTCGACGACATCGCGGTCATAGAAGTACAGGCCGGGGACCGCATAGTGGCTGCGTGGCACGGCGGGCTTCTCCTCGATCGACACGACGTTGAAGTCCGCATCGAACTCGACGACCCCATACGCGCTCGGATCGGCGACGCGGTAGGCGAAGATGAGCGCGCCGCTGAAGTCCTCCGGCTGACGCAGCGAGCGGCCGAGACCGACACCGTGGAAGATGTTGTCGCCGAGGACGAGCGCGACGTCATCGCCGTCGATGAACTCTTCGCCGATGATGAATGCCTGCGCGAGCCCATCTGGGCTCTCCTGCGTCTCGTACGCGATCCGCATTCCGAGATCAGAGCCGTCCCCGAGCAGGCGCTCGAAGGCATCGCGGTCCTGCGGGGTCGTGATGACGAGGACCTCGCGAATGCCCGCAAGCATGAGCGTCGAGAGCGGGTAGTAGATCATCGGCTTGTCGTACACCGGCATGAGCTGCTTGGAGATGCCGCGCGTGATCGGGTGCAGCCTCGTGCCGGTGCCTCCCGCGAGGACGATGCCCTTCATCTGGCTCCTCCCTGATCGCCGCCCGGATACGCCGCGACGCGCCCTGCCGCGATCGCCTCGGCGAGCGTCGGCGCGCCCGCGTCGCGATCGGAGACGATGAGCTCAGCCCGCGGCAGCGGAAACTCGAGTCCGATCGCGGGATCGAATGGGCTCACGCCGAACTCTGCGCTCGGGTCGTAGACCTCGGAGCACAGGTAGCTCACGGCGGTGTCGTCCTCAAGCGCGATGAAGGCGTGGCCGACCCCAGCCGGGACGTAGACGGCGCGGCGCGTGCCCGGCTCGAGCTCGACGCTGTCCCACTGGCCGTACGTGGGAGAGCCAGGCCGGATGTCGACGACGTAGTCGATGATGCGCCCCGCGGCAGCCGTCACGTACTTGATCTGTCCGGGGTCGGCGATCGAGTAGTGGATGCCGCGGACGACACCGCGCGCGGAGACGGAGAGGTTCGTCTGCTTCCACTCCGGCACCGTGCCGATGGCATCGCGGAGCGCCTCGAAGCGGTAGGCCTCGAGGAACTCGCCGCGAGCGTCGCGGTGGACGACCGGCGTGAACTCGAAGGCGCCGGCGACGCGCAGCTGGCGGAACTCCACGGGGCGAGTCTACCGAGGCGACTACCCTGGATCCGTGCGAGTGCTCGTGACCGGCGGGGCCGGATTCATCGGTTCGAACTTTGTCCGCAGGACGCTCGAGGATGCCTACCCGGGCCTCGAGGGCGCCGAGGTCATCGTCTACGACGCCCTCACCTACGCGGGCAACCTCGCGAACCTCGCACCCGTGGCGGAAAGCCCGCGCTACTCCTTCGTCCACGGCGACATCCGCGATGAGCAGCTCCTCGACGATGTCCTGCCGGGGATCGACACGATCGTGCACTTCGCCGCCGAGTCGCACGTCGACCGCTCCGTTCGCGGAGCGGGCGCATTCGTGGAGACGAATGTCGTGGGCACCCAGCGCCTCCTCGACGCCGCGCTCAGGGCGCGCGTGGGGCGGTTCGTCCACGTCTCGACCGACGAGGTCTACGGCTCCATCGCCGAGGGCTCCTGGGATGAGGACGAGCCACTCCTCCCCAACTCGCCGTACTCCGCGAGCAAGGCAGGCAGCGACCTCCTCGTCCGCTCCTTCTACCGGACGCACGGGATGAATGTCTCGACGACCCGCTGCTCCAACAACTACGGCCCGTACCACTTCCCCGAGAAGCTCATCCCGCTCTTCGTCACGAACCTCATCGACGGACTCCACGTCCCGCTCTACGGCACGGGTGAGAACGTCCGCGACTGGCTCCACGTCGACGACCACACGCGCGGCATCGCGATGGTCGTGACGCGCGGTCGCGCCGGCGAGATCTACAACATCGGCGGCGGCACCGAGCTCTCCAACCGCGAGCTCACGGGCATGCTCCTCGAGGCGACGGGCCGCGACTGGTCCTACGTCGACCACGTCGAGGACCGCCTCGGCCACGACCTGCGCTACTCGGTCTCGATCGACAAGATCCGCGCCGAGCTCGGCTACGAGCCGCAGGTCGACTTCGCCTCGGGTCTCGCCTCGGTCGTCGAGTGGTACCGAGAGCACCGCGACTGGTGGGAGCCGCTGAAGGCCAGGGCGGCTCTGTGACCGCTGTCGCCGTCGTCGGCGCGGGCGGGATGCTCGGTCACGACCTCATGGTCGCGATCCCCGGCGCGCGCGGCTTCGTGCACGCCGAGCTCGACATCAGGGACGCCGAGGCAGTCGAGTCGGCCCTCGGCGATTTCGACGTCATCATCAACGCGGTCGCATACAACCGCGTCGATGATGCCGAGAGCGACACCGAGACGGCGATGGCGGTGAATGCCTCGGGCCCCGAGCACCTCGCCCGCACGGCTGCGCGCTCAGGCGCGAAGCTCATCCACGTGTCGACCGACTACGTCTTCGACGGGTCCGCGACCAAGCCCTACCGCGAGGATGCCCCGCGTCACCCGATGTCCGCCTACGGACGCTCGAAGGCCGAAGGCGAGGTCCGCGCACTCGCAGCGAATCCGGGCGGTACGGCGATCGTCCGCACCGCATGGCTCTACGGCGAGCATGGCGGCTCGTTCCCGCGGACGATGCTCCGGCTCGCACGCGAGCGCGACACCGTCTCGGTCGTCACCGATCAGATCGGGCAGCCGACCTGGACCGTCGACCTCGCGCGGCAGATCGCCGCGCTCATCGAGAAGGGCGCACCGGCTGGCATCTACCACGGCACGGCGAGCGGCGAGACCTCGTGGTACGGCTTCGCCCGCGAGGTGTACCAGCTCGCGGGGCTCGATCCGGAGCGGGTCCAGCCGACGGATTCCACGGCATTCGTCCGACCGGCTCCCCGGCCCGCGTACTCGGTCCTCGGCCACGGCGCGTGGGACGCGATCGGGATCGCTCCGCAGCGGGACTGGCGCGCACAGATCGCCGAGGCCATGGCGCTCGGTATCCTCGATCGGTGACCGACAGTCGAGGAGCTGACCGTCTCGGTGTCGTCCCCGAGACGCGCGAGGCGCGCGCGACGCCGGGCTCGCAGCGCCCGCTCGTCGCCTTCGACGCGACGGCGATCCCGAACGACCGCAGCGGCGTGGGTCGGTACGTCGAGGAGGTGCTTCGCGCGCTCGACGCGTCCGGGCATCCCGTGACGATCATCTGCCAGGAGTCCGATCTCGAGCGCTTCTCGCGGCTGTGCCCGGATTCCCCCGTCATCGGCGTCCCGGGCATCGCGGGGCGGCTCAAGCGCCTCGTGTGGGAGCAGCTGGGGCTATCGCGTCGCGCGCGAAAGGCGGGCGCTCGGCTCATCCACTCGCCCCACTACACCGTGCCGCTCTTCACGCGACGCCGCAGGGTCGTGACGTTTCACGACGCGACGTTCTTCAGCCAGCCGGAGGCGCACACGCGGTTCAAGCGCGTGTTCTTCCCCGCGTGGATCCGCACCTCGCGCCGCGTGGCCGATCGCGTGCTCGTCGTCTCTGCTGCGACCGCGAGCGAGCTCGACCGGTACGTCCGCCCACTGCCCGACCATCCGTACACGGTCGTGCGACTCGGCGTCGACCACAACCGCTTCCGTCCGAGCGAGCCAGCGGTCATCGAGGAGATGCGGCAGCGCGTCGGCCTGCCAGAGCGCTGGATCGCCTTCCTCGGCACGATCGAGCCGCGCAAGAACGTGCCCGCCCTCATCGATGCCTACGCCGCGAGCGCGAAGCGCTGGCGCGGCGACCCCGCCGAGTTCCCGGCGCTCGCGCTCGCGGGTGCCGACGGCTGGGACGTCGACATCGCGCCGAACATCGCGCGCGTCGCGTCGCCGGGCCGCGTCATCCGGCTCGGCTACCTCGACCTCGACGACCTCGCGCCCTACCTCGGCGGATCGCAGTTCGTCGTATACCCGAGCCTCGCAGAGGGGTTCGGCCTCCCGGTGATCGAGGCGATGGCGTGCGGCGCGGCCGTGCTCACGACGCCTCGCCTCTCGATCCCCGAGGTCGCGGGCGACGCCGCCCACTACACCGAGCCTGATGCGGAATCCATCTCCTGGGCGATCGACACGCTCCTCGCCGACGCGGAGCTCCGCGCCGACCTCGGCCAGCGCGGACTCGCTCGGGCCGCAGGGTTCACGTGGGCCGCGTGCGCCGATGGCCACCGCGAGGTGTGGGAGGCCGTCCTGAGGGAGCACCCGTGAGTGGCGAGGTGCCGCCGAGCGCGGCCGCGGGGCAGCCCGCGACGCCCCGGCCGCGCGTCGCGGTCCTCCTCGCGACCTACAACGGCATGCCGTACCTGCCGGAGCAGGTGGAGTCGATCCTCGCGCAGGACGGCGTGGACGTCCGCATCATCGTGAGCGACGACGGGTCGCGGGATGGCAGCTACGAATGGCTCGTCGAGCGCGCCACCGCTGACCCCCGCATCGTGCTCCTCCCCCGCATCGCGCCGAGCGGCGGCTCCGCGGCGAACTTCTACCGGCTCGTGCGCGACGCCCGTCTCGATGACGGGGAGCTCGCGGCATTCGCCGACCAGGACGACGTGTGGCTCCCCCACAAGCTCCGCACCCAGCTGGGCCTCATGGCCGCGACGGGTGCGGATGCCGTCTCTGGCAATGTCACGGCCTTCTGGCCCGATGGCCGCGAGCGCCTGCTGAAGAAGGACTACCCGCAGCGCCGATTCGACTACCTCACCCAGTCGCCGGGCCCTGGGTGCACCTTCCTCATGACGCCGCGCTTCCTCGAGCTGTCGCGCGAGGTGCTCGCGACCGTGCCGACCGCGAAGGACGCGACATTCCACGATTCCCTCCTCTATGCCATCGGGCGGGCGCGCGGCTGGACCTGGCATATCGGCAGCGAGCCGCTCGTCCGCTACCGCCAGCACGGCGGCAACGTCATGGGGGCGAATGCCGGTGCTGCCGGGGCACGCGCGCGTCTCGGTCTCATGTCGTCGCGCTGGCACCGTGAGCAGGCCGTCATCCATGCGCAGGCGGGCATCCCGGTCGCGCCTGAGGCGACCCGGATCGAGCTCGAGCGCATGATCGACCTCCTCGTGGGTGGGGGCCTCCGCCGGCGTCTCGCGCTCGCTCGGCTCGCAGGCCAGCTCCGCCGACGCCCACGGGATCGCGCGATCATCTGGGCGCTCATCGTGACCGGGGTGTGGTGACGTGGCGCTCCGGCTCCGAGTCGTCGTCGACCAGCTGCTTTCGCCCGTGCCCGGCGGGATCGGCCGCTACGCCGCGGAGCTGACGCGCGAGATCATCCAGACGGCACCAGAGTCCGCGATCGTGACGGGCGTCGTGTCCAAGGCCGCTGAGCCAGCGCTCGCGCGGGTGCGAGAGACCCTGCCAGGTCTCGCCGACATCGAGGTGATCCCGCTCGGACGGCGGGAGCTCTCCCTCGCGTGGCAGTTCGGCGCGCTCGCCTCGATTCCCGCAGGCACCTCGACGCACACGACGAGCCTCCTCGCACCGCTCGCGCGGCACAGCGACCATGCGGGCGTCGCGGTGACGATCCACGACGCCGTCCCGTGGACGCACCCGGAGACCCTCACTCGGCGCGGTGCCCGGTGGCATCGCGCGATGGCCGAGCGAGCCCGACGATTCGCGGACGCGATCGTCGTCCCGACCGCCGCCGCGGCCGCCGAGCTCGCGGACTTCGTCGACTTCGGCGACCGCGTGCGCATCATCGGCGGGGCGCCGTCGTCGAGCCTCGCCGTGCCCTCCGATGCCGACGAGCGCGCCGCGCGCCTCGGCCTCCCGGAGCGCTATGTGCTCGCCGTCGGCACGCTCGAGCCGCGCAAGGGCCTCGACGCGCTCATCGCGGCGATGGCCGATCCCGCCGCGCCGCAGATGCCGCTCGTGATCGCGGGGCCGGATGGCTGGGGCGGGGTGAATGTCGCGAGCCTCGCCGCGAGCGCGGGTCTCGCCGCCGATCGGGTCACGACCCTCGGCCGCGTGAGCGACGAGGACCTCGCTGTCGCCTACGACCGGGCGACGGTCTTCGCGTTCCCCTCCCGCGCTGAGGGCTACGGCCTGCCCGTGATCGAAGCCATGAAGCTCGGCACGCCCGTCGTCCACTCCGATGCCCCTGCGGTCGTCGAGGTCGCGGGTGGCGCTGGGCAGATCGTGCCGCTCAGCCCAGCCGAGAGCTACCCCGAGCGTCTCGCGACCGCGCTCCGCGCGGTGACGGATGACGCGGTCGCGGCTGCAGCACTGACCGCGCGCGGGCGGGAGCGGGCCGAGGCGTTCTCGTGGCGGAGGAGCGCCGAGGCCGTGTGGGCGCTGCACACCGCGCTCGCACCCTGAAGCGCGGCTGAATCGATCGAGGCAGCGCTGAGCAGCCCTAGGCCGACTACTCCGACTCGGGCGATTCCGTCGGATCGGGCGTCGGCTGGACCATGTTCTCGCGGACGAGCTGACTGATGTATGCGTAGTCGGGGTACTCGGGGTCGACATTCGGCGGGGTCATCTCGACCGAGACCACCTGCTCATCGCGCGCCTTGACCGCGAGCTCGAGGAAGGTGCCGATCATGCCCTGCGGGACGTCCGTCGTGAGCGTCTCCGCACCGGCCGCTGCGACGTCCTGGAACTTCGAGAGCACCGTCGCCGGCTCGAACTGCCGCAGGATCGCCTCCTGCACCTCTCGCTGGCGCATCATCCGGTCGTAGTCGCTCGTCGTGTACCGCGAGCGGGCGTACCAGACGGCGGTGTAGCCATCCATGACCTGGATGCCGGGCTCGATCCACTTCTCCACGAGGATCATCTCGCCCGTCTCCTCGTCGGGGACGCCCTGGACCGGGAGGCGATCGCGGACATTGATCGTCACGCCGCCGAGCGCATCGACGACATTGATGAAGCCCTGCATGTCGACGAGGACGAAGTACTGGATCTGGAGCCCGAGCGCGCCCTCCGCGGCATCCCGCATCGCCTCGATGCCGGGGGATGAGCCCTTCTCCCCCGCCTCCGGGTAGAGGTCCGGGTGGAAGAGCTCGACCTCCGTATAGATCGAGTTGAGCTGGCACGGGTCGACATCGCAGCCGCTCGCGCCATACCCGTCGGGGTAGAGCGCATGCATCGGGCTGTCCTTGGGGAACGGCACGTACGACAGGTCGCGCGGCAGGCCGAAGATCGTGATCTGCCCCGTCTCGGCATTCAGCGCGACGACGGAGATCGAGTCGGGACGAAGCCCATCGCGGTCAGGCCCGGAGTCGGCGCCGAGCAGGAGGAAGTTGTAGTAGCCGTCGACCGGCGGCTCGATCTCCGTCCCCGCGAAGACCTCATCGACGACGCCGCGCGTCGCGCCGGCCGTCGTGAACGCGAATGCCCCGCCAGAGCCGATGAGGACGATGAGGACCGCCATCGAGCCGGCGACCGCCGCCTTGACGCCGTGGCTGAGGTTCACGAGGCGCGTGAGGCGCACCGAGTCGAGGATGAGCACGATCCACAGGACGACGTACACGACGATGAGGATCTGCAGGAGCACGAGCACGATCGAGTTCGTCGCAAAGGTCGCGTAGCCGCTCGGCGATGCGATGAGGAAGATCACGTTGATGATGACGAGGAGCCAGCCGACGAGGGTCGCGCCGAGGCCGATGCGGCCGAGTCGGCGATTGCCCGCGAGCGCCTGCGCCGAGCCCGGGAGGAGCACACCGAGGATGACCAGCCACGCCGCGCGGCGATTCATCGCGCGCGTGTCCTTCACGTCGGGGTAGCGCAGCGGGAGCGCACGAGCCTCGGCGACCGACGGCGGCGTCTCGCGGTCGAAGCGCCCGCTCATGAGCAGCCGCCCGCCCGGGTGAGGACCGGTCGGGGCTCGGTCGAGGCATTCATCGTGGGAGAGCTCGGTCCTTCTCGATGACCATCTCCGCGAGGGAGGCGGCATAGTCCACGAGGCGCTGCGCGAGGCCCGCATCGCTCGTCGAGAGGATGCGCGCCGCGAGCAGGCCGGCGTTGCGCGCGCCGCCGATCGCGACGGTCGCGACGGGGATGCCGGCCGGCATCTGCACGATCGAGAGGAGCGAGTCGAGGCCATCGAGCGTCGTGAGCGGCACCGGGACGCCGATCACGGGGAGGGTCGTCACCGAGGCGAGCATGCCGGGCAGATGTGCGGCACCGCCAGCGCCCGCGATGATGACGCGGATGCCGCGACCGGCCGCCTCCTTGCCGTACGCGATCATGCGCTCGGGCGTGCGGTGCGCGGAGACGACGTGCGCCTCGTACGGGATGTCGAACTCGGCGAGCGCCTCGACGGCAGCCGACATCACGCTCCAATCGGAGTCGGAACCCATCACGACACCCACGAGCGCGTCACTCACGTCGGGCATGCTACGGAATGCCCCGCGCCGGAACCTGAAGGCGCGCGGCTGGGTGCGGATTCCGCCGCTCAGTCGAATGCCGCGGCGGCCGCTCGCGCCGTGTACGCGACGTCGTCGAGCTCGGCGCCGTACGACGTCACGTGCCCGATCTTGCGGCCGGGACGCGGTGCCTTGCCGTAGAGGTGGACGGCGGCCGTCGGGTGCTGCTGCATCGCGGTGGAGCGGGCCCGGTCGAGGTCGCCGTCGGCTGGCCCGCCGAGGATGTTGACCATGACGGTCCAGGAGTCGCGGAGCTCGGGCGAGCCGAGCGGCAGGTCGAGGACCGCGAGGAGGTGCTGCTCGAACTGCGAGGTCACGGCGCCCTCGATCGACCAGTGGCCGGAGTTGTGGGGGCGCATCGCGAGCTCATTGACGAGGATGCGCTCGTCGTCGGTCTCGAAGAGCTCGACCGCGAGGATGCCCGTCACCCCGAGCTCCTCCGCGATCGTCGTCGCGATGCGCGCGGAGGTCTGAGCGATCCGACCGGCGCGCGGCGCGGGCGCGATGACCTCGGCGCAGACGCCGTCGCGCTGCGTCGACTCGACGAGCGGGTAGACGGCGAGCTGACCCGATGGACGGCGCGCGACGGACTGCGCGAGCTCGCGGACGAAGCCGACGCGCTCCTCGAGCAGGATCGGTCCGAGCTCGAGCCAGTCGGCGACCTCCGCAGCCGCGCGAATGACCCGCACGCCCTTGCCGTCGTAGCCGCCGCGTGGGGTCTTCGCGACCGCGACACCGCCGTGGTCCGCGAGGAATGCCTCGACGTCCGTCGCAGCGACCGCCTCGGCCCAGTCCGGGACAGGGATACCGATCTCGGTGAGCCGCCTCCGCATGTGGAGCTTGTCCTGGGCCACCGCGAGCGCCGCTGGGCCAGGGTGGACGGCGGCACCTGACTCGACGAGGCGCGCGAGCACCTCCTGCGGCACGTGCTCGTGGTCGAAGGTCACGACGTCGACGTCGCGCGCGAAGGCGAGGACCGTGTCGGCATCGCGGTAGTCGCCGACCATCGTCGCGGCGATCGCGGCGGATGAGCCCTCGGTCTCGGCGAGGACCCTGATCTCGATGCCGAGCTCGATGGCCGCCGGGACCATCATCCGAGCGAGCTGTCCACCACCGATGACGCCGACGCGCATTCCGACCTCCTTGGGGCGCGGGGGTGCGCCGGCTGTCCATTCTCGCGCACTCACGGCCCGGGTTTTCCCCTGAGTCCTCACCGAGATTTCGTCCCGGATGGCGGGGATAGTATGCGTGTCTCGGTCAGCCCCCTGGCCGTCTCCCATGCTTCGATCAGGAGTCACGTGCGCGCACTGTTCGGTCAACTCGCTCGCTTCGGCGTCGTCGGCCTCGGCGGGTTCGTCATCGACATCGGCGTCTTCAATCTCCTGATCTTCACGGTCTTCTCCGCAGACCGGATCCACGAGGGACCGATCTACGCGAAGATCATCTCGACCGCGCTCGCGATCATCTTCAACTGGCTCGGCAACCGCTACTGGACCTTCGGGAACACGCGTCGCTCACAGGTGCTCCGCGAGGGCATCGAGTTCATCGCCGTGAGCATCGCGGGCTCCCTCATCGCGCTCCTGTGCCTGTGGGTCTCGCACTACCTGCTCGGCTTCACCTCGCAGCTCGCCGACAACGTGTCGTCGAATGTCGTGGGCCTCGCCCTCGGGACCGCGTTCCGCTTCATCTTCTACCGCTACTGGGTGTTCCACCCGGAGCGGAGCGCTGCGGTCGTCGAGACTGCCCCCGCCCGGATCGCCACGACGGAGGCGAGGGAGGACCGCACCGTCGTCGTGATGCCGACGTACAACGAGGCCGACAACATCGAGACCGCGGTGGCCGCGGTGCGCGGCTCCCTTCCCGCCGCTCGCGTCCTCATCGTCGATGACGCGAGCCCCGACGGGACGGGCGAGATCGCCGATCGCCTCGCGGCCGCCGACCCGCACATCTCCGTCCTCCACCGCACGAGCAAGAACGGGCTCGGACGCGCCTACCTCGACGGCTTCGCGACCGCGATCGCGAGCGGCGCCGAGGTGCTCGTCGAGATGGACGCTGACGGCTCCCACCCTGCCTCGGTCCTTCCGACCATGATCGAGCGGCTGCGCGCGGACCGATCGACCGGACTGGTCATCGGTTCGCGCTGGGTCGCCGGCGGCGGGGCTGTGGGGTGGCCCTGGCATCGCCGCGCGATCTCCATCATGGGCAACCTCTACGCGCGATTCATGCTCTCGCTCGACGTCCGCGACATGACGGCGGGCTACCGCGCGTACCGCGCCGAGGTGATCGAGGAGGTCGGCCAGGATGTCGCGAGCCGCGGCTACGCATTCCAGGTCGATATGACGCGTCGCACCGCCGACGCGAGATGGGGCATCGCCGAGGTGCCGATCACCTTCATCGATCGCGTCGCGGGCCAGTCCAAGATGAGCACCGGCATCGTCATCGAGGCCATGCGCCTCGTGACGGTGTGGGGCATCAAGCGATTCTTCTCCCCGCCCGCCGCACCCGTCGCGCACACCGCGGAGTCTCGTCAGACCTCGGTGTGACCCCGGAGCCGTCGACTGCCGGCCGAGCGAGCGGTCAGCGGTCGACCTGGGACGAGCGCTGCTCAGCGATCGACGCCGACATCGCCAGACTGTGCGCGACGCTGCGCCGACTCAGCACGCTGCGCCTCCGCGAGATCCGTCAGCGCCGCCTGGACGAGAAGTGGTGAGCGGACATCCTTGATGACCGCGGTGCGGCCGCTGCCGAGCTCGAGGACGACGTCGCCGCTGCCACCAAGGATCTGCCACGGTGAGCGCCGCACACCGATCTCGATGATGCGGGCGTGCAGGACCTCGCGACGGTTGCGGATCACGAGCCCGTCGCGCATGACGGTGCGCCTCGTCGTCACGGTGTAGCGACGGGAGAGCCACGCCCACAGGGGCAGGACGAACGCGAGGAGCACGATGACGAGACCGCCGACGCCCACGCCGATGCGCTGCCATTCCTCTGGCATCTGGAAGACGAAGTAGCTCGTCGCCGCGGTCGCCGCGATGAAGACGATGCTCGGGATGATGAGGACGCCCGAATTCGACCTGAGCTCGGCGACCACCGTCTCGGGCTCACGATCGGACGGGACCACATCTCATTGATACCGCAGGTGGGTCACGTCGCCCGCGAGGATCGCGGTGCTCGTCCGAGACTGCTCCACCCCCAGTTCGAGCGCGCCATCAGCGCGAATGCCGGTGGCCCTGCCCTCGAGAAGGCTCCCGTCGGGCAGTTCGACGCGCACATCGCGCCCGATCGTCCCGCAGTGCTCGTGCAGCTCGGCGAGGAGTCCAGCGCGCTCGAGGTCGCCGCCAGCCGCCTCGAACCTCGCGACGAGCCTGCCGAGCTCGCGCAGGAGGTCCGCGAGGACGGCGTCGGCGAGCGCCGCCGGATCGCGCCCCGCCGTCTCCTCCCCACGCTCGATCGCGATCGACGTGGCAGTCGGCACGGGGAGGTCTGTGGCGCTCATGGCGGTGTTGATGCCGATGCCGAGCACGACGCCGTGCGCTTCCGGGACGATCTCCGCGAGGACGCCCACGATCTTGCGACCGGCGACGAGAACGTCGTTCGGCCACTTGACCGCGACGTCGCGCCCTGGCAGCTGGGCGGCGACCGCATGTCTCGCCGCGAGCCCACCGAGGAGCGTGATGGGTCCCCACCGCTCCATGTCGGCGCGCGGCGCGAGCCATACCGAGACGGCGAGCGAGGCGCCTGGCGGCGCGGTCCACGTGCGCCCGAGTCGCCCCCTCCCCGCCCGCTGGTCGAGCGTCGCGATCGCGGCGAGCGGTGGGAGCTGCTCGGCACGCGCGAGCGCCGCCAGCTCCGTATTCGTCGAGGTGGCCGACCCGAGGACGAGGAGTCGCGGCGACTCTGCACTGGCGATCGGGAAGCCCTCGGCGGATATGCCGGGATCGGAATGTCGCTCGCTCGCCATCCCGCCACGATAGTCAGGACCATCGCGCGTCGCCGCCGAGGCCTTGGCGCTCATCGACATGAGGCGCCCCGGGATCGCGGATAGGGTGTGAGCCATGACGGACGCCCCGGACTTGTCGACCACTGCCGGTCGCATCGCGGACCTGAAGGCTCGATACCACGAGGCCGTCACCGCGAGCGGCGAAGCAGCCATCTCCAAGCAGCACGCGAAGGGCAAGGGGACTGCGCGCGAGCGCATCGCCGCGCTCCTCGACCACGGCTCCTTCGTCGAGTTCGACGAGTTCGTCCGTCACCGCACGACGGCATTCGGCATGGACAAGTCGCGCCCATACGGCGACGCGGTCGTCACGGGCGTCGGCACCATCCACGGCCGACAGGTCGCGGTGTACGCGCAGGACTTCACCGTCTTCGGCGGCTCGCTCGGCGAGGTCGCTGGCGACAAGATCGTGAAGATCATGGATCACGCGCTCAAAGTCGGCGTGCCGATCATCGGACTCCTCGACTCCGGGGGCGCCCGCATCCAGGAGGGTGTCGTCGCGCTCGGCAAGTACGGCGAGATCTTCCGCCGCAACACCGCAGCCTCGGGCGTCATCCCGCAGATCTCGGTCATCATGGGCCCCGCGGCCGGTGGCGCGGTCTACTCGCCCGCCCTCACCGACTTCGTGATCATGGTCGACAAGACCTCGCAGATGTTCGTGACCGGGCCCGATGTCATCAAGACCGTCACCGGCGAGGACGTCGGCATGGAGGAGCTCGGCGGCGCGCTCACGCACAACAAGGTGTCCGGCGTCGCGCACTACCTCGCCGCGGACGAGACCGATGCCCTCGACTACGTGCGCGCGCTCATCGCCTTCCTCCCGGACAACAACCTCGCTGAGTCGCCCGTCTACGCCTCGAGCTCTGACCTCGAGATCACCGACGCGGACCAGCGCCTCAACACGATCATCCCCGACTCGCCGAATCAGCCATACGACATGCTCACCGTCATCGAGCACATCGTCGACGGCGGTGACTTCCTCGAGGTCCAGCCGCTTTTCGCACCGAATGTCGTCGTCGGATTCGGTCGCATCGAGGGCAGGACCGTCGGCATCATCGCCAACCAGCCGAATGTCATGGCTGGCACGCTCAATATCGACGCCGGTGAGAAGGCGGCTCGCTTCCTGCGGTTCTGCGACGCATTCTCGATCCCGATCGTGACGCTCGTCGACACCCCCGGCTACCTGCCGGGCACCGACCAGGAATGGACGGGCGTCATCCGCCGCGGCGCGAAGCTCCTCTACGCCTATGCCGAGGCGACCGTCCCGCTCGTCACGGTCATCACGCGCAAGGCATACGGCGGCGCGTACATCGTCATGGGCTCCAAGCAGATGGGCGCAGACCTCAACTACGCGTGGCCCACCTCCGAGATCGCCGTCATGGGCGGCCAGGGCGCGGTGAACATCCTGTATCGCGGTGAGCTGCGCAAGGCTGAGGCCGAGGGCGATGACGTCGCCGCGGTGCGCACCAAGCTCGCGAACGAGTACACGTACAACGTCGCCTCGCCCTTCCTCGCCGCAGAGCGCGGCGAGCTCGACGGCATCATCGAGCCGGCCGCTACGCGCGTCGTCGTGACCAAGGCGCTCCGCGCGCTCGCGACGAAGCGCGCCTCGCTCCCGCCGAAGAAGCACGGGAACATCCCGCTGTGACCGAGGAGCTCGACCTCCGCATCCTCACTCCGGGACTCTCGGAAGAGGAGATCGCCGCCGTCACGAGCGTGGTCGCCGCGATGGTCGATGAGCAGCGCGCGCAGGCTGAGCAGTCGGCGGTCGCGGTCCCTCGGTGGCAGCGCTCGATGGGCAGGCTCGTCGAGCCGTCACTCGTCGGCCGGGAATGGCGCTCGCCGCTCAGGTAGCCCTCGGGCGATGCTGAGGATTTCGGTGCAAATGCGACAAATCGCGAGGATTCTCACCGGATGCCCATGAGATCTTTTCACTATTGACCGGTCAGACAGATTACGATTGACTCAGCCGATAGGCGCTTCAGCAGAGAAGCATCCATAGCCGCTCGCTTCGGCGGCCGGCGTGGGGGCGGTTCAGGACGATATTCGGGTTGTCGCTCTGAATCGAACTTCGGGGCGGGCGAGGGGTTCTCCTTCGCCCGCCTCTCCCATTTCGCGGGATGCTCGGAATCACCGCGCGCACTCCCCGCGTCGCGCCCGTCCGCGCCGCGCCCGCCCGCGTCGCCGCGCGCGATCAAGCTCAGACCTTGACGAAGGTCGCGATCGACTCCACATGGTGCGTGTGCGGGAAGAGGTCGAAGGCGCGCAGGCGCGCGAGCTCGTAGCCGCCGGCGAGGATCGTCTTCGTGTCGCGCGCGAGCGCCACGGGATCGCACGCGACGTAGACGAGCTGCGCGGCGCCGAGGCGCGTCAGAGTCGTCGCGACCTCGCCGCCCGCACCGGAGCGCGGCGGGTCGAGGACGATCGTCGCGCCCTCGAAGCGCGCTCCGCTGCGCTCGGCATCGCGCAGCCACCGGTCGACGCGAGCATGCTCGGCAGTCGCGTGCCGGAGTTCCGCGAGGTTGTCCGAGGCGTGCTCCGAGGCGCGGGCGTCCGATTCGACAGTCGTGACACGCGTGGCCTCGCCTCCGACGGATGTGAGCGCGGAGGCGAGGAGGCCGACCCCGCCGTAGAGGTCGAGGTTGTTGGCATTCGGGTCGAATACCTCCGCGACGATCGCCTCGCGCGTCGCGGCATGCAGGACTTCGGCCGCGGAGTGGTGCACCTGCCAGAATCCCGTGTCGTCCACCCGGAACTCACGCCCGCCGGCGCGCTCGGACATGACCGACGGCTTCTGCTCGCCGATCACGAGACGAAGCCCGGAGGAGGTCGCGATGACGTCGATGCGCTCCTCACCCGCGAACCGCTCCTCGAGCACCCCCGCGATGGCGGCGTCCGCGAGGGGAAGATCGGTGACCTCGACGACGCGGTGGCTCCGCGCGGCGTATGGGCCCGGTGTGCCTGCCGGATCGACGTGGAGGCTCACGCGCGTGCGCCAGCGGAGGCCACCAGCCTCATCGTCGCCTGGGACCGCCTCGACTGCGACGTCCCGCTCGACGCCCGCGAAGCGCCGAAGCGCGTCGACGAGGACCTCGCGCTTGAGCTCGCGCTGCCGCCCGAGCGCGATGTGCCCGAACTCCGCGCCCCCTGCGCGATGGGCGGGATCGCGCTCGATCGAGGCCTCTGACCACACGTGCGGGACGCGATCAGCACTCGGCTCGAGGACCTCGAGCGCGACGGCGCGGGCGAAGGACTTCTTGTCCTCCGTCACGCGGGCGAGGACTCGCTCCCCCGGCAGGGTGTCCGCGACGAACACGACCTTGCCGTCGTGTCTCGCGACCGAGACCCCTCCATGTGCGATGCCGGTGATGTCGAGTGCGATTTCCACCCAGACAGCGTAGGCGCGAGACATATGATCAGCCCGTGCCCCTCACGCTCGCCTCCACGTCGCCGTCGCGACTCCAGCTGCTCCGCATGGCGGGCATCGATCCGATCGTGATCGCGCCCGAGGTCGATGAGGAGGCCGTGGCTGAGGCCGCCGGCGAGCTCTCCCCCGGCGACTACGTCCAGCTCCTCGCGACGAGCAAGGCGCGGGCGGTCGCAGCAAAGGAGGGCATCGGCACGACGCTCGTGCTCGGCTGCGACTCGGCATTCGAGTTCGACGGCGATGTCTACGGCAAGCCGGGTACGCCCGATGTGGCGCTCGAGCGCTGGCTCCACATGCGCGGGCGCGCAGGCGTCCTCCACACCGGCCACTGCCTCATCGATCCCGCGACGGGCATGCAGGCGACGCGCGTCGTGTCGACCGAGGTCGAGTTCGCCGAGGTGACCGAGGCGGAGGTGCAGTGGTACGTGTCGACCGGCGAGCCGCTGAATGTCGCGGGCGCCTTCACCCTCGAGGGGCTCGCCGCGCCATTCATCACGCGGGTGGTGGGCGATCCGCACGCCGTCGTCGGACTCTCGCTCGCGACGCTCCGCGAGCTCGCCATCGAGCTCGGATCACGCTGGTCCGCGCTCATCGCGAAGTAGCCCGCGCCCAGCCCCGCGGCGTGTCTGGTGCGGTTTTCAGGGTCTCGACCCGCCACACGCCGAAAACCGCACCAGACAGGCGCGTCATGCCGGGACCGGAGCACGAGATGCGCGGTGGGATAGCTACAGGCCTCACTCGGGGGATTTGTGCATGGCCTCCAAGATCGGCGGCTGGTGCGTTTATAGGCTGGAGCCCTTATGGCTCGCATCACGAAAGTGCTCATCGCGAACCGCGGCGAGATCGCCGTCAGGGTGATCCGAGCAGCACGAGACTCCGGCATCTCCACGGTCGCGGTGTACGCGGATCAGGACCGCGACGCTCGTCACGTCAAGCTCGCAGACGAGGCCTATGCGCTCGACGGCACGACGAGCGCGGAGACGTACCTCGTCGTCGACAAGATCCTCGCGATCGCCCGCCGATCCGGCGCTGACGCGATCCACCCCGGCTACGGCTTCCTCGCCGAGAACGCCGACTTTGCCGAGGCGGTCATCGCCGCCGGCATCACGTGGATCGGGCCCTCGCCCGAGGCCATCCGCCTCCTCGGAGACAAGGTCTCCGCGCGCCACATCGCCGAGCGCGTCGGCGCGCCCCTCGCCCCCGGCACGCTCAACCCCGTGTCGACCGCCGAGGAGGTCATCGCCTTCGCCGACGAGCACGGGCTTCCGGTCGCGATCAAGGCCGCATTTGGCGGCGGGGGTCGCGGCCTCAAGGTCGCGCGCGAGCGCGAGGAGGTCGCCGAGCTCTTCGAATCCGCCGTGCGCGAGGCCACCGCGTCATTCGGTCGCGGCGAATGCTTCGTCGAGAAGTACCTCGACCGCCCGCGCCACGTCGAGACCCAGTGCCTCGCCGACTCGCACGGGAATGTCGTCGTCATCTCGACGCGCGACTGCTCGCTCCAGCGTCGCCACCAGAAGCTCGTCGAGGAGGCCCCCGCGCCATTCCTCACCGAAGAGCAGCACCGCCTGCTCGTCGAGAGCTCGAAGGCGATCCTCAAGGAGGTCGGCTACCTCGGCGCCGGCACGTGCGAGTTCCTCATCGGCCGCGACGGCACCGTGAGCTTCCTCGAGGTCAACACGCGCCTCCAGGTCGAGCACCCCGTCTCCGAGGAGATCACGGGCATCGATCTCGTCCGCGAGCAGTTCCGCATCGCCGAGGGTGGCCGCATCGACTACGACGACCCGACGCCGCTCGGACACTCCATCGAGTTCCGCATCAACGGCGAGGACCCTGGCCTCAACTTCTTCCCGGCCCCCGGTCCCGTCCACACGCTCCGCTTCCCCGGCGGCCCTGGCGTCCGCATCGACTCGGGTGTCACGACGGGCGACGTCATCTCCGGTGCATTCGACTCACTGCTCGCGAAGGTCATCGTGACCGGGGCCACGCGCGAGGACGCGCTCGAGCGAGCTCGCCGCGCGCTCGACGAGTTCGAGGTCACGGGGCTCCCGACGGTCCTCCCCTTCCACCGCAAGGTCGTGCGCGACCCGGCATTCATCTCCGAGCCGTTCAGCGTGTACACGTCGTGGATCGAGAACGAGTTCGTCAACGACATCGAGCCGTGGTCCGGTGAGCTCTCGCAGCCCGCGCCCACGCCCGAGCGGACGACCGTCGTCGTCGAGGTCGGCGGCAAGCGCGTCGAGGTGAGCCTGCCCAAGCGCATTGTCGGCGGCGGATCGAGCACCGCGCTCGCCGCTCCCCCGACGCGACGCGCGGCCGGCTCGGTCAACACCGCGACGGGCGACAGCGTCACGGCCCCCATGCAGGCGACGATCGTGAAGGTCGTCGTCGAGGAGGGTCAGCGCGTCGTCAAGGGCGAGACCGTCGTCGTGCTCGAGGCCATGAAGATGGAGCAGCCGCTCGCGGCCCACAAGGACGGCATCGTCACGGGGCTCGCCGCGCAGGTCGGGTCCACGATCGCGAGCGGGACTGTCCTCCTCGCGATCACCGACGAAGCGGCCTGAGCCGGGGCATTCCGAATCCGCGGTCTCGTCGCGGGCCCGGGCGCTCCGCTGCGCGTCAGAAGACTGCGGGGACGACGATGTGCGCCGCGCGAGCCGCGTCGGTGATCGACCCGGACAGCGAGGGGTAGACGGAGAATGCCCTCGCGAGCTGATCCGTCGTCAGACGGTGCTCGACCGCGACCGCGATCGTGAGGATGAGCTCGGAGGCCTTGGGCCCCACGATGACACCGCCGAGGACCTGACCGGTCGTCGTCGTCGAGATGATCTTGACGAAGCCGTCGCGGATGCCCTGCATCTTGGCCCGCGCATTGGCCTTGAGCGGGATCGTCGTGACGACGCCCTTCACAGCGCCGGCCTCGACATCCTTCTGCTGCCAGCCGACCGTCGCGATCTCTGGCTGCGTGAAGATGTTCGAGGTGATGTTCCGCACCTCGGTGGGGAGGGCGACGTCGCCGAGTGCGTGGAAGACCGCCGTGCGCCCCTGCATCGAAGCGACCGAGGCGAGCGGGAGGAAGTCGGAGCAGTCACCTGCCGCATAGATCGACGGAATCGACGTATTCGCGACGCGGTTGACGCGGATGTGGCCGCTCGGGGTGAGCTGCACGCCTGCCTTCTCGAGGCCGATGCCCTTCGTGTTCGGAATCGAGCCGACTGCGACGAGGCAGTGGCTCCCCTCGATGGTGCGACCGTCCGCGAGTCGGACGAGGACGCCGTGCTTCGTGCGCTCGACCGCGTCCGCTCGGGAGCGAGCGAGGACCTCGAGGCCGGCACGCTCGAAGACGTCCTCGAGCACGCGAGCGGCGTCCTCATCTTCTCCGGGGAGGACGCGGTCGCGGCTCGAGACGAGCGTGACGCGCGCGCCGAGGAGCCGGTAGGCGGAGGCGAACTCGGCACCGGTCACTCCGGAGCCGACGACGATGAGGTGCTCCGGCACCTCCGTGAGGTGGTAGAGCTGGGTCCAGGTGAGGATTCGCTCGCCGTCGAACCGCGCGGTCGGCAGCTCTCGCGGGTGGGCGCCGGTCGCAATGACGACCGTGTCGGCGGGGATCTCCGCGACGGTCGTCTTCCTGCGGCCGTCCTTCTGCCACGCGATGACCTTGCCGGGGCCCTCGAGCTTGCCGTCGGCCTGGATCACGCGGACACCGGCGCGCTCAAGCGCGTCGCGCATGTCCGCGGACTGTGCCGCTGCGAGGCCGAGGAGGCGGGCGTTGACTGCCGCGAGGTCGACGGTCGTCGTGACGTCGACCTTCTGCCCTTCGACCTCGTACTCGATGCCGAGCGCGCCCGCGCGCTGGATGGAGTGCGCGGCGTCGGCGGTCGCGATGAGCGACTTGGATGGGACGACGTCGGTGAGGACGGCTGAGCCGCCGACGCCCTGTCGCTCGATGAGCGTGACATCTGCGCCGAGCTGCGCGCCGGAGAGCGCCGCCTGGTATCCGCCAGGTCCGCCGCCGATGATCGCGATGCGGTGCTTGCGGTCGAACTCGTTGCTCATCAGTCCATTGTGCCCGCCGAAGTGTTGAGCCGCTCGGACGGGCCTGACATGGTGGAAATGGGGCCGCCCTGGTGCGTCGTAGCGGGAAATCGACGCACCAGGGCGGTTTCTGTTGACCAGGGAGGGCGCGGATCCCGCATCCGCGCTCCCCCGGCCAGTCAGTCGTGCGACTACTTGGCGATCTTCTTCGTCAGTGCACTGGTCTTTGCGGTCGTGGCGGTCTTGGCCGCCCTGCCCGTGACGACGACCTTGATCTGCTTGCCTGCGTCGGCCGCGGCGAGCTTGTACGTCGCCTTGGTCGCGCCAGCGATCTTCGTCGTGCCGCGGTACCACTGGTAGGTGAATGTCGCCTTGGGGCTCCACGTGCCCGTGGTGACCTTCAGGGTCTGACCGACCTTCAGCGTGCCGGTGATCTTTGGGACGGGAGCCGTCTTGAAGAGCGCCAGCGGCGTGACCGCCTTGGTGGTGAGCTCGACCGAGGGGAAGTTGGTCCGGCTGGTCGAGATCTTCACCGTGATCTGCTTGCCCGCGTCAGCTGCGGCGAGCTTGTAGGTCGACTTGGTCGCGCCAGCGATCGCCGTCGCACCGCGGTACCACTGGTACTTGACGGTGGTGGGGGCGTTCGGCTTCCACGAGCCCGTGAGCTTCGCGGAGAGCGTCTGGCCGACCGTGGCGGTGCCGGCGATCGAGAGCGTCGGCTTCGAGGTGTAGTTGAACAGACCGATCACGGTGTTCGAGACCGGCTCGACCACGTTGTAACCCTGCATGTTCACCGTCACCTTGAGCGCGAGGCGCTTGCCGAGGTCGGCGTCCGTCACCACGTAGGTGGCGGCCGTCGCACCGTCGATCGCGACACCCTCACGGTTCCACTGGTAGGAGATCGACTCCGCAGCAGGCACCGGCGTCCACGTGCCGAGGTCGGCGGTGAGCGTCGTGCCGAGCGTGCGCGCGCCGTCGATCGTCACCGTGCCGACCACGAAGTCGGCGTTCGCGACCACGGACTCCGGGGTCTCGAGCGTCACCGTGGCGTAGCCGGGGAGGGCGTAGATCGCGACGACCTTGAGGCCACGACCGGCGACCTCGGGGGTCACGGTGTAGCTGGCACCGGTCGCGATGACCTCGTCGCCGATGCGCCACTCGATCGTCGGGGTCACCTCGAGATCAGCCGTCGGGTACACCGCGGTGACCTCGGAGCCGACCTTCGCCTCGCCCTCGATCGTGACGTCGCCGGTGACCGTGATCGTGCCAGCCGTGATGGTCGACGCGATGCTCTGGACGGCGCCGCCAGCGTAGCCGGTGAGGCTCGGCGTGACCTTCACGAACACATCCAGACCCATGAGGTCTGCCGTGAGCACGAGGCTCGTGCCCGTCGCGCCCCCGATCGCCACCGGCTCAGCGTCCTCGGCGACCGAGAACCACTGGATGCTGACGGACTCAGGCGTCGGCGTCCAGGTGAGCTGCGCGACATCGAAGGAGAGTGTCTGACCAACCGTCGTCGTGCCCGTGACCGGGAGCGACAGCGGGCGCCCCGTGAAGCCAGCCTTGATGGGCTCCGACTTTGCACTCGTGACCGTGTGGGTCTCGTAGCCGAGCTTCACCGCCGTGACGCTCACGGAGAGTCGCGACGCGAGGTCGCCCTCCGTGACGTCATACGTGGCTGCGGTCGCGCCATCGATGGCCTCGGTGACCTCGTCGACGCCCTCACCCGTGGTGCGGAACCACTGGTAGGTGAAGCTCGTCGGCGTGGGGGCCCACGATCCGGTGAGCGCGGTCAGCGTGTAGCCGACGCCCGCATCTCCCGAGATCGACGGCGTGCCGAGGGTCGTGTAGGCGCCGATCGTCGCCTCGAAGGTGACGTCGCCGGGGATCGTGATGTCGGCGTAGCCCTGCGCGCTGACGACCGCGCGGACGCTCAGCGTCGCGCCGAGCGCGGAGGCGCTCACGGTCCACTGGGGCTCCTGCGTGGTCTCGAGGACCTCGCCGTCGGCGAGCCACTCGTAGCGCGTCGAGTTCGCGACCGGGACGGTCTCGAATGCCGCCACGTTGACCGGGCTGCCCACCGCGACCTTGCCGCCCGTGAGACCACGGACCGACAGCATCGCCGGGGCGCTCACGAACTCGCCGAGCGTGACGGTCAGCGGCTCGCTCGTGACCGACGAGCTCTCCGTGTCGAGTCGACGTGCCGTGACGCGGACCTGGAGGTCTGCACCGCCGTCCTCTGGGAGGACCGTGTAGGTCTCCGAGGTCGCACCGATGATCTCGGCGCCGTCGCGCAGCCAGCGGTAGTCGAGCGAGTCCGCGGCCGGCGACCACGCGGCCGTCGTGATGTCCGCGGTAAGGACCGTGCCCGCCGCAGGTGCGTCACCGTCGTACGTGACCGGGACGACCGTCGGGACCGTGTCAAAGCGGTACTTGCCCACCGTGCGCTCAGCGCTCATGCGCTGCTCGCGGACGTAGCCGTCCTTGATCGTGGTGGTCTGGACCGAGATGACCTTGCCGAGGTCGGCGAGCTCCGGCGTGTACTCCGCCTCCGTGGCACCTTCGACGGGCTTGCCGCCGATGAACCACTGGTACTCGACCGAGTCAGCGGTCGGCTCCCACGTGCCGAGCTCGACCGTCGCCGGCGTGCCGACGAATGCGTCGACGATCGCGGGGTCTGCCGTCTGGATCCACGGGCGGAGGACGGGCCCGTACTCGGTGCTCACGCGGCTCGCGGTGGCGCGGTCCGGGTGCTCGCCCGTGACGCGGACCGTGATGGTCGCGTCGGCGTCATCCTCGGTGAGCACGTAGGACGTGCCCGTCGCGCCGTCGATCTCGACACCATCGCGGTACCACTGGCGCTGGGTCGCCGAGGGGGTCGGGACCCACTCGCCCTCCTGGACGCTGAGCTCGGTGCCGACGATCGCCTGACCTTCGATGACGGGGGTCGGAGCCTTGTCGAAGCTCAGGACCGCGGGGCCTGCGGACACTGCGGTGGCCTCGACCGGGAGGTACGCGTCGTGCGTCGCCTTGAGGCGGACGGAGATCGTCGCACCGGCATCGGCGGTCTGGAGCTTGTAGCTCGACTTGGTCGCACCCTGGATGGCGCCGTCGCCGCGGTACCACTGGTACGCGATCTTGGTCGGCGCCTCCGGCAGCCAGTCTCCGAGGACCGCCGTGACGGTCTCGCCCGTGATGAGCTCGCCCTCGATCGTGACCGGGGTGTCCGTCCACTGGTCGCGGACCGGGTCGGTCGCGACGCTCGCGACCGAGGCCCAGACGTAGGCGGTCTTCGAGCCGGTGACGCGCACCGACATGGACTGCTGGAAGTCGTCGGCCGTCAGCTCGTAGGACGTGCCCGTCGCACCGGCGATCGCGGAGGAACCTCGGTACCACTGGAGCGTGAGCGAGTCGGGGGTCGGCTCCCAGTCGCCTGTGGCGACCGTGAGGGTCTCGCCGACCGTCGCCTCACCACTGATGACGGGGACGGGGGTGTCGGTGAAGGAGTTGCGCACGAGCGTGCCGGCGACCGACAGCTTTGTCGTCGGGACGTAGCCGTCGAGCGTCACGGCGACGCGCACGGACAGCGTGTGACCGTAGTCAGCCTCGGTGACCGCGTACTCCTTCGTCGTCGCGCTCGGGACGGCGAGGCCGTCGCGGAGCCACTGGATCGACATCGCCTGCGGTGCCGGGACCCACTCGCCCGTGTCGACCGTGAGGGTCGACCCGAGGAGTGCGCGACCGACGACGACCGGTGCCGGGGCACTCGTGAAGACGCCCTGGATCGGACCCACCGGCGCGCTCTGCGCGGTGCGCTCGAGGAGGAGCGGGTCGGTCGTGCGGATCGTCACGCGAATCTGCGCGGCACGGTCGTTCTCGGTGAGGGTGTACGTCGATGCCGTCGCACCGTCGATGACCTGGCCGTTGCGCGTCCACTCGTAGGCGAACGTCGTCGCCGGGACCCATGTGCCGGTGTGCGCCGTGACGGTGCTGCCGACCGCGAGCGTGCCGGTGATCGTCGGCGTGCCCATCTCGGTGAAGGTGTTGACACCCATGACGGGGCTGCTCACGACGGACTTGGGCGCGTAGCCCTCCTTCGTGCCCGTCGCCCACACCGCGATGTCGTGGCCGACATCGGTCGTCTTGAGCGTGTAGGTCTTCGAGGTCGCGCCTTCGATCGCGACGCCGTCGCGGAGCCACTGGTAGGTGATCTCCGTCGGCTGCGGCGACCAGGAGGCGTCGACCACCGTGATGGTCTCCTTCGCGAGCGGCTGGCCGCTGATCGTCGGGGAGGACACCGCGAAGGTGTTGAGCACCGCGGCCGTCTCCGTGCTCGTGACCGTCTTCGCGACGTAGTCGGTCGCCGTGCCCGTGACGCGGACCGAGATCCGCTTGCCGAGGTCGGCGCTCGTCAGCGTGTAGGTCTGCTGCTTCGCGCCGGCGATCACGGCACCGTCGCGGAGCCACTGGTAGGCGAGCTTCGCCGAGGGCTCCCACTTGCCGGTCGAGACGGTGAGCGTGCGGCCGTTGACCGCCGTGCCGATCACGCGCGGCGCCGGAGCGACGAAGCTGCCCGCGATGGGCGAGGTCTCGGCGCTCGTAACCGTCTGGTCACCGTACGACGGGTCGGAGCCCGTCACCTTGACCGTGATGCGCGCGAGCTTGTCTGCGTCCGTGAGCGTGTAGGTGCTCGCCGTCGCGCCCGAGATCGCGACGCCGTCGCGGAGCCACTGGTACTTGAAAGCCGCAGGGGTCGGGTTCCAGTAGCCGGGGTCGGCTGTCAGAGTCTCGCCCGACTCGAGCTTGCCCGAGATCGTCGGGATCGAGGTCGTGTCGTAGATGCCGGCGTACTTCGCGTACAGGGTGACATCCTGCGTCACGACCATGTTCGGGTCGTAGAAGTCGTCGCCGTCCTTCGTGAGGGTCCAGCCGACGAACACCTTCCCCGCCGGAGGGGTCGGGCTCGGGATCGGGCTGATCTTGCCGTTGAATGGGACGAAGGCCGTTGTGGTCACGCCGACGAGATTCGTACCGCCGTTGGCGGCCCAGGAGACGTTGCCACCGGAGACGATCGTAGCCTGGTTTGACGTCGTGGTGACGAGGATCCTGCGATTCGCAGGGGCGTTGGTCATGGTCCACGACGACGCCACCTGGGAGGTGCCGCCGCCCGAGGGGTTGGCGTACAACGCCGGGCCCAGATATGTGCCCGCAACGTTGCCCGTCGCCGGGGCGCCGACGAGCGACGCGATCGGGGTGTCCGACGGCATGAAAGCAACGGTGCTGCCGATGCCTGAGCTGCCGTCACCCCTCGCATTCAGGTATCCGCCGCTGTACGTGAACGAACCGCCGTAGTCTCGCCTCCAGCGGCTGTACCAGCCGCTTCCGATGCCAGCGCCGGCCGCGCTACCCCTTGCCGTGACGACGCCGCCGGTCATGACGAAGACGAAGCCGTTGTCGCCGTTCGCGTAGCCCGTCCCGATGCCCGCACTGCCGTTCATGCCGGTCGCCGTCACATCACCGCCGTTGATCGTCACCTTGATCGCGCCGACGGTCTGGCACCACTGGGAGTAGTAGGCGCAGCCGATGCCCGCGCCGCCTTCACCGCCGGTCGCCCTGACTGTCCCGCCATTGATCGTGACCGAGAGTGGGACGCCCATGATCCCCTGGGGCGTCGTCGAGCTCGAGCCGACGCCGATCCCCGCGCCGCCGTGGGTCCGGGTCGGCGTGCCGCCGCAGAGATCGTTCTCGGCGTGACCGACCGCCTGCAGGTACCCGCCATCCACGCGAATGGTCGCACCTCCACCGTACGTTCCGGTGCCGAGACCTGCAGACCGGTCGCCGCCGGTCGCGTAGACCGTGCCGCCCGTCTGCGTGTAGGCGAAGTTGTAGCCGTAGGCCCCGGTGCCGATGCCAGCACCGCTCAGGCTGCCGCACACCATGCCGCCGTTGGCGCGCACCGTGCCATTGGAGACGCGGATCTCGTATCCGCCCGCGTCGCGGTTGGCGGTCACCGTCGGGTAGCCCGTGCCGATGCCAGCGGCGTTCGTGCCGCCGTTGGCGGTCACGTTGCCGCCGGCGATCTCGACCAGGCCCCTCTGCGTCGCGAGCGTGCCGATGCCGGGGGCCCGCTGGCCACCCGTCGCCACGATCGTGCCCGACTCGATGCGGATGTCACCCGCACCTGCACCCATGCAGCCGCCGATGCCGGCGCACTGGTCCGCACCCGAGACCGTCAGCATGCCCGTCCGAGGCGTCGACTTCACCGTGAAGCTCGAGTCCGGCATGACGCGGATACCCGCGTTGCCGGTCGTCGCCGTCGCGGTGTTCAGGATCGTCAGCGAGTGCGCGCCGAGGTCGAGGACGACGTCACGACCAGTCGGGATGATGAGTGCATCGGAGAGGCCTGCCCCGAGCTCGAGCGCCGTGATCGGCGCCTCGAGCGTGACGAGCGCCTGCTCACCCTCCGGGGCGTCGAGGAACGCCAGCTTGAGGTCATTCCACGTCGAGACCGACACCGACGTCGCCGGAGTCGTCTCGGCGGCGGACGCCGGGACGGCGACCCCCACGAGGACGGTCGAGGCCGCAGTCGCCGTCGCAGCGACCGCCGCGAGCGCCCTGCGCCAGATGCTGTGCTTCATTTCTCTCTCCCGCTTGAGAACTGCTCGAGTGCTGCCTGTCCGACGGATCACTTCGCCGCCGCCTTCGCTGCCGAGGTGAAGGTCATGGCGGTGTAGCCGGAGGCCGAGCCCGTCACCTTCACGCTGATCTTCTTGCCGGCGTCAGCCGCGGCGAGCTTGTAGGTCGCCTTCGTCGCGCCCTTGATGGCGACGCCGTTGCGCAGCCACTGGTACTTGAACGTCGCCTTCGGAGACCACGTGCCCGGCTTGGCCGTCAGGGTCTTGCCGACCTTGAACGTGCCCGAGACCGTCGGCTTCGAGGCCTTGGCCCAGACCTTGACCTTGCTCACCGAGACCTTCGACGTCGCGCCGTAGCCCGCCGCAGAGCCAGTCACCTGGACCGTGATGGTCTTGGCACCATCGGCCGCCGCGAGCGTGTACGTCGACTTCGTCGCGCCCTTGATCGCCACGCCGTTGCGGAGCCACTGGTACTTGAACGTCGCCTTCGGGGACCAGGTGCCAGCCGAAGCCGTCAGCTTCTGGCCGACCGCCATGGTGCCCTTCACCGTCGGGACCGGGGCCTTCGCGAAGGCCTTCAGCACCGTGCGCGCCGTGCCCTTCACCCAGCTGTCAGCGAAGTTCTCCCGCTGCGCCGTGACCTTCGGGTAGAGGGTCTTGCCCTGGTCGGCCGCGGTCGGCGTGTAGCTGGCGCCCTTGCCGACGACCGTCTTCACGCGGTCCTTGTCCTCGGTCACCCACTCGATGAGGTAGGTGCCCGGCGTGGGCGACCAGCCGCTGTACGTGACCGTGAGCTTCTGACCGACCGCGTACGTCGTCGCCGCGACCTTCGCCGTGCCCTTCTTGGTGAAGGCGTCACGGATGAGCTCCGCAGGCGTCGTGATCGGCTCCGCGCTGTAGCCCGCGAGGACCGGCGTGACCGTCACGCTCAGCTGCTGGCTCTTGTCATCCGCGGTCGGAATGTACGTCGCCGCCGTCGCACCCTCGATCGGCTCGCCGCCGCGCAGCCACTGGTACGTGAACGAGCTCGGCGTCGGCTCCCACGTGCCCGTGAGCGCGGTCAGGATGCCGCCTGCCACCGGGTTGAAGTCCTCCTCGCCCTTGGAGATGCTCGGCTCGCCGATCGTCGAAAACTCGCTCGCCTCGATCGTGATCGGGGCGCTCAGCACGCTCGACCACGAGCGCGAGGCCGCACCCGCACGGACCTTGACCGTGAGCTTCGCGCCGAGGTCCGTCGCCGTCGTCGTGTACGAGGCCGTCGAGGCACCGTCGATCACCACGCCGTCGCGCAGCCACTGGTACGTGATCTGCTCCGGCGTCGGCTCCCACGTCGGCGTCTCGGCGACGAGCGTCGCGCCGACCTTCTGCGTCTCGCCCTGAGGCGAGACGACGACCGTCGTCGGCTTCACATCCCAGCCGGCCTGGACCGCCTCGGACTCCTCGCTCGTGACCGTCTTTTCGGTGAAGCCACCGAGGACCGCGGTCACCGAGACCTTGATGAGCTTGCCGAGCTCCGCCTCCGTCGGCGTGAAGGTCGCGGACTCCGCACCCTCGATCGCGACATTGTCGGCGAACCACACGTAGCGGAACGACTCGGGAGTCGGCTCCCACTCGCCGACCACGGCCGTGAGCTCCTCGCCCACACCCGCGTCACCGTCGATCGTCGGCTGCGGGAACGACACGAACTCGCCCGCCTCGATCGTCACCGCCGCGGTCGTGGCCGCCGGCGAGCTGTAGCCCGTGAGGACACCGCTCACCTCGGCGTGCACCGTGCGGCCGGCGTCGGCGGCAGCGATCGTGTATGCAGCCTCCGTCGCACCCCCGATCGCGACACCGTCGCGGAACCACTGGTACGCGAGCGACGTCGGCGTCGGCTCCCAGTCGGTCGCCGAAGCGATCACCGTGACCGTCTCGCCGTACTTGAACACGCCCTCCACCTCGACCGAGGTCGGGCGGCGGTCGAAGCCGCGAGCAGCGATCGTCACCGGCTCGCTCGTGACGACAGAGTCGTCATAGCCGTCCTTCTTGGCCGTGGCGCGGTAGACGAGCTCCTTGCCCGCGTCCTCGAGCGTCGGCATGTAGCTCGACGTCGTCGCAGCGACCTCGCCGTCCACGAGCCACTCGATCAGGAGCGAGTCGGGCACTGGCGACCACGTGAGGGCCGGCATCGAGATCGGGACCGTGACGCGCGCCGTGTCCGGAATCACCGGCTGCGGTGGGACCTCATCGAAGGCCAGGAGACCCACGCGGACCTCGGGCGAGGTCTTCACGAGCTCGTTGACACCAGGGAACATCGCAGTGACACGCACCGAGAGCTGGTGACCACCGGCAGCACCGGGGATCTCGTACGTCGGGGCGGTCGCACCGGAGATCGGCTCGCCGTCGAGGAGCCACTGGTAGGCGAACGCCGGGGACGGCATCCACTCGCCGAGCTCCACCGAGGCGGTCTGACCGATCGTCGCGTCCTTGACCGTGATCTCCTCGGGAGCGATGAACTCGCCCTCGAGCACCTTCACCCTGACGCTGCCGACCGACTCCGAGGCGACGTTGTCCGCCGAACCCGTCACGATGACCGAAAGCTCGCGGCCGAGATCACCGACGACCGGCGTGTACGTCGCACCCGTCGCGCCCTCGATCGCGGCACCGTCGCGGAGCCACTGGTAGGTGAACGTCGCCGCGGGCGACCACGTGCCCGTCTCGACCGAGACCGGGAAGCCCACGTGCGGCGTGTCAAAGCCGACCGCGAGCGGGACCTCGTCGAATGCCGCAGCCGCGACCACGAGCGAGGAGCTCGCCATCGTCACCGAGCGGTAGCCCTCGAGCGAGCCCGTGACCTCGGCGTACACCGGGCAGCCGACCATGTCGGTCGTCAGCATGAGGGTCGCACCCGTCGCACCCGAGATCGGCTCCGCGTCGCAGAACCACTGGTATGCGAGCTCGGTCGCCTCGGGGAGCCATGCACCCGTCTGCGCCGTGAGCTCGTGGTCGAGCGCGGCCTTGCCCGTGATGTACGGAGCCGGCGTCGTTTCGAGCCTGTACAGCACGGGCTCCGACTTGGCGCTCGTGATCGTCAGGTCGATGAAGTCAGCACCCCAGCCGCGCAGGCGGACCGAGATCCGCGCACCAAGGTCGTCAGCCGACGTCGTGTAGGTCGCGGAGGTCGCACCGGCGATCGCCACACCGTCACGCAGCCACTGGTAGTCGACGCGCGGCGGCTCGGGCGTCCACGTGCCCTGGTCGACCGAGAGCGTCTCGCCGACAATCGTGTCACCCACGATGATCGGGGACGGCGCCGTGAAGAACTGGAGCCAGCCAGCCGTCAGCGTGATGTTCGCCGGGACGACCTCGCCGAAGGCCCATTCGCCCGAGCTGTAGTACCAGGTGTCGAACACGTAGTTGTCGCGCGTCGGGAACTCCGTCGGGGCAGGGAGCGTCGCCTGGTCGGCGACGAAGACCGGCGACGGCACCGCAGAGCCGCCCGCCGAGTCGAAGACGACCTGCGCACCCGTCGAGATCGTGACCGCGCCGGCCTCGTCCTCCGTCGCGACTGCCTGGAACGCCTTCGTGCTCTCTGCCGCACCGGAGATCGCGGCACCGAGGCCGCCGCCCACGGCCGTGCTCGACCCGGCCGTCGTAGCCGCGTCGGGCATCGCGAGCGCGTTCACCGTGACGGTGCCGCCAGCGGCGTTCTCGCCGCCCTCGCTGTAGCCGCCGCCGATCGCGGCGGCGCCAGCGCCACCCGTCGCAGTGATGATGCCGCCCTCGATGCTGAGCTCGCCTGCGGCCTCGCCGACGCCACCGCCGATGCCGGCCGCGCCGACACCGCCCTTCGCGATGACCGTGCCGCCGCCGACGGAGTCCAGGATCGTGAGGCGCGCGCCCTCAGGGAGGCGGATCGCAGCCCTCGCACCGACACCCGACGAGCTCGAGGCGTCGACCACGAGGTCGAAGCCGGCGAGGTCGAGGCGGATGTCCGCGCCTGCCGGGACATCCAGACCCTCACCGGAGAGACCCTCGGTGTCGACCTGGAGCGAGAGCTCGGTGACGCTGCCCGACTCCGCGCCCTGGAAGGCGTCCATGAGCGTGACCCACGCCGTGTTCCAGCGGGCGATGAGCGTCATCGTGTCGACGACCGGCGCCGACATGTCCCAGACCGGTCCGGACTGAGAGCCCACGCGCCAGCCGCCGAAGCCGAAATCAGGGCGCGTCGGGACAGGAAGGTCCTTGAGCGAGGTGCCGTCGGCGATGAAGACCGGTGAAGGCACCGCGGTGCCGGCACCGCCGGACAGGTTCGAGTTGAAGGTCACCTCGGCACCGATCACGACGTCGAACTTGCCGCCCGCGCCGCGCGTTTCCGTCGCCTTGTATGCGCGCGGAGCCGAGGCGTCCTCGGTGAGATGCGCTGCCGCACCAGCACCGATCGCGTTCGAAGCGCCAGTCGTCGTCGGCAGGTCACCGAGACCGACACCGACGACCGTGACGAGGCCGGCCGTCGTCGCGCCGCGGCCTGCACCGATCGCGGGGGCATTCGCGCCACCCTGGACACTGAACGTACCTGCGACGAAGCGCACCGCACCCGAGTCCTCCGACGCGGCGCCGCCGATACCGGCCGCGTACGTGCCACCCGTCACCGTGAGGTGACCGTTGCGCGCCGCCGAGGAGTCCGTGACGACGAGCGTCGAGGTCGCGGGGACCTTGATACCGGCGACCGAGCCGTCCGAGGCGTCGATCGTGAGCGAGTGCCCGTCGAGGTCGAGGGTCACCGTGCGGGCAGCGCCGAGCTCGAGACCCGCAGCCTCGTCGCCCGTGACATCGCCCGGAAGCGTGACCGTCGCGCCATCCTCCGCACCGGCGATCGCCTGCTGGAGTGCCGTCCAGGGCGAGATCCAGCGCGCGAAGAGCGTCATGTTGCCGAGCACGGGGTCAGCGAAGTTCCACTGCGTGCCGCCGTCGGCCGCATCGAACCAGCCATCGAAGACCCAGCCGTCGCGCGTCGGCTCGACCGGAGCGTCGATGGTACGACCGGGGACGGCGAAGACCGCCGTCACATCCTCCAGACCGCCATTCGGGTCGAACGTGACAAAGGACCCGGACTCGATCGTGACCGAGCCTCCGGGTCCAGCCGTCGCGATCGCGCGGAACGACCGGGTCTCATCGACGACCGAGATGAGCTTCGCCGCGGGGCCTGCCTCGTCCGCGGTGCTCGCACCACCGTTGAAGCTCGTACCGGCCGCTGCACCGCCCAGGACGGAGAGCGTGCCGCCGGAGACTGCGGAGGCGCCACCACCGATGCCGGCGCCGCCGAACTCGGACGAGGCCTTCAGCACACCGCCGGTGATCGTGACCGTGCCGCCGTCGCCGTACTGGCCACCGCCGATACCCGCGGCGTTCACGCCACCCGTCGCCGTGAGCTGGCCCTCGAGGATCTCGACCGTGCCGCCGTTCACGCCCCACGAGCCGCCGATACCGGCCGCGGCATAGGAGCCCTTCGCCGTGACGACACCCGACTCGATGCGGAGCGTGCCGACCTCGGTGCCGAAGCCGTCGTCGTCGATCGAGCTGCCGATGCCGGCGGCGCCGTCGCCACCGACGAACGTGAAGCTGCCGTCGCCGACCGAGTCGATGAGGACGAGCGTGCTCGATGCCGGGACCTCGATGCCCGCGGCACCGTCCTCACCCGTGAGCGTCACGTCGAAGCCGGCCGAGTCGAGCGTGATCGTCGACGACTCTGGCAGCGCGATCGCCGCGACCTCGTCGAAGTCCGCGCCCATCTCGATCGTCAGCTCGACGTCCGCGTCGGTCCCGATCAGCGTCGCGAGCTCCGTCGCGTCCGTCGCCGAGCCGTCGGCTGCATGCGCCGCGGGGGCGACTGCGAAGCCGCCCCAAGCGACGACCGCCGCAGTGACTGCCGCGAGCCATCTCGTCCCGGTGCGACGAGTCGCCGAGCTGGTCGTGCTGTTGTCGATTTCCATTGAATTCCCGCTTTCAAGGAGAAACGTGCCGAGCGGCTGCGGGGCTCACTGGAGCGGTCCCGCCTCACGAACTGATCAGCATTCCCTCAAGCTGACCCGACTCCCAAGCTCAAGAAATGCTCAGGTGGCCGAGGAGCCGGATCGGCTCGGGGGATGTTGAAGTCGCGATTACTCGCAAAGTAGGAAGATACGAGAGGAACCGCGGCAGAAATGTGCCGTGGCACTCAGTTGTCTGGCGAATTTCTGGCTTGACACAAATCTGCCACTCCCTGAGGAACCTCAGGTTTGGTCCAACACCGTACGACTCCGAGACCGCGTCTGCGGACGCGCCGTCATCGGCGCCGAAGGCGCCGCCGATACCGCCAGCATTGAAGGAACCCGTCGCTACCACACTTCCGGATTCGATTCGAACCTCGACGACCGCGGTCCCGAAACCGCTGTCGTCGATAGAGCTGCCGAGACCGGCGACGCCACCGCCGCCGACGAATGCGTCGCAGCTGCGAGCCCCGCTCTCGCGGACGTCCCGGAATCGCACCGGCGGGCGGCCACGCTCGGTGTCGTGCAGCTCGAGAGCTGAGAGCCGAGCGCCGCCGACGAACGCCGGTCCGACTACACGGGGGGGTGTTGTCCGCGATTGCTCGCGTACGAACCGTATGGAGGAAGAGGTGTCGCATCTGCGCCAATGACAGACACCGGACAGGCGACCCTCTGCCATGTCACCTTTATGCCGGACATCTCTGTCGACGTCCCCTGCCCGTTCAGAGGCGAGTCGACGCCGCTCCCGGCTATCCGAGCGGATGCCCTACTTGGCGACCGCCTTCGTCACGGCACTCGACTTGGACGTCGTGACCGTGTTCGTCGCCTTCGCGGTGACGACGACCTTGATCTGCTTGCCCGCGTCCGCCGCGACGAGCTTGTAGCTCGCCCTCGTCGCACCCACGATCTTCGTCGCGCCCCGGTACCACTGGTACGTGAACGTCGGCTTCGGATCCCACGTGCCGGTCGTCACCTTGAGGGTCTGACCGACTTTCAGCGTGCCAGTGACCCGACCGCGAGCGTCCCGACCGCGACCACCGACTCGAGACTCGACACCTCGCCGCCGAGGTAGCCGTCCCGTGCGGGAATAACCCGCACGAGCACGCTGCGGTCGAGTGGCAGCACGCTCGACCGGCGCCCGCTCGGCGACATCTGCTGACTCCGGCGCGATGGACACGGTAGCGAGCTCCGCGCGGGCGCTGTCGGCGGCTGCCGTGAGCGCCGAACTGCTGCGAGCGCCAGCAGCGCCGATGGACCAGTCCAGTTCGGGCGAGACCGCCACCATGATCGCCAGCGCGGCCCAGGCGATGCTCACCGACGCGACGAGCGCCGTCCAGCTCCACTCGACGCGACCACGACCCACCGTGTCCCCGCTGCTGCCCATGTCTTCCCGCGCTCGTGGACGAGGGTCGGACGACGCCGCTCGTCGCGTGCGCGCCCGCCGCGCAAACCATGTGTGCGTGTGCGATTGCTCGCAGCACGAACGGTAGGTGCACAAGTCAGTCGAGATTCTGCCTTGTCAGACACCAGACAGGCGAGTTGATGCCGTGGCAGAACGATGACGTCCACCGCGGGCAAGCCCGGGTGGCCGCTGGCCGCTACCCGTCCCGAAGAAAAACTCCCGATGAGCCGGATGTGAGGTGACCCTCGGAGGCGCGAGCCCACGCGGCGCCGAGCGCGAAGAGGTTCCGTGCGCCGTACACATCCATCGCGTCCGAGAGACGCCGGTGGGCCGTGCGCGCCGAGATGCCGAGCGACCTCGCTGCGGCCTCGACTGTCGCACCCTGCTCGATGAGCCGCAGGAGGGCGTCGGATTCGCCGGTCACCGGCCGCATCGGGACCGCCTGCTCCCACAGCCGCTCGAAGCACCACGTGAAGGCCTTCGTGATGACCGGGCTGTGATAGATCGCGACCGATGTCGGCATGATCTCCGGCCACGAGAACGGCAGCGCGACGCTCTCATTGCCGAACGTCCAGAACCAGCTCGGAGGGTCCGCGAGCGCACGGATCTCGACACCGAGCTCGAGCTCCCGCCGAATGCGGTCCTGCGCCTCCTCCTTGCTCGTGTCCGCGAGCGAGAGGATGAGGCGCACGTGCTGTCCGGAGGCACGAATCGCGTCATGCCACGCCTGACTGCGCTCGTCGAGGACGAAGAAGTCCTGCGCGGACGGGATGACGACCCTGAGCTCCTCCCCGGTCGACAGGTGCGATTGCGGGTAGATCTGCTTGATCGCGTCGTGGCCATGGAAGACGTCGACGGGCACAGAGTGCCCTCCGGATGAGATGTAGCGACGCCAGTCGTCGACGAGCCCTGGGAGCGACTCGACGAGCAGCTCGAGGCTCTGGACTCGACCATCGATAGTGTCGCGCAGGCCCGCGAGGCCCGTCGCGATCGCGCCCGCGACCGTGTCCTCGGGGTGGAGGTACGTGATCCGCTCCCCGTCATATCGCAGCAGGCCTGCGGCGTGGAGTTCCTCGACTGCACCCCTCACGACATCCTCGGGCCGCCTGCACTGCAGAGCCAGTTCTGGAATCGTCGCGACGCGCGTGCGCAGACCGACGGAAAGGATCTCGTAAATCACATAGTTCCCCGTACCCGCTGGCTTGAGGCCCATAGGTGGTGGAGGCTGCGTCCAGCGTTGGCGTACAGCATACGCTCGCATCTATCCCTCGGAATATGCTGACTTGATGGCAATCAACCCGCTCGACGATCGCAACACCGACCCCAAGGAAATCGCCGCGGAGGCGGCTCAGCAGATCGCCGACCTCAGCGGCGTCGCCCGACACGACATCGCGCTGACCCTCGGATCGGGGTGGGCGAAGGCCGCAGATCTCATGGGTGAGACCGTCGCGACGATCCCCGCGACCGAGGTCGTCGGATTCAGCGCACCCGCGGTCGTCGGCCATGTCGGGACGCTCCGCTCCGTCCTGCTCCCCGACGGCCGCCATGCGCTCGTCATCGGCGCGAGGACCCATTTCTACGAGGACCACGGCGTCCGCCGCGTCGTCCACTCGGTCCGCACAGCCGCAGCGACCGGGGCCAAGGTCATGGTGCTCACCAATGGCGCCGGCGGCATCAAGCCGCACTGGAAGCCCGGCACTCCCGTCCTCATCTCCGACCACATCAACCTCACCGCCGCGTCCCCGCTCGAGGGAGCGACGTTCATCGACCTCACCGACCTCTACTCCGCGCGGCTTCGCGACATCGCAAGGACCGTCGACGCAAGTCTCGACGAGGGCGTCTACGTGCAGTTCCGCGGGCCGCACTACGAGACACCCGCCGAGGTCGCGATGGCGCGCACCATCGGAGGCCACATCGTCGGCATGTCGACCGCGCTCGAGGCGATCGCCGCCCGAGAGGCGGGGATGGAGATCCTCGGTCTCTCGCTCGTGACGAACCTCGCCGCGGGGATCTCCGACGAGCCGCTGTCCCACGCGGAGGTGATCGCCGCGGGCCAGGCCGCCGAGGCCAGGATCGGCCGTCTCCTCGCCGACATCGCGGTGCGGCTATGAACCTCCTCGACCGCGTCCGCGACTGGCTGGCGCAGGACCCCGACGCAGAGACCCGCGCGGAGCTCGAGGCGATCATCGCGGCCGTCGCTGCGGGCGACGCGGTCGCGACCGCTGACCTCGCTACGCGGTTCAGCGGCCGACTCGAGTTCGGCACCGCGGGCCTGCGCGCCGAGCTCGGCGCCGGGCCCATGCGCATGAACCGCGTCGTCGTCGCACAGACCGCCGCTGGCCTCGCGAGCTACCTCCGCGAGCGAGAGGAGCACCCGAGCATCGTCATCGGGTATGACGGCAGGAAGAACTCCGACGTCTTCGCCCGCGATACCGCCGAGATCATGGCTGGCGCGGGGATCGCCGCGATCCTGCTGCCGCGCAAGCTCCCGACCCCGGTGCTCGCCTACGCGGTCCGGCACTTCGGGACAAGTGCGGGTGTCATGGTCACGGCATCCCACAACCCGCCGCGCGACAACGGCTACAAGGTGTACCTCGGCGGTGCGGATGAGGGTGCGCAGATCGTCTCCCCCGCTGACGCCGAGATCGCGGCACAGATCGAAATGGCCGCGCAGAGCCCCATCGGCAAGCTTCTCCGCTCCGGCGACTACGCCGTCGCGGACGACGCCGTGATCGACGCCTACATCGAGGCGACCGCGGCAATCGTCGAGCCCATCGAGCAGGATGCGGCGCTGCGGGTCGTGTACACCCCCATGCACGGCGTCGGACTCGAGACGCTCACGCGCGTCTTCCGCACCGCCGGCCTGCCCGAGCCGATCGTCGTCACCGCTCAGGCCGAGCCCGACGGGGCCTTCCCGACCGTGGCATTCCCCAACCCCGAGGAACCCGGCGCCCTCGACCTCGCCTACGCGACCGCGACCGAGCACGACGCCGACCTCATCATCGCCAACGACCCCGACGCCGACCGGCTCGCCGTCGCGATCCCGGAGGATGGCGGCTGGCGCAGACTCAGCGGCAACGAGGTCGGCACGATCCTCGGCTGGGCCGCCGCCGATGCCGCCGACGTGCGCGCGGGTGGGAAGGGCGGCGTCCTCGCCGCCTCGCTCGTCTCCTCCCCCGCACTCGGCCGCATCGCCGAGCACTTCGGGCTCGAGCACGCCGAGACGCTCACCGGGTTCAAGTGGATCTCCCGCACGCCTGGGCTCATCTACGGCTATGAGGAAGCCCTCGGCTACCTCGTCGACCCCGCCAAGGTCCGGGACAAGGACGGGATCTCGGCCGCCGCGCGATTCGTCGATCTCGCGCGCCGCTGGCGCGCCGACGGCCGCACCGTGAGCGACGTGATGGCCGAGATCACCGCGATCATCGGCCCGAGCGCGAGCGGTCAGGTCTCGATCCGCGTCACCGACCTCGGCGAGATCGGGCGGCTCACCGCAGGGCTGCGAGCCACGCCGCCGAGCGAGATCGCGGGGCGCGCTGTCGCCGAGGTGACCGACTATGCCGAAGGCATCGGGGCATTCCCACCGTCCGACATCCTGCGGTACACCCTCGCGGACGGCTCTCGGATCATCGTGCGTCCGAGCGGCACCGAGCCCAAGCTCAAGGTCTACCTCGACGCCGCGAGCGATGCCGCGGTCGCCGAACTCGACGCGGGCGTCCGCGCGCTGCTCACCGCGATCTCGTGAATCAGCGCATCAGGAGTACGCGCGGGCGATGACCTCGGCGAGCTCCTCGCGCTCCTCGAGCGGGAGGAAGGTCCCCGCGACGGCATTGAGCTGGAACTCCCCGAGATCCCCGAGGTCATAGCCGAAGGCATCGACGAGGAGTGCGAGCTCGCGGGTCACGCTCGTCGCGCTCATGAGGCGATTGTCCGGGTTCACCGTCACGCGGAAGCCGAGCTGGTAGAGCAGATCGAAGGGGTGCTCCTCGAGCTCTCGCCCCCATGCGCCCGTCTGGAGGTTCGACGAGGGCGCGACCTCGAGCGTGATCTCGCGATCGCGGACCCACTGCGCGACCTCGCCGAGCGAGACATTCACGAGTCCGTCGCGATGCTCGAGCTCGACGTCCTCCATGATCCGCACGCCGTGACCGAGGCGCAGCGCGCGACCATCGAGCAGCGCCCCCCGGATCGACTCGACGCCATCGGCCTCACCGGCATGAACGGTCGCGGGGAAGAACGAGGCCGCGAGGTAGTCGAATGCATCGCGCAGGCGCGAGGCCGGGAAGCCGAGCTCGGCGCCCGCGATGTCGAAGCCGACGACGCCGCGGTCGCGGTGACGGACCGCGAGCTCCGCGATCTCGCGCCCGCGGTCGGCGTGACGCATCGCCGTGACGAGCTGTCCGGCCCGCACGTGCCCGCCCGCGGCGGCGACCGAGTCGATGCCGGCCTGGATGCCGCGCTGGACCGCCGCGACCGTCTCATCGAGGCTGAGTCCGCGAGTCAGGTGCTGCTCGGGCGCCCAGCGGATCTCGCCGTAGACGACCCCATCCGCCGCGAGATCCTCGACGAACTCCTTCGCCACCCGCTCGAGCGCGCTCGCCGTCTGCATGACCGCGATCGTGAGATCGAATGTCTTCAGGTACTCGACGAGATCGCCGCCGGTGCACTGCTCGTGGACCCACCTGGCGAGGGCCGCCGGCTCATCGGCGGGGACGGGGTGACCAACCTCCGCGGCGAGCTCGATGATCGTCTGCGGTCGCAGGCCCCCATCGAGGTGGTCGTGGAGACTGATCTTTGGCAGCTGGCGGAGCTCGTCCTCATTCACCCGATCAGGCTAGCCGCTCGGGGAGAGGACGGCACAGGAGCCGCTCAGGCGATGCGATCGAGGATGAGCGGCCCGGTGTCCTTGACCGTGCTGCCGGGCTCGCCGAGCTGCAGCGCCTCGCCCACGTCCTGCTTGGCGAGCGCGAAGCGGGCGGGCTCGTCCGTGTGCATCGTGTACAGCGGGTCGCCCTTCCGCACGATGTCGCCGGGCTTGACGTGCAGGTCGATGCCGGCGCCGGCCGAGACCGCGTCCTCCTTGCGAGCGCGCCCGGCGCCCAGCCGCCAGGCCGCGACACCGAGGCCGCGGGCCTCCTGCGCGACGACGACGCCATCGCGGTCCGCGGTGATGACCTCGGACTCCTTCGCGGTCGGCAGAGTGGCGTCAGGGTCTCCGCCCTGCGCCTCGATCATCTGACGCCACACGTCCATCGCCTGACCGCCCGCGAGGTGGCCTTCGACATCCGCATCCGGGAGACCGGCCAGGGCGAGCATCTCGCGCGCGAGTGCGACCGTGAGCTCGACCACATCGGCAGGACCACCGCCCGCGAGGACCTCGACCGACTCGCGCACCTCGTTGGCGTTGCCGATCGTGAGGCCGAGCGGGACATTCATGTTGGTGAGGAGCGCGACCGTGCCGACGCCCGCGTCCTTGCCGAGCTGGACCATGGTCTCGGCGAGCGCGCGTCCACGCTCGGGGTCCTGGAGGAATGCCCCAGACCCGAACTTCACGTCGAGCACGAGGTTCTCGGTGCCCTCGGCGATCTTCTTGGACATGATCGACGAGGCGATGAGCGGGATGCACTCGACCGTGCCGGTGATGTCGCGGAGCGCGTAGAGCTTGCGATCGGCGGGTGCAAGGCCCGCGCCAGCCGCCGAGATGACCGCGCCGACATCGCGGAGCTGGGCGAAGAACTCGTCATTCGAGACATTCGCGCGCCAGCCGGGGATCGACTCGAGTTTGTCGAGTGTGCCACCCGTGAAGCCGAGGCCGCGGCCGGAGAGCTGCGGGACGGCGACGCCGAAGGATGCGACGAGCGGGGCGAGCGGCAGCGTGATCTTGTCGCCGACGCCGCCGGTCGAGTGCTTGTCGCTCGTGACCTTCCCGAGACCCGTGAAGTCCATGCGCTCACCCGAAGCGACCATCGAGAGCGTCATGTCGCGGATCTCGCGCGGCGTCATGCCGTTGAGGAAGGTCGCCATCGCGAACGCCGACATCTGCTCGTCGGCGACGACGCCGCGCGTGTAGGCGTCGATGAGCCACTGGATCTGCGCGGTCGTCAGCTCGTGACGATCGCGCTTGGCCATGATGACATCGACAGCGGCGAAGGGCTCGATCGTCACGACGCGTACTCCTCGAGGGTGCGGGGACCGAATGCGTCGGGGATGACCTCATCGATCGTCTTGATACCGGACACGGTGGCCAGGAGCATGCCCGGAGCCGAGTGCTCGAAGAGCAGCTGACGGCAGCGGCCGCAGGGCATGAGCGTCTCGCCCTTGCCATCGACGCACGCGAACGCGACGAGCTTGCCGCCGCCACCCATGTGCAGGGCGCTCACGAGCGAGCACTCCGCGCACAGCGTGAGGCCGTACGAGGCATTCTCGATGTTCGCGCCCGTGATGAGCCGACCGTCGTCGACGATCGCTGCGACCCCGACCGGGAACTTCGAGTACGGCACGTAGGCGTGCTCGAGCGCCCCGATCGCCGCGTCCTTGAGTGCCTGCCAGTCGATCTCCGGCATATCAGCCTCTCGCTATGACTTGATGTACGGTTGGCCCGCCGCGGCCGGGCCGCGAGAGTTCCCGACGAATCCGGCGACCGCGAGGATCGTCACGATGTACGGAAGCATCCGCATGAACTCGCTCGGGACGGGCGAACCGATGATAGACAGCGTCGACTGCAGGTTCGTCGTGAAGCCGAAGAGCAGCGCGGCGAGCGCGGCCTTGATCGGGTTCCACTGGCCGAAGATGACGGCCGCGAGGGCGATATACCCCGCGCCCGCCGTCATGTCCTTGTTGAAGGCGTTGACGGAGTCGAGCGTGTAGTACGCGCCGCCGAAGCCGGCGATGGCACCGGCCATCGCGACATTCCAGAAGCGCCAGCGGTTGACCCGGATGCCGACGGTGTCCGCTGCGGTCGGGTGCTCGCCGACGGCGCGGAGCCTGAGCCCCCACCTCGTGCGGAACATCGCCCACCACACGACGAAGACGGCGATGAAGGCGAGGTAGACGATCGGCGTCTGCTGGAAGAACATCGGACCGATCACCGGGATGTCGGCCAGCCCGGGGATGCTCCAGCGATCGAAGCGCACCGTCTGGTTGAGCGCGCCGGCATTCGGCGACAGCACCTCGGAGAAGAGGAAGCCCGTCAGACCGCTGATCAGCACGTTGACGACGACACCGACGATGATCTGGTCGACCAGGTACTTGATGCTGAAGGCACCGAGGATGAATGCCACGAGCATGCCCGCCACACCGGCCGCGATGAGCGCAGCCCACGGGCTCTTCGTGACGCTCGACACGATCGCCGCGGAGAACGCGCCGAAGAGCAGCTGACCTTCGATCGCGATGTTCACGACGCCAACGCGCTCGCCGATGACGCCGGCGAGCGAGCCGAAGATGAGCGGCACCGACAGTGCGATCGCACCCGCGAGGAGACCGTCGACCGGGATCGTCTGCGTCTTGGAGGCTGCGGCCGCCCACGCGAGGAACCCGAAGAGGAAGAGCGCGGCGAAGATGATCGTGAGCCACAGCGGGTTCTTGCGCGCGGCCCTCGCGATGAAGAACGACGCGATCGTGATCGCCACGAGCGCGACCGCGACGACGATGCCGGTCACCCGACCGGGCACGAGGATCGGGTCCACCTGCCACGCGTCATCCGACTGCGTGAGGAGGAAACGCGCGACGCCATCGCCGGCGAGCCCGACGAACAGGACGATCGCGACGAGCGCGAAGAAGCCGAACGCGATCGGCGCCTTCCAGCTCACGATCGCCGCCGTGGCGAGCCCCTCGGGGTGCGGCGTCGGGGTCTTCGACGGCAGCGTGGCCGACACTGGCACGTTCTCGGCGCTCATGCGCTCACCGCCTCAGTCGTCGAGTCGATATCGTCCTTCGCCTTCTTCTGGCGTCGCTTCGAGCCGGGCGCAGGGAGTCGGAAGATCGCGCGCACGAGCGGCGGCGCAGCGATGAAGAGCACGATGAGCGACTGCACGACCGCGACGATGTCGATCTGGATGCCCTCCGCACCCTGCATCGTGTAGCCACCGGCCTTGAACGCGCCGAAGAGGATGCCTGCGGCGAAGATGCCCCACGGCGTCGACTTTCCGAGGAGCGCGACGGTGATGGCATCGAAGCCGATGCCCGCATCGACGCCGGAGGAGAATCCGCTCGTCTCGGTGCCGATGACCTGGTTGACGCCCGCGAGACCGACGAGCGCACCCGAGATCGCCATCGCGGTGATGATGATGCGCTTCACGTTGATGCCCGCCGTCTTCGCCGCCGAGGGGTTGAGGCCTACGGCGCGGAGCTTGAAGCCGAGGCTCGATCGCTCGAGGATCCACCACACCGCGATCGTCGCGATGATGGCGAGGATGAAGCCGAGGTGCAGGCGGTACTGATCGCCGAAGAGCTTCGGCAGGATCGCCGTCGCCATGGTCGGCGGCGACTTCGGGTTCTGCTGGCCGGGCGCCTGGAGCAGGCCCTGCGTCGTGAGCATGAAGACGATGAGCGCACCGGCGATGTAGTTGAGCATGATCGTGACGATCACCTCGTGCGCGCCCGTGTAGGCCTTCAGGACACCTGCGATCGACGCGAACAGCGCTCCGGCGAGCATGCCGATGAGGATCGCGACAGCAGCGTGGACACCCGGCGGCAGCGGAATCGCGAAGGCGACCCAGCCGCCGAACGCGGCGCCGAAGAGCATCTGGCCACGGCCACCGATGTTGAAGAGGCCCGCGCGGAACGTGAGGCCGACGCCGAGGCCAGCCATGATGAGCGGCGTCGCGAAGGTCAGCGTCTCGGTGATGGGCTTGATGCCGGTCGCGAACTCGGGCCGCTTGAGGTTGTAGATCGCGCCGTTGAAGAACGCGACGTACGCACCGGAGACCGCTTCCCAGATCGCGACGAAGGTGTCGCCAGGGCGGGAGAAGAAGTACGCGCTCGCCGCGATGACATCGGGATCGGTCACCGCGATGAGGATCGAGCCGCCGAGCACGGCGAGGATGACCGCGCAGAGCACGACGAGCCAGCTGCTCTCGAGGATGTCGTGGAGGGCGCCGTTCAGACGCGACGCGAGGGAGTCGGCGGGCGGCGTCTCATCGCCCTTGATCTGGACCGTGCTCATGCCGCGACCTCCCCGGCCATCATGAGGCCGAGAGTCTCTCGGCTCGTGTCGCCGGGGACGATCCCGACGATCCGGCCGCGGTACATGACCATGATGCGGTCGGAGAGCGCCTGGATCTCCTCGAGCTCCGTCGAGATGACGAGGACGGCCGCGCCCGCGTCCCGCTCGGCGACGATCTGCTTGTGGATGAACTCGATCGAGCCGACGTCGACGCCACGCGTCGGCTGGGACGCGATGAAGAGCTTGAGGTCGCGGCTGAGCTCTCGCGCGAGGACGACCTTCTGCTGGTTGCCGCCGGACAGACGTCCCGCCTTCTCGGAGATCGAAGGCGTGCGGACGTCGTACTCCTTCACTGCGCTGGCGGCGAAGTCGTTGATCTTGCGCCGCTGCAGTGCACCGCCTCGGGCGAACGGCGGACCGTCGACTCGGTCGAGGACGAGGTTCTCGGTGATCGTGAACTCCTTCACGAGGCCGTCCTCCGAGCGATCCTCGGGGACGTACCCGACACCCATGTCGAGCACCTTCCGGATCGTCGCCTTGGTGATGTCCTCGCCGCCGAGGGTGATCTGCCCCTTTAGGACGGTCTCAAGCCCGACGAGCGCCTCGGCGAGCTCCGACTGTCCGTTGCCCTGAACACCCGCCACGCCGATGATCTCGCCCGCGCGCACCGTGAAGCTCACGTCATTCACGACGAGGTTGCCGAACTGGTCGGCGACCGTGAGGCCGTCGACGACGAGCACATCCTCGCCGGGCGTCGCCGACTCCTTGTCGACCGTCAGATCGACCTCGCGACCGACCATGAGGTTCGCGAGCTCGGCATTCGTCGCTGTGGGCGAAGCCTCGCCGACGACCTTGCCGAGCCGAATGACGGTGATGCGGTCGGCGACCTCGCGCACCTCGCGCAGCTTGTGGGTGATGAAGACGATCGCCTTCCCCTCGTCACGGAGCTGGCGCATGATCTGCATGAGCTCGTCCGTCTCCTGCGGGGTGAGCACGGCAGTCGGCTCGTCGAAGACGAGCACCTGTGCGTCGCGGGAGAGCGCCTTGATGATCTCGACGCGCTGCTGCACACCGACGGGGAGGTCCTCGACGAGCGCATCCGGATCGATGTGGAAGCCGAAGCGGTCTGCGATGTCCTTCACCATGCTCCGGGCGGCCGCCGCGTCGAGGCTGCCCGCGAACCTGGTCGGCTCGTGGCCGAGCATGACGTTCTCCGCGACCGTGAAGACCGGGATGAGCATGAAGTGCTGGTGGACCATGCCGATGCCAGCTCGCATCGCGTCGCCGGGGCCCTCGAAGTGCTGCGGCACGCCATCGAGGAGGATCTCGCCGGAGTCCGCCTGCAGCAGTCCGTAGAGGACATTCATGAGGGTCGACTTGCCAGCGCCGTTCTCACCGAGGAGGCAGTGAATCTCGCCTGGCTCGACGGTCAGGTCGATGTGGTCGTTGGCGACCAGAGCCCCGAAGGACTTGGTGATGCCTCGGAGCTCGAGTTTCATGACGACGATCCTATTCAGACGGGCGGTTTCCGCCGAACACGCCAGCGGGGGCCGGTGCCGAAGCACCGACCCCCGCCGGAACAGCCTGTCGGACTCAGCCAGCCAGGTACGAGGTGACCGGGATCGAACCGTCGACGATGCCCTCGGCAACCGTCTCGAGCTCGTCAGCCAGCTCAGGCTTGACCTTCGACGCCCAGTCGTGGAACTCGGCGATGCCGACGCCCGCGTTCTCCAGCGTGCCGATGAAGGGCTCGCTCGAGAAGGCACCCGTGCCAGCAGCCATCACCGTGTCGTAGACAGCGGCGTCGATGAGCTTGCGGACCGAGGTGAGGAACAGCGGCTGGAGGCCGGTCTGGTCCGTCTCGTAGGTGTCGGAGTCGACGCCGATGAGCGCGATGTCCTTGCCCGAGTCCTGGATCGCGATACCAGCGGACTGGTAGATCGGACCACCGACGGGGAGGAGCACGTCAGCACCCTGGTTGAGGATGCCCTGCGCGGTCGCGAGCGCCTCCGGGCCGGCCGAGAAGCCGATCGCGGGCTCGGTCGAGACGAAGGTGCCGTCCTGCGCGACGGTGTCCCAGCCGACGACCTTGACGTCCGTGCCCTTGACCTCGTTGTAGTACGCGACGCCCTGCGCGAGGCCGTCCATGAAGATGGAGACCGTCGGGAAGTTGACGCCACCGAAGGTGCCGACGATGCCGGCCTTCGAGGTGTCCGCAGCGGCGTAGCCCGCGAGGAACGCGGCCTGGGCGGTGTCGAAGAGCAGCGGGCGGATGTTCTCCGCGTCCGTCACACCGTCGAAGTCGTTGTCAGCAGCGTCGTCGACGATCGCGAACGCGATGTCCGGGTTCGCCAGCGCCGCCTCGACCGTGCCCGCGCTGAGCGCGAAGCCGACCGTGACGATCAGGTTGCAGCCCTGGTCGACGAGCGTGTTGATGTTGGGGCCGTAGTCGTCCTCACCCTCGGACTCGACCTCGATGGCGGTCACGCCGAGCTCAGCCGCGGCGCGGTCCATGCCGAGCTTCGCGAGGTAGTTGAACGATGCGTCGTCCCAGCCACCTGCGTCGGAGACGATGCAGGGAAGGAAGTCGGCAGCGGGCTCGACCGTGGGGTCGGTCGTGGCGTCGCCAGTCGGCGTCGGCGTTTCGGTCGGTGCGGCGGCGCAGCCTGCGAGAACGGCGCCAGACGCGACCAGAGCGAGGCCGGTGTACATGGCCTTGCGAATAGTGATCACGGGATCTCCTCCTGAATGACTGGCCGTCCAGACGGGCCAGTGCAAGACAGATTACGCAATGTGTCGTCACCGGGCCTCCCCGCAGGGGAAGCCGCAATGGAGTCGTTACAGAGCGTGTGAACGGTGAATCGCGCTCGGAATCCTCACGGAGCCGAGGGCGATTCGACGACGATCTCGCCGGCGATGATCGCGGTGCGCAGGCCGTCGATCTCAGCGGCGAGCTCAGCGCTGACAGCCGACTCGAGCTCGTGGTACGGCGCGATGTCGACGCCGCCGTTCTCGAGCGTGCCGACGTAGGCGTCAGCGGTGAATGAGCCGTCGAGGTGCTCGCCGACGATCTGGAGCACGGCGTCCTGCGTCTTCTTGAGAACGCTCGTGAGGAGCGCCGGGTGGTACTCGGCGGAGAGCGTGTCATAGCCGTCGCTGTCGACCCAGATGAACATCGTGCCGGGGTGCTCGATCGCGGCAGCAGCGGTGCCCTCGCCGACCTGACCGGCGACCGGGAGGATCACGTCGGCACCCTGCGCGATGAAGTTCTCGGTGAACGTCTTGCCCTTCGCGACATCCTCGAAGTCACCGGTGAAGGTGCCGTCCTGCGTCGCCTTGTCCCAGCCGAGCACCTGGACCGAGGTGCCGTGCACCTCGTTGTACTTCGCGACGCCGTCGACGAAGCCGTCCATGAAGAGCGTGACGGGCGGCTGGTTGCCACCGCCGAATGTCGCGACGACGCCGGTCTTCGAGACGCCGGCCGCGAGGTAGCCGGCCAGGTACGAAGCCTGCGCGGTGTCGAAGACGATGGGCTTCACATTCGGCGCCTCGACGATCTCGTCGACGATCGAGAAGTGGATGTCGGGGTTGGCCTCGGCCTGGGTGGCCGTGGCCTCCGCGAGCTCCCAGCCGACCGTGAGGATGTAGCCGCAGCCCGATGCGACGGCCTGGTCGACGTTCGGGACGAGGTCGGTCTCATTGGTCGAGACGATCGCCTGGACGTCGATGCCATACGTCGCGCCAGCCTGCTCGAGGCCCTCCCAGCTCGACTCGTTGAACGAGCGGTCCTCGAGTCCACCGGAGTTCGTGACCATGCGCGCGCAGTCCTGCGCGGCAGGCTCGCTCGGCGAGGTCGTCTCGCTCGGGTCAGCCGTCGGCGTCGACGGAGCGGGAGCGCAGCCGGCGAATGCGAGCGCGGCGGCGATCGCGGTGATCGGGAGGAAGAGCTTGCGAGTGGAGGTCATTCGACCATTGTGTGGCGCTCGCTCGGAGCGCATGGCCAGCGTGACCTTTTCGTTAGTCACTGAGCGAGAGAAGGCTTCCAGAGTCGTCTCGGAGCGTCCGTGGCGGCCAGATCGAGCGGTGGCACCGCGAGATTCAGCGCAAAGATAACGAAACGATCACAAGACGTCGCCGCGGCCGCCGAGTCGCAGCGCGTCGACGACGGACTTCACGCGCTGCGCGTTCTCCGTCGTGGTGACCAGGAGCGCATCGGGGGTGTCGACCACGACGATGTTCTTCACCCCGATGAGCGAGATGACGCGCTTGCCAGAGGCGAAGACGACTCCCGTCGACGAGTCGGACAGGACCGTCGGGTTCTCGCCGAGGATCGCGAGGTCCGAAGGCCGGCCCTTGGAGTGCATGCGCGCGACGGCCGCGAAGTCGCCGACATCGTCCCAGTCGAAGTCCCCCGGGACGACCGCGAGCGCACCAGCCGCCGCTGCGGGCTCCGCGACGACATAGTCGAAGGCGATGCGCTTGAGCTTGGGCCAGATGCGGTCGACCGCGGGGCCGCGGAGCGCCGGCGTATCCCATGCCTCGGCGAGCTCCTCGAGGCCGTCGGCGAGCTCCGGCTCGGCCCGGCGGATCCACTCGAGGATGACCGACGCCTTCGCGACGAACATGCCGGCGTTCCAAAGGTAGTCGCCGGACGCGAGGTACCTGCGGGCCGTGTCGACATCCGGCTTCTCCTTGAACGACTCGGCTCGTCGCGCCGAGGGAGCGCCGTCGATGCCGAGCTTCCCATCGACATGGATGTAGCCGAAGCCGATCGCCGGCTCACTCGGCGTGATGCCCACGGTGGTGACGAGGCCGGTGCGCGCGACCGCGACTGCCTCCTCGACCGCGCGACGGAATGCGCGTGTGTCGCGGATGACATGGTCGGCCGCGAATGAGCCGATGACGACCCCCGGCTCGCGGCGTTCGAGCACCGCGGCGGCGAGTCCGATGGCCGCAGTCGAGTCGCGCGGTTCGGACTCGAGCAGGATGTTCGGGTCGATGAGATCCGGGAGCTGCTCCTCGACGGCCGCGCGGTGCGCGCGGCCGGTGACGACGACGACGCGCTCTGCGCCCGCGAGCGGTACGACGCGGTCCCATGTGTCGCGAAGCAGCGTCTGACCGCTGCCCGACAGGTCGTGCAGGAACTTCGGCGCGTCTGCGCGCGAGAGCGGCCAGAGCCGTGAGCCGATGCCGCCAGCGGGGATGACTGCCGTGAAACCAGGGATCGGACCCGTCGAGACCATGCCGCACAGCCTACGTGCGAAGAGCGAACGCTCCCTGTTCGAGGCCGACATAGGATGGAGGCCGTGGCAGCGAAGTCTTCGAGCCCTGCGGCTCGCCTGGAGGGCGTGAACGCCCCACCGCAGCCGTCGAAAATGGGCGGCACACTCTATCGAGGCCGTGAAGGCATGTGGTCGTGGGTATTCCACCGCATCACAGGCGTCGCGATCTTCTTCTTCCTCCTCGTGCACGTGCTCGACACGGCGCTCGTGCGGGTGAGCCCTGAGGCGTACAACGCCGTCATCGGCGCGTACAAGACGCCGATCATGGGCCTCGGAGAGATCGGACTCGTCGCCGCCATCGGCTACCACGCCCTCAACGGCCTCCGGATCATCCTCATCGACTTCTGGAGCAAGGGCGCGAAGTACCAGAAGCCCATGTTCTGGGGCGTCATCATCCTGTGGGCGGTCCTGCTCATCGGCTTCGTGCCGCGTCAGCTCATGCACGTTTTCGGAGGTGCCTGATGAGCCAGGTCACGATCCCCAGCCCCGGGGCCAAGATCAACCGTCCGAAGCGCCGAGGCGTGAACCTCGAGCGCTGGGGCTGGATCTACATGCGCGCCTCCGGCGTGCTCCTCGTCGTCCTCATCTTCGGCCACCTCTTCGTGAACCTCGTCGCTGGCGAGGGCGTCAAGGCGATCGACTTCGCCTTCGTCGGTGGCAAGTGGGCAGACCCCTTCTGGGTCGTGTGGGACACGCTCCTGCTCTGGCTCGCCCTCATCCACGGTGCGAACGGCATGCGGACGCTCGTCAACGACTATGCGACGAACCGCACGTTCCGTCGCGTGCTGCTCGGCGGTCTCTTCATCGTGACCGCGGTCCTCATCGTCCTCGGCACGCTCGTCATCTACACCTTCGAGCCGTGCCCTGAGGTCGCCGCCGACCTGCAGCACCTGCTCCCCGATTTCTGCTCCGCACTCTGATCGGCACACGGAAAGCGAACATGGCTACACGTACGTACCGCGAATCCGACCCGCTCCATGAGGAGACCGAGGTCCGCGATGGCGTCCACTATCACCAGTACGACGTCGTGATCGTCGGCGCCGGCGGTGCCGGCATGCGAGCGGCGATCGAGGCGGGCCCCAAGGCGCGCACCGCGGTCATCACGAAGCTCTACCCGACGCGCTCCCACACGGGTGCCGCGCAGGGTGGCATGGCGGCCGCGCTCGCGAACGTCGAAGAGGACAACTGGGAGTGGCACACCTTCGACACCGTCAAGGGTGGGGACTACCTCGTCGACCAGGACGCTGCGGAGATCCTCGCGAAGGAGGCCATCGACGCGGTCATCGACCTCGAGAACATGGGCCTGCCCTTCAACCGCACGCCCGAGGGCAAGATCGACCAGCGCCGGTTCGGCGGCCACACGCGTGACCACGGCAAGGCTCCGGTCCGCCGCGCCTGCTACGCCGCGGACCGCACGGGCCACATGATCCTGCAGACGCTCTTCCAGAACTGCGTGAAGCTCGGCATCGAGTTCTACAACGAGTTCTACGCGCTCGACCTCGTCATGGCCGAGGACGGCCGCGCCGGCGCGATCGTCGCGTACGAGCTCGCCACGGGCGACCTCCACGTCTTCCGCGCGAAGTCGATCGTCTTCGCGACCGGCGGCTTCGGCAAGATCTTCAAGACGACCTCGAACGCCCACACGCTCACGGGCGACGGCGTCGGCATCGTCTGGCGCAAGGGCCTGCCGCTCGAGGACATGGAGTTCTTCCAGTTCCACCCGACCGGTCTCGCGGGTCTCGGCATTCTCCTCACCGAGGGTGCTCGAGGCGAGGGCGCCATCCTCCGGAATGCCTCGGGTGAGCGCTTCATGGAGCGCTACGCCCCCACGATCAAGGACCTCGCACCGCGTGACATCGTCTCGCGCTGCATGGTCCAGGAGGTCGCCGAGGGCCGGGGCGCCGGACCGCACAAGGACTACGTCCTGCTCGACTGCACGCACCTCGGTGCCGAGGTCCTCGAGACGAAGCTCCCCGACATCACGGAGTTCGCGCGCACCTACCTCGGTGTCGACCCCGTCTACGAGCCCGTCCCGGTCATGCCGACCGCGCACTACGCGATGGGCGGCATCCCGACGAACGTCAAGGCCGAGGTCCTTCGCAACAACACCGATGTCGTCCCCGGCCTCTACGCCGCTGGCGAGTGCGCGTGCGTCTCGGTGCACGGCTCCAACCGCCTCGGGACGAACTCGCTCCTCGACATCAACGTCTTCGGCAAGCGCGCCGGCAACAACGCCGTCGAGTACGCGCTCGGCGCGGACTTCGCACCCATCCCCGATGACCCGGCCAAGAACATCCGCGAGCTCATCGAGATGCTCCGCAACTCGAATGGCACGGAGCGCGTCTCGCAGATCCGCAAGGAGCTGCAGGAGGAGATGGACCGCAACGCTCAGGTGTTCCGCACCGATGAGTCGCTGCGTCGCGTCCTCGGCGTCATCCACAACCTGCGCCAGCGCTACAAGAACATCGGCATCCACGACCGTGGCCGCCGCTTCAACACCGACCTGCTCGAGGCGATCGAGCTCGGCTTCCTGCTCGACCTCGCCGAGGTCGTCGTCTACTGCGCCCTCAACCGCCACGAGTCCCGCGGCGGTCACATGCGCGACGACTACCCGAACCGCGACGACGAGAACTACATGAAGCACACGATGGCGTACCTCACGGGCGATGCGACGAGCCCAGACCCCGAGGACCACATCACGCTCGACTGGAAGCCCGTCACGATCACCAACTACCAGCCGATGGAGAGGAAGTACTGATGGCCGACGCCACCGCCACGGTCGAGACCGCAGACGCGGGCTCCTCCCCCGCGAACATCTCCGAGATCCAGGAGTTCACGGCGACGATCATCATCCGTCGCTTCGACCCCGAGGTCGACAGCGAGCCGCGCTGGCAGGACTTCGACGTCAAGGTCTACTCGACCGACCGCGTCCTCGACGCGCTCCACAAGATCAAGTGGGAGATGGACGGCTCGCTGACCTTCCGTCGCTCGTGCGCTCACGGCATCTGCGGCTCGGACGCCATGCGCATCAACGGCCGCAACCGCCTCGCGTGCAAAACGCTCATGAAGGACCTCGACCTGACCAAGCCGGTCTACGTCGAGGCGATCAAGGGCCTGCCGCTCGAGAAGGACCTCGTCGTCGACATGGACCCCTTCTTCGCCGCGTACCGCGAGGTCAACCCCTTCCTCATCGCGAACTCGACGCCCGAGAAGGGCAAGGAGCGCTACCAGTCGATCGCCGCGCGCGAGGTCTTCGACGACACCACGAAGTGCATCCTCTGCGCCGCGTGCACCTCGTCGTGCCCCGTCTTCTGGACCGACGGCCAGTACTTCGGCCCGGCCGCGATCGTCAACGCGCACCGATTCATCTTCGATGACCGCGACGATGAGGCCCAGGTCCGTCTCCAGATCCTCAGCGACAAGGAGGGCGTCTGGCGCTGCCGCACGACCTTCAACTGCTCCGAGGCGTGCCCCCGTGGCATTCAGGTCACGAAGGCCATCGCCGAGGTCAAGCAGGCCATCATGCGAGGCCGCCCGTAGGGCACACCGCTTCAGACGCCGCCCGTGCTGCTCCGGCAGTGCGGGCGGCGTCGTCTGTTCCGGTCTCCTAGAGTGGGCCCGATGAAGTCGCTCAAGGCCCGCCTCGACCGCGTGATCACGTGGGTCCAGTCGACGTTCCTGTGGAGCGTCTGGGATCGCTACACGAGCGCCCGCGGGCCGCTGCTGTCGCGAGGCCTCGCGTATCAGGCGATCTTCGCGAGCTTCGCGGCCGTCTGGGTCGCATTCGCGATCGCAGGGCTCATCGTGAGCGGGGATGATCCGCTCCGCGATGCCGTCATCGAGACGATCGCGACCGCGGTGCCCGGACTGATCGACACGGGCGCCGGCGGTGCGATCAACCCGACGACGCTCCTCAGCGCCTCAGTGCTCGGCTGGACCGGCGCCTTCGCCCTCCTGCTCCTCGCCTACACCGCGATCGGCTGGCTGTCCGACGCTCGCGATGCGGTGCGGGCGGTCGCCGGTCTGCCGAGCCTCGCGACGAATGCCATCCTGCTGAAGCTCAGGGACGCGGGCCTCGCGCTCGGCTTCGGCATCGTGATCCTCATCTCCGCGAGCATCACGATCCTCAGCAACACGCTCGTGCACCAGATCGTCGAATGGCTCGGGGACCCGAACGCGAGCACCGACCTGTCGCTCGTGACGCGCGCGACGGGGTTCGTCATCTCGTTCGGCTTCGACACCCTGGTGCTCGTCGTCTTCTATCGCGTGCTGTCCGGCGTCCGCGTCGCTCGGCGCTCGGTGTGGGAGGGCGCCCTCCTCGGCTCCTCCGCGCTCGGCGTCATGAAGGTGCTCGGGACCGCGCTCCTCGGCGGCGCGAGCTCGAACCCGCTGCTCGCCGGCTTCGCCGTGATCGTGGGTCTCCTCATCTGGTTCAACCTCATCTGCCAGCTCCTCCTCATCGTCGCCTCATGGATCAGCGAGCGCGGCCGAAGGATCGACCTTGCGCGAGGCGCGAAGCCCGATGTCGAAGCCGATCCGGCACCCCCAGGCTCGAAAGGCAGTGTCGGAGGCGAGAGCTAGGCTCCATACGTGTCGAAGAAGCCTGTCCGCATCGCAACCGTCAACGTCAACGGCGTGAGGGCCGCCTACCGAAAGGGCATGGGCGAGTGGCTCGACAGCCGCGGGATCGACATCCTCGCACTCCAGGAGGTCCGCGCAGAGACCGACGACCTCGTCGCGCTCCTCGGCCCCGGCTGGCATGTCATCCATGACGCCGCGACCGCCAAGGGCCGCGCCGGAGTCGCGCTCGCCAGCCGCGACGACAATGGCCCGCGCGAGCCCGAGATCCACCGCATCTCGCTCGGCGCCGACGACTTCGACACCGCAGGCCGCTGGCTCGAGGCCGACTACAAGATCGGCGACACGATCATCACGGTCGTGTCCACCTACGTGCATTCGGGCGAGGTCGACACCCCGAAGCAGGTGGAGAAGTACAAGTTCCTCGACGCCATGACCGCCCGCCTCCCGGAGCTCGCGGCGCACGGCGAGTACGCACTCGTCGTCGGCGACCTCAACGTGGGGCACCGACCGCTCGACATCAAGAACTGGAAGGGCAACCAGAAGAACGCGGGCTTCCTCCCCCAGGAGCGCGCGTACTTCGATCGATTCTTCGGCGAGCTCGGTGCCGACATCGAGGGCCCCGACGGGTCACGCGGCCCCGGCCTCGGCTGGGTCGACGTCGGCCGCCAGTGGGCTGGCGAGGTCGACGGGCCGTACACGTGGTGGTCGCAGCGTGGCCAGGCATTCGACAACGACACGGGCTGGCGCATCGACTACCACGTCGCGACCCCCGCGCTCGCGGCCACCGTGAAGGACTACCGCATCGATCGCGCGGCCTCCTACGACACGCGCTGGTCCGACCATGCGCCGGTCGTCGTCGACTACGCGATCTAGTCACGGCAGCGGGAGTCCCGTGCGAGGCCGCGCCACGGGCGGGGCGCAGCGGTGCCGACCTGTCCTGAAGCCGCGGGCTGAGAGAATGTCCTGGTGACCAAGCCTCGACTGTTCTCCGGCATGCAGCCCTCCGCCGACTCGCTTCAGATCGGCAACTACATCGGCGCGCTCATGCAGTGGCGGGCCATGCAGGAGGAGTTCGAGGCGATCTACTGCGTCGTCGACCTCCACGCCATCACGGTCGAGCAGGACCCAGCGCAGCTCCGCGAGGCGACGCGACGCACAGCGGCGCAGTACATCGCCGCGGGCATCGATCCGTCGAAGTCGATCCTCTTCGTGCAGTCGCACGTCGCCGCGCACCCACAGCTCGCATGGGTGCTCAACACCATCACGGGCTTCGGCGAGGCGAGCCGTATGACGCAGTTCAAGGACAAGTCGGCACGCTACGGCTCCGACAAGACCACCGTGGGTCTCTTCACCTACCCAGTCCTCATGGCGGCGGACATCCTCCTGTACGACGCCGAGGTCGTGCCAGTCGGCGACGACCAGCGCCAGCACGTCGAGCTCACGCGCGACATCGCCGAGCGATTCAACTCGCGGTACGGCGAGACCTTCGTCATCCCTGAGGCCCGGATCCCCGCGGACAGCGCGCGCATCTACGACCTCCAGGAGCCGACCAACAAGATGTCCAAGTCGGCCTCGAGCGAGAAGGGCGTCATCTGGCTGCTCGACGAGCCGAGCGTGAGCGCCAAGAAGATCAAGTCCGCGACGACCGACTCCGACGGCTCCGTCCGCTACGACGTCGCGAACAAGCCCGGCGTCTCGAATCTCCTCACGATCTATTCGGCGCTTTCCGGCCGCGCGATCGCCGACATCGAGAACGAGTACGTCGGCCGTGGCTACGGCGACTTCAAGTCGGGGCTCGCGGAGGTCGTGACCGAGGTCTTCGGGCCGATCCGCGCCCGGGCGCTCGAGCTCCTCGACGACAAGGCTGAGCTCGACCGTCTCCTCGCTGCGAATGCCGACCGCGCGGCCGCGATCGCCGACGCGACGCTCGCCCGCGTCTACGACCGCATCGGATTCCTCGCACGGAGCTGAGGCGAGCTGGGGCGCCGTCGCCCGCGCTGCAGCCCACCGCCCGTCACTGAGCGAAATCGGGCGCGACCTCAGCACGGTGGGCCGAGCGTAGAATGCTCAGGCAACATGCTCCGGGGTCGGTGATGTTCGTCGGGGCTCACGCCTCGTCGAGCTAGTCCGAACCGGCGGTGACAGTCCGCGAACCCTCATCCGAGGGCCGAACCGGTGGAACTCCGGTACCGACGGTGACGATGGTGACGCAGTGCCTCGGCACAGCACAGCCAGCGGAGTCCGGATGGGAGGAAGCATGGGAGGCGACGATGAATGACGTCCCGCGCGGAGCGGACGACGCACCTGCCGTGATCGAGGCAGCGATGCGACGCGCCCTCGACCTCGCGACGGTCGGCCCGCTCGCCGGCGGCAACCCGCAAGTCGGCTGCGTGCTCCTCGACGAGCACGGGGAGGTCGTCGCTGAGGGTGCGCATCACGGCGCCGGCACGCCGCATGCCGAGATCGAGGCGCTCCGGGCCGCCGCACGCGCCGGGCGTTCGCGCGATGTCCACACCGCTGTCGTCACGCTCGAGCCCTGCAATCACACCGGGCGCACCGGTCCCTGCGCCGAGGCGCTCATCGACGCCGGCATCTCGCGCGTGTATTACGCCGTCGACGACCCCGGACACGACTCGGGCGGTGGCGCAGATCGACTCCGCGACGCAGGCGTGACGGTGACCGGCGGGATCCTGAGGGACGAGGCCGAGGCATTCATCCATCCCTGGCTCACCGCCATGCGCCGACGCACCCCCTGGGTGACGCTCAAGTGGGCCTCCACCCTCGATGGTCGCGCCGCGGCCGCTGACCGCACGAGCCAGTGGATCACGGAACCCGAGGCGCGCGCAGACGGCCACCGTCTGCGGAGCGAATCCGACGCGATCATCACGGGGACCGGCACCGTCCTCGCCGACGACCCGTCCTTCACGGCGCGAGGCATCGACGGCGAGCTCCTCGATCACCAGCCGCTCCCGGTCGTCATCGGGGCGCGGGGTGTGCCTGCGGAGGCGAAGCTCCGCGAGCACCCCACTGGCCTGCTCGAGACGGGGTCGATGTCGATCGGCGACGTCCTCGCCGATCTCTTCGAGCGCGGCGCGACGCGCGTCCTCGTCGAGGCAGGCCCGAAGCTCACGAGCGCATTCATCGCCGCGGGCCTCGTGGACGAGTACGCCATCTACCTCGCACCGAAGCTGCTGGGCGGCCCGCACACCGCGATCGGCGACCTCGGAATCCCGAGCATCGACGACGCGTTGCACCTCGAGGTCGTCGACGTGCGGCGACTCGGACCCGACCTCGCGCTCACCGCGCGCAGCACCACCGATCAGACCCCCAAGGAGACCGACTGATGTTCACAGGGCTCATCGAGGAGATCGGCGAGATCACCGCCGTGCAGCACGGCGACGAGGTCACGCGTCTCACGATCCGGGCGCCTCATGCGGTGGCCGACACCGAGCACGGCGCATCGATCGCGGTGTCCGGCGTGTGCCTCACCGTCGTCGGCTGGGGCGAGGACTGGTTCGACGCCGACGTCATGCAGGAGACGCTCGCCGTCACGACCGTGGCGTCGTTCGAGCGGGGCCGTCGCGTCAACGTCGAGCGCGCGCTTCGCGCTGACGCGCGCCTCGGCGGCCACATCGTCCAGGGCCACGTCGACGCGACCGCAGAAGTGGTCTCCGTGGTCGCGGGCGAGCGCTGGAGCGTCATCCGCTTCTCGCTCGAGCCGAGCATCGCGCCGCTCGTCGTCCGCAAGGGCTCGATCGCGATCGACGGCGTCTCCCTCACGGTGAGCGACGCGGGCCGCGACTGGTGTGAGGTATCGCTCATCCCCGAGACCCTCACCGCGACAACGCTCGGCGGGCTCACCCCCGGCGACCGCGTCAACGTCGAGACCGACATCCTCGCCCGCCACATCCAGCGACTCGCCGAATTCGCCATCCCGACCGGCGCCGTCGCCGCACCGTCTTCGCAGCCTTCCGAGGAGGCCTGAATGCCACTGTCCACGATCCCAGAGGCGGTCGCCGCGATCGCCGCCGGACTCCCGGTGCTCGTCGTCGACGATGAGGACCGCGAGAACGAAGGCGATGTGGTCATCTCGGCCGCGCTCGCGACGCCGGAGACGCTCGCCTGGATGGTCCGCGTGACGAGCGGCTACCTCTGCGCGCCCATGACGAACGAGCTCGCCGACCGCCTCGACCTCCCGCCCATGGTCGCCGTCAATCAGGACTCGCGCTCGACCGCGTACACCGTGAGCGTCGATGCCGCGTCCGGTGTGTCGACCGGCATCTCGGCCGCCGACCGCGCGCGCACGCTCAACGTGCTCGCAGCGCCGGAGTCGACCGCAGACGACCTCATCCGTCCCGGCCACATCCTGCCGCTCCGTGCCGTCGACGGAGGCGTGTGCCAGCGCGCCGGCCACACCGAGGCGGCCGTCGACCTCATGAAGCTCGCGGGCCTGCCCCCGGTCGGCGCGATCGGCGAGATCGTCGCCGACGATGGCAGCATGATGCGCCTGCCGCAGATCCTCGAGCTCGGCGAGGAGCGGGGCTACCCCGTCATCACGATCGCCGACCTCGTCGCACACCTCGGTGGCGCGGCCTCGTCAGCGACCCGCGGCAACCCGCCAATCTCGCTCCGGGCCGAGACCACGGTGCCGACGAAGCACGGGACGTTCCGCATGCGCGCCTACCGCGACACGTCGAGCGGCTGGGATCACATCGCGATCATCAGCGAGCCGCTCGGCGATGTCCCGCTCGTCCGGCTGCATTCCGAATGTCTCACGGGCGAGGCATTCGGCTCGCTCAAGTGCGAGTGCGGCCCGCAGCTCGACACCGCGCTCGACGCGATCGCGGCGGAGGGCGGGGTCGTGATCTACCTCCGCGGGCACGAGGGCCGCGGCATCGGCATCGTCGACAAGCTCCGCGCCTACCGACTCCAGGAGGACGGCCTGGACACCGTCGATGCGAACACCGCGCTCGGCCTCCCCGTCGACCGCCGCGACTACACGGGTGCCGCGCGCATGCTCGAGGACCTCGGGATCACGCGCGTCCGCCTCCTCACGAACAACCCGGACAAGGTCCGCCAGCTGACGCAGCACGGCATCGAGGTGGAATCGACCGTCCCCATGCTCGTCGGCGTCCGCAGCGAGAATGTCGGGTACCTCAGCGTGAAGCGCGACCGGATGGGACACTCACTGCCGGAAGACGACGAACTCGTCGGCTGAGCGGCCGGACTGGACCCGGCTCACGCCACGGGAGTCGCACTGAGCAAAAGGAGAAGCACATGGCTGGAGAAGGCCGACCGACCGCAGGCCCGCTCGACGGGGCAGGTCTCAAGGTGACGATCGTCGCCGGACGCTGGCACGAGGCGATCACCGATGGACTCATCGCGGGTGCGATGCGCGTCCTCGAGCCCTCGGGCGCCGAGATCAGCCTCGTGCGCGTGCCTGGATCGTTCGAGCTCCCCGTCGTCGCGAAGGCGGCGCTCGACGGCGGCGCTGACGCTGTCGTCGCGCTCGGCGTCATCGTCCGCGGCGGCACGCCCCACTTCGACTTCGTGTCCGACGCCGCGACGAGCGGCCTCACTCGCGTCGCGCTCGACACCGGCAAGCCCGTCGGCTTCGGTGTGCTCACTCTCGACGACGAGCAGCAGGGCCTCGACCGTGCAGGTCTCCCGAGCTCCAAGGAGGACAAGGGCGCGGAGGCCGCGAGCGCGGCGCTCGAGACGGCGATCACGCTGCGCGCACTCCGCGGCTGAGGCCCGCGCCCCGGGCTCAGCCAGCACGCTGGCAGCGCGTGGAGAATGGTCGCGTGGCGCGACAGCGAAAGACCGACGGACCTCGTGCGACATTCGGGCAGCTGCTGCCCCACCTGACGAGGCAGCGCGGACCGCTCGCCCTCGCGATCACGCTGTCGATCCTCGCCTCGCTCGCCTCGCTCGCGCAGCCGCTCATCGTCGGCCTCATCGTCGCCGACGTGCAGGCGGGCAAGCCGTTCGGCACAACCGTCTGGTTTGTCGTGGGCCTCGTCATCTTCTCCGCGCTCATGGGCGCTGGCCAGCACTACCTCCTCCAGCGCATGGGCGAGAGCGTCGTGCTCTCGACGCGTCGCGAGCTCATCGCGCGCATGCTGAGACTCCCCATCCGCGAGTTCGATCAGCGCCGCACCGGTGATCTCGTCTCGCGCGTCGGCGCTGATGCGACACTCCTCCGCGCCGTCCTCACCCAGGGTCTCGTCGAGGCCGTGGGCGGCGCGCTGACCTTCATCGGCGCGATCATCGCCATGGCGCTCCTCGACTGGGTGCTCCTCCTCGCGACGGTTGCCGTCATCGGCATCGCGTTCGGCACCGTCGGCGCGCTGTCCGGCCGGATCCGTCGCGCGAGCACGGCAGCCCAGGAGCGCGTCGGCTCGCTCGCCGCCGCGGTCGAGCGTGCCGTCTCCGGCATCCGGACGATCAGGGCCGCGAATGCCACGGAGCGCGAGATCGCCGAGATCGACCGCGAATCGGTGGGCGCGTATCAGGCGGGGCTCGGCGTCGCGCGAGCCTCCGCATTCATCGTCCCGGTCGCGGGCATCGCGATGCAGGTCTCGCTCCTCGTCGTCCTCGGCCTCGGCGGCCTGCGCGTCGCGGACGGCTCGATCGGGATCGCCGAGCTCGTGACCTTCGTGCTCTTCCTCTTCATGCTCATCCTCCCGCTCGGCACCTTCTTCGGTGCCATCAGCGCCGTCAACCAGGCGCTCGGTGCGCTCGGCCGGATCCAGGAGATCATCGACCTCCCCACGGAGGCCGAGCACGACGGCGGGACGCGCGCGACCGTCGAGGTCGGCGGGGGCGTCGAGGGTGCCGTGGCATTCACCGATGTGTCGTTCGGCTATGACGAGGTCGATGTGCTCCGCGGCGTGACGTTCACCGCGCCTCGCGGTCGGCGCACCGCGCTCGTCGGCCCGAGCGGCGCCGGCAAGTCGACGATCCTCGCGCTCATCGAGCGGTTCTACGATCCGACGAGCGGCACGATCGCGATCGACGGCGTCGACATCCGCGACATCGACCGCCACGACCTCCGGGCACGCATCGGCTACGTCGAGCAGGACGCCCCGGTCCTCGCGGGGACCGTGCGCGACAACCTCCTCATCGGGAGCCCGAATGCCTCGGATGCGGACTGCGAGGCGGTCCTCCGCTCGGTGAACCTCGCGGGGCGGTTCCTCGAGCCAGGGGTGGACGGGAGCCCGGCGCCTGGTCTCGATGCGAATGTCGGCGAGGACGGCATCATGCTGTCCGGCGGTGAGCGTCAGCGGCTCGCGATCGCCAGAGCGATCCTCGCCTCGCCCCCGATCCTCCTGCTCGACGAGGCGACCGCGTCACTCGACGGCGGCAACGAGGCGCTCCTCCGCGACGCGATCGACGCCGCGAGCGAGGGCCGCACGCTCATCGTCATCGCGCACCGGCTCGCGACTGTCGTCGATTCAGATCGCATCGTCGTCGTCGACCAGGGCCGCGTCATCGGCACGGGCACGCACGAGGAGCTGCTCGCCTCGACGCCGCTGTACCGCGAGCTCGCGCGGCACCAGCTGCTCGTCTGAGCCGCAGCGAGCCGTGCGGCAGCCGCGGGCCGAGGCGGTCACGAGACGTCGCAGCTCGCGACTACTCCGCGGTCGACTCCGTGACGACGATGCCGCGGCTCGCCATCGTCTCGAGCGCCGTCGCCGAGGAGTCCGGGTGGACACCGGCGACGAGGTCCGTGAGGACGCGGACATTGCGACCGGTCGCCTTCGCGTCGAGCGCCGAGGCGAGGACGCAGTAATCGGTGGCGATGCCGACGATGTCGATGTCGCTCACGCCATGCGAGGTCAGCACCTCCGGGAAGTCACGGCCGTCGTGCGTGTAGCCCTCGAAGATCGAATAGGCGGGCTCGCCCATGCCCTTGACGATGTGGACATCGAGGCGGTTCACGTCGAGCGCGGCGTGGTACTCGGCACCGGTCGTGCCCGCGACACAGTGGACGGGCCACGAGTCGACGAAGTCGGGCTGCGCGGAGAAGTGGCCGCCGTTGTCCCCCTCGGCCGAATGCCAGTCGCGCGAGCCGAACACGACGTCGTAGCGATTCCCCGCGACCTTGAGGTAGGCGCTGATGCGAGCGGCGACCGCAGCCCCGCCATCGACGCCGAGCGCACCGCCTTCGGTGAAGTCGTTCTGGACGTCGACGACGAACAGGGCACGACGACCGCTCACGCCGTCACCGTCTCCTGCGTGTCAGCGTGCGAGCCATCGCACCACTCGTCGCTCGGGACATTCACCCGAACGGACTCGACGTGCTCGCCGCAGCCGGCCCACGTCGTCTTGCCGCACGTCGCACACGTCACGGGGTAGCACATGACAACTCCTTCGAATCGGTGAGGACAAGCCTACGCGGGCTGACGGCGGGGCCGGAGGGCGCGCACGTCAGTGAATGGGACCGCGATCACGCGCCGACATCACATGCCCGCCGCGGCGAGATCGACGTCGATCGCCGCCGCCGTCTCGAGCAGAGCGGGGAGGTGCCGTGACAGGAGCTCCTCACGGGCGACGCGGGAGGTCGACGTCGCGACATTGATCGCGGCGATGACGTGACCATCGCGACCATGCACGGGCGCCGCGATCGAGCGGAGGCCGGGCTCGAGCTCCTCATCGGCGATCGCCCAGCCGTCCGGCGCCTTGCCCGTCAGCACGTGCCCCATCGAGGTGCGCGCGGCGGGGAAGCGGGTGCCGATCGTGATCGCGACATTCATGACCCTGCGGACGGCGGCGCGCGCGACGTACACGATGTCGTCGCCATCGAGGACCGCGAGCGAGACGGACTCGCCGAGGCGGCTCGAGAGCTCCTCGAGGTGGGGCTCGACGATCTCGGGGAGGCTCAGCGCCGAGAGGTACGAGAAGCCGAGGTCGAGGACGCGCGGCGTGAGCGAGAAGTCCCGTCCATCCGAGCGCACATAGCCGAGCGTCTGAAGGGTGTGGAGGAATCTCCGCGAGGTCGCGCGACTCAGTCCCGTCGTCTCAGCGACCTCGCTCAGCGTCATGACCGGGTGGTCGGCGTCGAACGCGCGGATCACGGAGAGTCCGCGGGCGAGCGACTGGACGAACTCCGTCACGCCCGACGCCTCCCCGTGATCCGCCGTCGACATTCAGCGCTCCAGGACGACGGCGAGGGCCTGCCCGACGCCGATGCAGAGCGTCGCGACCGCGACGCCGCCACCACGTCGCTTCAGCTCCTGCGCGGCGTGCCCGACGACGCGGCCACCGGACGCGCCGAGCGGGTGGCCGATCGCGAGCGCGCCGCCGTGGATGTTGACCTTCTCGGGGTCGAGCTCGGGCCACAGGCCGATGCACGCGAGCGCCTGCGAGGCGAATGCCTCGTTGAGCTCGACGAAGTCGACATCGGCCCAGGTGCGGCCTGCGCGCTCGAGCGCGCGGTTCGCCGCCTCGACGGGAGCGATGGGGAAGAGGTCGGGGTCGTTGCCGAACCAGCCGCGACCGGCGATGCGGGCGAGCGGCTCGGCGTCGATCGCGCCCTCGGCCGCCAGCAGCACCGCGGAGGAGCCGTCGTTGATCGGCGAGGAGTTGCCCGCCGTCACCGTGCCGCTGCCGTCCTTCGCGAAGAGCGGCTTGAGGCCCGCGAGCTTCTCGACGGTCGAGTCATCGCGGATGCCCTCGTCGCGCGCGAGGTCGACGCCGGGGACCGGGACGAACTCGGCGTCGTACATGCCCTCAGCCCACGCCTTCGCGGCGAGGCGGTGCGAGCGCACCGCGAACTCGTCCTGCGCCTGGCGCGAGATCCCGTAGATCCCGGCGACCTTCTCAGCGGACTCGCCGTTGGAGATCGTCCACTCCTTGGGGAAGGCGGGGTTGACCATGCGCCAGCCGATCGAGGTGTTCCACATCGTCTGGTTGCCGACCGCGGGCCAGGGCTTCGGCGACTTCTCCACGATGAAGGGCGCTCGGCTCATCGACTCGACGCCACCCGTGAGGATGATGTCGGCGTCGCCGGCCTCGATGGCCCGTGAGCCCTGGATGACGGCCTCGAGGCTCGAGCCGCACAGGCGGTTGACCGTCGTGCCGGTGACCGAGGTCGGGAAGCCGGCGAGGAGGGCGCCGAAGCGCGCGACATTCCGGTTGTCCTCGCCCGCCTGGTTGGCGTCGCCGAAGATGACGTCGCCGATGCGCGCCGAATCGATCCCCGTGCGCTCGACGATCGCCTTCATGACGACGGCCGCGAGGTCGTCGGGGCGCGTCCCGGAAAGCGCGCCGCCCGCCTTGCCGAACGGCGTGCGGACTGCGTCGTACACAAATGCTGCGGTCATGCTGCGGCTCCTGTCCCATCGATGAGGTTGAGCCCCGTCATCTCGCGGAGCTCGTCGACCGTCGTGTCTCCGAATGCCTCGCGCACCGAGAATCCCTCCGGCGTGACATCGAAGATGCCGTAGTCGGTGTAGACGCGGCTCACGCAGCGCACGCCCGTGAGCGGGTAGGTGCAGGCCTCCACGAGCTTCGGGTCGCCCGACTTCGTGAGGAGGTCGGTCATGACATAGACCGACTTCGCGCCGATCGCGAGATCCATCGCGCCGCCGATCGCGGGGATGGCACCCTCTTCGCCCGTCGACCAGTTCGCGAGGTCACCGGTCTGCGAGACCTGGAAGGCGCCCATGACGCACACGTCGAGGTGGCCGCCGCGCATCATGCCGAACGAGTCGGCGTGGTGGAAGAACGCGGCGCCGGGGACGGCCGTGACGGCCTGCTTGCCCGCGTTGATGAGGTCCGGGTCGACATTCCCCGCTTCGGGCGCAGCGCCCATGCCGAGGAGGCCGTTCTCCGTGTGGAGGAGGATCTCGACGTCGGCGGGGATGTGGTCGGCGACGAGCGTCGGTGCGCCGATGCCGAGGTTCACGATCGAGCCCTCGGGGATGTCCTGCGCGACTCGCTTCGCGAGCTCGACGCGTCCGATACGTGTAGCCATCAGGCTGCCCCTCCCGTCGTGGTCTGCGCTTCGCTGAGCGCGACACCGTTGATGTCGACACCGCCGACGAACTCGCCCTGCTCGTCGAGCCACGGACGGAATCCGACCGGGACGACGCGATCGACGAAGATGCTCGGCGTCACGATGTGCTCGGGGTCGAGCGCCCCGACCTCGACGACCTCGTCGACCTGGACGATCGTCGTCTTGGCCGCGGCGGCCATGATCGGTCCGAAGTTGCGTGCGGTCTTGCGGTAGACGAGGTTGCCCAGGCGATCCGCGCGGAATGCCTGGATGAGCGCGAAGTCCGCCTTGATCGGGTACTCGAGGATGTACTCGCGGCCATCGATGACGCGCGACTCCTTGCCCTCGGCGATCTCGGTGCCGACGCCCGTCGGCGTGAAGAAGGCGCCGATGCCGGCGCCCGCGGCGCGAATGCGCTCGGCGAGGTTGCCCTGGGGCACGATCTCGAGCTCGATCTGTCCCGCGCGGTACTTCTCGTCGAAGTGCCACGAGTCGGACTGACGCGGGAAGGAGCACATGATCTTGCGGACTCGACCGAGGCCGATGAGCCTCGCGAGTCCGACGTCGCCGTTGCCCGCGTTGTTGTTCACGATCGTGAGGTCCGTGACGCCCTTGTCGATGAGCGCGTCGATGAGGTCGACCGGCTGACCGGCGCGGCCGAAGCCGCCGATCATGACGGTCGCACCGTCTTCGATGCCATCGAGGGCCTCGTGAATGTCTGGGACGACTTTGTCGATCATTGGCCACCTCGCGCAATCTGAGTTGTTCGCTGTGCGAACACTGGTTCGCATCACAAACATCGTACTCTCGTACCCCGGGTAAGGGCCATGCTCCTCCAGAATCCTCCGCACAGGCTCCGCGGGACCTCCGCGTCCGCACGGCGCGGGCCCCCGCACGTCGGCGAACTGCGGCACGATGGGGAGCGGGACCCGAGGCATTCGACGAAGGAGAGACCGACACGTGGCTGAGCTGGACATCGAGCGCATCATCGCGGGGACGAGCGTCGACGAAGCGGTCTGGGAGCTCCGGCCCGACTACCGCGTCGGGCTCCTCGTGGTCGACGGACTCGAGCCCGGCGAGAGCGATGCGACGAGCGAGGCGATGCTGCAGGAGGCCGAGGCGTCCGCGCGCGCAGCCCTCGCCAGCGGGGCCGTCACCGACATCCCGCATGTCGCCGCATGGCGGGAGGCCTACCAGGCGTTCGGCGCGAAGCCGAGCAAGTACCGCAGCAGCGTCGAGGCGCTCCTGCGCCGCGCCGAGGGCGGTCTCCCCCGCGTCAACCGACTCACCGACGTGTACAACGCCGTCTCGGTCAAGCACCAGATCCCGCTCGGCGGCGAAGACCTCCGCGGCTACGTCGGACTCCCCCAGCTCGTGCGCGCGACGGGCGGGGAGAGCTTCGACACCTTCGCCGCGGGCGAGCCCGTCGTCGAGCACGTCGACGCCGGCGAGGTCGTATGGCGCGATGACGAGGGCGTCACGTGCCGTCGCTGGAACTGGCGGCAGTGCCGCAGGACGCAGCTTCGCGGTGACACCACGACGGCGCTCTTCATCCTCGACGTGCTCGCGCCGGTCGCCGACAGCGAGCTCGACGCGGCCCTCGATGCGCTGACTGCCGCGCTGGAGGCATTCGGCCCCGAGGTCAGGACCGCGCGCAGGGTCATCTCCCCCCTGAATGCCTCGGCCCCATTGACAGGCAAGCGCTCACTTGCCTGATGCGGCGCCGTGGGTCTTCTACACCGACAAGCTCGGCTTCGCCGTGAAAGACGTTGTCCCCGTCGGCGAGCTCCGCTGGCTCACGCTCGTGAACCCCGACGAGCCTGAGGGCACGCAGCTCCTCCTAGGAGAGGATCTCGTTCGCGATCTTGAAGGCGGAGTTCGCCGCGGGGACGCCCGCGTAGATCGCCGACTGGAGGATGACCTCCTTGATCTCCTCCGGAGTGAGGCCATTGCGGAGCGCCGCGCGCACGTGCATCGCGAACTCCTCGTGGTGGCCGAGCGCGATGAGCGAGCTCAGGACCGCGATCGAGCGCTCGCGACGCTGCAGGCCGGGTCGCGACCACACGTCGCCCCACGCGGTGCGCGTGATGAAGTCCTGGAAGTCGGCGGTGAACTCCGTCGTATTCGCGATCGCACGGTCGACGTGCTCGTCGCTCAGCACGGCGCGACGGACGGTCATGCCGCCCTCGTAGCGCTCCTGGTCGGACTTGCCGGTCATGGAATACCCCTCGGATTCAGGCGGGTGGATCAGGCGAAGAACTCGCGCAGCGCGGACGCCACGATGGCCGGCTGCTCGGCAGGCGCGAGGTGCGAGGCGTCCTCGACCGGGAAGACGCGGCCATTGCGCACACCCTTCGCGATCTCCTCGGCGTGGTCGCGCGTCGTCACCGTGTCGTACTCGCCGTAGATCGCGATGACCGGCACCTCGATCTCGCCGAGACGGTCTCGCACGTCGTAGTCGCCGAGCGCCTCGGCGATGAGCGCGTAGTTCTCGTCGTCCGCGTTCGCGAGGGTGTGGAGCAGGCGGCCGGTGATCTCCGGGCGGTTGCTCGGGCTCTCCGGCGCGAACCAGCGCTGCGCGGAAGGCACGACGAGCGAGGACGTCGACTGCGTGCGCACGTGGTGTGCGCGCTCCTTCCACGACTCGAAGGTGCCGATCTTGGCACCGGAGCACACGATCGCGAACGCGTCGAAGGCGCCGGGGAATCCGAGCGCCGCCTCGAGGCCGATCGCCCCGCCGACGGAGACGCCCGCGTAGTACGCGCGGCTGCCGCCGATCTCCCTGCGGAGGTTCACGACCGCCTCAGCGATCTCCGCGAGCGAGAACGGCTCGGATGCCTTCGGCGACTGCCCGTGGCCGGGAAGGTCCCACGAGACGATGCGGAATCGGTCCGCGAGGATCGGGATGACGTCTTCCCACAGGACCGCGCTCGCGGTGCCGAGGGACGGTCCCAGGAGCAGCAGCGGGCCGTCCGCGGCCGATTCGTGTGCGATCGCTGCGATCTGGGGCACGGTCATGCTCTGCTCCGTTCGATGGCTTCTGCTCGCGCGACGGCCCGGTCGACGACCGCCGTCGCGAAACCGGTGTATCCGACTGGGTCGAGGAGGGCTGCCACGTCGACGCCGATGAGTGCGGGCTCAGCCCGCAGCAGCTCCGCGAGGTCCTCCCCCTTGCCGGCGAGATCGATGAGCTCCTGGACGCGCGCGCGGCCGATGTACGGCGCAGCGACGAGCATGACGCGCTCGCTCATGACCGCACCTCCGCCCATGGCGAGATTCCTCGCGACGGCATCCTCGTCGACTCGGAGTCCTTCGGCGAGATCGGCCGCGTGTGCAGCGGCGCCGAGCCCGAGTCGGAGGAGCTCGCGCAGCGCGGGCCACTCCGCGTGCCACGCGCCATCGGGGCGCTCATCGACCGCGGTCGCTGCGCTCACGTGCAGCGTCGCCGCGAGCTGCGGGGCGCGGAGCGACGCCGAGCGCACGAGGACGCTCCGGACCGGGTTCTGCTTCTGCGGCATCGCGGAGGAGCCGCCGCCGCTCGGCTCGAAGAGCTCGCCGATCTCGGTGCGGGTGAGCGTCGCGACGTCAGTCGCGATGCGCCCGAGTGCGTCCGTCACGCGCGTGACGGCATCCCCAAGGCGCGTGATGGCCGTGCGCCGCGTGTGCCATGGGGCGTCGTAGCCCGTGAGTCCGAGACTCGCAGCGAATGCCGCCGGCACCTGCGCCGCGCGCTCCACCCCGAGGGATTCGACGAGGACCGCGAGCGTGCCTGCGGCGCCACCGAGCTGCGCCGGGAGCGTCGCACGGGCCAGCTCATCCCTCGCGTCGGCGACCTGCCACAGCCAATCGGCGAATCGCGCGCCGAGCGTCGTCGGCACGGCGTGCTGGGTGAGCGTGCGTGCGACCGCAGGGAGCTCGCGGTACTGCAAGGCGAGACGCCCGAGCGACGCGATGACACGGTCGAGATCGTCGACGATCTGGACCGTCGCGCGATGCGCGACGACCGCGAGCGCCGAGTCGACGATGTCCTGGCTGGTCGCCCCGCGATGCACCCACAAACCGGTCTCCGCATCGACCGCAGCGCGCATGCGCTTGACGAGCGGGATGACGGGGTTGCCGTCCGAGACCGCCTCCGCGGCGAGCTCGGCCGCGTCGATCTCCAGAGACGCCGAGGCGCGCTCGATCGACTCGACGGCCTCGGCCGGTGCGACACCGATAGAGCCGAGCGTGCGAGCGAGCGCGACCTCGACAGTCACCATGGAGGCGACGATCTCTGCATCGGAGACGATTCGGTCGTGACCGACGCTGACTGGATTGAGCAGCCCAGCGTCGATGACCGTTTCGGGCTCCGAATCAGTAGGCAAGGAAGACGGTCTCCTTTTCACCCTGCATGAAGATGTCGTGGCTCAGGCTGCCATCGGGCTTCCGAGTCGCGATGAGCGTAGCGCGCTCTGCAGGAGTGAGGCTCTGAAGGAACGGGTCCGCCGCGAGCGCCGCCTCGTCATCCGGAAGGTAGATGCGCGTGCGGAGCATGTTCGGCAGGCCGCGGGCGAAGATCACGACCGCGAAGTACGGCGCCTTGCCGTCGACCGAGCCCGGGTTGCGGGTCCAGAACGTGAAGCGGCCATCGTCGGCGGTCGCGCTGCGTCCCCAGCCCGTGAACGTGTAGTCGTCACGGTGGAGCGAGCCGCGAGCCGTGGGGATCGTGCCATCGGTGTCGGCACCCCAGATCTCGACGAGGCAGTCCGGAATCGCGAAGCCCTCGCCATCGTGGACGTGGCCCTCGAGGAAGACCGATCCAGGCGAGTGCGGCGCGACGACGCGGTTGTCGCCTTCGTACTGCAGGCCGAACTTGAAGAACGGGCCGATCGTCTGGCCCGGGGTCCCGCGCAGCATGCCGCCGGTGGACTCCTTCTCGATGCGCGTCATCAGTGGTCTCCCTCAGGCTCGAACCAGGTGGCGTGCTTGCCCGTGAGCACGATGTCCCAGCGGAAGCCGAGCATGAACTCCGGAACAGTCAGGTCGTGATCGTACGTCGCGACGAGGCGGTCGCGGTCGCGCTGGTCGGGGATCGTCTGGTAGATCGGGTCGAGCGCGAAGAGCGGGTCACCCGGGAAGTAGCACTGGGTGACGAGTCGCTGCGTGAAGGCGGAGCCGAACAGCGAGAAGTGGATGTGGGCGGGGCGCCACGCGTTGTTGTGGTTCTTCCACGGGTACGCGCCCGGCTTGATCGTGACGAAGCGGTACCAGCCGTCGTCGTCCGTGATGCAGCGGCCCGCGCCCGTGAAGTTGGGGTCGAGCGGTGCGGGGTGCTGGTCGCGCTGGTGGATGTACCGACCCGCGGCATTCGCCTGCCAGATCTCGACGAGCTGGTTGCGGACGGGGCGGCCCCAGCCGTCGAGGACGCGGCCGGTGATGACCATGCGCTGGCCGAGGGGCTCCCCTGCGTGCTGCAGCGTGAGGTCGGACTCGATCTCGGCGACGTCGCGCTGGCCGAAGGCCGGGCTCGTGAGCTCGATGGTCTCGGGGTCGACGAGCTTGGGGTTCTTCGTGGGGTGACGAAGGACGCTCGAGCGGTACGGCGTGAAGTCGTAGAGCGTCGGGCCCTGCGTGCGCGTGCCCTCGGCCTCCTCCTTCTGCCATCGCGCGAGCGTGAGCTCGTGGATGTCCTTGATCTCCTGGTTGATCTGCGACTGCGGCGCCTGGTCGGGCGCAGCGAGCAGACTCTCCGGCTTGTGGGCGTTTTCCGCCATTTCGGTCTCCCTCGACTGCGTGGTCTCGCACGAGTGTGACAGCGTGCCTCGGCGATATCGCGAGGATTCCCGATGAATGAGAAAGTATCTCATGGCCAACTCTCCATCCGGCGACACGATGGTCGATCGAGTCGTGCGGATCCTCGGGAGCTTCGACTCCTCGCACACCGATCTGACACCGACCGAGCTCGGCCGGAGAGCGGGGCTCCCGACGTCGACCGCGCACCGCATCATCGGCGAGCTGACCTCCGCGGGACTGCTCGAGCGCGACGCTGACGGTCGCGTGCGGATCGGCATGCGACTGTGGGAGCTCACGACACGAGGCTCGCGCGCGCTCGCGCTCCGGCAGGCGGCGCTCCCCCATATGGAGCGCGTCCAGAACTCGACGGGCGAGCACACGCAGCTCGGCGTGCTCGACGGCGACGAGGTCCTCCTCATCGAGCTCCTGTCCGCGCCGTCAGCGGTGTCGAATGTCGCGGCGGTCGCGAGCCGCCTTCCACTCCACGCATCCTCCTCAGGGCTCGTCCTGCTCGCATTCGGTCGCCAGACCCTCCGCGATCGCATCCTCTCAAGGGACCTTCCTGCCGTGGGACCTGCGACGATCACCGACCGCGCGACGCTCCAGCGGCGCATCCAGCGCGTGCGGACCGATGGGTACGCAGTGCTCCCCGGCTCGATCGAGTCGGTGTCGACCGGCATCTCCGTGCCCGTCGTCGACCGCGCTGGGACGACGGTCGCGGCGCTGTCGAGCGTCGTGCCGTTCGGCTGGCCGCACGAGCGCGAGACGATCGCGGTCCTCCGGTCGGCGGCGGCCGACATCACCTCGGCGATTGCGGACTACGGCATCCTGAGCCACTAGGCCACAGAGCGGGCCCCAGCACGGGAGGATGGGGGCATGGCCGGAGGAGCGAAGGACGACCGCGGGGTCGCGCGTCGACTGCTCGACGTCCTCGCGGCATTCGAGCGAGATGATGCCGCCGAGCTCACGCTCACGCAGCTCGCGGACCGGGCGGGGCTCCCCATGGCGACCGCGCACCGCATCGCCAAGGACCTCCTCGAATGGGGAGCGCTCGAGTACACCTCGGACGGCGCGATCCGCCTCGGCAGGAGGCTGTGGCGTCTCGGCACCAAGTACGCGCCGGCCCGGACGCTCAGGCAGGTCGCGCTGCCGTTCCTCGAGGACCTCCTCACGCTCACGCGGCAGAACGTCCAGATCGCGATGCGCGACGGGCTCGCGGCGCTCTATGTCGAGCGGCTCACGGCGCATGACTCGGTCGATGTCATCGCCGACATCGGGCGGCGCCTGCCGCTCCACTCGACCGGCGTGGGCCTCGTGCTCCTCGCCCACGCGCCCGCCGACCTCCTCGATGAGCTGATCGCGTCCGGCCCCAAGCGCTACCTGGAGGCGACGATGACGACCGCCGCCGAGCTCAGGCCACGACTCGACCGGATCCGCCGCGAAGGCATCGCGCTGACGCGGGACGAGATGACGCCAGGCTCGGCATCGATCGCCGCCCCGGTCCGCGATGCGAAGGGCAACGTCGTCGCGGCGCTCTCGATCATCATCCCGAGCGAGCAGCAGCCGGACCCGCGCTACGAACTCGCGGTCAGACTGGGCGCGACGGGGATCTCGCGCGCCCTCGGGTGGTCGCCGTCGTGAGATTCCACTGAGTGGAATGCCTGTCGCGCCCGCGCGGTCCGCTGACGCATCGTTCACTGGTCCAACGCAAAGGAGCATGAACATGTCGGACGCCACGAAGACCCAGGTGGCCATCATCGGAGCCGGCCCCGCAGGCCTCCTCCTCTCCGCCCTCCTCGCCAAGGAAGGCATCGACTCGATCGTCGTCGACTCGCGCTCACGCGAGGAGATCGAGCAGACCATCCGCGCCGGCATCCTCGAGCAGGGCACGGTCGAGATCCTTCGCGAGCTCGGCGGCTCGCGCGTCGACACGGTCGGCTCGCGCCACGACGGCATCGAGCTCCGATTCGACGGTGTCGGTCACCGCATCGATTTCGTCGACCTCGTCGGTCGCTCGGTATGGCTCTACCCGCAGCACGAGGCGCTCATCGACCTCATCGCGCTCCGTCTCGCCGACGGCGCCGACATCCGCTTCGGCTGGAACGCCCTCGGCGCCTCCGACGTCGAGACGAGCACGCCGAAGGTCACCGTCGAGGACCCCGAGGGCAACCGCCACGAGATCGTCGCGGACATGGTCGTCGGTGCCGACGGCTCCCGCTCGGTCGTGCGCGAAGCCGTCACCGGCTCGCTGACGGGCGGCTATTTCCGCGAGTACCCCTTCGCCTGGTTCGGCATCCTCTGCGAGGCACCGCCGAGCGCCGAGGAGCTCATCTACTCGACCTCCGACCGCGGCTTCGCGCTCATCTCCCAGCGCTCGCCCCAGGTCCAGCGCATGTACCTCCAGTGCGACCCGGAGATGGACCCGGAGTCGATGAGCGAGCGCGAGATCTGGGACGAGCTCCAGGCGCGCGTCGGAGGCGGCCTCAAGGAAGGCACGATCTTCAAGCGCGACGTGCTCCGCTTCCGCTCATTCGTCGCGTACGAGCTCCGCAAGGGTCGTGCCGCACTCGTGGGTGACGCGGCGCACACCGTCCCGCCGACCGGCGCCAAGGGCATGAACCTCGCGGTCGCCGACGTCATGGTCCTGAGCCGCGCAATCCAGGCGCTCATCAAGGATGGCTCCGAGGCACTCCTCGACACCTACGCCGAGACGGTCTCGCACCGCATCTGGAAGGCGCAGCACTTCTCGTGGTGGATGACCTCGATGCTCCACGCAGCGCCCGGCGCGAGCGAGTTTGACGAGCTTCGCCGTATCGGCGAGCTCCGCTCGGTCGTCGAATCGCGCGCTGGCAGCACGTACCTCGCCGAGGCGTACACGGGCTGGCCGCTCGACTGATTGCTCCTTGAGCGGACGCGAAGCGCTCGCTCCCGCCGGGTCAGTCCCGCGCGGGGGCGAGCGCTTTTCGCATGTGTCCGGCGATGCGCGCGTACTGCTCCGCGACGACCGTGGGCGGGGAGCCGAGGATGTTGTAGCCGTGCCCGACGCCCGGCACGTCGATGTGCTCGATGAGCGCACCCGCTGCCGCGAGACGCTCGGCATAGCGCACCGCCTCCTCGCGGAGGATGTCGCGCTCGGCTGTCACGACGAGCGCCGGCGCGATCCCATCGAGCGGGGCGGTGTCCGCGTGCCCGGCTGGGGAGATGAGCGGCTCCGCGCGACGCGCGGCGTCGGGGCAGTACGCGGCATCGAAGATCGGCCCCATCGGCACGAGCATGCGCTCCTTGCCCTCGCGGTGCTTCGAGCGTGCGGGGACGGTGAGGTCGAGCGGCGGGTACTGCAGGAACTGCATCGCGATCGCAGGACCGCCGGACTCGAGCGCGAGCCTCGCCGCACCCGCCGCGAGCGCGCCGCCAGCGCTCGACCCGCCGACAGCGAGCCGCGAGCCGTCCCACGGCCGATCTGGTGCCGCCGCCCAGATGGCCGCGTCGAATGCCTGCTCGACCGGCCCGGGGAAGCGCAGCTGCGGGGCGACGTCGTAGTCGACATTCAGCACCACGACGTCGGCCTCAGCGGCGAGATACCGGCACAGACCGTCGTCCTGCTCCGGGTGCCGGAGGACGAAGCCGCCGCCGTGGAAGTTCACGTACACGGGTCGGCCGTCGAGGACGCCGCCCGTTGCGTAGACCGTCGCGGCGACATCGCCGTGACGTGTCGGGATCACGACCTCGGAGGTGAATGCCTCGATGTCGCGAAAGGACTCGAACTCGGCGAGCCGCACGCCCGGACCACGTTGCGCGAGCCGGGCGATCGCGTCGGCGAGCCACACGGGAACCGCCATCATCCCCACCTTTCGACGGCCCCGACGTTAGCGGACCTGCCGCATGACGGCCAGTTTCCGCATGATGCGCAAGACCGCCCGTGATACTCAGGAAACCTGATAATCTCGCTCCAATCGCACGACGCGACTGCGAAGGAGCATTCATGTCACTCTCTCTGGCCGGCAAGGTGGCCATCGTCACCGGCAGCGGCGCTGGACTCGGCGCCGCGTACGCAAAGGCACTCGCAAACGCCGGTGCCGCCGTCGTCATCAACGATGTGTCCGCCGAGGCGGCCGCAAGCGTCGTCGACGAGATCACGGCCGCGGGCGGCAAGGCCGTCGCCGTCGTCGCCCCCGTGGGCACCTCCGAGGTCGCGCAGCAGCTCGTCGATGCGGCCGTCGGAAAGCTCGGCGGTCTCGACATCCTGGTGACGAACGCCGGCATCCTCCGCGACAAGTCGCTCCTCAAGATGACCGACGACGACTTCGACGCCGTCATCAACGTCCACCTCCGGGGCACCTTCACCGCCGTGCGTGCGGCATTCGCGTACTTCAAGGAGCAGGGCAAGCCCGGCCGCATCATCGCGATCGGCTCGCCGACGGGCCAGCGCGGCAACTTCGGCCAGACCAACTACGCGGCGGCCAAGGCCGGCATCGTCGGCATGATCCGCACGTGGGCGATCGAGATGAAGAAGGCCGGCGTCACCGCCAACGCCGTCATCCCCGTCGCCGCGACCGCGATGACGAAGACCATCCCCTACTTCGCTGCGGCCGTCGAGGCGACCGAGCGCGGCGAGGCTATGCCCGCATTCTTCCGTCACGACCTCGGCTTCGGCACGCCTGATGACGTCGCCGGCCTCATCGTCTACCTCGCCTCCGACGAGGCGCAGGGCATCACCGGCCAGGCGATCGGCGTCGGCGGCGACCGCCTCCAGGTCTGGAGCCACCCCGAGGCCATCGCGACCTACTACCACGATGGCGGCTGGTCGGCGGACGACATCCAGGCCGAGCTCGGTGCCGAGCTCGAGGCCAAGCTGCAGTCGGTCGGCGAGGCCCCGTGGCCGCCGCTCCCGCCTGAGCTCGACCGCTCCCAGGCCTGAGCAGTCGCGCCATGTATCGCCCCGAGATCGATCTCGACGCGATCACCGCGATCGACACGCACGTCCACATCGAGATCGATGACCACGGTCATCGCTCGCTGCCGGATGCGCTCGCCGAGGCGGCATCGAAGTACTTCAAGACCGACGGCATGTCGCCCGACCTCGCCGGGGTCGCCGCGTACTACCGGGAGCGCCGGATGGCCGCGGTCGTCTTCACCGTCGACTCGCGCACGGCGCTCGGACACGATCCGATCAGCTCGGCCGACATCATCGACCAGGCTTCCGACCATGCGGACGTGCTCGTGCCCTTCGGCTCGATCGATCCGCTCCAGGGTCAGGCCGCGATCGACCTCGCGTACGAGCTCGTGAAGGACCACGGAGCGCGCGGCTTCAAGCTGCACCCGACCGTGCAGGGATTCGACCCCGAGGATGAGGCCATCGAGCCGCTGTGGGCGGCACTCGAGGACCTCGGTGTCCCCGTGGTCATCCACACCGGTCAGACGGGCATCGGCGCGGGCACCAAGGGCGGAGGCGGATTCCGCCTCGATCTGTCGAACCCCATGCGGCTCGACCGCGTGCTCGCCGGACACCCAGGGCTCGACATCGTGCTCGCCCACCCGAGCGTCCCGTGGGTGGACGAGCAGATCTCCGTCGTGACGCATAAGGCGAACGCGTGGATCGACCTCTCCGGCTGGAGCCCGAAGTACTTCCCACCGCAGCTCGTCCGGGCGGCGAACTCGTACCTGCGCGACCGCGTGCTCTTCGGGAGCGACTTCCCGCTGCTCACGCCAGAGCGCTGGCTCGGCGACTTCGCTGCACTCGACATCAAGGACGAAGTGCGGCCACTCATCCTCAAGGACAACGCAGTTCGACTTCTCGGGCTCGACGCGGCGTAGCGCGAGCCGAACCGAAAGGAAACACCCATGGCCAACGTCAGCACCACCGTCGCAGAGCTCCCCTCGCTCGAGGGCAAGGAGCTCGGCTCCTCGCCGTGGCTCGATATCAGCCAGGAGCGCATCAACGTCTTCGCCGACGCGACCGACGACCACCAGTACATCCACGTCGACCCGGAGCGCGCCAAGGACAGCCCCTTCGGCGGCACCATCGCGCACGGCTTCCTGACCCTCTCGCTCTTCATCCCGATGTGGACCGAGATCCTCGAGGTCACCGACGCATCGACATTCGTCAACTACGGCCTCGACAAGGTCCGCTTCACGTCGCCCGTCCCCGCCGGCTCGAAGGTGCGCCTCACTGCGACGCTCAAGACCGTGGCTGAGGTCAAGGGCGGCTACCAGCTCCACGTCGACGGCATCATCGAGATCGAAGGCCAGGAGCGACCGGCGGTCGTGATCGAGTCGATCTCGCGCGTCTACGCCTGACCCCCGATGGTCCCAGAGGGCATCGGCACCTGGATCCGCCGTCGCTCGATCCGCTCCCGTGGATTCGACGCGATCGTCTTCCGCGACGAGGCGATCACCTATGAGGTGCTCGCCGACCGCATCGACCGCCTCGCCGCCGCGCTCCGTCAGCGCGGCGTCGAGCGCGGCGATCGCGTCGCGTATCTCGGCAACAACCACCCCTCGCTCATCGAGACGATGTTCGCCTCGACGATGCTCGGCGCGATCTTCGTCCCGCTGAACACGAGGCTGAGTGTCCCCGAGGTCGAGTTCCAGCTCCGCGATTCCGGCGCGAAGCTCATCGTCTCGAATGCCGCGCTCGAGTCGCTCACGGCCGGCGCGACCGCGGGGCTCGACATCACGCGTCTCGTCATGGCCGACACCGCTACGCCGGTCGTCGTCGAGGGCACGGAGGACTACGAGACGGTCATCACCGAGACGGCTCCGCTCGCCGTCGAGGACACCCCTTCGGTGACGCTCGACGAGCCGGCGCTGATCATCTACACGTCCGGCACGACGGGCAAGCCGAAGGGCGCGATCCTCACGCATGGCAACGCCACGTGGAACTCGTTCAACGCGATCGTCGACTACGACATCACGAGCCGGACGAGGGCGCTCATCATCTCGCCGCTCTTCCACGTGGCATCGCTCGGGATGGGGTGTCTCCCGACATTCCTCAAGGGCGGGACGCTCCTCCTCCAGGAGCGGTTCGTCGCGGCCGAGGCTCTCGCGGCCATCGAGCGCCTCCGCGCCACCTCGATCAGCGGCGTGCCGACGACGTACCAGCTCATGATGGAAGACCCCGCCTGGGCCACCACCGACATCTCCTCGCTCGAGTCGATGACGTGCGGCGGCTCCGCGGTGCCCGCCAAGGTCATCGACGCGTATGCCGAGCGCGGCCTGGCGTTCTCCGGCGGGTACGGGATGACGGAGACCTCCCCCGGGATCGTGCTCATGCCCCCGTGGTATGCAGCCGACCATGCGGAGTCCAGCGGTCTCCACCACTTCTTCACCAGCTTCCGCATCCGCGACACCGAGACCGGCGAGCTCGTCGGACCGGGCGAGCGGGGCGAGATCGAGGCATTCGGACCGAATGTCACACCCGGCTACTGGAACCGCCCTGACGCGACCGCCGAATCCTTCACCGAGGACGGCTGGTTCAAGACGGGCGACATCGGCTACGCCGATGAGGACGGATTCCTCACCATCGCCGACCGCGTGAAGGACATGATCATCTCCGGCGGGGAGAACATCTACTCCGCCGAGGTCGAGCTCGCGATCGCCGAGATCGAGGGCGTGACCGGCGTCGCGGTCGTCGGAGTGCCTGACGAGCGCTGGGGCGAGGTGCCGCACGCGTTCGTGACGCTCGCGCCCGGCGCGAGCCTCACGACCGAGCAGATGGTCGAGCACCTGTCCGCTCGACTCGCGCGCTACAAGGTGCCGAAGACCCTCGACCTCCTCGACGAGCTTCCGCGTACCGCGAGCGGCAAGGTGCAGAAGGCTGTGCTGCGCGAGCGTGCCGCCGCCCGCGTCTGAGCGCTGTCTCCACGATCGGCGTCGTCCCCCGGGGCGGCGCCGATCGGCGTCTCCGCGCAGCGCAGCCCCTCGGCGTCTCAGTGCTTCGGCGCGCGCTCGTCGAAAACTCGACCCGCGCCCTTCAGGAGCCCACCGATCACCGCGAGGCCGAGGAGCGTCGCGAGCATGAGGTACAGCGACGCATCCCACGTGCCCGTGAGGTCATGGAGCCAGCCGAAGACGATCGGACCGATCGCGGCGATGACGTAGCCGAAGCCCTGCGACATCCCGGAGAGCGCCGAGGCAGCCGAGTGGTCGCGCGTGCGCTCCGAGATGTACGTGAGCGCCATCGCGAGCGTCGCGCCGCCCACGAGGCTCATGATGCACACCCAGAGCACGAGGAGCTGGGGCGCGACGATGAGCCCAACGGTCGCGAGCGCGGCGACGAGCGGCGTGAGGGCAGGTCCCCACGGTCCGATCTTCGACCGCAGGAGGAATGGCAGCAGGAGGCTCCCAGGAATGCCGAAGATCTGCAGCAGCATGACCTCGAAGCCGGCCTGCGTCTCCGAGTTGCCGAACGAGATCGACATCGGCGAGAGCCACGTCGAGAACATGTAGAACTGCACCGCCTGCAGGCCCATGTACGCGGCGATGAGCCACGCGACGCGGTCGCCCCACACCGACTTGCGCCGGCCGGAGGCGTGCAGCGGCATCGGCGGCATGGCATCGGGATCCACATCGGAGGCGCGCAGGCCAGGGCGCTCCGCGATGATCCACAGCACGATCGCGATCGGGAGAAGCGCACCCGTCACGAGGAGCGAGAATCGCCATCCGGCAGGCTCGCCGCCGATATCGATCTGCGAGATCGGGACGACGATGCCGGAGACGAGCGCGCCGACGCCGACCATGATCGCGGTGAACGTGCTCGTGACTGCGGCCGCGCGATCGGTGAAGTCGCGCTTGATGACCGCCGGCATGAGGACATTCGCCACCGCGAGCGCGGCACCGAGGAGGACGGTGCCGATCCACAGGCCCCACTCCTGCGGGACGAGCGAGCGCATCGCCGTGCCGATCGCGAGGAGCACGAGCGACCACAGGATCGTCGCGGAGAGACCCAGCCGACGGCTGATCGAGTGCGCGACGGGCGAGATCACGGCCCAGAGCAGCAGCGGCACGGATGCGAGGAGACCCATGACCGGCGCCGAGATGCCCGTGTCCGCGCGGATCTGCTCGACCAGCGGGCCGACGCCGGCGATCGACGTGCGCATGTTCGACGCGACCACGAAGATCGCCGCGAGGAGGAGCCAGCGCGCGCTTCGAACCGACAGATCGCGCGAACTCATCCGGGCATCGTAACCAGATCGACGCGCCTGCCCCGCATTCTGCGTATCGCTGAGCGAAATGGCGAGGGGTCGTCGGATTCGCTCTCCCCCAGTCGATGAGGTAGACAGATGAGGCGCCGTCTACCCCGGCGCCCGGACGGCATGCCACCTCACGATCCCGCGCTCGCGACGACCCAGTCCTCGCCCGCACCCAGGCGCCGCGTCGCACTCCTCGCCCTCATCGGCACCATGACGGCGATCGGACCGCTCGGGACCGACACGTACCTGCCGGCGCTCCCCGCGGTCGTCGAGCATCTCGATGCGACCGACTCGCACGGCCAGGCCACCCTCGCCATCTACCTCTTCGGCCTCGGCATCGGACAGCTCGTGTGGGGGCCGCTGAGCGACCGGATCGGCAGACGTCTGCCGCTCATCCTCGGCCTCACTGCATTCGCCCTGTCCGCCCTCGCCTGCGCGATCGCGCCGAGCATGATCGTCCTCATCATCGCGAGGCTCATCATGGGCGTCGCCGGGTCGGCAGGCGTCGTGATCTCTCGCGCGATCGTCCGCGACCTCTACGAGGGCACGAAGCTCGCGCAGATCTTCGCCCGGCTCACGATCGTCTTCGCGATCGCGCCCATCATCGGACCGCTCGTCGGCAGCATCATCCTGCAGTTCACGGACTGGCGCGGGACATTCGTCGCCCTGGCCTGCGTCGGCGTCGTGCTCGTGGCTGCCGCGCTGTTCCTCGTGCCTGAGACGCTCACCCCCGAGCGCAAAGTCGTCGCGGGCAGGGCCGCGCAGCTCGAGGCGTGGGGCTCGGTCCTGCGCCACTCGCGATTCCGCCTCTACGTCTCGCTCCTCGTGCTCATCTGCGCGGGCATGTACCTCTACGTGACCTTCGCGTCGCTCGTGCTCCAGGGCGAGTGGGGGGTCGAGGACTGGCAGTTCGGTCTCATCTTCGGCATCAACGCGATCGCGGTCCTCTCGGGCGGGCAGCTCACCGCGTGGCTCGTGAAGCGCGTCCCGGGCGACCGGATCCTCCTCGTCACACTCACCGCCAACCTCGCGATCACAGGGCTCGTCCTGTGGGGTGCGCTCGGTCACTGGCCCGTCGCATGGTTCGACGTGGTCATCTGGCTCTTCGTCTTCCAGGTGAGCATCGGCCAGCCGCTCACGATCGCGCTTGCCCTCGCGCCCTTCGCGAAGGCAGCTGGCACGGCCGCCGCCGTTCAAGGCGCGATGCAGTTCTCGCTCGGGTCGCTCGTGCCGCTCATCATCGCCGCGATCTGGGGCACGAGCGGGGTCGTGCTCGGCGCGAGCCTCGTAGTCCTCGCCGTCGCCGCACTCATCGTCGCGATCATCGGAATGCGGACGCTCGGGCGCCGAGAGGACGCGGCGGCCGCCGCTGAACTCGAGTAGGGACGAGCCCTCAGCCGATCGCGCGCGTGATGATCGCGGCAAGCTCGAGCGGGACCTGCTCCTGCACGTTGTGACCGCTCGTCACCTCGATGACCTCGGCCCGAGGCACGCGAGTGCGGAACTCGTCCACGACGTCGGGCGGCAGGAACCCGTCGCTCGCGCGCACGAGGAGCGTCGGCACCTCGCTGCGCTCGAGCGCAGGCCACAGCGATGTGAAGTCGAGGTCGAGGCTCGCACCGGGAGGGGCGCTCCCGAAGTGATGCTTGAACACGACCGCGCCATCCTCCCGGATGCGCGTGTTCAGGATGACGCCGCGCATGAGCGCCTCGCGGTCGGCGCCGATGCCGGCCGCGATGGCGAACTCCACGATCTGCTCGCGCGACTCGAAGACCATGGGCCCGCCGAGGAATGCCAGCACCTGCTGCGCATCCTCCGCGCGAAGCCCAGGGCTCGCGTCCACGAGGATGAGCCGCTCGATGAGCTCCGGACGGGATTCGAGGAGCGCGATCGCCGTCAGCCCGCCGAGCGAATGCCCCACGACGACCTGCGGGACCCCGGGAGCGATCGCATCGAGCGCCGCCGCGACCGCCGAGGCATTCGTCCTCGCCGCGTAGTCGAAGTCGTCCCGCCATGAGGACTCGCCATGGCCGGGCAGATCGACCGCGATCGCGGGCTGGCCGAGCGAGAGGATCGTGCCATCCCACGTATGAGCATTGAGACCGGCGCCGTGGAGGAAGGTCACGCGAGGATCCCTCGCCCACAGCAGTGCGCTCACGTGCGCTCCAGCCGGGTCAGCGAGCGGGACATCGACGCGCTCGACGCTCGGGACGCCACCAGCCATGCCGAGTGCCGCAGCCTCCTCGACGAGGAGATCGAATTCGGAAACGTCGTCGGCCATGATCGCTCCTGACCAGGGTTCCCCTCCAGTCACTGCGCGCGACGCTGCTGCGCTGACCTGGTCCCTGGTGCCGCCTCGGAGAATCGAACTCCGGACCTATTCATTACGAGTGAATCGCTCTGCCGACTGAGCTAAGGCGGCGTGGCCCGTGAAGGCCGAAGGAGAGTCTAACGGATGCTGGGGCCTGTCGTGTGCACGGCCTGAGAACTCGGCCTCCCGCCGTACCGACCTCGGCGATGAGGTGGAGGATGGACGCATGGAACAGCGCGCACTCGGCCGGACAGGCCGACAGGTCTCGATCGTCGGACTCGGCACGTGGCAGCTCGGGGCCGACTGGGGCGAGGTCAGCGAGCGGGACGCCCTCGCCGTCCTCGATGCCTCCGCCGAAGGAGGCGTCACGATCTTCGACACCGCCGACGTCTACGGCGACGGTCGCAGCGAGACCATCATCGGCAGCTGGCTGCGGAGCAACCCCGAGTGGGGCGGGACCGTCATCACCAAGATGGGCCGCAGGCTCCCCGCGCAGATGCACGAGGGCTACTCCCCCGAGAACTTCCGCTCCTGGATCGACCGCTCGCGCCGCAACCTCGGCCTCGACACGATCCCCCTCGTCCAGCTTCACTGCCCGCCATCGAGCGTCTACAGCGACACGGCCGTGTACGACGCCCTCGACTCGCTCGTCGGGGACGGCTCGATCCAGGCCTACGGCGTATCGGTCGAGCGCGTCTCCGAAGCGCTCGAGGCGATCTCGCACCCGGGCGTCCAGAGCGTCCAGATCATCCTCAACGCCTTCCGTCTCAAGCCGCTCGACGACGTCCTCCCCGCGGCGATCGAGGCCGAGACCGCGATCATCGCCCGCGTCCCGCTCGCATCCGGCCTCCTCAGCGGCCGCTACGACGCGACGACGCAGTTCGCGGCGAATGACCACCGCAACTACAACCGCAACGGTGCGGCGTTCGACGTCGGGGAGACTTTCTCCGGGGTCGACTACGAGGTCGGCGTCGAGGCAGCTCGCGAATTCGCCGCGCTCGTCGCCGAGCACGTCCCGGGTGCCACGCCCGCGCAGGCCGCCATCGCGTGGGTCGCCGCACAGCCCGGGGTCACGACCGTCATCCCTGGTGCACGATCGGTCGAGCAGGCCGCATCGAATGCCGCGGCTGGCGAGATCAGGGAGCCCGCGGCATTCCTCACCGCCGTCGCGAACCTCTACGACAGCCGCATCCGCGCGTCCGTCCACGACAAGTGGTGAACCGGGGCTGAAGCCCCCGAGCGGTCAGCTGCAGTACGGGTCAGCAGCTGGCAGCACGCCGTTGATGAGGTAGTTGTCGACGGTGTCGATGATGCACGGGTTGCCGACGCTGCCGGTGTAGCCGCCGTGGCCCTCGCCGTCGTAGGTGACGAGGAAGGCGTTGTCCAGCTGCTCGGCGAGCCGCACGCCGTTCTCATATGGCGTCGCCGGGTCGCCAGTCGTCGAGACGATGAGGACCGGCGGGGTCCCGTCGCCTGTCACGACACGCGGCCAGTGTCCGTCAGCGGGGTAAGGCCAGTTGCCGCACACCGGGTCGGGATACACCGGCGTCGAGGGGTCGGTCGTCGTCGGCGCGGCCTGCGCGTACGCCTTGTCCTGCCGTCCGAGCTCGTCCAGATCGGTCTCCGTCACCCAGTCGGAGCAGGAGATCGCGGTGAAGGCGTCGAAGAAGTTGTCCGGGTAGCCGACGCCGGGGACGAACTGGAAGTAGCTGTCCGCGAGCGCGAAGGCGGTGTCCGTGGATGCGGTCGGGCCGAGCAGCTCGATGAACATCTCGCTCAGGTCGGGCCAGAGGCGGTCGGAGTACAGCGCGGAGGCTATCGCGGTGCTCAGGACGTTGCCGTCGAGCATGCGACCGTCGCTCGGGTCGGTGGCGCGAATCGGCGAGCGGTTGAGGTCGACGATGAGGCGGTTGATCTGCTGCTTCGCCGCTGCGGTGCCCGACGTGAAGGGGCACGTCGTCGACGTGAGGGTGGGGCACGCGTCGAGGAAGTTCGTGAGCGCGAGCTCGAAGCCGACCTGCTGGCCGAGCACGAGCTCGAAGAGCCCCGCGGAGGTGTCCATGACGCCGTCGAGGACCATGCGCCCGACATTCTCCGGGAATGCATCGATGTACGCCTGGCCCAGCATCGTCCCGTAGGACCAGCCCAGGTAGTTGAGCTTGGCGTCACCGACGAGTGCGCGCAGGAGGTCGAGGTCTCGCGCCGTATCGACCGTGCGGATGAACTCGAGGTTCGCCGAGTTGGCTTCGCACGCCTCGACATAGTCGATCGCGGCATCCTCGACCTCGTCGATGTACGCGTCGACGTCGTCGTGCCAGGAGTGCTCAGGCATCCCGTAGAGCCAGTCCTCGATGTCGTCCGGGTCGGTGTAGCACTCCACGGGGAGGGTGTCGCCAGTCCCGCGGGGGTCGAAGCCGATGATGTCGAACCGGTCGGCGAGGTCGCGGCTGAAGAAGTAGTTCCAGTAGTCGTGGACGTAATCGGTGCCGGCAGCGCCGGGTCCACCGAAGTTCGCGAAGAGCGAGCCGACCTTGGCTCCGGTGGCGCGGTGACGGTTGATCGCGATCGTGATGTCCTCGCCCGAGTCCGGGTGATCCCAGTCGAGCGGCGCGATCACCTCAGCGCACTCGATGCCGTCGTCGCAGTCCTTCCAGTCGATCGACTGCGCGAAGTAGCGGTCGACGCCGGTCGGCTCGGCCGTCGGAGCGCTCGTCGGCGTCGAGGTCGGCGCGGCGGACGTCGGTCGGTCGAGGGGGAATCCAGCGGTGGTGCAGGCCGAGAGCGCGAGCCCCGCGATGCTGATGGCCGCTGTCGCTCCGAGGAGCCGCGCGAGTCGCCGAGTCATGCGGTGGAGCCTACCTACGGCCCCTGAACATCATGGCCATGGCCTCGAGCGCGAGGAGCGGTGGGACATTGCCCTCGATGCGATGCCGGGCCTCCGCGATCGCGTCGAGCGCCGCGAGCGCGTCCTCCGGCGGCGTGCGCTCTGCGGTCCGGCGGACGTGACGCTCGAACTCGCGATTCACGAGCGCATCCCCGACGCCCAGTCGCACAAGCAGCACATCGCGCCACACCGAGAGCAGGTCGACGAGGATGCGGTCGACGCCATCGCGGAGGGACCGCGTCGCCCTGCGCTTCTGATCCTCCTCGAGCTGGCGGACCTGGGTGCGGAGCTGCGCCGGGATCGTGCCACCCTCCTCGACGCCGAGGCTGCGGAGGAGCGCGGCGCGCTCAGCGTCGTCCTGCTGACGCCCGTAGGCCTCGGCATCCTCCTTCGCGAGCTCGAGCAGCTCGGCGGCGGCGAGCACGGCGTCGGTCGCCGTGCTGATGGCGAGGGCGACCTCGACCGTGCGGTCGCGGCGACGTCGTGCGGCCTCGTCGGTCGCAAGCCGGACCGCCATGCCGATGTGCGACTGGGCCTCGCGCGCAGCCCGCTGGGCGACATCCGCAGCGACGCGGTCACGCTCGACGAGGAGCCTCGCGACATCGTCGACCGAGGGCACGCGCAGGCGGACCGAGCGGACTCGGGAGCGGATCGTCGGGAGCAGGTCGGCCTCGCTCGGCGCGCAGAGGATCCACACCGTGCTCGGCGGCGGCTCCTCGAGGGCCTTGAGCAGGACATTCGAAGTGCGCTCAGCCATGCGGTCGGCATCTTCGATGATGACGACACGCCACTGCGCGACGGACGGCGCGAACTGGCTCGACGCGACGAGCTGCCGCACCTCCTCCATCGTGATCACGACGCGATCGGTCGCGAGGACGCTCAGGTCGGGGTGGGTCCGGGAGGCGACCATCTCGAGAGCGCGCTCGGTGTCGACGGCATCACCCTGCGAGAGGAGCAGGCCGGCGAATGCGTACGCGAGCGTCGAGCGACCGGAGCCAGGAGGACCCGTGATGAGCCACGAGTGGGCGAGGGTCGCGGGGTCGGATGCTGCGGCCTCGATGACGGCGATCGCCTCGTCCTGACCGACGAGCTCGTCTCGAAAACCCATGCGAGCCAAGCTACCCCTCAGCGCACCGGTCGAGCTGAGACGAAGGTGGCCTTGGGGTCGTATCGCTCGGCGAGCTCGACGAGCCGCGGCACGCTCTCGCCGTACGCGCGATGGATATCGGTCGCGCTCTCGATGAAGGTCACAAGGAGCGAATCAGCCTGCCATGGCGTGGCGGCGGCGATCGCCGCTGCGGTGGCGACGAGGCCACGCTGCTTCATCTCGGGGGTCGGCGCCGCGTTGAGCGCGAAGAGCGCGAACTCCCCCTCGATGTGACCGATCGCTCCCGCATGCGGCGGGCGCACACCGGCCTGGCCGCCGAGCTGCCTGAGCTCGAGCGCCAGGAGACCGGTCTCCGGTCGAGTCTGAGCGAGCAGGACTGCGATCGCCTCGTCAGGGAGCGATGCGAGGACGGAATGTGCCGCGATGCCGGGCGAGGGCTCTGGCGGGTCCATGTGGACACCGAGGAGGTCCATCGTCGGGATGCGGTGGAAGGAGTCGATCTCCGGAGCGAGCAGGCGAAGTGGCTCGAGGATGCGCAGCGCTTCATCGTCGTCGGCGACGATCGCGCCGTCGATCGTGATGAGCGAGCGTCCGGCCAGGAAGGGCGGGAGCTCGGGGATGTCCGGCAGATGCATGATGCGGAGGCTCGTCGTGGCGGACTCTGGCGCGGTCGCCGCCCAGTCGCGCCAAGCCGGCAGCACCTCGGCGGCGCGGCTGTAGTCCCACGCGAGCATGCCCGCGACCACATCGGCGTATGGCAGGAGATCGATCTCCACCGCGGTCACGACGCCGAATGCCCCCGCGCCACCTCGGAGCGCCCAGAACAGGTCCGCGTGCTCGTCGGCGGTCGCACGCAGGAGCTGGCCGTCGGCCGTGACGACCTCGATCGCTCGCACCGTGTTCACCGCGAGGCCGTGCCGTCGCGCGTAGAAGGACAGTCCGCCGCCGAGCAGGTAGCCGATGGCCGAGACGTCCGCGGCACTGCCGTGCAGTGGGATGAGCCCGTACGGGATGGCGGCGCGAACGACGTCGATCCACTCGGTGCCGCCGAGGATGCGCGCGGTGCGGACCGCGGGGTCGACCTCGACGCCGGTGAGCTCGGTCATGCGACACAGGATCACGTCGTGCAGGTCGCTCGTCGCCGCGAGGGCGCCCGCCCCGTGCCCTGCGGCGAACGGCGCGACCTTGAGCCCTGAGGCCGAGGCAGCACGCACGACGACCGCGACCTCCCCCGCCGAGGCCGGGAGAGCGACCGCCGCCGGTCGGAGGTCGAAGGCGAGGTTCCACGGAGTGCGCGCAGACTCGTAGCCGTCGTCGCCTGGCCTCATGAACCGGTCCCCGAGTTCGGCTCGGAGGAGTTCGAAGGCGGCGTCGAAGTGCGAATCGCTCATGGTCGCTCCGTGGTGGTAGAGGAGTGCGGGCCCGCGCCGTCGCTGAGCCGTCCCAACTATGGTGCACGCCCCCGACATTCGAAACCCTGGGATCGCGCACGGAGGAGCCCTCCGGCACGACCCCAGGGCGGACGCTGCTCAGGCGCGGATCTGGTGCACCGAGATGAAGGTCCCGTGCGGGTCGAACCGCCGCGCCTCCTCCGACAGCCGCGATGAGTGCTCGCCGTACTTCGCCTCACGCCCGTCGGCGCGCTCCGCAAAGGTCGGCAGGAGCCGATCGGCCGCGTATGGCGCGAGGGCCTCGACGACTCGCGCGGTCGCGGCACGACCCGCCTCGACCGCCTCGGGGAAGGGCGCGACCGCGATCGCATACAGCGCGAACGATCCAGGCACCGCCGCGAGCGCACCGCCGTGCTCCGGGCTGCGACCGACAGCACCGCCGAGCTGACGGAGCTCGGCGAACATGAGCCCGGACTCCACCCCCGATGCGGCGAGGAATGCCTCCACCCCCGCGTCCGGCAGCGTCTCGATGATCGCGTGGTCCGACACCGACGGGGTCGGCACGGGCGGGTCCATGTGCACCCCGAGGAGCCCAGCGGAGGGCATCCGGCCGAAGGTGTCCATCTCCGGCGTGAGCGCCCTGAGCGGCTCGAGCTCGAGCGCCCCGCCCTGGTCGTCATCGAGGATCGCCCCATCGATCACGACGACCGAGCGACCGGAGAGGAACGGCGGGAGCTCCGGCAGCGGCGGGAAGTGCATGATGCGGAGGCTCGTCGTCGCCGACGCCGGCGCGGTGAGCGTCCAGTCGCGGTAGGCGCGCACGACCTCGGCGGCGCGGGCGGCGTCCCAGAGGAGCATGCCTGCGATGACATCGGGATACGGGAGCAGATCGATCTCGACCGCCGTGACGACACCGATCGCGCCAGCGCCACCGCGGGCCGCCCAGAAGAGAGAGGTGTTCTGCGTGCCACTCGCGCGCACGATCGAACCGTCGGCGAGGACGATCTCGACGGCGCGGACCGAGTTGATCGCGAGGCCGTGGCGTCGCGCATAGAAGGACAGACCGCCGTTGAGGAGGTAGCCGATCGCGGCGACATCGCCGGCACTCCCGTGGAGGGCCGTGAGTCCATGCGGCGCGGCAGCGGCGACGACGTCCTGCCAGAGCGTGCCGCCAAGGATGCGCGCGACGCGGGTCTCCTCGTCGATCGTGACGCCGGAGAAGTCTCGAAGGTTCACGAGGACGACATCGCTCAGGTCTGCCCGGCTCAGCGCGCTCGCGGCGTGGCCGGTACTCTGCACCCGCACCCGGAGGCCTGCGGCAGCCGCAGCGCGCACGACAGCGCTCACCTCGTCGGCGCTGCGCGGGAGCGCGACGACGGCAGGGCGCTGGTCAGCGGCCGCATTCCAGGCGAAGCGGCCGGACTCGTACCCCTCTGTGCCGGGGAGGTGGGCGGGGATCTCGGTCGATGCCGCCGCGAGGTGCGCCTGGAAGGCGTTCGCGGCGTCCGAGACAGGTGTGGTGGTCATGAGGATGCTCCGTATTCAGCTGCTTGCATGTGCAGGCAGGTCCATTGGTATCTGCGGCAGCCAGATTCCTCGCGCGTGGCGCGTGAGACCATCCCAGGGGACCGGGGTATTCAGACCCCCACAATCCTGGGATTCCGCTCCGCGGCATTCCTCGCCACACTTGGCGTGTGCCAGGCGTCGTCGCGGATCGCGTGCGGAGTGATATCGAGGTCCTCTCGCGCGCTGGCCTGCCGCTCGAGGAGTTCCTCGCGGAGGCCGCCGACTCGGTCCGTCGCGCCGTCCCGTGGGTCGCGGCGTGCGTCAGCACGAACGATCCCGTCACCCACCTGCTGTCGAGCGATCGCAAGTTCGGCGACCTCGTCGGCCGCAACGAGCACGACGGGCTCTGGGGGCAGATCGAGTATCGCGAGGATGAGCCGACGTCGATGCGCAACCTCGCGATCGACGGCCGCACCGCCGTATCGATGCACGTCGAGACGGGTGGCGATGTCGATCGCTCGGTGCGGATGTCGCGGCTCATGAAGCCGCACTACGGCTACTACGACGAGGCCAGGCTCATGTTCTCCGACGGCACCACGGCGTGGGGCGGCATCGCGCTCTTCCGCGGGCCGGATGATCCAGCGTTCTCGGTCGAGGACACCGACTTCCTCGCGACGCTCGCCGGGTCATTCGCGCAGGGTGTGCGGGCTGGCCTGCTCGTCCAGGCCGCCACCGCCGCGATCACGCGACATTCGGGCCCGGCTGTCTACATCGTCGGGGCGGACGACAGCGTCGCGCAGATGAGCGAGGGCGCGCATGAGCGCCTCCAGGAGCTCCGCAGCATCGGCCACGCGGGCGACCCGATCGCGATGCTCACGATCCTCGCCGGGTTTGCCCGTCGACATGCTCGTGGGGACATCGCCGCCCCTCCGCGACTCCGCGTGCGCAGCCGCACGGGTCAGTGGCTTCTGCTCCACGCCTCACCGCTGAGCGGCGCCGACGGTGCCGTCGTCGTGACGCTCGAGGAGGCGCGTCCGCCCGAGATCATCGACCTCGTCGTCGCGGCATTCGATCTCACGGTCCGCGAGCGCGACGTGCTCCGCTGCGTCCTGCAGGGACTCGACACCAAGGCGATCGGGAGCGCCCTCCATCTCTCGCCGTACACGGTGCAGGACCACCTGAAGTCGATCTTCGACAAGGCCGATGTCCGCAGCCGACGCGAGCTCATCGCACGGATCTTCTTCGATCAGTTCGAGCCGCGACTCGGCGGCGAGCTCACCGCGAGCGGGTGGTTCGCCTCGGCGTGAGTTGAATCGAGCTCAGCGGCTCAGGGGCTGAGCACCCCAGCGCCTCAGCGCCCCAGCGCCACAGCGCCTGACCCTCGGGTCCCACGCTGGCGATGGCGCGGGTGCCACGATGGACCGCATGAATGCCACCCCGACCGTCGCCGAGTTCTGGGCCGCGTGCCGCGATGCACACCCCGAGTTGCCGGACGTCGCCCCGGAGGTGTGGGCATTCGGCGCGACGCCGGAGCACGCGGACGGGCTCCTCGCGCTCGTCACGGCGGGCATCAAGACCGGGACCGCCTCATCGCTCTGGGAGTACGAGGACACCGGCGACCCGCTCCCCGAGGTCGGGATGCTCAACGTCATCCTCGACGGCGAAGGCATCCCCCGCGCCCTCATCGAGACGACATCGATCGAGATCGTGCCGTTTGGCGAGGTGACCGAGGAGCACGCGCATTCCGAGGGCGAGGGCGACCGCACGCTCGCCGCGTGGCGCGAGATCCACGAGCGGTACTGGACGAACTACTCCGACAGCCCGCGCGGCTACGAGCCGGACATGCCAGTGGTGTGCGAGCGCTTCCGCCTCGTGCACGTCGACGAGGCGTGGGCTGCCGCGCATCCCGCGGAGCAGCGGTAGCGCGCACGCCAGCGACCTTCTCGGCGCGGCCTCAGGGGCTCGGCCCTCGGCATTCACCAGGATGAAGAGCATGTATGGAGCGCGCCTCGAGCGCTGGAATCGCGTGATGGACTGGCCGATGATCGCCGCGGCCCTCATCTACATGGGCGGCTATGCGGCGCAGATCCTCGGGCCGCAGACGGAGCCGTTCCAGTCGATCATCGGCGTCGTCCTGTGGATCGTGTGGGGGATCTTCGTCGTCGAGTACGTCGTGTGCCTCGTCGTCGCGGAGCACCGAGTCCGGTGGTTCTGGCGACACCTGCTCGATCTGCTCATCGTCGCGCTGCCGATGTTCCGCCCGCTGCGGCTCATGCGGTTCCTCACCGCCGTCACGATCATCGAGAAGAATGCCGGGACCGCGCTCCGCGGTCGGGTCGCCATCTACACGGTGGGCGCGACGATCCTCACGGTCTTCATGGCCTCGCTCGCAGTCCTCGACGCTGAGAAGGGGCAGCCAGGGGCGAATATCGAGAGCTTCGGCGATGCGATCTGGTGGTCGTTCACGACGATCACCACCGTCGGCTACGGCGATGTCTACCCGGTGACGATCACCGGCCGGATCGTCGCGGTCGCGCTCATGATCGGCGGCATCGGGCTCGTCGGCGTCGTCACGGCGACGCTGTCGTCATGGATCGTCGAGCGTGTCGTCTCAGACCGGGGTCAGGTGGATGCGGCGGCAGCTGGCGCGGTGGGCGCGATGGCTGCGGCGCAGGCGGAACTGCTCGAGACGAATGCGGAGCAGCGCACGGGCAGGGTCGGTCCACGCTCGACAGCGCACGACACCCCGGCCCCGTCCCAGCCCTGAGCCCTGAGCCCTGAGCCCTGAGCCCTGAGCCCTGAGCCGCTCGAGCAGGCTGCCGCCGCGATCGACTCGATTCGCGCCGCGCGGCACGCGGGCAAGCTCGTGCTCGTCCCGTAGCCGGAGCCCGGGACTGACTACCGCCAGCCGAGACCGGGCGCGACGTACTTGAGGATCGCCTCGAGTGCGTGGGCGTTGTAGTCGGGGCCGAGCTGCGACGGGATCGTGAGGAGCACGGTGTCGGCGAGCTGGAGCGCCTCGTCCTGCTTCAGCTCCTCGATGAGCTCGTCGGGCGCACCCGCGTAGGAGCGGCCGAAGATCGCCTGACCGGTGCCAGGGATGCCGCCGATCTGGTCCTGGCTGCTGCGGTCGCGGCCGAAGAGCTGCCAGTCCTGATCGTCGACGAGCGCGAAGATCGAGCGGCTCACGGAGACGCGGGGCGTGCGCTCGTGTCCGAGCTCCGCCCACTTCGCGTGGTACGCCTCGATCTGCTTGCGCTGCTGGACGTGGAACGGCTCGTTCGATTCGTGCACGACGAGCGTGGACGACTGGAGGTTCACACCGAGCTCGGCCGCCCATTCGGCGGTCTTGCGGTTGCCGGCACCCCACCAGATGCGGTCTCGCAGGCCGGGCGACTGGGGCTGAATGCCGAGGGGTCCGGGGTGCGGGTTCGGGAACATGGGCCTCGGGTTCGGCTCCGCGAACCTCGCGCCCGAGATCGCTTTGAGGAAGACCTCGAAGCTGTCGCGCGCCATCTGCGCGCCGTCCGGGTCGTCCTCCGCCGGCTGGTAGCCGAAGTATCGGAATCCGTCGATGACCTGCTCGGGTGAGCCTCGGCTGATGCCGAGCTGGAGCCTTCCGCCCGAGATGAGGTCAGTGGTCGCCGCCTCGGCCGCCGCGTAGAGCGGGTTCTCGTAGCGCATGTCGATGACGCCCGTGCCGATCTCGATCCGGGACGTGCGCGCGGCCACCGCAGCGAGCAGCGGGTAGGGGACGCCATGCTGCTGCGCGAAGTGATGCACGCGGTAGTACGCGCCGTCGATGCCGAGCTCCTCGGCCATGACGGCGAGCTCGATCGCCTGCAGCAGCGTGTCCGCGCCGGACCGCGCCTGGCTGTAGGGACTGTTCGACCAGTGGCCGAATGACAGGTACCCGATCTTCTTGGTCACGTGGGCTCCCAACCATGCGTGCGTATGGACCATTCCCGCCGCGCGCGTCGGGTGGTGCGTCAATTCTCCACCTTCGCCGCTCCGGCCCTCGCGGTGATAGTGGCCAGCGGGCACCACCCGCCCTCTCAACTCGGCGGATGTACCGCGCTGAGCAGGAGGCGTAACGCGCGACTACCCCGCAGGCCACACCCGGCGCTCGCCGGGGAAGGCGTAGAGCTCGGACACCGTGATGTCGAGCTCACCCGTGTCGGCATCGCGCGTGTACGGCACGACGACGCCGATCGCGAAGCCGTCGCGGTGCTCGATCTCGACACGGATCCCGTCGCCGACCTCGAGGCTCACATCGGCGACGAATGTCACGATCTGGCCTCCCGCAGCCACGGTCGGCGCGACCTCGTACAGCTTCTCGAGCACCTGCTCGGACGTGGGGTGGTCCCCGACGCCCGGGTCGCCATCGATCGGGTGGAAGTCACCGGCCGCATCGACATACGCGCCGAAGGGGTACATCTCGCCGTACTGCGCGAGGGTGCGCTCGGCGAACGGCATCACCGCACCGAACACGCCGTCGATCTGCTCCTGCACGGCCTGCGGCACGTCGTCTCGCCAAGAAGTCATCCGGCAAGCATTCCAGACGGCACCGACGCCGTCACGCGGCAGCGATCAGGACGGCTGGTCACCCGCGCCGGCGCCTGGCCCGCCCGCCCCACCGGGCACGACCCACACCCGTACGGTCCCGGGTGCCACACGCGAGTCGCCGAGTCGCACGCGCTTCAGCAGGCGCGAGTGCATGTACGGGACGACGATGCGGAGCGTCTTGCCGTAGAGGTGCTCGAGCTCGACGGCGATCGCGTCGACGACACCGTCGCCGCCAGCGCCGTCGGGCACCTGCACCTGGGTGACGACGCCGACCGCTCGCAGCTCATCCGCCTGCTCGCGAAACCCTGCATAGATCCCGGCGACCGCCTCCTCGACGGGGAGGTCTCCGGATGCGGCGCCGACGACATTCAGCCGCCCTTCCGCGTCGATCGTCGCGCCGGCCGGGACGAGGTAGCCGTACTTGCCGAGCACCCGCTCCGCGAAGGGCATGAGCGAGCGGTAGAGGCGATCGATGTCGGCGAAGGCATCCTTCGCAAACGGATCTGGTGCAGTCGCCTCGGCCACCGTCCCAGCATTCCAGATCGGCCGACCGGCGCGTATTCGGCGAGAATAGAAGGCTCATGAATGCCGCCGCTGCGGGCCCCACGCCGGAACTCCCCGCCATCACCTACCCCGCTGACCTGCCGGTCTCGGGACGACGCGACGACATCCTCGAAGCCCTCCGCGCGCACCAGGTCGTGGTCGTCGCTGGCGCGACCGGCTCCGGCAAGACGACGCAGCTGCCCAAGATGCTGCTCGAGCTCGGCAAGCGGTCCATCGCCCACACCCAGCCACGCAGGATCGCGGCCCGTGCGGTCTCCGAGCGCGTCGCGGAGGAGCTCGGTCAGGAGGTCGGCGGACTCGTCGGCTACCGCGTGCGATTCACCGACCGCGTATCCAAGGGCACCGTCCTCACGGTCATGACGGACGGCATCCTGCTCAACGCCATCCACCGCGACGCCGACCTCCGCGCCTACGACGCGATCGTCATCGACGAGGCCCACGAGCGCTCCCTCACAGTCGACTTCCTCCTCGGCTACCTGAAGCGCCTCCTCCCCCGTCGCCCCGACCTCACGGTCGTGGTGACGAGCGCGACGATCGACCCCGAGTCCTTCGCCCGCCACTTCGCCGCTGCCGACGGCACTCCCGCACCCGTCATCGAGGTGAGCGGTCGCACCTTCCCCGTCGAGATCCGCTACCGCCCGCTCGTGGGCGAGTCGAATGCCTCGGGCGCAGACGCGAGCAGCGCCGACCCCGACGACGACCCCATCCCCGACGACCGCGACGCCGTGAGCGCGATCATCGACGCGCTCCGCGAGCTCGAGCGGGAGGACCCCGGCGATGTCCTCGTCTTCCTCTCCGGCGAAGCCGAGATCCGCGATGCGCAGGATGCCATCGAGGGTGCAGGGTTCACCGGCACCGAGGTGCTCCCCCTCTACGGCCGACTTTCGGCAGCCGAGCAGCACCGCGTCTTCGACACGAGCCGGCGCCCCGGTATCCGCCGCCGCGTCATCCTCGCGACGAATGTCGCCGAGACCTCCCTCACTGTCCCCGGCATCCGCTACGTCATCGACGAGGGCACGGCGCGCATCTCGCGCTGGTCGGTCCGCTCCAAGGTTCAGCGCCTCCCCATCGAGCCGGTCTCGCAGGCGAGCGCCGCCCAGCGCGCAGGCCGCAGCGGTCGTGTCGCGCCCGGCATCGCGATCCGCCTCTACTCCGAGGAGGACTTCCTCCGGCGCCCGGAGTTCACGGAGCCGGAGATCCTTCGCACCGACCTCGCGGCCGTCCTCCTCCAGATGGCGGTCCTCGGGCTCGGCGACATCGAGGAGTTCCCCTTCCTCACCCCGCCCGACAAGCGCGGCGTCCGCGACGGCCTCGCGCTCCTCACCGAGCTCGGGGCGATCGACCGCTCCGGCTCGGTCACCCGCGTCGGCCGCCGGATCGCACGGCTCCCCCTCGATCCGCGTCTGGGCCGCATGCTCATCGCCGCCGACGAGCTCGGCGTCGTCGACCACGTCATCCCGATCGTCGCGGGCCTCTCGATCCAGGACCCCCGCGAGCGGCCGGCGGAGCACCGGGCGGCCGCCGACCAGGCGCATGCGCGATTCGTCGACCCCGGCAGCGACTTCATCACGCTCCTGCGCCTCTGGCAGCACCTCGCGGAGCAGCAGGCGGCGCTCTCGGGGAGCGCGTTCCGCCGCATGCTGAAGGCCGAGTACCTCGGCTACCTCCGCGTCCGCGAATGGCAGGACGTCGTCCGGCAGCTGCGCATCGCACTCGACCTGCCCAAGGCGCCCCCGGCATTCGACGAGGCACCGAATGCGGACCTCATCCACCAGGCGATCCTCAGCGGTCTCCTCGCCCGCATCGGCATCCTCGACCGGACCCGCTCCGAGCGGGGACGGAATGCCGCCGGCCCCGGCGCGAAGTCGAAGGACGCCAAGCGCGGCCCCGGCGAGTACCTCGGCAGTCGCGGCGCGAGATTCGCCATCCACCCGTCGAGCGCGCTCGCCAAGCGCCGCCCCGACGCGATCATGAGTGCCGAGCTCGTCGAGACGAGCCGGCTCTTCGCCCGCATGAACGCCGAGATCGACCCCGCGTGGGCGGAGCGCTGGGCAGGCGATCTCGTGACGCGCACGTACTCGGAGCCGCGCTGGGATCCGAAGCGCGGCGAGGCCGTCGCCGACGAGCGCGTCACCCTCTACGGCGTCGCGATCATCCCGCGCCGCCGGGTCCGCTACGTCCGCATCGACCCCGAGCACGCGCGCGAGCTCTTCATCCGGCACGCCCTCACCGATGGCGAATGGGACACGTCCCGCATGAGCCGCTCGCTCACCGACTTCCACCGGGCGAATGCGGCACTCCGCGAGCACCTCGAAGAGGTCGAGGAGCGCACCCGCCGTCGCGACCTGCTCCTCGACGACGAGGCTGTCGTCGCCTGGTACCGCCAGCGCATCCCCATCGGCATCGACTCGACGCTCACCTTCGAGAAATGGTGGCGCGAGACGCGCAAGGAGCAGCCCGAGCTGCTCACGATGCGCGAAGCGGACTTCATCGACGCGGATGCTGAGGCGGACCCAGCGCTCGACGCGAGCCAGTTCCCCACCGAATGGGTGCAGGGCGCGCACACCCTGCCGCTCAGCTACCGTCACGCCCCCGGCGCGGACGAGGACGGCGTCACCGCGACCGTGCCGCGCGCCGTGCTGCCGGAGCTCGAGGCCAGCGGATTCGACTGGCTCGTGCCCGGCATGCGCGAAGAGCTCGTCACCGCGCTCATCCGCACGCTCCCCAAAGTCCTCCGCAGAGAGGTCGTCCCGGCGGCGGACTGGGCGAGGCGCCTCGTGCCGGACCTGCCGCAGCAGCCCGACGGCGCGGCATTCATCGACCGGCTCGCCGCCGTCATCAAGCGCGCGACCTTCGCACCCGTGACGCTCGAGGACTTCGACCTCGCGAGACTCCCCGACCATCTGCGCATGCGATTCCAGGTCGTCGATCAGCGGGGCAAGGTCCTCGCCGCGGGACGCGACCTCGCTGCGCTCCAGGAGCGATTCGCTCGCGAGCGCCAGGCGAAGGAGGCGAAGCGGCTCGAGGGCGCCGAGCGTGTCGCCGCCGCCGACGTCCGCGCTCTGAGCGCCCACCCCGAGACACGCGCGCTCACCCGCGATGCCCTCGTGCGCCTGCTCGTCGAGCGCGTCCCGACCCCCGTGTCCTACGTCCAGGAGCACCTCACCGCCGCCGAGAAGCTCGCCCTCAGCGCGAGTCCCTACCCTTCGACCGCGGCGCTCTTCGACGACTGCTTCCGCGCGGCCGCCGACGACGTGATCGGGGATGCGCCACCGACCGACGAGCAGGGCATCGACGCGCTCGTCGCGCGATTTGCGAGTGAATGCCTCACCCGCATGTTCGACACGGTCGCGCTCGTCGCCCGGACCCTGTCTGCCGCCCGCGATGCCGATCGAGCGATCCGCGAGTCCTCGAGTCTCGCACTCATGGGTCCCCTCGCCGACGCGCGCAGCCAGCTCGACGGGCTCGTCTTCCCCGGCTTCGTCTCGCTCACGGGACTCCGGCAGCTCTCCCGACTGCCGGTCTACATCGAGGGCATCACCTACCGTGTCGGCCGTCTCGCCGGCAACCTCGGGCGCGACCGCGTGTGGCACTCCGAGGTGGAGCAGGCGATCGAGCTGTACCGGAAGGCGGGCGGCAGCATCCCGCTCACTCCGGCGATCGAGGGCGAGCTGCGGCACGCGCGCTGGCTCATCGAGGAGCTGCGGCTGAGCCTGTTCGCGCAGCATCTGCCGACCGCGGAGCCCGTGAGCCTGCAACGCATTCGCAGAGCCCTCTCGTAGACCCGAGAGTAAGGTGAATGCCCTATGGCCGGGTACATGGAGATCCTTCGCACCCCCGGCGTCGCCCGCATCATCTCAGCCCAGCTGACTGCGAGGGTGCCCTCGGGGATGCTCTCGCTTGCCATCCTTCTGCACGTCGAGCGCATGCACGACTCCTACGGGGCGGCGGGCCTCGTGCTCGCAGCGGTGAGCATCGGCCAGGCGATCGCGGGTCCATTCACGAGCCGGTGGATGGTCTCGTGGGGCATGCGGAAGGTCCTCGTCCTCACCGTCATCGTGTGCACGGCGGCGATCCTCACGATCGCGCTCGTCCCGATGGAGACGCCGCTGCAGATGCTCGTCGGCTTCGTGATGGGCATCTCGACCCCGCCCGTCCAGTCGGCGGTGCGGACCATCTACCCCAAGCTCGTCTCCTCCCGGCACCTCACCCCGCTCTTCTCGATCGACGCCTCCGCGCAGGAGATCATCTGGGTCGCTGGTCCCGTCGCCGCGACCTTCATCGCGATTCAGATCTCGACCACGACGGCGCTCCTCGTCGCCGGCTTCTTCATGGTGGCCGGTGGCGCGTGGTTCATCGCGAGCCCGGAGCTCGGCAGGATCAAGATCCCCATGCCGCGCCGTGGAGTCGGTGCGGTCATGCTCAAGCCGACGGTCCTCCTGTCCACGATCGTCGGATTCCTCATCGTCGGCTCGTTCGCGGCGGTCGAGGCGGCGGTCGTCTCCGTCTATGGCGACGGCAGCGCGGAGTCCGGCATCGTCCTCGCGATCTGGGCGGTGGGTTCGCTCGTCGGCGGGCTCGCGCTCGGCAAGGTCGCGATCCAGCCGTGGTCGCTCGCGCGACGCATCGCGATCGTCCTCGCCGGCATGGCTCTCGCGCTCGTCTCCACGAACTTCTGGTGGCTCTCGATCGTCCTGCTCGTCTCCGGTATCGGCGTCGCCCCGACGCTCGCGGTCATGTACACGAGCGTCTCGTCGAGCGTGCGCTTCTCGGAGACCGCTGAGGCCTACGGCTGGTTCGGCACGGGCCAGCTCATCGGCGCCGCCGTCGGCTCGGCGATCGCGGGATTCCTCATCGACCTGCACGGGTCCTTCGGCGGCTTCGTGATCGCGACCGGTCTCGCCGCGCTCAGCTTCATCGTCGCGATCATCTTCCGTCGCGCGATGCCCGACCTCCGCGGCCGCGACGCGGGCCCCATCCCAGACACAGAACCGGTCCGCACGATCACATGATCGGCGGACCAGTTCCGTCGGGTGCTGAGCGAGGACGCTACTTCTTGTACTGGTACGGGTTGAAGAGCACCTCGGCCTCGGGGATCTCCGGGAACTGACCGGCGATCCAGTCGTCGCCGACCTCGCGCTCGAGGTACTCGACGGTCGCATCGAGCTTGCGCTTGACACCCTGCAGGTCGCCCGCAACGACCTTGCCCTCGGACTTGACGATCTCGCCGCCGACGAGGACCGTGTGCACGTCGCCGCGCTGGGCCTGGTACACGATCTGGCCGTACGGGTTGATGAGCGGCGCCCACGTCGGCGAGTCCTCGTTCTTGAGGAGGACGACGTCGGCGAGCTTGCCCGACTCGAGCGAGCCGATGAGGTGGTCCTTGCCGATCGCCTTCGCACCACCACGGGTCGCCATCTCGACGACGTCGCGGGCACGGAGCTTGACGTGGGTCACCGTCTCGGCCGGCTCGAGCTTGTGCGCGAGGTAGTGCTCGAGGGCGCGGTCGGCGTTCACCGTCGCGCGCATCGCGGAGAAGAGGTCGGCGCTGAACCACACGCTCGTGTCGACCGAGAGCGAGGCCGGGATGCCGTACTTCCGCAGCTGGTGCACGGGCGGGTAGCCCTGACCGCAGGTGTCCTCCGACTCGGTCGCGAGCGAGACGTTGCCGCCGGTCGCCGCGATCTTGAGGTACGAGTCCTCCGAGAGCGAGGCGGCGTGGACGTAGGTGAAGCCCTCCTCCATGACGCCCGCGTCGTAGGCATTCCGAATGCCCCAGTCATTCGTCGCTCCCCATACACCCGCGTGGGTGGTCACGCGGAGGCCGAGCTCCTTCGCGACGCGGTATGCCGCGAGCTCGGGGAACTCCTCGTTCTGGTTCGGCACGTCGAAGGCGATCTGCGTGCCGAACATGCGGGAGTCGTCGCGCGACTTGACGAGCAGGCGCTGGACAGCGGGATCCGCGGTCCACTCCCACGGCGACTGGTGGATGTTGCCGTATGCGAAGACGAAGCGGCCGGGCGAGCTCACGAGGGCGTCGAAGGCGGCCTCGCCGTGCTCGACGGTGCGCAGACCGTGCGACCAGTCGACGCTCGTCGTCACGCCGGACTCGATCGCGTCGAGCGCCGAGATCAGGTTGCCCGCGGCGTAGTCCTCGGGACGGAACTTCGCGCCGTACTGCAGGTAGTACCAGACGAAGTACTGCGTGAGCGTCCAGTCGGCGCCGTACGCACGCATGGCCGTCTGCCACATGTGGCGGTGGGTGTCGACCATGCCGGGCATGATGATGCCGCCGGATGCGTCGATCTCGAAGGTGTTGTCGGGGACGGCGAGGTCGACACCGACCTCGGCGATCTTGCCGTCGACGACGAGCACATCGCCCTTGGGCAGGACCGTCTTGGCATCGTCCATGGTCAGCACGATGCCATTTCGGAACACGATCGGCTGGCCTGGACGCGCAGTCTCGTTGCCGGTCATTGTGGCGCTCATCCTCCTTGATTCGCAGTGCCTCGCGTGCCCCGCTGCACGCTCGTCCGAACCCCTGGCTCCATCGCCGCCTGGGCGTCCCGCATCGCTTGACTTTCCCAGGTGGGTCGGCTTCACTCAGGTTAAGCATTGCTGAACACTGATGTCCAGTATCACTTCGTTTTCACCGACGCCGTCGTCGGGCTGCACCAAGGAGAAGGAATGACCGGCAAGACGATCCTCGTCGTTGGGGGCACCTCAGGCATCGGTCTCGAGATCGCGAAGGACATCGTCGCGAAGGGCGACCGCGTCATCATCACTGGACGCGATCAGGACCGCACCGACGCCATCGCCGGCGAGATCGGTCCAGAGGCGAGCGGCATCGCGCTCGACATCTCCGAGCCGGAGACCATCGCCGGTCAGCTCGCACCCGTCACCCGCATCGACGGCATCGTGCTCGCCGCGATCGAGCGCGATGCGAACACGATCCGCGATTACTCGATCGAGCGCGCCAAGCGCCTCGTCATCCTCAAGCTCGTCGGCTACGCCGAGGTCGTCCACGCCCTCCTCGACCGGCTCGAGCCGAGCGGCGAGACCGGCATCGTGCTCTTCGGCGGCCGCGCGAAGGACCTCCCGTACCCCGGCTCGACGACCGTCTCGACGATCAACGGCGGCGTCGAGGGCCTCACGCGCACGCTCGCACTGGAGCTCGCGCCCATCCGGGTCAACGCGCTCCACCCCGGCATCATCGGCGACAGCCCGTTCTGGGCGAGCAAGCCGGAAGGCGTGCTCGACCAGTACACGAACCGCACACCTGGCGGGCAGCTCGCGACGATGCAGGACGTCGTCGACGCGACGCGATTCCTCCTCACGAGCACAGGCGTGTCCGGCCAGAACCTCCACGTCGACCGCGGATGGACGATCACCTGATCGCGCTCGAGCGCTGAATGCGAAGCGCCCGCCGGCCGGTGGCCTGGCGGGCGCTTCGCATTCGGGTGCGGAATGCCGCTACGACAGCAGGTCACGCCGCGTCACCTCCGCGATCGCCCCCCAGTCGGCATCCTTGAGCTCCTCATCCTCGAGCGCACGATCGAAGAGCGCCTTGAGGACCGGCAGTGACGGCAGGTGCACGCCACCGGCATCGGCGACCTCCTCGGCGAGCCCGAGATCCTTGCGGCCGAGCTCCATCGTGAAGCCCGGCGGCTTGTACGTCTGGTCGACGATCTCGCGGCCGTAGCCCTCGTAGACGACGCTGCCGAAGAGCGAGCTCGTGAGCACATCGACGAAGACACCGGGGTCGACCCCCTGGCGCTCGACCATCGCGATCGACTCTCCCATCGCATGCATCGAGTGGATGATGTTGTAGTTCACGGCGGCCTTGACGGCATTCGCCTGCGACGGCTCCGGGCCGAGGTACCAGATGCGCTGACCGAGCTGCTCGAGATATGGCCGCACGGTGCCGAAGACCTCCTCGTCGCCCGCACCGAGGATGCTGAGCTTGCCCGCCGCGGCGACGGGCGGCCTGCCCAGCACGGGTGCCGCGAAGTACGCGGCGCCCTCCGCCTCGAATCTCGAGGCGAGTCTGGAGGCGAGCGACGGCGAGATCGTCGCCATGTTGACGTGGACCGTCCCGCGGGTGAGCTGCGAGTCGCCGAGCACGTCGAGCGCGGCCTCGTCATTGGCGAGCATGCTGAAGGACACGGCGCACGACAGCGCATCGTCGGGGCTTTCGGCGACGCTCGCCCCTGCCGCGGCGAGGTCGTCGATGGGCCCGGTCGAGCGGTTCCACACATGGACGTCGCCGACCGTCGTCAGCAGGCGCTTCGCCATCCCGGCACCCATGGTGCCGAGCCCGAGAAATCCGATGCGGGTCACGCTTCGCCGCGTCCCCACGTCGTGTTGAGGTGCGACTGCGCGTCGCGCTCGAGATTGAGCGGGCCATCGATCGTGTAGTACCGCTTGCCGGCCACGAGGAGCTCCTCGGCGGGGAACTTCGTGATGACCTCGCAGCCATCCTTCGTCACGACGACCTCCTCCTCGATGCGTGCCGCACCCCAGCCATCGGCTGCTGGCCAGTACGTCTCGAGCGCGAAGACCATGCCCTCCTGGAGGACCTCGGGGTGGTCGAGCGAGGTCAGCCTGGAGAAGATCGGCTTCTCCCAGATCGAGAGTCCGACGCCGTGCCCGTACTGGAGCGCGAATGCCGCCATCTCATCGGGGAAGCCGAACTCCTGCGCCGTCGGCCACACCGACACGATGTCGGCGGTCGTCGCACCGGGCTTCACGAGCGCGATCGCCCGGTCCATGTACTCGCGGGCCCGCGTGTACGCGTCGCGCTGTGCGGAGCTCGCCGAGCCGACCGCGAAGGTCCGGTAGTAGCAGGTGCGGTAGCCGTTGAAGCTGTGGAGGATGTCGAAGAACGCGGGGTCGCCCGGTCGGATGATGCGGTCGGAGAAGACGTGCGGGTGCGGCGAGCAGCGCTCGCCGGAGATCGCGTTGACGCCCTCGACGTATTCGGAGCCGAGGTCGTAGAGGGTCTTGGCGACGAGGCCGACCGCCTCGTTCTCCCGGACTCCGGGCCGGAGGAAGCGGTACAGGTCCTCGTAGGCCGCATCGACCATGCTCGCCGCGAGGGTGAGGAGCCGGATCTCGTCGGCGGTCTTGATGCGGCGGGCCTCCATGAAGACCTGCTGGCCGTCGACGACCGTGATGCCGGCCTTCTGCAGCGCGAAGAGCACGGGGAGCTCGATGACGTCGACGCCGAGCGGCTCATTCGCGAGGCCGAACTTCTCGAGCTCGCGCTTGATCTTGCGCGCGACATCGTCGGCGATCTCGGCGTCGGGCGGGAATGCCCCGCGGAGGGTCGAGATGCCGGCTCGCGATCCGCTCTCCAGGCGCGGGCGCTTCGCGCCTTCGTGGGGCGAATGCGGATCGGCGTCCATCTCGGAGGTCGTGTAGTCGAGCCACGGGTTGTAGAGCGCGTGATGCTTCGCTGCGGAGCCGAAGTCCCACACGATCGGGTCGGAGTGCCGCGTCACGAGCGCGAACCGGATGAGCTTGTCCATGGCCCACGTGCCGATGTGCGTCGCGCTCGCGTAGCGGATGTTCGAGAAGTCGAATGCCAGGACGGCGCCGAGCTCAGACCGCTCCAGTTCCGCCTTGAGTCGCGCGAGCCGCGCGTCCCGCAGCCGGTCGAAGTCGACCCTCGCCTCCCAATCAACCGCGTTGGTCCCGGTCGATCCAGTACTCCTCATCGAGTCCTCCTGCGTCGAGCAACAATGTGCGCCCCTCATTGAACGCGTAAAGTACAACTTAACGCAATGGTCGGTGTATTCTCGCGATACCCACCCGGCTCGACGATCAGGAGCAAGATGCCCGAGCAGAGCATCGGCACGCGCTTGCGCATCGCGCGTACCGAGCGGGGCCTCAGCCTCCGCAGCGTCGCGCAGGCGATCGGGGTCTCCGCGAGCCTCATCTCGCAGGTCGAGACGGGCAAGACCCACCCCTCCGTATCGACGCTCCTCGCCCTCGCGAACCAGCTCGGGGTCTCGATGGATGAGCTGCTCGGCATCGCGCCGCCAAGCCCCCAGCCCGAGCCGATGTTCGGCCACAGCGGCATCGCCCTTCCGGACGTGCAGCGCTCCGACGAGAACCCGGTCATCGAGATGGAGAACGGCGTGCGCTGGGAGCGCCTCGCCGCCGGTGCCGGCGGTCCAGCCGACGCGCTCCTCGTGACCTATCAGCCCGGTGCCTCGAGCTCGGTCGAAGGCAAGCTCATGCGCCACGCCGGCATCGAGTACGCCTACATCATCGAAGGCGAGCTCACCCTCCAGCTCGACTTCGACTCCTACGTGCTCGGCCCTGGCGACTCGCTCCAGTTCGACTCGATCCGTCCGCACATGTACACGAACCAGAGCGACAGGATCGCCAAGGGCGTGTGGTTCGTGTTCGGACGCCGTGGACACAACCAGACGGTCCCGGACGCCCCCGGCGCGGCGGCGCCCCAGGCGCAGCCATCGAATGCGGTCGACGTGCTCCGCGCGATGGACTCCTTCAACGGCTGAGGCCGGGAGCGAGCCTGGGGCATACGGCGCCCGGCTCCCCCGCCGTCCGCGATGCGCTCAGCGTCGCGAGTGGTCCGCCGCCCTGCGCTCGGTGATCCACGGGTCTACGAGCGCCTTGATGTGCGCCGACCTGCCCTCGACGAGCGGGACGAGAGCCTCATCGACGACCTCGTCGAGCGGGAGGACCTCGGGCGCGATGTCCGTCCAGTCGTCTCGGCTCGCGAGGAGCCGCACCGCCTCAGGGAAGTCCTCGCGAAATACGTGCGCGACGCTCCCGACGATCGTGTACTCATTCAGCGTCCACTTGCCGAGCGGCAGGGCTGGCTCTCCGCGCTGAATGCCCACCGGCACGATGGTCGCGCCCGGCCTGGCCGCGGCGAGCACCGACCCGAGGCCAGGCGCGGAGCCGCTGACCTCGAAGAACACGTCGACGTCCCAGCCGAGCTCCGCGATCCGATCGACCAGCTGCGGCTCCCCTGCGCCCGCGCGCAGCGTCTCGATCGCCCCGAGCCGTCTGGCGAGCTCGAGCCGGTCAGGGTCGAGGTCGGTCACGAGGACGCGTGCGCCGGTCGCCACCGCGACGACGGTGATGAAGGCGCCGATGCCGCCGACTCCGACGATCACGGCGTCATCACCCGCGCCGAGGCCGCTGCGCCGCACGACGTGGACCGCGATCGCCATCGGCTGCGCGAGGGCGAGCGTGTCGGTCGAAAGCCCCGAGTCGGTCACGTCGAGGACGATGTCGGCGGGTGCGACCACATAGCCCGCGAGCCCGCCGTCCTGGTGGAACCCGATCGTTCGGTACTGACGGCAGAGGTTCGTGCGGCCGCGTCGGCAGGGCTTGCACTCGCCGCAGGAGATGCCGGCCCCGCAGACGACGACCGCTCCGACGGGTGGCCCGTCCGTCCCTGGACCGAGCGCGGCGACCGTGCCGACGAACTCGTGGCCGAGCGCGACCGGAGGCTCAGCGAGGACGAGACCCCGACCATGCTCGGTCGCATCGCTCCCGCACACGCCGCACGCTGCGATGCGGATGAGCACCTCGCCCGGCCCGGGCTCAGGCACCGGGCGCTCCTCGATCCGCAGGTCGCCGACGCCGTGCAGGATGGCGGCGCGCATGGCGCTCATGCGAACGATCCCTCGGCGATCGGGAGCTGCATCGCGGTCCGGTCCTCGAGCATTCGTCCCAGGTATCGCTCGTAGACGGCCTTGTGCGCCGGGTGGTCGAGGTAGGTCTCGAGCGCAGCCGCATCGTCGACGATCGCTGCGATCCCGTAGTCCGTAGCGGAGGGTCGGATGCGGATGTTGTCGGCCGCGATGTAGGAGCGGATCTCGGGGATCGCCGCCGCCATCTCGTAGAGCGCTGCGGTGAGCTCGCTCACCTCCTGGGGGGTGACCTCCGGCTTCCAGCGGAATGCGGCGATGTGAAGGATCGACATGGCGTGCCTCATTGCTCCCAATGTTCAGTGGTGTTGTACATTCTGCCGCCCAACCCGCCAGATCGCCAAAGATTGGGCCATCGCCTGTACAACTCTGCTGTAACCTCAGGGCGATCGACCGGCTCGCGATGGAGGGAAGCCGCATGACGCAGCAGAGGATCGCCGTGCTCGGCGCTGGCGCGAACGGGGCCATCATCGGCGCCGACCTGACCGCCGCCGGCCTCGACGTGACGCTCATCGAGCAGTGGCCCGCACACGTGGAGGCGATGCGCGAGCGGGGTCTCACGATCCTCGCACCGGAGGGCGAGCTCCACGTCGAGCCGCGGACCCTCCACCTCTGCCAGGTCGCCGAGCTCCGCACGAAGTTCGACGTCGTCCTCATGCTCATGAAGGCCTACGACTCCCGGTGGGCTGCGCAGCTCATCGAGCCCTACCTCGCCGACGACGGCCTCATGGTCGGGGTGCAGAACGGCATGACCGCAGAGGTCGTGCGCGATGTCGTCGGGGCAGACCGCACGGTCGGCTGCGTCATCGAGTGCTCTGCCACGATGACCGATCCCGGCATCATCCACCGCCACACGGGCGTCCCCCGCTCCTGGTACGCGGTCGGCGCGCTGCCTGGCGGTCCCGCAGGTCGCGAGCAGGAGATCGCGGACCTGCTCCGGCACTCCGGCACCGTCGCGGCATTCGACGACATCCTCTCGGCCAAGTGGATGAAGCTCGTGAGCAACTCGACCCTGCTCGTCACCTCGGCGATCCTCGGGCTGCCCATGCTCGATGCGCTCGGAATGCCCGGGTTCCGCGACATCATGGTCGCTGCAGGCAACGAGGCGCTCGCCGTGGGGCTGGCCACGGGTCACCGGATGCTGCCGATCTTCGGCCTCACCGCGGAGGAGATCGCAGACCCCGAGAAGGTCGTCGACATCATGACCGACAAGCTCTTCGCGGGATTCGTCGTGCCCGGTGCGACCACCACGGTCCTGCAGGACTGGACCAAGGGAAGGCACAGCGAGGTGGACGACCTCAACGGCGAGGTCGTCCGCCGAGCTGCCGACGTCGGAATCGCGGTGCCGGTCAATGCGAAGGTCGTCGAGCTCGCCCACCGAATCGAGCGAGGCGAGACCGAGCCGGGCATCGTCCACCTCGCGGCGCTCGCGGGCGAGGTCGGCTGAGCGAAGGCCCGAGTCCAAATTGCGACCATGAGATTAGAAGGTCGCGCGGTCGGCTGAGCGGAGGGACCTACGTCTCGAAGATCTCCGGGTGCCGCTCGAGCGACAGTCGGGTGCGGCGGATGTGGCTCGCCATGACGCGCTCCGCCTCCTCCGGATCGCGCCGTCGAAGTGCGCTCACGATGAGGTGATGCTCGTGGTGCACCGAGCGGTCCCCTTCGGAGCTGAAGACGCGCGTGAACGCCCGGCGATAGTGCTGCGTGCGGTTCCACAGCCGCTCGACGAGGTCGCCGAGCATGATCGTCGACGCGCTCGCATAGCTCGACAGGTGGAACTCGCGGTCGAGCTCGAGGAACTCCTCGACATCAGTCGCGTGCTCCATGCGGTCGGCGAGGTCGGCGAGATGCGCGATCGACTCCTCCGAGATGATCGGCACATTGAGCGACAGCAGGAGCGGCTCGATGCGCTCGCGCACGCGATACAGCTCCTCGCACTCGGCGAGGCCAAGGCGCGAGACCCAGGCGCCGGCATTCGGCACGACGGTGACGAGCCCCTCGGCCTCGAGCATCCTCAGCGCCTCACGGGCAGGGAGCCGACTCGCACCGTGCCGATCCGCGAGGTCCTCCTGCCGGATGCGGGTGCCCGGCGCGAGCTCGCCTCGGAGGATCGCGGCGCGCATGCGTGCGGCGATGCGCTCTCCCGCGCCGCCGTGGCCTCGACTGCTGCTCCCGGGAGCGTCCTGCTCGACCGCGCTCGTCACTCGCCCGGCCTCGCAGGGTGCCAGAGGAGCACGGGCGCCCCGTCCTCATAGGCCTTGCCGCGGGGGTAGCTGACGAGCTCGAACTGCATGCCCCACGGACTGCGGAAATAGACCCAGCGCTGCCCTGTGGACGCGCCCGCGCTCGCGACGGGTGCTCCCATGATCTCGACGCCTTTCGATCGGAGGTACTCGACGGCCGCATCCATGTCATCCACATAGAGTGCGAGGTGGTGCCCGCCGATGTCGCTGTTGCGCGGCTGCGGGGCCTGGCCGTCCGCCGCATCGTACGAGAAGGTCTCGAGGTTGAGGCCGTTGCCGAGCCGGTAGAAGCGGATCTCGCGGATCTCGGTGCGCGGGTGCACGCCGAGATGGACAGCCATCCAGTCATCGTCGGCGCGCTTGCAGCCAAGGGTGTACACGTGGACGGCGCCGAGGACGTCGACGAGGAATGCCTCCGCCTCGTCCAGGTCCGGCACCGTGAATCCGAAGTGGTCACCACCGCGCAGTCCCGGGATACCCATGCGTCCTCCTCGACGTTGATTGGATACATCTTCACGCACAAGCGCCGATAATCGCCACTCGATCGCACTACAGGATTGCTTTTGGATCCAATCGGCGAGTATCGTGCCCCGGAGATCCGGGGAGCGCACCCCGGGACCCGCGAGACCACGCGGGAGGATCGGGGAGGCGACGTTGCCCGCACTGACACCGCTGACGACCGGCGTCGACTGGTACCAGCTGGAGACGACGGCCGAGGACTGGCGCGCAGCGGACCCGCAGCTGCTCGGGACGATGCTCGTCCAGCTGCACCTCATCCGCGCCTTCGAGGAATCCGTGCTCGAACTCGCCGCCGAAGGACTCGTCCACGGCCCCGCGCACTCGAGCATCGGCCAGGAGGGCGGCGCGGTCGGATCGATCGTGACGCTCCGCCCGACCGACGCCGTCAACGGATCGCACCGCGGCCACCACCAGTTCCTCGCGAAGACGCTCACGTACGTCAGCGGCGGCGTCCTCGACCCGACCGCCGAGATCCCGGAGGCCGTCTCGACGCTCCTCGATCGGACCCTCGCCGAGATCCTCGGGCTCGCACCCGGATTCTCCGGAGGCCGCGGCGGCTCGATGCACCTGCAGTGGCTCGAGGCAGGCGCGCTCGGGACCAATGCGATCGTCGGCGGCGGCGCGCCCATCGCCACGGGCAACGCATGGGCCCAGCTGCACGCGGGGACCACCGACGTGAGCATCAACTACTTCGGCGACGGCTCGGCGCAGATCGGCTCCGTCCTCGAGTCACTCAACCTCGCGGCGACCTGGAAGCTCCCCGTCCTCTACTTCATCGAGAACAACCTCTACGCCGTCTCGACGCACGCGGACGAGGCGAGCGCCGACCCGCGCTTCTCGGTCCGCGGTCAGGGATTCGGCATCCCCTCGTGGCGAGTCGACGGCATGGACCCGCTTGCCGTCCACCTCGCGACCCAGGCCGCGCTCGATCGCATGCGCTCTGGCCAGGGGCCGGCGATCATCGAGGCCGAGGTCTACCGCTTCTTCCACCAGAACGGCCCCTACCCCGGCAGCGCATTCGGCTATCGGACCAAGGAGGAGGAGGCCGAATGGCGGGGGCGCGACCCCCTCGAGCGCGTCGCCTCCGAGATGATCGCGCTCGACCTCATCTCCGCGGACGAGGTCGCACAGCTGCGGACTCGCGCGCAGGAGACGATGGCTGCCGCGGTCGCGACCGTCGTCGAAGCCGATCCCGACGTGGCCGGTCGACGCCGCATCATCCCGACCCTGTGGCCCGACCCGGGCTTCGTCGATGTCGGCGTCCGCGGCGATGCGAGCGAGCTCGAGGTGCTCACGGTCGGCGAGCCGGTCGCGTACGAGGGCGCGTGGCGCGACACGAAGTTCGTCGATGCGGTCGCCGGGGTCATGGACCGACGCATGGAGACCGATCCGCGCATCGTCATCTTCGGCGAGGACGTGCACAAGCTCGCGGGAGGGACCAACGGCGCGACGAAGGGACTCCGCGCCAAGTACGGCCCCGACCGAGTCATCGGGACCCCCATCAGCGAGAACGGCTTCTTCGGCCTCGCGGGCGGCGTCGCGCTCGACGGGCGATTCCGTCCCGTCGTCGAGTTCATGTACCCCGACTTCATGTGGGTCGCCGCCGATCAGGTCTTCAACCAGATCGGCAAGGTCCGGCACATGTTCGGCGACAACAACACCGTGCCGCTCGTCCTGAGGACCAAGGTCGCGATGGGGTCCGGCTACGGCTCGCAGCACCTCATGGATCCCGCAGGGATCTTCGCGACGAGCGCCGGCTGGCGCATCGTCGCGCCCTCGACCGCGGCTGACTACGTGGGTCTCATGAATGCCGCGCTCGCGCTCGAGGACCCTGTCCTCGTCATCGAGCACGTCGACCTCTACGGCCGGGCAGATCGCGTCCCCGACATCGATCTCGACTATGTGATCCCGCCCGGTACGGCCGCGGTCCGCCGCGAAGGCAGCGACATGACCGTCATCAGCTACCTCTCCCTCGTCCAGCCGACGCTCGAGGCGATCGAGGAGCTCGGCGTGGATGCGGAGCTCATCGACCTCCGCTGGCTCGACCGCGCCTCACTCGACTGGGACACGATCGAGGAGAGCATCCGCAAGACCAATGCCGTCCTCATCGTCGAGCAGGGTGCGCGCGGCACCTCCTACGGCGGCTGGCTCGCCGACGAGATCCAGCGGCGCTGCTTCGACTGGCTCGACCAGCCCGTGCAGCGCGTCACGGGTGGCGAGGCGAGCCCGAGCATCTCGAAGGTCCTCGAGCGCGCCGCGATCGCCGGTCGCGAGGAGATCATCGCGGGACTTCTGGCCGTCCAGCGCGGGATGGGTGGTGCCTGATGGCGACCGTCATCCGCATGCCCGCCGCACTCGCGGGCGCGACCGAGGGCGCGATCCAGACCTGGCACGTCGCGGTCGGGCAGACGCTCGCCGCCGGTGACGTCATCGCCGACATCGAGACCGAGAAGGCTGTCGTCGAGTTCCCGACCGAGGAGCCTGGCACGGTCGGCGCGATCCTCGCCGAGACGGGGAAGTCCATCGACGTCGGCGCCCCGATCCTCGTCCTCCTCGCCGACGGCGAAGGCGAGGACGCGGTGAATGCCGCGCTCGCCGAGATCGGAGCCGGTGCCGGGGATGCCGAGACCTCGCCCGCTGCCGCTGAGCCCGCGCCCATCCCCGCCGTACCGGCCTCCGCCCCTGCGACTCTGCCCCCACCCACGCCGGCCGCGGCTCCTTCGGCCGGGCCCGCGGCCACACCCGAACCGACGCAGGGCGGCGTCGGGGCCGCGGGCGGTGAGCGCCTCTTCGCATCACCCATCGTCCGGAGGCTCGCGCGGGAGCGTGGCCTCGACCTCTCGGCGATCACCGGCACCGGCCCCGGGGGTCGCATCGTCCGCAGGGATCTCGATCGCGCGCCTGTCCAGACCGCGAGCGCACCGGGGGACCGGTCGGCGGCGGCGAGGGGGACGAATGCCGGGCCCGCGGCATTCACGGACATCCCGCTCACGAGCATGCGCAAGGTCATCGCGCGGCGCCTCACCGAGAGCAAGTCGACGATCCCCCACTTCTACGTCACCTCGCACATCCGCGTCGACGAGCTCCTCGCGGTCCGGCGCGAGCTCAACGAGGTCTCGCCTGTCCGCATCTCGGTGAACGACCTCGTGCTCAAGGCCGTGGCGGCCGCGCACACGGCAGTCCCCGCGATGAATGCCGTGTGGAATGAGGATTCGATCCGGCAGTACTCCGCGGTCGACGTGGCGATGGCGGTCGCGATCCCAGGCGGCCTCGTCACGCCGGTCGTCCGCGGCGTCGAGTCGCTCGGCATCGTCGACCTCGCAGTCGCGACCGCCGACCTCGCCGAGCGCGCCAAGGCCGGTCGCCTGCGACCCGACGAGCTCACCGGAGGCTCCGTCTCGGTCTCGAATCTCGGGATGTACGGCGTCGACGAGTTCTCGGCGATCCTCAATCCTCCGCAGTCGGCGATCCTCGCGGTCGGCGCTGCGAAGCCGCGTCCTGTCGTCGGCGAGGACGGGCAGCTCACGGTCGCGACCGTGATGTCCGTCACGCTCTCGGCGGACCACAGAGTCATCGACGGTGCGCTGGCCGCGGAGTGGTCGCAGGCATTCGTCGAGCTCGTCGAACACCCCGTCCGTCTCCTCATCTGAAAAGGGGCATTTCACACTTTCAGGCTGAGTGCACACCCGTGTACAGTGACACTGAAACCAGGCACGAAGCAGTGCAGGGCTACACGGCGCTACAAACACCAACGATTTCAAGGGAGAAATCAGATGACGCAATCACGATCGGCGGCCTTCGGTCGCCGCTTCGCGATCGGAGCGGTCATGGCCGCCTCGCTCGCACTCGCAGCATGCTCGGGCGGCGGCAGCACCCCCGCGCCCACGACCGACCCGACATCCTCGTCGGCACCCGATCCCGCTGAGGAGCGGCTCCAGGTCGCGTACATCTCCTTCGCCGTCGCAAACACGTACGACGAGCCCATGCTCGCCGAGGCGCAGAAGGTCGCCGACGCGAACAACATCGAGCTCACCGTCTTCGACGGCAACCTCGACCCGGCGCTCCAGGCGACCCTCATCGAGGACGTCATCGCCTCCGGCCAGTACGACGGCATGATCGTCCAGCCCGTCTACGGCCCCGCGATCATGGATGTCGTCTCCGATGCGATCGACGCCGGCATCACGGTCGTGAACATCGACCAGATCCTCGGCCCGGACTTCACGAGCGGCGCGGCGCAGATCGACGGCCTCGCGGCCAACGTCGTCTTCGTCGGCTCGATCCTCGGCGACAAGCTCGGTCAGCAGACCGTCGAGGCCTGCGCGGCGTACAACCTCGACCCGTGCACCGTCGCCTTCCTCCACGACCTCAAGACCTCCGCGGTGAGCATCGCGCTGTGGGACTCGTTCCAGAAGGTCACGGCAGGCACCCCGGTCACCGTCGTCGCTGAAGGCGAGACGTTCTGGAACCCGGCAGCGGCGCAGACCGCCGTCGCGGACATCCTCACGGCCAACCCCGACGTCGACATGTTCGTCACGTCCGACCAGGGTCTGCAGGGCACCGTCCTCGCGATCGAGGCCGCTGGCCTCCCCCTGAGCGACTACGTCCTCGTCGGCTACGGCGGTGCTGAGTGGGCCCGTCAGGCGATCATCGACGGCACCGTCTACTCCGACGTCCTCATGGCCCCCGGCACGACCGGCCGCCTGGGCATGGAGGCCATGGTCAAGGCCCTGCGCGACGGCGTCGAGTCCGGCGACATCGACCCGTTCGCGGACTTCCCGAACAACGGCGTCATCACCAAGGACACGGCCGACCAGTTCGTCGGCGAATGGGTCGGGTGACGTGTCGACAGACATGACACAGGCGGGCGCCCCGCAGCTCTCCATCGAGCTGCGGGGCGTCGGCAAGTCCTTCGGGGGCGTGCCGGTCCTCGCCGGCATCGATGTGACCTTCGCGCCCGGCTCGGTGCACGCGCTCGTGGGGGAGAACGGCGCGGGCAAGTCGACCCTCAGCAAGATCATCTCCGGGGTCTACACCCACGACACCGGCGCCCTCATCGTGGATGGCGAGTCCGTGTCATTCGGATCCCCGCGCGAGGCGCTCGACCGAGGCATCGCGACGATCGCGCAGGAGCTCGCCCTCGTGCCTGCGCTCTCCGTCGCAGAGAATGTCTTCCTCGGCCGCGAGCCGCGCACGCTCGGCTGGGTCGACCGGCGCAAGCTCCGCCGCTCCTTCGTCGCGCTCGCCGAGCAGACGGGCTTCACCCTCGACCCTGACGTCCCGGTCGGGTCGCTGCGGACTGCCGATCAGCAGAAGGTGGAGATCCTCCGCGCCCTCGCGCGCGGCGCCTCGTTCATCATCATGGACGAGCCGACCGCTGCCCTCTCCGGGCACGACACCGAGCTCCTGCACGACGTCGTGCGACAGCTCGCCGCGAGCGGACACACCGTCCTGCTCATCTCGCACTTCCTCGGCGAAGTCCTCGAACTCGCCGACACGGTCACGATCCTCCGCGACGGACGTCTCATCCGGACCGCCCCCGCGTCCCAGGAGACCGAGTCGAGCCTCATCGAGGCGATGCTCGGACGCTCGCTCGGCTCCGTCTTCCCGGAGAAGTCTGCGCCCCCGGCGACGACGAGCGATCGCGCTCCCGCACTCGAGGTCGATGGACTGTCCGGCCACGGATTCAGCGACATCAGCCTCACCGTCGCGTGCGGAGAGATCGTCGGCCTCGCCGGTCTCGTCGGCGCCGGCCGCAGCGAGATCGCCCACGCGATCTTCGGCGCCGACCGGCGCACGAGCGGCACCGTCCGCGTCGACGGCCGCGAAGTGCCTGGCGACATCCCCGCCGCGATGCGCAGCGGGCTCTTCATGATCCCCGAGTCGCGCAAGGACCAGGGCCTCGTCCTCGGCAGGCCCATCCGGCAGAATGTCTCGCTCTCCAACCTCGGCCTCGTGTCGACCGGCGGGTGGCTCGACTTCGCCAAGGAGCGCCGCGAGTCCCGCCAGATGCTCGACCGCGTGACCGTCGCTGGCGACGATCGCCGCGACGTCTCGTCGCTCTCCGGCGGCAACCAGCAGAAGGTCCTCTTCGCCCGCGCGCTCGCGAAGCCGCGCAGCGTCCTCATCGCCGACGAGCCCACGCGTGGCGTCGACGTCGGCTCCAGGCGCGCGATCTACGACCTCATCGCCGAGCAGGCGGCCTCCGGCATCGGGGTGCTCGTCATCTCCTCCGATGTCGAGGAGCTGCTCGGCCTTGCCCACCGCATCCTCGTCGTCCGCTCAGGCCGCATCGTCGCGCGCCTGGCCGGCGACGAGATGACCGAACACAACGTCCTGACTGCGGCATTCGCCGACCCGATCTCGAGTGAGAAGCCATGAGTGACAACCTGCCTCAGACCGCCGCGATGGTCTCCGTGCCGCCTGGCCGCACCCGACGCATTCCGTGGCGATCCCTCGCGATCGTCATCCCGTTCCTCGCGGTGTTCATCGCCCTGTCGATCGGGAGCCCCGCGTTCCTGTCATTCCTCAACATCACGAACGTCCTCGACCGCCAGTCGGGCATGCTCATCATCGCGGCGGCGAGCACGCTCGTGCTCATCGCGGGCGGCATCGACCTCTCCGTCGGCGCGACCTACATGTTCACCGCAGTCATCTGCGGCACCATCATCGTCAAGGTCGGGGGGCCAGAGGGCGCCGCGCTCGGCATCATCGTGGGCATCCTCGCCGGGCTCATCGTCGGGCTCGTGAACGGCATCATCAGCACGGTCTTCCGGATCAACCCGCTCATCGCGACCCTGGCGATGAGCTTCATCATCCTCGGCGCGACGAAGCTCATCTCGCAGTTCGGCAAGGAGGGCATCGGCCAGATCCGCGTCGACTTCGAGGAGTTCCGCTGGCTCGCGACGCTCAAGCCGCTCGGGATCTCGCTGCCGATCTGGATCGCGCTCGTCGTGCTCGTCGTGCTCGGTCTCGTGCTGTGGCGCACGACCTTCGGTCGCTACGTCTACGCGGCGGGTGGCAATGCCGAGGCAGCTCGGCTCGCGGGCATCCGCGTCAAGGTCGTGAAGATCGCGACCTTCGCGCTCTCCGGTCTCGCCGCCGGTCTGGCGGGCGTCATCGACCTCGCACGCACCCCATCCGTGCCGGAGAATGACGCGATCGCCACGACCCTCACCTTCACGGTCCTCGCCGGCATCGTCGTCGGTGGCACCTCGATCCTCGGCGGCGAGGGTGCCGTATGGCGCACCGTGCTCGGCATCCTCTTCATCGCGATGCTCTACAACGGCTTCACGCTGCTGCGCATCGACCCGCTCTTCCAGGGCATCGCGCTCGGCGTCATCATCCTCCTCGCGGTCGGCTTCGACGCCTGGTCTCGGCTCAGGCGGCGATAGTCGGCGAGGGTTGCGGAATGTCTCGAGCGAGGCATTCCGCGACGTGTGCGTGACGATTCGACCCCGTTGGCAACGATTCGGTGACGTTCGCCGTGAGCGGGCTGAATACCCGTATCGCCTTCGAGGTCGCGTCACGACCGTGACGCCCATGGACCAGCTCCTCACACAGCGCCGTCGTCGAGGTCTCGCGACCGGCGCGATCGTGCTCGCGATGGGACTCGGCCTTTCGGGGTGCAGCGCCAGCAGCTACGGCGGCGGAGGCGCCTCACCCGAGATCGCGGTCGATGGCGGTGTGGCCCCGCAGGACGCACGGGGTCTCGACACCGGGAGCATCGACTCCCCCGGCGTGGATCGCTCGGTCATCGTCACAGGCTGGGCGACCGTCCTCGTCGAGGATCCGGCGACTGCGGTCACCGAGGCCGTCCGCATCACGAGCGATGCTGGCGGCCGGGTCGACAGCCGGACCGAGCAGTCCCCCACCGACTACTCGGCGGGGAGTGCGACGCTCGTGCTCCGGATCCCAGCCGCTCGACTCGACGCGGCCCTCGAGGAGCTGAAGCGGCTCGGGACCGTGCAGGAGGTATCGCTCGGGACGACTGACGTGACGCTCGAAGTCCAGGATCTGGATGCGCGGATCTCCGCGATGAAGTCCTCGATCGAGCGACTCGAGGCGCTCATCGCCAGCGCCACGTCGACCGCGGACCTCATCGAGCTCGAGACGGCAGTGAGCGACCGGCAGGGCCAGCTCGAGAGCATGGAGGCGCAGCAGCGATACCTGAAGGACCAGGTATCGATGTCGACGCTCACGCTCAACCTCGTGACGGAGCCGGTCTCGACCGACCCGCCGCCCGGGGACTTCTGGGAGGGTCTCGTCGCCGGCTGGGACGCGCTCGTGAAGTTCGCCGCCGGGTTCGTGGTCGCGCTCGGGGCATTCCTCCCGTGGCTCATCCCGCTCGGCATCGTCGCACTCATCGTGTGGGGCATCATCCGGCTGGCGCGCAGACGCCGGTCGGTGAAGGCCGCCGGGCAGTCGGCGACGGGGCCATCGGAAGCGCCGTCGGCAGTGCCGTCGACGCAGGGCTCGGAGCCCTCGTCGGAGCTCCCGCCGCCGCCCGCATCAACGAAGCTGTGAGCGGCGGCGGGCCGCGGGGATCGACGCTGACCCGAGCGGTCGGGGCGACGCGCATGCACGAGCGTGCACGAGCGTCAGGCGCGGATCAGTCCTCGGCGAGGAGCTCGCGGACGCGCGGGATCACCTGGGTGCCGTAGAGCTCGATGGCCTCCATGGAGTACTCGTGCGGCATGGGGCCGGAGTACTTGAGGTCGAATCGCTGGATGCCGAGCTGGCGCACCGTCGTCGCGATCTTGCGCGCCACGGTCTCCGGTGAGCCGACATAGAGGGAGCCGTGCTCGATCTCGTTCCGCACCTCATCCGGGTGCGGCGGCGGCCAGCCGCGTTCCGCCCCGATGACCGCGCGCTGCTCCATGAAATAGGGGACGAAGCGCTCGCGGGCGAGGTCGTCGGTCTCGGCCACGAAGCCCGGCGAGTGGACCGCGACCGGGAGCTGCGGCATTCCGAGCTGTTCGAGGGCCTGGTGATACAGGCCGACGAATGGGAGGAAGCGGCCGGGAGCTCCGCCGATGATCGCGAGGGTCAGCGGCAGTCCATGCTTCGCGGCGCGGACGACGGACTGCGGGGAGCCGCCGACGCCGACCCACGTCGAGATGCGGCCCGACTCCGACTTGGGGTAGACCTCGAGGCCGTCGATCGCGGGTCGCATCGAGCCATCCCAGTGGACGGGGCCCTCGTCGAGGAGTCGGACCCACAGGTCGAGCTTCTGCTCGAAGAGCTGCTCGTAGTCCGCGAGCGAGTAGCCGAAGAGGGGGAATGACTCGGTGAACGATCCGCGTCCGAGGATCACCTCCGCGCGCCCACCGGAGATCGCGTCGAGCGTGGAGAACCGCTGCCACACGCGCACCGGGTCGTCCGAGGAGAGGACCGTGACCGCCGAGCCGAGCGTGATGCGCTCGGTGCGGGCGGCGATCGCCGCGAGGACCGTCTCCGGCGTCGACACCGCGAACTCGTGCCGATGGTGCTCGCCGAGGCCGAAGGCATCGATCCCGACCTGATCGGCGAGGACCCCCTCCTCCACGACGTTGCGGATGACCTGCGGCTGACTGAGCCGCGCACCCTCCCGGTCGACCGTCACATCACCGAACGTGTCGACGCCGAACTGCAGTCCCTGGATCCCATCCATGCGGGGTTCAGCGCTCGAGCGATCGGATGTATTCCTCCGCATAGGTCCTCGTTCCGGATGGGCTGAGCCGCAGACGCGCGCCTGCGGTCCGAGCATGGCGCGATCCGAGGCATTCCGGAATACTCGGCGCATGCCTCACGCTGACACGGGTATGCGGCTTTCGGTCCTCGACCTCATCCCTGTGCGCACCGGCCAGTCGAGCGCCGACGCCGTCGCGGCGTCACTGTCCCTCGCTCGGCTCGCCGACGACCTCGGATGCACCCGCTACTGGTACGCCGAGCACCACAACATGCCCGCCGTCGCCTCGACGACCCCGCCGGTGCTCATCGCCGCCACCGCGATGGCGACGAAGCGCATGCGCGTCGGCTCCGGCGGCGTCATGCTGCCGAACCACGCGCACTTCGTCGTCGCCGAGCAGTTCGCGGCCCTCGAAGCGATCGCCCCCGGGCGCATCGACCTCGGAATCGGCCGCGCGCCCGGCAGCGACCCCGTGATCACGCAGGTCCTCCGCGCGGGCGGAGTCCGTGGGGATGTCGACCGGTTCGGCGACGATGTCGCCGACATTCTGAGCCTCATGCGGCCAGGCGGCGCGACCCTGCGCCTCACGAGCGAGCGCACCTACCCGATCGCCGCGACGCCTGCTGCGACCACTGTGCCGACCGTGTGGCTCCTCGGCTCGAGCGACTACTCCGCTCGCCTCGCCGCACAGCTCGGCCTCCCGTATGTCTTCGCGAACCACTTCTCCGGCGATGGGCTCGAGCAGGCGCTCGCCCTGTACCGCGGCGAGTACCAGCCGAGCGAGGACCACCCCGAGCCGATCACGATCCTCACCCTCAACGCCGTCGTCGCCGACACCCGCGACGAGGCCTTCGCGCTCGCGCTTCCCCAGCTGCGATCCATGGCGCGCCTCCGAGCGAACCGCGGCCTCATCGCCGCCGAGACGATCGAGGAGGCCGCGAATGCCACGGCCGACCCGGTCATCGACGAGCTCACCCAGACGATCGCCTCGCCCTGGGTCATCGACGACGCGGACACCGCGGCGACGCGAGTCCAGGCATTCGCCGACCGCTATGACATCGACGAAGTCATGGTCTCGCCCGTGGCGGGCGCGAGCGCGAGCGACCCGCTCGACCGCACCCCCGCCCGCGAGCGCACCCTCGAGCTCCTCGCCGCGCGCCTCCTCTGACGCCGCGACGGCGCCTGCCGAGCAGCGAGCTACTGGTCTGCGGCGGCGAGCTGCCCGCACGCCCCGTCGATCTCCTTGCCGCGCGTGTCGCGGAGGGTCGTGGGGATGCCCGCATCCTCGAGGCGGCGGATGAACTCCTGCGTCACATCGCGCTCGCTCGCGGTCCAGATCGAGCCCGGCGTCGGGTTGAGCGGGATCGGGTTCACGTGGACCCAGCCGCGACCGCGCGCGTTGAGCTTCTGCCCGAGGAGATCGGCACGCCACGCGTGGTCGTTCATGTCCTTGATGAGCGCGTACTCGATCGAGACGCGGCGGCCGGTCTTCGCGTAGTAGTTGTGCGCGGCGTCGAGGACCTCGTCGACCTTCCATCGGGAGTTGACGGGGATGAGCTCGTCGCGGAGATCGTCGTCGGGGGCGTGCAGCGAGAGGGCGAATGTCAGGGGCAGGCCCTCGTCGGCGAGCTTCAGGATCGCGGGGGCGAGACCGACGCTCGAGACCGTGATGCCGCGGGCCGACATTCCGAGGCCATCGGGCGCGGGAGCGAGCATCGTGCGGATGGCCTGCATGAGGCGGTTGTAGTTCGCGAGCGGCTCGCCCATGCCCATGAACACGATGTTCGTGACGCGCTCGTCCGGGTGCTCCGGGCGGCCCAGGTCGCCAGCGCGGATCGCACGGTTCGCCGCGACGATCTGGTCGACGATCTCGGCCGCGGAGAGGTTGCGGGTCAGGCCCGCCTGGCCGGTCGCGCAGAACGGACAGTTCATGCCGCAGCCCGCCTGGCTCGACACGCACAGCGTGATGCGGCCCGGGTAGCGCATGAGGACGGACTCGACGAGCGCGCCGTCGAAGAGCCGCCAGAGGAACTTGATCGTGTCGCCGTTGTCGGTGCGGAGGCGGCGGACCTCGGTGAGGAGCGGCGGCAGGAGGCTCGCGACGAGCTCCTCCCGACCTGCCGCTGGGAGGTCGGTCATGTCCGCCGGATCGCTCGTCCAGTGCGTGAAGTAGTGGGTCGCGAGCTGCTTGGCTCGGAATGCCGGGAGTCCCGCCTCGACGACGCGCGCCTTCCGCTCCTCGACCGTCAGGTCGGCGAGATGCTTCGGCGGCTGGGTGCGCCGCGGCGCCGAGAACTGCAGCGCGGGGCGACCGTCCGCTGCGACGGCCTGCGTCCAACCTTCGGCCCGGGGCCGCACCTGCCGTCGCTCATGCATCTGACCATTCTCCCTGGTCGCGCCTGACCGTCGAGGGGGCGTCGCGTACTGACCTTCGCGGTCTCGCCCGGGTCAGGGCTCGCCTGCGTCGGGCGAGCCCAGCCATTCCGTGAATGTCTGGGTGCCGAGTCGCGTGTCGGGCGTCGCCAGCAGTCCCCCGCTCGCCATCACCCGACCGATGTCCCCGGGCATTCGGAACTCGACGACGCGTCCTCGCCTGCCGGTGGCCGCGAGGTAGCGCCGGACCATGTCGGCCATGCGCTCCTCAGCCGGCCCGGCGAGCGGCTGGGCGATGCCGCTCGGCGGCTGCTCGGCGAGATCAAGGAGCGCGGCGGCGACCTCGCGTGCCGCGACCGGCTGCGAGCGCATGCGGGGGACCAGGAGGAGGCCGAGCATCGGGGGACGCGCCGCCATCTGCGCGGCGAACTCGTGGAACTGGCCCGCCCTGAGGATGGTCCACGGTATGTCGCCTTCGGCGATGAGCCGCTCCTGCACGGTCTTGCCGGCGTAGTGACCGGAGGTCACGCCCACGGCGCCGATGATCGAGAGGGCGATGTGATGACCGACCCCAGCAGCGGCCTCGGCCGCGAGCAGGCGGCGAGTGACCGTGCCGAAGAACTCCTCGGCCTTCCGCCCCGAGAGCGTGTCGATGCTCGAGACGTCGATGACCGCGTCCACCCCGGCGAGCGCTTCGGCGAGCCCCGCCCCGGAGACGAGATCGACCCCGCGCGACCGCGCCAGCACGACGACCTCATGTCCTCTCGACTCCGCCGCCTCGACGACGTGTCGTCCTACCGTCCCGGTACCCCCAGCGACCGCTATCCGCATCCGTGGCTCCTTTGCCATCGACCTGCTCGATTGTCCCGTAACGTCGATCCGTGCGCATCGATTTCGACGATCCTCGCCGGGACGACATCGGAGACCTCGTCGCGGAGCATCTCGCGGATATGTACGCGTGGAGCCCGCCTGAGTCCGTCCACGCATTCGACCTCGACGGTCTGTGCGCCCCTGGCATGACGTTCTGGACCGCGCGCGATCGCGGCGAAGCGCGGGCCGAGGCGGAGGGACACGTCGGTCGTCTGCTCGGCATGGCCGCGCTCAAGGACTTCGTCGATGGCACGGGCGAGATCAAGTCGATGCGCACGTCCCGCGCCGCCCGCGGCACCGGTGTCGGCAGAGCGCTGCTCGATCACATCCTCGCTGAGGCCCGCTCGCGCGGCTGGCGCACGCTGTGGCTCGAGACGGGATCGCAGGAGCAGTTCCTCCCCGCGCGCACCCTCTACGCCTCGCGGGGATTCGTCGAGTGCGGGCCGTTCGCCCACTACGTCGAGGACCCCGCGAGCACCTTCATGCGGCTCGACCTCGCGAGCTGACTGCACCACAGCTGCGGCGCACAGCACGGAACCGCGCCAAGTCGCGCTCGACATCGGCCCAGAGCCGCGCGCCCGACTCAGTGCTCGTGCTCGCCTGAGAGCTTGAATGCCAGGCGCCCGTGCGCGAACCCACCGCCCGCGCGGATGGCGGTCGCCACCCATGACGCCTCGGAGAGCTCGGTCATCGTGGCTCCGGCCTTGACCGCGGCCTTGGAGTGGGCATCGATGCAGTACACGCACTGCGTCGTGATCCCGACGGCGAGCGCGATGAGCTCCCGGTACTTGAGCGGGATCTCTCGGCCCTCCTCCGCGAACACGGTCGCATCGAAGGCGTTGAACGCCTCGTAGATGTCGGGGGTCGTGTTGCGGTAGTCCCTCGTGTGCTTGCGATCTTCTGTGAAGTCGTACACGCCGTCGCTCATGGGGCCAGCCTAGGGACGGCCGCCGACGTCCGCGGCACCGACACCGCCCTCAGGTTGCGTGCAGCGCAATTTCCGCCGCGACAATTCGGCGGCGAAATTGACGAAGGCCCCCGGGACGAATCCCGGGGGCCTTCAATGTCCAAAACTCGATACCTGTGACTTATCGCTTAACCGGCTGGAGCCGCACGCGACGACCTCGAACCGCCGGGAACTCGCATCCCCGAACTCGCGCAATCTCCGCGTCCGCACCCATCTCAGACGACCGAACACTCGGTCCGATCCTCGTCGATCGGGCTGCCCCTCTGCCGACGATCTGCCCCGGAATCTCGGGCCTCTCGGCCTCCGTCTCCGGTGGTTCGCCGTTTCGGTGATGTAGAGATTACTCAGCCTGAGACGCCGCGCAACCCGTCAAGTTTCGCTTGATAGTTGAAGGTTTAGCGTCGCCTCGACATTCCGGGCCGATAATCCCCCGAGAAACCCGGGAATTTGCGACAGTTTCAGGCTCAGAATGCGCCTCAGGGATTCATCGACCCGCTCCTCAGAGATCCGCCCGGATTGCACGAGAGCGACGAATGTGTCGTACGCCGCGTGGAAGTCGTGGGGTACGAGGAGGATGTCGACCCCCGCGTCGATGCAGCCCGTGACGATGTCCTCGACGGAGTAGTAGTCCTGGATCGCAGCCATGTCGAGTGCGTCCGTGACGATGAGCCCCTCGAATCCGAGCTCGCCCCGCAGCACATCCGTGAGCAGGGCGCGCGACATCGTCGCCGGCACTCCGCTCGGATCGATCGCGGGTGCCGAGACGTGCGCAGTCAGGATGAGGTGCGCCCCCGCCTCGATACCGGCCGCGAAGGGGACGAGCTCCACCGCACGCAGCCGATCGAGGTCGTGAGCCACGCTCGCGAGCCCCGTGTGCGAATCGCTCCCCGTGTCACCGTGGCCAGGGAAGTGCTTGAGCGTCGCAGAGACCTCGATCTGCAGCCCCTCGACCTCCGCCGCAACCATCGCGGCCACGAGCGCAGGATCGGAGCCGAACGCACGGTCGCCGATGACCGGGTTGGCGGGGTTCGTGTTCACGTCCGCGACGGGTGCGAGGTCGACATTGAATCCGAGCGCGGCCATCTGCCGCCCGATCGTCTCGCCGACCTGCCGCGCCTTGCCGGGGTCCCCGGTCGCGCCGATGACCGCCATATCGGGGAACTCGTCGACGCCCGCAGCGGTGAGGCGCGACACCGTCCCGCCCTCCTCGTCGGCGGCGATGAGGAGCGGGATCGGGCTCGCCGCCTGCAGGTCCGCGACGTACTGAGCGATCTGGGACGCGGATGCGACATTCCCGCCGAACATGATGATCCCGCCGGGCCCGTAGCGCTGCAGATTGTCGGTCTGCGCCTGCGAGATCCCGAGCTGCCGATCGTCGGCACGCACGCCGTGCTCGAGCGCGTCGGTGTCGATCATGAAGAGCTGGCCGACCTTCTCCTCGATCGTCATCGACGCCATGACGAGGCCGATGAGGTCGCTCGGAATGCCCTGGGTCGGATCGGAAGCCGAGGCATTCGCCCCTGGGCCACTCACCCGCGCCTGTGCCTGCGCCCCGCCGCTCGCGACCCCGACCCCGCCGCCGAGCGCGCCAAACGCGACCGCGCCCACGAGGACTGCAGCCCGCATCCGCTTCGAAGCGCGCATGGCTCCTGTCTAACACGCTGCGCCGCGCGGCCCCACCGCGGCGTGCCCCGCGCCCCGTCGGCGTGTCGAGTGTGGTTTTCGGGGTGCGCGCGTCCCGCACCCCGAACGTCGCACCAGCGGAGCACGGGGAGTCGGCGTGTCCGGCGGCGGCACGCGGCGGCACCTCAAGCAGGCTCAGCGCGTCAGCGCACCAGCCCCGCCTTCTCCCGCTCACCCCATCGAGTCGAGCACCGCCCGCAGCTCGCGCAACGCCGCGACGAGCACATCGTGCGGCACGGTGCCGATCGCGAGGCGGAGCGCATGCGGCGGCTTGCCGTTCGTGGCGTATCGGTCTGCGGTGCCGACGAGGATGCCCTTCGCCGCGAGTGCGGCGGCGACCGCGTCCATGCGCTGACCCGGATGGAGCCGCAGCCACACGATGTAGCTGTTCGGGTGCGTGACCAGCTCGTACCCGCTGAGCGCCGCACGCACGGCCCGCTGGCGTCGAGCGGCGTCCGCTCGCCGTTCAGCCTCCATGCGCTCGACGCTGCCATCGGCGATCCAGCCGACCGCGAGCGCCGTCACGATGCTCGGGGCGCCGTAGGTCGAGGCACGGAGCCCGCTCCGCAGACCCTCGATGAGCGCGTCAGGCGCGACCATGAAGCCGAAGCGCAGACCGGTGGCGAAGTTCTTGCTGAGGCTCGCGACGTACACGGTCCGCTCGGGCGCGAGCGCCTGGAGCGGCGGCGGCGCATCCGGTGCAAGGAATGCGTAGGTGCCGTCCTCGATGAGCATCACATCATGGCGACGTGCGATCTCGACGATGCGCTCGCGCTGTTCGAGCGAGAGCACCCACGACATGGGGTTGTGCATGGTCGGCTCGGAGTAGATCGCGCGGACGCGGCGCTGCGCGACGACACGGTCGAGGGCGTCGAGGTCCGGCCCGTCGCTCCCGACCGGCACCGGCGCGAAGTCATGCTTCCTCGACTGGGCGAGCATTCGCATTCCGGGGTAGGAGAGGTCCCCGACCGCGATCACGTCCCCGGGGCGCGTCGTCGCGTCGAGGGCCGCGTCGAGGCCCTGCTGCGAGCCGTTGGTGATGAGGACATTGGCGGGCGGGACGTCGATGCCGCGGCTGAGCAGGTATGTCGCGACGACGCGGCGATCCCTGAGGCGGCCGCCCGCAGGCTCTTGGTGGAGGAGGGCATCGAGGTTGCCCGAGCCGGCGAGCTGGCGGAGGGCCGTGCGGAGCATGTCGGTCTGCTCCGGCGCGAGCGGCTCGTTCACGGAGAGGTCGGCGAGGACGGGGACCGACAGCGGCGGTCGTGGGCCGAGGCCCGCCGCGCTCGAGCGATCCCGGACGAACGTCCCGCGCCCGGTCTCCCCGGTCACGAGCCCCGCGTGGGCGAGTCGCCGGTAGATGCGACTCGCGGTCTCGAGGGCGATCCCGTGCTCGCGCGCGAGATCGCGGTGCGTGGGCAGGCGCGTGCCCGGCTCGAGCTCGCCGTCGAGGATCCGGCGCTCGAGGGTGGCGAAGACGGCCTGGCTGCGTGTGCTCGGCACCTGACTCCACCGCCTCTCACCGTGAAATGTATCTAGGACAATCATTGGATTGCCCTACATTCGCGATGTTAGCGTCTCGCCCACACAGGACCTAGATGGTCATGCAGCAAGGGGGACGAGATGCAGACTCGGCGGACCGACGGAGCAGGATCGTGAGCGGCGAGGGGACGCTCGGGACGGTCTTCGTCATCATCGCCATCGGCATTCTGATCTTCTTCGGGATCGTCGGCACCGTCTGGGGCATCATCTTCGACGGCTACGGGCGGCGACCCACGCTCCGTGACTACGACTCTCGGCGGCCCGATCCGCCTGGTGAGCCCTGGCCGTGAGCCTGGCCATGGGACGGGCGCGGCGGGCGCACTGGGTCAGGGGCGCTCGCCGCGCCGACGTCGTCGGTGCGACCCGCGCGCCCGTGTCTGGTGCGATTTCCTGGGTGCGCGATTCTCAGACCCCGAAACTCGCACCAGACGCGCGACACGCATCGGCGTGTCGCGCCGCACCGATGCAGTCTCAGATCGGGCGGGGCTCGTCCGGGTAGGGGCTGCCGGGGCCGCGCTGGTCGTCGAGCAGCTGATCGAACACGGCGTCGCCGACCTGCTCGTCCTCGCCGGCTTCATCGATCGCGCCATCCGGCGTCGACGTCGCAGTGCGGTCCGCATCGGTCGTCTGCGCGACCTTCTCCCCAGCGGAGACGCTCTCGGCCGCTCCGTTCGCGCCGCCGATCTCGCGCTCGTCATCCGGGTGGTGCTCGTGCTCGGTGTCTTGGGTCTCGTGGTTCATGCCGCGACGGTAGATCGAGACGTGCCCGAGTGGGCGGGGGTTGACATTCCGAATGCCTCGCGCTCGCTTACGACGGCGGATCGCGATCCCGGCGGCTCGCGCGACGTGATGCGCATCCGGCGCTCGAGCGCAAGCCCCTTTCCTCTCAGCCGCGAGCGCCCGAACATCGACTCCCGACCCGACGAGAGGAGCACGACATGGCTGGTATCCCAGGCCAGGAAGAGCCCGACTACAACACGCAAGGCGACCCGAGCGGCGCTGTCGAAGCCGACACGGCATCCGGCGGAGCCCCCGAGGAGCCGAGCGAGACCGAAGGCGGTTCGACGCATGGCGCCACCGACCCGGCGGGCGTGACGACGCCCGAGGAGGAGGACGGCAACTCGGTCGTCCCGCCCGAGAACCCTTCCGGCGGCTGACCCGTCGCATACCGTCGCGTTTGCACCGAGTGCACCGGTTCAAACACCGGCACTCGGTGCAAACGGCGCGTTCTGCAGGGGTGAAGTCGGCCCCGCCTGAGCTACTCCTCGACGTTGCCGGTCGGGGTCCCTTCGGCCCCCTCGCCGGGGTCGAGGTCGGGGTCCACACCCACGATGGGGCCCTCCACCTCCTCGACGGGTTCGCCCATCTCGTTCGTCGCGACGCCCGCCTCGTCGACCTCGTGCCCACTGTGCCGCTCGTCGTCGCCCATGTCGTCCTCCAGTCCGAGATCCCGAATGCCGCGCCGATCTCGACGCGGCTCACCTGCGCCTTCCAGCGTCGGGTGCGGCGAGGTATTCGGGCAGGGGCTTGACGACATGGCGACGCCGACCTATCACGTGGGGGACGGATAGGTCGGCGTCGGGTGAGACCCGCTGACCGGCGGGTCAGATCGGTTCAGTACATGATTCGGACGTCGCCGACCGGCGCCTCGGTGAACTCGAGCGCTTCGTCCGCGAGTGCGATGACCGACCAGGTGTTGCCGTTCGTGTCGGTGAACTCGTACGCGGGCACGAGGACGACGCTCCACTGGTCGCCGGTCTGGACGGACTGCGACATCGAGCCGAGCTCGACGGAGACGAGATCGACGTTCGACACGGACCACACGATCTTGGTGCCGGGCGCGGGCGCCGCGGGCGGCTCGGTGGGCGGCACCCACTCCTGATCGACCGGCATCGTCGAGACAACGCCATCCACGGCGGCCCAGCCGGTCTGCTGCGCACCGAAGCGCGGGTCATTCATGCGCTCGAATGCCTCCTGCTCGCTCACGAGCGCATACTCGCCGAGGCTGACCGTCGGGGCGAGCGACCCGGACAGGCTCCAGACGCCATCAGTCGTGTACTCCATGTACCAGGCGCCGCCGCCCAGGGTGTCGCCGTCGGCTGGCGTCGCCGTGACGTTGCGGATCGACGAGCCGTCGTAGACCTCACTCGTGTACGTGAACGCCTCGGCATCCAGCCCGACGGCGGAGATGACCTCGCGCATGGCGTTGATCGCCTCCTCCTCGCTCGGGATCACGCACTCGGCGCCTTCCACGCACGACCAGGGCCACTCGCCCTCGAACGGCGTCCAGTACGAGAACGTCGCCTGCGAGTCGAGGCTCAGCCACAGGAGCGTGTCGCCCTCCGGGCGCGTGAGCTGCCACGAGCCGTCTCGGAGCTCCGGGGTGCCCTCGAGTCCGATCGCCGCCGCGAGGGCCGCGACTGTCTCAGCGTTCGTGACCGCCGTGGGGTCGTAGGCGTACACCTCGCCGACGCCGGGTGCGGTCGAGAAGCCGGGGCCGTGGAACACGGTGCGGCCGCTGAAGTACGGGATGGCGAACTTCGACTCAGCACCGGCGATCGCGTCCGACGTGCCGCCCTGGTTCGGCGCGATCGCGGCGTCGACCGGCGCGTGGCCGACCTCCGGCGCCATCGCGATCGTCGAGGTGGGCGGCTGCTGTCCGAGCCCGAATCCGTACCCGGTCGCTCCGCCGACGACGAGGGCTGCTGCGACGGAGGCCGCGATCGCCGAGGCGGCGAGGACGCGACGAGGGCGGCGAAGCTCGCGCTCGGCCTGCAGATCGATGGGCTCCGCGGCGGCAGGTGCCGCGGTCGCACCAGCGTCGTCGCTCATGGCACGGGCGACGACCTCCTCAGCAAATCTCGCTCGCGGCGTGACGTCCGCCGCGGGGTCCGATGCACGGAGGCGGTCGATGGGGTCTTCTGGGGTGGACATGGGGTCTCCTCTCACTCCTGCCCTGGATGTGTCGCGACGCGATGGTTTCTTGCACGGATGCCGCGGCGTCATTCGGAATGTCGCGGGTCGCCGGCCGATGGGGCGTCAGAATGTCTGCCGCTCGCCCCACGCGGCCCGCACCCTGGCACGGGCGCGCGACAGCGCAGCGTCCGCACCGGAGCGGGTGATGCCGAGCACCTGGGCGATCTCGGCGCCGTCGAGACCTTCCCACGCGTGGAGCAGGAGGACCTCGCGATCGCGCTTCGAGACGCTCGCGAGGGCCCCGCGGAGCTCCTCGTCGAAGAGCGCGCTCAGCTCGGGGTCCTCGTCGACTCGCACGCGCCCTTCGTCGGGGATCGTCTCGATGGGGAGGTCGACGAGCTTGCGGCGCGCATTGGCGAGGGTGAATCCCGCGACCCGGTACAGCCACGGCAGCTCGGCACCGCGCGGCACATCGTCACGGCGACGCCAAGCGGTGAGGAGGACGTCGGCCGCGAGGTCCTCGGCGTCCTGCCGCGGTCCGCGCCGCGCGAAGTACCGCACGATCGCGGTGGAGTGCTCCTCGACCACGCGCGTGAACCACTCGCGATCTTCCTCGGCACGCACAGGCACAGTCATCACGGTAGGGCTATGTCGCGACCCCGCGGAATCTTGCACGGCAACGCGAAATCCACGATCGACTCCACGCGCCAAACGAAAACGCCCCGATCCCGTGGGATCGGAGCGTGTCCGTGGACCTAAGGAGATTCGAACTCCTGACCTCCTCGATGCGAACGAGGCGCGCTACCAACTGCGCCATAGGCCCATGCTCGTCGAAACGTGCGCGAACTAGCGTAGCACTGTCGTCGCGACGGTCAGAAATCGATGGGCTGAGAATGCCGCAGGCTCAGGACGCGTCAGGACGCGCGGCGGCGGCGGAGCGCGGCATCCAGGTCGAGCACCTCGTGCTCGCCCTCGACGACGCCCATGGACGCCCAGCGGCTCTGGCGCGCGGGCTGCGGGGCGGACGCCTGGGCCGTCGCGGCCTGGGTCGTATCGGCGGTGCCGGCAGCCGCAGCGCTCGCGGCACCAGAGCCAGCGGCGGCCGGGACGCCAGCCACCGGCACCTGGTCCTGACGCTGCCGCAGGGCCCGCTCGGCCGCAGCCTGCGCCGCCGCGATCTCGGCTTCGGCGATCGCCGCGGCCCGAGCCACGGCAGCGGGATTCTGCACGAGCCCCGCACCGGCCTGCTGACGGCGGAGCTGGGACATGGGCGCGGGGAGCTTCGTCGGGGTCCACTCCCGCGAGGCCGCTCGCTCGTCTGCGACCTCGAGCGCGATCTCGGGCATGACCATCGAGCGTCGCGGCTGGACCGAGGCGACGGGGGTGGCGGCCTTCGCTCGCGCGATGCGCGTGAGCCGCGCCTGGAGCCCGAGCCCGACGAAGAAGAATCCCGAGGACGCGAGGATGATGATCGGCGATCCGGCGGCGATCCCGCCGGCGATCATCGTCCAGATCTGCATGAGGAGGACCGCTGCGGCGGCCAGGATGAAGACCGTCGTCACGAGCCGCGTCCGTCGCAGGCGTCGCATCGCCACCGCGCGCGGGTCGAGCTCGGTCGGCAGCGGGAGGGTCGACGCGGTCCCGACGGCGACCGGCCGGTCCTTCAGCGACGCAGCGACAGCCTTGGCCCGCGCGGCATTCTCGATCCGGATCGCCTGCGGTGTCTCGGCAGTCTCGGCCAGGACGCGGATGGTCTGCTGGAGCCGCAGGGCGTTGCGCTCAGTCGCGAGGAACTCGCTGCGGCGCAGCCAGTTGGGCACGAGATAGATGAGCCAGAGTGCTGCGGCGATCGCGAGGAGCACCCCGCCACCCAGCACTGAATCCATGCCCGATACGTTATGGGCGCGCCTATGCCGCGGGCCGCATAGACACCGGAGTTTCCGGGCATTCGGCCACTGAGAGGCAGCCCCTACTCGATGCCCGCGGCGACCTTGTCCGCGTGCGGCACGGCCGCGAGCGCCGGATCGGCCTCGCCGAGCTGCCAGCGCCGGAGCGTCCCGAGCGGGAAGACGTCCTCCTGCGTCAGCGCGAACGTGAAGTGGTCGCGCCATCCGCCGTCGATGTGGATGTACCGCCGCCTCAGCCCCTCGTAGCGGAAGCCGAGCTTCTCGACGATGCGCAGCGAGGGCTGATTCTCCGGCCTGATGCAGATCTCGATGCGGTGCAGGCCGACCGACATGAAGAGCCAATCGCACACGAGCGCGACCGCGGTCGGCGTCGCGCCCCGTCCGGCGAACCGCTGCGCGATCCAGTACCCGATCGCGCACGACGAGAGCGATCCGTAGGACACCTGCGAGACGCTCAGCTGTCCCGCGAACTCCCCGTCCACCTCGATGGCGAATGGCGCGCCGACACCGGAGCGCGCCTGTGCCTGGAGGAGGCGAATGCCACCGCGCGTGTCATACCCGACGATCCCATCCGGATTCGTCGCCTCCCATCGACGCAGCCACGCCCGGTTGCCGCGGAGCTCCGCCTCGAGGGACTTCGCGTCCCTGACGGCGAGCGGTCGAACGGCGACGTCCCCCTCTCGAAGCGTGGGGAGTATGAGGCGCACGCGCTGCTCCTACAGTTGGTCGACGAATTCCTTGAGCCACGGCTTCAGATCGAGGCCGAGATCCTCTCGCTCCGTCGCGAGTTCGATGATCGCCTTGATGTAGTCGAGCCGGTCACCAGTATCGAACCTGCGACCCCGGAACACGACCCCGTATACGCCACCCGCGATGCCCTCGACCGCCATCTCGCGGAGAGCGTCGGTCAGCTGGATCTCGCCGCCGGCGCCGGCGCCTGTGCGCTCGAGGATGTCGAAGACCTCCGGCTGGAGGATGTAGCGCCCGATGATCGCGAAGTTGGACGGCTCGGTGCCTGGAGCGGGCTTCTCCACGAGGTCGAGGACGCGGACGAGCTCGATGTCCGAATCCCCCGACTCGATGGGCTCGACGGTCGCGATGCCGAATCGGTGGGCGACCGCGGGGTCGACCTCCAGCAGCGCGATGATCGTCGCGCCCCGCGTCTCGTGCGTGTCGATCATGTCGGCGAGGAGGGTCTCGTCGCTGCCGATGATGTCGTCGCCGAGGAGCACTGCGAACGGCTGCTCCGCCACATGCTGCTTCGCCCGCAGCACGGCGTGACCGAGGCCGAGGGGCTCGCCCTGTCGGAGGTAGTGGACGTCCGCGAGCTCTGCCGAGCGCATCACCTGCTCGAGCCTGCCAGTGTCGCCCTTCTCGATGAGCGTGCGCTCGAGGGTCGGGACGCGGTCGAAGTGATTCTCGAGCGCCGTCTTGTTGGCGCCCGTGATCATGAGCACATCACGCAGGCCCGCGCTGACCGCCTCCTCCACGACGTATTGGATCGCCGGCTTGTCGACCACAGGGAGCATCTCCTTGGGCATCGCCTTGGTCGCCGGGAGGAACCGGGTGCCGAGACCAGCGGCGGGGATCACAGCCTTCTCTACGCGTCGCACCATTGGACCAGGCTAGCGGGACACCTTGCGGACACTCCCGGCTTCTACACTGTTCGTCATGGTTGCCCCCTCGGATCAGGCCAAGCGCGCGCTCCGCGCGGAGATCAGGGAGCAGCGGCGGATCGTCACCGCGAGCGAGCGAGAGCGCAGGGCTCACGACCTGACTGCGCAGCTCATCCACCTCACGCAGGCGCTCGGTGCGCAGTCGATCGCGACGTATCTCTCGACACCGGACGAGCCGTCGACTCGCGGCTACATCGCGTGGGCACACGCTGCCGGCATTCGGATCCTGCTGCCCATCTCCCGCGCTGACGGCCTGCTCGACTGGGCGACCTACAACGGCGATGAGGAGCTCGATCTGCTCGGAATGCCGATGCCGACGAGCGACGTCCTCGGCCCGATCGCGGTCAACGACGTCGACCTCATCCTCGTGCCGGCCGCCGCAGTCGATGGTCGGGGCATGCGCATGGGCTGGGGGCGCGGCTACTTCGACCGGACCCTCGGCTCGATGGAGCAGAGGCCGCCGGTCTATGCTGTGATCTTCGACCACGAACTGCTCGAGGCGGTCCCGAGCGAGCGCCACGACGAAACCGTCGACGGGGTCGTGACCCCGACGCGGACCATCCGGTTCTGAGTCGCCGGCGCTCCACGCTCGACTGCGACCCACGCGCATTCCAGGAGACACCTTGCCTACGTATTCCTACCGCTGCACGGAGTGCGGCGACGCGTTCGACATCCAGCAGGCCTTCACCGACGACTCGCTCACGGTATGCCCCAAGTGCGGCGGCGCCCTCCGCAAGCTCTTCTCGGCCGTCGGCGTGACATTCAACGGCTCGGGCTTCTACCGCACCGATTCGCGCTCGTCGTCCGGTTCCTCGGGCTCGTCCGGCTCTGGCTCATCCGGTTCCGGCTCCAGCTCGTCGAGCTCCAGCTCGTCGAGCTCCAGCTCGTCCTCCTCGACGAGCTCGTCGTCGTCGAGCTCCGCCGCATCCGCCTGACCGAGTCGGCAGCCCGCCGCTTGCCCCGTCCCGGACTCCGCAGGGACAATCGACCCCGCGCATCCACGCGCCCCGTTCAAAGGAGCACGCCATGATCAAGGGCTTCAAGGAGTTCATCGCCCGCGGAAATGTCATCGACCTCGCGGTCGCGGTCGTCATCGGAGCCGCATTCGGCGCGCTCGTCACGGCGGTCGTCGACTCGCTCGTGAACCCGCTCATCGGCGCGATCTTCGACGCGAGCAGCCTCTCGTCGACGCTCCAGGTCGAGATCCCGACGTTCTCGGGTGAGCCAGCCGTCATCGGGTTCGGCGCGATCCTCGCGGCGATCATCAACTTCCTGATCGTCGCGATCGTCGTCTACTTCGTCTTCGTGCTGCCGATGAATGTCTGGCGCGAGCGTGCAGCGCGCAAGCAGCCGCCGGTCGAGGAGGTCGCAGCCGTCACCGAGATCGAGGTTCTCACCGAGATCCGGGACCTCCTCGCGCAGCAGCGCAAGGACGGCTGAGCCCGCATCCAGCGAAAGGCCCCCGCGCTCAGTAGTGCGGGGGCTTCTCTCTGCGCATTCGCTCGTCGTTCTCGGTGACCGAGTGACGCGACGGCTCCGGCAGCGGCGTGGGATCAGATCCGGGAGGAGGCGGGGTCGTCACGCGGCGGCGGCGACGCGACCGAGGAGCCTCTGCCGCGGATTCGGAATCCCTCGACTCGCCTGCCGCTCCGCTGTCGCCCTGGGCGTCAGCTCCAGTCGTCATCCTCGAACCCGGGGAGCTGCGTGAGCGGTTCCGTGGCCGGTTCGACCGCGGCGGACGGGGCGGGGAGCGCCGGAGCACCGGAGATGCCGCGGGTGCGGTCCACGACCACGGTGTGCTCCGCGGTCTCGCCCATGCCCTGGAGCGTCGGCTGCTCGGTGGTGGGCCCGGCGATCTGAGCGGCCTCGACCGACTCCGCCACCTCGACCGGGTCCGCCGCAGCCTCGACCACGGCCTCGGGCGCCTCGACGACCGCCTCGCTGATCGTCCGGTCGGACTCGCCGACGTGCTCCGGGATCCAGATCGCGTCGAGCGGCTCGGTGCGCGGCTCCACGATCGGTGCGGATGCCGTCGGCCACTGGCTCGCCGGCGGGAGCGTCGCGGTCACGCTCGGGAGCGGTGCGCGACTCGGCAGTGCCGGCATCGGCATCGTGGGCTGCGACTCTGCGACCTCAGCGACGGTCGGCTCGGGCTTCGAGACGCCGAGCATCTCGGCGATGCGATCCGCGACGCCCTCGGGGTCCTGGAAGAGCTCGAAGGCGTGCACGCGGACATAGCGCCAGCCGAGTCGCTCGAGCAGCGCGGGACGCATGCGGAGCGATTCCCGAAGGCTGCCCTCGAGGATGTCCGAGTCGGACTCGACGACGGCACACGCCGCGCTGAATCCCACGGCGAGCGGCAGCTCGCCACGATAGCCGAGGCGCGTCGTGAGGCCGCGCTGCCGCAGACGCGCCGCAAGGTCGACGAGCATGGGGTCGGCGTCACCGTCGCGATCGGTCACCGGCACGGGCCGCGCGATGTCGACGAGGACGTCGGCGAATGCCCCAACTCCCCCGGCTCCGCGCCATGGCGTGAGATCCTCCGCACCGACAGCCGTGACGACCGTGAGGGTCTGACGTGCGCTCGCGAGCGCCGAGGCGAGCAGGCGGTCCCCACCCGGGGTCGACAGCGGACCGAAGTCGCCGAGGACGCGACCGTGCGGCGTGCGGCCGTAGCCGAGCGAGAAGATCACGTGGTCCCGGCTCGTCGCGATCGAGTGCTCGAGTGCGAGGACATCGAATGGCTCATCGCCGAGCCCCGCGACGAAGTCCACGAGCTCCGGCCTGGTCGCGACCGCCGCGAGGACCGCGTCCATGACGCGGGTCGCGTGCTTCGCGCACGCCGTGATGACCATGAGCGATTCGTGCGGGCGACGACGCGCATGCTCGAGCACGAGATCGACGACTCGAGCCACCTCGTGCGTGGGGCTCTCGACCGCCGAGTTCGCGGCATTCAGCTGCCCGGAACCGTCCTCGACCTGCTCGAGGACGAGCGATGCCTGGCCGCGCCACGTCCCCGCCCACGGCTGCGAGACGATGCGGCCGGAGTAGAAGCGGCGATTGACGAGGCTCGCGAGGTCCTCGCCGCCGGCGCGGTACGAGCGCGTGAGCGTGAATGTCCGAAGCACCGCCGAGAGGGCGGCGAGCGCCGAGCGGTCGTGCAGGTCCTCGGTCACGCGGACGGGGTCGCCGGGGCGACGCTCGGTCACCATCGTCTCGAATGCGCTCGGCGTCTGCGTCACCGGGTCGCCGAATGCCACGACCTGGCGTCCGCGACGGATCGCCGGGACGTTCTCCGCGACGGTCGTCGCACCCGCGTCGACGAGGATGACCGTGTCGAAGGGCGTCGTCGCGCTGATCTCCGGCACCTCGTACGTCGAGGCGACCCAGACGGGGTTGAGCGAGCGGACGAGGTGCGGCGCGGCGGTCTGCAGGTCGAAGTGCGTGACGTGGTCCCGGCGCAGGACGCGCTTCAGCGCACTCGCCTCCTCAGGCCAGTCGGCGAGGCCGAGCGACCACTGCTCGGCGAGACGCCAGGCCAGGGATGCGGCATTGCCCTTGGCGTGCGCGGCATCGACGAGACGGAAGTCGGATTCGAGACGGTCGAGGACGCTCGTGTTCGCGCCGAGGAGTGCGCGCTCCGTCTCGAGCATGCCGGCGAGCGCCGACTTCCACCATGCGAGCTCGAGCTCGGCACCCATGCGCTCGGGGGCGACGCCTCGCTCGGCGAAATCTTTCACGAGCGGATCGAGCCCGGCCTCGTGGAGCGTCGTCATGAGCGCGGTGCGCTCCTGCAGGTTGTGCAGTGCGTCAGCGTCCGACGCGAGCCCGCCGACCACGCGCTGCAGCTCCGCGAGCGGCAGGAGCGAGAGCCGGTCGGCACCCGTGCGCCCCAGCGGACCATCGAGCTCAGCGAGATCCTGCTCGACCGCCTGCAGCGCGACCTGGACTTCGGCGATGCCGACAGGGACGCGAGGCGTCGCGCCCTCAGCCACGTAGCGGTGCCAGAGGACGCGCTGCTGCTGGATCCGCACGAGCGAGTCGTGCAGGTCCGGGACGCGGACGCCGGGCCGCAGGTACTCCTCCGCGAGCTTGCGGAGGCGACGACGGTCGGAGCCCGACATCTCGGGGTGCTCGCGTCGGGGAGCGGTCGCCGCGACGAGCTCGCTGATCGAGCGGTCGAAGACGGCAGGCTGGAAACGGTCGAGCGTGTCGCGCAGGTCGAGGAGCAGACGGACGTAGATGCCGAGCTCTGCGATGTTCTCGAACGGGCGCATGTGCGTGCCTGCGATGAGCCGGGTGCCGCGCTCGAGGAGGTCGCTCAGCGCCGACTCGTGGAGGCGCACCGCGATCTGGTGGGCGCGGCCTGCTGCCTCGGAGTTCGCGAACTGGGCGCCGTACCAGGGAGAGATCCCCGGGGCGTGCTTGAACTCGCCGAACCTCGATGCCGCCATCATCACAGTCGTGATGCGGGCTCGTTCCTCGGGGTTCCACAGCGCCTCGACGGACTCGCGGCTCAGGCGCGCGGTCGTCTCCGCGTCAGGCCGAGCGATCGCGATCGCGGAGAGCTCCGACACGCAGTCGAGGACGCTCACCCCGAGGACTGGGTCGGTCCGCACGAGCGCGTCGCGGTAGTCGCGGACGACGGAGCGGAGGCGGACGAGCGCATCGCTCACCTCGTCGAGCTCAGGCTTCTTGGCCTTCTCGGAGCGGCTGATCGCCATGACCGTGTCGCGGCGTGCAGTACGGGGGCTCGCCACGAGACCGGGCAGCCCGACGGCATCGAGTCGCTCGCGGATCGCCCGCACGGAGGCCCTGCGAGAACCGACGACGAGGACGCGCTTGCCGTCCCCGACGAGGGCACCGATGGCATTCACGATCGTCTGCGTCCCACCGGTGCCGGGCAGGGTGCGGACGACGAGCGAGTTGCCCGCGGCGATACGCGCGATGATGTGCTCCTGCTCCGCGTCGGCGTCGAGGAGGAGCGAATCGGTCTGCGGCGAGCGACGGTCTGCGTCGACCGGCTCGACATCCTGGAATCCCGCGCGGAGGGAGGCCGCGGCGGACTCGTTGCCGGCGAGCGCGTCGAGCACGGGGTGAGCGAGCTGCGCGGCATCGGCCGTCATCGCCCGCGCGACCTCGGCGAAGCTCGTCACGAGCAGTCGCGGCGAGGTCCGGAAGCCCTCGATGTGCGCGGTGAGACCGCGGAGACGGTCGAGCACGGCGTTGGGCGTGAAGCCGTCCTCGGAGTACGCGAGCGCCGGGAAGAGCTCGGGGTCGAGGCGCACGCCGAAATCGCGCGCCATCGCCTCGGCGAACTCGGGGTTGAGGATGATGCGGCCGCGGAGCTGGACCTCGAAGTCCTCGCCGAGCCTGCGCATCGAAAGCGGAGCCAGCAGCACCGGCGCGGCGAACTGCTCGCGCTGGCCATCGCGCGTGACCTCCCACTCGGCGATGACGATGCCGAGGCGGACGGCGTCGATGCCACGCGCGGAGGACAGCTCCGACGCCTTCGTGACGATCGCGTCGGCCGCGAGCTGGGCAGTGCGCCATGCGAAGGACTCGCGGATGAGCGCGGACAGTCGCGTCTTCTTGCCTGCGATGAATCGGGCGAGGCCGCCAGGGTGCGACGAGGTGAGGTCGATGCGCGTGCGGATCGAATCGGGCACGTGGACGAGCGGGCTCGGACCGCCGAGCTGCGCGAGCTCCTCACGCCATGCCTGACGGGTCGGCTCAGCTGTGTCGATGAGCGTCAGCCCCGGCTCTGCGATCCCGATGCGATCGGGCTCGGCACCGGGACCGGCGTCGGACAGCACGCCGTCGACTCCGGGGTCGGCGGCACCGTGAAGGTCGTTATCGCCGAGTCGAGGCTGCTCAGCAGTGTTGTCTAGGCGCCACACACCGCCACTGTATGGACGGCCTCCCTCGCATTCGGGGTGGCGCTCCGGCCTTTCGCAAAACTGGGATCCCTCGAATATGCGCTGGAAACAGCGGAAGGCGCCGCCCCGAGATGGGGCGACGCCTTCGCGTCAGGCTGTGAGGCGCTGATCAAGCAAGCTTGATCGTGGCGCCCGACTCCTCGAGTGCGGCCTTCGCCTTGTCGGCGGTCTCCTTGTTGACACCCTCGAGGACCTTCGCACCAGCGGTCTCGGTGAGGGCCTTCGCCTCCGAGAGGCCGAGGTTCGTGAGCTCGCGGACGACCTTGATGACCTGGATCTTCTTGTCGCCAGCGCTCTCGAGGATGACGTCGTAGGAGTCCTTCTCCTCGGCAGCCTCAGCCGCCGCACCCGCGCCACCGGCCGCCGGGGCCGCCGCAACCGCGACCGGAGCCGCAGCGGTGACCTCGAAGACCTCCTCGAACTTCTTCACGAACTCGGAGAGCTCGATGAGGGTGAGCTCCTTGAACGCCTCGATGAGCTCGTCGCTCGTCAGCTTCGCCATGATTTTCTCCTATGTGGATTGGTACTGAATGTCTGTGGTTGTGAATTCGAAAACCGCGAGTTACGCGGCTTCCTGCTTGTCGCGCAGCGCGTCGACCGTGCGGACGGCCTGCGCGAGCGGTGCGTTGAAGAGGTATGCCGCACCGAACAGCGAAGCCTTGGCTGCCCCAGCGAACTTCGCGAGGAGCACCTCCCGGCTTTCGAGGTTGGCGAGCTTCTCCACTTCGGCAGCGTCAAGAGCGGCGCCATCGAAGTAGCCGCCCTTCACGATGAGGGTGGGGTTTGCCTTGGCAAAGTCACGCATCTTCTTCGCGACAGCGACCGGGTCGCCGTGCACGAATGCGATCGCCGTAGGTCCGGTGAGGTGGTCGTCGAGGACCGAGATCCCCGCCGCGTTCGCCGCGATCTTCGTGAGCGTGTTCTTCACCACGGCGTACGACGCGTCCTCACGGATGGACTTGCGCAGCTCTCGGAGCTGAGCAACCGTGAGCCCGCGGTACTCAGTGAGCAGAACGGCGGCGGAGTCGCGGAACAGGTCCGTGAGCTCTGCGACCGATGCCTGCTTGTCAGCCATGGTGCTCCTTCGTGGATGGGTATCGAGGAACCGCCGGGCCAACGAAAAAAGCCCCGTGCGCAGTCGCACGGAGCTCTCTCGAACTACGTCTCTCCTGCGCGGGCGCCGCTTTCGCGGACCTTAGTCCTGTTTCCAGGAACCAGCGGTCTTCGGCAGTGGACGAGTCTATCAGATGTTCAGAGGTCAGGAATTCGCGGCCTCGTAGGCAGCGACGACCTCGGACGGGATGCGCCCCCGGTCGCCGACCTTGTGACCGTTGGCCGCCGCCCATTCGCGGATCGCGGCGAGGTCGCCGCGGCTCGAGCGACGCGAGCCGGAGCTGGCGCGCCCGCGCGAGGCGGAGCCCACCTTGCGGCCGGCCTTGATGAAGGGAGCGAGGGCTTCCTTGAGTCGCTCGACATTCTCCGGAGCCAGGTCGATCTCGTACTGGACGCCATTGAGCGCAAACGTGGTCGACGTGGACGAGGTGGGGAGTGCGGAGCCGTCGATATCGTCGACGAGCACGGTCTTGATAGCCATATGTCGATTGTAGGCGGCGAAACCCTGGACAAATGTCAGGGTTGACTTTTCGCAATAGGAATGCAAATGCGAAATTTCGTCAGGTCGTCGACATATTCGTATTCCGCGGTGCCGCCGTGCGCCCGCGCTATCGCCTCAACGATCGCGAGACCGAGACCGGTGGAGCCCGCCGCGCGAGAGCGAGACGAGTCGCCGCGGACGAATCGACCGAAGACATTCGGGGCGAGCTCAGGGTCCACGCCGGGTCCATCGTCGATGACCTCGATGACGGCGGAGTCTCCCGCGGCGGCGACCCGGGCGGTCACATGCGTGCCCGGCGGAGTGTGACGCGCGGCGTTCGACAGGAGGTTCATGACCGCCTGATGGAGACGAGCCGCATCGCCCTCGATCTCGATCGGCTCGCTCGGCGCATCGACGAGCCATTCATGGTCTGGAGCAGCGGCCTGCGCATCGCCCACCGCGGTCGCGACGAGCGCGACGATGTCGATCGGCTCTCGAGCGACCGCACCGGCCTCGGCAGCCCCATCGCCGTGCCGGCGCGCCTCATCATCGTCGAGCCGCGCGAGGAGCAGGAGGTCCTCGACCAGCCCGGTCATGCGCACCGACTCCGACTCGATCCGATCGACCGAATGCGCGACATCCTTTCTCAGCCGCGCTCCCGAGCGCCGGATGAGCTCCGAGTAGCCCCGGATCGACGCGAGGGGCGTGCGGAGCTCGTGGCTCGCATCGGCGACGAAGCGGCGCAGCCGCTCCTCACCCTCCTCGCGAGCCCGCAGCGAGGCCCGCACGCGCTCGAGCATCCGCTCCGAGCTGCGGCCGAAAAACCATCCGACGCCCGCGCCGATGATGACGACTCCGCCGCCGATCGCCGCCGCCGAGAGCCACAGGCGCGCGAGCGTCGCGTCCACCTCATCGAGAGGAAGTCCGATGACGAGCAGCACCGGGCCGACGGCCTCGGTCGTGAGTCGGTAGCTTCCGATGCCGTCGATCGTCGTGGACAGCACCTCGCCGACATTCCGGTCCTGGAGCACGCGCCACAGGGCGTCCGTCGCATCCGTGTCGAGCGTGCTCGTGGCGCCCCGCTCGTCGAGGATCGCCGCACGGATCGAGGTCGCGTCGATGAGCCCCGCGAGCGTACCGGGCCCCTGACCGGGTATACCCACGGCATCGCCAGGCAGGAGTGGTCCGGCACCCGTCAGCGCCCGGACTGCGCGAGACTTCGCACCTGCGAGATCCTTGTCGAGATCGGCGACGAGCGCGCCCTGCATCGAGAGGCCCGCGACGAGTCCGACGGCGACCGTCACGATCGCGATGAGGCCGGCGACCGCGAGCGCGAGCCTGGCGCGAAGAGACACGATCACTCTGCCGGCTTGATGACGTAGCCGAAGCCGCGCACGGTGTGGATCATCTGCGGGCCGAGGGAGTCGATCTTCTTGCGCAGATAGGAGATGTAGAGCTCGACGACGCTCGACCTGCCGCCGAAGTCGTAGGTCCACACGTGGTCGAGGATCTGCGCCTTCGACAGGACTCGCTTCGGGTTGCGCATGAGGTAGCGGAGCAGCTCGAACTCGGTCGCCGTGAGCTCGATGGGCATGCCTGCGCGTTCGACCTCGTACGACTCCTCGTCGAGGACGAGGTCGCCGACCTGAAGGCGGGAATCCCCGAGGCCCGCGATCATCGTCGACCGGCGCAGGAGGCCGCGCAGTCGTGCGACGAGCTCCTCGAGCGAGAAGGGCTTCGTGACGTAGTCGTCGCCACCTACCGTGAGACCTGCGACGCGGTCAGCGACCGCATCCTTGGCGGTGAGGAAGAGCACGGGCACGTCGTTGCCGTCGGCGCGCATGCGCTGCAGCACGGTGAGACCGTCGAGGTCGGGGAGCATGACGTCGAGCACGACGACATCGGGTTGATGGGCCTTGATGGTCTTGAGCGCGGCCTGGCCATTTGCTGCGGTCTTGACGTCCCAGCCTTCATAGCGGAGCGCCATCGACAGCAGGTCGGTGAGGGAGTCCTCGTCGTCCACGACGATCGCGCGCACGGGGCTGCCGTCGGGTCGCGTGAGCTTCTTGGCCTGGGGCACCGCACGACTCATGCCTGCATTGTGCCGACGTGCCCTTTGCGTTTCCTATGGAAAATCTCGGTCCCGGGTGAATGCCACGGCTCGATTTGCGGAGGGACGGCAGGATTTGCAGTCTGGTGACGCTCGCGTAACACCGCCGACGCATTCGCCGACTTGACTGTTGCGGAGCCCGGTAGGAGGACCCGTGGAGAGCACGATGCGCGCCGTCGCGATGTCGGAGGCCGGTGGACCCGAGGTCCTCTCGGTGGTCGAGATCGCGCCCCCGGCCAAGACGCTCGCGGAGTTCCTCATCAAGGTCCACGCCGCGGGCGTCAACCCGATCGACGCCAAGACGCGCGCAGGGCGAGGCGTGACCCCCGCGATCTCGTCATGGCCGTTCGTCCCTGGGTTCGACTTCTCCGGCACGGTGATCGAGTCGCCGTACGAGGCGCACCCGATCAAGCCCGGCGACGAGGTCTACGGCATGGGCCTCACTCCACGCACCGGCGGCACCTACGCCGAGTACGTCGCGATGCCTGCGGCGCTCGTCGCGAAGAAGCCGCGCTCGCTCTCCCACGTCGAAGCCGCCGGAGTTCCACTCGCCGCGCTCACGGCCTGGGGTGCCGTCGTCGAGACCGCGAAGATCCACGAGGGACAGCGAGTCCTCATCCATGCGGGTGCCGGAGGTGTCGGACACTTCGCCGTCCAGTTCGCCAACTTCTTCGGCGCGCACGTCATCACCACGGCATCGGGGCGCAATGCCGGCTGGCTCCGCGAACTGGGAGCGCACCAGGTCGTCGACTACACGAGCGAGCGGTTCGAAGACGTCGTGAAGCCCGTCGACGTCGTCGTCGACCTCATCGGCAACGTGAAGGACGAGACAGGCACCCGGTCGCTCTCAGTGCTCAAGCCCGGCGGACTGATCATCAATGTTCCGACCGGCTCGTGGCCCACGCTGAGCGCAGAGGCGATCGTCGCCGGCGTGCGCTCGACGGAGTTCAAGGTCTCGCCCGAGGCGACGACGCTCGCCGTCATCTCCCGGCTCATCGACTCCGGCGATGTGCGCGTCTTCGTCGACGAGGTCTTCCCGCTCGAGGAGGCGGCGGCCGCGCACGAACTGCTCGAGCGGGGACACACGCGGGGCAAGATCGTGCTCCGCGTCTCCGGCTGAGGCGTATCGCTCGAGACGGGTGCCCGACAGAATGAGAGCGTCGAGCTCGCGGACCCGCCCGACGCCCGACGCATACGGAACCGGCAGATGAAGCACGAAACCTTCTACGAACGAAACGCCCCCGACGCGACCGTGGTCGCCGAGTCCCTCGAGGGAGCGAAGTTCGCGCCCTACTGGCTCGACGCCGCGAGCGCGGCAGGACTCCGGGTGAGGCGCCCTCGACTTGAAGGCCACCGCTCCACCGACCTCGTCGTCGTCGGCGGCGGATTCACGGGCCTGTGGACCGCCGTCCTCGCCAAGCGTCGCGATCCAGCGCGCCGTGTCGTCCTCCTCGAGGCCTCGCGCATCGGCTGGGCGGCATCAGGCCGCAACGGCGGCTGGGTCGATGCCTCGATCACGCATGGCCCCATCAACGGCCGCACACGCTGGCCCGACGAGTACCCGACGCTCGAGCGCCTCGGCTACGAGAACCTCGACGCGATGGAGCGAGACATCCAGGAGCTCGGGATCGCGTGCGACTGGGAGCGCGTCGGCGCGCTCTCGCTCGTCCTCGAGGAGCACCAGCTCGAGTGGGCCGCCGAGGCCGGTGCGGCTGGTGAGACTGTGCTCGACCACGACGAGACCGTCACCCGAATCAATGCACCGGGCGCACTCGGCGCTGTCGCGGTGTCTGGCCGTGGCGTCGCGACCGTCGATCCTGCCAAGCTCGTGTTCGGCCTCGCGGAGGCCGCTGAGCGCCTCGGGGTGGAGATCTACGAGCGCTCCCCTGTGCGCCGCCTCGAGCGCGCCGCCGATGGCGGCGTCATCGCCGTCACGAAGCGCGGGGCCGTCGCAGCGTCCCACGCAGCGCTCGCGACCAATGTCTTCCCGAGCCTCATCAAGCGCAATCGACTCATGACCGTGCCGGTCTACGACTACGTGCTCATGACGGCGCCGCTCACCACGGAGCAGCGCGCGCTCATCGGCTGGGAAGGTCGCGAAGGCCTCGGCGACATGGCCAACCAGTTCCACTACTCGCAGCTGACGAAGGACGGCCGCATCCTGTGGGGCGGCTACGACGCCGTGTACAAGCCGGGTGGTCGCATCAAGGCCGAATACGAGGACGACCCTGAGATCCACGCGAAGCTCGCCTCGCACTTCTTCAGCCTCTTCCCGCAGCTCATCGACACCGGACTCACATTCACGCACCGCTGGGCTGGCGTCATCGACACCTCGACGCGGTTCGCAGCGTTCTACGGCACGGCCAGGCGCGGTCGCGTCGCCTATGCGGCGGGCTTCACCGGTCTCGGGGTGGCGACCGTGCGATTCGCCGCAGAGGTCATGCTCGACCTCCTGTCCGGTGAGGAGACCGAGCGCACGCAGCTCGACATGGTGCGGCACAAGGGCATTCCGTTCCCGCCGGAGCCTGCCGCGACCGTCGGCATCCAGCTCTCCCGCTGGTCGCTCGACCAGGCCGACCATCACGAGGGCAGGCGCAACCTGTTCCTCCGCACCATGGATGCTGTGGGGCTCGGGTTCGACTCCTAGCGATCGAATGCCTCGGGACAGATCAGCTCTCGGTCGCCGCGGTTCGCGCTACAGGTCGAGCGCGTACACGTAGTCGTGCTCGAGCCGCTCCCCCACCTGGAACCGCTTCGTCCCGACCCGGACGAAGCCGGACTTCTCGTAGAAGCGGTGAGCCCTGGCATTCTCCTCGTTGACGCCGAGCCAGAACCGCGTCGTGCCGCGCGCGCGGGCAGCCTCGATCGACTCGCGCATGAGATGCGCGGCGGTACCGCCACCGTGCGCTTCAGCACGGACGTAGCACTTCGAGAGCTCGGTGATGAGCATCGATCCCGTCTCTGTGCCGACGACCGCCGCGACGTCCGGATCCGACGGGGTGCCGTGGACAAGCATCGTGTAGCCCATGAGAAAGCGCTCGGCAGGCCGAGGCGGCCAATCGAGCGTCGCGGGGGCCACGAGGAGCGCCCGCGCTGGGTCCGCAAGGTAGCGCTCGAAGCTCGCGACACTGAGGTGCTCGGCGATGAATGCCCGGATGTCACCGATCCGGGCGGACGGCGGGCATGCGAGGGGGAATGTCGCGGCGGCGACATCGTGGAGCGCTCGAGCATCGGAGGCTCGCGCCACCTCGATGCGGTGCGTGCGAGGGTCAGGGGCGGTCACGCACTCCATCGTCACACATGCGAAACGGCCCGCCTGCCGGAGCAGACGGGCCGTTGACGCTGATGCGCGACGAGCTCAGGCGAGCGTCGTGACGTCGAGCGGGATGCCGGGGCCGAACGTCGTGGAGACGGCCGCGCGCTGGATGTAGCGACCCTTCGACGAGGCCGGCTTGCTGCGGAGGACCTCATCGACTGCAGCCTTGAAGTTCTCCTCGAGCTGCTCGGCGGTGAAGCCCGCCTTGCCGACGACGAAGTGCACGTTGGAGTGCTTGTCGACGCGGAACTCGATCTTGCCCCCCTTGATGTCCTCGACCGCCTTCGCGGGGTTCGGGGTCACCGTGCCGGTCTTGGGGTTCGGCATGAGACCACGGGGACCGAGGACCTTGCCGAGACGACCGACCTGGCCCATGAGCTCAGGGGTCGAGACGGCCGCGTCGAACGCGGTGTAGCCGCCCGCGACCTTCTCGATGAGCTCGGCGCCGCCGACCTCGTCCGCGCCCGCGGCGATCGCGGCCTCGGCGGCCGCGCCCGTCGCGAAGACGATGACGCGGGCGACCTTGCCGGTGCCGTGCGGGAGGATGACGGTGCCGCGGACCATCTGGTCAGCCTTGCGGGGGTCGACGCCGAGCTTGAGCGCGACCTCGACCGTGGAGTCCATCTTCTTCGAGCCGGTCTGCTTCGCGATCGCGACAGCCTCAGCCGGCGAGTAGGCCTTGCCCTCTTCGATCAGAGCGGCAGCGGCGCGGTATGCCTTCGACTTCTTCGCCATGGTGTCAGCCCTCCACCGTGATGCCCATGGAGCGGGCGGTACCAGCAATGATCTTCTCGGCGCCAGCAAGGTCGTTGGCGTTGAGGTCGACGAGCTTCTCCGAAGCGATCGCGGTGACCTGCTCCTTGGTGAGCTTGCCGACCTTGGCGGTGTGCGGCGTCGAGGAGCCCTTCTGGATGCCCGCAGCCTTCTTGATGAGCTCAGCCGCCGGCGGAGTCTTCAGGATGAAGGTGAACGAGCGGTCCTCGTAGACCGTGATCTCGACGGGGATGACGTTCCCGCGCTTGTCCTGCGTGGCGTCGTTGTACGCCTTGCAGAACTCCATGATGTTGACGCCGTGCTGACCGAGCGCCGGACCGATCGGCGGTGCTGGGTTGGCGGCGCCTGCCTGGATCTGGAGCTTGATAAGCCCCGTGATCTTCTTCTTTGCAGCCATGAGTGATGTGCTCTTTTCGTATCGAACGGGGCCGGATGCCCCACTCTCCCGCCATCCGGTCGGATGCGGTGGGCGGTCAGCGCTCGAGAGCGCGACCGATCGAGTTTACACGAATGCGGCTGGGCGGGCGAGCGGCGAATGCCTGGCGCTCAGCCCCGAGGCCGGAGGTATTCGACGACGCTCGGCCAGTCTGGGAAGGGACGCCCTGCACCGAAGTGCAGCCATTCTCCCTCGAAATCCGCGGCCCCATGGTCCGGCTGGTCGTCGACGAGGAAATCGCCGCGAGCGAGGTCCTTGTGGTGCGTGAGGATGAGCCGCTTGTACGCCGGCCCTCGCTCCTCGATGCCGAAGTGCAGCTGCACCCACTGCAGCTTGTCGGTCCACGCTGTCGGGTTGAGCCACGGCGCCGTCGAGAGGATGTAGGTGTCGAACAGCTCCGAGAGCTCGCGATATGCCTCGACCGCTCCAGGCATCGGTCGGAGCAGGCTGTACACGCCTGGGATGTGGTCGAAGTGTCCCTCGTAGCGCGAGCGGATCTCGTGATCGAGCCCCGCGACGCGACCGTCGAAGTCCGCGAGCGTGTTGTCGAGGTCGATGTAGAGGATCTTGCGGCGCGGGGCCTCGGCTCCGGCCGTCATCGGGTCGGCGCGAGTCCGACGAGCGGGTCCTTCATGCGCGGCGCGCGTCCGTCCGCGGTGTCCACCGCGTAGCCCTCGCGTGCCCAGTACTCGAATCCGCCGATCATCTCGCGGACCTGGTACCCGAGCCGCGCGAACTCGAGCGCTCCCTTCGCGCCCGCATTGCACCCGGGGCTCCAGCAGTAGACGACGACAGGCCTGCCGAGCGGGATCTCTCGTGGGGCGCGCTCGGCGATCTCGCGATACGGCATGTGGATCGCACCGGCAGCGTGACCCTGCGCGAAGGCCTCAGCGCTCCGGACGTCAATCAGCGCGAAGTCCTCACCAGCCTTCTGCGCCGCGCGCACGTCCGACGCGTCCGTCTCGCTCGCGAGCTTCGTCGCGAAGAATGCCGCGAGCTGCTCCGGCGTCGCGGTCGTCGCCATCGTCGGGGCGGTCGCCGTCCCCTCGGTGATGCTGCTCATGGCATGAGCGTACGCGCGTGGAAGCCCGGCAGGCAGGGCCCGACCGAGCTTGGCAGTCAGACGCCGGACTCTGGCAGGCCGACGCACTCCTGCGAGCGCGCTACCGTCGATGCGTGTCGAATGCGCGACGGTCACCCGAGGACCCGCGGGACGGCCTCCCGACTGCCGAGGCCCTCATGCGGAGCCGGTTCGAGGCATTCCGCGACGCGGATGCGCAGTGGCTGCTGCGGAGCTGGCACGCGAGCACCCGTCCACGAGAGCTCGACCTCAGCGACAACCCCAGCTGGCGCGGCCTTCAGATCGTCGAGACAGTCGACGGCGGACCGCATGACTCCGCCGGCGTGGTCGAGTTCCGCGCGACGTATCTCGATGACGGAGACCTCCGGGTGCTCCACGAGCGATCCCGGTTCGTCCGCGAGGGCGGTCGCTGGTACTACGTCGACGGGGACGTGCGCTAGCGCCAGAACCCCATGAGGGTCGTCGCCACGAGCGCCGCGATCCCGAGCGCGAAGACGCCGAGTGCGACCCATACGAAGATCCGAATGCCTCGGGTCGCCGGGCGCGGCTCGCGCGAGATCTCGAACCCGATCGTCCCCGGCTCAGCTGGCTCGGCCGGGTCGACCGACGCGGATCGCTCGTCGCGAGGAGGGTCGATATCCACCGTCGTGACCGCGATTCCGTCGATCAGAGCTTGGCGACCTGGTCGAATCCGAGCGTGACCGGGGTCTCGCGCTCGAAGAGCGAGACGAGGACGGTGAGCTTGCCGGACTCTGCAGCGATCTCGGAGATCGTGCCGGGCAGGCCCGCGAAGGAGCCCTCGGTGATCGTGATCGTCTCGCCGACCTCGAAGTCGACCTCGACCGGGATGGCACGCTGGACGCCACCCTTGCCCGCGCCCGCCTTGCCCGCGGGAGCAGCGGGAGCCGCGACCTGGACCTCGCCCTTCAGCATGCCGAAGACCTCGTCGAAGCGGAGCGGGACCGGGTTGTGCGCGTTGCCGACGAAGCCGGTGACACCGGGCGTGTGGCGCACGACCGACCACGACTCCTCGTTGAGGTCCATGCGGACGAGGACGTAGGAGGGGATGCGGACGCGCGTGACGAGCTTGCGCTGGCCGTTCTTCATCTCCTGGACGTTCTCCATGGGGACGGCGACCTCGTAGATCGAGTCCTCCATGCCGAGCGAGAGACGGCGGCTCTCGATGTTCTGCTTGACCGACTTCTCGAAGCCCGCGTACGAGTGGACGACGTACCAGCGGCCCGGGCGCGCACGCAGATCGCGCTTGAACTCCTCGTACGGGTCGACCTCGACCTCGTCGGCCTCGGCGACGACGCCCTCTGCCGCGTCAGCGACCTCGGTCTCGTCGAGCAGGGCCTCGACCGCCGCCTCCGCCTCGTCGATGGAGTCGATCTCGAGCGCGTCCTCGACCTCGGCGTCAGCCTCGGGGTCGGCGACGTTCTCGAGCTCGGCAGCCGCCTCGTCGAGCGCGTCGACGAGGTTCTGGAGGTCCTGTTCGTTGTCGGTCACTTGTGGCTTCCTCGGTAGTTCAGGGGTGAATGCTGCTGGCGAGCCGGTTCAGGTGCGCTCGCTTCGTGTGGCTCAGAACTGGAACAGGGCCACGTCGCCGAAGACGAACGCGACGAGCCAACCGAACCCGAAATCGAGGCCTGTGACGAGCGCCATCATGATGACGACGAACACGAGCACGATGGCGGTGAAGCGGAAGAGCTCCTTGCGGGTCGGGGTGGTGACCTTCTTGAGCTCCGCGACGACCTGGCGGAGGAAGAGCGCGATCCGCGCGAAGAAACCCTTGCGCGCTGCTCGCTCGGCACGAGCATTCGCGACGATGTCCTCGCTCGGCTCATCGACGACGCCGCGTTCCGCCATGTCGTGCACCTCTCCTCAGTTGCCACCCGGTCCGGTCGATCCTCGCGGATCGGCCGACTCGGCCGGACTTGCAGGGCGGACAGGACTCGAACCTGCAACCTGCGGTTTTGGAGACCGCTGCGCTACCAATTGCGCCACCGCCCTAGGGCACCTCGCCTGCTCATCGAGTGGGCATGACGAAGTATGGGATTTCTCAACCCCGGCGGACAAGTGTACGTCATGGAGGTGACTGCCCGCGCCGCCTGCACCCGAGACATTCATCGGACGACCGACTCGCGCTCACCCCGCCGCACACATGGCAACGATCTCTAGGATTGATCCGTGCCACGAATCTCTCACCGGATCGCCTCGATCGCCGAATCGGCGACGCTCAAAGTCGACGCCAAGGCCAAGGCGCTCAAGGCCGAGGGACGCCCAGTGATCTCATACGCGGCGGGTGAGCCCGATTTCCCCACTCCGGCGAACGTCGTCGAGGCCGCAGCACGCGCCGTCCTCGACCCCAAGAACCACCGCTACACGCCCGCCGCGGGCCTGCCGGAGCTCAAGGAGGCGGTCGCCGCGAAGACCGCGCGCGACTCCGGCTACGACGCCAAGCCCAGCCAGGTGATCATCACGAATGGCGGCAAGCAGGCCGTCTACCAGGCATTCGCCACGATCGTCGATCCCGGCGACGAGGTGCTCGTCCCCGCGCCGTACTGGACGACCTACCCCGAGGCGATCCGTCTCGCCGGCGGCGTGCCCGTCGATGTCTTCGCCGGCGCTGACCAGGGGTATCGCGTCACGGTCGAGCAGCTCGAGGCCGCTCGCACCGAGCGCACCAAGGTGCTCCTCTTCGTCTCCCCGTCGAACCCGACCGGGGCGGTCTACTCCCCCGAGGAGACGAAGGCGATCGCCGAATGGGCCGACTCGCACGGTCTCTGGGTCATCGCGGACGAGATCTACCAGAACCTCACCTACGGCGCGCTCGCCGGACGAGCGGCGACCTCGATCATCGCAGCGCACCCGCCGATCGCCGATCGCACGATCCTCGTCAACGGCGTCGCGAAGTCCTACGCGATGACCGGCTGGCGTCTGGGCTGGATGGTCGGCCCAGACGACGCGATCACGGCCGCGTCCAATCTCCAGTCGCACCTCACGAGCAACGTCAACAACATCGCGCAGCGCGCCGCCCTCGAGGCCCTCACGGGACCGCAGGACACGGTCGAGGAGATGCGCCAGGCATTCGACCGCCGTCGCCGCATCGCCGTCGATGGACTCGGCGCGATCGACGGCTTCGTCGTGCCCGAGCCTGAGGGTGCGTTCTACGTGTACGCCGACGTGTCGGCGCTCCTCGGCCGCACGTGGCGCGGCAAGACGCCCACGAGGACACTCGAGCTCGCGGACCTCATCCTCGAGGAGGCGGAGGTCGCCGTCGTGCCGGGCGAGGCATTCGGCTCCTCCGGCTACCTGCGCTTCAGCTACGCGCTCGGCGACGCCGACCTCATCGAAGGCATCGAGCGGCTCGCGAAGCTCTTCGGCTGACGTTCCGAGCGCTCAGTCACGCCGAGTCGCGAGCACGAGCGGCTCCGGCTGCAGGACGATGCCATAGTCCTGCGAGACGCGGAGCTGGATGAACTCGGCGAGCTGGACGATCTCGGCGGCCGTCGCACCACCGGTGTTGACGATCGAGAGCGTGTGGAGCGGCGACACCGCCGCGCGCGATCCGGGCAGGCTGAAGCCGCGGCGGATGCCCGCCTGCTCGATGAGCCACGCGGCCGAGAGCTTCACATCGCGGCGATCCGGGTAGTGGCGCAGGCGCGGTCCGTCCTCGAGCGGTGCCGCGACGTCAGCCTCCTCGGGACCGACAGGCCAGCGCGGCAGGTCGGCGGGGAGCGATCGCGCCCAGTTCTCGTCGACGATCGGGTTCACGAAGAACGAGCCGCAGCTCGCCGGGTGCTCTGGGCCCTCGAGCATGCCCTTCGCGGCGCGGAGCTGCAGCACGGATTCGCGAATGACATGGAGCGGGACCTCGCGGCCGACCTCGATCTCAAGCGCGCGCGCGAGCTGGTCCATCCGGACCGGGCTCTGGCCGCCAGGACGGAAGGCGAGCTCGATCGAGAGGATCACGCCAGGAGCGCCGCGCTTGAGCGTCGAGGTGCGGTAGCCGAGCTCGAGCGCTGAGGCGGGCACCCGCTCGACCGCGCCACTCTCAGGGTCGAGGAGGTCCATCGAGACGAGCGTCTCCGACACCTCCTGGCCGTACGCGCCGATGTTCTGCACCGGGGCCGCACCAGCGGACCCCGGGATGCCGGACAGCGCCTCGACGCCCGCGAGCCCATGACTCACGGCGAACTCCACGACACGGTCCCACGGCTCACCGGCGGCGACCCGCACGTGGACAAGTCCGTCGTCAGCGGCGATCGGCTCGATCCCGCGCACATCGCGAGTGAGGATCACCGTGCCGTCGAAGGGCGCGTCGGGACCCACCACATTCGATCCCCCACCCAACACGAGCCAGGGGTCGCCGACCGCCTCGACCTCGGCGATGGCGGTCGCGAGCTCGGCGACCGACGACGGTCGCTCGAGGCGGTCGATCGGGCCGCCGACCCCCATGGTCGTGAGCTGTGCGAAGTCCGTCATGTGCGACGAGCCTGCCTCACGCACCCTGCGGGAGCTGCACGGTGACCTGGGCTTTGCCGAGGACTGTCTGCTCGGCGGCCACGACTGTCAGGTCGATGCGAGCGCGACCAGCCTCCTGATCGACCGACCCGACCTTCGCCGTCACGTGGACGTCCGCGCCGGCGACGTCGTCGACGACGATCATCTTCGCGAAGCGCGTCCCATACTCGAGCACGCGCGCGCCGGCCGCTCGACCGCCGAGGGACTCGAGCCAGTCGACGACAGGCTGCACCGCGAAGCCCATCGTGAGCATGCCGTGCGCGATGACGCCGGGGAGCCCCACGGCATTCGCGACCCGGTCGGACCAGTGGATCTGGTTGAAGTCGCCGGAAGCACCCGCGTACCGCACGAGCGACTCGCGCGTGAGGTGGAAATCGCGCTCGGCGACGATGTCGCCCGTCTGCAGCCCAGTCATTCGTCGCCTCCCACCACGAGCATCGACGTCGCCGTGGCGACCGGCTCGCCCGCCGCATCCGATATGACCGTCTCGGCAGTCACCATCGCGTTCGCGCCCAGCGTCCTGACGCTCGTGATCGACATGACACCGGTGAGCTCGTCGCCCCACTCGATCTGGCGGTGTGAGACGAAACGCTGCTCGCCGTGGACGACGCGCTCGAGCACGATCCCCGTCGTCGGATCGGCGAGGAGCTGATCGAGCGCCGCCTGCTGCACGACGATCGCAAATGTCGGCGGGACGGCGTTGGCGTCGGTCGCGAAGACGGCTCGCGCGAACTCCCTGGCCTTCTCGCGGCCCACCAGATAGGGGGCTGTCGGGGGATAGGACCTGCCCTGCAGATCGGGGTTCACTGCCACCCGGACAGCCTACTTGGGCGGCTGATCCCTGGCGGCGATGCGGGCGGGCGGCGTCTCCCAGTGCAGCCACACGGAGAGGAGGCGGACGGTGATGATGACGACGAGCCCGGTGAAGAAGCCGACGATCGGTGCGGCGAGGAGCGCGACGGCGGTCTGGATGACCGCGCCGACGACGGAGGCACCGGCCTCGAGCGTGCCTGGGCGGAGCACATCCGGCGTCCGGCCGAGGACCATGTCGCGGAGCACGCCGCCGCCGACTCCGGTGATGACGCCGAGGAAGACGCAGGAGAGAAAGGGCAGGTCGTGGTTCATGGCGCGCGCGACCCCCATAACGGTGTACTGCGCCAGGAACACCGCGTCGAGGATCGTGAGGAGCGGCTTGGCCTTGCCATGGACGAAGTCGACCTGGCGACTGAAGACGAACGTCAGGAGCCCGGCGACGGTGGCCGCCGCGAGAAGCCACGGCGAGGTGAGCGCGACTGGGACATCGCCGCTGAGGACGTCGCGGATCATGCCGCCGCCGAGGCCGGTGACGATCGCGGCGATGAGCGCGCCGTTGATGTCGAATCGCTCTCGCGCCGCCATGAGCGCGCCGACGATGCCGCCGATCACCGCCGCGATGATCTCGACCCAGATGGGGACGAGTGCGACAGGGTTGTCCACCGCAACAGGGTAGGCGCCTGTCGGCGGTCCCACCTACCCTGTCCGCATGTGCGCGTCATACGGCCTCGAGATCCGGGGCACTGGGCTCGAGACGGCCGACGAGCGGCTCGCGACCGAGGACCTCGTCGAGTGGATGGAGCGGAATGCCGCGCAGACGATCCGCCCCACGGGCAAGCTCGCTCGCAACTACAACCCGATCGTGACTCCGAGCGGTGTCGAGGAGTCCTGGTGGGGCATGTGGGTGGGGAATTCCCCCGGCAAGTTCTCGACGATCAACGCGACCGCGGAGCGCCTCACTCAGGGCCTGTGGAAGCGACCCTTTGCGACCGGGCGCGTGCTCGTGCCGGCCTCTCGCTACTTCGAGTACCGCGACGAGGGTGGCAAGCGGAAGCAGCGGTACGCCTTCTCGATGCCGGGTGAGGCGCTCTTCGCCTTCGCCGGGGTGGCGTCCCCCATCTACGGCGAAGGCCTCCCCCGCACGTCGTACGCGATCGTCACTCGCACGCCCACAGAGCGTGCCGCCGAGATCCACAACCGCATGCCGCTCATCATTCCCGCCGCCTTCTATGACGACTGGCTGGACCCGGAGACGGCAGGTGACGAGGCCCTCATCGGAGCTGCCCTGGAGGCGAGCGAGGAGATCAGCTCGGAGCTCGTCATCGCACCGAGCTGAGCACGGCGCCAGCACCGCGGACCGGCAGTGCGCGGGCATGAGAAAGCCCCGCCCAGGAGGGGGAGAGTAGGGCGGGGCTTGGTCTCAAGGTCTGGTGCCGGGGCCCTGATCAGTGTCGCTGTCGTTTCAGGGCCCCGGGCTTTCAGTTGGCGTCGCCTGACCTCGAAAGGGGCACAGTCGCTTCGAGATCGGGGTAGCCGAGATCTGCCGGGTCCATGTAGTCGGCCGGCTCGTCCGAGAAGTTCGAAATCGCGATGTTCATCACGATCACCTCCGAGAACGATCTTGCGGGGATTGCCAGAAACTCGGGAGGGGATTGACAGGCTGAGATCGCGTCGCTAATACAGGGATCTCATCTGTAGCTCGGGCGGGGCTCGATCCCGCGACCTCACGATTATGAGTCGTGCGCTCTAACCAACTGAGCTACCGAGCCGTGGACCCCGGCGGCCCGCCGAGGCGGTCTGCCAAGATCTGAGCCCCCTGTGGGAATCGGACCCACTACCTCTTCCTTACCAAGGAAGCGCTCTACCAATGAGCTAAGGGGGCGCGTGCGCGAGCCTCGCGCAAGCACCGAGAAAGCCTACCGTATCGACGCCACGAGATTGACTCTGCCGGTCCCGGATCGGTCGACGCTCGTAACAATCGCCAGGTACCCTCGCGGGATGGTCGAGACGCACGCCCTCACGACGACCGACACGCCGGCTGGCACGGAATGGTGGCGGACCGCCGTCATCTACCAGATCTACCCCAGATCCTTCGCGGATTCGAATGGCGACGGCATCGGCGATCTCGCCGGCATCACCGAGCGACTGGGTGCGCTCGCCGATCTCGGCATCGACGCGGTGTGGCTCTCCCCCTTCTTCCGCAGCCCGCAGCGGGATGCCGGCTACGACGTCTCCGACTACACGGCGGTCGACCCGCTCTTCGGGACGATGGACGACTTCGACCGGCTCGTCTCACGCGCCCACGCCCTCGGCCTGCGTGTCATCGTCGACATGGTCCCGAACCACACGTCATCCGACCACCGGTGGTTCCAGGAGGCGCTCGCCGCCCCGCCCGGATCACCGGAACGCGACCGCTACATCTTCCGCAACGGCCGAGGGCCCCACGGCGACCGCCGGCCCAACAACTGGCAGTCCGTGTTCGGCGGCCCCATGTGGGACCGGGTGAAGGAGGCCGACGGGTCCGATGGCCAGTGGTACCTCCACATCTTCGACTCCACCCAGCCCGACCTGAACTGGGAGAACCCGTGGGTCCGGGAGCAGTTCGAGGACATCCTGCGCTTCTGGCTCGACCGCGGCGTCGACGGGTTCCGCGTCGATGTCGCCCACGGGATGATCAAGAAGGCGGGCCTGCCGGACTACACGCCGCCGAAGGCTGGCGCCTCGATGGGCGGCGAGGTCGCCGATCCTCCGTACTGGGGTCAGGACGGCGTCCACGAGATCTGGCGCGGGTGGCATCGTGTCCTCGACGAGTACGAGGGCGACCGGGTGCTGTGCGCCGAGGCGTGGGTCTCGCCGCTCACGAAGATGGCACTGTGGGTGCGACCCGACGAGATGCACCAGGCGTTCAACTTCGACTACATGTTTGCGAAGTGGGACGCGAAGGATCAGCGACGCGTCATCGATGAGTCCATCGCGGCATTCGGTGGTGTCGGCGCGCCATCGACGTGGGTCCTGTCGAACCATGATGTCGTGCGCCATGCCTCTCGTCTCGCCCTCACCGCGGACAGCCCGCAGGGCGACGGCGTCGGTCCGAAGTCGAAGGGCAAGCCGGACCCCGTGCTCGGCCTCCGCAGGGCGCGCGCGGCGACTTCGCTCATGCTCGCACTGCCCGGCGGCGCGTACCTCTATCAGGGCGAGGAGCTCGGTCTGCCCGAAGTCATCGAGCTCCCTGATGAGGCGCGGCAGGACCCGACGTGGTTCCGCACGAACCACAAGAAGTACGGGCGCGACGGCTGCCGGGTCCCGATCCCGTGGGAGGCGGACGCGGCCGCATACGGCTTCAGCTCGACCGGAGAGTCATGGCTGCCGCAGCCGCCCGAGTGGGCGTCGCTCGCGCGCGACGCGCAGTCGGGCATTCCGAGTTCGACGCTCGAGCTGTATCGCCGCGCGCTCCGGCTGCGCCGCGAGCACCAGCTCGGATCCGGCTCGCTCGAGTGGATCGACGAATGGTCGCGGAGCTCGGTCGTCGTCGGGTTCCGGAATGCCGGCGTCACCGTGATCGCGAACCTCGGCAGGCGATCGGTCACGCTCCCCGATGGCCAGATCCTGCTCGCGACGGAGCCCACTCCGATCGGCGCGAACGGCAAGCGGATGCTGCAGACAGACTCGACCGTCTGGATGATCGAGGCCTAGCGAGCGAGGGCGCCGCCGGGATCCGGCGAGTCCGTCAGTTCTCGAAGCTCGTCGTGACCTGCTGGCTCGAGTGCTGCGTGAGCCACTCGAAGGGGTCGACGACCTCGCCGTTGATCGCGATGCCGAGGTGCATGTGGGGACCGGTGGAGTAGCCGGTGTCTCCGGTGAGGCCGACGATCGTCCCGGCCTTGATCGTCTGTCCCGGGTACAGGTCGGACGAGTCGTCCTGCATGTGGCCGTAGATCGACTCGGTGCGGACACCGTCGACGTTGTGCTGGATGCGCACGGCGAAGCCGTACGAGCCGTCCCAGCCGACCCACGTGACGACGCCGTCAGCGATCGCCGCGACGGGGGCGCCGTAGCCGGGGAGGAAATCGATACCGCTGTGGAAGCCGCCGTAGCTCGGGTCCGAGTAGCCGAAGCCGGAGCTCAGCCGGAGCGCGCCGTCGAACGGCCAGCGGACGGTCTCGGTCGCCGAGACGAAGCCAGGGTTGTAGACGCTGCCCGAGGCCATGTAGGCCTGGCGCTGGCTCGTGGCGTAGGTCTCACCCGCGAATGACGCGGCGCGGTTCAGCGCGGGAGCTTCGGAAGTCGGCGTGAGCTCGAGGTCCTGGGCGCCGTTCTTGGCCGCGGCGAGCGATGAGGACGTGAACTGGATGTCGGCAGGGACCGAGGGATCGGTCACCGAGATGCCGGCGGCGGGAATGGAGAGCCCGACCGCGAACGCGACGGCACACGTCAAGGCGGCACCTGAGAAGACGCCGCGGCTGAAGCGCCTCATGCGCGTCGCTCGGGCTGCTGCTCGGCGGGCATTGATCTCCTCGATTCGCTGTGCGATGCGACGCTCACGACGAGTTGTGAACACGGCACCATCGGCAGATGCCTGCACCTCGTCGGTCACACGAGCTCCTCAACACTTCCGCCGGCCAAGTGCAGCGCGGCGACATCTGAGCCTCACGGCCCGAGATCTCTCCCCCGAGAGATTCTGAGTATATCGACGCGTTCCTGGGAGCCAAGTGACCGGGAAATTCGGCCCCGGATCAGGCGGCGGAATGCCGTCAGGCGCCAGCGCCGCGCAGGAGCGCGAAGAACTCGTCGGCGATCGCGGGCGGTGCCGCAGCGACGAGTCTCCGCCAGTCGCGGACGTTCCCGGCCTCGACGATCGCGCCCGCCTCCGCGGCGATGAGTGCGCCCGCGGCGAAGTCCCATGCCGACAGTCCGCGCTCGTAGTAGGCGTCGATCCGCCCGGCCGCGAGGGCGCAGAGATCGAGTGATGCTGCACCCATCCTGCGGATATCGCGGACCTTCCCGATGAGCCGCTCCACCGTCGCGGCCTGCTCACGCCGACGGTCGGCGTCGTAGCCGAAGCCGGTCGCGACGAGTGACTGCGACAGGGTCACGGGCGCTGAGACGGAGATCGGCTCACCCCCGAGCGTCGCTCCCTCACCAAGCGCCGCGGCGAAGACCTCGCCGTTCGACGGATTGACGACGCAGCCGGCGAGCACGCGCCACGAGGCTGGGTCCACGCCGCCCTCTACGACCGCGACGCTCACCGCCCATGACGGAATGTCGTAGAGGTAGTTCACGGTGCCATCGATCGGGTCGACCACCCAGGTGAGCCCCGTCGTCCCGAGCTCGCTGTCGGATTCCTCCCCCAGGAATCCGTCGCCCGGCCGCTCAGCGGCAAGACGCTCGCGGATGAATGCCTCGACCTCGCGATCCGCGGCCGTCACGACATCGACCGCGCTCGACTTCGTCGCGGCGACAGCGACACCTTCTCGACGCCGGCGCAGCGCGAGGTCGCCCGCCTCGACTGCGATGGAAGTCGCCAGCTCCTGCAATGCGCTTGTCACGGGTCAACGCTACGCCGAGTGCGAAAAGACAACCCATATCACGAATGTTTTCGCTCCACAGTGCGGCTTTTCCAGGGAACACCCGGCAAGATCGAAGCATGGTCGCGCGGTTGTTCAGGGTTGCTGAGATCGTCGTGCCGATCGTGGGTGTCGCGCTCCTGGCCATCGCGTGGAACATCAAAGAGCCTCCGCTGTGGCTCACGATCATCATCACCGCGGCCCTGACCGGCGCTGTCCTCGCCGCGGTCAGGCACGCCGAGGTCGTCGCCCACAAGATCGGCGAGCCCTATGGCTCCCTCGTGCTCGCGGTCGCGGTCACGGTCATCGAGGTCGGCCTCATCCTCACGCTCGTGCTGTCTGGCAGCGGTGAGGCCCGCACACTCGCGCGCGACACCGTCTTCGCTGCCGTGATGATCACGACCAACGGCGTCGTCGGTCTCTCGCTCCTTGTGGGCTCGCTGCGCCATGGCGTCGTGCGATTCAACCGTGAGGGCGCGGGCGCCCTGCTCGCCTCGATCGTCACGATGTCGGTGCTCTGCTTCGTGCTCCCCGTCGTGACGATGGCGGGAGGCGAGTCGCAGTTCTCCGCCGACCAGCTCATCTTCGCCGCCGTCGTCTCGCTCGGGCTCTACATCCTCGTGGTGACCACGCAGACGATGCGGCACCGCTCCTTCTTCCTCCCGGTCGAGGAAGGCGCTCAGGAGGACGAAGAGGGTCCGACGCCCAGCGTCCGCCGGACGATCGTGAGCTTCATCATGCTGCTCCTCTCGCTCGTCGCGGTCGTCGGCCTCGCCAAGCTCGTCTCCCCCACGATCGAGCACGTCGTGGAGGACGCGGGCATCCCCGACTCCTTCGTCGGTGTGATCATCGCGCTCCTCGTGCTCCTGCCCGAGTCGATCTCGGCCGTCCGCGCGGCAGCCCGCAATCGACTGCAGACGAGCCTCAACCTCGGCTACGGCTCCGCGCTCGCGAGCATCGGACTCACCATCCCGACGATCGCCGTCGCCTCGATCCTCTTCACGGGCCCTGTCGTGCTCGGGCTCGGCGGCACGCAGATCGTGCTCCTCTTCCTCACCTTCGTCGTCGCGACCATCACCATCGGCACCGGTCGCTCCACGAGACTCCAGGGCGGGGTGCACCTCGCGATCTTCGCGGCATTCATCTTCCTGTCGATCCGTCCGTAGCAGGCCACGCGCAGCCCTCGGCCACGAGTCGATGCCTCGCGGCTCAGACGCCCGCCCCGCTACAGTGCGGGCATGAACAGAGTCATCTCCTGGATCGTCATCGCATCCGTCGGCGCTGTCGCCGCGACGGCGCTCGCGTTCGCCGTGTGGGGAATCGTGTCGCTCTTCCGGATCGCCGACCCCCGCTGGTTCGCAGTGACGACCACGGTGCTCGCTGGCGTGGCATTCATCCTCGTGGCGGTCCCGGGCGGCAAGCTCGTGAGCCCGCGTCGCGAGCTCGGTGAGCCCAATCGCAGCCGCTGGACCTGGGCGGGGCTCATCGTCGGCGCACTCGCCTACAGCTCGGCGCTCGTCACCGTCTTCGCGATCGGCCGCTGAGGCCAGACATCCGCCGGCGCCGCGAGACGCTCAGCGGATGAATGCCGAGAGCCCCGGTCCTCTGAGGAGGTCCGGGGCTCTTTCGGTGGCAGGTGAGGGATTCGAACCCCCGAAGTCGAAGACGGCTGATTTACAGTCAGATCCCTTTGGCCGCTTGGGTAACCTGCCAGGTGCCTCCCGCGACGATCCTCACGGATCGCACGCGTTCGCGCCGATCCATCATACGGGGTCTTTGGCGTGGGCTCGAACCCCCCTGGCATCGGTACCATCGGAGGCATGGCCGACAGCAGCTTCGACATCGTCAGCAAGATCGACCCGATGGAGTCCAAGAACGCCGTCGATCAGGCGCAGAAGGAGATCTCGCAGCGCTACGACTTCAAGGGCGTCGGCGCCGAGGTCGACTGGTCGGGCAATGAGAAGCTCCTCATCAAGGCGAGCACGGAGGAGCGAGCGAAGGCCGTCCTCGACGTCGTCGAATCGAAGTTCATCAAGCGCGGCATCTCGCTGAAGTCGCTCGACGTCGGCAAGCCCTACGCGAGCGGCAAGGAGTACCGCATCGAGGTGGGCCTCAAGAACGGCATCGCGTCCGACGACGCGAAGAAGATCGCGAAGATCATCCGCGAGGAGGGCCCGAAGTCAGTAAAGTCGCAGATTCAGGGGGATGAACTTCGCGTGACGAGCAAGTCGCGCGACGACCTCCAGGCGACGATGGCTCTGCTCAAGGGCAAGGACCTCGAGGTCGCCCTGCAGTTCGTCAACTTCCGCTGACTCGCGGCACCTCCGCGAGCCACCGAACACCGATAGCTCAAGGATGCGTGCATGGATGACCCGGTCGACCCGGATGGCGTGACGATCGTATTCGGGTGGGGGCCCGTGTGGGGCTGGACGATCTTCGTCATCGAGCTGATCCTGAGGATCCTCGCGATCATCATCATCCCGAGGAATCGGCGCCCGCAGACGGCGGCCGCGTGGCTCCTCGCGATCCTGTTCATCCCTGAGCTGGGCTGGCTCTTCTTCCTCCTCTTCGGGTCCCGACGCGTCAACAAGCAGCGACGGACCCGCCAGGACGAGGTCAACGCATTCCTCGCGACCGAGATCGCGGACTCCCACTACGCCTCCGACCCCTCGACGTGGCCGGGGTGGCTCCCCCAGGTCGTGCACCTCAACCACCAGCTCGGCGCGATGCCGCTCGTGGGGGGCAACAACTTCGAGTTCTACCCCGACTACGAGACCTCGATCAAGGCGATGACTCAGGCCGTGCGCGAGGCGGAGTCGATCATCCACGCGGAGTTCTACATCCTGTCGCTCGATGACACGACGAAGGAGTTCTTCGACGAGCTGGCCGCAGCACGGGCGCGCGGCGTCACGGTCCGTGTCCTGTGGGACCACGTGGCGAACCTCCGCCAACCCGGCTATCGCAAGACGAAGCGATTCCTCGAGCAGCACGACATCGACGCGCACCTCATGCTGCCGCTCAGCATCTGGCCCTGGGCGTTCCTCCGCCCCGACCTGCGCAACCACCGCAAGCTCCTCGTCGTCGATGGCCGCACGGCATTCACCGGATCCCAGAACCTCATCGACTCCTCGTACAACAAGCGCGGCAACATCAAGCGCGGGCTCCACTGGAAGGACCTCATGGTCCGCTTCGACGGGCCCATCGCCGGCGCGATCGACTCGCTCTTCCACGCCGACTGGTACGCCGAGACGGGTGACTTCCTCGATCGCGAGATCATCGTCACCGAGCCCCGCGAGGGCGCGACCGCGAGCGCGCAGGTCGTCCCGAGCGGTCCCGGATTCACCGGCGAGAACAACCTGCGGCTGTTCAACTCCGCGGTCTACGCCGCCAAGCGCAAGCTCATCATCACCTCGCCGTACTTCGTGCCCGACGACTCGATGCTCTACGCGATCACGACGGCGGCGCAGTCGGGTGTGCACGTCGAGCTCTTCGTCTCCGAGATCGGCGACCAGGCGATGGTGTTCCACGCCCAGCGCTCCTACTACGAGTTCCTGCTCGAGGCGGGCGTCCAGATCTGGATGTACTCCGCACCGACGATCCTGCACGCCAAGCACCTCACGGTCGACGACGATGTCGCGATCGTCGGCTCCTCGAACATGGATATGCGGTCCTTCTCGCTCAACTACGAGATCTCCGTGCTCGTGCACTCCGAGGAGTTCGTCGCGCAGATGCGCGAGATCGAGCAGGAGTACCGCAATCAGTCGCGCGAGCTCACGCTCGGCGAGTGGCGCAGGCAGCCGCTGCGCTCGCAGGCGCTCGACAATGTCATGCGCCTCACGGCAGGGCTCCAGTAGCGCAGCGCAGGCGCTCTGCAGAGGCAGCGGGCGAGCCGCGCCCTCCCGCTCAGTCGCGGGAGGCGGTCACCATCTCATCGCGGTCGACGATCTTGATGCGCGCACGCCCGACGCGCTCGCCACGCTCACGCTCGGCCTCGTCGAGTCGGTGCCAGCCATCGAGATCGGTCCAGAGAATGCCTCGGCTCGCGAGCAGCGCGGGGATCGCGTCCTCGTCCGGCTCCGTCGGCGACCACCACTCAGCCTGGTCTCGCACGAGGTGGGAGATGGTCTCCATGGCGTCGGACTTGGTGTGACCGATGAGCCCGACGGGCCCGCGCTTGATCCAGCCGGTCGCATAGACACCCGGGACGACCCGGCCCGCGTCGTCGAGGACCCGGCCTTCGTGGTTCGGGATGACGCCGCGGCGGTCGTCGAAGGGAATGCCGTCGAGCGGTGAGCCGAAGTAGCCGACCGCGCGGTAGACAGCCTGGACGGGGTACTCGCGGATCTCCCCCGTGCCCTTCGCCCCACCCGCACCATCGGGCGCGGTGCGCTCGACGCGGATCGCTCGCACGGCACCGTGCTCGTCAGCGACGAGCTCGACGGGCTTGGCCCAGAAGTGGAGGTGAAGTCGACGGCTCGAGCCGGTCTGCGGCTCCTTGCGCCACGCACTGAAGACGCGGTCGATCACCAGGATCTGCTTGTTCGACGCGATGGCGTCGCGAGCGGCGTCGTCGTACTCGAAGTCCTCCTCGTAGACGACCATGTCGACGTCGCGAAGCTCGCCGAGCTCGCGGAGCTCGAGCGGGGTGAACTTGACCTGCATGGGTCCTCGACGCCCGAAGACGTGGACATCGGTGACCGGCGAGGCGCGGAGGCCGGCCTCGACGTTCGCGGGGATCTCGGTCGGCATGAGGTCGTCGGTGTGCTTCGCGAGCATGCGTGCGACATCGAGTGCGACGTTGCCGTTGCCGATGACGGCGACCGACTCGGCAGTGAGCGTCCACTCGCGCGGGTAGTCGGGGTGGCCGTCGTACCAGGAGACGAAGTCGGCAGCGCCGTAGGAGCCCTCGAGCTCGATGCCGGGAATGTCGAGATCCGCGTCCTTGACCGCGCCGGTCGCGAAGATGACCGCGTGGTAGTGGCGCTGCAGGTCCTCGAGGGTGATGTCGCGCCCGTAGCGGACGTTGCCGAAGATGCGGATGTCGCCGCGGTCGAGGACCTCGCGGAGCGCGGTGATGATGCCCTTGATGCGAGGGTGATCGGGTGCCACGCCGTAGCGGACGAGGCCGTAGGGCGCCGGCAGCTGGTCGAAGAGATCGATCGACACCTCGAAGGATCGCTCATGCTTGAGCAGGATGTCCGCGGCGTAGATGCCAGCGGGTCCCGCACCGACGATCGCGAGTCGAAGCTTTGACACGGTGTTCCTTTCGACCGTCACGCGATGCGTTCGGTCACACGATTGGCGAACTCGACGAGAGCGCGCTTGACGGGTCCGGCGGGAACGGGCTCGATGGCCTCGATCGCCGCGGCCGCCCATCGCTTCGCCTCGTCACGCGTCCGCTCGGTCACGGCGTGCTCTCTGAGCTCGGCGACTGGGGACTGATGCTCCGAAGTCGAGCCTCCCGCTGCCCAGGCGGCGATGCGCTCGACGAGCGCCGCGGCATTCGCGTCCCCGTCCGCAGCATCGCGCTGCAGGAGCAGGAGCGGGAGCGTCGCGACACCGGCCTTGAGGTCGGTGCCGGCCTCCTTGCCGGTGACCGCCGGGTCCTGAGTGAGGTCGATGACATCGTCGATGAGCTGGAATGCGACACCGACACGCTCGCCGTACTCGCGCATCACGGGGATGAATGCCCGGTCGGCGCCGGAGAAGCGGATGCCGGACTCTGCAGCGGAGCCGATGAGCGAGCCGGTCTTGTCGGCGAGCACCTGGATGTAGTGCGCCACCGGGTCCTCACCGTCGCGGGGGCCTGCCGTCTCGTGCAGCTGGCCGAGGCACAGGCGCTCGAAGGTGTCGGCCTGCATCGTGAGCGCTTCCTCGCCGAGGGTGGCGATGATCTTCGACGCGCGAGCGAAGAGGAGGTCGCCCGTGATGATGGCGATCGAGTTGCCCCACACCTTGTGCGCGCTCGGCACGCTGCGGCGGAGGTCCGCCTCGTCCATCACATCGTCGTGGTACAGCGAGGCGAGGTGCGTGATCTCGACCGCGGCGGCGACACGGACGACCTCGTCGACCGAGCCCTCGCCGAGCTGCGCGGTCAGGAGCGCGAGCGCGGGACGGACGCGCTTACCGCCCGCCTCGAAGAGGTAGCGCGTCGTGACATCCGCGAGCTCGTCGGCGAACTCGAGCTCGCCCTCGAGCACGACCTCGACGCGTTCGAGGCCGTCCTCGATCGCGGTCGCGAAGCGTCGGTCGGCAGGCAGGGCGAAGCGCTTCGCGTCGAGGCCGAGTGCGGCGGCGAGAGAGACGCGGCGGGTTGCCCGCGCGGCAGTCGCGCGTTCGGTGGCGGATGACATTCAGGCCCCGCTCGCTGCGGCGCGCGCACCGCGGGCACGCTTGCGCTTCTCGACAGACGCGAGGATCTTCGCGTCGAGTGGCTTGAAGCCGCGGTGCATCGCGACGACACCCACGGTGAGGTTTCGGTAGGCCACGCGTGTGAATCCGGCGCTGCGGAGCCACGAGGCGAGCGTCACCTGGTCGGGCCACGCCTCGATCGACTCGCTGAGGTACTCGTATGCCGCGGCATTCGAACTCGTGACCTTGGCCACGCGCGGGAGGACGTGGCGGAGGTAGCCGGAGTAGGCGGCACGCGCGATCGGGACGGTCGGCGTCGAGAACTCGGTCACGACGACGCGGCCGCCGGGCTTGAGCACGCGGTACATCTCGGAGAGCGCACGGTGCGGGTCCTTCACGTTCCGCAGGCCGAAGCTGATCGTGACGGCGTCGAACTCCTCGCCGCCGAAGGGGAGGTCCTGGGCGTCGCCTTCGACGAACTGGAGCTTCGGGCGCTTGCGCTTGGCCTCCGCGATCATCCCGGCGGAGAAGTCGAGACCGATGACGGTCGCACCGCGCTTCGCGAGTGCTGCGGTGCTCGTGCCGGTGCCGCACGCGATGTCGAGGACGCGCTCGCCGGCGACGGGCGCGACGGCCTTCACCGTGGCTGCTCGCCATAGGGTTTCGTTTCCGCCGGAGAGGATCGCGTTCGTCACGTCGTAGCGCTTGGCGACGTCGTCGAACATCCCGGCCACCTCGTCGGGTTCTTTGTCGAGGTCAGCGCGCGAAGCCACGGTGGCAGTCTATCGACAGGGCACGAGGACTACCCTGGAGGGGTGCCTGAGCCCCTCGCGTTCGTTCGCGACGGCGCGGGCTGGATCGGCTCGGGCGACCAGATCGCCGGCCGCTTCGGCGCGCCGGATCCATTCGCCTCGGCGAGCGCATGGTGGGACCGAATGCGACGGGAGACTGCGCCGAACTCGAGCGATGGCAGGCGGGTCGCGTTCGGCTCATTCCCCTTCGATCGGGAGGCGAGCACAGGAGGGACCCTCATCGTCCCCGCGGTCGCGACGCGCGTCGCCGGGTCGCTCCCGAAGCTCGGCGCGCCGGACGCCCCGGAGCCTGTCGCGACCGTCTCGCAGGGGCGCATGACCGCGTCGGAATACGTCGCCGCGGTGGCTCGCGTCCGTGATGCGATCAGCACCGGTCGGCTCGAGAAGGCCGTGATCGCGCGCGACGTCATCATCCGCTCAGCGGAGGGCTTCGATCAGGCGGCGATCCTCGACCGGCTCGCCGCCGCGCACGGCGGTGCGGCGGTCTTCGCGGTCGACGGGCTCATCGGGGCCTCGCCCGAGACCCTCGTGACCGTCCACGATGGCGTTGTGACGGCGCGAGTACTCGCGGGCACCGCCGGCCCCGGCGAGGGCGAGGCGCTCCTCGAGAGCCAGAAGGACCTGCTCGAGCACGGCTTCGCCGCACGGAGCGTGCTCGAAGCACTCGCGCCGCACGTCCGCGAGCTCGAGGCGTCGGCGACGCCGTTCGTCCTCGAGCTCCCGCACCTCACGCACCTCGCGACCGACGTCACCGGGGTGATCGCCGACGGGTCCGACGCGCTCGACCTCGTCGCCGCACTGCACCCGACAGCCGCCGTCGCGGGCACGCCGACCGCGGTCGCGATCGAGCTCATCCGCGAGCTCGAGCCGAGGCCTCGCGGACGCTATTCGGGCGCGGTCGGCTGGATCGATGAATCCGGCGACGGCGAGTGGGCGATCGCGCTCAGATGCGCGCAGATCGTCGGCGAGGGCGTGGCGCACGCGTTCGCGGGCGCGGGGATCGTCGGCGACTCCGTCCCAGAGCTCGAGCTCGCCGAGACGGCGCTGAAGCTGCGGCCCATCCTCGAGGCATTCGGCGCAGCCCACTGAGACTGGGATGAGGGGGCGTCGTGCTCACGGCGTGAGGCTCAGCGTTCGAGCGGGACCTCGATGATCGTCGGGCCGTCGACCGCGCTGAGCGCAGGGTCCAGGTCGCCGCGCTGCTCGACACGGCGGTACGACCAGCCGTAGGCGGCAGCGAGCTGCGCAATGTCGACCTGCTGCGGCGTGAGCATCACGCGGTCGAACGCCGCCCCGGCGAGCTCCGCGACCTCGAGGCCGTCGAAGATCGTGCCACCGTGGTCATTGCCGACGATGACCTGGATGTGCGGCCGCGGCTCATCGGCGGGGAGGGCGAGCGCCCCGACGTCGTGGAGGAATGCCAGGTCACCCGTGAGCAGGCGGGTCACCCCGGTCGGCGCAGTCGCCTCCTCCCCCGGCTGGCGGAGCTGCGAGGCGAGCGCGATGCCGATCGCGGTCGAGGTCGTGCCATCGATGCCGGCGAGGCCGCGGTTGGCGTGCACCGCGACGCGCTTGCCCGGCGCCCACCGGTCGAGCACCCGGACGAGGCGAGATGAGGCGACCACGAGGCGGTCCTTGGGCCACGTCGCACGCCACACGGCCTCGGCGAGGGCACGGCGGGTGATGGGGGCGCGGACTGCCGCGAGCTCACGCTCGGCGCGGGCCTTCGCTCCCCCGAAGACATCGGGCGCGAGGTCCTCCTGCTGCGCGAGGTAGGCGCGCGAGGCCGCGACGATCGGGCCGAGCCAGGCCGAGGGCTGCGGATCCCCGTCATCAGAGCCGTCCCGCACGACCTCGACGGCGTCGACGAAGCGATCCACCGCGTGCCCAGGGTTGTAGTCGTCGGCGCCGGTCCCCCGTACGACGATCGTCTCCACGTCGCCGCGCGCGATGAGCCAGGGCACCTCGCGGCTCAGCGTGGGGTGACCGAAGACGAGGATGCGCTCGAGGCCATCGAGGAAGTCCTCATCGCGGATGAGCTCGCGGTACGGGACTGCGAGATTCGGGCCGAAGTGGGCACCGGATGCGATCTCGGCGAAGAGCGGTGCGTCGAGCGCGCGGGCGGTCTCCTCTGCGATCGGTCCTGCTCCGGTGCCGGCGATGACGACCGTGCGCCTGCCGGGCGAGAGCTGCTCGACGATACGACCACGGGTGGACGCCGCGCTCGACAGCGCCGGCGACTCCGCCGCCGCGCCGATCTCGCCTGGCGTCCATGCCGACGAGAGCGGCTCGGTGAAGGCGACATTCACGTGGACTGGACCGATCGAGATCCGCCCGGTGTCCGCATCGATCTCGCGCACCGCATCGAATGCCGCAGCAGCGAGGGCGACGGCGCCCTCGATCTCGCCTGGCTCGCCGGTGGGCGCGCCGACGTCGAAGGTCCGCCGCACCGCATCGCCGTACACCCCGACGTGCGTCGTCGTCTGGTTCGACCCGATGCCGCGGAGGTCCTCAGGCCGGTCGGCGGTGAGGACGATGAGCGGGACGCCGCTGTGGTGCGCCTCGAGCACCGCGGGGTGGAGCTCAGCGACGGCGGTGCCGCTCGTCGTCACGATGAGCGTCGGACGTCCGGTCTCGATCGACAGGCCGAGTGCGAGGAATGCTGCGACGCGCTCATCGAAGCGCACGTGCAGTCGGACTGCGCCCGCGGCGTCGAGCTCGGCTGCCGCAAGCGCAAGCGCCTGGGAGCGAGAGCCGGGCGCGACGACGACGTCGGTCACGCCGCGTCGGATGAACTCGGTGAGGAGCGCTCCCGCGTACGCGCTCGATGGCGCTGTCATGGGTGCTGCGTGTCGGCGGGGCCACCGCTGCCGGGTCGGCGGCCGCCCTGGTCGCCATCGCCTTCGGCCTCTTCTGCGTCGAGCTCCGCGAGCTGCCGCTCGATGTCCTTGATCCGCTCATCGATCTCGCGCTGACGCTGCGCCGCAAGGCTGCCGAGGAAGTTCGGGTCGTCGTCTGGCGCCACGCGCGGCTTGGGTCGGATCGGGTGGGTGGTGTCGGATCGGTCCGGCCGGCCACGGCCGAGGCCGAGCCAGAGGATGGTCCCGATCACGGAGAGGAGGATCACCGCGAGGATCCACACGGTCTTGGGCAGGTGCCGGACTCGCGACCGATCGATCATCGCGATGTCGATGATCGAGGCGATCATGATCGCGCCGAGGATGATCGGTACGAGCAGCCGGAGCATGCCCAGAGTCTAGAACGGCACGTCGGGAACGGGCTGTGGAGTGTTCATCCACCTCATGCCTCGCGCACGGCGGGCTCGCGGCAGGGACACAGACTGTGCGCCATAGACTCGCCGAGTGCGCCCGTGGTTGTTGTACTCGCTGCTGAGAGTCGGGCTGTTCGCCGTGACGCTCCTCCTCATGTGGTGGCTGCTCGGCCCCTCGTGGGATGCGTGGTGGTGGCTCGCGGCGATCTTCGCGGCCCTCATCTCGCTGTGCATCTCGTACATCTTCTTCAACGGACTGCGCTCGAAGGTCGTCGCAGACCTCTCCGCTCGCGCTGAGGCGAAGCGCGCGGCCGACCCCGACACCGCAGCCGAGGACGTCGACTGATCAGAACGCGATCGCCCATCCCGCGAGGAGGGCGTAGGCGAGCGAGCTGAGCGCTGTGAGCTTGAGCACGAGCACGAGCTCCTTCGGGGTCTTCGCCAGGATCGCGATGATCGCCGCCGGCACCGCGATGAGCAGCGAGAAGTACGCGTAGATCGCGTTGTCGTAGAGGAAGAGTCCGTAGAACGCGAGCGCCGCGTACGGGACGGCCAGCAGCACGACGTAGAGGATGCGCGACCAGCGGTCGCCGATCAGCACCGAGAGCGTGCGCTTGCCGCTCACCCGGTCGGTCGCGATGTCGCGCGTGTTGGCGATGAGAATGGCGGCAGAACCGAATGCCCCCGACGCGACTGCGGCGATCCACCCGATCGACGACACCCCGCCGGCGAGCGCGTACTCGGTGCCGAGCGTCGCGACGAGGCCGAAGAAGATGAAGACGGCGAGCTCACCGAAGGCGAAGTAGCCATATGGGCGCTTGCCGCCGGTGTAGAACCACGCCGCCGCGATGCACACCGCACCGACCGCGAGGAACCACCAGTGGCCGCTGCGCCACGTGACGAGGAGTCCCACCAGGGCGGCGATGGCGAAGAAGATGATCGCGACCGTGAGGACCGAGCGCGGCGAGGCGGCGCCGGATGCCGTGAGGCGGCGCGGCCCCGACCGCACCGCGTCGGTGCCGCGGATGCCGTCGGAGTAGTCGTTGGCGAAGTTCACGCCGATCTGCAGCGCGAGCGCGACGACGAGGCACGCCGCGGCGCGGATCCAGTGCCACCAGGCGTCGTCGGGCTCATGCGAGAGCGAGTATGCGACGGCGGTGCCGAGCACCACGGGCGTGATCGACAGGGGCAGGGTCGCGAGCCTCGCGGCGGAGATCCAGTCGCGCGCTGTCGCCTTGCGGACGTGATGGACGGGCTTCCGCTGCCCGCCGGGGTGTCCGCTGCGCTTCGCCGTCTTGCCATTCGGTCGCTTCGTCGCCACCGGAAGATCCTACGGCTGGGGCGGCGATCCGAGCGGCGCCGCGAATGCCGAGCGCTCGGCTCCGAGCGCGAGCTCCGCGAGCGCGACCCGGTCGGGCTTGCCGGACGGAAGCATCGGCATTCCGTCGACGTGGAGGATCGCGACGGGCGCGGCGGCGGGGCCGAGCGATGCCTTGATGCCCGCGACGACCTGGCCGTCGGCGATCTCGTCCCGCGCCACCGCGGTCGCGAGGACGGGAGCGTCACCCCAGTCGCCGTGCGGGACGGAGACCGCGACGGCGTCCCTGAGCCCGAGTCCGCGCGCGGCGAACTCGACCTCGGCGAGCGAGACCTTGATGCCGCCGGAGATGATCATGTCATCGGCGCGGCCGAGGACCGTGAGACGGCCACCGTGGAGCTCGCCGTGGTCCTTGGTCCGGTGCCATCGTCGCCCATCGATCGTGGGGAAGGCTTCCGCGGTGAGCTCAGGATCGTCGACGTAGCCGTCGGCGAGCGATGAGCCGGTGATGTGGATGAGGTCGTCGGCGATCATCACTTCGGTGTCGCCGATCGGGCGGCCGTCCCACACCACGCCGCCGCACGTCTCCGTCATCCCGTAGGTGATCGTGACCCGAATGCCCTCCTGTCGCGCGCGGGTCACGAGCGCCGGGTCTGGTGCCTGGCCCCCGAGGAGGACGCGATCGAAGCGTCGAAGCGCCTCCAGTCCCGGCGCCGAGTCGAGGAGTCGGCCGAGGAGCACCGGCACGAGGCTCGTATAGAGCGGTCCATCGATGCCCGACACGACGGCCGCGAAGCCGAGCGCGGAGAAGCGCGGACCCCCGATGGCGACCACGGGCTCCTGCCCCCAGTACTCGGCGCGCGCGATGACATTGAGCCCCGCGACGTAGCGGTCGGGGAGGGCGAGGACCCAGCGTCCCGGCGTTCCGAGCTCATCGGCTGCGGCCTTGGCGCTCGCCCGGAATGCTGCGCCCGAGATCCGGACGCGCTTCGGTCGTCCGGTGGAGCCGGACGTCTCGATGATCGCGCCGTCGGTCAGTAGTGCCACGGGAAATCGGACCAGTCCGGGTCGCGCTTCTCGAGGAAGGAGTCGCGTCCCTCGATCGCCTCATCGGTCGCGTACGCGAGGCGCGTGACCTCTCCGGCGAAGACCTGCTGGCCTGCGATGCCGTCGTCGACCGCGTTCATCGCGAACTTCAGCATGCGGATCGCGGTCGGGGACTTCGTGAGGACCGTCTGCGCCATCGCGTAGGCCTCGCGCTCGAGGTCGGCGTGCGGGACGACACGGTTCACCGCACCCATCTCGAGCGCACGATCTGCCGAGTACTCCTCCGCGAGGAAGAACACCTCGCGGGCGAACTTCTGCCCGACCTGACGCGCGAAGTAGGCGCTGCCGTAGCCGGCGTCGAAGGAGCCGACATCGGCATCGGTCTGCTTGAAGCGGCCATGCTCGCGGCTCGCGATCGTGAGATCGCACACGACGTGGAGCGAGTGCCCGCCACCGGCCGCCCAGCCGGGCACGACTGCGATGACGACCTTCGGCATGAAGCGGATGAGGCGCTGCACCTCGAGGATGTGCAGCCGACCCGTGACCGCGGAGCCGTCGGCGTACTGGTAGCCGTCACGGCCGCGGATGCGCTGGTCGCCGCCGGAGCAGAAGGCCCAGCCGCCGTCCTTCGGGCTCGGGCCGTTGCCTGTGATGAGGACGACGCCGATGCGCGGGTTCTGCCGCGCGTGGTCGAGGACGCGGGCGAGCTCGTCGACCGTCTGGGGGCGGAAGGCATTGCGGACCTCGGGACGGTTGAACGCGACGCGCGCCACACGGCCAGGCACGTCGTGGTGGTACGTCACATCGGTGAGGTCCTCGAAGCCGAACACGGACGTCCACAGCGACTCGTCGAAAAGCTCCGAAACCATGTGAGCAACCCTACGCCGCCAGGCCGAGCGGCCTCTCGGCTCAGACCTCCAGGAGACGCAGGACCTGGAGGAGGATCCACGGGTTCGCGAAGACGCCGACGATCGTCGCGATGAGGCCGGGGATGCGTCCGAGGTTCAGGATGGCCGCGGTGAGACCCGCGCCGATCGGGATGACCGAGACCCCGATCGCGACCCACGCGACGATCGCGCTCGACTCCGCCTCGAACCGTGCACCGAGGTCGACGGCGATGCCCGTCACGACGCACAGGGCGACGGCCGAGACGAGCGCGAGCCAGCCGACGAGCGGGCTCCCGGGAGGGCGCCAGCGGATCGAGCCGGTCGACGTCACCGTGTACTCGGGCAGCTCCGAGGTGTCGACGATCTCCGCCTCGATGTACTCGGCATCGTCGACGGCGACCACGCCCCACTCGCCGGTGGCGAGCGGCACGGACTCCGCGACGACGACGGGTGAGACGGCCGTGTCCACGCGCTCGTGAGGGCGATGCTGGGGCGCGACAGTGTCATCGGGCGACCCGAGCATCTCGTCGCCTTCGCGCTCCCGTTCGCGATCCACGCCCCAACCTTAGGGCGAGGCCGTAGCCTGAGGCCGTGAGGACGCCCGACATCGCCGAACGCGCTCGCGTCGTCGCGCTCCCCATGCGCGAGCGGTTTCGCGGGATCACCGTGCGCGAGCTCGTGCTCATCGAGTCACCCCGCGGCTGGGTCGAGTGGTCGCCCTTCGCCGAGTACGACGATGCGGAGGCCGCCCGCTGGCTCGCCTCGACCCTCGAGAGCGGCTGGGGCGAGCGGGGGACGGTCCTGCGGGACGCAGTGCGGGTGAATGCCACGGTGCCGGTCATCCCGCCCGAGGCGGTCCCCGACCTCCTCGCCCGATTCCCCGGCTGCCGCACCGCGAAGGTCAAGGTCGGAGGCCGCCCGCTCGCCGACGATGTGGCGCTCGTCGCCGCGGTGCGCGAGCACCTCGGCGCGGCAGGGCGCGTGCGCGTCGACGTCAACGGCGCATGGTCCGTCGACGAGGCCGAGACGGCCATCGACGCGCTCGCGGACCTCGATCTCGAGTACGTCGAGCAGCCCTGCGCGACGACCGATGAGCTGGGGGAGCTGCGGCGTCGCATCGCGGGTGCTGTGCGGATCGCCGCCGACGAGTCGGTCCGACGCGCGGAGGACCCGCTCGAGGTCGCGCGTCTCGGCGCGGCCGACATCGTCATCGTCAAGCCGCAGCCGCTCGGCGGAGCACGCCGCGCCCTCGAGATCGCGCGCGAGGCGGGCCTGCCCGTCGTCGTGAGCTCCGCCCTCGAGTCCAGCGTGGGACTCGCGGCCGCCGTGCGATTCGCGGCAGCCCTGCCCGACTTCGACCTCGACCACGGGCTCGGGACCGCGGCGCTCCTCGCGGCCGACGTCAGCGACGAGCCGCTCCTGCCCGAGAACGGAGCGCTCCCCGTGCGGGACGTGAGCGTCTCGGAGGAGCGGCTCGAGGCATTCGCCGCTCCCCCCGAGCGCGCCGACTGGTGGCTGGATCGGCTCCGCCGCTGCCTCGAACTCGTCGACGGGGTGGGGAAAACCCGAGGGTGAAGACGGCGGCTGCCACCGATGTGCGGGCACGAGGTGCTTCCGTAGCGTGGATGCCGTGACCGAGACCGAGACCCCCGAACCGCAGCCGACAGCCGACGCGATCGCTGATTCGGCACCGGCGGAGACCACCGAGACAGCCACGAGGCCAGCCGCTGAGCCGGCGCCGCCTCGCGCTCGCAAGCCCGCCGGATTCGGCCTCATGGCCGTCCTCGGACCGACCGACCTCGTCGTCGACTGGATCATCGCCGCCGTCACGCTCGGCATCCTCAGCATGCTCACGAGCGTCCTCGGATTCGCGGCGAGCTCCGTCTTCACCTACACGATCCCGTGGATCACGCCAGCGTGGATCCCCGCGATCGTGCTCGTCGGGCTCGTACCGTGGGTGCTCCGCGTCTACGGCGAGATCGAGCGTCGCCGCGCCGCCGCCGTCTACGGGATCGAGATCACCGCGCTGCCGCGGCGCAGGACCGAGAAGTCCGGCTTCGGCGGATTCATCCACCAGTGGTGGCTCGACGCGAGCGACTCGACACCGTGGCGTGCGCTCGCGAAGCTCGTCGTCACGATCGTGCTCGTCGCGACCTTCGGCGTCGTGGCGCTCCTCGGCATCGGCGGCGGCATCGCGGCGATCCTCGCCGGCGCCGTGCGGACGAGGCCCGATGTCGAGTTCTTCCTGAGCCTGCCCGACTGGGCATTCCCCATCATCGGCTCCTTCATGATCCTCCTCGGGGTCGCCGCCGCGATCGGCTACGGCTACATCGACCGCATCGTGTCGCGCGAGATCCTCGGGGTGAGCGAGACCGCGCTCATGCGCCGCCAGGTCGAGACGCTCTCACGGCAGCGCGCCGGTGCGGTGAACGCCGCAGCCGACCAGCGTCGACGCATCGAACGCGACCTCCACGACGATGTCCAGCCGCGCCTCGTGAGCATCGCGATGACGCTCGGCATGGCGAAGGGGCGTCTCGACACCGCGCCAGAGGAGGCGCGCGAGCTCATCGACCAGGCACACGCCGAGGCGAAGGATGCGCTCACCGAGCTCCGGCGTCTCGTGCAGGGATTCCAGCCCGCCGTCCTCGCCGACCGAGGCCTCGATGCCGCGCTCTCCGCCGTCGTCGCCCGCTGCCCGGTCCCGACGACGCTCACGACGTCGCTCGGCGATGTGCGCTGCTCGAGCGAGTCGGAAGCCGTCATCTACTTCGCGGTGACCGAGGCGCTCACGAATGTCGCGAAGCACGCCCGCGCCACGCGCTGCTCCGTCAGCGTCGCCCGGGTCGGCGAGCGCCTGGTGGCGACGATCACCGACGACGGCGTGGGCGGCGCCCACATCGGCGCGACGAATGGCCACATCACCGCTGGCGGGCTCTCCGGCATGCTCGACCGCACGGTCGCGGCTGGGGGTCACCTCACGCTGTCGAGCCCCATCGGCGGACCGACGACGATCACCGTGGAGGTCCCGTGCGCATCCTGATCGCCGAGGACTCCGTCCTCCTTCGCGCGGGACTCGCGCGCCTCCTCAGCGACGCCGGCCACGAGGTGGTCGCGGCGGTCGACTCGGCCGAGGCCCTGCTCGATGCGGTGGCCTCGCTCACGCCCGACCTCGCGATCATCGACGTCCGCATGCCTCCCACCTGGACGGACGAGGGCATTCGGGCTGCGACGATCGTCCGCGCCCAGCACCCCCACGTCGCGATCCTCGTCCTCTCTCAGTACGTCGAGGAGCGATACGCGGCCGATCTCATCGCGACAGGCGGCGGCAGCCTCGGCTACCTCCTCAAGGACCGCATCGCCGATGTCGACGACTTCCTCGCGGATGCCGCTCGCGTCGGCGCGGGGGCCACGGTCCTCGACCCAGAGGTCGTCGCCCAGCTCGTCGTCCGCTCGCGGCACCGCGAGACCCTCGACGCCCTCAGCCCGCGCGAATCGGAGGTCCTCTCCCTCATGGCGCAGGGCCGATCGAATGCCGCGATCGCCACCGCCCTCACTGTCACGGAAGGTGCGGTCGAGAAGCACGTCAGCGCGATCTTCGCCAAGCTCGGCCTCGCCCCCGCCGACACCGAGAACCGCCGTGTCATGGCCGTCCTCGCCTACCTCGAAGGAGCCCCGAGATGACCACCCCCGTCTCCCCCACGCCTGCACCACCCTCGGCATCCCCAGCCGCATCCACCCGCGTCGCACGCGTCCTCACCCTCATCGGCGGCGGACTCGTCGTACTCGGGCTCCTCGCCGGGGTGACCTCCGGCGGTCTGCTCGCGCTCAGCGCCGGGCGCTGGTCGCCGACCGCGGCACTGCTGCCGGAGGACACCACCGCGCTCCGCGTCGACCTGGACGGCGTGTCCCTGAGCGTCTCGAAGACACCCGGCGCTCAGCCGACCGCGGCGCTCACCGCGGCATCGACCTTCTGGCTCTGGGAGCAGCCCATCGACCTCTCGGTCGACATCGCGGACAAGGCGGTCACGCTCTCCGCGCGTGACGCCCGGCCGCGGATCGCCGGCTACGCGATCCTCGAGATCGAGCTGGGCGACCTGCCCATCGATGAGGACGACATCATCGTCCAAGCCCAGGACGACCGGACCGCCGTCTGGGGCGGTCGAGGCCCCTGGAGCTGGATGGAGCACGAAGACGGTGGAGCTCCGTGGCCCATCGTCGAGCGCATCCGCGATGAGGTCGGCGAGGACATCCGCGAGCGCCTCGGCGACTTCCGACCGACAGGCTGGAGCGAGCTCCGCGACTTCCGACCGGCCTGGCTCGGCGACTGAGGCGAGGCATTCCGCGCATCACGCGCTGCGTCACAGGCCGCTGTAGGCGTGCAGTCCCTTGAAGAAGACGTTGACGATCGTGAAGTTGAAGACGACTGCAGCGAAGCCGATGATCGCGAGCCACGCGGCGCGATTGCCGCGCCACCCGCGCGTCGCGCGAGCGTGGATGTACCCGGCGAAGAGGACCCAGATGACGAAGGTCCACACTTCCTTGGTGTCCCAGCCCCAGTAGCGACCCCAGGCGCGCTCAGCCCAGACGGCACCCGCGATGAGGGTGAAGGTCCACAGGACGAAGCCCACGATGTTGAGGCGGTAGGCGAGGTTCTCGAGGTTGGACGCGGTCGGGACGGTGTCGAGGAACTTCGCTCGCGTGAGTCCGCCATTGTCTCGGCGCGTGCGAAGGAGCTGCACGACCGAGAGCGCGGCGCCGAGCCCGAAGAATGCCGTGCCGAGTGTCGCGACCGCGACATGGATGACGAGCCAGATCGACTGCAGCGCCGGCTGCAGCGGGACGACATCGACGTAGAAGCCGAGCGTCGCGACACCGAGGGCGATCGTCACGAAGCCGGTGATATACGCGCCGATGAAGCGGATGTCCTGCCAGAGGTTCGCGATGAGGAAGACGCCGATCATGATCGAGGTCGCCGTGAGCGAGAACTCGAACATGTTGGCCCACGGCACACGAGCGGCCGCGACACCGCGCATGACGGTCGCGACGACCTCGATGATCCAGGCGAGCCATGTGAGCGCGAGCGCTGCGCGGACGTACCGCGGGGCGTTACGCGTCGCCTCCGTGGTCGCGGTCCTGACCGCGGTCGCGACGGAGCCGCCTTCGACGGAGGCCGCCGCCGCGGCGGCGCGCGCGTCCTCAGCCTTCGTCGCCTCGACGCCGCGGCGCGCGAGATCGAGCGTGAAGAGGACGAATGCGATCGCGTAGACGGCGATCGCCGTGTAGACCGCGAGGAGCGAGTAGGTCGCGAGCTGCTCAGTCACGGCGGCAAGCCTACTTCGCGGTGCCTGTGACGGGGTCGGGGGAATCCGTGCCGCCATCGGCCCCGGCGCTCGACGGATCCGTGAGATCCGCGAGCTCGGCGACGGCCTCAGCGAGCCTCGGGTCCTCGCCGCGAGCGAGTCCTGCCCACTCGAGCACGATGCCGCCGTCGGCGCCGGCGACCGCCTTGGCCCAAACGCGACGACGCGGCACGAAGAGCGAGGTCAGGAGGCCGAGGATCGCGAGCACCGCGAAGACGAGCACCCACACCTGCGCAGGATCCGAGTGGATGTCGAGCGCCACGAAACGCGGGATCGCGGTGAGCTCCACGGTGCCGAGGCCATTCGGCAGGTCGGCGATCGCGCCCGGCGTCAGCTCGATCGTCGGCACATCCGACTCGCGACCCGCGACCTGCGTGAGGCCATCCGTGTCGAGCACGTAGGCATTCGTCGCGGAGCCATCGTTGAGTCCGAGATCTCCCGTGTAGACCTCGAGGGTGAGGACCGGGTTGATCAGGTCGGGATACGACGAGGCGAGTGCACCCGTCGTGAGCTCCACAGCGGAGGGGTAGAAGAAGCCGCGCATGCCGACCTGCTCATCGAGGCCGTCCGGGATCTTCACGACGCCGATGGACGTGAGGTTGCCGTCCTGCGGCCGGAAGAGCGTCGGCTGGGCGAAGACGACCTCGCCCTCGGCATTCCGCACTGTGATGACGGGCGCGTAGCCGTTCCCGAGCATGTACACCTGGGTCCCCGCGACCGTGAGCGGGTCGTTGACCTTGAGGACCTCCTGCCTCGGCTCGCCGCCTCGCTCCGTGACCGTCACCTCGGCGCGGTAGTCGAGAGGCTGACCGAATGCGTCGCGATTCTGCGTCTCATAGGTCACCTGCATCGAGTCGAGCCGCACGCTGAAGGGCGCGAGCATCGAGTCGTTGAACCAGTTGCCGGGGTTGAAGGAGTCGTAGCCGGACTTCGTGTTCGTGAAGGCGAATCCCTCGGCGATCACGCGCTGTCCCTGGTAGCCGAGCCCGCCGCCGAGCGCGACCGCGACGAGGACGCCGATGAGCGAGGTGTGGAAGATCAGGTTGCCGGTCTCGCGCAGGTAGCCGCGCTCCGCGCTCACCGAGTCGCCGTTCATGACCGTGCGGTAGCCGCGGCGCTTCAGCACGCTGCGCGCCGTCTCGACCGCGTCTTCCTGCGTCCCCCGCCACGGGCGAGCCGTGAATCCCTCGAGGCGCTCGAGCCGCGAAGGCGTCCGGGGTGGCGACGAGAACACCGCCTTCAGGTGATGCCACGTCCTCGGCACGATGCAGCCGATGAGCGACACGAAGAGCAGGATGTAGACCGCCGAGAACCACGGCGACGAGAAGGTCGAGAAGACTCCGAGCGCGTCCAGCACGGCGGCGAGTTCCGGGTCGTTCGCCCGGAACTGGATGACGCCGTTGGGGTCCGAGGTCGTCTGCGGCACGAGGCTGCCCGGGATCGCGGCGATCGCCAGGAGGAGCAGCAGGATGATCGCCGTCCGCATGCTCGTGAGCTGACGCCACAGGAACCGCAGCCATCCGACGACGCCAAGGCGCGGGCCGCCTGGCGCGGGCGCGGGCGCGTCATCGCTGATGTGTCCGTCTGGGGTGTAGTCCTCAGATGATTGGCGTGAAGCCATTGATCACCGCCGTGAGATTCGACATCATCGCCTGCCACAGTCCCGAGACCATGAGCAGACCGATGAGGATGAGCAGGATGCCGCCCGCGATGTTGATCGCGCGGATGTGGCGCTTGATCCACTTCACCGTCGAGGCCGCCCAGCCGAGGCCGAGGGCGATGAGGATGAATGGCACGCCGATGCCGAGCGAGTAGCAGACGGCGAGCAGCGCGCCCCGTGCCGGATCGCCCTGGTCGAGGACGATCGAGTAGAGCGCGACGAGCGTGGGTCCGACGCACGGCGTCCAGCCGAGCGCGAAGACGATGCCGAGGATGGGCGCGCCGACGAGCCCCGTCGCGGCCTTGAAGCGCGGCTTGACCGTGCGCTGCATGAGCCCGAAGACGCCGATGAAGACGAGACCCATGACGATGATGAGCACGCCGGCGATGCGCGTCACGAGGTCCATCCACGGCCGCAGCAGCAGACCAGCGGTCCCGAAGAGCACGCCGAGCAGGACGAAGACGAGCGTGAAGCCGGCGATGAAGAGCGCGACACCCGCGATGAGTCGTCCGCGACCCTGCTTGCCCGCCTCGGCGAAGCCGCCGATGTAGCCGAGGTAGCCGGGCACGAGCGGGAGCACGCACGGCGAGAGGAATGAGGCGAGACCGGCGAGGAGCGCGAGCGGGATGGCGACGAACAGCCCGCCATCGAGCACGGCTGCGCCGATCGGATCGATCACGACTCCGCCTGGACCGTCTCGATCATCTCGCCGAGGATCTTCGGATCGCGGATGATGCCCGAGATGCGACCGGCCACGCGGCCATCTGCATCGAGGATGATCGTCGTCGGCACGGCATTCGGCGCCACGGAGCCCGCGAACGCGAGCTGCACCGCGCCGTCGGCGACGTCGAGGATCGAGGGGTACTCGATCCCGAACTCGCGCTCGAACGACTGCGCGACCTCGAGCGTGTCGTAGGTGTTCACGCCGACGAAGTGCACATCGTCGAGCTGCGCCGCGAGCGCCGCGAGCTCTGGGGCCTCGATGCGGCACGGCGGGCAGCCGGCGTACCAGAAGTTCACGACCGTGACCTCGCCGAGCAGCTCGGTCGAGTCGAGCTCGGTCCCATCGGTCGTCTCGCCACCGAAGACGATCGGCTCCTCGCGATCCGCCGCGGGGATCTCGAGGTAGACGCCATCGCCGGACACGTAGCCCTGGCCCGCGCCGTACACCGTCGCGAGGCGATCACCCGACGAGCAGCCGGTGAGAAGCGCCGTCGCCACCGCGACAGCACCGACCATCGCGAGCCCTCGACTCACCCGCATTTACACCGCCCCCGTATCGATCGCGTCGCCGAGCAAGCCTGCCGCAGGTTCCTGATAGCCGGACTCAGCCCAGCGTCCCGTCTCCGGGTCGCGCGTGAAGCTCGTGATCGATGAGAGCGAGGTGCGTCGCTTCGCCGGCGAGTGCGCGAGACGCTTCGCCGCGATCGCACGCGAGACGGTCTCGATCGGCATCTGATGCGAGACGATCACGACGTCGCCACCGTCGACCGCATCCCACGCGTCCGACATCGCCGCGAGCATGCGGAGGGCGACCTCCGTGTAGGGCTCTCCCCAGCTCGGGCGCCAGGGAGCGCGGAGATGACGCCAGTTGCCAGGCCTCCTCAGGGCGAGCCGCATGCGGGAGCCCTCGAAGACATTCCAGGGCTCGACCACGCGCTCGTCGAGCACGGGCTGGATCCCGAATGCCTCGACCCACGGCTCCGCCGACTCCTGCGTCCGCTGGAGGGGGCTCGCGACGATGCGGGTGACCGGGCTGCCCGTGAGCGCCGCCGCGGCGAGGGCGGCCATCTCGCGTCCGCGAGCGCTCAATCCGTAGCCAGGAATCCGCCCATACAGGATGTGGTCTGGGTTCTCCACTTCGCCGTGGCGGACGAGGTGCAGGCGGTCGGCTGGCACCGGACCATTGTGGCGCACCGTCACAGGAGCGCGCCGGGAGTGCGCCGCTAGGATTGGCCCCCGTGATCCAGCGCACCCTGACCGCCCAGCTCGCATCGACCGACGAAGGTCCAGTGACCGTCGCCGGGTGGGTCGAGACGGTGCGCGATCAGAAGAAGGTCCAGTTCGTGGTCCTGCGCGACGAGTCCGGCGCCGTCCAGCTCGTCCACCCCCGCGCCGCCGAGGGCGAGGACGACCCGATCGCCCCTATCATCTCTGGCCTCGCCGCCGGCACCTTCCTCATCGTCAAGGGCGAGCTCAAGCACGACGAGCGTGTGAAGCTCGGCGGGGTCGAGGTCAAGGTCGCTGAGATCGAGGTCGCCTCCGCGGCCGACCCGGAGACCCCCATCGACGCGGAGACCGGCATCGACAAGCGCCTCGACTACCGCTTCATCGATCTGCGTCAGCCCAAGCACGCGCTCATCTTCAAGATCCAGACGACGCTCGAGCACGCGTGGCGCACGTGGTGGATCGACAACGGCTACACCGAGATCCACACGCCCTCGCTCATGTCCTCCCCGTCGGAGTCGCGCGCCGAGCTCTTCGAGCTCGACTACTTCGAGCTCGGCACCGCGTACCTCGCACAGAGCCCGCAGCACTTCAAGCAGATGGCGCAGGCCGCCGGCTTCGGCAAGGTCTTCGCGATCACGCCAGTCTTCCGCGCCGACCCGTCCTTCACGGCACGCCACGCGACCGAGTTCACCTCGGTCGACGCCGAGCTCAGCTGGATCGAATCCCATGAGGACGTCATGGCGATGCAGGAGCAGCTCATGGTCGCCGGCATCACTGCGGTCGTCGAGAAGCACGGCGAGGAGATCGAGCGCCTCTTCGGCATCGAGCTCGCGGTCCCGACCCTGCCCTTCCCGCGCATCCCGCTCGCCGAGGCGCACCGCATCATCGAGGAGCGCGGCTACAAGGTCCCGCGCACCGATGGCGACCTCGACCCGGAGGGCGAGCGCCGCATCGCCGCGTACGCCAAGGAGGAGCTCGGCCACGACTTCGTCTTCGTGACCGACTACCCCACCGGGATTCGGCCGTTCTATCACATGGTCGACGAGGCGACTGGGCTCACGAAGTCCTACGACCTCATCTACAACGGCACCGAGATCACGACGGGCGCGCAGCGTGAGCACCGCCTCGAGGTGCTCGAGGCTCAGGCGCGCGCGAAGGGCCTCGACCCGGCAGGCCTCGCCGAGTACCTCGGCTTCTTCAAGTACGGCGTCCCGCCGCACGGCGGCTTCGGCATGGGCCTCGCGCGCGTGCTTATGCTCATGCTCGGGCTGTCCTCGATCCGAGAGACGACCTACCTCTTCCGCGGCCCGACCCGCCTCGCGCCCTGAGTCGGCCGCGAACTCGATCTTGCGCGATCCCCGCATTACGGCAGGATGAGCGATATGGCTAAGTCCTCGAAGCAGGAAAAGCTGGCAGACGGCGCAGTGCCCTCGGCGAAGGGCAAGTCGAAGGCCATCAAGGAAGCGCACAAGGCGCTCGCCAAGGCCATCAGCAAGCACGCTGAGGTCGTGACCGACCAGGCCGTCTCGCTCAAGCGCGCACAGCGCGCCGCGACGAAGGTCGCCGCTGCCGCCGCCGCCTATGCGGAGGCGGTCAAGGCGCGCACAGGCCTCGAGAGTCCGTTCGTCGATGGCGGCGGCGCCCTCGACGCCGACACGAAGGCCTCGCTCAAGGCGGAGCGCAACCGCATCGAGAAGTCGCTGACGGGCCAGATCACGGCGCTCGAGGACGGATCGTCCCCGGAGCCGTCTGGGCGGGCTTAGCCGAGCGCTGCGCGCAGACGCTCGGGGTCGACGCGCCAGAAGGTGTGGACCTCGCCGTCGATCAGGATCACCGGGATCTCATCCCAGTGGCGATCGTGCAGCTCCTTGTCGTCGAGGATCGATCGCTCCTCGATGCGCACGCGCGCTGGATCGTCGAGCGAGGCGATCACATCGTCGACGACGCGCTTCGCGTCCTCGCACAGGTGGCACCCCGGCTTGCCGATGAACGTGATGACCGTCATGCCTGCACCCCGGTAAAGCGAAAGCGGAGGACGTGATGTCCTCCGCTCGCTGTCACTTCTTGTTGCGACGCTGGTGGCGCGTCTTGCGAAGCAGCTTGCGGTGCTTCTTCTTCGCCATGCGCTTGCGGCGCTTCTTGATGACTGAACCCATAACGACCTCCGGTCCGTGAATCGAACCCTGCGGTTCGGATCAGAACCTCGGGGACAAGAACCCCAAGATTCTAGCCGACGTCGCGGGAAGTGTCGTGCGCGGGCAGTTGGACCAGGTCGATGACCGCTGCTTCGGGGATCCGATAGGACCTCCCGAAGCGCACTGCCGGCAGCTCTCCCGACTGCACCATGCGGTACACAGTCATGGCCGAGACTCGCATGAGCTCCGCGACTTCGGCGACCGTGAGGAAGCGAACGTCGGAAAGATCTCCCCGCACGCTGCACCCCCGGCCTGTGATGAATGTGAACCATGTGAATGGTGTGAAAAAAGCCTAGAGCCTCGAAACCGCACACGGCAAGGCGAGAAGCGACGGCAGGCGCGAGCGCGCACGCGATCGACGACCGCGCCTCGAGCGCGGTCGCAGGATTCCGAATGCCTCGGGGCTACTTCGAGAAGAGCGCGCTCGCGTCCGCGAGCTGCTGCTTGGCGAGCGCCGTGAGGGACTCCAGGCGGTGCAGGATCGCCTGCGCCTGGTGCGCCGTGACCGCCGCAGCGCGGCCGATCTTCTCCCCCGCCCCGGCGCCTGACCAGGCGATGAGCGGGGTGTCCGAGCCGTCCTGCGCCTGGGGTGCGCCGGCGACCGAGTTCGCGAGCGCGAAGGGCGAGAGCCACTCCTCGACCTCGCCGAGCGGTGCGGCGTCGAGGCGGTAGTAGCGGTGCTGGGCTTCTTCACGCACCGCGACGAGGCCCTGATCGCGGAGCACCTTGAGGTGCTTGGAGACAGTCGGCTGGCTGAGGCCCGTCTGCTCGACGAGCTCGCCGACGGCGACATCGGCACTCGCGCCGTCGGCGAGTCGCACGGCGAGGAGCCTGCTGAGCAGGTCCCGCCTCGTGGCGTCAGCGATTACGTCGAAGATGTCCGCCATGGTGTGAGCCTAGCGGCGGCCTCAGCGGGAGTACCATTGCGGCTTGTCCGTCGCTGTGAGGTGAAGAGGCCGTGGGTAGACCGATCGTGCGGGTAGGCCCGGCGACCCGTATTCGGACCGCGCTCAACACCCTCGTGACGAGCAGCCCGGCGCGCTTCGCGATCACGATCTTCGTCGCCCTGATCCTGCTCTTCACCTTCCTGTTCTCGCTCCCGATCGCGACCGAGTCGGGCGAGCGAGCGTCATTCACCGATGCCCTGTTCACGGCGGTCACGGTCATCTGCGTCACAGGACTCTCGACCGTGGACATGGCGACGTACTGGTCGCCATTCGGTCACGTGCTCATCTTCCTCGGCGTGCAGATCGGCGGTGTGGGCGTCCTCACGATGGCCTCGATCCTCGGCCTCATCGTGTCGCGTCGGCTTGGCCTCAGACAGACGCTCATCGCCGCGGGCGACGTGAATCCGATGCGGTTCAGCCGCGGCGCCGGGGTCTCGGAGGCGCAGGCCATCCGACTCTCGGACACCAAAGGACTCCTCGTCACGGTCGCCCTCAGCATGCTCGTGATCGAAGCTGCCGTCGCCCTCCTGCTCTTCCCGCGCATGATCCTCGACGGCGAGCCGTTCCTCGACTCGCTCTGGCACTCCGTCTACCTCGCGGCGACCTCCTTCACGAACACGGGGATCACGCCGTACACGGACGGGCTCGCGCAGTACGGGGGCGACACCTACTTCCTCATCGTGCTCATGGCCTCGGTCATGCTCGGCGCGATCGGCTTCCCCGTCATCTACTCGCTCACGAAGACGCTCTTCCGCCCGCGCGCGTGGTCGCTCCACGTCCGCCTCACGCTCGTGACCTTCGGGCTCCTCTTCCTCGCGGGATGGCTCGCGATCCTCGGCCTCGAGTGGGACAATCCGGCGACGATCGCCGACTCCGACTTCGGGCAGAAGCTGCTGCAGTCCGCATTCTTCTCCGTCAATACGAGATCGGGCGGCTTCTCGACCTTCGACATCGGGCAGATGGAGGAATCGAGCCTCCTCGTCGGCGACATGCTCATGTTCGTCGGCGGCGGCTCGGCCTCGACGGCTGGCGGCATCAAGGTCACGACGTTCGCCGTCCTGCTCCTCGCAGCGCTCGCCGAGGCGCGCGGTCGCAACGACATGGAGACATTCCGCCGCCGCATCCCCATCGACGTGCTCCGCCTCGCGGTCGCCGTCACGCTGTGGGGTGCGACCGTCGTGGCCGCGACGAGCGTGACGCTGCTCGTCATCACGAATGCCTCGCTCGAGGACGTCATCTTCGACACCATCAGCGCCTTCGCGACGGTGGGGCTCTCGACCGGATTCACGCACGACGCGCCGGACGCCGCCCAGCTCGTCCTCGCCGTCACCATGTTCCTCGGCCGCGTCGGCACGGTCACCTTCGCCGCAGCGCTCGCCGCGACACAGCACGTCCAACTGTTCAGACGACCGGAAGAGAGGCCCATCGTTGGCTGACAAGATCGCGCATGACGCACCAGTGATCGTCATCGGGCTCGGCAGATTCGGGGCCGCGACAGCCGGTCAGCTCCAGCGGCTCGACCGGGAGGTCCTCGCGACCGACATCGACATGGACCTCGTCCAGAAGTGGTCGGAGCGAGTGACGCATGCCGTGCAGGCCGACTCGACCAAGCTCGAAGCACTGCAGCAGATCGGCGCCGCCGACTTCTCGATCGCGGTCGTCGCGATCGGGGACGTCGAGGCGAGCGTCCTCACGGTCGCGAACCTCGTCGACCTCGGAATCGCGCAGATCTGGGCGAAGGCGGTGAGCCAGTCCCACGGCAAGATCCTCGCCAGGATCGGCGCGAGCCACGTCGTGTATCCCGAGCGCGAAGCGGGTGAGCGCGTCGCGCACCTCGTCTCCGGTCGGATGCTCGACTTCATCGAGTTCGACGACGGCTACGCGATCGTGAAGATGTACCCGCCCAAGGTCGTCCGAGGCCTCACCCTCGGCGAGTCCGGCGTCAGGTCCAAGTACGGCGTCACGATCGTCGGCGTGAAGAGCCCCGGCAAGGGCTTCACGCACGCGACACCCGAGACGGTCGTGTCGAACCACGACCTCATCATCGTGAGCGGGCTCGCCTCGGACATCGAGCGATTCGCGACGCTCGCGTCCTAGGCGGGGCGAGGCATTCCGGACCGCCGTCGAGGCGCGGCGGGCCGACCGCAGCGGCTCAGCCCGCGGCGAGCTCGATCGCTCGCGCGATCGCCGCGTCGGCGGCCCTGCGGTACAGGGCCGTGAGGTCGGCGCTCTGGAGCACCGCTACCGCACGCTCGGTCGTCCCCTTCGGGGACGTCACACGACGGCGCAGCTCCGCGGGATCCTCACCAGTCGCCGCGAGGAGCGCACCGGATCCGGTGAACGTGCCCTCGGCGAGGATGCGCGCCTCGGACTCGCCGAAGCCGAGCTCGATGGCAGCCGCCGTCAGGTGCTCGACGAAGAGATAGAAGTACGCGGGACCAGAGCCCGAGATCGCCGAGAGCGCGTCGATCTGACCCTCCGGGATCACCACGACCGAGCCGACGGTCTCGAAGACGCGGGCGACGAGCGCGACGATCGATGCCGTCGCTCGCGAGCCCGCCGCGATGCCCGTGACACCCTGTCGGACCAGCGACGGCGTGTTCGGCATCGCTCGCACGACCGGGTTCGGCACGAGCGCCTCCATCGTCGCGAGGCGCACCCCCGCCGCGATCGACACGACGACGGCGTCCGGCTCCAGCATGGGCGCGATCTCCTCGAGGAGATCCGGAATGCCAGCGGGCTTCACCCCGAGGAAGACCACCTTGGCGCCCGCGAGCGCGCGCTGCGTCGCATCGTCCTCAGTCTCGTACGAGAGCGACAGCACGCCGGGCCCACGGAGCGCGGCGGCCTTCGCCTCGGTGCGGTTCACCGCGCGGATCCCGCCATCGATCTCGATGCCGGATGCGACAAGGCCGGAGAGGATCGCACCCCCCATCGAACCCGCTCCGATGAAGGCGACCGCTGGGAGGTGTTCCGTGCTCACGCACGCCAGCCTACGGCGCGCGCCGAAGGCTCGGACTCGTCGAAGCGACACGCTTTAGGCTTTGCCTCATGAGCACCCAGGGCGGCACCAAGGCGATCGTCGCGGCACTCTCCGCAAACCTCGGGATCGCGATCACGAAGTTCCTGGCCTTCATCCTCTCCGGCGCATCGTCGATGCTCGCAGAGGCCGTCCACTCGTTCGCCGACTCGGCGAACCAGGTGCTCCTCCTCGTCGGCCAGCGACGCGGTGCGCGCAAGGCCGACGCCGAGCACCCCTTCGGCTACGGACGCGCTCGCTACGTCTACGCCTTCATCGTGTCGATCATCCTGTTCTCGCTCGGCGGCCTCTTCGCCATCTACGAGGGCATCGAGAAGCTCGCGCACCCGCACCCCCTCGATCCCTCGTGGTGGTGGCTGCCCTTCGCCGTCCTCATCGTCGCCATCGTCCTCGAATCGTTCTCACTCCGGACCGCGATCAAGGAGTCCCGCCCGCTCAAGGGCAAGGAGTCCTGGCCGAGCTTCATCCGCCACGCCAAGACGCCCGAGCTCCCCGTCGTGCTCCTCGAAGACGTCGCCGCACTCGCCGGCCTCGTATTCGCATTCATCGGAGTCGGCCTCACCGCGATCACCGGCGACGGCACGTGGGACGGCATCGGCACGCTCGCGATCGGCGCGCTCCTCGTCCTCGTCGCGATCGTGCTCGGTGCTGAGATGGCGAGCCTGCTCATCGGGGAAGGCGCCTCAGCCGCCGACGACGCGAAGATCCGCGCGGCGATCGAGCGCACCCCTGGCGTCGAGCGAGTCATCCACCTCAAGACGCTCTACGTCGGTCCCGAGGAGCTCATGGTCGGCGCCAAGATCGCGCTCTCGCCCAAGGCCTCGCTCGCGGACGTCGCCGCGACGATTGATGCGGCAGAGCGTGCGATGCGCGACGCCGTCCCGGCCGCGCGCATCATCTACCTCGAGCCGGACGTCGACCGCGGCACGAGCGACCCCGCGCCGCCGACCGACGCGATCGTCATCAAGTCGGCCGACTGAGGCATTCCTCCGAATGCCCCGGGTCGCGCCCGAGGGCCCCGGTCAGGACGCCGACTGGCCCCGCCGCACGACGGGCAGCGTGAGCGTGTCCGCGTCGTCGAGCGAGACGCCCTTCGTCTCCGGCACCCGGAAGAGCACGAAGATGAGCGACAGCAGCGCGAAGACCGCGTAGATCCCGTACGTGAACGAGAGGGAGAAGGCCGCAAAGGCCGGGAACGTCACGGTCACGAGGAAGTTCGCGATCCACTGCGCCGCAGCCGCGAGGCCGAGCGCCTTGCCGCGGATCGAGGTCGGGAAGATCTCGCCGAGGAGCACCCACACGAGCGGGCCCCACGAGACGCCGAAGGCCACGACGAAGAGGTTCGCGCCGATGAGGGCGACGATGCCCCACGCACCGGGGAGGCTCGGCTGGCCGTTCACGATCTCCGCCTGACTGAATGCGATCGCCATGAACGCGAGGCTCACGACCATGCCGATCGACCCGCCCATGAGCATGCGGCGGCGACCGACCTTGTCGACGAGGAGGATCGCGACGATCGTCACGACGATGTTCGTGACCGATGTCAGGACGCTGATCGTGAGCGAGTCGGACTCCGTGAAGCCCACCGCCTGCCACAGCGTCGACGAGTAGTAGAAGATCACGTTGATGCCGACGAACTGCTGGAAGACCGACAGCAGGATGCCCGTCCACACGATGGGGCGAAGGCCGAGGGCCTTGCCGCGGAGGCTCCCCTTCGAGGCCTCATCGCGCGCGATCGATGCGCGCACATCGTCGATCGACGGCTGCACGAGGTCGCTGGGGACAATGCTCGCGAGGACCGCCTTCGCCTTGTCCTCCCGTCCCTTGCTGATGAGATACCGCGGTGATTCGGGGAGCATGAGCGCGAGGATGCCGTAGATGACCGACGGCACCGCGCACGCGATGAACATCCAGCGCCATGCCTCGAGCCCCAGCCAGAAGTGCTCGCTCGCGCCACCAGCGGCATTCGCGAACAGGGCGTCCGAGAGGAGCGCGGCGAAGATGCCGAGGACGATCGCGAGCTGCTGCAGCGAGGCGAGCCGACCGCGGATCGCGGCAGGCGAGATCTCCGCGATGTACGCGGGTGCGACGACTGAGGCGATGCCGATGCCGATGCCGCTCAGGAGGCGCCACAGGATGAAGTCCCACAGCTCCGTCGCGAGACCCGTGCCCACGGAGGACACGAGGAAGAGCACGGCACCGACGAGCATGACCGGGATGCGACCCCAACGGTCCGCGAGTCGACCCGCCAGCGCAGCACCTCCCGCGCAGCCGAGGAGCGCGCTCGCGATCGCGATGCCCGTGAACTCCGGCGAGAGGCCGAAGTCGGCCTCGATCGCATTCACCGCGCCATTGACGACGGAGGAGTCGAAGCCGAAGAGGAAGCCGCCGACCGCACCCGCTATCGCGAGACCGATGACCTTGGCGTTGAGGACGGATGCGACGGTGCGTGCCATGGAGTCTCCTTCGGACGGGCCGAGCCTAGCGCCGAGATGCGAAGAAGTTGGCGAGCATCATCGCCGTCGCGTCCGCCTGGATGCCGCCGACCACCTCGACATCGTGTGGGAGGCCGGCCTCGCGGATGACATCGATGCGGCCACCCGCAGCCCCCGCCTTCTCATCCCAGGCGCCGAAGACGACTCGCGAGATGCGCGACTGGAGGATCGCGCCGGCGCACATGACGCACGGCTCGAGCGTCACCACGAGGGTCGCGCCATCCAGACGCCACGAGCCGAGAGCCTGCGCGGCCTCGCGGATCGCGATGATCTCGGCATGGCCCGTCGGGTCGTGATCGACCTCGCGGCGGTTGTGTCCGCGCCCCACGATGACGCCGTCGACCGAGACCACGAGCGCCCCGATCGGCACGTCCCCGCCCGCCTCGGCGGCCCGGGCGAGCGCGATGGCCTCGTCCATCCAAGCCAGATACCGGTCCATATAGGCTGAGCCTATGCGAGTCCTCGTCGCCGACCACCCCCTCATCGCCCACAAGCTGACGGTCCTCCGCGACGAGACGACGCCATCCTCGACCTTCCGACTGCTCGCCCGCGAGCTCGTCACGCTCCTCGCCTACGAGGCCACGCGCCACGTGCGCGTCGAGCCCGTCGACATTCGCACTCCGGTGACCGCCACGCGGGGCGTCGCGATCGCCTCACCGCGTCCCCTCGTCGTGCCGATCCTGCGCGCCGGGCTCGGCATGCTCGACGGCATGACCGCCCTCGTGCCGAGCGCTGAGGTCGGATTCCTCGGCATGGTGCGCGACGAGGAGACGCTCGAGCCGACGACGTACGCGAACCGCCTCCCCGACGACCTCAGCGGCCGCCAGGTCTTCGTCCTCGACCCCATGCTCGCGACCGGCGGATCGATGTCCGCCGCGATCCGCTACCTCTTCGACCGCGGCGCCGACGACGTCACGGCGATCTGCCTCCTCGGCGCCCCGGAGGGCCTCGAGACCCTCGAGCGCGATCTCGCGGGCCACGACGTCACGATCGTCCTCGGCGCGCTCGATGAGAAGCTCAACGAGAAGGGCTACATCGTGCCCGGCCTCGGCGACGCGGGCGACCGCCTCTACGGCAACGCCTGAGGCACGACCCAGCTCAGCGCGGCGTGCACGGCGCGTCGTGACGCTCGGCTGGACGCGCCGCCGCGAGCGTGGCACAATCGCCCCATGACTCTGCACGCCTCGCCCCGGACGTCGTCTTCGACGATCGGTGCCGTCGCCATGATGGCGACGATGGCGTCGTGTCGAATGTGCATGTAGTCGGCACACCTCGCCGGAGCACACGACGGCCATAGCGTCGCCTGCTCCCCCGGGATTCGGCCCCCATCACGGCCGTACCCGCGCTCGACTTGCACGGAGGATCACAAGCCCTCATCAGGGCCCTCCAACACCCCAGCAGCGCTGGGCCTGCACACACGATCACAGGGGAACTCACTCCAATGTCCATCGCACCTCTCGCCTACCTCCCGTCGACCGCCCGCCCCCACCTCGAAGCGGTTCCGAATGCCGCGGCACCCGCGGCCCCTGCCCCCACCGCCCCGGCACCCGCCGGGCATCGCGAGCGCCGAGTGCCCGAGGGCGCAGAGGCCCGCGGCTTCGCCCTCTACGTCGGCATCGACGAGTCGAAGGCCCGCGCTGCGGGCATCGAGCTCGCGGGCCTCGTCGAGCGGATCCGCGAGCTCATCGCCGAGGTCGCACCCGAGGCGGAGACCCACGCCTCCGTCGCCATCGCACCGCGCGGCGTCGGTGGCCGCGACATCGACGTCGTCCGCACGGCGCTCCGCGACCCCGCACTCCAGCGCCGCACCGAGCCCGTCGAGCCGGCGGCGAAGCGCCGCACGGGCATCGTCGTCGACATCTCCCGCAAGCGCGTCATCCTCGATGGGGAGCCCTCGAACCTCACGTTCAAGGAGTTCGAGCTCCTGCAGTTCCTCGTGCTCCGCGAGGGCCGCACGGTCGACCGCCACGAGATCATCTCGGGGCTGTGGTCCGAGGCCTCCGGTGAGGAGATCCCCAACGAGCGCACGATCGACGTCCACATCCGCCGCCTGCGCTCCAAGCTCGGCGAATACGAGGACATCGTCCGCACGGTCCGCGGCAGCGGGTATCGCTTCGACCGTCACGCTGACGTCTCCATCCGCTACGCGACCGCGCCGTCCCCCGACATCTTCTGACGCCGGCGCGGCGCGGGGCTTCACGCCCTGCGCACGACGCGCTGAGACACGGCTCGCGTCGCGTGGGAATTTTGGGGTGCGCGCGTCTCGCACCCCGAAAACGGCACTCGACACGCCGAGTTCAGAGGCGCGGGGCGTCGCGCCCTGCGGCCGAGGCCGTCAGGCGAAGCGGCGCAGTCGCAGCGAGTTGAGCACGACGAAGATGCTCGAGAACGCCATCGCGGCACCGGCGATCATCGGATTGATGACACCGGCCATCGCGAGCGGGAGCGCCGCGACGTTGTAGGCGAATGCCCAGAAGAGATTGCCGCGGATGACCGCGAGCGTCCTGCGGGCGAGGCGCACGGCGTCCGGGATGCGACGCGGATCACCGCCGACGATCGACACATCGGCGGCCGCGAGCGCCGCATCCGTCCCACCGCCCATCGCGATCCCCAGGTCGGCTCGGGCGAGGGCAGCGGCGTCGTTGATGCCGTCGCCGACCATCGCGACGGTGCCGCGCTCTGCGGCATCCGCGACGGCGTCGACCTTGCCCGCGGGAGTGACCCCGGCGCGCACGTCCTCGATGCCGACCTCGCGCGCGACATTCGCCGCCGCTCCCGCGTTGTCGCCCGTGAGCAGGACAGGGCTGAGCCCCAGGCGCCCCAGCTCCTCGACCGCCTCGCGCGCACCTGGCTTGATCTCATCCGAGACGCCGATGACGCCGACGGGCTCCCCGTCGAGGGCCACGACGACCGCGGTGCCTCCGTCGCGCTCGATCGCCGCCGCGGCATCCAGGATGCTGGCCGACGCCACCTCGGCCGCGGCCGGACGGCTCACGGTCACCGAGACGCCGTCGACGAGCGCGCGGACGCCGAGGCCCGCCTCCGCTTCGAAGGATGCGACCTCGAGCGGCGCGATTCCGCGGTCATCCGCGGTCCGGACGATCGCCGTCGCGATGGGGTGCTCTGAGCCCCGCTCTGCGGATGCCGCGAGCGCGAGCAGCCGTGATGCATCGAGCCCCTCGCTCATGACCGTCGTCACGCGCATGCTCCCGAGCGTGAGCGTCCCCGTCTTGTCGAGGAGGATCGTCCGAATGTCCCGCGCGCGCTCGAGCGCCTCGGGCCCGTGGATGAGGATCCCGAGCTGTGCGCCACGCGTGGAGCCGACGAGGAATGCGATGGGCGTCGCGAGCCCGAGCGCGCAGGGGCAGGCGATGATGAGCGTCGTGATCCCAGCGATCACGGCCGTCGTGACGGAGCCGTCGAAGATGAGCCAGGCGGCAGACGCGAGGATCGCGAGCCCGATGACGATCGGCACGAAGACGGCGGAGATGCGGTCGGCGAGACGAGCCGTGGCGGACTTCCCAGCCTGCGCGTCCTCGACGAGGCGCGAGATGCGCGCGAGCTCGCTGTCGGCGCCGACTCGAGTGACGGACACGGTGAGTGAGCCCGCGGCATTCATCGTCCCGCCGACGACCCGATCCCCGCTGGCGACGTCGACGGGGACGGACTCGCCCGTGATGACGCTCTCGTCGATCGTGGAGCTGCCGCTCGTGACGATGCCGTCGATGGGGATGCGCTCGCCCGGTCGGATGCGGACGACATCGCCCGGCATGACCTGCGCGATCGGCACACGCTCCTCGCTGTCGCCGCGGATCACGGCGGCGTCCTTGGCGCTGAGCTCGGCGAGTGCACGCAGGGCTGCGCCGGCCTCGCGCTTGGCCCGCGCCTCGATCCAGCGACCGAGCAGGACGAAGAACGTCACCGCGACCGCGACCTCGAGGTACATCTCTGTGGTGCCTTCGCCGGGCCTGCCGATGAGCGAGACCTCCATCGTCATGCCAGGCTCCCCCGCCCCGCCCCAGATGAGCGCCCACAGCGACCACAGGTACGCCGCGCTCACGCCGAGCGCGATGAGGGTGTCCATACCGGGCGAGCGGTGTCGCAGTTCGGCAAATGCCCCGCGCAGGAACGGCCAGGCGCCCCACGTCACGATCGGGGTCGCGAGCGCGAGGATCACCCACTGCCACAGCGGGAACTGCAGCGCCGGGACCATCGAGATGGCCACGACGGGGACCGCAACGGCACCGGACACGATGACGCGGCGGCGCAGCGTGCGGACCGCGGGGCGCGTCGGGAGGGCCGCGTGATCGTGCCCGGTGTGCGCGGCGGGGTCGTGCGGGGCCGGCTCGTGATCGTGACCAGCTGCGGCGTGGCCATGCGCGGCGTGGTCGTGGTGCGACGGCGGCACGCTGGGCGGCTGCGCATGGGGCGACAGCCGCAGTGTCGCGGTGTAGCCCGCGGAGGCGACCGCGGCGACCAGGTCGTCGACCTCGACGCCCTGGCTCGATCGGACGCGAGCGCGCTCAGTCGCGAGATTCACGGTGGCTTCGACGCCGGGGATGCGTGTGAGGCTTCGCTCGACACGCGTGACACAGGCGGCGCAGGTCATCCCCTCGATGTCGAGATCGAACTCTCGAGGCTCGGACATGGCTACTGGGTGATCGAGTAGCCGGCCGCGTCGATCGCGGCGGCGATCGCTTCAGCAGAGAGCGGTGCGCTGCTCGCGATCCGCACCGTGGAGGCGCCACCGGGGACGAGCGCGACCTCGATGTCTTCGACGCCCTCGATGGAGCCGAGCTCCTTGGACACCGCTGACACGCAGTGCGAGCACGTCATGCCGTCGACGAGCACGGTCGTCTCAGCGACCCCGGCGGCGGTCGCGCTCGCTGCGCCGGGGGCCTCGGCTGATCCTGTGGGGGTGCAGCAGCCGTCAGCGCCACAGCATGCGTCGGCGGCAGGAGCGGAGATGTCGGTGATGTCGAATGCCGAGAACTTGTCCATGTCGCCTCCAACCTGATACCCCCGGGGGGTATTCCCAGTCTAGTCGATCGATCCCCGCCAGGCCATGTCCCGCATGAGGACTCCGGGTCAGCTCTCGGCGAGCTTGCCGCCGGACTCCTGGAGGTAGCACGACGCGCAGAGCGACTCGTAGATGACATCGCCGAGCTCGATCGCGACCTGATCGCCATCGAAGACGAACCTGCCGTCGATCGTCCGACCGTTGAAGAGCGCCTTGCGCCCGCAGCGGCAGATCGTCTTGAGCTCCTCGAGCGAGTGCGCGACCTCGAGGAGTCGACGCGAGCCGGGGAATGCCACCGTCTGGAAATCAGTCCGAATGCCGTACGCGAGCACCGGCACGTCGAGCAGGGTCGCGATGCGGAGTGCATCCTCGACCTGGACGGGAGTGAGGAACTGCGCCTCGTCGATGAGGAGGCACGCGACGGGTTCACCCGTCGCCGCGCGCACACGATCGCGGTGCTCCTGGAAGACATCGAGAATGCTGTCGTCGGGGCCGACGGTGAAGTCGACCTCACGCGAGAAGCCGAGTCGCGAGACGATCGAGCGATCGCCCTTCACGTCGACGAGCGGCTTGGCGAGCAGCACTCGCTGGCCGCGCTCCTCGTAGTTGTACGCCGCCTGGAGGAGGGCCGTCGACTTACCCGAGTTCATCGCTCCGTAGCGGAAGTACAGCTTGCTCACTCGAACAACGGTAGTGGCACGGCGGCCTGCGGGGCGGCGAGCGAAGCGAGCGGAGACTGCCCGAGTTCGCGCTCGCTCCCGCGCGGCAGTCGCGACAGTCCATGCCCCGCGAGGATGGGCCGCACCTTGGCCGCGAGCCACTCGCGGTAGGCCTTCGGCGCGTAGGCGCTGCGGCCATACATGGCCCGATACCGCGGGAGCAGATCGGGCCGCTCCCGCTCCAGCCACGCAAAGAACCACTCCTTCGCACCTGGTCGGAGGTGGAGGGCCGAGTACACCGCGCGACTCGCGCCAGCCTCCCGGATCTGGGCGGCGGCTCGCTCGAGATGATCCCTCGTGTCCGTGAGGTAGGGCAGGACGGGCATGAGAAAGACGCTCACGTCGAACCCCATCGCGGCGGCCGCCCGCACCGTCTCGAGCCGCGCCGTCGCGCTCGGCACGCCGGGCTCGAGCGTCGCGGTCGTCGCGTCGTCGTAGATCGCGATCGACATCGCGAGGCTCACCTCGACGCGCTTCGCCGCCTCGGCGAGCAGCGGCAGGTCGCGCCGCAGCAGCGTCCCCTTCGTGAGGATCGAGAATGGCGTCCGCGAGTCGGCGAGCGCTTCGATGATCCCCGGCATGAGCGCATACCGCCCCTCAGCGCGCTGATACGGATCGGTGTTCGTCCCGAGCGACACGACCTCGCGCGCCCACGATCGCCGCGCGAGCTCACGGCGGAGCACCTCGACGATGTTGACCTTGACGACGATCTCCCGATCGAAGTCCTCGCCCGCATCGAGATCGAGATATCGATGCGTCGAGCGAGCGAAGCAGTACACGCACTGGTGACCGCATCCGCGATATGGATTGATCGTCCACGCGAGCGGCATCCGAGCGGACTCCGCGGGCAAGTGATTCAGCGCGGACTTCGCGAGCACCTCATGGAAGCGCGTGCCGCGGAACTCGGGCGTCTCCACGGTCCGCACAAGACCGGCGAATCGACCCCGGGCTCCGAGTCCGGGCAGGGCGGACTCGTCCTCGGTGGCGAGTGCCTGTCCTTCCCAGCGCATACTGGCATTCGAACATACTTTCGAATGCCACGCAAGGGCAGTCGGACTGCGACTACGGGCGGCCGAGTCCCCGGTAGGTCCAGCCAGCCGCACGCCAGGCGGAGGGGTCGAGGACGTTGCGCGCGTCCACGATCGTGCGTCCCGCGACGAGCGACGCGACGCGGGCCGGGTCGAGGTCGCGATACTCGCGCCATTCGGTGACAAGCACGACGACCTCAGCACCATCGAGCGCCCCGTCGGTCTCCTCGACGTACTCAAGACCCGGGTTGACGCGTCTCGCCGTCTCGATGGCCTGCGGGTCGGTTGCGACGACACGCGCACCGAGCGCGGCGAGGCGGGTCGCGACGTCGAGCGCGGGCGAGTCGCGGATGTCGTCGGACTCGGGCTTGAAGGCCAGGCCGAGCACCGCGACCTTCGTCCCGACGAGGTTCTCCCCGAGCGCGGCGCTCACGAGTTCGACGACGCGGTCGCGACGGCGGAGGTTGATCTTGTCGACCTCCTTGAGGAAGGCGACGGCCTCTCCCTTGCCGAGCTCCTCGGCACGAGCGGTGAAAGCCCGGATGTCCTTCGGGAGGCAACCGCCGCCGAAGCCGACACCGGCATTCAGGAATCGACGCCCGATGCGCGCGTCGAAGCCGATCGCGTCGGCGAGCGTCGTGACGTCGGCCCCCGTCGCCTCGGCGATCTCCGCCATGGCGTTGATGAACGAGATCTTGGTCGCGAGGAACGAGTTCGCAGAGACCTTCACGAGCTCGGCGGTCGCGTAGTCGGTCACGACGAGCGGCGTCTGGGCCGCAAGCGGGCCCGCGTACACCTCGTCGAGCAGCGCCTTCGCCCGCTCACCAGCCTCGCCCTCCGGCACGCCGTAGACGAGGCGGTCGGGTTCGAGCGTGTCCTTGACGGCGAAGCCCTCACGGAGGAACTCGGGGTTCCACGCGAGCTCCGCACCTGCGACCCTGACGCGCTCGGCAAGTCGCGCCGCAGTCCCGACCGGGACGGTCGACTTGCCGACGACGAGGTCGCCTTCACCGAGGTGTGGGATGAGGGCGTCGATCGCCGCCTCGACGTAGCTGAGATCGGCGGCGAGCTCACCGGGGCGCTGCGGCGTGCCGACCGCGACGAAGTGCACCGCGGCACCCGCTGCGTCGGCGAACTCGGTCGTGAAGCTCAGGCGGCCCGAACCCACCCCGGAGCTCAGGAGCTCGGGCAGTCCCGGCTCGAAGAACGGCGCCCTCCCTGCCCTGAGCGCATCGATCTTGCGAGCATCGACGTCGACGCCGACGACCTCGTGACCGAGCTCTGCCATCGCAGCCGCGTGCACCGCTCCGAGATATCCGCAGCCGATTACCGAAATACGCACCCGAGAAGTCTAGTTGCGGCTCAGAAAGTCCTTCTTGGCAAACGTGAATCTTTCGAGATAGGGCTCGAGTCCTTCGTCGCAGCCGAGGTAGTTGCGGTGTACATACAGATGTAGCCGATCCCCGACTCCGACAACGCCGTTGGCAGGGATGTCGCGATTCTTCAGGGCGCCGCGCGGGTCAATCCACGGCGCCGAGGTGAGGAAGTCGTCGATTGGGGTGAAGTGCACGCCATCGCCGGATTCGACGATCCGAATGCTGCCGCCTCGCTCACTCACGATCGGAAGGAATCCGACGAACCGGCCCGTGAACGCCGTGAAGCACGGCGCGTGGATCTGCTCGTCATCGGCGAGACCTTCGATGACGACCTCTTCGAACGGGCCGAACTCAGGGAATGGCGTTGCACGCGCGACCTGCAGGCGCCGAACCCCCTCCGCCACATGCGCCGTCAGATAGATCAAGTGCTGCTGCGTGCGGAAGTTGTACACGACACTCGCCTGCGTGTCGATCTCCGTCGACTTGCCCCAGCGCTCGACGCCATTGATAAACCCGGGGTGGTCTGGACCGACGAGCAACTGCTCCGGCCCCTTGACCTTGCCGGTGTTCATGACACGGAGCCAGTACAGACCGTCTGCGCCGCGCTTCGGGGAGTTCGGGACGATCCGACCACCGGTCGCCCGGATCCGACCTCGGTCCCAGAATGCCGCGAAATTGTGGCTCAACTGCTCCCCGCGGAGTGCGCGCTGCGACTCGACGAACGACAGCCCGTCTTCACTCAGGGAGTGAAGCGTTTCGGAAACCTTGGTGTCGGAGCGGAAGAAGATGTGAGTCCCGAGGCCGTTCCGGACCGCGGAGAAATTCATGGCGGTCGGGGCGATCGTGAGATCCACTCGATCGCGCGCGAAGATCCGAACGCGCGAGCCGTCGACGAGGAGCTCCTTGTGTCGCTCGATCTCGGCGCGCTCGGGCAGTTGGATGGGCTTCGTCTTCGCCGAGCGAGAGCTCGTGGAGAACTTGTACGCGTCGACGACCTCCTCCGGGTCGCCGTCCATGCGGATCTGTCCGTGATCCATCCAGATGACGCGTGTGCTCATGTCGAGGATCGAGCCCATCGAATGGCTCACGATGAGCACCGTGCCGGCACTCGCATGGAGCTCGCGGATGCGAGCCTCGCTCTTGGCTCGGAACGCCCGGTCACCCGTCGAGAGCGCCTCATCGATGAGGAGGATCGAATGCTGCTTCGCCGACGCGATCGCGAATCGAAGGCGGCTGCCCATGCCGGCCGAGTAGGTCCGCATCGGGTGGGAGATGAACGCCTGGAGATCCGCCCACTCGGCGACGCTGGGCACCGCCGCGGCCGCCTCGGCGGGGCTGAAGCCGAGCGCGAGCAATCCGAGGCGGACATTCTTGTCGCCGGAGAGCTCTGGAAGGAGCGCGGCGTTCACGCCGAGCAGGGTCGGGCGATCCGCCGCCCAGATGCGACCGGATGTCGGGGGCAGAAGCCCCGTCATCGCGCGGAAGAGCGACGACTTGCCCGAGCCGTTGTGCCCGATGACGCCGATCGTCTCGCCCTCGTGCGCCGTGAAGCTCACGCCGCGCACCGCGTGGACCTCGCGCGCACCCCTGATGCCCTTGCGCAGTCGCCCCCCGATGACCCCGTCCGATTCCTCCATCCGCTTGCCCGAGGCGTACACGCGGTAGGTGATGTGGACGTCGTCGACGATGACCGTCGGACGCCGCTCACCCGGCGTCGGCTCGGGCGCGAGCGCCTCAGTCTTCGAGGCCATAGCGCACCTCCGCCCGCCAGAAGAAGATGACGCCGAAGACGAATGCCGCGAGCGCCCAGACCGGCGCGCCGATGAGGACGACGGGCGAGATGCTGTGGCCTTCCATGAGGACACCGCGCGCGAGCGAGATGAACTCGTAGGTCGGCACCATCTCGATGAGCCGCAGGAGATCCGGCCGGTCAGCGAGGACCCGCTCGAAGGAGAAGAACACGCCGCTCGTATAGAAGAGGAAGCGGTTGATGAAGGGGATCACCTGCTGCAGGTCGCGCAGATGGACAGACAGCCTCGCGACGATGAACGCCATGCCCATGTTGAAGATCCACATGACGAGCAGGATGGGAATGAGGAGCAGCCAGCGCCAGCTGATCGGCTCGCGCCAGATGAGCAGCAGGACGATGAGGAGTGCCGACATCGGGATCATCCGGACGGCCTGCTCGAGCGTCGTCGAGATGGGCAGGAGGATGCGGGGGAATCCGAGCGACTGCACGAGCTTCGTGTTGCCCGTGATCGCCTTCGATCCGCGGGAGACCGAGGAACCGTAGAAGTCGAAGACGAAGACGCCGATGAGCAGGTACGGCACGAAGTTCGCAGGCCTCGCCGAGCTGCTCAGGATGTAGTAGAAGACGACGCCGTAGACGGTCGCCTGCATCACCGGACGCAGGAGGATCCACAGGATGCCGAGCCGGTCCTGCTGCGCGTCGGCCTGGAGCCGGTAGAGCGCGAGCGTGGCCGCGAACGGCAGCCTGCGCCACGTCTCGGCGATGTAGGACCAGAACTTCGGGCGACTGCCGAGGAGCGTCAGCCCCGCCGCGTTCGCAGTGGCGGCGAGCTCGTCTGACACGATGTCTCCCTGCCGATCGATTGAGGCTGGCAACTGGCCGTTGATCTCGCCCCTAGAGCGATTCCAATCCTACCCAGCGACTGGCGGTAGGCTCCGGAGCATGGGCCGGGAGCGCGCTGCTGATGTCGTCTGAATCCGCGCAGGCCACGACCGGCTTCCGGGAGCGCGTCCGCGCCCGACTCGCGAGACGCAGGCTCCTCCGGGTCCTCAAGCACCGCGAATGGGACCACGTTGAGCGCGCATACCGCGAGGCTAAGCCGAGTGCTTCCATCACCGAGGCGCGACGCTGGCGCTCACGGGCCGCGCGCCTCACGGCGGCGTCGCGCGCGGTGACCGCCGCCGATCCGGCCTTCCGCCACCGCCCGAGCCTCGATCTCGATGCGTGGGAGTCTGCGCTCGGCGCACGCCTCGCGACCGCCCTCGCGACGAACGCCGACGGCGCCGCCTGGCGCGAGGCATTCGCCGCCTACGCCGGTGAGCTCGCTGACGGGCCAGCGGCCCCGGCCGAGATCGCGCAGGAGCTCCGCTCCATCAGCGTCGACATGTGGCGAAACCGCATCGCCGACCGCACCGTTTGCCTTGTGGGCGATGGCGTCGCGGGTCTCGGGCTCGGCGAGCGCATCGACGCGTACGACGTCGTGGTGCGATTCGGCGACATCGAGCTCGACGCCGTCGACACGGGCACCGTGACGCATGTCCACGTCATTCGCGGCACCGACGGCCCGCGCGCGACGCTCGAGGTCGACACCCGCATCGTGCTCGCGCGCCGAGTCGACACGTGGACGAAGACCGTCGCGGGTCGTCTCGTCCCCGGCGCGCAATCGGTCGTCGGCGATCGCAGCATCCGCTGGCCCCTCCGCGACCCGCGCCTCGCCCGCCCGGATGATCACGAGGCTGCCTCCGACATCGAGCTCGTCGCTCGCGTCCTCGATCGCTACGACGCGAACCCCGTGATCGACCTCGTGGGCGTCGACTCCGAGGCATTCCGCGACATCGCACGGGCCATCGACGGCGGCGTCGTCTCGCTGCGCACACCAGGGCGGGCCGCACGATGAGCGAGGATGCTGTGCACGTCGGTGCGGCTGTCGAGCGGACCAAGGCCGCCTACGCCCGGGGTGACTACTCGTCAGCCGCCGCGAATGCGCTCGAATGGGTGGGCGCACACGGGCTGCCGCCGGTCCCGCTCGCGACCCCGCTCGCCAAGGCCCTCCGCGCGCTCGGCCGCTACAGCGAGGCGCGCAGGGTCCTCCAGGCCGCGCGGCGCACCGCCACCGATGCCTCCGAGCGCTCCGACGTCCTCGCCGAGCAGGCGGAGCTCGCCTGGGTCCTCCGAGACCACGCTGAGGGCCTCGAGCTCGCCGTCGCCGCGCTCAGGATCGACCCCTCGAACCGCAGAGCCCAGACGGTCCGTGACCGCTGCGCGTTCGGCATGGAGATCGACGCCAGGCCCATCGCGGCGCGCACCTTCGCGCACGCCGCATTCTCGGTCTCCGCGCACGGCAACTTCGGCGATGTGGTCGTGCCGATCGCGGTGCGCGAGGCATTCGAATCGGTCGAACGTCCCGCGGAATGGCTCCCCATCCATGTGCACCAGGTCTTCGACGAGGAGACGCTGGAGCGCGTCCAGCAGACCGAGCGGCTCATCGTCGGCGGCGGCGGGCTTTTCCTCTCCGACACCGCGCCCAACCCCTTCAGCGGCTGGCAGTGGAATGTGACCAGCGACCGCATCCGGCGCCTCGGCGTCCCGCTCGCGATCTTCGGCGTCGGCTACAACGTCTTCCCCGGTCAGGAGCGGCTCGGGGAGGCATTCGACGCCTCGATCCTCGCGGTCGCCGAGACCGCACGCCTCATCGGCCTCCGCAATCACGGGTCGATCGAGCGCGTGCGCGACCATCTGCCGCCGAGCCTCCGCGAGCGGGTCACGTATGTCCCATGCCCCACGACCCTGCTGTCCCGCACCCACTCGCTCCCACCGCGGCACGAGACCGGTGCAGCGCCCGTCGTGTACCTCAATGCCGCGTACGACCGCGCAGCCCTGCGCTTCGGCGTGGGAGCCGAGACGGCCGGCGCGCCAGGAGGCGAGACGGGTCGCGGCTACGGCGAGTTCCTCGAGCAGATCGCGCGCTACGTCCGACGCGTGCGCGATGCCGGGGCGGAGGTCCGCATCGCCTCCCACCTGCCTGCCGACGACGCACTCGCGAAGGACCTGCGCTCGAGCCACGACCTCACCGTCCCGATCGACGCGATGTACGACCTCACGCTCGACGATGCGCTCGCCCGGTACCGCGATGCCGCGCTCGTCGTCGGCATGCGCGGGCACGCGGGAATGATCCCGTTCGGCGTCGGCACACCCATTCTGAGCCTGGTCTCGCACCCCAAGCTGCAGTACTTCCTCGATGACATCGGGCGCCCTGAGTGGGGCTTCTCCGTCGCGTCGCCGACGCTCGCCGACGACCTCGCGGCGAGCACGCTGGACATCCTCGAGCGGCAGGGGGCATACCGCGCAGATATCCGCTCGATCCAGGACGCGCTCGAGGAGATCACCCGGACGAGCGTGCAGGCATTCCTCGCCTGAGAGTCGCGGCTCAGAGTGTCCCGGGACGGAGGTGGGCGATCATGCGCTCAGGAGGGGCGACTGCCGCTCGAGCACTCCGCCCGGAGCCCACGCATCCGCGATGCGCTGACCCGCCAGGGAGCGGTCAGCCCGAGCGATGAGCGCGCGGCCCTGCTCGACCGCGGCACGACCGTCGATCGCGCACCACGCGAGGGCGGCTTCACGCAGCAGGTCCCGGTCCGTCGAGGCTACCCTGGCGATGAATGCCGCGACATCCGCGCTCGTCGAGAGCGCAGCGAATCGGGGATCCTCGAGGAACGGATAGTCGGGTACGCGGTCTCCGAGACGGACATCACCGGTCGGGATGCCGAGCACGGCGGACTCCCACGCGACCCCGCTCGAGCACTGGACGAGCCAGGGCGGACCCTCGTGCAGCAGGTCGAGGGTGCGCTCGACGCGGGCGATGACCCATTCGCGGGGCACGATGCGCTCGAGCCGCTCTACATCCGAGCGCGAATGCGGCGCCACGACGACAGGGCCGACCCCTGCCGCGTGCACGAGCTCGATGATGCGTCGCAGCTGCGGCTCGGGATCGGGTGACAGCGCGAGGACACCGGGGAGGCCCGATCGGATCCTCGGCGGGCGTGCCGCGAGGATGTCGGTGTCAGGATTCCCGATCACATCGATGCGCTCGGGGTCAGCGCCCGTCACCTCGACGATCGTCGCGCGCTCGGCGACCCCGCGCATTCCCGCGTAGGAGACGGGGAGATCGACCTGCCAGTGCGTGAGCGGCGAATGCGGGACGAAGACGACCGGCACGCCGTGCGCCTCTGCCGCGAGGATGAGCGCGCGCACGAAGGGGTGCGACTGCCGCGGGACGACGACGACGCGGTACCGCGCGAGATCCGCCGCGAGGTATCGCTGCAGGTGGTGCTCCGTCCCGAGGACGGCGTCGCGCCACATCGGCAGCAGCTCGCGTCGACCGTGATCCTCGAGGAATGCCTCGACCCACGCGAGCATCTCCCGCGCCGCTGGGCTGCGCCTCGCCGCCCGATCAGGCCGCTCGGCGAGCCCCGGGATCGCGACCGGCGTGCGGCGCGGCAGGAGCGGATCGACGACGCGCTCCTCGTTGACGGTGCGCGTCACGACAAGCGCGCCGCCGACCTCCGAATGCCGCGTCGGCGTGAACCGCCACGGCACCCCCTTGAGGACGGTGGAGCGCACGCGTGTGCGCCACGAGGCATTCGCTGCAGCTCGCGAGAACTGCAGATCGAAGTCCGGCAGCAGGCACCACCGGAGCGCCTGGGCATCCATCTGCGTCAGCCCGGACTCCCGGCAGGATCAGCCGTCGACGCGACGCAGCTTGCTGAGCGGAGCGAGCTCGCCGGGGAAGACGCGCTTCACGCCATCGCCGAGCGCCTGCTCGATGATGCGGATGTCGCGAATGAGCGACTCGAAGCCCTTGGGCTCGAGGCTCGCGGCGTGGTCGCTGCCCCACATCGTGCGGTCGAGGGTGATGTGGCGCTCGACCGAGACTGCGCCGAGGGCGACGGCCGCGATCGAGATCTGGAGGCCCGGCTCGTGACCCGAGTAGCCCACGGGCACGCCGTAGCGCTCCTTGAGCGTGTGGATCATGCGGAGGTTGGCCTCCTCAGCGGGGAGCGGGTAGGTGCTCGTCGCGTGCATGAGGTGGAGGTTCGTGGTGCCGAGCGTCTCGACTGCCTTGTCGATCTGCTCGATCGTCGACATGCCGGTCGAGAGGATGATCGGCTTGCCGGTCGCGGCGAGGCGCTTGAGCATGCCGATGTCGGTGAGGGAGGCCGAGGCGACCTTGTGGGCGGGGACGCCCATCTCCTCGAGGAAGTCGACCGAGGGCTCGTCCCACGGCGAAGCGAACCAGTCGAGGCCCTTCTCCTTGGCGTATGCCGCGATCTCCGTGTACTCGTCCTTCTCGAACTCGACGCGGTAGCGGTACTCGAGGTACGTCATCGTGCCCCAGGGCGTCTCGCGCGGGGTCGACTTCATGTGCTCGGGCGTCGCGATCTCGGGCGTCCGCTTCTGGAACTTGACCGCCTGGGCGCCAGCGTCTGCCGCGACGTCCATGAGCTTCTTTGCCAGCTCGACGGAGCCGTTGTGGTTGAGACCGATCTCGCCGATGACGTAGACGGGCTTGCCGTCACCGATCTCGTGCTCACCAATGGTGATCGTGTCGCTCATCCGACCGTTACCTTTCCGGGGTTGTTCTGGTTCGTCGACCTAGCTGGACCGCTCGCGTACGAGAATGTCGGCAAGCTCGCGAATCGCACCTTGCCCACCTCGGTGTTCGAGGACCACGCGCGCGGCCTCAATGACCTCGGGCCTGGCGTCGGCTACGGCGACAGGCCATCCTACCAGCCGCAATGCTGGCAGGTCATTGACATCATTCCCGACGTACGCGATCTCGGCGAGGTCGATGCCGTTTCGCTCCGACCACTCGCGGATCGCCGTCGCCTTGTCGTCGACGGCCTGCAGCACCTCGACGCCGAGCTTGCGGGCGCGCGCCGAGACGACCGGGTTGCGCTCCTTCGAGAGGATGAGGAACGGCATTCCGGCGGCTCGCAGCATGCCGATCCCGAATCCGTCGGAACGGCTCACCGTGACCGATTCGGTGCCGTCCTCGCGGACGATGACCGTGTCGTCGGTGTGCACGCCATCGAAATCGGTCACGACCGCGCGCACCTCAGCCATGGAGGACGCGACGGCGGGGTCTCGGAATCCGAGCGCCAGCAGTCGGGAGCGATCGAGCTCGGCAGCCGTGTCGATCTCGATCGCCCAGTCCTCGCTGACCGGCTGGATCGCGACGCGGCCGAAGAAGCGGAAGCCCGCCTGCTCGAAGCCGTCCGCGCGCATGACGTAGAACGCGCCAGTCTCCTGGAAGTGCGGCTCGCGGTCCTGGCGACGCGGACGGAACGAGTGATCGTGGTTGACACCCACGGCTCCCGATTCGCGGTCAGCCCAGAGGAAGGCATACGTCTCGAACGCCGAGAATGCGACATCCGCCTCGCCTGCGGCCACCCGCGCGACCGCGGCGTCGATGTCGCCCGCGAGGATGAACGGCGAGGTCGGCTGGATGAAGACGATGATGTCGAGCGGCGTGCCCTCCTCGCGGAAGTGCTCGACCGCGTGGAGAAGCGCTGCCTCCGAGGTGCTCGTATCCGACGCGAGCTCGGCGGGGCGCTGGATGATCTCGGCGCCCGCGGCACCGGCGACGATCGCGATCTCCTCGCTGTCCGTCGACACCGCGACGAGATCGACGCTCGAAGCCGCGAGGGCCGAGCGGATCGCGCGGACGACGAGCGGGACGCCGCCGACTCGTGCGACGTTCTTGCCAGGCACGCCCTTCGACCCACCACGGGCGAGGATGACAGCTCCGACTCGCACCATGTCAGCGTAGACCCGAGCGCATCACCGGCAGCTGATTGCAGCGCGGCAGGGTCCGGAATCGGCAGAGCCCTGCCACCCTGCGCCCAGAATCAGCCGCGTCCGAGCGCCACCCGGTACGCCTGGAGATGCCGCTCGGCGACCGTCTCCCAGTCGCGGCCGCTCAGATCCGGGCGCACCGCCGGGGGCGCCGGCAGGCGCTCGAGCAGCTCGGCGAGCAGCTCCGCCGTGAGCTGCCCGTCATACATCACGACCCAGCCCGGTCCGACCTGCTCGGCCAGCCACTCATTGACGCCCGTGCGCGGGACGATGACCTGCCGCCCGAGCGAGAGCGCGACGAGGATCGCGCCGGAGTTGTCCATCGCGAGGTACGGCAGGATGACGCAGCTCGCGGCGGTGACCTCCTCGACGAGCGTCGCGTCATCGACGAAGCGGAGGATCCCCGAGATCGTCTCAGAGGACTCGAAGAACTGTGTGAGCTCCTCGCGCATGCCCTGGGTGGGTGAGCCGACGATGCGGAGCGTCCAGTTGGGCGTCGGACCCGAGGCCTCAGCGGGCGCCGACGCGTCCACGGCCGTCATCGCTCGGTACACGCGCACGAGCTCGCCGATGCCCTTGTACGGTTCGATGCGGCCGAAGGCGAGCAGGCGACCGGGGACGGGCGCGGAGTGCGCCAGCGTCCCGAATGGCTCGAGATAGTCCCCATGCAGGATGAGGTCGACGGGCACCCCCGGCGGGGTCGGCGTCACGGGATTGAGTGCGATCGCGAGCGCGGTCTGCTCGTCCACCCGCTCGAGGAATCGCTCCTCCGCCGGCCCGCCCGCGGCATGCGGTCGCGCATTGTGGACCGTGCGGACGACGGGGATGCGGCGGCGGCGCAGTCGACGGAGGAGCGCGCCCGCGAGCGCCCGGCGAAGGGCACCACCACGACCGCGCACGAGGAACTCAGGCCAGTGCACGTGGAACACGTCGTACCGTCCGAGCAGCGCCGTCGGCCACGAGAAGTAGCGGTACCGCACGCGCGCATGACGCGAGAGCTGGTCGACGAAGCGGGTCGTCCCATCGGGCCCAGGCATCGACAGGAGCACGCGTGGAGCACCGACACGCTGGAGGCATTCGCGCACGCGCCGACGGACCGCACCGAGTCGCCGCGCGGCGGTCTGCGCCTGCGAGACGAGCTCCAGGCGGCGGGCGGTCTGCGCGACTGCCGCGGCGGCGATGGCCGAGGCATTCATCTCGCTCGCGTCGAAGCTCACGCCATCGAGGCCGGCGACCGCGAGGTGCTGGGCGATCTTGCGCGCGGGCTCTGGCACGATCTCTGCGACCGCGGCACCCTCCGTGAGGGCGAGGACGAGGACATGGAGCCGGTCGCTCACGACGAGCGCCGACTCGCGATACACGCTGCGGACGAATGCCTCGTGGTCGAGGTCGCTCCGCTCACCCCACGCGAGGTGCTCGCCGCCGAGCCTCGCGGCGACGAGCTCGGCACGCTCGATGTCCTCCCGCACCTGCGCGAGCACGGCGATCTCGAGCCCGAGCTCGGCTGCCGCGGCGCGGATCCCCTCGAACCACGCGGCCGCGGGCTCGGGCCGCGTGCCGCGGATGCTCACCGTGAGTCGACGGCGCTCCGGGAAGGCCTCGGCGGTCTCGACCGCGTGCTCCGCCTCCGCGAAGCCGATGTCGGGCACCGTATCGCCGACGCGCATGACGCCGCGGCTCGCGGTGTCGCGCCAGAGCACGATCGCCGACAGTCGGCACGCCGCGCGGTGTATCGCGGCCGCGACGCGCCCTGGCCGTCGGACCGAGCGCGGCAGCCGGACGATCGTCACGCCACGGAGTCGCGCGAGCACCGTCATCGCGAGGAAGCGCAGCTCGCGCGGGATCGACCCACGGTCGAGCGAGACCTCGCCGGGCTCCCAGACGAGCGCGGCATCGGAGCCGGCAGCGAGCATCGCGCGGAGCCAATCCCCCTGGCGAGCGGCGGAGTAGACCGTGTCGCCCTCCTCGACGCCAAGCTGCTCGAGCCAGCGCTCCGGCGCTGAGCCGACGAAGGCGTGCACCTCCCCGAGTCCCCGCACCCAGCTCAGGGCCACCCGGCGGATGAGCGCATCGCCGATGTTGCCGTAGCCACCGGTGAGGACGATGAAGACCTTCACCGCGATTCCGCCGAACGTCCCGAGGCGACATCGACGATCATCATGGCGAGCAGGCTCGCGGCGCCATCGACCTCGAGCGCAGCTCGCGCCCGCGCGGCCGCCGCGGCGAGCTCTGCCCTCAGATCCCGGTCGGCATGGACCCTCGCGACCGCTCGCGCGAGCGCCACGTGATCGTCCACGCCCACGAGGATGCCATAGCCGTCGCGGAGCATCTCGGCCTGAGCAGGGATGTCCGTCGCGATGACGGGGGTACCGGCAGCGACGGATTCGAGGATCTTCATGGGCGTCGTGACCTTCGCCATCGAGGGCGAGGCCGACTTCGGGCACAGCGTCACGAGCGCCGCTGCGGCGTAGCGGGCGACCTCCGCGGGCGCGAGGGCGCCGAGCCATTCGATCCCCCCATCGCCTCGTGCCGCGACCGCCTCGCGCACGGTGTCCGCCATCGCGCCGTCGCCGATCACGACGAGCGGCAGCTCAGCGGGCCAGGCCGCATCGGCGCGCGCCGCGAGCAGCGTCTCGATGCCCTGCCACAGCGCGAGTCCGCCGAAGAACAGCGCGAACTCGCCATCCCGCTCGATCGGCTCCGCCTCGAAGAACACCCGGGACACGACCTGCGGGATGACCGCGATCGGCACAGCCGGCGCACCCTCGGCAGCCCGCTCGGCGAGCACCCAGTCGCGGAGCGGGGCATTCACGGTGAGGATCGCGGAGGCGTCGACGAGACTCCGGCGCATGAGGCGCCGGATGCCAGGCACGCGGCGGAGCCACGGGTTCGCCTCATAGCCCGACTCGTCGTTGCCCTGGACGAGGAGCACGACTCCCCCGCCCCGTCGGAGCCATCGCGGCGCGACGAAGGCGAAGAACGGATGCCAGCGGCCGACGAGCACACCACCTGCGCGCGCGGCGCGGCGAGCGCGCCGGACGAGCCCACCGAGGCGTCGCAGCTTGCCGAGGATGCCGCCCACCGAGGTCTCAGCCGTGATGACCTCGGCGATCGGAATGCCCGCGCTCGCGAGCCGCGCTCGCGTCCCGTCGAGATGGGTGCGCGCCGCGACCCCCTCGCGGGTGGACTCGAGCCAGAGCAGCGTGACCGCTGGCGACCCGGCGGGAGCCCCAGCGTGCTCGCTCGCTCGCGCCGCGGCATTCAATCGCTCGCTCCGCCCGCTCGATAGGCGGCGTCCGCCTCCGCCGCCACGCGCACCGAGGACAGCCGATCGGCGAGGGCGACGGCATTCGTCGACCATTCGCTCACGAGCTCCGGCCGCGCGACAGCCTCGCGCACCGCTGCGACGAGCTCCGCGTCGTCCGCGCACAGCCTGCCGGTGACGCCGTCGATGACGATGTCGCGATTGCCGACGACGTCGGAGGCGATCGCGGGGACCCCCATCGCCTGCGCCTGGGCGAGCGAGAGCGGGAAGCCCTCCCACAGCGAGGGGAAGACGAGGAGGTCGAGGTCCTGGATCTCGCGCTCGAGCTCCGACGGCGAGAGCCAGCCTGTCAGCGGGATCCCGCCGAGCCAGCGATCGACGTCGGCCTCGGGCCCACCCCCGATCCAGAGGAAGTCAGCGCCGTCCACCGCGAGCGCGACATCGCGGAACCGCCACGGCGCCTTCTGATACGCGACGCGGCCGATCATGCCGATGCGCGGACGCTCGTGCCGGGGCCTCGGGAGGGCGCGGAGCGTCGCGATCTGCGCGGGCGCGAGGCCGGTGTGGAGAATGCCGATGGGCTCGACCCCGAGCTCGCGGCGGGCGACCTCGGCCTCCGAATCCCAGGTCACGATGATGCCGTCGCACCGCCTGGCGAACCGACGCTCGATCGCGCGGAACACCCGCCTCGCGAGCCGCGAGCGGTCCAGCATGAGAAACGGGAATCCGTGCGGCGAGTAGAAGAGCCGTGCGTCGGCGTCATACTGGCGCCGGTACGAGAGTCGACCGAGCACCCCGGCGAAGGCCGAGTGCAGGTGCACGACATCCCACTCGCCGGAGCGGAGGGCCGCGCGGATGAGCGCGCGGATCTCGCGGAAGTCGGTGACCGTGCGGCCAGTGCGCTCGAGCACTCGGAGCTCGACCTCGGGATGGATCCCGAGGTCGACCGGGTCGATCGGTGCGCCCGGACGCGGCATGTACCAGATGCCCACATCGTCCCCTGCAGCCGCCTGATCGCTCGCGAACGAGGTCAGCACCGTGACGATGCCTCCCCCGAAGGCCTCAGTGACGTGCAGGATCCGCACTGGCGCCTCAGGTGAGCTGCAGCGCCTTGGACGTCTCAGCGGCCGTCTTGGCAGCGAGCTTCGGGTCGTCCGAGAGCTGCGTCCCGAAGCTCGGGATCATCTTGCGCAGCTGCGGCTCCCACCCGGTCATGTGATCAGCGAAGCACTTCCGGAGCACATCGAGCATGATCGGCACGGCCGTGGATGCTCCGGGCGATGCGCCGAGGAGCCCGGCGATCGTGCCATCGGCCGAGGAGACGACCTCGGTGCCGAACTGCAGCGTGCCCTTGCCGTTTGCATCGCGCTTCATGATCTGGACGCGCTGGCCGGCGGTGATCCGGTAGAACTTCGAGGTGTCGATCCACGGAGCGAATGCCAGGAGCGCCTTGTCCTGCTTCGCGCGGCTCGCGAGGACCTCGCCGACGAGGTACTTCACGAGGTCGAGGTTCTTGAGGCCGACGCTGATCATCGTGCCGAGGTTGTGCCAGCGGAGGCTCTGGAAGAGGTCGAGCAGCGATCCGTGCTTGAGGAACTTCGTCGAGAAGCCGGCGTACGGCCCGAAGAGGAGGCTCGCCTCGCCGCCGACGATGCGGGTGTCGAGGTGCGGGACCGACATGGGTGGAGCGCCGACGGCAGCCTTGCCGTAGACCTTCGCCTTGTGCTTGGCGACGATCTCAGGGTCGTCCGTGCGGAGGAACATGCCGGAGATCGGGAAGCCGCCGTAGCCGCGGATCTCCTTGATGCCGCTCGACTGGAGGAGCGTGAGCGCCGCACCGCCCGCGCCGACGAAGACGAACCGCGCCGTGGCCTCGACGGGGGTGCCGCCGATCTCGTTGCGCATCTTGAGGCGCCACATGCCGTCCTTGCGGCGCTTGACCGAGGTCACGCGGTGGTTGAGGTTCAGCTCCACGCCGCGCTCGACGAGACCGTCGATGAGGTCGCGCGTCTGCGCACCGAAATCCACGTCCGTGCCCTCCTCGATGCGGGTCGCCGCGATCGGCTCCGACTTCGAGCGGCCGGGGATGAGGAGCGGGGCCCACTCGCGGATCACCGCGGCGTCCTCCGTGTACTGCATCGTCGAGAAGAGCGGGTGGTCCTTGAGCGCCTCGTAGCGCTTGCGGAGGTACTCGACATTCGCCGCGCCGGTCACGAAGGTCATGTGCGGCGTGCGGTGGATGAATGCGTCGGGCTCAGGCAGGAAGCCGGTGTCCACGAGGTGCGACCAGTACTGGCGCGAGACCTGGAACTGCTCGTTGATCTTCACGGCGTTCGCGATCGCGATCGAGCCGTCGGCCTGCTCCGGCGTGTAGTTGAGCTCGCAGTAGGCGGCGTGACCCGTGCCGGCGTTGTTCCACGGGTTCGAGGACTCGAGGGCGACGTCGCTCTGTCGCTCGTAGATCGCGATCTTCCAGGAGGGTTCCAGCTGCTGGAGGAGCGAACCGAGGGTCGCGCTCATGATGCCGCCGCCGATGAGGGCGACGTCGACGTGAGAACTCACAGATCCATCCTATCGAGCCACATCGTGGCCACTCGTGGTGCAGGTCCCGGAGCGCAGCGGCGCGCGGGCGAAATGTGACAGCGCTCGCTCAGCCGACGGGCTGGGCGATCTTCGCGGCGACAAGCTCGGCGAGCTGCACGGCGTTGAGCGCCGCGCCCTTGCGGAGGTTGTCGTTCGAGACGAAGAGTGCGAGACCGCGACCGCCGGGGACCGACTGGTCCTGGCGGATGCGCCCGACGAGGCTCGGGTCGGCACCTGCCGCCTCGAGCGGGGTCGGGACGTCGACGAGGCGCACACCCGGGGCGTCGCTCAGCAGCTCGATCGCGCGCTCGACCGAGATCGGACGCTCGAACTCCGCGTTGATCGAGAGCGAGTGGCCGGTGAAGACCGGCACCCGCACGCACGTGCCGGCGACCGCGAGCTCGGGGAGCTCGAGGATCTTGCGCGACTCATTGCGGAGCTTCTGCTCCTCGTCGGTCTCCCGCGAGCCGTCATCGACGATCGAGCCGGCGAGCGGGAGGACGTTGAAGGCGACGTTCTTCGCGAACTTCGCAGGGGCAGGCAGGTCGACCGAGGCGCCGTCGTGCACGAGTCCGATGAGGTCCTGCTCCGCACCCGCGCGCACCTGCTCGGCGAGCTCCTCGCCGCCGGCGAGGCCAGCACCGGAGACCGCCTGGTAGGTGCTCACGATGAGACGCGTCAGGCCGGCTTCGCGGTCGAGCACCTTGAGGACGGGCATCGCGGCCATCGTCGTGCAGTTCGGGTTCGCGATGATGCCCTTCACGGCATCGTCGATCGCATGCGGGTTGACCTCGGAGACCACGAGCGGGACCTCCGGGTCCATGCGCCAGCCGGAGGAGTTGTCGATCACCGTGACGCCTGCGGCGGCGAAGCGCGGCGCCTGCGCCTTGCTCAGGGTGGCTCCGGCCGAGAAGATCGCGATGTCGAGACCGCTCGGGTCCGCCGTCGCGGCATCCTCGACGACGACATCGCGACCGTCGAACTCGATGACCTTGCCCGCGCTGCGTGCGCTCGCGAAGAAGCGAATCTCGGCGATCGGGAACTTGCGCTCCACGAGGAGCTCACGCACGACCTTGCCCACCTGGCCAGTCGCGCCAACGACGCCGATCCGCACACCGCTAGTCATAGCAGTCGATTCTACTCTCGCGGACCCTCGCGAAAGTCCGGGCGAGCTCGCCGCTGCGGGCAGGCTCGCGGGCGTGATCCGCGGTGGGTCAGCGACCGGTGCCGGCGTAGACGATCGCGTCGTCGTCGCCGTCGAGCTCGAATGCCGTGTGGATCGCCTGGGCGGCGCGCTGGGCATTCGCGGCGCGCGTGACGACCGAGATGCGGATCTCCGACGTGGAGATCATCTCGAGGTTGATCCCCGCCTCGAAGAGCGCGGTGAAGAGCCGGGCCGAGACACCGGCATTCGTCCGCATGCCGGCACCGACGACCGAGATCTTCGCGATCTCCTCGTCGTGGAGGAGCTCGGTGAAGCCGATCTCGGCCTGCTGCGCATAGAGCGCCGCGAGGACGATGTGCACGTCCGACTTCGCGAGCGTGAACGAGATGTCGGTGAGCCCCGTGGCGGCGGCCGAGACATTCTGGACGATCATGTCGATGTTGGCGTTCGTGCCAGCGACGATCGTGAAGATCTGCGCGGCCTTGCCCGGGACGTCCGGAACGCCGACGACCGTGATCTTGGCCTCGGAGAGATCGGTCGCGATACCGGAGACGATCGGGTTTTCCATGCCGTGCTCCTCAGTGGAGTTGGTGACGATCGTGCCCTCGAGGTCGCTGAACGACGAGCGCACATGGATGGTGACGTTGTGGCGTCGAGCGAACTCGACGGCGCGGATGTAGAGGACCTTCGCGCCAGCACCGGCGAGCTCGACCATCTCCTCGAGTGAGACGCGGTCGACCTTGTGCGCCTTGGGGACGACCCTCGGATCCGCGGTGAAGATGCCGTCGACATCGGTGTAGATCTCGCACACATCGGCCTTCATCGCCGCGGCGAGCGCGACGGCCGTCGTGTCGGAGCCACCGCGGCCGAGCGTCGTGATGTCGCCCGTCTCGCGGTTGAAGCCCTGGAAGCCTGCGACGATGGCGACCGCGCCGTCGGCGATGGCCTCCTGGATGCGGCGCGGCGTGACCTCCTGGATGCGCGCAGAGCCGTGGCGCTCATCCGTGATCATGCCGGCCTGGCTGCCGGTGTAGCTGCGGGCATCGACGCCGAGGTCCTTGACCGCCATCGCGACGAGCGCCATCGAGATGCGCTCACCGCTCGTGAGGAGCATGTCGAGCTCGCGCGGAGCGGGCGCGTTGTCCGCGACCTCGCTCGCGAGATCGAGGAGCTCGTCGGTCGTGTCGCCCATCGCGGAGACGACCACGACGACATCGTGACCGGCCTGCTTCGTCGCGACGATCCGGCGCGCGACGCGGCGAATGCTCGCGGCATCCGCGACCGACGAACCGCCGAACTTCTGGACGATGAGGCTCACGAGTATCCGATCTTACCGGCGCGACAGGTGACCGAATGCCTCGGGTCCGGCCCGGAGCGAGCGGTCCGCATCGGCCGGGTGCGGCGGCCGCGCGTCGGGGATCGTCAGCGCGCGTCGAGGAAGCGCTCGATGCGAGCGGCCGTGTCCTCCCAGCCGTGAACCGCGACGCTCCGCACACCGAGGGCGAGGACCGGGTAGTCGTTGCCATCGGCGTCGAGGCGGTCGCCGACGAAGGCCATCGCCTCGAGGGGGATGCCGGAGAGCTCGGTGAGCCGCTGCATGCCGTAGGCCTTGTCGATGCCCTTCCGGGTGATGTCGACGCTCGTCGAGCCTCCAGATCGGACTTCGAGCTCAGGCAGCCGGTCGGCGACGGCGGCGCGCAGCGTGTTCTTCTTGTCGCCGCTCGGATCCCACGCCTTCTTGGCGTCGACGGGCGCGGACTGGCCGAGTGCGGAGAAGGTGATCTGCGTGCCGCGGTCCTCCAGGACGGGACCCCACACGGTCACACCCGGATTCGCGGGCTCCCACAGGCCGAGGCGTCGCGCCTCCTCCTCGAGCACGGCGAGGGCCGCCGCGCGCTGCTCGGCGCTGAGCTCCTCGGCGTACTGCTGACGCCACTCCTGCTCCTCCCAGCGGTAGTACTGGGTGCCGCACGTCGGCATGAGATGCAGTCGGCCGAAGCCGAACGATGCCTGCTGCGCCGAGGCCGCCGCCTCGAGACCGCGGATGAGCTGCGATTCGAACTGGCCGAACTGTCCGCCGGAGATGACGCAGACAGGGACCTCGGTCAGGAGACGCGCGATGAGCTCGCCCATGCGGGGGTCGAGCTCGGACTTGCTGGGGGCCAGCGTGTCATCGAGATCGAATGCGACGAGTCGGGCATCGAGCGGGATGTCTTGGACGAGCACGGTCGGAGAGTCTAACGGGGCAGTTCGACTGTCACCCGGCTGGACGACGTCCCTCGAAGGCTCGACCGAGCGTGACTTCATCTGCGAACTCGAGGTCGCCTCCCACCGGCAGACCGGAGGCGAGCCGCGAGACCTTGAGCCCGGGCAGCTGCAGGAGCCGGGAGAGGTACACGGCGGTCGCCTCGCCCTCGATGTTGGGGTCGGTCGCGATGATGACCTCGTTCACGGTGCCGTCGCTCAGTCGTGCGACGAGCTGCTGGATGCGCAGCTGATCGGGTCCCACTCCCTGAATCGGATTGATGGCGCCGCCGAGCACGTGGTACAGCCCGCGGAACTCGCGAGTGCGCTCGACTGCGACGACGTCCTTGGCCTCCTCGACGACGCAGATGAGGCTCTGGTCGCGCCGCGGATCGCGGCAGATGGCGCAGCGGGACTCCTCGCCGACATTGCCGCACACCTCGCAGAAGCGGACGCGCTCGCGCGCCTCGGTGAGGAGGCTCGCGAGACGGCTCACATCGAATGACTGGGTCTGGAGGATGTGGAATGCGATGCGCTGGGCAGACTTCGGTCCCACACCGGGGAGGCGGCCGAGCTCATCGATGAGGTCCTGAACGATCCCGTCGTACACGCTCAGTACCTGCCCTCAGCGAAGTCGAAGCCCTCTGGGATGTCTGGGCCCGGGTCGTCGAGATCGCTCGGCACTTTGGGGTCGGGCTCCGCCGCGATCGGCGGGATCGAGAGCGGCGCCGCGATGACCTCCTCCTCGATGAACTTCGCACCGAGGACCTGACGCACGACGGCCTCGCCGTACTTGGGGCCTGGGCCACCCGTCGTGAACGTGGAGCGAGCCGCCTCGGGCGCGCGCTGCGCCTCGGGAGCGGAAGCCTCGGGAGCCTGCGAATCATCCGGCGCCGGCTCGGTCGGCGCGGAATCGGCCGGCCGCGAATCCGGCGCGGGGGAACTCCCAGGGATCGCGACGACCTCCCAGTCGCCCGTCGGCGCCGCGGAGGGTGGCGCGGGGCGGGAGACGGGGTCGACCGCAGGGGCCGGTCGCTCAGCCACTGGTCCCTCGACATCGACCTCAGACTCGACAGGCTCGCGCATCGCAGGCTCGGCAGCGACGGGAGCAGCAGGGACCGCGGGCACCCCCGTGGTGACGGGAACTGACGCCGTGTCTCCGCCCAGCGACTTCGCCGTGAACTTCACGCGAATGCCGAGGACCTGGAGGATCGCGGTCCTCAGTGCCTCCGAGTGCTCGCGGAAGGCGATGACCTCGCCCTGCGTCGCGAAGGAGAGCGAGAGGATCTCGCCGTCGAAGGCGCGGATCTGCGCGCGCTCCACCGCGAGCCATGCGAGCCGACGGCTCTCGAGCGCGGACAGCACCTGCGGCCAGGCGTGACGGAGCTGCTCGACGGACATGGGTGCGCTCAGGGCGGCCGGAGCTGGCGGTACCACTGACGGCGCGGGCTCGGCCGCGACGGGCTCCGCTAGGGCTGTCGCCGCGGGCCCCGGTCCCGTCGCGCGGGTCGGGGCGGGGTCCTGGACGCCGGGAGCGGCAGGCGCGGCGACCGCGACTGGTGCAGTTGTCGCAGCCGTGGCGGCAGGAGCAGCGGCGGCCGCGGCCGTCGGAGCAGCCGCGGGAGCAGCATCCGCCGGCGCCGTCCCCGGAGCTGTCGCGGCGCCGAGCTCGACGAGGAGCCGGGCCGCGAGGAGCTCGAGGTGCAGTCTCGGCGAGGTCGCGCCCGAGAGCTCGGTGAGCGCGGCATTCGTCAGATCCGCGGCCCGCGAGAGCGCGGACGAGCCAAACACGGTCGCCTGCGTCGCCATGCGATCGAGCTGATCCTGCGGGACGCCGCGGAGGAGCGCGGCGGCGCCCTGCGGCGATGCCGCGACGAGCACGAGGTCGCGCAGGCGCTCGAGGAAGTCCTCGACGAACCGGCGTGGGTCCTGGCCCGTCTGGATGACGCGGTCGATCGCCGCGAACATCGCAGGGGCGTCCCTGCGACCGAGTGCGTCGATCGACTCATCGAGGAGCTCCCCCGGCGTGTAGCCGAGCAGGCCCACGGCGCGCGAGTACGAGAGCACGGAGTCCTCAGATCCGGCCATGAGCTGGTCCAGGAGCGAGAGCGTGTCGCGCACCGAGCCACCACCCGCGCGCACGACGAGCGGGAGCACGCCCGGCTCGACCGCGATGCCCTCCGCCGTGCAGAGCTCCTGCACGTAGTCGAGGAGCTGCGCAGGGGGCACGAGACGGAACGGGTAGTGGTGCGTGCGGGAGCGGATGGTCCCGATGACCTTCTCCGGCTCGGTCGTCGCGAAGATGAACTTCACGTGCTCCGGCGGCTCCTCGACGATCTTGAGCAGCGCGTTGAAACCCTGGGGCGTCACCATGTGCGCCTCATCGAGGATGAAGATCTTGTAGCGATCGCGCGCCGGGGCGAAGACCGCGCGCTCCCGGATGTCGCGCGCATCGTCGACGCCGTTGTGCGAGGCCGCGTCGATCTCGACGACATCGAGCGAGCCGCCGCCATCGCGAGAGAGCTCGACGCACGAGGGGCACACGCCGCACGGGGTGTCGGTCGGGCCCTCGACGCAGTTGAGGCAGCGCGCGAGGATGCGCGCCGAGGTCGTCTTGCCGCAGCCGCGCGGACCGCTGAAGAGATACGCATGGCCGACGCGATCCGCGCGCAGCGCCGCACGGAGTGGGTCGGTCACCTGGGACTGGCCGATGAGCTCGGCAAAGGTCTCCGGCCGATAGCGACGGTAGAGGGCTGCGACCACGCGACCAGCGTAGCCGCGACCACTGTCACAGCCCCGCGAGATTGATGAGCGACCAGGTGAGGCCGCTCGCTCCCGCGAGCGTGACGACGGCGAGGGCCGCGACGGCAGCGACGGCAGCGCGGTGTGAGCGTGCGGCGACCGAGGGCACCCGCCCGAAGGCACGCACGGGAGGCTCGATCGCCGGCGCGGGAGGTGGAGGAGGGACACCCATGGAGCGGATGGGTCGCGAGGTCCGTGCGCCCACTCCCCGACCCGCCACGACGGTGCCGCCGAAGCCGCTCGGGACCGGCGCGGGCCGAAGTGGACCGCGCCGGCGCTTGACCGGCATCGACATGACGTGCCGGACGGGTGGATTCGTGCTCTCGGCGGGCTCGACGGGAGTCGGCGCACCGAGCGACGTGCTGCCCGTGGTCGCGATGGCGTCCGCGACCTCGCCACTGGCGGGTCGGACGACCCGAGTCGATTCCTCCTCGTCGAGGATGACGGTGCGGTCGACGCCGGCCCCCTCCTCGACGATCACCGTCGGGTCGCCAGCCTCCGCGTCCTCCACGATCACCGTCGGGTCCGCAGCGTCTCCGTCACCGACGATCACGGTCGGGTCAGGCTCACCCGAATTCGCGTCGTCGTCGACGATCGTGGTCGGGTCCTCATCGGGAACATACGTCTGGGTCTCATCGCTCGCCGTCGACATCGACACCGTCGTGTCCCAATCGGGCTCCTGCTCGCCCTGACGCCCCTCGCTCACGACGACGTCCCCGATGGCACGGTCGTCTCCTCGAGGAAGGACTCGTTGTCGCCGTCAGATCGCTCATCCGACTCCGGATCGCGGCCTCCGGACACGACATCGACGACGATCACCGAGATGTTGTCCCGCCCGCCCGATCGGCGTGCGAGATCGACGAGCGCTGCCGCCGCGTCGTCCGGGTCTTCGATCGTCCCGAGCGTGACACGGATGACCTCGTCCGGCACCTCTGATGTCAGGCCGTCCGAGCAGATGAGGATCCGGTCGCCGTTGTGGACCGGCATCGACCAGCTGTCCGCCTCGGCGTCTGCGGCCCCGATGGCTCGCGTGATGACATTCCGATCCGGGAACACCGCGAGCTCCTCAGCGGTGATGGTGCCGAGGGCGAAGAGCTCCTGGCCGAGCGAGTGATCGACCGTGATCTGCTGCAGCACCGATCCGAGGTGCCGGTAGACGCGTGAGTCTCCGACATTGAAGAAGACCCACGTCGGCTCCTCCCCCGTGACGATCGCCGCACCGGCGACCGTCGACCCGGCACCGCGCTGCGTGTGCGCCGCGACCTGCGCGACGGCATCGTCGGCGCGCTCGAGCGCCTCGCGGATGTCGTCGAGCTCGACCGAGGCCCGCTCCCCGACGACGGTGCGGAATGCCTCCGCGACCGCCTGGCTCGCCTCATCGCCCGCCTCATATCCGCCCATGCCGTCCGCGACGAGGTACAGCGCAGGGAGGGCGAGGATCGAGTCCTCATTCAGTCGGCGCTTCAGACCGACATCGGTGCGGGCACCGACCCGCGTGACGACATCCCCCGCGCGCAGCTCGACCGTCGACATCACTGGACCCCGGGAATCCTGACGAACTGCATCCCGACGAGGCCGAGGACGAACCGCCCGACGACCGGCGTCGAGCCGCCCGGATCGATGATCGACTCCGTCCCCTCGGGTCCGACGGTCACGATGCCGTTCGCGGAACCGAGATCCGTCGCCTGCCATTGATCATCGATGAGGTCGAAGCGCGCGTGGACGCGCGAGATGGTCTTGTGCGGGTCAGGGATCGCGATCGTCGGGAGACCGCCCTCGGACTCGCCAGGGCGACGTCCCACGACGAACGACGGTCCGGGGAGCGCGAGCTGCTGCCCCGTGTCGAGGAGCAGAAACCAGCCTGTGGTCGCCGCAGGCGTCCACGTCGGCGCGTCGGGGGCCTGCGTGGCGCTCGCCGCGCGCGTCGGACCCTCACCGCTCGCGACGGCCGGCGGCTCAGGCGGCTGCGGCTGCTCCGATCTCTCCGGTCGCTCCGCGGCCGCCGCGAGCTCCGCAAGCTCCTCCGGCGAGATGGTGGACACGGGGACGGTCGGGCTCGACTCCGATGACCACGGATTGTCGAGCGGAGAACCGTCGATCGGGAGGTTCGCGAAGATCCCGCCGAGCTCATGTTTCCGAGACTCAGTCACGTGACTCCTTCACTCTCTGGATCGGTCGCGGCGAGCGCAGTCTGCGAAGGAACGACATGGGTCGCACCGCGGCGCGCAGGCGCTGTCCACTGCTAACGCTCGCACGAAGCGCGTCGGACTGCATCTCGACGAGCCGCCACGCCTCAGTGCGCTCCGCCTCCGTCGGGACCGTCGCGCCGAACACCGCGCGATCGACGACGTCTGCGAGCTTCGTCGCGTGCGGCCCCCCGATCCGCGCTGCCGTCTCCCGACGGGTGCCGACCTCCTCATGCAGGACGCCGAGATCGACCGACTCGTCGACGAGCTCGTCCCACGCCGCCACGATGGCGACCTCGGGCTCCCCTCGCCGCCGCTGAGCCCGCCGGATGACCTTCGCTGCGAACACCGTGAGAAGCGGGGCGAGGAGCGAGAGAAGAGCGACCGAGGCGTAGCCGACGACGCGCAGGATCGGCACGACGACCGTCTCGATCGGCTCCGGATCGTCGGATTCGGCCGGGCTGGCCTCGACGTCGGCCGTCGTGTTCACGGGAGGTTCGCGCACCTCGTCGTCGACCTCATCCGGCACGGTCGGGTGCTCGGGGAGGATCTCGCCCGAGGGCAGCTCGCCGAGCGGCGTCGTGTGCTGCGGGGTCACATCGATGGCGACCCACTCGCCGCTGCCGGTCGCGACCTCGACCCAGGCCGAGACATTCGATCCCGTGCACACTCCCTCTCGGCATGCGGGAATGCCATCGTCGTCGCCCTCCAGTCGCACCCCGACGACCACGCGCGACTCGAAGCCGAGGTACCGCGCGACGAGCGCTGCCGCCGTCGCGAACTGCTCGTCATCCCCGACCGCGGCGACGAGGTCGTCGAGGCTGCCGGTGGCGGTCTCGGCACGCTCGTTGAGGTCGCCGAAGAGCGACTCGATCCGCGACACCGAATGCCCGGCAAGGCTCGGCTCGAAGGCGTAGCCGCCATCCGCCTCGAGCGCGGCGATCCATCGGGCCGCGGCGGCGTCCTCCGTGAGCGCATGGCTCAGGTAGCCGCGCTCCCGGAGCCTCGTGATCGCCTCCACGAGCCCGGTGCCGTCACGCGGGAGATCCTGCGCATCGACCCACGCCGCAAGCTCGGGATACAGCCCCTGGTCGATGCGCGAGTTGCCACCTTGCACGCCGAGGATCGCGTCGAGCCCAGCCATCGGGGTCCCCGACGCACGGTAGCTGTCGCCCGCGCGAAGACCCGGGGCATCGCCCCCTGGCACGGCGATCGCGGTCGAGCCATCGGAGGCGACATAGACCGAGTCCGCGAGTTCGTCGGCGCGCTCCCCCGTGAACACGGGGGATGTCACGACCACCCCCGGGAGGGGCACCCACGCGCCGCCGATCTCGCCCGACACGATGAGATCGACCGTGTCAGAGCCGGGGAGCGGATTCGGATTCGCCAGGCGGCGGAACGCATCCGCAGCACGCGCACCGACCTGGAACCGCACGCCGTCGTACTCGTCGAGCGTCGCAAAGCGGATGCGATCGACGTCGGTCGCACCGCTCACCCTGAGGATCTCCGCGTCGAAGTGGTCGGCGTCGAACCACGCGCGATAGCTCGCGAGCGGGCTCTCGAAGCTGCTGAGCACGACGACCGGATCCACGACCGCGCGGATCGACTGCCGGTCGGCCGCCTCTGCGACCGGCCGCGCGACCGCGACGCCGATGACGAGCGCGACGAACACCATGACGACGCCGATCGAGCCCCTGCGGATGCGCCCCCACGTCGAACGACTCGTGACGACAGAGCTCGTCGCGATCGCCGCGGCACGCGCGAGCGCCGCGCTCCTGAGGAGGCGACCTCGCAGCACGAGCCAGCCGAGCGATGCCAGGAGCAGGACGAGCGCGAGGACCACGAGGCGCCCACCCGGCACCTCGACGCCCGTCAGCGGCATGCGCACGATCGCGCCGATCGTCTCCGCGCCGAATGCGATGCCGAAGCCGTAGGCGGCGAACATGATCGGCACGGCGACGAATGCCCACGGTCGCCTCGACGACCCGATGCGCACCGCCGCGTAGCTGGTCGCGAGCACGACGACGTAGAACGGGACCAGCACCGCCTGGTAGTCGCCGAGCGGAAGCTCGAGGGTGACGATCTGCTTCCAGCCCGTGATGACACCGAAGATTCCGTCGCGGAGGGCGACCACCGCACGCGGGATGGAGGTGAGCGCGCTCGGGATCGCGACGGGGACGACCGAGATCACGAATGCCACGACGACGAGCCACGCGTCCGACCACCAGGCCCATCGGAGCCTCCGTGCGACAGCGGCGAGGCCAGCACCGAGGACGAAGCCGGTGACCGCGACGAGGACGAGGCGCGGCACATCGTAGATGGGCCACGCGGATGCGAGGGCGACGGCGATGCCGACCGCGACGTAGCCGAGCGCCGCGATGAGGAGAGCCGTGTCGAGGCGACGTGCGCTCATCGAAGCGCTCCCCTCGCGACGAGATGCGGGAGGTCCTCGAGCGCGCCGAGCGTCACGCGGGCGTAGTCAGAGCTCGAGACCACGCCGGGGACGGCGCCCGGCTCGACGCGCACGACCGCTGACCTGACATTCGAGGTGAAGGAGAAGGCGGCACGGCGCACGCGAGCGGTCGCGATCGTGGAACCGGTGATGATGATCGCGAGCGACACGTCCGGGTACGCCTGGGCGGCGAGCGCTGCCACGGGCTCGATGCGCTGCGCGCCCGCCGTGCACTCGATCTCGCACGACGCATCGAGGAGCGCGCGGCGATCCCGCGTCGGGAGCGCTCGCAGGGAGTCGATCCCTCGGCCGGCTTCGCCCGTGATGACGACGACATCGACCGAGTCGCGGATCGCCTGCACACCGAAGGACATCGCCGCACTCACGGCAAGCTCAAACTCGTCATCGTCCGCGTACGAATCGGCGCGCGTATCGAGCACGATCGCGACGCGAGAGCGACGCGACTCCTCGTACTGGCGCACCATGAGCTGCCCGGTGACGGCGACGACCTTTGCGGTGGCCTTCCAGTCGATGTGGCGCGGCGAATCCCCTGGCCGGTACTCGCGGATCGCGTGAAATGACAGGTCCGAGTCGACGATCGTCCGCGTGGGCATGCCCTCGATGTCTCGCACGTACCCCGCGCTGGTGCCGGGGAGCGGGACCGTCACGGGGTGCACGTGGATGGTCTCGAGCTGGGGCCACGAGTGCTCACGACGGAGGATGCCGACGGGGTCGCCGCGGGTGACCTTCATGGGTCCGACCGTGATGATGCCGCGGCGTCGCGCGCCGATGACGAGATCCTCGACGTGCTGGGCTCCGCCGACGAGCAGCGGCACTGGGGCCTCGATGAGGCCGGCCCCGATCGGGACGTCGATGACGGACGGCATCGAGAAGCGCGTCGAGATGTTGCGGACGCGCAGCTGGGCCGCGATGTCGGTGCCCGCGACCACGCGATCGCCAGGCAGGACCAGGCGGACGGCGTATGTGGCCGCGCCGATGAGGAACGGGATCGAGAATGCGAGGAGCGCGCCAGCGACGGTCGCCACGACCCAGCCCTCCACGAGCCCTGCGCCGAGGCCAGCGCCGAGGCCGGCGCCGAGGATGAGGACGAGGAGCCAGCCCGCCGGACTCACGGACGTGGCCAGCCATGCGGCGGTCGCGCGCAGTCCGGACCACACGCGGCGCGCGAGGCTCGCGGTCGATGCTCGCGGACCGCGCTGCATCGTGCTCGTGCCGCGCGACCTCGAGACGGTTCCCCCCGTGCGCGACCAGCGCCCCCGTGACCCGCTCGTGGTCCCGGTGGATGTCGCGCCCGTCGTCGCGGTCCCGCGGGACCGCGACGCGGTGGTGGAATCGTCGATGCTCACGCCTGGGCGTTCTCCTTGGGCGCGGGCACGTCGAGCAGGATCTTGCCGATGACCTGCTCGGCGGTGACGCCGTCGAACTCGGCGTCGGGCTCGAGCACGATGCGGTGCGCGAGTGCAGCGACCGCGATCCGGGTCACGTCGTCGGGCGTCACGAACACACGACCCTGCGCGATCGCCCATGTCTTCGCGAGGCGCGTGAGCGAGAGGGCGCCTCGGACGCTCACGCCAAGCCTGACCTCGGAGGCGAGACGCGAGGCATTCACGATGCGCGTCACGTAATCGAAGATCATCGGGTTCACGTACACGCCGCGCGACATCGCCGTCATCGTGCTGAGCACGTCGAGCTCGACGACTCCCTCGACCGAGCGGACGCCATCGGCGGCGCCGGAGAGGATCGTGTGCATCGCGCCGTCGTCGGGGTAGCCGATCGAGGTCTTCACCATGAAGCGGTCGAGCTGCGCCTCGGGCAGACGGTACGTGCCTGCCTGCTCGATCGGGTTCTGCGTCGCGATGACGATGAAGGGCTGACCGACGGGGTGGGTGCGCCCCGCGACCGTGACATGGCCCTCCTCCATGACCTCGAGGAGCGCTGACTGCGTCTTCGGGCTCGCGCGGTTGATCTCGTCGGCGAGGAGCACGTTGGCGAAGACGGGACCTGCGCTGAACTCGAACTCGCCCGTGCGCTGGTCGTAGACCTCGATGCCGGTGATGTCGCCGGGCAGGAGGTCGGGGGTGAACTGGATGCGGCTGTTCACGCCCTTGATCGTCTGCGCGAGCGCGCGGGCGAGTGCGGTCTTGCCCGTGCCCGGCACATCCTCGAGCAGGATGTGCCCGCCGCTGATCGCGGCCGCGAGCACGAGCTCGACGACGTGGCGCTTGCCGAGGATCGCCGTCTCGATATTGGCCGCGATCCGGCTGAAGCTGTCGGCGAACCACGCAGCCTGTTCTGGCGTCGTCGTCATGTGTTTCCTCTCGCTGTGGCGATCCTGCTCAGTCTCATCGTCGCTGCCCTCACATCCCCGGGCCGAATCCGGGGTCCGGGGGAGGCGGTGTCCCGCTGCATTGCCAGGTGGACGCGCTCGCGTTGCTCGGAGAGCCCTCGACGAACTGCGCGATCGCCGCGTACTCGGGCCGGACATTCAGCTGCCACGTATACGTGATCGCTCCGGTCACGGGATCCGGGTCGGAGGCCGACAGCTGCGTGACCGCGATCGCGCTCATGGGCCTCACGGTCGGTCCCGTCCTGCACTCCTCGTCGCCGGAGGGGTAGGTGATCTCCACCGGCCCATCCATCCTGAGCTCCGGCGTGATGGGCGCGGATGGATCGCTGCATCGCGACGGGTCGGAGACGAGACAGAATGCCGCATACCAGGTCGGTCCGCCATCGCCGGAGATCTGCGACGACGAGTACGGCGGCGCAGGCGTCGTCGAGTAGCCGATGGCGAAGCCATCTGGCGTCGCGCTCGCGGACGGACGAGACGTGATGGTCGATGCTCGCCATGTCACGACGTCGCCGCTCCTCGATGACGCGACGTCGAAGGAGTAGGTGCGCGGCGAGAGGATCGGGGGTGCCGGGGCGATGTACGCGTCGACTTCGGCCGTCGTGCCCGCGACCACGCCATAGCCCCACGAGGCGCACACCGTGAAGGTGTACTTTCGGCCATCTTCGAAGTCGCCGCTGACGATCACAGGGCCGTCGGCCGCATCGACTTCGGCGATCGGCGTCGCGGACGTCGCCGCGCCGAGCTGCTCGGCTGGTCCTATCGCGGGCGCGCCGCGCGGCGGGGTCGGCGCGCACTCCACGACCGAGCCATAGATCCGCGCCACGCCCCGCTCGCTCGTGCCCCGGGCATCGAGCCCAGCGAGCTGGATCTGGACCCGTGAGATCGATCCGGCCGTGTTTCCGATGCCGGCGAAGGTCGCCGTCGGCGCACCCATTGTCGGCAGCCCGACCACCTCGGCGCGCGACTCGGCGGAGGTGCCCTCGAGCCCGCCCGGCACACCGACCACCTCCGCGTAGCCGGGCGGCGCGGCGCGCTCGGCGAAGGGTGTGGCGACGAAGGTCACGGCGCCCGTGCCGTTCCACGGCACTCGCACGACCGCGATGTCGAGCTCGTCGAAGTCGAGGTCGGCGATCGCGAACTGTCGCGCCTGGTTGTTGCCGACGATCTCGACGCGCTGCGTCGCCCGACGATCGAGCTCCGAGAGACGGAGGCTGACGTCGATCGCCCCGGTGCCGCTCGCCGTGATCGAGCGGTCGTAGACCGAGTCGACCTGGAAGTCCTCGATGTGCGGCGGGACGTACGCGTAGCTGCGGTGCGCGGAGCTCGGCTCGGACAGCCCGATCCCGTTGGCGACGGTCGCCGTGAAATCGTGCGGCTCCCCGAGGACGAGCCCCGAGACCCTGCATCGGAACGTCCCGGGCGAGATCTCATCTGCCGCGCACGAGATCGATGAGGGCTTGGAGTCGGAGACCGCAACGCTCTCGACGGGCGGGAAGACCTCGTCGAACGTGACCGCGAGCGTGAGCCCCGTGCCGTCGGCGGCCCAGTCGATGGCACGGACGACCGGCGGGCGAGGGAATCCGGGCAGGGTCAGGTCGAGGCGGCCCACCCCGGCCTGGCCCTGCGCGTCGACGACCGAGAAGTCGACCGAGCACATGCCGCCCTGCGGCTTCGCTCCGCCATCCCACACGACCGCCGCTGTCGTCGCACTGTCCTGCTGCACGCTCACCCAGCTCGGGCAGCCGCCCGCGTCGTCGATCGAGGTGAGCGTGAGCCCACCGCCGGGCAGTCCCGCGTAGGGGTCGTACTCACCGGGAATGCCGACGAGCGGGATGATGCACTGCCCGGCCGTCGCGGGGCATTCAGCGCTGATCGTCGCGCCGGTCGGCGCGACCTGCGCGGCCTGGCCGACCGTGAGCGCGACCTGCGCCTGCACTCCGTCGTAGCCGCCGATGCGGACGAGGAGCGACTCCTTCGTGCCGGGTGTCGCGTCGGCCTTCGCCGTCAGCGAGAGCCGTTCGCCCGCTGCGTCGATCACGAACGCCGACCCGACGTACTCGACGGAGTAGCTGAGCCCCGAGCGATCCCCAGCGAAGCCGCCCTCCCACGATGTCATCTGGTCGTAGAGCTCGACCGTGTCGGTCGCGCCCGGCGAGACCGTTCGGCTCAGCGGCGCAAGCACCGGCTGGGGGGTCGTCGGTCGCACCGTGATCGGGATCGAGACCATCGACCACGCCTGCTGACCGCGCATCCGCACGGGCACCGTGCACGTGTCATTCCAGGGCGAGCCGATGCCTGCGTCGTACTCGATCATCGTCTCGGAGATCGGCTCGCACGTCGCGTCAGCCCGCTGCGCGATGAACGCCGAAGCCGGGCCGAGCTCGATGCTCTCGGTGTCGCTCAAATCCACCATGGCCCTGATGTCGAATGTCGTCGCCTGCGACTCCTGGACCGAGAAATTCGGGAGGATCGCCCGCCGCTGGACTCGCAGATCGTCGAAGGCGGGGATGCGCAGGAACCCGTACGCGACGACCGTCTCCGCCCCGACCGTGCCGCTCAGCTGGAACGGCACGACCGCGCCGCCCACCGGGTACTGGCCCGAGATCGTGCTGCCGCGAGCGCGGAAGCTGCTCGCGGCCTCACCCCAGAGGCTGAGCTGGAGCTGCGATGGGTCACCGGTCGCCCACTGCACCTTGCCCGTCACGACATCGATGCCGCTCGCGAGCGAGAGGTGATTCGCGGCGGTGACGACGGTGTCGGAGATGATCGGGAAGTCGGCAGCCTCGCCCGCGACGACCGTCACGACGATCAGCCCCTCGGCGGTCGAGCTCGTCGCCGAGGACTGGACCGTGTAGATGTACGAGTGCACGCCGACGGTGTCGCCAGGCGAGAGCACGACCCTGCCATCCGCGAGAGAGGTCGTCGGGTGGATGAGGCCGGCGAGCCGGTCGTACGCGGGATCGCCCGGGCCGCCTGGGGCGTTCGGCACGAGGGACACGAGCGAGAGGGTGCCGCCCGCCGGGTCTCGGTCATCGCGCAGCGGCTCGACCGTCACGGGGGTCGGCGAGGACACCTGGACGCGCACGTTGTCGCTGAACGTCACCGGCGTGAGGTCGGCCTGGTCGGCGGTGATGACGGCTACGACGACGTCACCCGTGCCGGTCGCGCCCTGCGAATCGCGCATCGTGTAGGTGAAGTTCACCTGTCCACCTGGGACGCCGGCGTCGGGCGCACGGTAGAAGATCGTGCCGCTCGACGACACCCATGCGCTGCCGAAGCCTGGGCCCGGCTGGGACACGTCGATGACCGTCACGAGGTCGCCATCAGGGTCGACGCCGTACTTGGGCACGTCGATCTCGATGCGCTGCCCGGCGATCGTGCGAGCGCGCAGCTCCTTGGGACGAGGCGGGGAGTTCGTGGCGGCGGGCACGACTGTCACGACGACATTCGCCGAGGCCAGGCGATCGGGGGCGCTTGCAAGGTAGGCGGAATACCCGAGGGTGTACGTGCCGGGAATGCGAGGGGCGACGTAGCGGAGCACCGATCCATTCGCGAACGCGAGCTCACCGCTCGCACCGCTCCCCTGGACATTTGTCGAGACCGCGAGGAGCTCGCCCTTCGGCGCGATGTCGTTGTCGAGGACTGGGATGTCGATCTGCGCTCCCGCACGGACGGTCGCCGCGTCGTCGATCGCGATGGGACGCGCGTTGCGCTCAGGCTGCGTGAGGAAGACAGCGATCTGCCCGACGACGTACTCCCCTGCGCCATCCGTGATCGTCACGTCGACCGTGCCGATCGCCCCCGCGGCGCCGTTCGGCGTCGTGCCGCGGACGCGCACCTGGGACTGGCCGACGATCGCCGCCGCGAGCGCGGGCGTCGATGAGGTGACCGAGGTCACGACGAGGACGCGGCCACCGGGGTTCTGCACGGCAGCCAGGACGTCCACGAGCGTGTCCTCGCCTGGGCGGACGAAGGCCGTGAGCGGTGCGATGCCGAGCTCTGCCCGCGAGCCGACGCTGAACCGCAGGATCGCGGAGCGCTCGACGAGGCTCACGGCGTCCTGCACCGTGAACGAGACCTGGAACTCGCCCGGCTGCGTCGATCGGAGGTCGATCGTCCCGTCCGCGACGTTGGGGTCGACCGTGAGTCCGCTGCCGCTCGGGGACGAGTCGATGGCGTCGACGAGTCGATATGAGCCTGATCCGCCGCTCGCGTAGTCCGAGATCGGGACGCGCACGAACTGATTCGCCGAGGCGACGATGACGCCCGGGTTGAGGGTGAATGCCGGCGACGGCATGACCGTGACGATGAGCTCCTTCTCGGCGCGCGCACCGAAGGAGTCCTCGACGACGACGGTGAGGGCGATCTCGCCACCTGTCGCATTCGGGTCGGTCTGTCGGATCACGACCTTGCCATCGGAGGTCGGGATCGCCTGGATGGGGTCCGCAGAGTTGTGCTTGATGACATTCGTCAGGACGAAGGGGTCACCCTCGGGATCGACCCAGCCGTTCAGCACATCGACGACGACCGTGCCATCGACGCCGATCTGCGGCGATGGCCACTCCTGACGGCATTGCTCGACGCCGCACCACACGGGCGCGGTGTTGATGCTGGGCGGCACGACGGTGAGGAAGACATCGGCTGGAGCGCTCTGCGCTCGGCCATCCGTCACGGCATAGGAGAAGCTCGCCGTGCCGCTCTGCGCGGTCACCTGCACGGTCGCGGTCTGGTCATTGCCCGCGATCGTGACGACGCCGAACTCCTCGGGCACGCCCGTCACCGACTGCGGGACGATCGAGAGGACGTCCGAGCGATTCGGGTCATGATCGTTGTACAGCACGGGCAGCCGGACGAGCGCGCCAGCGCGGACGCCGAAGGCATCCGCCACCGCGACGGGTGGCTCCTGCTCCGAGGCGTCGTCGACGAGCGTCGTCCCGCCCGTCTCATGCTCGCTCTCATCGAGCGTCCATGCCGTCGTCGGAATGAGCGTGCCGTCCGGGACGGTCCAGAGCATGCCGGAGACCATGTCGTCGAGCAGGGCGCGGGCGCCATTCGTCCTGAGCTGAGGGAGCGGCTCCTCATCAGGGTCGAGCGCGCCGGGCTCGATCTGGAGCGCGACGAGCTCGCCGGTCTGCGAGGACCACATGGCGCCGCTCGTCGCGGACAGCCAGGCGGCGACGATGTCGGCACCGACCGGCTGCGGCTGGGCGGGAGCACCGGCGGCCGCGATGCGCTCGATCGTCGCGCCTGTCGAGAGGTCCACCCGCACGAGCCCCTCGCCGTCCGCGATCACGACATCGTCTCGGGCATCCGACGATGCCTGCAGCACCGCGTCGCTCCCGATCGCGACCGCGAAGGGACCGCCGACGCCGTCGATCCACATGCGCTGCGTGTCGGCCGAGAGCAGGACCCATCGCGTGCCCACCATGGCCATCTGCAGCTCGGCGTCGGCACCAGGCGGATCGGCGAGCTGGTCGATCGCCCCATACACCTGACCGGACATCGTGTCGAAGGTCCTGACCGCGAGCTCGTCGGGCTGAGACGAGTACATCGCGCCGAGGCCGTCGGCGTTGACCGCTGCGGCGTCCGCGACGTAGAAGCGCGGCTCGGCCTCTGGCTCACCGGCGGCTGGCGACGCCTCTGGCGTGTCCGCATACGGGTCGATGAACCCGAAGGACTGCTCACCCGCCGCCGTCGCCTCGACACTGCCGTAGTACACCGTGCCGCGCTCGGTCAGCAGCAGCAGCTCGTCACCGGCGGACTGGACCTGCACGGTGCCGGACGGGGAGGGCGTCGAGGCGAGACGCGGCGCGGGACCGACTGCGAGAGCATCTTCGCCCTCTGCGACGAGGTCCGCGGGCACGGCTCCGTCGACGGGCCAGAACTGTCGGCTGTTCTGCCCGAAGACGATTGCGCTCGCGCCGTGCTGCACGACCTGAGATGGGTTCGATGCCTGCCGCACCGTGTCGATCTCGCGGAGGTCCGTGTTGACGCGCGCGTATTGGCCTTCCCTGGCGACCCACAGCGAGGATTCCAGCCTCGGGACCTCGCGCTCGTCGTAGCCGCTCGCGATGATGGCACCGGTGAGGAACACGATCGCGGCCACAGGGCCGGCGATCGCGCTGACGATGACTCTCGCGCTGCCGCGCTCGCGCCCGGACACCATCAGAGCTCGATCACTCCGGTCGCGAACATGATGGCGAATGCACCGAGGATCGCGACAGCGGCGATGATGCCGCCGATGAGTCCAGCCTTGACGCTCGCCTTCGAGCTGCGCCCACTCGACGAATCGATGTAGTCATCGGGGTGGCCGGTCGTGGGCGACGCGGCGCGGATCGCCTCGCGAGCCTTCGCGGCGCGCTTCGCCCGACGCGAGTTCGGGTTCACCGTCGTGATGATGGGCCCGCGCTGCTCATCCGCCTGGCCCGCCGAGATCGGCGACTCGGCCCACGTCGCACTCGCGATCTCGAGGTGGGTCTGCGGCAGGCCGGACCCTGACTGCAGCCAGCGGAGCTCCTCGCCGAAGGCGAGCATGGACTGAGGGCGATCCGATGGATCGCGCGACATGGTCCTGGCGAGGAACGCCTCGACCGCGGCAGGCACATCCGGCCGCGCGATCGGCGTGTACTTCGCCCGCGCGACACGCTGCTTCACGAGCTCGCGCGCGTTCTTCTCCCGCTCGGGGAGCGCGAACGGGCTGCGTCCGGCGAGGAACGTGTAGAGCGTGGCGCCGAGGCTCCAGATCTCGGTCGCGACATTCCCCACCGTCGTCTCGAGCACGATCTCTGGGCTCGACCAGGGCACGCTCATCGCGATGAGCGGACCGTCCTCGCCGACCGACTGCATCGCCGCGGCGATGCCGAAGTCGGCGAGCACGGGCTGGCCGAGCGACGAGATGAGGATGTTGGACGGCTTGATGTCGCGATGCAGGACGCCCATGCGATGCGCGGTCTCGAGCGCACCCGCCATGCGGACCCCGACATCGAGGACGGTTGCGAGCGGGAGCGGCTGCTGCTTGTACCGGTCCCCCATCGACTCGGGGCAGTACTCGGTCACGAGGTAGGGACGCCCGTCGGAGGAGATGGAGGCCTCGAGGATCGTCAGGATGCTCGGGTGCGCGGAGAGCCGCGCCATGACGTCAGCCTCCGAGGTGAAGGTGTAGCGGGCATCGACGTCGATCGCGTCCGAGCTGAGGACCTTGACCGCGACGGCCCGCCGAGGCATGTCCTGCTCGTAGAGGAACACGTCGGCGAAACCACCGGCGCCGAGTGGACGCACGTAGGTGAACCCCGGCAAGACCGGCGGGGTCGACTGTGGTCTGCGGGCCACGGGGTCCCTCCAAGCCCTGGTGCTACCTCGATCGGGGAGTCCCCTCCAAGGCCCAATCGTAACTCGCGTGCGCAGAACGCGGCCCAACCAGGCCTTTGCGTGGGGAAACCTTCAGGCTGCTGCGGGACCTGGGGAGCGAGCGTGCGCCATGTCCGATGCACGGCGGCAGAACGTGAAGGACTCCCCGCGCACCCGCCAGAGCCCGGTTACCCTTGCTTCGTCTCCGACCTGGGGGAGTTGGCCTGGATGGCGCCACGCGGGGAGCCATCATCGATTCTACCGGGTAGACTCGTACGCGGCTTGCATCGGGCGATCCTCGAGGCAGCCACCCGGAGGTGTCGCCTAGTGGCCTATGGCGCACGCTTGGAAAGCGTGTTGGGTGCAAGCCCTCGGGGGTTCGAATCCCCCCTCCTCCGCCAGCATCACTCCCCGAGGGGGAGCTCCATCTGACCCCAGGCCTGACCGTAGCCGGCCTCCTCGACGGGCGCCGCCATGAGGTCGAGGAACGGCACGGCGTCGAACGCCTCGGGGCCGAGCACGCCCGCACCTCGCCACACACCAGTCGCGAGGAGCTCGAGCGCGATGACCGGGTTGAGCGCGGTCTGCCACACGACGCACTGGGACTCGTACTCGGCCATCGTCCACTCGTTGTCGGCGACGTGGTACAGGTAGGTCGAGCGCGGCTCGCCGTCGATGCCGGTGCCGCGCACCCACACACCCGCGCACGTCTTGCCCGTCATGCGGGGGCCGATCGTCGCGGGGTCGGGGAGGCCCGCCGCGACGACGTCGCGCGGGGCGACCTCGACGGGACCGTTGGCGCTCCGGACCCGCACGGGCTCGACCCGGTCGAGGCCGAGCTGGTTCAGCGTCTTGAGGATGTTGATCATCTCGTCGCCGAGGCCGTACTTGAACGTGATGCGTTTGGCGCGATCCCCGAGCCAGCGCGGCATGAGCAGGACTTCCTCGTGCTCGACGTTGACGCACTCGACGGGGCCGATCCCCTCGGGGAAGTTGAAGACCTCGGGCTCGCTGAACGGCGGGGTCGTGTACCAGCCCTTGTCGGCCTCCCACACGACCGGCGGGTTGAGGCATTCCTCGATCACCGTCCAGATGGAGAAGGACGGCGCGAAGATCTCACGACCCTCCTCGTCGCGGACGACGAGGTTCGCGCCATCGCGCGTGCCGATCTCATCGATGTCGCTGAAGAGGTGGTCGACGGCGTAGCGCGCGAAGACGTCGGACATGCCCGGCTCGACGCCGATGCCCACGAGGGCGAGGCGGCCGGCGGCCTCCCACTCGTCGCTCGCCGCGAACTGCTCGTCGCCGAGCTTCACGCCGACCTGCGAGTAGGGCTCGGTCGGGTGCGGCTTCGAGAGGCTCATGGCCATGTCGAGGTAGTCGGCACCGGCGGCGAATGCGCCGGCGAAGATCGTCTGCACGAACTTCGGCTCGACCGCGTTCATGACGTGGGTCGCGCGAGCCTCCCGGGCGGCGCGCTCGACATCGGCGGCACTCGAGGCGTCGATGCGAGCGGGCGAGAACTTCGCGGCCTTCTCCGCACCATGGCGCTCCGCGATCCACGCGACGGTGCGCTCGGCGCGAGTGACGTCGTAGTCAGCCACCACGATGTGCTCGTAGAAGCCGCGGCGCGCCGCGATCTTTGCGATGGCGTCTCCGACGCCGCCTGCACCGATGAGGAGAATTCGCATGCGCTCAAGGGTAGGCGCACGCGACCGCCTCAGAACACGATGATCGGCTTGACCGTGGTCCCCGCGTGCATGTCGTGGGCGGCATCGTTGATCTCGTCGAGCGAGTACCGCTGCTGCAGGATCTCGAGCGGGAACTCACCTCGAGCGTGATACCCCATGAGCTCGGGGATGAGCTCGCTGGGGCGAGCATCGCCGAGCGTGACGCCTCGGAGCACCTTGCCGTTGATGAGGCCCGTCATCTCGACGGGGAGCATCGTGCCGGGGCGGGCGACGCCGACGACGAGGACCGTGCCCGCGTTCGCCGTCGACTCGAGGGCCTGCGAGCCGACATTCGGATTCGCCGTCGTGTCCATCGACTTGTCGACGCCGCGCCCGCCCGTGAGCTCGCGCAGCCTCGCGGGCACGTCCTCGGCCGAGGCGTCGATCGTGTGGGTCGCCCCGAACTTCCGGGCGAGCTCGAGACGAGACGCGACCATGTCGACGGCGATGAGCATCGCGGGCTTCCGCTGCGCCGCCGCCCAGATGCCCGAGAGGCCGACGCCGCCCACGCCGTAGACGACCACCGCGTCGGTCTCCTGCGGCTGGAGGACATTCCACATCGAGCCGACACCGGTGATGACTCCGCAGCCGAGCGGCGAGAGCGTCACGAGATCGGTGTCCGCAGGGACCTTGACGACCGAGCGAGCGTCCGCGATCGAATACTCGGCGAAGGACGACTGGCCCATGAAGTGCGAGTGGACCGGCTCGCCGCGCAGACGGGTCGCGCCGGAGTCGGGACCGCGGAGGCCGCCGAGGACGTTGCGCGGGAACCACGTGTCGCAGTACGCGGGGTGACCGACCTGGCATGAGCGGCACTCACCGCAGAACGTGAACGAGAGGAGGACGTGATCGCCGGGCGCGATGTCGGTGACGCCGGGGCCGACCTTCTCCACGACGCCAGCGCCCTCGTGACCCAGGATGCCCGGGAGCTCGAAGGGCAGGCCGGAGGCCTGGATCCCGATATCGGTGTGGCACAGGCCGCTCGCGACGAGCTTGACGAGGACCTCGCCATGACCTGGATCGTCGAACTCCAGCTCGACGATCTCGAAGTCCGCACCGGGGTGGGGGACGAATGCGCCTCTGCCTGTCACAGCCATGGTGGATCGATGCCTCTCGTCATTGAGCGGTGGATGCCTGGTGTCGAAACATTCGAAATACTCAGGTTCCCTGAGTGTCACACGCGTGCGGGGTGGGCGCAAGCAGCGGCATTCGGAATGCCTCGGGACGCGGGAGTCGGCGTCGGCGCGGCAGGCGCACCTCAGTGCGCGTGGCTGCCGCCGAAGGCATGCCGGATGTGGCGGAGCGTCGAGATGAACTCCACGACCTCGGCGTCATCGAGCCCCTCGATCACCTGGGCCTCGAGCGCAGCGACCGGCTCCGCGAGCGCATCGAGCACGCGCTCGCCCTCCTCGGTGATCGAGATGAGGTTCTGCCGCTTGTTGTGCTCGTCGCGCTCGCGCTGGATGAGACCGCGATCCTCGAGCGCCTCGACGAGCTGGGCCATGGACTGGATCCGCACGAAGGAGTTGCGGGCGAGTCGGGCAGCGGTGATGCCCGGGTTGCGATGCAGCACCGTGAGCGCCGTGTACTGGTTCGACGTGAGCCCGAAGGGGGCGACGACCTCGTCGAGGCTCGCCTTGATCGCGAGCTCGACCTGCTTCACGAGGTACAGCAGCGAGTGCGCATGCGCGTCCGCCATTCAGCGCTCCTTCGCCATCAGTGCTGGTGCGCGCCGGGCCGTTGACCGGTCGCACCGCTGGGAGACATAATCGACCACAATCAGTGATCCTGACAATCAGGAAACCTGACTATCCACCCGCGATCTCGATGCTGAATCCGGGACAGAAGGCCCGCGATACCAGACGCCATCGCGCGTCGTCACAAGTACAAGGAAGTGCTGACATGACCGCAACTCTCAACATTCTCGGCGACACACCAGGCCAGCTCTTCATCGGCGGCGAGTGGCGCGACTCATCGAGTGGCGAGCGCCAGCCCGTCATCACGCCGGCGACCGGCCAGAAGGTCGCCGAGGTCGCGTGGGCGACGGTCGCGGATGTCGACGCCGCCGTCGCGAGCGCCAAGGCGGCATTCGACAGCGGCGTGTGGTCCCGCATCTCCGGCCGCGAGCGCGCGACGGTCCTCCTCAAGATCGGCGCGCTCATCCGCGAGCGCGCCGAGGAGCTCGCGCAGGCCGAGTCCGCCGACGTCGGCAAGCCCATCCTCTTCTCCCGCATCATCGACGTCCCCACCGCCGCGGAGACCTTCGAGTACTACGCGGCGCTCGCCCAGACCGCTGAGGGCACGATGCGCGAGACGCCGCTCCCCGCGCTGCAGCTCACGCGGCACGAGCCGGTCGGCGTCGTCGGCGCCATCACCCCGTTCAACTTCCCGCTCATCCTCGCGGCGTCCAAGCTCGCGCCGGCGCTCGCGGCGGGCAACACCGTCGTGCACAAGCCCTCGGAGGACACCCCGCTCTCGGCGATCCTGCTCGCGCAGATCCTCGAGGACGCGGGCCTCCCCTCCGGTGTCTACAACCTCATCACCGGCGCGGGCCCCGAGCTCGGCGAGCGACTCGTCGAGCACCCGCACACGTCGATGATCGCCTTCACCGGCTCCACCGCGGTCGGCTCCAAGGTCGCCGCCAAGGCGGGCGAGCTCTTCAAGCCGATCATGACGGAGCTCGGCGGCAACGGCGCGAACATCGTCTTCGCCGACGCGGATGTGAATGTCGCGGTGGGCGCCATCATCAACGCCTTCGTCTTCAACACGGGCCAGTTCTGCATGTCGGGCTCGCGTCTCCTCGTCGAGCGCCCCCTCTACGACACGATCATCGGAATCCTCACCCAGGCCGTCCCCGGCGTGCCCGTCGGACGCATCGACGACATGGGCACGATCGTGGGTCCCCTCATCTCCGAGCGGCAGCTGCAGCGCGTCGAGGCATTCGTCGAGCGCGCGAAGGCCGCGGGCGGCGAGGTCATCGTCGGCGGGCACCGGCTCGACATCGATGGCGGCTACTACTACGCGCCGACGGTCATCACAGGCCTCGCGAACGACGCCGAGGCGATCCAGGAGGAGGTCTTCGGCCCGGTCCTGACGGTCCAGGTGTTCGACACCGAGGAGGAGGCGATCGCGCTCGCGAACTCGACGCGCTACGGCCTCGCCCACGGCATCCAGACGACCGACATCATCAAGGCGACCCGCGTCGCCAAGCGCCTCGACTCCGGCATCGTCTGGGTCAACGACTGGGGCAAGCTCGACACCGCGGTGCCCTTCGGCGGGACGAAGAACTCTGGCTACGGCCGCGAGAACGGCCCAGAGGGCATGCTCGTCTACACGCGCTCGAAGTCGATCGTCATCTCGACGCCGGAGCCGACGGCGGCCCCCCAGTCATGAGCATCGCTCCCGTCATCTGGGACGCGAACTGGTCGTCGATCTGGGACCGCGTCGCAGCCGCGGTCCCAGACGACACCGCCGTGATCGTCGGCGAGCGCGTCGTGACGTATCGCGAGCTCGAAGACCGAGCCTCGCGACTGGCCCGCGCGCTCGCCGAGCGCGGCATCGGCCGCGGCGACGCGATCGGCATCTGCCACTACAACCAGCTCGAGTACGTCGAGGCGATCTACGCGGCGCTCAAGCTCGGCGCGATCCCGGTCAACATGAACTACCGGTACCGCTCGCGCGAGCTCGCCGACCTCATCCGCATCAGCGGATCGAAGCTCGTCATCGCTCCGGCGAGCCTGCGGAGCGAGATCGACGGGGCCGTGGCGCTCGTCGAGTCGAGCGTGGCGCGGATCGAGATCGCCGACATTCCGAGCCCAGCCGATCCCGGCGCGGAGGAGTACGAGTCGGTCCTCGGCGACCGCTACGACGGACCGGATGTCCGCAGCGGCGAGGATCTCATCTACCTCTTCACCGGCGGGACGACGGGCACGCCCAAGGTGGTCATGTGGCGCCACGGCGACCTCATCGACGCCCAGCTCGTGTCGATCTACACGCCGCTCGGGCTGCCCCTCCCGACGAAGGTCGATGAGCTCTGGGCTCACGCCGGACGACTCCCGGTGCCTGCGCCCGTCACGCTGCCGCTCGCGCCGCTCATGCACTCCTCGGCGATGTTCAGCACCATGAACACGCTCTTCCTCGGCGGCACGGTCGTCATGCTCGGCGCCCCGAGCCTCGACGCTCGACAGGCGATCGAGACGATCCAGGAGCAGCGCGTCACGCGGCTCATCCTCGCGGGGAATGCCGTCGCGATGCCGCTCGTCGAGGCGCTCGAGGCGGCAGAGGCCGAGGGTCGGGCTGCCGACGTCTCGACCGTCAACTCGATCATCAGCTCCGGCATGGCATTCACGACCGAGCTCAAGGCACAGGTCCGCCGCTACATGCCCGCGATGATCATGGACACCTACGGCGCCACCGAAGGCGGGCCCTTCGCCTACTCGTTCGTGCGATCCGACGCCGACCTGCCGCCCCGCATCGAACTCGCGGCAGGCGCCGCGGTGATCGATGCCGACGGCCACGAGGTCGGGGTCGGCGGTGAAGGCGTCCTCGCCTATCGCGGACCCATGCCGCTCGGCTACCTGGGCGAGCCGCAGAAGACCGCCGAGGTGTACCGGGAGATCGACGGCACCCGGTGGGTGTCGCCGGGCGACTGGGTGCGCGTGCTCGACGCCGAAGGCGGGATCGAATTCCTCGGACGCGACTCATCCGTCGTCAACACGGGCGGCGAGAAGGTCTATCCCGCGGAGGTCGAGGAGGCGCTCCTCGAGCATCCTGAGGTCGACGATGCCGTCGTATTCGGGGTGCCCGACCCGCGCTGGGGTCAGGCGGTGTCCGCGGTCGTCGCGGTCCACGCAGGCTCCGCGCTCGACGAGGCGAGCCTCCGCGCGTGGGTCGGCGAGCGGCTCGCCGGCTACAAGAAGCCCAAGCGCATCGTCATCCTCGACTCGATCGGCCGCAGCCCCTCCGGCAAGGCCGATATCCCCCGGCTCAAGGCGCTCGTGACCGAAGGCCGGTCCGCACAGTAGTTAGGCTCTCTGCGTGCCGACCTCTGACCCCCTTTCCCTCGAGGAGATGCGCAGCTTTGCGCCGACGATCGCCGAGGAGCCGGACTTCGACGCGTTCTGGGAGCGCACGATCGCCGAGGCTCGCGCCGCCGGCGGCGACATCTCGCTCGAGCTCATCGAGACGCCGTTCACGACCGTCGACGTGTGGGACCTCACCTTCCCCGGCTTCGGCGGCGAGCCCATCAAGGCATGGCTCACAGTCCCGGCTGGAGCACAGGGTCCGCTGCCGACGATCGTCGAATTCATCGGCTATGGCGGCGGCCGAGGGCTTCCGGGCGGGCGGCTCTTCTGGGCGAGCACCGGTCGCGCCCACGTCCTCATGGACACCCGTGGTCAGGGCGGCTCGTGGGGCACGGGCGGGGACACACCCGACCCGCACGGGTCCGACCCGGCGTATCCCGGGTTCATGACCCGAGGCATTCGGGACCCTGAGCAGTACTTCTACCGCCGCCTCTTCACCGACGCGGTGCGGCTCATCGACGCCGTTCGCACGCTCCCCATCGTCGACCCGCGACGCATCACCGTGACGGGCGCGAGCCAGGGAGGTGCGACGACGCTCGCCGTCGCCGGCCTCGTCGACGGACTCGAGGCCGTCATGCCCGATGTGCCGTTCCTCTGCGCCATGCGCTGGTCGGTCGAGCGCACGCCCGGCATGCCCTTCGTGGAGGTCGCGCGCTGGCTCGCGGTGCACCGCGGCGAGGTCGAGACGGCGTTCCGGACGCTCAGCTACTTCGACGGCGCGAACTTCGCGCGGCGCGCGACGGCCCCGACACTCTTCTCCGCCGCGCTCTTCGATGACATCGTGCTGCCGTCATCGGTCTTCGCGGCGTACAACCGCTACGGCTCGGAGGATCGCGAGATCGAGGTCTACCAGTTCAACGGGCACGAGCACGGCGAGCTCGAGCAGCTCTATCGCCAGGCCCGCTGGCTCCGCGAGCGACTGGGCTAGACCGAGCGTCCGTCCGAGGCGAGCGACCACCCGGGGCGAGCAGGGCGACGCGCGCGCCTAGCGAGCGGCAAATGCTGCGGGATCCGCGAGCATCGGCGCGAAGGCGAGCTCCGCGGCACCGACGAGGAGCTGCGAACCGCTCAGCGCGGCGGGGACGATCGTGACGTCTTCCCACGCCGCGTCGAGCGCGCATTCGGCGACGAGCGCGTCGAGTCGCTCCGGGTCGAGCGCTCGGATCGAGGCGAGGAAGCCGCCGAGGGCGACGAGCGTCGGGTTCAGGACGTTGATCGCGTTCGCGAGCGCGACGGCGAGGACGCGGCGCTGCCGCTCGACCTCTCGCTCGACCTCGGGCTCGGCGATGCGAGCCACGAGCGCTGACTCGAGCGTCTGGTCGTCCACGTTGTCGAGGTCGAGGACCTCGAGGAGCCGCGCGCGGCTGACCTCATCCTCGAGTGTGCCGCCGGTCGTCCGACGGTCTGCCGGATCGCCGAGGCCTGGCCGGTTCTGGCCGAACTCGCCTGCGTAGCCGCCTGCGCCGCCGATGAGTCGCCCAGCGACGACGACGCCACCGCCGATGCCGCTGGGGCTGCCGTTGAGGTACACGAGATCGCCGATGCCGCGGGCCGAGCCGAACCGGTGCTCGGCGATCGCGCCGAGCGTCGCATCGTTGCCCGCCCAGCACGGGTGGCCGAGTCGTGCGGAGAGGTCGTCGGCGAACGCGCTCTCCCGCCAGCCGAGGTGCGGCGCCCAGCGGACCACCTGGTCGCTCGCGCGCACGAGGCCGGGGATCGCGACGCCGACTCCGACGACACGGCGCTCGGCGAGCACTGGCGCGAGCTCGCCCTCGACGACCTCGGCGATGATGTCGACCGCCTCGGCGGGCGTCATGACGTGATCGACGGGCCTGCGCACGACGGCGTCGAATCTCGCGCCGAGTCCGACGACGCCGACGGTCACGGAGTCGACTTCCGGGTTTGCGGCGATCACGACGGGAGTTTCGGAGACCGATACGAGCGGTGAAGGCCTGCCGACCTTGCTCGTCGCGAGCGGGTCGCCCTTCTCCGCGAGCCCGAATGCCTCGAGGTCGGCCACGAGGGCCGCGACGGTCGAGCGGTTGAGTCCTGTCGAGGCGGTGAGCTGCGCTCGCGAGGCGGGGCCGGATCGGTGCACCCGCTCGAGCACGGCGGCGAGGTTGCGCCGGCGCACGCCGTCCAGGGTGCTCCCTCGCTGGTCCATTGCTTCAGGTTAGCGGTCGAAATGGCTTGCGGATTTCTTATTTGTTGTCATTGACGGCATATCACGCGGTTCGGTATGGTTCAGGCGTTCCAATCACTTTCGACGCCGTTGTCGAAACTTTCGAGAGGTGTTCAACGATGAACCGACGCAGCACATCGCGGCTGCTCCTGGTGGGCGCGACCGCGACAGTGGCGGCACTCGCATTCACCGGGTGCGCCACGTCTGGCGGAGGAGGCGGCGACGCGACGACCGAGCCGACCACCACCCCCACCCAGGAGCAGGTCACGATCACGTGGTGGCACAACGCCACCTCCGGCCCACTGCCCGATGTCTGGGCACAGGTCGCCGAAGACTTCATGGCGGACAACCCGAACGTCATCGTCGAGCAGACTGGCTACCAGAACGAGGAGCTGCAGCGCACGCTCATCCCGAACGCGCTCGCGGCCGGCGACCCGCCGGACCTCTTCCAGGTGTGGCCGGGCGGCGAGATTCGCGACCAGGTCGCGAACGGCTACCTCATGGAGCTCGACAGCCTCATCCCTGACACGATCGCCTCCGTCGGCGGCTCCATCGCCCCGTGGCAGGTGGACGGCAAGACCTACGGCGTCCCGTTCACCTTCGGCATCGAGGGCTTCTGGTACAACACCGAGATGTTCGAGCAGGCCGGCATCGACACGCCTCCGGCGACGCTCCCCGAGCTCGTCGACGCGGTCGGCAAGCTGCGCGCCGCGGGCTTCGCGCCCATCGCGGTGGGCGCCGGTGACAAGTGGCCGGCGGCGCACTGGTGGTACCAGTTCGCGCTGCACGACTGCTCGATCGCGACGCTCCAGGACGCGGCGGCGAACTTCAACTTCGACGACCCGTGCTTCGTCAAGGCAGGCCAGGACCTGCAGGAGTTCCTCGCGATCAACCCGTTCCAGGACGGCTACCTCGGCACGCCCGCTCAGCAGGGTGCAGGCAGCTCGGCCGGTCTCATCGCCAACGGCGGTGCGGCGATGGAGCTCATGGGTCACTGGAACGCGGGCGTCATCGGCGGTCTCGCACCGAACGAAGAGGTCCCGGCATTCCTCGGCTGGTTCCCCTTCCCGTCGATCCCCGGCTCGCCCGGCGACCCGACGGCAGCCCTCGGCGGCGGTGACGGCTTCGGCTGCTCCGCGAGCGCTCCCCCGGAGTGCGCGGACCTCCTCGCCTACATCATGAGCCCCGAGGTGCAGGCGCAGTTCGCCGCGAGCGGCTCCGGCATCCCGACGGTCGCCTCCGCGGTCTCCTCGATCGAGGACGCGAACCTGAAGATGGTCGCGGAAGGTCTCGCGAACTCCTCCTTCGTCCAGCTCTGGCTCGACACGGAGTACGGCACCACCGTCGGCAACGCGATGAACGAAGGCATCATCAACCTGTTCTCCGGAGCAGGGACGCCCGAGGACATCGTCAAGAAGATGCAGGACGCGGCGGCCACGCTGTAACCGGAGATCATGACAACCACTCCTCTGGTCGGGCCCGCGGTCTCCGCGGGCCCGACCCCCGCTCCCCGTCCGCGTCGCAGCGGTCAGGCGCGCAAGCGCGCCGAGATCGTGCTCCTCGTCGGTCCCGCGCTCGTCGTCTTCATCGGCTTCGTCGTCGTGCCCGTGATCCTCGCGGCGGTGTACTCGTTCTTCAACCTGCCGGCAGGCTTCCAGTGGTCGCACCTCGGCGACCCTGAGCGATTCATCGGCATCGACAACTACGTCCGCGCCCTCACGACGCCCGAGTTCCTCCGGGCGATCGGCAACAACTTCGGCATCGTCATCCTTTCGCTTCTCATCCAGGGGCCGCTCGCGATCGCCGTGGCACTCCTCCTCAACCGCCGCCTCCGCGGACAGGGCGCGCTGAGGCTCCTCATCTTCGTCCCCTACGTGCTCGCCGAGGTCATCGCGGGCCTCTCCTGGAAGCTGCTCCTCCAGCCGAACGGCGGCGTCAACGAGGCCCTCCGCGCGTTCGGATGGGCGAACCCCCCGGCCTGGCTCGCCGATCCCTCGATCGCGTACTGGACGCTCTTCGCGATCCTCACCTGGAAGTACCTCGGCTTCGCCATCCTGCTCATGCTCGCGGGACTCCAGGGCGTGCCCGACGAGCTCTCCGAGGCCGCGCAGCTCGACGGTGCGACGTGGTGGCAGATCCAGCGCCACATCACGATCCCGCTGCTCGGGCCGACCATCCGCATCTGGGCATTCCTCTCGATGATCGGCGCGCTCCAGCTCTTCGACATGGTGTGGGTCACCGTCGCCCCGAGCGTCCGCGGACTAGCGACCGAGACGATGGCGACGTACATGGTCCAGCAGGGCCAGTTCGCCGGGCAGCCCGGCTACGGCTCGGCGATCGCGGTCATCCTCTTCGTCATCTCGCTCATCGTCGCGCTCATCTACCAGCGCTTCGCGCTCCGGCGGGATCTCGCTGGCGCCATCACGGACGGGGGGCACTGATATGGCGCACACCACGAGCGTGCCCGTCATGGAGCCGGCCGGTCGCAAGTTCGACTGGGGCCAGCCATTCATCTACCTCATCGCCCTCGTCGTCGCGGCGATCGCGGTCGGACCTGTGCTCTACGTCGTCATCGGCGGCTTCCGCACCACCGCCGACATCAACGCGAACCCCGCCGGCTTCCCCGACCCGTGGACCCTCAACAGCTACCTCACGGTCATCACGACCCCGAGATTCTGGGGGAATGTCGCCGCGAGCCTCATCCTCGCGGTCGCGACGACCGTGGGGACCGTGATCCTCGGCGTCATGGCGGCATTCGTCATCGCGAGGTACACGTTCCGCGGTCGCCGCGGGCTGTACACGGTCTTCGCCGCCGGCCTCATGTTCCCGCTCACGGTCGCGGCCCTCCCGCTCACCCTGAGCCTCAGGACGCTCGGCCTCCACGGCACGTACCTCGGCGTCATCATCCCGAGCGTCGCCTTCGCCCTGCCGACGACGATCATCATCCTCGTGCCCTTCCTCAGGGCGATCCCGATGGAGCTCGAGGAGGCTGCGACGATCGACGGCGCGAGCCGGCTCGGATTCCTCTGGCGGATCATGCTGCCGCTGTCGAGGCCTGGCCTCGTGACGGTCGGCGTGCTGGCATTCATCGGCAGCTGGAATGGATATCTCCTCCCACTGCTCGTCATCAGCACCGGCACGCTCCCGCAGGAGTGGTGGCCGCTGCCGCTCGGCGTCACGCAGTTCTCGACCCAGTACTCGCAGGACACGGGAGCCGTGCTCGCCTACACATCGCTCTCGATGCTGCCGGCGCTCGCGTTCTTCCTCTTCGCGCAGAAGCAGATCGTCGGCGGCCTGACCGGCGCGGTGAAGGGATGAGCGTGGACAGCACGACGAGCACGGCGCCGTGGCGCGACACGAGCCTGAGCATCGATGAGCGCGTCGCGGCCCTCATCGCCGAGCTCACGACGGAGGAGAAGGTCGCACAGCTCTACGGCGTGTGGATCGCGGCCTCCGACGATGGCGCCGAGGTCGCTCCGAACCAGAACGAGATGTCCGACCCGATCGATCTCGACGAGCTGCTGCCGCGGGGACTCGGCCAGCTCACGCGGCCGTTCGGCACGAGACCCGTCGATCCCGCAGTCGGCGCGGTCTCGCTCCTCCGCACGCAGGAGCGCATCGTGAGCGAGAGCCGTCTCGGCATCCCCGCGATCGCACATGATGAATGTCTCGCCGGCTTCGCCGCCTGGGGCGCGACCGCCTACCCTGTCCCGCTGGCGTGGGGCGCGACATTCTCCCCCGAGCTCGTCCGCCAAGCGGGCGAGCGCATCGGGCGCGACATGCGCTCGGTCGGGGTGCACCAGGGACTCGCCCCGGTCCTCGACGTCGTCCGCGACGCGAGGTGGGGCCGGGTCGAGGAGACGATCGGCGAGGACCCGTACCTCGTCGGCACGATCGCCACCGCCTACGTCTCGGGTCTCGAGGCAGGCGGCGTCATCGCGACGCTCAAGCACTTCGCCGGGTATTCGGCCTCACGCGCCGGACGCAATCTCGCGCCCGTGTCGATCGGCCCGCGAGAGCTCGCCGACGTCATCCTCCCCCCGTTCGAGATGACGATCCGCGAGTCGGGCGTGCGGTCCGTCATGAACTCGTACACGGATCTCGATGGTGTGCCGGCGGCGGCGGACCCGACGCTCTTCACGGAGCTCCTGCGCGACCAGTGGGGCTTCGAGGGGACGGTCGTCGCCGACTACTTCTCGATCGGATTCCTGCACACGCTGCACGGTGTCGCGACGGACTTCGTCGACGCGGCGCGGCTCGCGCTCGAGGCGGGGATCGATGTCGAGCTGCCGAGCCCGAAGTCGTTCGGGCCCGCACTCGTCGCGGCGATCGAGGATGGTCGCGTCGATATGGCGCTCATCGATCGGGCGCTCGAGCGCGTGCTCAGGCAGAAGATCCAGATCGGTCTGCTCGACCCCGGCGCGGGTTTCGAGGGCAGCGGCACGACACCGGTGCCGCCTGTCCTCGCCGGTCGGTCCGATGCGGCGGCTGAGGAGGTCCGAGGCAGTGTCGACCTCGATCCGCCAGGCAATCGCTCCCTCGCGCGGCAGCTCGCCGAACGTTCGATCGTGCTCCTCAGGAACGATGGGATCCTGCCGCTGACGGCACCCCGTCGGGTCGCGATCGTCGGACCGACCGGCGAGGACCCTTACGCGGTCCTCGGCTGCTATTCCTTCCCGCTCCATGTGGGGCAGCGCCACCCAGAGTTCGGCGACGGGATCGATCTCCCGACGCTCGCGGAATCGATCCGAGCGGAGTTCCCCGACGCCGAGGTGCTCGTCGAACAGGGGACCTCGCTCGCGGGTGGCGAGACCGACGGGATCGCTGCCGCGGTCGCCGCAGCCAGATCCGCGGATGTCGTCATCGTCGCGCTCGGCGACCGAGCCGGGCTCTTCGGCAACGGCACCTCGGGCGAGGGCTGCGACGTCGCGGACCTCTCACTCCCGGGCGCGCAGCAGCAGCTCCTCGATGCGGTGATCGCCGCGGGCCGACCGACGATCGCGGTCCTCCTCGCCGGGCGACCGTACTACCTCGGTGCGGCGGCTGGGGCCGGCGCAGCGGCAGCCGCGGACGGCACGGGTGCCGCGAGCGCGATCATCGAGGCGTTCTTCGCGGGCGAGGAGGGCACTCCCGCGATCGCCGGGATCCTCAGCGGCAGGGTGAATCCCTCCGGCCACCTCCCGGTGAGCGTCCCATCGTCCCCCGGCGTCCAGCCGTCGACGTATCTGGCAGCGAAGCTCGGACAGCGCACGACCGTGTCGAACCTCGACCCGACGCCCGCGTACTGGTTCGGCCACGGACTCAGCTACTCGACCTTCGAGTGGACTGACGCCGAGGCCTCCGCGACGGAGTGGGAGGACGAGGTCTCGGTCAGCATCACGGTCGCGAACACGAGCGAGCGAGCGGGAGCCGAGGTCGTGCAGCTCTACCTGAGCGATCCGTTCGCCTCGATCGTCCGGCCCGTGCGACGACTCATCGCCTACGCGCGCATCGAGCTCGAGGCGGGCGAGTCGCGGCGCGTGACCTTCCGGGTACCGGAAGCACTCGCGTCGTTCACGGGCCGCGAACTCACCCGAATCGTCGAGCCGGGCGAGATCATCCTGTCGTTCGGCCGGTCTGCCGGCGACATCGTCGCGGCGCTCTCGACGACGCTCACGGGCGAGACCCGGGCGGTCCCATTCCCGCGTCCGCTTCACGCCGAGGTGACGCTGAGCTGAGCCAGCGGCGGCTGGCTGGCGTGAGTGCACAACCGCCAGCCGGTCGTCGCTCCGTGCAGCGGGCCGCGCAGGGGCGACCTTGAAGGTCAGCGCTTCGGCGGGGCGGTCGACTCTCGCACGACGAGACGCGTCGCGAGCTCGACGTGCGGGGTCGGGACGATGGGGCCCTCCGAGAGACGCAGCACGAGTCGAGCCGCCTCGCGAGCCATGTCGCCCAGCGGCTGGTGCACGGTCGTGAGCCGGGGCGACACCCACTCGGTCACCCGGATGTCGTCGTAGCCGACCACGGAGAGGTCCTCGGGGATCCGGATGCCCCGCACGCGCGCCGCGTCGTACACGCCGAATGCCTGCAGGTCGCTCCCCGCGAAGATCGCGGTAGGGGGCTCGGGCAGCGCGAGGAGCTCCGCCGCGTGGCGCGCGCCGCCATCGACCTGGAAGTCGCCGAAGCGGACGTAATCGGGCGGGATCGCGAGACCCGCGGCATTCATCGCCGACCGGTAGCCGTCGATGCGCGCGAGCGAGGCCATCATGTCCTCTGGGCCGGTGATCGCGGCGATGCGCTCATGCCCGAGGTTGATGAGGTGGCGCGTGGCGGTGACGCCGCCCGACCAGTTCGCCGAGGTCACCGAGGGGGTGTCGGGCGGAGGGTCGCCTGCGGGATCGACGATGGCGAACGGGATGGAGCGCGCGGTGAGCGCGGCGCGCATGGGCTCGGGGAGCTCGGAGAAGATGAGCACGACGCCGACGGGGTTGCGGCGGATGACCCCCTCGAGCCACGCGTCGTCGGGGGCGTGACGGTTGCCGCTCTTCGTGAGCGCGACGCTCAGGCCCGCCGCGGCGGCGACCTCCTCGACGCCGTTGATGACCTCGACGGACCACGCCGACTGGAGCTCATAGAAGACGAGCTCGATGAGCTCGGTGCGCGGCCTCGCCATCGAGCGCGCGCGGTAGCCGTGCTGCTCGACGAGCGCCTCGATGCGGGCACGGGTCGCGGGCGAGACGTCCGCGCGACCGTTGATGACCTTGGAAGCGGTGGCGATCGAGACGCCCGCCTCGGCCGCGAGCTGGGCGAGCGTCACACGGCTCCCGGTCTTTGGCACGGGGACACGATAGTCCTGTTTCGACGATCGAGACGAAAGTTTCTTTCGTGTGCCTCGAGGCGTTCCATCCGCGACCATGATGCATTATGTTGTTTTCTGCAACATTTTCGCGAACCCCAGTGTTCACCGTCGAACCAGGAGCATCTCATGGCCCTCGAGCCCACTCGCGACGACAAGTTCTCCTTCGGCCTGTGGACCGTCGGCTGGAACGGGGCAGACCCGTTCGGCGGACCCACGCGCGCACCCCTCGACGTCGTGCATGTCGTCGAGCAGCTCGCCGAGATCGGCGCCTACGGCCTCACGTTCCACGACGACGATCTCTTCGCCTTCGGCTCGAGCGACGCCGAGCGTCAGCGACAGATCGACCGCCTCAAGCAGGCCCTCGCCGACACGGGGCTCATCATCCCGATGGCGACCACGAACCTCTTCAGCCAGCCCGTGTTCAAGGACGGCGGATTCACCAACAACGACCGCTCGGTCCGCCGCTTCGCGATCCGCAAGGCGCTCCGCAACATCGAGCTCGCCGTCGAGCTCGGCGCCAAGACCTACGTCATGTGGGGCGGGCGCGAGGGGGCTGAGTACGACTCCGCCAAGGACATCCGTCTCGCGCTCGACCGCTACAAGGAGGCCGTCGACTTCATCGGCGACCACGCGATCAGCCAGGGCTGGGACATCCGCTTCGCGATCGAGCCCAAGCCCAATGAGCCGCGCGGCGACATCCTGCTGCCCACGGTCGGCCACGCCCTCGCATTCATCAACGAGCTCGAGCACCCCGAGCTCGTCGGACTCAACCCCGAGGTCGGACACGAGCAGATGGCCGGGCTCAACTTCCAGGCCGGCATCGCGCAGGCGCTGTGGCACGGCAAGCTCTTCCACATCGACCTCAACGGGCAGCGGGGCATCAAGTACGACCAGGACCTCGTCTTCGGCCACGGCGACCTGCACAACGCCTTCGCCCTCGTCGACCTCCTCGAGAACGGCGGCCCCGGCGGCGGCCCCGCCTACGACGGCCCGCGGCACTTCGACTACAAGCCGAGCCGCACCGAGGACGAGGACGGCGTCTGGGAGTCGGCCCGCGCGAACATCCGGACCTACCTCCTCCTCAAGGAGCGGGCCAAGGCATTCCGCGCCGACCCCGAGGTGCAGGAGGCGCTCGCCGCGGCGAAGCTCGACGAGCTCGCGCAGCCGACGCTGAACCCGGGAGAGACGGTCGCCGACCTCGTCGCGGACCGCTCCGCGTGGGAGGACTTCGACGCGGCCTCGTACTTCAATGCGAAGGGCTCCGGCTTCGTCCGCCTGCAGCAGCTTGCGACCGAGCACCTGATGGGCGCACGCTGACACCATGACGCTCGTCGCCGGTGTCGACTCATCGACGCAGTCATGCAAGGTCGTGATCCGCGATCTCGACACGGGTCGCATCGTCCGCGAGGGTCGCGCCCCGCACCCTGACGGCACCGAGGTCGACCCGGCGGCGTGGTGGAATGCCTTCCGCGCCGCCATCCGCGACGCCGGCGGTCTCGAGGACGTCCGGGCGATATCGGTCGGCGGGCAGCAGCACGGCATGGTCGTGCTCGATGGCGATGGCCGGGTCATCCGCCCCGCGCTGCTGTGGAACGACACCCGCTCCGCCGGCGCCGCGGCCGACCTCATCCGCGAACTCGGCGCTGAGGCGCTCGCCGAGCGCACCGGCTCAGTGCCCGTCGCGAGCTTCACCGCCACGAAGCTGCGCTGGCTCCGCGACACCGAGCCGGAGCATGCCGCGCGGGTCGCGGCCGTCGCGCTCCCCCACGACTGGCTCACCTGGCGCCTCCTCGGGCACGGACCGGCGGACGAGAGCCCGCTCGGCCCGGACCTCGCCGCGCTCACGACCGACCGCTCCGACGCCTCCGGCACGACCTACTGGTCGCCGAGCTCCGGCGAGTACGACCGCGGCGTCCTCACCGCCTCGCTCGGCCACGACGCGATCCTTCCCCGAGTCCTCGGCCCCGCAGACCCTGCCGGGACGACGATCGAGCAGGACGACATCCCCGCTGGGATCCTCGTGGGGCCCGGCGCTGGCGACAACGCCGCCGCGGCCCTCGGGCTCGGCGCGACGCCCGGCGACGTCATCGTCTCGATCGGGACGTCCGGGACCGTCTTCGCGGTGACCCGCGAGCCCGTGCGCGACCACTCCGGGACCGTCGCGGGATTCGCCGACGCGAGCGGGGCATTCCTCCCCCTCATCGCGACGATGAATGCCGCGCGGGTCCTCGACGCGATCGCTCGCGTCCTCGACGTGGACTACGACGAGCTCGGGCGGCTCGCACTCAGCGCCGAACCTGGCGCGGGCGGAGCGGTGCTCACGCCGTACTTCGAGGGCGAGCGCACGCCCAATCTCCCCGACGCGACGGCGTCGATCACGGGCCTCACGCTCGCCAACACGACGCGGGCAGGCCTCGCGCGCGCCGCGATCGAGGGGATGCTGTGCGGGCTCGCCGACGGCTTCGATGCGATCCGCTCGCACGGGGTCGAGGCGGAGCGCGTGCTGCTCATCGGCGGCGCAGCGCGCAATCCGGCGGTCTCGACGATCGCGGCTCAGGTGTTCGGCACCGAGATCGTCGTGCCGGAGCCCGGCGAGTACGTCGCGGCCGGCGCGGCGGTCCAGGCCGCGTGGACGCTCAGGGGTGTGCGCCCCGAGTGGCCGCTCGAGGTCGCGGGCCGCGCGGCCGCCGATCCCCAGCCGGTCATCCGCGAGCAGTACGCCGCGGCGAACGCCGCACGCTCGTAACCTCCCCGCTCAGCGGAGCCTGCCGTTGCTGCGGAGTCGCGAGAGCGCGTCGACCGACGCCGCGAGGATGAGGACCCCGCCCGTGACGAGGTAGTTGACGCCCGCGGGAAGGTTGCGGATGAGGCCGAGCCCGTTCGTGATGACCGCGATGACGAGGCCACCGACGGCCGCCTGCGCGAGCCGGCCGCGACCGCCGAAGAGCGAGACACCGCCGACGACCGCCGCGGCGACGCCGGAGAGCACGTCACCTCGACCGAATGCCGCATCGACCGACCCGACGTAGGACGCCTGGAAGACACCCGCGACGACCGCGAGGGTCGAGCAGACCATGAAGGCGATCCACTTGACGCTCACGACCTTGATGCCGGCGCGACGCGCGGCCTCCGCATTGCCGCCGATCGCGTAGAGGTGGCGACCGTACTTCGTGCGGTCGAGGACCCAGGTGCCGACGAAGAGGATCGCGACGACGAGTGGGACCACGAGCGGGACGCCTTCGAGCGGGTTCGGTCCCTGCGAGCGGTTCGTGTTGAGGATCGCGACAGCGATCGCGCCGACCACGGCGATCGCGCCGATCTTGAGCAGCGGGATCGCGATCGCCTGATTCGGCACCCCGGCTCGCGCGCGCTGACGGCGGTCCCACAGCGCGATCGCGAGCGCGAGGAGGACGGCGATCGCGAGGAAGGTCCATCCGGCCCACGGCGGGAGGTTGCTGTTCTGAATCGCCTTGATCTCGGGCGACTGCACCGGGTACGCACCGCCGGCGCCGATGAGCGTGAGTTCCAGGCCCTGGTACCCGAGGAAGAGACCGAGGGTGACGACGAATGATGGCACCCCGACTCTCGCGACGAAGAAGCCGATGAGCGTGCCGGTCGCGACGCCGATGAGGAGCGCGACGAGGAGGGCGAGCGTCCAGTGCAGCGCCGGCCCGGCGGGGTTGTTCAGGACGACGAATGCGCACATCGCGACGCCGTACGTCACCGCGGCGGAGAGGTCGATCTCGCCGAGCAGGATGACGAAGACGAGGGCGGCGGCGAGCATGACCAGCGGCGCAGCCTGGTTCATGAGATTCGCGAAGTTGCGCGGGGTGAGGAAGGACTGCGTGCCATCGCCGACCGAGGGGATGAGGATCGCGAAGAGGATGACGAGCGCGAAGAATCCGCCGATCGCCGGCAGCGCGCCCATCTCGCCGTTGCGGACCCGCTGCCACCACGCGCGGATCTGGTCGGCGACCGAGCCTTCCCGGCCGGAGCCGATGAAGTCGGTCAGTGGCTCATGCTGGCGAGTGCTCATCCCTGGACTCCAACGCTCGTCGTGCGGTCGGGTGCCGCGCCCTTCGTGCCGGTGATGTAGCCGATGACGTCGTCGTACGTCGTCTCGTCGGCCTTGAGCTGGGCGACCATCGTGCCGAGGTAGAGGACCGCGATGTAGTCGGCGACCTTGAAGACATCGGCGAGGTTGTGGCTGATGATGATGACCCCGACGCCCTGCTCGCTCAGTCGCTTCACGAGGGCGAGGACCTGCTCGGTCTGGGAGACGCCGAGCGCTGCAGTCGGCTCGTCGAGGATCACGACGCGCGCCTTCTTGAGCACGGAGCGCGCGATCGCGACCGTCTGGCGCTGACCGCCGGAGAGCGACGAGACCTTCTGGCGCACCGACTTCACGGTGCGGACGGAGAGGGACCGGAGAGTCTCGGACGCCTCACGCTCCATGCGGCCCTCGTCGAAGATCCCGATGTGGGTCTCCTCGCGTCCAAGGAACATGTTCTGGACGATGTCGAGGTTGTCGCACAGCGCGAGGTCCTGGTACACGACCTCGATCCCCAGCGACTGCGATTCGCGCGGCGTGGACAGCGCGCGATGCTCGCCATCGATCCGCACGATGCCGGAGTCATAGGGCTGCACGCCCGCCAGGCCCTTGATGAGCGTCGACTTGCCTGCGCCGTTGTCGCCGACGAGCGCGGTGACCTTCCCCGCGTATACGGCGAGATCGACGCCTTTCAGGACATCGACCGGGCCGAAGCTCTTTCGCACATCGGTCAGCTGGATGATCGGCGTATCCATTCGCCGTTCCCTTCGCTCGGATGGAGGACGTCGTCGTCCTCGCGGAAAGTGTCGCACTCTCAGGCTCGCGACGGGAGCCCTGAAATGCCTTCCGAATGCCGCGGAGCGGCAAGGGAGGAGCCCCGCGTCTCGAAACGCGGGGCCCCTCGCTCTCGACTTACTGGATGCCGAACTCGGTGCAGGCCTGCGCGGTCTCACCGGCGCAGACATCTGCAGCCGAGGCGTCGCCAGCCTCGATCACCTGGATGACCTCTTCGGCTCCGACGAGCACGGGGGTCACCGCGATGTACGGCGTGCCGTCATCGAGCGTCTTGTCAGCCGACGGCGTCTCGCCCTTGAGGAGGGCGACGGCGAGGGCTGCACCAGCGTCAGCCTCGAGCGCGACCGGCTTGTAGACCGTGCCGGCCTGCTTGCCGAGGAGGATGTTGCGAAGACCCTCGACCGAGGCGTCCTGACCCGAGACGGGAACGGTGAGGCCGTTCTTGTCGAGGATCGAGATGACGCCAGCGGCGTTCGTGTCGTTGGCTGCCCAGACGGCGTCGACCTTGCCACCGAGCGAGGTCAGCGCCTGCTCGAAGTTGGTCGCGGACTTGGGGCCGTCCCATGCTCCCGGCGGCTCAGCGGCCGGCTTGATGCCCGCCTCTTCCATCACCGAGACCGCACCATCGTGGAACATCGCGGCGTTGCCGTCGGCCGGGTCACCGCCGATGTAGACGACGATCGCCGTCTTCGGGTCCTTGCCGGCTTCCTGGAGACCGTTCACGACGATCTCACCCTGGAGCGCGCCGACCTGGAAGTTGTCGAAGGAGACGTAGTAGTCCGCACCGGCGATCGGTCGGTCGTAGGCGATGACCGGGATGCCCTGCGCCTTCGCCTTCTCGGCGACCGCGACGCCTGCGCCGTTGTAGTCGACGAGGAGCATGACACCGCAGCCCTGCGAGAGCTGCTGATCGGCGATCGTCGCGTACTTGGCCGTGTCGCCCTGTGCGTTCTGGATGTCGGCCTCGAAGCCTGCTGCCGCGAGACCGGCCTCGAGCGCGGGGCGGTCGAGGGTCTCCCAGCGCGGCGAGGACGACGCGTCGGGGAGGATCACGCAGGCCGTGGTCGAGGCGCCGGCGGTCGGCTCGTCGCTGCTCGTCGGGGTCGCACTTCCGCCGCCGCCACCGCCGCCCGATGCCTGACAGCCTGCGAGAGCCGCCGCAGAGAGGCCTGCGACAGCGAGCATTGCAAGGAGAGAACGCTTCATCACGTCCCCTTTCTTCGGAGCTCGGACCTGCTCCGTACGGACCGCCTCCGTCATTGGCGGCGGCAGGGTCGATTCTGACTCCATCTCCGGGCTCGGCGGATAACGCTTTAATAACAACAAATACGCTGAGGGATCCTCAGCAACGAAAGGATCCTGCTGCCGGACGGCAGTCCAGCGGCAGGATCCCTCGTGAGAACTCGGTCCCGAATGCCTCAGCGCGACGACTGCTGCGGCCGCGCGGCCCGGCGAGACGGTCGCCTCGCGCCACCTGCGGGGGCGGAGCTCTGAGCGCTGTGGTGGCTTCCGGCGGTGCCGCGGATCTGCTGCGACGACTTCGCGTCATGAGAATGCTGGCCGCGACGCGCGACATCGGCGCGCTGCGCCTGACCGCGGCTCTGGGCCGAGTCGCCGGAGCGGCCACCGCCCGCGCCGCCGCGACGTCCGCGACCTGCGGAGGAGGCATTCGACCGACCGGACGCACCGTCTGACCGACCGGACGCACCGTTCGACCGACTCGCCGCACCGGCCGGACGACCACCGCGACCACCGCTGCGGCCACCTTGCGGGGCCGCGACGGGAGCGGCGCTCGGCTCGACGCGAGGGGCGACCTCGCCGATGATCGCGATGACCGCCTCGGAGGTCTCCATCACGCGCTGCGGCGCGACGCGGATGTCGGCCTTGCGCATGATGGCCGCGACATCGCGCTCCTGCTCGGGGAGGATGAGCGTCACGACGTCACCCTCCTTGCCCGCGCGAGCCGTCCGACCCGAGCGGTGGAGGTACGCCTTGTGCTCGACCGGCGGGTCGACGTGGATGACGAGCTCGATGTCGTCGACGTGGACGCCGCGCGCGGCGACATCGGTCGCGACGAGCACACGCACCGAGCCATCCGCGAAGGCCGCGAGGTTGCGCTCGCGCGCTGCCTGACTGAGGTTGCCCTGGAGCTCCACCGCGGGGATGCCACGAGCCGTGAGGTCTCGTGCGAGCTTCTTGGCGCGGTGCTTGGTGCGGAGGAACAGGATGCGGCGGCCGGTGCCGGAGGCGAGCGCCTCAACGATGCGCTGCTTCACGGCGGCGTCGGCCGCGGAGAAGAGGTGATGCTCCATCTGCGCGACCGGTGTCGAGGCCTCGTCGACCGAGTGGTGCTTCGGGTCGTGGAGGAACTTCGAGACGAGCTTGTCCACGCCGTTGTCGAGCGTCGCGCTGAAGAGCATGCGCTGCCCGCCCGCGGGCGTCGCCGACATGATGCGCGTGACTCCGGGGAGGAAGCCGAGGTCGGCCATGTGGTCAGCCTCGTCGAGCACGGTGATCTCGACCGAGTCGAGGTTTGCGAAGCCCTGCTTCATGAGGTCCTCGAGGCGCCCGGGGCAGGCGACGACGATGTCGACGCCGCTGCGCAGCGCGGCCACCTGACGCTGCTGCGAGACGCCGCCGAAGATCGTCGTGACATTCAGTCCGTACGCCTCGGCGAGCGGGGTGACGGTCGCGGCGATCTGCGTCGCGAGCTCGCGCGTCGGCGCGAGGATGAGGCCCAGCGGACGGTTCGGCCGGCGGGCACCGCCAGCGAGACGCGTCCCGAGGCGCGCGACCATGGGGATGCTGAAGGCGAGGGTCTTGCCAGAGCCGGTGCGCCCTCGGCCGAGGACATCGCGGCCAGCGAGGGTGTCGGCGAGCGTGTCGGTCTGGATGGGGAATGCCGTCGTCTTGCCGGCGCGGGCGAGCACCTCGACGAGGGGGTGCGGCACGCCGAGCGCGGCGAACGTGGGGGCATCAATGGCAGTCATGTCTGTCTCTCTGCTGCACGCGCACGCCTCGTGGCACGGCGGCAGCCGGTAATGAATGGCGAAGGTGCCGAACGGCACATCCGTTCGCCGTAAGAAGATGTCAGCCGCAGCGGCGGCGAGGGAGCGTTCTACGACGCGTGACGCGCGAGATCCGCGCATCGACGTCACAGAGCCTAGCAGGGGGCTCCCCGCGGAGTCTGAATCAGTGCAGACTGGGCCCCGTGAGCTCGGCCGCCGCTGCCACACCACCTGCCGCGAGCCTCGCCCGTGAGGGGCTGCGGTATCTCCCCGTGGGCTTCGCCCTGCTGGCGATCCAGCTCGACTTCTTCTCCCTCAACCTCGCGCTCCCGCACATCGCGAAGGAGTTCGACGCGCCCGTCACCGACCTCCAGTGGCTCCTGAGCGGGTACATGCTGAGCCTCGGCGCGCTCTTCATCCCGGCAGTGAAGCTCGGCGACTCGATCGGCCGCAAGCGCGTCGTCGTCATCGGCCTCATCGTGTTCGGCGTCCTGAGCCTCGCCGCGGGGCTCGCGACAGACCCGTGGACCCTCATCGCCTTCCGCGTCCTGCAGGGCATCGGCGCAGGGCTCGTGATGCCGAATGCCTTCGCGCTCGTGGGCGCGACGACGCACGAGTCGGTCAGGGCGCGAGTCATGGGCATCCTCCTCGCGATCGCCGGAATCGGGACTGCGCTCGGCCCTGTGCTCGGCGGTGTCTTCGCGGCGACGGTCGGGTGGCGCTGGCTCTTCTTCATCAACGTGCCCATCGCGGCCATCTCCCTCGCCTTCGCGAAGTGGGTCCCCGAGTACTTCGTCGGGGAGCGCCGCGGTGGCCTCCGCGCGGTCGACTGGCCCGGTGCGATCCTCGTGAGCTTCGGCATCGCGCTCGCGAGCGTCGGCGTCGACAACATCACAAATCTCGGCTGGACCTCGCCGCTCACGTGGGGACCGTTCGTCGTCGGCGTCGTGCTCCTCGCGGTCTTCGCCTGGCACATCCGCAGGGCGGCCGCGCCGCTCATCGCACCCTCGCTCTTCCGCGACGGCAAGTTCATGATCGTCGCGCTCGCAGGTACCGTGCTCAACCTCTCGGTCGCGGTCGTGATCTTCTCCTCGACGCTGCAGCTGCAGAATGTCGACGGCTTCTCCCCCGACATCGCCGGCCTGCTCTTCCTCGGCTGCTCCATCGGCGTCGCGATCGCCGGGCCCGTCGCCGGCTGGCTCACGAGCCGCTTCAGTGCGATCTCAGTGCTCAATGCGTGCCTCGCGATCGACGTCGTCGCGATCCTCGCCGTGGCATTCACGAGTCCCTGCCTCCCCGTGTACGTCGTGGCGCTCGGGCTCGCGGGCTTCGCCGGCGGCATGGGCTGGTCGGTCGCGCAGGTGGGGGGACAGCAGCTGCTCCCCGCGGAGCGGTCGGGCGAGGGTGCCGGACTCATGTCGATGGTCATGGTGACGGGAGGCGGGATCTCAGTCGTCGTCGCCGGGGTCGTCATCGAGGCGATCGCCGGCGGTGGCACGCCGACCACTCCGTCGATCACGTGGCTGAATGTCGGGCTCGCACTCCTCGTCGCACTCCTCGCGGTCGTCACGATCGTCGCGGTGCGGCGCCGTCCCGCGCGCGTCTAGCGGATTCGACGGAGACACGCAAGGGTCTACTCCGCGCCCACTGCACCCGCGAGCATCGCACCGTCAGCCCAACCATGGGACTGAGACGGGAGCGGAACAGATGACTATCGGTGGCGGCATCGCACTCATCGTGATCGGCGCGATCCTCGCGTTCGCGATCCACCTGGAGAACTCATTCATCGACCTTCAGCTGATCGGGTACATCCTCATGGTCGCGGGCGCGATCGTAACGATCCTCGGGCTCGTCCTGCTCGGTCGGCGCCGTCAGACCGTCACGACGGATCGCACGCTCGCAGACCCCGTGACGGGCGAGAGCGTACGATCGCGCGTGACCGAGGCCGACGACCCGCTGCCGCCCCGATGACGACGATCTGGCGGACGGCCCCGCGTCGGGCCACGTGGCGCGAAATCACCTGGAGCGACATGAGCGACAACCTCGACCCCACCTGGGTCCGAGCCCAGCCCGCACTGCGCTCGGCGCGACGCCGGATGTGGCTCATCCCCGGCGCAGTCCTCGCAGCGGTCGCCGTCGTGGTGCTCGCGATCGATGCACAGCTCAACCTCTTCGTGTCGGTCCTGGGCATCGCGCTCGTGGTCGCCGCGTACATCTCGATGGTCGTCGTCGCGGTGCGTGTGCGGGGCGTCGCAGAGCGCAACAGGAGCCTCGCGTGGCTCCTCATCTGGATGGCATTCGTCGCGGTCGCGGCGGTCATCACGCAGCTCGTCCTCGCGACCTCGCCTACGAGCTGACGGCCCCCGGGCGCTGGCCCTCCCGGCCCGCGCCACCTGCGTCGACCTGCGCCCGCGCTCCCCTGCCCAGAACGTCGTGTTTGCACGGAGTGCACTCGGTCAAACACTCTCCGCCCGTGCAAACGCGGCAGTTTGCGGGAGTGAGCGGCGTGAGGTTCGGGGCGCAGACGGCACGGCAGGCCGCGGGCGGTGCGGGCGCCGCGGGCGCTTGTAGCCTGAGCGGGTGACAGAGGGGGATCTCGAGGAGCGACCGCGCGACGTCCGCCGATTCCTCATCCTGTGCCTCGTCGCGATCGCGGCCGGCGTCGGGATCGGGTTCGTCGGCGGTGGATTCCGCTGGTGCCTCGACCGGGTGATCGAATGTCGCGACGCGCTCGTGACGTGGGCGCACACGCTGGAGGGATGGGGCTGGATCGTCCCGGTGGTCGTGACCGGTATCGGCGCGGCGCTCGCCGCGCTCACGGTGCGATGGGTCCCGACCGCGGTCGGCAGCGGGATCCCGCACGTCGAAGCGGTGAGCCGTGGCGAGGCTGCGCCGCCGACGCTCGCGGTCCTGCCCGCGAAGTTCATCGGCGGCCTGCTGTCGATCGGCTCGGGGCTGGTCCTGGGCCGCGAGGGGCCGACGGTCCACATGGGCGCCGTCATCGGCACCGAGGCGGCGCGCCTCGCTCGACGTGATGATGCGGACGTGCGGCTCATGCAGACGTCGATCGGCGGGGCGGGGCTCGCCGTGGCATTCAATGCCCCGATCGGCGGCGCGCTCTTCGTCTTCGAAGAGGTGACGAAGTCGTTCCGCCCCCGCGTGATCGTCCCGACGCTGCTCGGGGTCGCGGTCGCGGTCGGCTGCGCGCGACTCATCATGGGAGACGGCGCGGACTTCACCGTGCCTGAGGTGCCGACGCCCGTGCTCGCGCTGCTCCCGGCATTCGCGGTCTTCGGGATCCTCACGGGCCTGCTCGGTGCGCTCTACAACCGCATCATCGTGGGCTCGCTCGACGTCGTGGACCGGCTCACGCGCATCCCTGCGATCGTGAAGGCCGCGATGATCGGCGGGCTCGTGGGCCTCGCGCTCTTCATCGACCCGCTGACGGTCGGCGACGGCGACTCGCTCTCGCAGCTGGTGCTCGGCGGCGGGACGTTCGCGATCCCGCTGCTGCTCGTGTACTTCGCGGTGCGGTTCCTCGCCGGCCCGATCTCGTATGCGGCCGGGACTCCGGGAGGGCTCTTCGCGCCGCTGCTCGCGGTCGGCGCGCTGTGGGGTGTCCTCTTCGCCTGGCTCGTCGAGCTTGTCGTGCCGGGGCAGTCGCTCGGCATCCCGATGGCGATCGTCGGCATGGCGGCGTTCTTCGGCGCGACCGTCCGCGCTCCCCTCACCGGGATCGTGCTCGTGATCGAGATGACGACCATCACCTCGGTGACCGTGCCGATGCTCGTCGCGACCGGCTGTGCGCTCATCGCCGCGATGCTCGTCCGCTCCGCCCCGATCTACGACACGCTCCGCGAGCGGAGCGCGGCCTCGCGGCACTGACCCGCGGCGAGCGGTCAGCTCGCGAGGAGCCTCGCGATCGCCCAGTCCTGCATCGCGATGCCGACCGACTTGAATGCCGTGCGCCCGGAGCGCGCCACGGGTCCGGCTTCGAGGACGCGCCCGATCTCGACGAGTTTGGACTCGGTGATCGCACGCGCCTCAAGCGCATGGAGGATCTCCCCCGACTCCTCGAGGATCGATTCGAGCTCGTCGATATAGATCGTGTCGACCTCGGCGAGGAGCTCATCGGGGAGCTCCCGCATCGTCGGGCGGAAGGCGCCGATGGCGTTCACGTGCGCATCGGGCCGCAGCCAGTCGAGCTCGAAGAGCGGCTCGGTCGCGGTCGTCGCGCACGACACGATCTCGGCGTCCTCGACGGCGGTCCGAATGTCGGCGCTCGCCTCGATCGCGACGTCCGGCAGCTCTCCGCGGAGCTCGGCGGCGAGCGCTTCGGCGCGATCGATCGAGCGCGCGACGATGCGGAGCGAGGTCAGCGGCCTCACCTCCATGACGGCACGCACCTGGTCGCCGGCCTGTCCGCCCGCGCCGATGAGCGCCATCGTGCTCGCGGTCGGCGGCGCGAGGAGGTCGGTCGCGACACCTGCCGCCGCGGCGGTGCGGAGCTTCGTGATGCTGCCCGCGTCCGCGATCACGACCTCGTCGCTCATCAGGTCGTTCCACGTGACCGTGCCGACGATCGCGGGCTCGCGTCCGCCGAAGTTGAGGCTCAGCGTCTTCACGATCGCGGTCGCGCTCGGAATGTGCTGGACCGACATGACGAGGAACTTCCCGTCGCCGAGCGGCGTGCGCGTGGGCATCTCGAATTCGCCGCGCGCGAGACCGATGTAGCCGTCGCGCACCGCCGTGATCGCGTCCGCCATCGTGACGGCGGCCCTGACCTGCTCGGCGCTGAAGTACTTCGGTGTCATCCCCACCCGTTCACGATGCCACGGACCGCGCGCCGCGCCGGACGCCGGTCGTCACGCGACCACGGGGAGCGCTTCGATGATCGGCGACGGGTTGCCGAACCGATGCGCCGTGATGCTGATCGCCTGCTCGCGGAGGAAGGCGAGCAGTTCGACTCGGCCAGCCTCCGTCACCGCACCGTCGTAGACCGTCACGTCGGGTGCGCCGCCGATCGCCTCGAGGAGCGCCTGAGCGGTACCGCCGATGAGGCGGATGCGACCACCGCGGAGTCCACGTGCGCGATCGACCCATTCACGCTCGCCGTCGACGACGAGCGTGACGCCCGCCTCCGCGAGCACCGCGGCCTGTGCGGCGGGGAGCGCGGTCGGCGTCGAGACCGTGAGCGGGGCGCCGGCGCGCAGGCCAGCGGCGACGACACGGCCGAGCTCAGCGGGAGCCGCCCCCGACTCGGCGCGGATCACGACAGGGAGAGGCAGGTAGCGGAATGCGTTCCGCTCGGCGAGCAGGCCGCTCACGTCGCGCGCTATGCCGAACTCGCTGGACCACGCGCATTCATCGCTCGCGATCGCGCGGGCGAGCGAGATCGGGTCCTCGCCGCGGTCGAATGCCTGGATGAGCGCCGAGTACACGTCCTCGCGCGTCGCGGCGGCGAGCACATCGCCCTCGGTCGCGCGGGCGGGGCGGAGGGTGCCGAGGCCGAGCAGGTAGTTCGGGCCACCGGCCTTGGTCCCCGCGCCGACGACCGATTTCTTCCAGCCGCCGAAGGGCTGCCGCTGGACGATCGCGCCCGTCGTGCCGCGGTTCACATAGAGGTTGCCCGACTGGACGGCGGCGAGCCACTGCGCGATCTCGGCCGGGTCGAGCGAGTGGAGGCCCGCGGTGAGGCCATAGTCGACGGCATTCTGCAGGCGGATCGCCTCATCGAGCGAGGCTGCGCGCATGATGCCGAGCACAGGGCCGAAGTACTCGACGCGGTGGTACTCAGATCCGGCTCGCACACCCGTCTTGATGCCGGGCGTCCACAGGCGACCCTCCGCATCGAGCCTGCGCGGCTCGAGCAGCCAGCGCTCGCCGGGGGCGAGGCGCGTGAGCGCATCGAGGAGCTTGCCCTCGGCAGGCGCGATGAGCGGACCCATGCGGCTCGCGGGGTCCGAGGGGTCGCCGACCGTGAGCGAGGAGACCGCGTCCATGAGCTGCGTCTCGAAGCGCTTCGAGTCCGCGACCGAGCCGACGAGGATGAGGAGCGAGGCCGCGGAGCACTTCTGGCCTGCGTGGCCGAACGCCGATGCCGCGACATCGCGCGCCGCGAGGTCGAGATCGGCGCTCGGGGTCACGATCATCGCGTTCTTGCCGCTCGTCTCCGCGAGGAGCTTGAGGCCGGGGCGGAAGCTGCGGAATGCCTCGGCCGTCTCGTACCCGCCGGTCAGGATCACCTGGTCGACGCGCGGGTCGGCGATGAGCCGCTCACCGAGCGCTGGGTCGCCGAGCTGGATGAAGCGCAGTGCGTCACGCGGGACGCCCGCGGCCCACAGCGCCTCCGCGAGGATCGCCGCCGAGCGCGCGGTGCGGCGCGCCGGCTTGAGGATCGCCGCCGAGCCGGTCGCGAGCGCCGCGAGCGTCGAGCCGGCAGGGATCGCGACCGGGAAGTTCCACGGCGGGATCACGAGCGTCACGCGGTGCGGCTCGAAGACCGCGCCGTCGATGCGCTCGAGGTCGAGCGCGCGCTCCGCGTAGTAGTGCGCGAAGTCGATCGCCTCGGAGACCTCCGGGTCGGACTGGTCGAAGGTCTTGCCGGCCTCCGCCGCCATGATCTCGATGAGCTCAGCCCGACGGCGCTCGAGCTCGTCACCAGCGCGATGCAGGATCGCGGCGCGCTCCGCAGCGGGACGCGCGCCCCACGCCGTGCCGCCCGCGACTGCCTCGGCGAGGAGCGCGTCGGCGTCGGCGGCGCTGGCGATTCGTCCGGCATCCACGGTCGCGACGCCGAGGGTCGAGGTCGGGATGCGCTCGAAGATCTCCGCAGCCCAGGCGCGGTTGCCCGCAGTCGAGGGGTCCGAATCCGGGGTGTTGCGGAAGCCGCCCTGCCAGGTGGGGACAGGCATTCGGCGGTCCTGGGTGCGGTGCGGCGCGGGCACGGTCGCATCGAGCTCGGCCACCGAGTCGAGGAAGCGCTGACGCTCGCGCGCGAAGAGCGACGCATCACTCGCGAGGTCGAAGACGGCGGACATGAAGTTGTCGGTGCTCGCGCCCTCCTCGAGTCGACGCACGAGGTACGCGATCGCGGAGTCGAAGTCGGAGGCGGAGACGACGGGCGTGTAGAGCAGGAGTCCGCCGACGTCCTGGCGCACGACCTCGGCCTGCGCCTGCGCCATGCCGAGGAGCATCTCGATCTCCATGCCGGACGAGACGCCGCGGCTGCGTGCGAGGAGGAGGGCGAAGGCGAGGTCGAAGAGGTTGTGGCCCGCGACGCCGATGCGGACGTCGTCGATGTGCTCGGGGCGGAGGGCCGCGTCGAGGACGCGCTTGTAGTTGGTGTCGCTCTCGCGCTTGCTGCCCCAGGTCGCGAGCGGCCAGTCGTGGATCGACGCGTCGACGCGCTCCATGGGCAGGTTCGCGCCCTTCACGATGCGGACCTTGATGCCAGCACCGCCGGATGCGCGGCGAGCGGCCGACCATTCGCGGAGTCGGTGGTACGCGGCGACCGCGTCGGGGAGGTAGGCCTGGAGGACGATGCCCGCCTCGAGCCCGCGGAGGTGCGGCTGGTCGAGGATGCGCTGGAAGACCGCGATCGTGAGGTCGAGGTCCTTGTACTCCTCCATGTCGAGGTTCACGAACTTTGGCGGGTTCGCCGCGGCGGCGTCCTCGAAGAGCGGGGTGAGGGCTGCGACGATGTCATCGACGGCGTGGTCGAATGCCCACGGCGAGTGGGGTGCGACGGTCGCGGAGACCTTGATGGAGACGTAGTCGACGTCGGGGCGTGCGAGGAGTCTGCGCGTGCCCTCGAGCCGGTGCGCGGCTTCGCGGGCGCCGAGGACGGCCTCGCCGAGGAGGTTCACGTTCGGTCGGGCGCCGCGGGCTCGAATGCTGCGGAGCGAGCGCCCGAGGCCGGGGTCCGATGCGTCGATCACCAGGTGGGCGACCATGCCGCGCAGGACACGTCGCGCGATCGGCACGACGAACCACGGCGCGATGGGCGCGGCGAAGCCGCCGAGTCGGATGGCGGCGCGCAGCGGCCACGAGAGGAATCGCGGCGGTCGGTCGGCCAGGCGCGCGAGGCTGCGCGCGGCGATGCGTCGATCTTCGGGTCGGATGACGCCGTCGACGAAGCCGACGGCGAACTCGAGGCCGGCAGGGTCCTGGAGGAGGCCTGCGAGCTGCCGAGCGGACGCGTCGACGGGCTGTCCTTCCGCCGCGGTGAGCCAGCGCTCCACGAGTCCGATCGCGTCCGCGGCTATCTGCTGCAGTTCCGCGGGGGTGTCGGTCGGGATCGTGGGGTTCGGGTCGAGCTGGGCCACGCCCCCAGTCTCAGTCGGCACGTCCCGTAAGGTAAAGCAATGAATACTGACGAGTAATCGTCAGTCTGGCTTATGTATCGGGAGGGTTCGCGATGCTCGATGTACGGCGACTCGTGCTCCTCCGCGAGCTCAGCCTGCGGGGCACGATCGCGGCGGTCGCGGCCGCAGTCCACCAGACCCCCTCGGCGGTGTCGCAGCAGCTCGGTCTCCTCGAGCGCGAGGCGGGCGTCCCGCTCCTCACGAAGTCAGGCCGGGGCGTGCAGCTCACCCCGCAGGCGCTCATCCTCGTAGAGCATGCCGCCGCGATCATCGAGCGACTCGAGCAGGCCGACACGGAGCTCGCGCAGTCGTTGCCAGCCGTGAGCGGGACGATCCGCATCGCGATCTTCCAGTCCGTCGCCCTCGCGCTGCTGCCGCGAGCGCTCGACATCCTCGACCGCGAGCACCCGGGCCTCAAGGTGATCGTCACCCAGCGTGAGCCGGAGACGGCGCTGTCCGAGACATTCGCCCGATCCTTCGATCTCGTCATCGCGGAGGAGTACCCGCATCACTCGGCCCCGCACCTGCCCGGCCTCGATCGCGAGCCGCTCACGACGGACGAGATCCGCCTCGCAATCCCACCGGCGGAGACCGGCCGCCCGCGCCTGACGTCGATCGAAGATGCATCGATCGCGCCCTGGGTCATGGAGCCGCGCGGCGCCGCCTCACGCCACTGGGCGGAGCAGGCGTGCCGACGTGCAGGCTTCGAGCCGAATGTGCAGTTCGAGACCGCCGACCTCCAGGCGCATGTCCGCCTCGTCGAGACCGGTCACGCCGTCGCGCTCCTCCCCGACCTGATCTGGCAGAGCCACCAGCGGACCCCGACGCTGCTGTCGCTCGATGGGGCACCACGTCGCACGATCTTCACCTCGACACGGCACGCGATCGCCGCACGCCCCTCGATCGTCGCTGCGCGCGATGCCCTCGCGCGAGCAGCGCAGGCCGCCGGGGACGACTGAGCCGAGTCGATCAGGCGGCCCGACCGGCCTCCTGCTTCGCGCGCTGGATCTGCTCGTACACGTGGGTGCGGAGTTCGGTGAATCGCGGGAGCGCGCGCGTGTTGAGCTGGTCGCGCTCGGCGGGGAGGTCGATCACGAGGTCCTCCTGGACGACGGTCGGCCGCATGGACAGCACGATGACGCGCTGGCCGAGGTAGACCGACTCGTCGATGTCGTGCGTGACAAACAGCACGGTGACGCCGAACTTCTCCCACACCGCACGCACAAGGTCCTCGAGGTCGGCACGAGTCTGAGCGTCGACCGCCGCGAAGGGCTCGTCCATGATGAGGATCTCCGGGTCGTACGCGATCGCGCGGGCGATCGCGACCCGCTGCTGCATGCCACCGGAGAGCTGCCACGGGTACTTGTTCACCGCGTCGCCGAGGCCGACGGCATCGAGCGCCTCCTGCGATTTGCGACGTCGCTCGGCCTTGGACAGCTTGTGCCGCAGCGGCAGCTCGACATTCCCCCGCACCGTCATCCAGGGCATGAGGCTGCGGCCGTACTCCTGGAAGACGACGGCCATGCGCGGGTGGGGACCTGTGACGCGAGCGCCATCGAGCTCGACCGTGCCGGCGGTCGCCGGGAGAAGGCCCGCGATCGCCTTGAGCAGCGTCGTCTTGCCGCAGCCGGATGGACCGACGATGCAGACGAGCTCGCCGCGGCCGACGGTGAACGTGATCTCGCGCAGCGCCTCGAAATCGCCGTAGCGCTTCTGGAGCTCGTCGACTTTCAGCAGGATGTCGTCAGGCACGTTCCGCCTCCTTCAGGCCTCGATACCAGTTCAGGACGATGCGCTCCGCGATCTGGAACAGCACCGAAAGGAGCACGCCGACGAGACCGAGGAGCACGATGATGCTCCACATCGCGGCGAATGAATAGTTCTGCTTGAAGACCTCGATCTTGTAGCCGAGGCCGCTCTGCGCGAGGAACATCTCCGAGATCACCATGAGGATGAGCGCGACGGAGAGCGACTGGCGGATGCCAGCCATGATCTGCGGGCTCGCGCTCGGCAGGGTGATGTAGAAGAGCCGCTCGGGGCCGGTCAGCTGGAACGACCGGGCCGTCTCCGACTGCACCGAGTCGACGGCGCGGACGCCCTCGATGGTGTTGAGCAGGATCGGCCACATGGCCCCGATCGTGATGACGGCGATCTTCATGGTGTCGCCAGCGCCGAGCACCATCACGAGCAGCGGCACGATCATCGGCGGCGGGACCGCGCGGAAGAACTCGAAGATCGGCTCGAGCAGCTCGCGCAGCCAGCGGTTCGAGCCGACGAGGACGCCGAGCGCGATGCCGATGATGATGGCGAGCACGATGCTCAGGCCGAGACGCGCGAGGCTCGGGAGCACATCCGTGATGAATGCCCCGTTGAGCCAGTTGTCCGCGAACGACTGTGCGATCACCGCAGGCGGTGGGAAGCGCTGGTTCTCCGTGATCGTCGAGATGACGCTCCACGCGACGACGATGATGATCGGCAGCGCCAGCCACTGGAGCGGCAGCTGCAGCCACCGCGGGAGGCGCGCCTTCTTGGACGGGAGCTGGATGAGCCGGGTCTCTGACACGCTCATACGAGCACCTCCCCTCGCACCGACTGGTGCCACGAGAGCACGCGGCGCTCGATCACGCGGATGATGAGGTTGATGACGAGGGCGAGCACGCCGGCGGTCACGACGATCGCGTAGACGCCCGCGTAGTCACCGACATTCGACCGCTGCATCATCAGCTGGCCGATGCCGGGCGTGCCGATGAGGAGTTCACCCGTGACCGTGAGGATCATCGCGACGGTCGCCCCGAGCCGGATGCCGGTCATGAGGTACGGGAGCGCAGTCGGGAAGACAAGGTGGGAGAAGCGACCCAGGGGGCCGACGCCGAAGCTGCGCTGCGTGTCGCGTGCGACCGGATCGACGTCGGCGACGCCGTAGAGGACCTGGATGAGGATCTGCCAGAAGGTCGCGAAGATGACGATGACGAGCGAGGAGTCGCGGTCAGGGCCGAGGAGGACGACGGCGAGCGGGATGATCGCGACCGACGGGATGGGTCGGAGGAACTCGATCGTCGTGCGCGTGTAGCTCCGGAGGAATGGCGAGAGGCCGATGATCGTGCCGAGCACGACACCGAGGACGAGTGCGACCGACATGCCGATCGCCCACGTCGTCATGGTCTGACCGACCATGCGCCAGAAGTTCAGATCGACGAGGAATGCCCCGAACGCCGCGAACGTGTCGGTCGCCGAAGGCACGTACTTCGGGTTGACCCAGCTGAGGGCGGTGGCTGCCTGCCAGAGAGCGAGAAACGCCAGGACACCGACCACGCCCAGCAGCAGCGGTCGTCCGCGCTGCATCACCGTCATCCGCATTCCTCCTGATCGGTCACGAGTGGTGTGATCGCGACGGTGGCCCGGGCCGCGTGGACCCGGGCCACCACCACGTGATTCGTCAGCCGACGACGAGCACGTCGAGGTCCGGCGACGCGTCCCAGAAGAGGAACGGCGGGGCCGAGCCGTACTTGATGCCCGCGTCGATGAGCGCCTGGAGGCGGTCGAGACGAGTGTGTGCGTTGAAGGTCGCGAGGACGGTGCCCTTTGCGGCCTCGAGCGGGATGTCCATGTTCGCGGAGATCGCCTCGTAGACCTTGTCGGGGTTCGCCTCAGCGAACTCGGTCACCTCCTCGATGGCCGCGAGCCACTGCTCGACCATCTGCGGCTTCTCGTCGATCACGCTCTGGACGGTGAGGTCCGAGAGGCCCGAGATCTCGTCGAGCCCACCGGCCTGCCAGGGGTAGCCGAGCTCGACGCCACCGGCGGCGACAGCCATCCCGCGGAAGGGGTCGGGCATCCACGCCGCGTCGAGCTCGCCGCTCTCGAGGAGCGCGGGCATCGCCGGGAAGCCACCCTGGACGATGACGAACTCGACCGTGGTCGGGTCGCCGCCGTCGAGCGCGACCGCCTCGAGGATCGAGAGGTTGCCGTGCGCACCGGGGCTGTTCGTGCCGACCTTCTTGCCGGAGAGACCAGCCCAGCTCGTGATGCCGGAGGCGCCGCTCGCGACGACCGAGTTGGCGTCGACCTCGCCGAGCGGGTTGCCGTCCGCGTAGTCGCCGATGATGCGCACCGGCTCACCCGCGAGGGCGGCCTTGATCGCCGAGACCGGCGAGCCGATCGCGAAGTCGATGTCACCGGAGAGGAGCGACGGGACTGCCTGGGCGCCACCCGCTGCGGGGATGATCTCCAGGGTCAGACCGTGCTCCTCGAAGATGCCCGCGTCGATGCCGGCCCAGATGGCGCCGGTCTCAGCGATCGGGAGCGCGGCCACGCGGACCGTGTACTCCTCGACCTGGGGCGCCTCCTGCGTCGGCTCAGCGCTCGGCGAGGCGGGGGTGGACGGGGTAGGGGTAGGCGCGCCTGCGCCCGAGTCTGTACAACCCGAAAGGACGAGGAACAGCGCTGCTGCTGCGCCAACCAGTCCCAGATTCTTCTTCATTGAAGGACCTCTCATGTTGAGGGGGTCACCACCGCCCGACGGTGAGTCGGTGGCGGCAACACGTCGGAGTGCTGCTGGGACGAGACTGACCGCATCAGGCCGGGTCTCCAGGCGCGTTTTCATTTCATGCGAAAGAGTGGCGCCACTTTTCTCCTTCTCGGGGTTTGCTCACAGCAGTGAGGCCTGTGGAGCAAGGGAGCAACACATGACCGAGTCCCCTGAGGGGAGGACCGTCATCATCACGGGGCTGGGCATGCATGTCGAGGGAATCGGCAACTGGATCCGGCGCCGCGCGGTGAAGTCTCGCAACGTGCCTGCCATCGTCTACCGCGGGCAGGAGACCACCTACGGGGAGCTCTCCGACCGCGTCGACCGCCTCGCCGCAGCGCTCGCCGAGCGCGGCGTGAACCCCGGCGACCGCGTCGCGTACCTCGGGGGGAACCACCCGTCCTTCATCGAGGCGCTCTTCGCCACCACGCTCCTCGGCGCGATCTTCGTGCCGCTCAACACCAGGCTCGCTCCCGCCGAGCTCGAGTACCAGCTCGACGACTCCGGCACCTCGCTCCTCATCAGCACCGCGTCGCTCGAATCGACCGCCGCCGCCGCGAGCCAGGGCCGCCGCATCCGACGCATCGTCGTCGCGGACGGGGAGGCACCCGCGGAGGAGGCGAAGGCATTCGTCGAGGACTACGAGGCCGCCATCGAGAGTGCGCCGACGGAGTTCGAGGTCGCGGGCGATCTGCAGTACCCACCGCGCCTCGCGGGCATCGATCGCGAGATGGTGACCCTGAGCGACCCAGCCCTCATCATCTACACGTCGGGGACGACCGGGCGGCCGAAGGGCGCGGTGCTCACCCACGGCAACCTCACCTGGAACACGCTCGCGACGATCGTCGACTACGACGTCACCTCCTCGTCGCGGTGGATCCTCATCTCGCCGCTCTTCCATGTCGCATCGCTCGGCATGGGTCTGCTGCCGACCGTCCTCAAGGGCGCGACCGTCCTGCTGCAGGAGCGCTTCGTGCCGGCCGAGGCGCTCGCCGCCATCGAGGAGCTCAAGGCCACCCACATCTCGGGCGTCCCCACGACATTCCAGATGATGATGGACGACCCTGCGTGGGCGACGACCGACATCTCGTCGCTCCAGACCATGACGTGCGGCGGCTCCCCCGTCCCGCGCCGCGTCATCGACGCGTACGCCGAGCGCGGCCTCGCGTTCTCCGGCGGCTACGGGATGACGGAGGCCTCGCCAGGCGTCGCGATGATTCCGCCGTGGGAGGCGGATCGCAAGGTCGGGACGTCGGGCGTGCACATGTTCTTCACCCAGTTCCGCATCCGCGACCTCGAGACCGGCGAGATCGTCGGCCCCGGGCAGCACGGCGAGATCGAGGCGATGGGGCCGAACATCATGCCGTACTACTGGAACCGGCCCGACGCGACCGCTGAGGCATTCACCGATGACGGGTGGTTCCGGACCGGCGATGTCGGCTACACGGACGACGAGGGATTCGTGACGATCGTCGACCGGGCGAAGGACATGATCATCTCGGGCGGCGAGAACATCTACTCCGCCGAGGTCGAGCTGGCGATCGCGACCATCCCGGGTGTCACGGGCGTGGCCGTCGTCGGCGTGCCGGACGAGCGCTGGGGCGAGGTGCCGCACGCGTTCGTCACGCTCGCCGACGGGTTCGCGCTCGACGCCGAGACCCTCATCGCGCAGCTCGAGCCGAAGCTCGCGCGATACAAGATCCCGAAGACGCTCGACGTCGTCGAGGAGCTGCCGCGCACCGCGTCCGGCAAGGTGCAGAAGCACCAGCTGCGCAGCCAGCCGGTGCAGTGATGCGCGGCCGCGCCGGGATGGCGGGGCGACGCTGGGTGCCCGGATGCCGGCATTCGGTATCAGGACTCGCCGCGGTAGCGACGCGCCATCGCCTCGGTGATCGCCTTGGACGTGGGCTTCAGCACTTCGAGCACGCGCGCCTGATGCGGGGAGTCGGTCGGGATGATCGCGTTGATCGCTGCGACGACGGCGCCTGATGGGTCTCGGACGGGGACCGCGATGGATGTCGCCTCCGGGTGCACGTAACCCGACGTGATGAGGTAGCCGCGAGCGCGCGCCTGCGCGAAGATCCGCCGCCGCTCGTCGGGGTCCGGCATGGGGGCGCGACCGTAGGGCGTGAGCTGGATGTTTGCGAGCCGCTCCTGCTCCTCCGGGTCGGTGTAGGCGGCGAGGAGGAGTCCGCTCGAGGTGGCGTGGAAGGGGATGCGACCACCCACGACGATGAGGTTGACGACGTGTGCGGGGGCGCTGAGCCGCTCGAGGTAGAGCATCTCGGCGCCCTGCAGGATGCCGAGCTGGAGATTCTGGCCGAGGATCGCGTGCGCCTGGGTCAGGTGCGGTTTCGCGATCTCTCGAATGCCGAGGGCTCCAGGTGTGCGGACCGCGAGCTCCCACAGGCGCGCCCCGACGCAGTAGCGGCGCTCGGCGACGCGCTCGAGCAGACCGAGCGCGACGAGTTCGGTCACGAGGCGGTGGGCGGTCGAGACGGCCATGCCGCACCGCGCGGCGATCTCCGAGATCGAGAGGTCACGCGTGCCTGGGTCGAAGGAGTCGAGGATCTGGACGGCGCGCGCGAGCGAGGACTTGCCCGCAGACGAACGTGCCATAACCCGTCGGACCCTCCCGGTCACCCATCAACGCTGATGTCGGTCGCTTTGTCCAGATCTTTTCATGGCTGGGTGGGTGGCGCGTGCGGGGTGGTGCTCCGCCGCGATTCAGCCGACGGCGAGGTAGAACTTGCGGAGCCGCTCGGGGATCGTCCACACGGTCGACATGCCCGCGGTGAGTCGCACGGTCGTGCCGGGTCGCAGGTCGAGGTGCGCGACCTCGGCACCGTCCTGGAGGAGGGTGACCTCGCCGCTGCCCTCGAGCACGATGAACACCTCATCGAGCTCGATGTCGCGCATCGCGCCAGCGGTCATCTCCCAAACCCCGTAATCGACCCCGCCCAGCTCCCCGAGCTCCGCGACCCCCGTGGTCGGTGCGCCCTCGACGGTCTGCTCAGGCGAGACCGCCTCGTGCTCGAGCGCGGTGTCGAATGCCTCGAACGCGGTGAATGGCTCCAAGTCGCTCACCGCGCCAAGCTAGCCATGGCCGCCCGCGGGTGCAAACCGGGCTCCAGCTGGTCTGCTGGAGGTATCGGCCCTGCCTCTCGCGACTACAACTCCCGAGCGCTGCAGTCGACCCGGCCTTTTGGCAGATGGGCGCGCACTTCTCGGAAGTCACGTATCGCGACGATCGTTCGCGGCCGAAATCCACCTAGTCAGCCGCCGAACTTCGCAATCGCGGCAACAAGTTCGTCTTGAGTGATGCGGGCTACAGGCGCGGCGTTCGTCCTCGCAACGAACACCCCGTCGCTGACATCGAACGCCCCGCCTCCCTGGTTGAGCAAGAATCGCGGTTCTGTGTCTGTAAGGAAGACCAAGAACTCGGCGTCGACTGCGAGTGGTGGCTGGTCCTCGGGGCTGACATAGTCAACGATTCCGAACGAGCCCACACCGTGCTGGAAGATTTCGATCTCATCGCCGGGCTTCAGCTGTCCCTGAAACACCTCGGACACTTTCGCTCGAACCAAGGTACCCGCGGTCAAATCGTTCTCGTCGACGAGCGCGACAATTTCATCAGACGTCAGTCCGTCAAAGTTGAACTGGTCGGTTACATCGCCCTTAGAAGACCAGAGAACACTTGACGCTGAGGTGACTCGGACAGTCGCGATCACTGCCGATGACTCGATAATCCCCGCCAAGTCAAAGACCATGAAGTCAGCGTGCGACTCCACGGTTGCGCGAGGCTCTGGCGGGAGATTCTGAGTCGTGGAAGTGCAGCCAGTCAGGACCAACACTCCGGCCGCCGCGAGCGCGGCCAATCCTCGAGTCAAAGTTGTCATCTGTGTTCCCAATTTAACGCTGGCTCTGCTAGGCGCGACTATATCCGGCGAAGGTCAACGTGACCCTCGCTGAGCCTTTCGCGACCTTAGCTAGCCACGCCGCGCTGAGCAGGACGGCTCGAAACGGAAAGCGCGGCACGTCCCCGAAGGGTCGCGCCGCTCAGCGAAACTCGCCAGCAAGATCGAGGGTGGAATCACCGCTCTCTTCGTGGATTGTTTCTCATAAGGCAACTTTGGCGCCCCTGGAGGCTGGTGGACTACTCCCCCACCCCGCCTGATATCCGAGGTCGTACCGCTCGCGACGTGAACAACTAATCGTCGAGCGCCCCGCGGACGTCATTGACGAGATCGCGCCAAGCACTGATCATTGCGATTCCCTCAAGCATCCGATGTCCGGCGCGCTCGATGGTCTTGGCCGGAGCACTCAAGTCTTTCGAGAGGCGCTTCCAGTCTGCGGCGCTGCGTGTATATGAAGCGATTCCGCTTTCGCTCCCCTCTGCGGCGTCGATCAAAGCATCCACGTTGTCGAGATATGCCACGATCTCGGTCTCGTCGGCCGAGTCCTCTTTCAGCCTCGACAGAACGTATCGAGTCATGGCGTCCGCGGCGGTCAGCGCTTCGTAGTAGCGCTCGATCTCGGCCTCAAACTTCGCCACGGGCTCCGCCAGGTCACTTGAGAGTTGGCGAGTGACAAGCAGTCGCCCAGCGAACCCCTTCTTGGCCGCATCCGAATCATGAAGACGGTCAGTCGCTTCCACGCCGAGTTCGCCGATTTGCTGGATCGAGACGACGGCTTCAGAAAGCGCCTCACCTACCTCGGTAAGCCCGGCTTCCCCGGCAGCGAGCATGTCGACAACTCCCGGCTCGTCAGCGCCTTCGTCGGGGTCGTCATGTCGTCAGGCATCGGGTTGCCGCCTTAGAACGTCCCTGTCCGATGATGCGACGCTACAGGGGCAGCACCCCGAGTCGCCAGAGAACTTTTGACGCGAAGCTCACTCCGATTTGAGGAGGTCGCCGACCTCTACGCCGAGAGCGTCGGCGAGGTCGCAGAGGCGTTCGACAAGGGTGCCGCGAACGCCGTTCTCGACGTAGATGATCTGGTTGCGTGACCAGCCTGATGCGAGCGCAAGTGCTTCCTGGGTGAGTCCGGCTTCGAGGCGGAGTCCGCGGACGCGGAGGCCGAGTCGTCGTCGTTGTTCCTTCCAGCGTGCTGCCCTCTCGGGGTCAGCGTTGGCGGGGTTGACGGGCACGATTTGCCGAACCACATCGCGACGGTCGCCTCCAGCGCGCGTTCGCTGATCGTCACGGTGGGAGCATCCGCGAGGCGGTCGCCGCGAAGCCTGAATCGGATGTTGCCGGACTTGGCGATCTGGTCGGCTTCCATAGATGGGGGAGTAGTCGGTGCCCCTGGAGGGACTCGAACCCCCAACCCTTTCCTTAGGACGGAACCGTTCTGGGGCTCACACCCAGTCTACTCCCCAGTATTTACAAGGGGAGTAGCACTCTGGCAGCGACGCCGTATCCACGAACGTATCCACTACCGGGAGATACCGTGAAGCGCGGCTGAAACGGTGCCCCTGGAGGGAGTCGAACCCCCGACGCCGACCTTAGGACGGTCGCGCTCTTCCGCTGAGCTACAGAGGCGAAGCCCGTCAAGCCTACCGGAGTGCGTCCGACGCTGGGTCGAGCCAAGCGCGGACCACTGCGATGTCGCGCTCAGATCCGAAGGACTTGCGGCGCCGATCAGGCACTCAGGCTCGAGGCGGGGGCGACGCGGCGAGAGACGTGTAACGGCCGTGAAGCCCCTCCAAGTTCTCGATCGCGACCTGGAGGAAAGCAGCAAGGAACGCGAGCCTCGGAGTCCTCATCCCGTCAGCATCGCGCTCTAGAAGGGCGACCATCGCTGGCGCACTCGCGTGAGCAAGTCCGCTCGTTGCCCGCCACACCTGAAGTCCCGTGAAGAGACCCGGTCGTGGACCGACCACGGTGTCTGCGGCCGTGACCGTGTTCGTCGCCTGCACCTCCTGCTCAAAGTCCGCGCTCTCCACCCCGGTTAGCCGGTCGTGCTCCGCCCGGAGCGCTGTAATGGCAGTGTCGACCCCGGCCGTGGGACCACCGAGGGAACGCATCATCGTTGCGAGACTCTCATGGTCCTGCCGCGTGAGTCGCAGCGCCTTCGAGACCTTCTGCTGGTTCCCGTTGCCTTTGAGTATCCAGAGGCCGTAGGAAGTCGACTCCACGGCTGATCGGATCATGGAGTTCAGCGCGACCATCGGGAGCTCGCCGACCTCCTCCAAGTATCGGAACACCGAGCGGACATTGTCTACGGCGGCACCGAGCTGGAACTGGATGACTTCCGAGACCTTAAAGTCCTGTGAGACCTGATCGATCCGCTCCATTGGACTCCCGGGCTCGGGAGCCATTGCCGGGAACGCACTGTCAGCAACCGCATCGAACCGGGTTCGGAGCCGCGTGAGCAGCACATCGGCGGCCGCGACTTGCTCGGCGGTCTCACGGGAGTCCCGCGAGTACGGCGTAGCCATCGCTACACCACTTCGCGCAGGGTTCCGGGACGGCGGGTGCCTGCCATCACTGCTCCCCTTCGGACTCGACAATGCGAGCGACCGTGTCCGTGAGGAATGCCGCCGGGTCATAATACGGGAGGACTCCCTTGCCGTGCCGGCCGTCGAGCGCGCTCCACGCCTCCTCGAGCGGGATGCTCTTGTGGCGAGCGGCATAGAGCGCAGCGACGGCAGATGTCCGGGAGCGGGCCTCGGCGCAGTGGACGAAGACCTGGCGGTCCTCGCCGCGCAACTCGGCGATGACGTCGGTCGCGTCGGTCAGCGTCCACTCGAGGTTGAGGTTCTCGCCAGGAGTGTCGATGAGCCAGACGCGGATCGACTCGATCCCGGTAGGCACCTCCTGGGTGCCGACGCGGCCGAGGGAGACGACCGCGTCAACCGATGGCGGGAGCTGCGAGAGCGCGGACTGAGAGCCGAGCCAGACGCCGTCGTCGAAGGGGTGACGGACCGGGTCGGTGTGACGGAAGTGCGGGCTCAGCACCGTGATCCCGGCGGGCCATCCGTGACTGTCGGGCTGGCCGCCACGGGCTGCGAGGATCGCGAGCCGTGCGAGGTCGTTCGCATTGTAGCCGGGCCAGCCGTGGATCTTCCGCTGCCAGCCGAGCGGGATCTGCGATGCGCCCCACCTCGCGCCGGCTAGTGCGCCGGCGATGGCTGCGACAGTGTCGGTGTCGCGCCCGCCGCGGACGGCGCGGTGGATCGCATCGCGGAAGTCGGTCGCACCTTCCACAGCGATGAGCGCAGCCTGGAACGCCTTGACGACCCAGCCGTTCCCGTCGCTGAAGTCGCGCGGGTGGCTCGCCGCTCGAGCTTCCTCGATGATGTGGAACCAGCGCGAGTGCCGACCCGTGCCATCGGCGACAAGGTCCGTGACGCCCCGGTCGTTCAACTCGCCGGTGAGGATGGCGTGTCGGATCATAAGCGCCCAGATGGTCACGGCGGCCGCGTTGTCCGGCTCCCAGTGCGTGAGGCGGGTGACCCGCCCGGCGGCCGACTGCAGCGCGCGCTCGGAGTCCGGACCGAGGTACCCGAGGGCGAGCGGGCCGATCCGCATGAGCGAGCCGTTGCCGCCACTGCGCCCGGTGCGATCGTGGACCGTCTCGGAGGAGCGCAGCAGCCCGCGCTCGGTGCGGTCGTCGCGTGCACCGCTCATCACTTGGATGGTCTGGATGCCGATGCCGCGGCCGTCTTTGTCAGCCCACCGGTACCAGCGGTCGATGACCGACTGGATGCCCGCGTCGGAGTCGACGTCGAGCCCGACGGCAAGCGTGTCGAGGATGGCGATCGCCATCGCCGTGTCGTCGGTCCAGCCGCCTGGCTGCTCGCCACCCTTTCCGGGGCCGAACTGCGGGATGAACTCGTCGGGGTGGGACGGTCCGAACTCGTAAGGGGCGCCGAGCGCGTCGCCGACGGCCGAACCGACGACGGCGCCGACGGCGCGGTCGAGCTGCTGGGCGGTGAGGTGCATGGGCTCTCCTTAGACCGGGACGACTTGGGTGACGATGAAGTTGTCGTAGGGCGAGTCCCACTCGCCGTGGACCCAGTCCTCCTTGCAGTGCTCGCAGAGGAGCATGGCCGCCTCGCCGGGATTCGGGAAGGGACCGGGGAAGAACAGGACAACCTTCCACTCGACCGGGCCGTGGTCCGCGTCCTCGGGCAGGTCGCAGACCATACACTCGCAGGCGAGATCGCCGCCGAGGGCGAGGTCGGCATCGACCTCCTTCAGGGTTCTCATCGGTGGTCCGCCAGCAGCTCGGCGAAGGACTGGGGCAGGGCGACGTTCCCGCTGACACCTCGGAAGGCCGGCGCGACGTCCTCGGGGCCGTAGCCCGCGATGCCGCAGCCGATCTCGGTCACGAGGAAGGTGATCTCCGGGTGGACCTTGGCGAAGGCGAGGAACGCAGCGATCTCGCCGAGCATCACCTGGCGTCCGCTCATCGTGTCGATCGCGTAGGACTGCCCGTGGAGCCCGTGCCCCTCGCCCCACACCGCGCCGAAGTGCTCGTGGGCGAATCGGGCTGCTCCGCCGCCGTGGCGGCCGGCGGCGTTCGAGCCGAACACGAAGACCTCTCCGGGCGCGAGCGCCGTTATGCGGGCCGAGCTGACGAGCTGTCCGGCGTTGGTGATCCAAGAGTTCTGTCGGGTGGGCATCAGGCGCGCTCCTTCAGGTAGTCGACGATGGTGGGCCAGTCAGGGAACCGGGTCGAACCGAACTCGATCCATTCACCGCCGGGATTGTGGTCGGGGAACTCTGCGGCGCCGTTGCGCGGCCGGTCGTCGATGAGGAAGTCGCCGCGGTTCAGGTGCTTGTGGTGGGAGAGGATGACGCGCTTCCAGAGCGGCGTCCCCTTCTCGTGGCCGAAGTGGCGCTGAATCCACTCGATCTTCTGGCTCGCGCCCGACGTGTTACCCCACGGCACCGTTGAGAGGACGTAGGTGTCGAAGAGTGCCGTCAGCTCGGTGACCGCGTCGATCGCGCCGGGGATCGGGTCCATGAGTGCGAAGAGCCCGGGGATCTTGTCCTCGTTACCCCGGTACTGCTCGCGCACGGAAGGGTCGAGTCGCGGAAACGCCGACTCGAAGTCGACGATCACGCCGTCCATGTCGATGTAGAGGATCTTTTCCGTCATTCTTTCGCTCACTTCTCGTCTATCTCTCTTCCGACATCAGCATGCACCCGACCACCGACATTGGACGATTTCCCGCCTAACATGGATGCATGGTGCGATCGAAACAGTCGTACCGGGACTCGGCGGGCAAGACGTTCGAGGACTACCCGAGGCCCTCCGTCGCCGTCGACACCGCGGTCCTCTCGGTCGTCGAGGACCGGCTCAGCGTGCTGCTCACGCTGACGAATGAAGCCGCCCGTGGGAAGACGGCCGAACGATGGCGGCTCCCCGGCACGTTCCTCCACGAGGGCGAGGTTCTCGCGGATGCGGTGCGGCGGTCGCTCAAGGAGAAGGCCGGGGTCGAGGGCCTACTGCCGCGCCAGCTCCAGGTGTTCGACGATCCGGCCCGCGACGACCGCGGCTGGGTGCTGTCCGTCGCGCACGTCGCCGCTGTGCGGGCAGATCGCATCCCGCTGACGGACCGCACCCGACTCGTGCCGGTTGCGGAGGTGGGTGATCTCCAGTACGACCACGAGGTCATCATCGACTACGCGGCGGAAGACCTGCGCGACAGCTACCGACGGCTCCCGGACCCCGGCCGTCTGGTCGCCGATTCGTGGGAAGGCGAGCCTGCCGACTCGTTCACGATCCTCGAGCTGCGCCGCGTCCACGAAGCCGTCCTCGGCGAGCGGTTCAACCGGGACACCTTCCGCCGCTCAATGCTGCCGTCGCTCGTCGCCACCGGCCAGTGGCGCAAGGGCGCCCGCGGAAAGCCGGCCGAGCTGTACGTCCGGACTATGGTGAAGGCGTGAGCGCCGACGTCGGTGGGATCGTCGCCCGGATCGACGCGAACCCCCTCGGGCGGATCATGTTCGGGCAGCGTGAACTCTTCCATTCGAACGCGCTCGCCTGGTTCTTCGATGCCTTCCCCGCCTCCGCTGACGAGGTGTTCGGTGCATTCACGACTCCGGCGGCCACCGGGGTGCATCGCTTCGTGGAACGGGAGCGCCAGCACCTCGATCTCGTATTCCACATTCCGGGGCGCGCGCCGCTCGTCGTCGAGAACAAGGTCTTTGCAATCCCGGGACTCGCGCAGCTAAACGGCTACGACGAGACCGTCGCTGGCTGGCCCATTCCGCCGGCGCGCGTGCTGCTCAGCATGACCCCGCCGGAGTTCGACCCTCCCGGGACCTGGCGACACATCGACTGGGCCGACCTCGCCGACCGTATCGACGCCGCGCTCCCGACCGGGTTGACCTACGAAGTCGAGACGATGCGTCGCTACACGCGGCTCATCCGCGACCTGCGCGAGCTCGTCGCGATCACCGAGGTCTCGCCCGACTGGATCGAGGAGCCCACCTTCCTCACCGCCGCGACGCTGCAGCCCATCGGTTCCTCACAGATGCGCTCCGCGCTGCATAAGGCCCGGGCGCAGCGGGTGGCGACTTGGATCACTGAGCACATTCCCCCACCTCGCTCTCTCCCGTCGGACTTCGACCCGGACCCCGTCGATGAGTGGATGCTGTACGACCGCTACGGCACGCACTGGGGGCTGACGAACGCGCAGCCGCTCCTCGACTGGTTCACGCTCGTCCACACCGACGACGGTTGGCTGCTCTCCGGCTGGCAATACCAGTCCGGTCAGTTCCGCCGACCGATCATCGTGCTCGACCCGAACAAGCTCGGCAAGGCGGCCACTGCCCGCGCGGCCCGGGAGACGATCGCCGCGCGACACCCTGATTTGTTCACCTTCCCCGACGGCCTGCCCCAGGCGCACGGAGGCCGAAAGGCGTACAACCACTACGCACCCGGCTTCGTCTACCAGTATGCGAAAGCGCCGGATCTCCCACTCGGCGTGCTGCTCCACGCCGCACTCGACGTCCGCAACGAGATCCTCGCCGTGCACCCGCCGACCTGGTGACGAGCTGGTTATGCGGACGTCGTCCGGATGGATGTCGTAGGACCGCCGTAGACTGAGCGCACGTTCACGAGTCGTGGCTGTCGGTACCTGGCTGGCCACGCGGCAACCCGAGTCCCATCGACTTCCGGGTGCCCCAGGGGAAGAACGGGCTTCGCGCCGTCCGGCGCCCTGCAAGGTTCGATGGGGTTCTCACCCGGAGAGGGGTGCTCGGTTGGGCATCGCACACGAAGGATGGTGGACGCAGCTCGGGCTGAACTGCGGCGCCTCTGGCACGAAGTCGCACGATCGGCGGTACTGGGAGGCGCGACTCGACCCGCTGCGCCAGTACCCGCCGGTCGCATTTCAGGACCCGGAGACGGGGCACACGATCACGATCGCCGAGCTGCGGGCGCTCATCAAGGTGCGGCAGTGGCAACTGCGCGCCGAGCTGGGGTGGCTCTGAGATGGTGAACGAGCGCACCCCGCTTCCGGCCTCGCCCGCCAAGCACGCCGGCTGTCGTATCTGCGCAGATCAGACTCGCGCGGGCGCGTACCGATGGATCGGGGAACGGCACTGGATTCCCGGCATTCACGGCGCGAACTGGCTGGGTGATGACCTTCGCCTGACAATCGAGCGCCTCGCCCCCAGTGAGGAGGTCGAACTCGACTATCGGGGCAGCGTGGAGGGCGCACCCCGAATCGCGGTGCACCGGAGTCTCGACGATGTCATCTCAGCACAAGGACCCGATGGCTGGCTCGAGGCGGCCGGACGCACCCGTTGGACCTGGCAGCCTGCCGTCGATCCCGTGGATCGGATCGAACGGATCGCCTTCACGCTGCTCAGCTACATCAACGGGCTACGCGGCGCACCCGGTGTGATCCTGGTCGAACCCAGAGGCCGCTAAGCAGCGTCTCGTGAGCGAGCCGTTCCAGTCAGGACTACTGGTCGAGTTCCGCGAGGACTCGCTGGACGGCATCACTCGGGCGCACGGGGATGCCCAGCTTGGCGAGGTCTCGTTCGATCTCCTGCGCGGTGCGGACGTTCGGCTCCTTGCCGCTCTTGGCGGCGATGTACATCAACTGGTTCTCCACGACGGGAAGCGCGCTATCGTCCCAGGCCAGGCTGAAGAAGTAGAGGTCGGCGGCGTGCGACCACTGCCGCCGTTCGATCGCGACGAAGCCGAGGTTGCGGTAGCCGCGCGCCATGTCCGGCTCTGTCGCCGAGACATACATGGCTCGCATCGTGAGTTCGCGCACCTTGTTGAGGTCACCGTGTCGCTTGAAGACCTCGGCCTGCTCGAACTGGTAGTCGGCGCGGATGGGGTTCGCGATGTGCGCCTGACCGAGCGCCTGCTCAGCGTGGTCGAGCTGACCGAGCTCCAGGAGCACGAAGCCGAATCGGAACCAGACGTGCGCGAGGTTGTAGGGCATCTGACGGACCGGCTTCTGCGGCCGGAAGATGTCGAAGTAGAGCGCGTCCTCGAACTCGTTGTTGAGGCAGCGGTACTCGGCGAGCGCGTCCTCGAGTTCCATTCCGATTCCGCCGTACTTCTTGAGGATGTCCGCGAGGGCGATGCGCGCCCGCTTCATCTCTCCGGCGCGGATGAGTTGCTCTGCTTTTTCGACTTCGGACTGGAAGGCACCGGCTCCGGACTGGTCGATGGCGCCCATGATCTCAGCCTTGGCATCCGGCGGCATGCGGTCGGCGAGGAGACGGCCGATCTGGAGCAGGATCGCCTTGGCGTCAGGATGCGACGCATACGCTTGGCCGGCTTGCATGAGCATCTGAAGGTCCTGCTGGTCGTTGCCGGTCAGCCGGCCGACGACCTTGGCGATGACCTGGCGCGCAGAGAGGCTGTCGTCCATCGCTATCCCACGATCTCGGGTAGATCGCCGCGATCCGCCTCGTCCAGTTCGAAGTCGGTCCCATCCCAGGTCGCCACACCGGACAGGCGGCGCGGGCCGTTGCCCTGGTTCCAGACCTCGATCCACTCCGCCTTGATGAGATCTTCCAGGAATACCCGGTCGCCCGGTTGGAGGAATCGGGGCACCAGGTAGGCGGCGTAGGGGAACGGCGAGTTGTCATCGTGGAAGAACCAGTTGGCGATGAGGCGCCAGTCACCGTCCTCCTCAAGCCACCACCCGCCCCGGAAGTCGCCGGCGACCTCGATCTCGCTGGTGACGGCGTTCTGCCGGATCTGGTACTTGCTCTGCCCGCCCTTGTCAGGCTTGGCGGCCTTCTTGATGACGAGCCGGTACCCCTGCCGGTACGCGCCCTCCATCGCTTCAATGCCTCGGGCAGTGCGAATGACGGGCAGCCCCTCGGTGTTCTCCTCGCGGTGTCCGACTGAGGCGAGCACGGTGATGTGCTTGGCATCCGGCGTGGCGAAGACGCAGAGATCCTCGTCCTCGTCGAGCGCGTCCCGCATGTCCTCGTCGGTCATGCCGTCGATGCTCCGAATGGCGGTGTCGCAGGAGGGGCAGAGGCGGTCGAGTGAGCCGTGGATTGCGAGCAGGTCCTTGGCCTGCAAAGCGAGCGGACAGTAGACGGTCTTCAGGAACTCTCCATCGTCCGTGTAGAGCCGCCCGGTCTTCTGGTCGTAGATCATCGCGGTTCTTCTCCGTCGACGAGGGTGATGAATCGGCTCAGGGTGGCGAGACCTTCCGGGGTGTTCGGAAGGTACTCGATGAGCGCGGGCGAGTGAACCAGGTAGGCGGCCCACTTGGCGCGGGAGATGGACACGTTGAGACGGTTGCGGTTGAGGAGGAAGTCCATGCCGCGCGGGACCTCGGTGGCGTCGGATGCGGCGAGGCTGACGATCGAGATGACGGCTTCGCGGCCCTGGAACTTGTCGACGGTGCCTACGGGAACGTCGGCGAGTCCGGCCGCATCGAGCGCGGATCGCAGAAGTTCGACCTGAGCGTTGTACGGCGTGACCACGATGACGTCGTCCTGCTGAAGCGGCAGCGGCGCGGCTCCCGACTTCGGCGTCCAGGCCCGTCCGAGGTGCGACTGCACGAGGTCGATCACGGCCGCGGCCTCTTCGACTGAGGAAGTCGCGTTCGAAGTGTGCAGCACTTCGATCGTGTGCAGGCCCGGCACGACCCCCTCGAGGTGTCGACCCTGCGTCGAAGCGTGCGACCGGAGCTGTCCGTCGTAGGCGAGGCGCGATACCTGCTCGGTGACCGCAGCGTCCATGCGTCGGCTCTCGGCCAGGAAGTAGCCGTAGTCGGAAGGCAGCACGGCGTGCCCGCCGATGATGTGGCCGAGGGCGGAGCCATCGACCGGCGCCGGGTGGATGCCCTGGCTGACCTGCGGGAGCTGCTGCGGGTCGCCGAGTAGGAGGACGCGCTTCGCACTGAGCGCGGTCGCGATCGTGTTCGCGAGCGAGAACTGCCCCGCCTCGTCGATCACGAGGAGGTCGAGCTGGCGCGGCAGCACGCGCTTCCGGTTCGTCAGGTCCCACGCGGTGCCGCCGACGACGTAGCCGGTCGAACTGTGCAGGGATGCGAAGCCCTGGAAGCCGTTCTCGGGGATGTCGACGTAGTTGCCGCTGGAGCCATCCTTGTCGCGCTTCTTGCCGACGATCTCGGGGTTCACCCCGGCGTCGAGCACCACTGCCTCGAGGACGTTCTCGATGACTTTGTGCGACTGCGCCGTGACGCCGATGACCCACTGGTGCTCCTCGACGAGGGCCTTGATGACGTGTGCGGCGAGGTAGGTCTTGCCGGTGCCGGGGGGACCCTGCACCGCCAGGTATCCCCAGTCCATGCCGAGCAGCGATTCGGTGACGGCACGGACGCCGTCGTCGGCGTCGGCCATCGGTTCGAGGAGTCCGTCTTGCGCGGGGCTCGTCCGCAACAGCAGGCTCGCCATCGGATCGGCGGGCCAGAGCGGGGCAACGGCTGCGACGCTCATCCCCCACTCGCCGATGGCGGAGACGAGGTTGTCTGCCCGGGGCGGCGGACCAGGAACGATGTGCGTGGGGATCGCGGTCCAGGGTTGCGCGTCGCCCGGCAGGCTCTCCGTGACGAGCACCGCGCCGTCCGGCTCCTCCTCGACCAGCTTGGCGTAGGTGAATGTCCTCTGGCCGGGCCGGTGGCCGGGTGGGGCGTAGGGAACGGGCTCGCCGTAGACGAGGAACACATCGAGCCCGGCCTTGAGCTGCGAACTTCCCGGCGCCCACTGACCGGTGACGCTCAGCGTGCGCTTCGGGGCACCGCCTCGCGGGCCGGGACCGGACCAGCCCTCCGATGTGCCTCCGTCGACGGTGAAGATGTTGCGGGTGTCCTGCCACAGCTCGGCCGGCTGCTCCAGGCGATCGAAGTGTTCCCACCAGAAGCTCTTCGCCTCGCGGCGGTGGAAGTCAATGGCCGCGGCGGCTATCCGGTAGGCACCGGCCGCCGTGTCCTCACCGCGGTGCTCCGCTTCGAGTCCGAGTTCCTGGAGCTTGAGGTCGAGATCGCTGACCTCGAACGTAGCCGTGGCGAGTTCCTGCGGCACGACATCGACCCGGACGTCCTGCACCTCGGGGAGCGATCGCAGCCAGTCCCGCAGGCCAAGGGTGGAGCGGCAGTCGTAGGCGTTGTACTGCGCGATGTCGGCGAGGATGCGGGCAGCCTCGTCCGTCTTCCCGTCATCGCGAGCGGCACGGTATGCGACGTACTGGACGACGGAGTCGGCGGCATTCGCGACGCCCTCCCGCTCGTCCTCCCCCATGTAGAGCGGTTCGAGCTTCTTGATCGAGTACGACGGCGACCCGACGCGGAGCGACGACGCGACGATCGGGTACAGGTCGACAAGCACGCCGCGGCGAAGCAGCTCATCGACGATCTGCTCACCGACGCCATGCCGGGCCGCGATGGAGAGCAGGTGCGTCTTCTCGTAGGAGGCGTAGTGGTAGATGTGCAGGTCGGGGTATTGCGCGAGGCGGACCATGACGAATGCGAGGAACTTGTCGAGCGCCTCTGCCTCGGATGCCTGGTCGTGCGCCCACAGCTTGTCGAAGTCGCCGCCCGCGTCGACCCAGCCGAAGAGGTAGTCGAGTCCCCAGCGCTGCGTGCCGTCCGGCTGGAGCTCCGCGTACATCGGGTCGCCCTCGAAGTCGAAGAAGATGTCGCCCGCGCTCGGCGTCGGCAGTCCGGCGATGGGCCGCGGATCGATGACGACGTAGGGCGGAGCCGCGTGAGGGTCGCCGTGCGGTGCGCTCGCCTGGAGCTGCGCCTGGAGTCGGAGCTTCTCGAAGGTCGGCGCGGGGATGTCGCACTCGGCCGGGCGCTCGGCGAGGCTCGCGAGGGCATGCATGGTGGCCACACCGACAGCCCGCAGCTTGTCGCGCTGGGTGAGCTTCATGCCGGCCACGGTGATGAGGTCGTCCGCGTTGGCGGCCGGCCCCTCGCAGTACTTGCAACGCCCGTCGACGGCGTAGCGGTCGTCGCCCCAGCGGATCGTCTCGCCCTCAGCACGGTGCTCGGCGATGATCGCGTGCATCCGTGCACGGCGACGCCGGAAGACCGGGCGGATGTCGTCGATGTGCGCGGTCTCCACCTGATCGTTGCCGAGGATGAGCTCCACCGTGTCGTCGACGGGGACACTCAGCTTCTCGAGCTGCTCGTGGTAGGCCGCGAGTTGCAGCAGGGCCGTCACCTTCACATGCCGGGCCAGCTTCGTGTCGACGACGCGATAGCGACCATCAGGCTGATGCACGAGGAAGTCCGCGTAGCCGACAAACGGCAGCGCCGGGTCCGACTCGTCGAAGAAGACGCCCTGGTAGACGACCGGAGCTCCGGCGAGCAGCGCGTCCCGGGTCTCAGCGGCGCGGGCGCGGAGGGCGTCCGCGCCCTTGGGACGGTCGTCCGAGAACGACACCAGCGCGTTGCCGTGCTCGGCGCGATACCGCGCGAGGAGTTGGTTCTCGTGCACGCCGCCGAGCTCCGCGGCGCGCTCCAGCATGGCGTCGTCCGGCGGGATGTCATCCTGGCTCGCCCAGCCCAGGCGCACATCGAGCACACGGAGGAAGGCGAACTCGCAGTCGGACGCCAGGGTCAGATCGCTGGCGCTCGTGACGAGGGCGGTGTCGGTGAGGAGGAACACGGTCAAGCCACCTCAGTCAATCCGTGCTGGTTCCCGACGCCGATGGTCCGCGACTCCCACCGCATCGACATGACGTAGCCGAAGCGGCAGTCGACGAGCGCCCAGTAGTCCCTCGTCCACTCGAAGATCGCGTCCTGCCGGTACTTCCAGCCCAGGGCGATCGCCTGGTCCCGTGACAGTCCGAGCACCGCGAAGCTCGGCTCCTGGTGGGTCCGGGTCCGGTCAGCTCCGACGGCGGGGTACCAGGTCGCGCCGAGCGCCTCGATGGCGGCGAGCAGTTCGGCATTCCGCCGCTGATTCGCCGCACCGTCGTCGAGCGACGAGTCGTAGGCCGTGATGACGTGCAGGTGCTCGTCGTCGGCGAGCGGGAACTCCCCGATCGGGTCGCGGAATCCCGACGCCCCCATGCCCATGCTGCGGGCGAGTCCAGGAGCGGCACCGAATTCGATGACGCCGGCCGGAAAATCGATGCGGACGACCGCATCCTGGTACTGATCCCACGGCTCGCCGTCCATCTTGAGCCAGAAGCCGACGGGAGACCATCGCAGGGTGCGATCTCGACCGAACTCGAGCCAGACCTCGCCACCACCGCCCCGCTCGGCGAGGTAGTCGCCGAGACCGGTCAACTGGACCACGCCGTCGGCGCTCCGGGAGAGGCGCGCTGTGTCGCCACCCGCGCCGAGAGCCAGCTCCACGGACTCGCCAAGGGCAACCCCGAGGTAGTCGGCGACCTCGCCGCCGAGGATGGGGTTCCGCCCACGAGGAGTCCGGTAGTAGTTCTCGGACGCCTCGCCGAGATCTCGCGAGTAGACCAGCGTGCGAATCGCGATTCGCTCCCGCTCCTGAAGTCGGCGCAGGGTCTCGCCAGGGAGCAGGTAACCCGGCTCGGGGTCGAGCAACTCGGCTAGCGTGCCGCGGTCTGCTGCTTCCTCGGCGTAAGCCCAGTCGGCGACCTCGATCTCCAACGCGAGCAGCTCCAGCGGTATGCCTTTCATCCGGTCCTGTCGGAGGAAGTCGCCCAGTCTAAGCTTCTCGTCCAAGATGGCACCGCGCGCCATGATCGCCCCGAGCTCGGTGTGCACGAGGCTGCGGATCGGCGTACCGAGGGGGATGTTCGGGTACAGCTCATGGAGGCTACTCATGGGCAGCCCCGATGCCCATCGCCGCCGCACGCTGGTACCGGCGGAGGTAGAGATCCGGGGTGAGGTGCCCGCGGAGCAGTCCCATGCCCGCGTCGAGTCCTCGGACGTGAATGGGCCGCTCCGATCGCCACGCGAGGCGGTCCTGGACGCTGCCGATGATGTCCGAGTCGAGCCGCAGCCAGACTCGCACGTCCGCGATCGGCTGGCGCCGAGCGAGCTTCTCGGTGACCCGCTGAACGCCTTCGGCGATTCCGGTGCCACGGTCACCGTCGTGCCAGGCGAAGTCGCCGATCCAGACCGAGAAGTCCTTCCCGGTGCGGTCGAGGTGGCGTGCGATGCGCTGGATCGCCCGCTGGTCCCCCTCCTGACCGAACAGCACGATGTGGTCGAACAACCCGACGACCTCCAGCAGGCGCTCCCGCCAATCGCGCAGACCGACCATGCCGAACTTGCTCTCCCACCCGCCGACCTCCTCGACGACGAGCTCCTGCCAGCGATCCATCTCGCCGGTCGCGCGGCGGATGCCGGTCAGCGTCGTGCCGGATGACCGGTCGAAGCTGCTCGGCTCGCCGTTGCCGAGACGGTAGTCGAAGCGGTCCTCGGAGATCAGCAGGGCGTCGACGTGAAGGATGAGGACGTCGATCCCGATGCTCTGGTTCTGGCGGTCTTTGCTCACTGCCGGCCCTTTCTGCAAAGTAGAGCAGGCTACAAGGAGCCACCGACATTCAGTCACCATCGCTGCCCCAGGGGCGGTCCCAACCCAGGGCGGCGCGGATTCTCGGCCCGACCCTGGCGAGGTGGCGCTTCCCGTGGCGGTCCGCAACGGGGGCAACACCGAGATCGGCCACCGATAGTTCGAGGTAGCTCCCGGCGAGGTCTTCGAGTTCCGGGAACGCGGATTCGGCGGGGTCGATCTCGTCGAGGAGCACCAGTCCGAGATGCACGCGATTCGACCCGGGATCGAAGCCGGTCTTGGCAGCCAGGTCGGCGAACCGGGCGACCTGGTCGGGGTCCATAGCGACGATGACCGACCGCTGCGCGCGGCGGTCGTGCGTGCGGATGTCGTCCCAGGTCTTCTCAATGCGGCGACCGTCAGCCTTGACGATTCTCACGCCGACGCGATGCGGGCTCGCGAGGAACGGCGACGGCGCGGTCCACCACCCGCGGTCGGGGTAGAGGCCATCGAGCCGCCCGGTGAGGTCGACGACCTTGACCCTGCTTGGGTGCAACGATCGGGCCGCCGCATCCACTGCCACTGCGAGCGCGCCCTCGTTGCTCGAGTCGGCGGTGACGACCACGACGCAGTGCCGGGATGGCGCGGGCTTGCCTCGGTCGATGAGCACCTGCACATCGCGGTAGCCGGCCCGGCGCAGCGCGTCAGGGATCGTCCACGGTAGGTCGGTTACCTGCTCCTCGCCCAAATTGCCTCGGCGAAGGAGAATCAGTCCCTTCTCGATCCCGACGATGAGGAACACCTCCTCCGCATAGTCCTCCCCGCGCATGAGGTCGTCACTCAGATCGACGACGCCCTCCCAGGTGTAGGCATCAACGTTGAACTCGGTCACACCGGACGAGTTCTTCTTGCCCGTCCACATCCAATCGACTCCGTCGATGCCGAGCATCTCTGCCGAGTCGTCGAACTTGTCGATGGTGTCGTTCACGATCCCCGCGGACTTCAGCGCTTCGAGCACTGCCTTTGCGGACTTCGGCATGCCGGTCCGGTCAAGCTCGGCGATCCGCGCTTGCAACACATCGATCTGCGCCTGGAAGTTGGCGCCGAGCACCGCGTCGACGCCCGGCTCGCTTCGCCGCCACTCGAGGCGCCGGAGCGCGGCTTCGAGCGTCGTGCGATCCTCGACCGCCGTGACGAGCCGGAACGTGGTGGCCTTCGGGCTGATGCCGCGCATGCCGTCGTCGCCACCCGGCATGAGTCCAGGCACGTACTCGGCGTCGGCTGTCTCGCCGAAGCTGAACTCGACGCTGAGGGGAGGTCCGGCCAGCTTGACGATCGCTTCGAGGACTTCCACGGCGACGGCACCGGCCGACTGCGCGACATCGAAGGTTCTGTACAGGTGCCGGTCTGTCATGTCCTCCACCCACCCGAACAGCTGGTACAGATACCGCTGGCTCGAGTCGCGGGGAAGCACCCAACCGTCCGCCTCAAGGCTCTCTTGGACGGCCTGCTCGATCGGCGGAACTCCCGCGGCCGGCGTTGTCCCGAGTTCGACGACCATCACCTTCCGACGCGTCTTCGACACGATGTTCCCGAACTCCTCGGTGGTGGTGCGTGCCCGCGAGTGCCCGTAGTACCTGACGCCGTTCTCTCCCGCTCGCTGACTCAGGTCGAGTCCCCACTCGGCCTCCGGGTCCCCGCACAGGCGAAGGAACCCGGTCTGCATCGCGCGAGCGACGGGAACCCACTTGACGCCCAAGATCGGACTGGCTTCGACGGCCGCCGCGATGTCCGGCTCGTCGGGCTCCCGAGCCGCCGCCTCCAGTTCACGGACGGTAGGCTCGGTCCCGAAAAGCGGCAGGTCCTTGAACTGCGCGAGGCCGCTGATGCCTCGTGCGTCATCGTCACTCTGGACGGCGAGAAAGAGGTGCCTGCTGTCCAGCTCCAGGGCGAGGACGAGCGCTTGGAGCAGCCGCGAGGTGACCGCCCCGATGGGCGCTTCCAGGTTGAAGTAGCGATACGGCAGCGGGAAGTCCGGATCGTCGTCGGCGGTGATCCATGCCCCCATGCCGAGGAGCTCGCGCTGCTGCTCGAAGGCGACTTCGCCTGCAGCAACCGTCGCGAAGTCGCTCAGCTCCACCTGGAGTGCGCGTTGCCACCCGTCGGGGATCGGGTCGTCGTACTCGGCCTTCGCAATCCTCGCCTGCGCGAATCCGCGCTGCGTCAGCGTCCCATCCTCGCCTGCGACGTAGAGATCCGTCGTCCACCCTTGACGCCCCCCTGCGATGAGTGCCTCGATGCCCTTGGCAAGGGCGGCCCCGATCGGCACCCAGTCAGGGCCGAGGTACGGGTTCTCCTCGATGTCGCGCAGATCGGCCATCCATCACCGTCACTGCTTGAGCGGGGTGCCGCGCACTACCTGGGTGAGCGGGTAGGAGCGAACACTCGAGTTGCCGCGAGTCGATCCGTGCCTGATCAAGATGTTGCCCGGGCGCTGCGCGTCGAGTCCGACGACAATCCCGCTCCAGTCAAGGCCAAGCCGATCTACGACGACGACCTCCGCACCGACATTCACCTCGGCTGCGTCTGTCGCTGGCTTCGCCTCGGCAGCCTCCGCTCGTTGCTGGGCAAGTTGTTTGGCCCTCCGAACGTGAGGCCGATCGGCATAGGGTATGTCATCGTCATCAGGTGGTGGTGGCGTAGCTCCTGCTGGCTTGGACTTCGGCGCAGGTGGCGGCGATGCTTTCGGCTTCTCCGGTTCGGATACACGCGCCACGAAGCCGTCTGGGAGCTTGCCGGTGACGATCCACTGCCAGGTGATGTCGGCGGCGACCTTGGCCGGCAGCCCTTCGTAGTTCGAGTGCCTGTAGGACGTCCGGCGTACATCCGCCGAGGTCCCGTCGACGGGGCGAATGAGCACGCCCCAGCCGGCGTCGTCGGACTTCCGAGTGTGCTGGAGCGGAACCACGTTCACGGCACGGTCGCCCGACCTCGTGGCGTCGACGATGTAGCCGTTCTTGTCACTACCGCGCGTGCGCTGGTCGATGAGGACTTCCAGCTCTTCGGGGCTCTTCACACGCACACGCTCGGAGTCTGGGGCCTTCCGAACGGGTTTCCAGAACAGCTCCCCGGCGGGGAAGGACGGTGTCCGTTCGGCGGGACGGGCCGGCTGCCTGGGACGTTCCTTCGCCGGTTCCTTCTTCTTGCCCGACGCGCGCGTACTCCCTTCCGGCAGCAGGTCCTTCACGGCCGCGAGTGCCGTCGCGGCCGTCGGGCGGGCCCTCGGGTCCAGGGCGAGCATCGGAGTGAGCAGGCCCCGGAGCGCCGGGGAGAGTCGTCCGAGCGCCGGCCCCTTCTTCATGGCCGCGAGCACGACCTCGTCCTCGGCGAAGGGGTCCGTCGCCCAGAGTTCCTTCAGGCGGACCCCCGCGGCAATGGCGAGGGTGACCCCGAGTTTGAAGATGTCGACTGCGTAGTCGAAGTCCTTCGGCTCGGTGACGCCGTCGAGCTGCTCGGGTGCGAAGAAGCCTGGCGTACCCGGAACGAAGTCGCCTTCGACGTGGCGAACCGTCGTCACGAGACCGAAATCGATCAGGCACGCTTTCCCCGGCACGAGCATGACGTTGTCCGGCTTGAGGTCCAAATGCACCAGGTGGACGCTGTGAATCGCCGCCAGCGCCGAGAGCAGGTCATGGGCCGTCTCCAGGAGGTAGTTCTGATCCATCGACCCTTGCGTGCCGACATGCGCGGCGAGGCTATGGCCACTCAAGAACTCCTGTGCGAACCACGCCACGCCCCAGCCCGCCTTGGTGGCCTGTTCGGCAGCCTCGTACACCTTCGGGATGTACGGGCTGTCGAGTTCGCTCAGCGCCAGGGCTTCGCGGAGGAAGCCATCCCTCTGTCGCCCGAGCCACGCCTCGTACCGTGCGAGGTTCATCCCGTCCTCGAACCGGTCGGGCAGCATCAGCTTGATGACGGCCTTCTGGCCAGTCGGACGGTAACCCGGCATGGCAGCCTTCCGGGTCACACCCTGATTCGCGCTGTCGATTCGGGTCGCAGTGAAGGTCGTGCCCTGACCGCCGCTCCCCAGCGAGTCCCCGAGCTTCCAGTCACCGACGCGACGGTTGTGGATGACCTCCTCCAGGGCCGCTTGCGACTTGTGCGACTTCGCCATGTCACATCGCCTGCCCTGCCGTCGCATTAATGACGATGGCGCTGGGCTGGCCGTTGTCGATGGCCTGGTACGCGAATCGCCCGCGTGGGGCTGCGCGGAACGGCATGCCGACAGCGAAGGTGAGGATGAGGTCGGACGGCGCCTTCACCGGCCGCGCGACGCCACCGGTCTCCTCCTGCACGAAGTGCACGAGAAGTGCGCCACGCATCCCGGTGGGGTCCCAGAGCGGCCCGTCGTATCCGACACCCGCCACGCCGGGATGCTTGAGCCGTGGCCGAGTGTCGGCGGTAGATACGTCCGCGACGAGATCCTCGATCACGCGCCGCTGGCTGAGTCCTGGCGGTGGGAAGTCGTCACGGTTCGGAGTCCGGCGACGCCGACTGATCGTCGGGATGGTTCGCCCTCCGAGCTCGACGTGCTGTCCGATATCCGGGAAGACGACAACGAACTGGTCGAGATTCCCCTCGTCGATCGACGAGCGGATGAAGCCCAGGGTGGGACGCAGGTCTTGCTGCATCTGCACCTTCGACAGCGCCTCCCACACCTCCTCTGCCGGCACGATCCGCACCTGCGCGCTGAACTCGCCATTCGCATCGGTTGGCAGCTTCCGCACCTCCCCGCCGAGCCAGCCCTCGACGGCGGCGAAGTTCGAGGCGTGTTTCGCAGGCCCAGTGCCGGTGTGATCGAAGGGGAAGGCATGGATCGAGACCTTGCCGCCGATGCCGGCCTGCACGATGGTCGCGTTGTACATCTGGTTCGCGGCAGCCGGCTTGAGCCAGGGTCGCCGCTGGAATACCATCGGCGGCAGGGCGAGCGGGGTCATCACGGGCTTGCCGTCTTCGGTCAGCTCCGAATAGACGCGGAGCTGCTCGCGGAAGTCCTCTTCGTCCTGGACGATCGAGGTGAAGTCGTCGTAGAGGTCGTAGACCTTCGGGGCGCGGCCGGGACCGACCACTTCGCGAGCGATGTAGAGACGCACGAGGTCCATGTAACCGGGCCGGTAGCCGAACCACCTGCCCATCTGCATGAGCGACGCCTGGGTCTGGGTCCGCCTGGCGAAGTACGAGACGGTGAGACCCTCGACGGTGAAGCCACGGCTGAGCGAGGTGCCGCCGACGAGGATGCGCCAGTAGTCGCCCTTCGTGAAGTCCGCGGCGTCGTAGTCCGACTCCTTCGACCCGTTGACGATCACGGCCGGATCGTTGACCGCCATGATCTTCGACACGGTCTTGCCGACATAGTTCTTCAACTCGTCGAAGCTCTCCGGCAGGATCGCGGTCGGTCCCCAGGCTCGCGCCGCCGTGATCTTGACGAAGTCCGACTCGTAGAGTGTCCTGAGCCGCGCGAGCCCCGATGGCATCGCGTACTGCGATGTCGCCCAGACCGCCTTGATCTGGTGGTAGAGATGCAGGTGATCCGCCTGCCGGTGCGACGAGTGAACCAGCATCGTGTGATGCTGGTACTTGAGATCCTTCACCTGCGTCTCTCGCCACAGCTTGATCGCGCCAGAGAGGACGAAGGAGTCGATAGCGGCCTGCATCTCCGTCACGAACTCTTCGTCGGTGGTGGCGCGAAGGTCACGGACGAAGGCGAGCTCGTTCCGGTTCGCCGGGGTCGGGGTGACGCCCTCGGCGAGCTCGACGAGGTCGTGGAAGTCCTTGGCTCCCATATAGGCGGGCGGGGGTTCCAGACTGATGATGAAGTCCTTGGGGTAGATGTCCGCGGAGTCTTCCGGGGCGACGAAGACGTTTGCGTAGGGCGTCGCCGTGTACGCGACGTATTGCGCGCGCGGCAGCAGGGTCAACAGCTCGGAGATGAGCTTGTTGATCTGGGTCCGCTCCCGCTGCTCGGCCGCCTGGGCGGGCGTCGGCTTCTTGGTGTTGATCGATGCCTGGTCGGCCTCGTCGTCGACGATGAGGACCGGGATCTCTCGGGCGTCGGCCTGGATCGACTTGAGGTCGCTGATGAGCGACGTCAGCGCCGTCTTGTTCTTCTTGATGATCGCGACGCGCGCATCGACGTCGTAGATGTTCACCGGGTCGTAGACCGGCTTCGCAGGCTGCTTGAGCTCTCCGGTGCGGCGGAAGTCGAGAGCGTCGATGCCGAGCTTGAGCCGGCGGAAGTCGCTCTTGAACGAGGTGAGCCGCTTGATCGACGGGATGCCCGGCTGCGCGCTGATGTTGATGCCGTGCCGGAGGAACTTCCCGGCGAGCCAGTCGGCGTCGCCGACGCCGATGTAGTCGATGTCCTTCGTAAGGTTCGGGTCGTTGCGGTCGACGCCGCCGAGGATGTTCTCCTCGCCGACGAGTTCCATGTCCAGCCGGCGCTGGGTCTGCGTGCGGAGCAGCTCGATCGTGCCGGTGAGGACGATGACAAGCCGGTAGCCGACGTCGATCGACTTGGCGACGAGGCCGGTGAAGTTCGCAGTCTTGCCGCTCTGGACGTAGCCGGCGACGAGGCCCTTCGACTGGTATGGCGCGCTCGCCGTCGGGTCGGCGAGGCGCCCGACGATGCGGTTCGTCATCTCGTCGACGCTCGCGATCGCCTCGGGCTCCCACTGCTTCGAGCGGAGCACGCCGGAGTAGGCGTTCCAGTAGAAGTTGTGCGCTCCGCGGCGCTCCTCGGTGTACCACGGGTCCCACTTCGCCCCGTAGATCTCGGTGTCGATCACACCGAAGATCGGGAACGTCGCGGTGAGCGTCGCGCAGGCATCCTGTGGGAACCCGAGGATCGAGTAGACCTGCGCGCGGCGGGCCTCGGACTGTGGCGCGGTATCGCCCGTCCACGGGGCGGCTCCGGCGGCGGCATAGTCCCACTTAGCCAGCGCGAGGCTGAGCTGGAAGCGGGCCGGCGCGTTCAGGTCCGGCGTGACGACCGCCTCGAGGATGTCGCTTGAATCGTAGGCGATGCCGGCATCCTCGAGCTCGAGCGCGAGGTGGCTGAACAGGTTCTTCGGGCGCGTGCTGATGAATCCGACGAGCACATCCCGGATGGCAGTGGCGAGATCGGTCATGCGGGCTCCGGCGCTTCCACAAAGGCGTCGAGCGGAGCCGGCGCCTCGACGTAGGTGAGACCCGTGACGTCGACGGTGTACCGGACATCGGACACGAGCGCCGGCTTCGGCAGGACGTTGTCGAGGCGCGGCTGCGTGATCGCCGGGAAGTCGTCGTCGACGAGATAGGCGCGCGGGATCGAACGGAGCTGGAACGAGTGCCGGTAGAGGTCCTCGTCCTCGTCGTGATAACCCACGCCGGTGACCAGGTGTGTGTCGAACGTGCGTCGAGTCGTGTCGAGTAGCTTGCGGACCGCTTCGACCTTCTCCGGCAACGTCTGGGCCCACTCGCCCGCACCACCAGCAGTGAGCTGAATCGAGATGAGGTAGAGCGGCCGCTCGGGCGAGCGCTCCAACTGGGTAGCGCTGCCGATGATGTGCTTACGGGCGTTGGTGGTGGTCGTCTTCACCTCGGCCTCGAAGTGCGGGAGCCCGAAATCGTGCTCCTGCGCGAGCGGTCCGAGCCAGGCTTCCAGCGCCTTAACCTCGCCGAGGATCGGGATGATGTGCTCCAGCACGTCGAGCTCGCCCCAGAGTCCCGCCTGCTTCTCCGGCGAGAGCGGCGTCCGCTTCGAGAGGAGTTCCGCCTGTCCGCTGAGGGCGTCGCTGACGGCCTTGCGGAAGGAGGCGCCGCTGCGCAGGTAGTCGAGGATCGCCTCGAGGAAGGAGTACGCCTCATAGTGGATCTCCGAGGCGTCGACCGTGAAGACGAACTGGGCAGGGCCGACGACCCCGGCGGTGCGCTCGATCGTCAGGCGCTCATACACCGTGACCTCCGGGTCGGCGCCCTGGGCCGGAGTGATGAGCCGCAGCAGCTCCGAGTGCGGATCGATCTCCAGGCGAGCGCCGAGACTCGGGCTGATGTTGATAACGGCGGGTACACCCACCGCGAAGTACTGCTCCAGCGTCTCCGGCGTGAGGTGGACTTCTTCGCCGCTCATTCGGCTGCTCCGTTCTCGTCTGACGCCGCTCTGATCCGGCGCTCCTCCTGGGCGAGCTCCTCACGCAACGCCGCTGTGAGGAGCTGCTCCCAGGCGGCGACTTGCTCCTTCTCGGCGCTGCCGAGGTAGGACCCGTCGAAATACCGGGAGTAGACCAGCATAAGGAGCGTCTTCACCAGCGGCGCGTCGTCGCTATCGGTGCTGGAGTGCCCGGCGATGACGGACCGGTAGAGCGTGTTCAACTCGATGGTCCGCTTCTCGATGTTGACCTTGACGGGCACCTCGTCCGGCAGGACGCGCCAGCGGATGTCGACCGGCTCGGCGTCGTAGAACTTCACCGACTCGGCGAAAGCGTCAAGCATGCTGCGGCCGAAGCCTCGGTCGGGTTTCGCGAGTTCAACCGGGTGCTTCTGGTACTTCCGCGACTCCTTGCGGAGACCCTGCGCCTCGTCGAGGAAGGCCGCGAACGACGCGCCATCGTCGCCGGTCGCCTTGAGGATTGCCTTCTGCAGGGTGGCATCCAGCTCGATGCCGGCCTTCTCCGGGTTGATGGAGACGTGCGGCTCGGTGACCGGGCTGAGGTCGAGGGCGATGCGGGCATACTCCAGCTCCGGTTTCTGGAGTACAAGACCGTACCAGCCGCCCATCGTCAGCAGCCGGTCGTTCCGGTAGACGAAGAGCCCCTGGAATAGCGAGCCGGGCTTGCCGAAAAGTCGGAACTCGGCGCTGCCAGACCGTGCAGCCGGCCAGATGAGCGCCGTGAGCGGCAGGCGCTCGCCGACCACGTCGGCGGCGAGGGGGTAGGTCTTCGACCCCGGGGCGCCTTGAGCGCCGAAGGGGTCGATCGCCTTCACCTCCCGCGGCGCGCCGGCCTCGTCGTAGCCGAGGTCGAAGACGTCGACGCCGATAGCGACTTTCCCGGCGGCGATTAGACGATGGAAGGTGATGCCGAGGTGGATGAGCAGGCTCTCGATCTCGCGGTCGAGCCAGGCGTCTCGCTCGGCCTGGACGGTGCTGATGAGGAAGGTGCGCGGCTGCGCCCATTCGACGATCGTGCCGTGGTGGATCGCGAAGCCGGGTCTTGCCGATTTGAGCGCGACGGCCACATCGTCATTGTCAAGAACCTCGATGCTCGTCGGCGCGATCGCCTGCACCTGGCGCCCGGCAACGACGGCACCGAGCCGCTGCGAGTACACGCGCAGCACGTCCGCCTGGCTCAGTGACGCCGCCTTGAGGCCGATGCCGAAGTGGCCGAGGTCGTTGGCCCCGTATTCGCGCTTCTTCGCGAAGGTCATCGCCTCGTCGAGCTTCGCCGAGTCCATGCCGCGCCCGTCGTCGATCACCCGGAGCCCGATCACGGCGCCGTCGTTCGCGATGAAGCGGACGAGGATCTGTGTGGCCGCGGCGTCGATGCTGTTGTCGACGAGGTCGGCGACGGCGGTCGACAGTGTGTGGTGTCGACCCACGGCCTTGGCGATCGTCGGGTCCGGGGGCACATCCCGGACGCTGACGACGCGCGGCGTGGGCCCCCCGGTCACTTCGCCTCGAACTTGCTCTTCGTGACGCCGAGGGTGGCCGCGTTCTCCTTGACGTTCCGCACGGTCGTGGTATCGAAGCCACCGGACTTCCCGGCCTCGATCTCGATGCGGACATCGAAGGTGTCCGGGTCGGCCCGCTGGATCAGGTCGAGGATCTCCTCGGCGAGCTGCTTCATCTGGCTCGGCAGGTTCCCGCTCGTCTTGAGATCGACCGTCGCGGTGAACTCGACATTCGGCGTCGGGACGTAGGCCGGCGCCTTCGGTGGCTCCGCCACTTTCGTACCACCCGTCGGCGCCTCGGGCGGCGCCGTGCTCCCCTCTTCGGCCGAGGCCGCGGCGGCCGCCGCAGCGGCCTGCTCGCGCTCGCGCTGCGCGGTGGCGAGGTCGGGTCGCACGAGCAGGGTCGTGTCGATGATCGCCGGCGGCGCGGCGTCCTCGAGCGGCACGCGCAGTCCGATGAAGTCACCAGTCGCTTCGTCGTAGCCGTCCGCGAGGGCGAAGGCGGTGTTCCATGCGAGGTCGGTCATGACCGTCGGGATCGCGGCGAGCAGGACATTCTTGTCCTTGAGCCGGGGCATGTAGAGGTACCGGTGGTGCGTCTCCCAGAGGTCCTTGACCGAGATGCGCCCCTTGTCCCAGACGGTCTTCAGTCGCCCGTTGAGCGCGATCGCCAGCGAAGCCGGCGACGTGACGGTCTGGACGGCGCTGTCGCGGGCAAGGCGCTCGCCCGCGAATCGAGCGATCGAGTCGGTCGCTCCGTCGGCCTTGCGCTGAGCCACCCGGACTTCGTGCCCGTCACCGTCGGGCTCGGGATAGAGGCCACGAATCCAGGTCTCGCGGATGCGCTGCTCGACGGTCTTGTTGAACTGGTCCGCCTTGCGCTGCGCCTCGGCGACCTGACCCTGAGTGAGGTCGAGGGCGTCCTTCGAGTTGTAGATGTCGCCCCATGCTTTGTATTGGCGGACCGCGGACTCCAACTCGGCGAGACGCTCGGGGTCGGCGGCGATCACGACGAAGGTGTTCTTGCTCAGCCGCGGGGCGCTGCCGCACTTCTGGATGAGCTGCTCCACCCAGTCGCGGGCGGTGCCGGCCTTGCCCTTGCCGTCATCCGTGTACATCGGGTGGGCGATGACGAGCCGCACACGGTCGGACTCGATGACGTCGCCGGTGGTCTCCGGCGCGACGACGACGTCGGCGAGCTCGGCGGTCTGCTTCGGCTCACGACGGAGGCGAGCGATGATCTCGGCCCAGACGTCCGCCTGGGAGTACGACTCGGCCTTCTCGCTGACGACCCGGTTCAACGACGGCTGCCGATCGAACCAGTAGCGGCCGCTCTCGTTGTAGAGGTAGGTCGACCGGTCGCCGAGCAGGTCGAGCGCGGACCCGAAGTTGCCGACCGTGTCGCCGGGCATCGCGACGCCGAGGAAGATCTCCTTTCGCTCGGCGCCCTTGTGAGCGGTGCCGAGCGTGGCGACGGAGGAGATGAACAAGGTGCGGGCGATGCGCCGGGTGAGTGCCCGCTTGCCGAAGAGCGGCTTCTCCTTGTCGATGGCGACGGAGGTGGAAAGCTCGCCGTCGATGTCCTTCTCGATGATCGCCTTCCAGGCGGGGTCGAGGTAGCGGGCGAGCTCGTCGCGCACGTCGGGGACATCGAGTGGCACCGACCCGACCATGATGAGCGGCGAGTCGTCCTTGGAGTTGTAGAGCGCGTGCACGACGGCGCTCATCAGACGGAGCACACCGCGGGTGCGCTGGAAGCGCTCCAGCGTCGACCAGTCGCCATAGAGCCGATCGAAGAGTGCGGGGTGGATCGGGTACGCCGCCACCATGCGGGCCTCGTACCCGTAGTCGCGGGAGTTGGTGGGGAGTTCGCCGGCGTGGTCCGTGTAGAACTTCGTGAACCGACGGGACACCGCGTCGATGGTCTTCAGCGCGTCGCCGTCTGGCTCGCGGAAGAGGCGTCGCTTCACGATCTCGAAGGACTCGACGCTCGATGCCGGTGCCCACGGGTACGCGAGGCGGTCTACGACGTTCTGCAGCCGCTCCAGCGCCGCACGCCCGTTCGCACCGCCGACTTCGAGGTCCGAGGCCGTCGCCTCACCGTCGTCACGCCGGACGTCCGAGGCCGGGATCGATACCAGCAGGAGCGCGCCGGGCACATCCTTCACCGCCTGGGTGAGTGCCTGAGCGAACGTGAACTGCGTCTCGAAGCTTCCGCCGACGAGACCCTCCTGGCCCCATAGGCCGCGCGCGTAGGCGACCCACTCGTCGATGAGGATGACCGCCGGCGCGTACTTCGCGATGAGCTCCTTGAGCGCGCCGCCGGGATTGGTGCCGGTCCGGTCCGCTTCGGCGATCATCGTGTACCCCTCGGCGCCGCCGAGCTGGTAGGCAAGCTCGCCCCAGATGGTGCGGATCTCAGTGCCGTCCGCCTTCTTCCACGCCTGGCCGGGCATCAGGCCGGTGCCGTCGATGGCGACTCGCTTGACCTGGTTCGTCAGGACGTCGACGGGCAGCCCCTTCAGCTCGTCCTGCACCCACTGGCTGTACGCGGTGCCGGATCTCCCGCTGAAGAGGTGCCAGACGGCGAGCATCGAGTGCGTCTTGCCGCCGCCGAAGGTGGTCTGCAGGTTGATGACGGGGTCGGCGTTCCCGTCGCCCGCTACACGTTTCACGGCCAGCTTCAGCAGCGTCTTGAGGCCGTCCGTCGGGAAGGTGCGGGCGAAGAACTCGACCGGATCGCCGTAGTCGGAGGTGGCGGTGCCGGCGGCGACCTGGGCGAGGTCGGCCGCGAACTCGGCGTTGGCGAAGTCGCCGCTCGCGATGTCGGCGTGCGGCTGGAGCACGTCGCGCCAGGCAGGGAGGTCGTCGGCGAGTGACGGCATGGTGAGGATCGCGCGTGCGTCGCGCTTCGCCTCGGCCGCGATGCTCTGGCGCGTAATGTCGTTCGCGAGCTTCCGAACGGCATCCGCCTGGTGCGGGGCACCGATCTCTCGAAGCAGGAGCTCCATCGTTTCGAGGGAGCGACGGGCCTGATCCGCCGAGAACGGCTCGTTGTGCTGGGCCTTGTTCCGCGTCTCGATGAGCTCCTGCACCCAGCCGCCGGCGGCGCGGCTCAGCCGGTCAAAGAAGGGGTTCCGTTTGCCCTGGCCCCAGCCCTCTCCCATGATCTTGAGCTGCGCGAGCGGGTCGTGCGCGGCCCACTGGCTCTGGGTGCGCGCTTCGAGGATCGCCGTCCACTTCACGCCGGGTGCCAGATGGGGCGCCGTGACCTGTTCGATGTACGGCTGGAGGGCCTCGGCCAGATGGTCGAGGCCGTGCTGTACTCGCTGCTTGTTCGAGAGCTCGGCCATCAGTTCTAATCCTCCAGCGCCTCGAGGTCGAAGCCGACCTGCGTGCTCGCCGGGGCGTCCTTGCCTTCTGCCCGCCGGTTAGCGGCCGTCACGAGATCGGACCACGACGAGGTGAGGAGGTTCAGCGCGACGGCGACGTCCGTGAGCTTCCGCCTTCCAGCGATGGCGTACAGCAGGTAGGCGAGTTCCTTCGCGGCGGTGACATCGACACCTCGCTCGCGGGCGCCGGCGAGGATTCGGGCGGCCTCGTCCAGGCCGACACTGTCGAGCGTCTTTGCAAGGTGCAGCACGACTTCCCAGATCGAGATGCGGTCGTCCTTCGTCGGGTCATACTTGTCGGGCAGCGCGGCGAAGTCCTTGAGCCAGACCTTGCTGCCGGCACGGTCAACGGCGCCGCTGCGGGCGAGGGTATCGACGGAAGTGTTCTTCGCGCGAGCGAGCGTGTCGGCCGTGCCGTATTCCCCCTTATCGAAGCCAAACTCCTCGAACCAGGCGACGCACCAACGGGAGTCGCTGTCGAAGTCGCCCTCCTGGCCACTCAGCACCTCGCCCAGGATGTCGTTGATCTGGACCAGTGCGTCGTGCACGCTCATCGGCTGGCCGGTCGGGTTGATCACCTTCGAGTACTTCGAGAAGATCCCGATGCCGGGACCGATTGCCGCCTGCTGGAGATCGACCGCAGCGACACCGCCCTGCTGGAGGTCGCGAAGCTGGTCGGGCAGCTTCGCGCGTAGCTCCTGGATGAATCCAGAGCGATCGGTTGCGGGAGCGTCCGTTGGGCGCGGACGAAGTGCAAGCACGATCGATGACGCCAGCGCGGCTTGTCCTTGAGCCATAAGCCGCGAACCTGTCTCGGTGCGGAATGGCCAGGTCGCCGTCACAGCCCAACCGCTTCGGACGATCGACCCCAGGATTGTCTCCCAGCCCTTCGCCCCCGTCCCATCGTCCCCAGTCTCGGATTGCTTGAATGCGTAGTAAACGGTGATCGGAAAGTCTGAGGTCGCGAAAGCGCGGTCCCGCGTGAAGACCTGCTCGAAACCCGCCTCGAAAAAGTGCTGCGCCTCGTCGGCGCCTCCGTGTCGATACGGGTTCGCCACGAGCTCTTCGGCTTTGGGTACGAGGGCGGCTCCGAAGAGCGAGGGATACACATCCCGAAGGGTCCGTCGTAGCCAAACGTAGAAGAAGTCTGAGAGGTCCGAGTACCCAACATTGTCGTAGTACGGCGGGTCGGTCGAGAGTAGCTTGCCTGTCCCAACCGCATCGACCGCCGATGCCTGTCCGACGACCGCCGCGGGGGCAATTGCTACCGCATCTAGCACCTCAACCGCTTGTCCGAGATGCCCTAACCACGAGCCAGCGCCTGAGCCAAGTGGATTGACCTCCAAGAAATCCCACACCATCGGGATCGCCTGGCGAGAAAAGACATTCCGCACCTGCTCGTTTCGGAAGTGCCAAGAGGTCAGCGAGGACCAGTAATCACTCGCTCGGCTGAGTGAAAGTCCGAGATAGCTGACAACGGCGTCAGCGTATGCAGTCGCCCCGCTACCTCCCGCGTCCAGCGCAACCCCATCGTTCTGGTCGCCAGCCACGACAGCATCAGACAACACGCGAGCCCAGACCTCACGAATCAGGTCGCTGAACGTGGTCATCGCGGTCAACTGTCGCCCCGTGAACAGACTGCGGAACTCATCAAGACCGTAAATCGGTGCCTTGAGGTCCCTGGGGTAATAGCCGAGCTTTCCCGAAGGCGCGTCCACCGGACCCTCGATGAGTCCGGCCGCTTCTGCAGACAGGGTCGGACTGAGGTACAGGCGCTGTCGATTGCCCTCGGCAATCTCCGAAAGGAGCCTGGCTCCGAGCCCCATCTCGCGCCCTTGCTGCCGGATCGTATTCAGTGGGATACCCGTTCCGCAGGAAACACAGGTCGCGCCCGTCCGGCCAACCGTGCCCTCGCTAGCATTCGCGGGGGCATCTCGGAGTCCGTGTCCTACGACATACTGAACGCGCTCGTCGCCCAACTGGGGAGCGACAAACACCTCTTTGGACCTCTTCTTGCCCAGCCACCAAGACTTGACGAGGGGAGTCTCGATGCCGCAAGCGGGGTTTGGGCAGACAACGGTACGTGCCCACGCCCAGCCGATTACCTCCGCACTACCGCCCCCGGGGAGAACGGCTTTCGGGTACAGATGGCCTATCCGCGCCTGGGCTTCATCCCGAATCCACAGCCCATATCGGTGAACGTCCCGAGCGAGCCCGGTCGACTTCGGCCATGAGTTTCGCTCTCCCGCAGCGCCTGGGAAAACTGGTTCACGCCCGGCGAACCTCGGCGGAATCTCGACGAGAGCCTTGTTGATCAGGACAGCGACTGGATTCAGGTCGGAGGCGTGTGCTTCCAGGCCGAGACGCTGCGCCTCGAGGGGGATCGTGCCACCACCTGCAAAGGGATCGAGGATCGCGGGCGGGCTGTTGTTAGTCGACCGCATGATCTCCGCATGAGCCTCGGCATACAGCGCCTCATCACCGATGTTCTCCCAGACCACCAGTCGCTCAAGGATGCCGAACAGCCGCTGCCGTTCCGCCGCCACCATCTGTTCAGCGGAGTCCTCGGGATCATTGTCTCCGCGCGCGATGGCGGTCTCACGATATTCGTCGTAGCGAACACTCGGATCATCAACAAGCTGGGCGAACAGCACGGCCCTCGCTACCACTAGCTTCCGCCGTGCCCACCAGAAGTGGAGACGCCAGGGGTGACCCTTGCGCTTCGGACTGTCGCCCTCAGCAGCCGCGTTGATCTTCTCGAGCGGCAGCGCGACCTCGATCAGCTTGCGCTTCGGAGCGCTCATGCGCGAACCACTTTCCGAGGCTGCCCCTGCACCATGACCGGGTTGTGCCACTCAGCAAGTCCCTTCCCGTCGGTCACGATCTGCCAGGGCACACCGATCTCCGGCTTGCCCTCTTGGATCGCGACGACTCCTGCCGTGAACGTGCGCGATGTCCGCCGCTCCTCACTCTGGCGCCCCACGAACTCCGCCACCTGACGAATCTGCTCGCCGACACGGGCGACAAAGACCTCGCGGTCATGCACGAACTCGATCTCAACCACCTCGCTGTCGTCCACAGATCTCCCTCGCTGCCGCACCACCGGCCGGAGCGACCGTTCTATTCTGGCGGAAGCCCCGGACATTGCCGGAACCTCATGTACCCGGGTCGCCTGCAATAGAGCCGATCTCGGCCCGTCGACGGTGCGCTTCGACCTGCGCGAGGAGACGCCCAGAGATACCGCGTAGTCCTCGAAGTCGGCTTCCGTGCACCCCGTGCCGCTGTCGCCCATCCGGCGTACACTCGGCATCAGTAGGCGGAATCCAACTTGCCGTTCGAGCCGGCCACCACCTTCGGGTGGATACCTTCAGGACCGACCCGCCGAAGCCGACTGGTCATCGGATCTCTCGAATCACTTGTCGAAAGGTCCGCCATGTTCTCCTTCGCCATGCGAACGGCGGCACGCTATGCCGCGATCTCCCGCTGGTATCCGTCAAACCTCGCGATCGCGTGGCTTCGCACTCGACGCGGCCTCAAGTGGGCGTGGCCCGTAATGCTCGTCGCGACGCCGGGCTACATCGCAGTCTCCTACTGGCTCGCCGCACTCGTCCGCGACGGGGCGCCGGGATGGGTCGCGGTCTTCGCCTGCATCGCGTTCGTCAGCGCCATGAAGTTCGTCGTCTTCGCGCCTGTCTCCCTCGTACACCTCGCGAGGGCGAAGTGGGCCGAGCAGCGGGCTACTTCTGCGACGGCCGCATCAGCCTGAGCAACTCGTCTCGCGCACTCTTTGAATCCGGGATCGCGAAAAGCGGGCCACCGAGCGGCACCTGCGCGTTGCGCCGGGTCGGTCGAGCCGTCCACGCATCGGTCATCGCATTCCCGGCCTCCCGCTTGGCAGCGGCGACGAGTACTCGATACTGCGCGTAGACCTCGTCTGAGGCCGTGGTTGCGAGGAGCGCACCATAGTACTCAAGGCGGGACTGGATGTCGCTGATCGCGGCAACGAGCGCGAAGCGCTCCTCCGCGGTCCCCGAGCTGCGGCGGATTCGGTAGGGGGCCTCGAGGTAGTCGTGGACGGCCTGCAGCGCCCCGGCGTAGACCTCGGCGAGCCGCGCGCTGCGTCGCACCCTGCGATCGATCGCGAACCCGATCAGCACCCCCACGCCCGCGACGACCGCCGCGATCAGCGTCGCGGTGCCTTCCCAGTGGTCAGCGTCGAACAGCGTGATCAGCCAGTCCCAGCTCATGCGCGCCTCCTCAGCTTCCGCTCTTCGGCGAAGCCGTGCGGCGCCTGCGGGCTTATCCACTCATTCGTGTCTCGCCAGATGTCCTCGATGAAGAGCTGGTTCTGCACGGAGACTACGAGCTGGACGAGGCCCTTGTCCGCCGTCCACCGGTTCTGGACCGGGTCCTTCGGGTAGTAGAGGCAGAGCGCCCCATCGCTGTAGCGGTGGGGTGAGCCATAGCACTCGTCGGCGTAGACGTGCGGGAAGTCCATCGCGTCCCAGCCTGACCGTCCGTCGATGAGTCGGGACGGGACGAACTCCACGCGCACCTGCACCGGATCACGCCGTCCCAGTACCCGCACGTTGTCGATCAGGTAGCGGCGCACCGGCCAGACTAGGTCCTCCGTATTGCCGAGGCCCTGCCCGACGCGCTGGCCGCAAGTCGCCGCGGACGCGGTGGCCGGCCAGAAGTCGGCCACCGCATACTCGACGCGCAGATCCTTCCCGAGGAACCGGAATGCCGGCCCCTCGAAGGGCAGATACCAGGAGGGGTCGTTCCCGTACCAGCGCTCGCCGACCCTCAGCACGCCCACGCCCGACGCGGGGTGTCCTGGCCGTAGGCCGACGTGGACGGGAGCGTGGCGGGTGCCGTCGTGACCAGCGCCGGGCTACGGCCGCGCCAGTAGGCAGCGCCTGCTTCGCGCACGGCAGCCGCGTCCGGGCGGGGCATGATCGCCTCGTCGTTGAAGAGGTCGGCGAGCTCGTTCTTCGCCAGGACCGGGTACCCCTCCTGGTCGTACTCGAGTGCCTTCACGAGGTGGGCCTTCGCCTTCTCGAGCTCGGCGACGACCTGCGTGCGGGTGAAGCCTCTCTTCTCGTTGACCTTGATCGGGCTGGAGACGCCTGCCGGGTCCGGGGTGTCTCGCAGCTTCAGCTCGTCGATCGCGTGGTCGATGAACCGCTGGAGGTACTCGGTCATGGACATCGGGCGGGTGATCGCCGCGAGGGCGAGGGCCTTGATGTGCCAGGAGAAGATCGGGTTCTCGTTCCCGCGAGCCCAGTGCTTCATGAGCCGGGTGCCGTGCTTGAAGGCGGAGCCGGTGGCGCGGTTCGCGTCCGCGATCATCTGCGTGTGCTTCTGCGGATGCGAGCGGTCCCAGTGGTCGTGGCGCGGGATGTAGAGCCCGTCGCCGGTCGTGTTGTCGATGGCGACGATCACGTCCGCGGTGAAGTCGTCGTGACCCTTCGCCACCGGGGAGCCGAAGCGTACCAGGATCGAGCGCTTCTGGCCCTCGACGATGATCCGCAGGTTGGGGAACTCCGAGCGGAGCACCTGGAGGGCCTTCGCGGCACGCTCCTTGAGTTCGGTCGGTCCCTCCTTGTAGGGCCCGTACTCGCCGTTCGGGTTCGGCACGATGATGCCGACGTCGATGTCGCCGAGCGGAGTCAGCGCGTCCCCGTGTGCGACGCTGCCACTGAGGTAGATCACCGCTCCGGGGAACTCGGGGAGGAGTGCGGCCTCGATCATGCCGCGGCGGCGACGCGCCTCGGCCAGCTCGGGGGCCTCGATCGCGATGCGGTCGAGCGCGTCGACGAGCTCTACCTCGACCGTGCTCGTCTTCTGAATAGGGGGATCGATGATGGTCACCGTCGCCACCTCTCTGCCGGGGGTCCGGCGGTCGGGTGGCCTCGCTGGTCACAATCGGCGTGTCTACATCGTTTCGGCGCCGATTCTGCCCTTAGGGTGGTGCGAACCTTCCACAGTTCATCCCTCCGCGAGGCCTAGTGTGAACCGCCCGGCTGGGCGGCTACTCGAAGTGAGTAGGACAACGTAAGTCCTGCGACCGACGTCCGCCCGGCACGACACGCTCGAATCTGTCTTCGATCACCTCAAGTCATGGTTGAAGGTCCGGGCACGAGGAAGGGCGCCGACCCCCTGGTCGACGCCCTCCGCTCGCGGGGTTACTGCTCGTCGTCCGGCGGCCTCACCGCCTCGATGTCGTCGTCCTCCATCGGTCGGCCGAGGAGCTCCTCGATCTGCTCGACGCTCAACCAGTCCTCATCTCGGACCTCGCCGACCGCGGCGCGGACCATCGCGAGGCGCCGTCCGAAGAGCAGCATGCCGCCGAGCGCAAGCAGGAAGGTCGCCGAGCCGAGCCCCACCGGGAGCAGCCAGTCCGGCGTGCCCGTGTAGGCAAGGGGCGGCGGGTTGCTGAGCTACAGAGGCAGGCCGCACGAGTCTACCCGGGGCAGCCGCCGCGTCCGCCGAGACCTCGGCACGAGACCTCGGCACGCAGACCCCGGCACGGGTCAGCCGGCGCCAGCCGCTCAGTCCGCCTCGGCGAGCGGCTCACCTCTCGGCGTGAGGTACGTGGCGAGCAGCACGACCGGCTCCGCCCCCTCATTCCGCCCCTCGTGCACGTAGCCGGAGCCTTCGAGGATCGCCTCGCCCTTCCGGTACACGCGCACACCGCCGGGGTGCACGGGCGCGTAGTGGGTGAGGGTGCCGTCGGTGATGACGGTGATGAGCTGCCCGGCATGGTGGTGACCACCGGTCGTTCCGCCTGGCGCGATCGTGATGCGCCGGACATTCACCTGTACTGGGCCGAGAATGTCGACCGCGATCTCCTCAGGATCGATCCCTGCCGCGAGCTCCTCCACCGAGACGAGCTCCGCACCTCCCCCATCGCCCGACATCAGTGCGGCGGCGGGTACAGGAAGAGGAGGTTGCCGTACGAGGTGAAGAGCTCGCGGCCGTACTGCTCGGAGGCGACGCGGTTGTAGTCCTCGATGATGATCGAGCCGTCCGCATTCACGGCCTCCACATAGCCGACGTGGTTGTCGTCGGTCCAATACGCGACCGCGCCGTTCACGGGCGTCGCACTGACGGGCCAGCCGTGCTCGATCCAGCGGTCGAGCCACGCGGAGCCGTCGCCGCCGCCCGGCGTGAGCACACCCCAGTCCCACGGATACGGGCCGCCAGCGGGAGCGCCGATGTCGCGGTTCAGACGCCACGCGACGAAGTCGGTGCACTGCCCCATCTCGTAGCGCAGGGGCGACATGCCGGACATGCCTCGGTACGGGTAGTCGTCGCCAGGAGCGCGCGGGCTGGCCGCATACGACGCACGGTACGCGGCAGCGGCCGCCTCGGCGGCGGCGCGCTCGGCAGCCTCCTGCTCGGCGCGGATCGACGCGACGCTCTGGCTCGTGTACACCCCGCGGATCGACGCGGCCGCCGCGAGATCGCCGTCGACCTCGACGGTGAGCTCCGCGCCAGCGGTGCGAGCGACCGGGTCGCCCGGGTCGTACGACTTCTCAAATCCGTAGGCCGGGATCACCGACACCGAGGCGATGCCCACGACAGCCAGGAACGTGAGCGCGACAAACAGCGGTCGACGTCGTTGGCTGGTAGCGGTGGTCAAAGTGAAATCTCCGGCCTTGAGGGAAGGCCCTCAGAGAGTACGACGAAACGGCCCGCCCGTCTACGCGGCGGTCGATGTCGCTGCCGGTGACAGGTATTCCTCCCAGCCGGGATGCGCGCGCTCGACGCCGCGCACGAGCCACGTCGGGCCATGCGGCGGCTTGGGTCGCACCCGCAGTCTCCAGCCCATCTCCGTGGGCGTCCGATCGCCCTTCACGTTGTTGCACCTCAGGCAGCACGCCACGAGGTTCTCCCACGAATCGGCACCGCCCCGGGACTTGGGCTGCACGTGATCGATCGTCGTGGCATTCGCCCCGCAGTACGCGCACCGGTGCGCATCACGCCGGAGGACACCTCGACGCGAGACCGGGACCTGACGGCCAGGGATGCGGACGTAGTTGCGGAGGATGATGACGGTCGGCCGCGCCCACTCCGTCGTGGCGGAGCGGATCGGATCCTCCGCATCCTCGCTCACGACGCTCGCCTTCTCATTCATCACGAGCACGAGTGCTCGCTTGAAGGAGACGACGGCGAGGGGTTCGTAACCGGCATTCAGGACCAGGGTGCGCATGTCGTGCCTCTCGATGCGGCCTGCATGGCGTGCAGGCTGTCGACGAAACCGGCAGGGGCCGGACGCCCCAGAGAACAGAAAAGGCACCGTCTCATGACGGTGCCTCAGTCGTGCGTGCGCGCAGCGCTATGCGGTGCATGCGCGCGGGCCGTATCCGGAACAGCGCGCGAGCATCCATGGCGGTGATGCTGTGCGCGTGCTCCATCTCGGCGGTCCTCCTGGTGCCGGGGATTCCCAAGGGCTTCAGGGTACTCCTGCGGCCTGTGCGGGACGGGGCAGCGGCACGCCGCAGATGGTGGCGCGACTCAGGGACGCGAGAGGAGGCATTCCGAATGCCAGGGGCCAGCTCGCCCCGGACCGCCGACTACGCCGAAAGGAAGATGTGCGACGCGGTGTGCCACGGGAGCACGACCTCGCCCTCGATGCCCTCGACCGCGATGCGGTACGAGTGCCCGAGCGAGGAGACCGTCACGCGGGCACCAGGGACGACACCGGCGGCCTTGAGCTCCTGCAGGACCTCGATGTCGACCTGCACGGGCTCACCGAGGCGGCGCACGACGCCCTCAGCGACGCCACCGCCGGCAGCGACCGCCGTGGCGAGTCCGACGACGCCATCCATGAACGGCTGTACGGTCTCGCCGCCGATCGCCTCGAGGCCGGGGATCGGGTTGCCATAGGGGGACTCGGTCGGGTGGCCGAGCATCTCGTAGAGACGGCGCTCGACCTGCTCGCTCATCACGTGCTCCCAGCGGCACGCCTCGTCGTGGACGAGCTCCCAGTCGAGCCCGATGACGTCGGCGAGGAGGCGCTCGGCGAGGCGGTGCTTGCGCATGACCTCGGTGGCGCGGCGGCGACCCTCCTCCGTGAGGGAGAGGTGCCGGTCGCCCTCGACGCGCACGAGACCCGCGCGCTCCATGCGGCTGACGGTCTGCGAGACGGTGGGGCCGGAGTGTCCGAGGCGCTCCGAGATCCGGGCGCGGAGCGGGACGATCTGCTCCTCCTCGAGGTCGAGGATCGTGCGGAGATACATCTCCGTCGTGTCGACCAGGTCGGTCACAGAATCCCCTCCATCGACTCCAAAGCAAGACAAGCCTAACCAACACGGGCTCGCGATGGGCAGGTGTTCGCCGAGCGCACACCCCGCGACGAATCACCTCGGCGCGCGCAGGTACGATCGAGCGGTGACTGCGATCGAGATCCCCAGCTCGCTCCTCCCCCTCGACGGCCGGTTCGGCTGCGGCCCGTCCAAGGTCCGCCCCGAGCAGCTCGAGCACCTCCAGGCGCACGCCGCGATCCTCGGCACCTCGCACCGCCAGGCGCCCGTGAAGGACCTCGTCGGACGCGTGCGCGCCGGCCTTGCCTCGCTCTTCAACCTCCCCGAGGGCTACGAGGTGATCCTCGGCAACGGCGGGTCGACCGCGTTCTGGGACGCCGCGGCATTCGGACTCATCGAGTCGCGCGGCGAGTTCCTGTCCTTCGGCGAGTTCGGCGGCAAGTTCGCCGCCGCGGCCAAGGCCCCCTGGCTTGAGACCCCGCACGTCGTCTCCGCGCCCGCAGGCTCGCGCTCGGAGCTCGAGATCCTCGACGGCATCGACCTCTACGCCTACCCGCACAACGAGACCTCGACCGGTGTCATGGCCCCCGTGGTCCGTGCCGCGGCGCCCGGCGCGCTCACGGTCGTCGACGGCACCTCCGCCGCAGGCGGCATCGCCTTCGACGCCTCCGCCGCGGACGTCTACTACTTCGCCCCGCAGAAGAACTTCGCCTCGGACGGCGGCATCTGGTTCGCCCTCATGTCGCCTGCCGCGATCGAGCGCATCGAGCGCATCGCGGCGTCCGACCGCTACATCCCCGACTTCCTCTCGCTGAAGCAGGCCGTCGACAACTCGCGCCTCAACCAGACGCTCAACACCCCGGCGCTCGCGACGCTCCTCCTCATGGAGTCGCAGATCGACTGGATGAATGCCTCGGGCGGCCTCGCCTGGGCGGATGCCCGGACGCGCGAGTCCTCCGGTGCGCTGTACGACTGGGCCGAGTCCGTCGACTATGCGACGCCCTTCGCCGCCGACCCCGCGCACCGCTCGCAGGTCGTCGCGACGATCGACTTCGCCGACAGCATCGACGCTGCGGCGATCGCGAAGGCGCTCCGCGCCAACGGCATCGTGGACACGGAGCCGTACCGCAAGCTCGGCCGCAACCAGCTGCGCGTCGCGACCTTCACCGCGATCGACCCCGCGGACGTGCGCGCCCTCATCGCGTGCATCGAGTACGTCGTCGAGCGACTCGGCTGAGGTAGCGAGGCCTCAGCGCGGCTGAGGCGGCGCGGTCGAGCAGCGCGCCGAGGGCGGACGATCAGGACTTGGTGTCCTCGACCTCGTCCTCGGCCGTGTCCTCGGCCTCGATGTCGTCCTCGTAGTCGACCTCGTCGTGGGACTCGAGCTCATCGTCGCCGTCGACCTCGTCATCCGCGACTGAGTCGTCGAGATCGTCGATATCGACGCCGTCTACGTCGCCGGAGTGGACGCGACGGAACTCATCGTCATCGTCATCGTCATCGTCATCGTCATCGTCATCGTCGTCGTCCGACTCGTCGTCGATGTCCTCGTCATCTCCGAAGTCATCATCGTCGTCGATGTCCTCGTCATCCCCATCGTCGTCCGCGTCGTCGGACTCGTCATCCACGTCCGACTCCTCGTCCTCCGCGGCCTCCGCAGCGGCGGCCTCGGCGAGCGCCGCCTGCTGGGCCTGCCACTCCGCGAGGCGGACCGACCACGGCACCCACTCGGGCGCGAGCAGCGCGTCTTCACCAGGCAGGAGTGCGAGCTCGATGATGGACGGGTCCGAATCGGCAGACTGCACGATCGAGACCACCCACCGCCAGCCGCGGTAGCCGGACTGCGTCGGCTCGAACACGACGTCGTAGACGTCGGGCTCGTCCTCTCGCTGGGTCTCGGAGACCCAGGCACCGACATTCGACGCCTCGGTCTCGGCCTCGAGCGCGGCGCGCGCGATCGCCTCGAATCGGGACGCGCTGGAGTCGACCACGGCCTCAGACATCGAGTTCGTCGGCGACCCTGCGGAGCATCGCCGCGATCTTGGAGCCGGAGGCGCGGTCGGGGTAGCGACCGCGCTTGAGCCCCGTGCCGACGGAGTCGAGGAGCTTCACGAGGTCCTCGATGATGATCGCCATGTCATCCGCGGGCTTGCGCTGCGCTCGCGCGACGCTCACCGGCGCGTCGAGGACTCGGACGGAGAGCGCCTGGGCCCCCTTGCGGCCGTCGGCGATGCCGAACTCGAGGCGCGTGCCCGACTTGATGGTCGCGCCGGCGGGCACGGCGGACGCGTGAAGGAAGACCTCCTGGCCGTCATCCGACTGGATGAAGCCGAAGCCCTTTTCCTCGTCGTAGAACTTGACCTTGCCGGTGGGCATGACTGACTCCTTGCGTGCGTTGGCCCCATCACCTGCCGCGGACCAAACCCCAATCGTACTCAGCGCCGCACGAGGCGGGAAATGTCGCGGTAACCCGGCGCGGCTATCCTGGTCCAATGGCTGAAAAGCGTGCGGCTGGCTCCTCCTCGGACAAGCAGGGGTTCCTCGGCGACAACACGGTCGACCGTGTGCTCGGGGCCATGTTCATCGGGATCATGGCGCTCAGCATCCTGTCGTTCATCGTCCTCATGATCGGCTCGTTCGCAGGCTGGCTGACGGGTGCGCTCTACTCGGTCGTCATGTACATCCCGTTCATCGGGCTCCCGCTCGCGATCATCCTCATGATCATCGTCACGGTCCGCACCGCCCGCCGTCGCGCCCGCGAGGCGAGCCGCTAGGCACTCGGCGACCCCAGCGCTGCTACTCGCGGACGTACCTGAGATGCAGGTCGTCGCTCGCTGAGCGCAGCACGTGTGCGAGACGGAATCCGTCGTCGACCGACGTGCGCGTGGCATTCGTGATCCGCGGTGCCGCCCCCGCCTCGATCTTCGGCGTCACCGTCAGGCACAGCTCGTCGACGGCGGCCGCGGTGACCAGACTGCCGTGCAGCGTCGGCCCGCCCTCGCACAGCACATCGAGGAGCCCCCGGTCGGCGAGCGCACCGCGGAGTCGCCACACGTCGAGCTCCTCGGCGCCGCAGTCCACGAGCGTCGCGACCTCGGACAGCGCCTCTCGTCGCTCGGCCGGCGCATCCGACACCGTCGCGATGATCACCGGGACGGGCGAGCGACGGAAGACGTCCGATGCGGGCTCGAGCGCGAGGTGCTCGGACACGATCACGAATGCCGGGTCTGGCGTCCTCCCGTGCGCCACCCGCCACGCACGCTGCTCGTCCGAGACGAGCGGTCCGTCGTAGCCCTCGATGCGGACGGTGCCCGCGCCCACGACGACGACATCGGCGAGGCGGCGGAGGACGTCGAAGACGAGCTTGTCCGCGGACGTCGAGAGCGTGCCGCTGCGGTCGTCGGGGCCGGTCGCCGCGCCATCGATCGACGCGACGAAGTTCGTCCGGAGCCACACGCGATCGGCGCGACGTCCCGCGGTCGGCGGGTCGTACAGCGCCGCGAGCGCGTCGACGTCGAGCGGGCCGCCGAGGTCGCTGGGTGCAGGGACGAGGGCTTCGATGCGTGGCTCAGCCATGGAGCGACCCTAGTTCTGTCCCGCGTTGTGCCACACCCGGGCGGGCTCGCGGAGGCCGAGCACGGCCTCGGTCATGCGGACGGCGTCGATGGTCTCGCGCACGTCGTGGACTCGCACGATGCGCGCGCCCGCGATGATGCTCGCGCTCGCCGCGACGACCGAGCCGACGACCCGCTCCGTCTGCGGCCGGTCGAGCGTCTCGCCGATGAAGTCCTTGTTGCTGAGTGCGACGAGTGTCGGGTAGCCGAGGTCGACGATCTCCCCGAGCCTGCGGGTGAGCTCGAGCGAATGGAGCGTGTTCTTGTTGAGATCGTGGCCGGGGTCCACGATGAGGCGGTCTGGCCGAATGCCTGCACCCACCGCCTGATCGACGAGCCGAGCCAGGTGGGCCCGGACATCGTCGACGATGTCGTCGTACTGCGGGGCGACGGGCTCCGAGCGTGGGGGCCACAGTGAATGCGTGAGGACGGCCGTCGCGCCGCTCGCCGCGATGACCCCCGGCATCGCCTCGTCGTAGAAGCCGCTCGTGTCATTCACGACACCCGCTCCTGCCGCGATCGCGGCCTCGGCGACGGCGGCGCGATTGGTATCGACGCTGATGACGACATCGCTCGCTGCGGCGATGCGCTCGACGACCGGGATCACGCGGTCGAGCTCCTCGTCGGTCGTCACCTCGGGACCGCGTCCGAACGGCACGCCGCCGATGTCGACCCAGTCGGCTCCGAGCTCGACGGCCCGCAGCGCCGCATCGACGGCGGCGTCGAGCGCGAAGGTCGCCCCTCTGTCGTGGAAGGAGTCGGGCGTGCGATTGATGACCGCCATGACGGCGACCCGCCTGGCGAAGTCGAAGGTGCGCCGCCCGATCTGCCGGGGCGTCGGGTCGATGAGGGGGATCGCTCCGGTCAGGTGCACGCCGCGAGCCTACGCCGCGCCACCATCCATCCACCGGAGGCATTCAGATGTCGCATGAATGACATTCAGGAAAGCTACAGGCAACAGTCAGATACTGGCCCACATGACCGGACCACGCATCCTCGTAGTCGATGACGAGCCGAACATCCGTGACCTGCTCGCCACCTCCCTGCGCTTCGCAGGATTCGCCGTGCGGACCGTCCCGAACGGTGCCGCAGCCATCTCCGCAGTCATCGAGGAGGAGCCGGACCTCATCATCCTCGACGTCATGCTCCCCGATATGAACGGCTTCGGCGTCACCAAGCGCCTCCGCGCCTCCGGCTACACGAGCCCCATCCTCTTCCTCACCGCGAAGGACGACACCGAGGACAAGATCACCGGCCTCACCGTCGGCGGCGACGACTATGTGACGAAGCCGTTCAGCCTCGACGAGATCGTCGCGCGCATCAAGGCGATCCTCCGCCGCACCATGCAGGAGGACGACGACGCGATCATCCGCGCCGGCGAGATCACGATGGACCAGGACACGCACGAGGTGACCGTCGCCGGCAACCCCGTCGAGCTGTCCCCCACCGAGTTCAAGCTCCTGCGCTACCTCATGCTGAACCCCAACCGCGTGCTCTCGAAGGCGCAGATCCTCGACCACGTGTGGGAGTACGACTTCAACGGCGACGCGGGCATCGTCGAGAGCTACATCTCGTACCTGCGCCGCAAGGTCGACGCCCACACCGAGGAGCCCGTCATCCAGACCAAGCGCGGCTTCGGCTACATGCTCAAGGTCAAGGGCTGAGTCGGCGCCGGATCACCAACCCGAGACAGAAGGGGTCGCGAGAGCGGCCCCTTCCGTCGTCTGCAGGACCCTCCGGCGTCGCGACTGGCCGCCGTCTGCGCTCGCGGTGGCATTCCGAATGCCACGCCGCTCAGCCGCTGGGACCGCCGAAGCTCCCGTCGTACCCGTACCAGTCGAGCAGCGGGCGGCTGAACTCGAGCCACTCGAGCGCCTCCTCGTCGGTCGTCGGCTGGACGATCGACTCGTCGGAGTCCGTCGCCGCCTCGATCGGGTACAGCGCGAGGTGCAGCGCCCACAGCCCCGGCGTCTCGCGGTACTGCCACTCCGGGTGCGAGGGCTGCGGGCCCGGATACGCGACCTCCACGAGCGTCAGCCCGGGGTGCTCCGATGACGTGTCGTAGAACCAGAACCCGTGCTCATCGAGGTACTCGTCGATCTGCCGTCCATACGGCACGGTCCCCGGCACGCTCACGAAGCAGAACTCACCCGTGTAGGTGTCCCAGTCGGGATCCGATCTCGTCTTCAGATACGGTGCGTACTCGGCCTCATCCTCGAAGGAGAGGAATCGCGTGGGATGCACGACCGGCTCGCCATCCTCCGACTCGGCAGCGCCATCGCAGAGCACCTCCGGCCACCGATCCTCGGCCTCGAGGAACGCGTAGGCATCACGCCACTGCTCGAGCGGTGAGAGTCCACTCTCGTATGCCGTCACCCCAGGATCCGCCTCCGAGGCGGGCGGCCATGGCGTGTCCGCGCAGCCGGACAGGAGCGACGCGACAAGGATCGCAGCCCCGGCGAGCGAGGCGGCGCGGTGGGGGGATCTCGCGCGACTCACGCCGAGAACCTAGCCGATGCGTCTTGGCGAGCCCAGTGCCCGCCGCCGGACGTGGGGATGTGCGTGGGGACGACGATCAGCGGAATCGCGGGCCCAGCACAGCCGGCACGCCGTAGCCTGGCTTCGCCATGCACGAGAAACTCGCGAGACTGTGGGATTCGATCTCACTGCGGACCAAGATCACGGGCGTCACCGTCCTGCTCCTGACCGCCGGTCTCGTCGTCGCGGGCTTCGGCACCATGGCTGTGCTCCGCAGCTACCTCCTCGAGCAGGTCGACCGGCAGCTCACGACCGGCCTCGAATCCCTCGGGCTCGCCGACGGCTTCAACCTCAAGGACGCCGAGGACTACGTCACCACCGGCTCCTCGCCGCTCAACCCGTACTACATCGCGATCGTCGATGACGAAGGCATCCTCCTCGGCGCAAACCTCAACGCCGAGGACGGCCGTGGACCCGCACTCGAGCGCTACGACGTCTCGGCGACGGAGAGCGGCGCGCGCTTCCTCACCGTCGCTGGACAGCGCAACCCCACGCAGTGGCGTCTGCTGCTGACCCCGGTCATCGTCGCCGAGACCGGCGAACCCGCGACGCTCCTCATCGGCGCCGAGCTCAGCGAGACCGATGCGACCGTCGCGCGATTCGGCGCCGTCTTCCTCTTCTTCGCGCTCACCGTCATCATCCTGGGAGGCGCGCTCACCCGGATCCTCGCGACCACGACATTCCTCCCCCTCCGGAGACTCGAGGACACGGCCGCGCGATTCGCCGACGGCGACTACTCGCAGCGCATGACCGACGCGGCCCCGCCGAACACCGAGGTCGGCCGACTGTCCCGCTCCCTCAACGTCATGCTCACCCGCATCGACTCAGCCCTCGCCGACCGCTCCCGCACGATCGAGCAGATGCGCCGATTCGTCGGCGACGCGAGCCACGAGCTCCGCACGCCGCTCGTCACCGTGCGCGGCTACGCCGAGCTGTACCGGATGGGTGCACTCACGAGCACCGAGGACGTCGACCAGGCGATGGAGCGGATCGAGAAGGAGGCCGTGCGCATGGCCGGCCTCGTCGAAGACCTCCTCACGCTCGCGCGCCTCGACGCCATCACCTCATCCACGGCCGAGGCCCAGTGGGGCGCTGGCAGTGGCGGCGTGAAGCCCATGGAGTTCACGCGCGTCGACCTGCTCCCGCTCGCGCAGGACGCCGCACGCGATGCCATGGCGTCCTACCCGAGCCGCACGGTCACGGTCGTCGGCCTCGACGAGGAGCTCCTTCGCGAGCCCATCCGTGAGGCGCGACCGGCCGACGCCCAGGGCCGTGCGACGGGTGAGCAGCCCGCGATCACCGGTGCGGTGCCGACGATCAGCGCGTCGGCGGCGAACACCGGACCCACGGCCGCGGGCGCGGCCGAACCCGACACTCTCACGAAGCCCATCACGCTCCCCGCGGACGCGCAGACGACCACACCTCGCCGCGGCGTCACGCTCGCGACCGGGCCGATCGTCGGGATCGCACGGTTCCTCTCGCGACGCCCCGCCGCCCCCAAGGCACCCATCGTCGTCGAGCCAGAGCTGCCCCCGCCGCCGCCCGACCTCGACGCCATCGTCATGGGCGAAGAGGATCGACTCCGCCAGATCATCGCAAACCTCGTGTCGAATGCCCTCCGCTACACCCCCGAGGGCACCCCGCTCGAGATCGGCGTCGGCATCGATGGCGACAACCGCCGCGCCGTGCTCGCCGTGATCGACCACGGCGACGGCATTCCGCCGAGCACCCGCGACAAGATCTTCCAGCGCTTCTGGCGCGCCGACACGTCCCGCACCCGCGAGACGGGCGGCAATGGTCTCGGTCTCGCGATCGTCGCCGCGATCGTCGCCGCACACAACGGCTCGGTCGACGTCGTCGACACGCCTGGTGGCGGCGCGACATTCCGCGTCTGGTTCCCCCTCGCCTCCTGAGCCGAGGCATTCGGTGCCTGGATCGCTGGCCGATCCAGGTCGCGCACCGGCCAACGCAGAGGGCCCGCCGATCACGTGGATCGACGGGCCCTCGCGGTGAATGTCAGGCGCGGCGCTTGCGGAGCAGCATCACGATCACGATGACCGCGGCCACAACGACGACGCCGAGCCCGACCATGATGATGACGGCCCACACGGGCAGACCCTCCGCCGGGGCGGGCTCGACCGGTGCCTGGGTCGGCTCCGGCTCCGACGTCGGCAGGACGACGGGGTCGCACGACGCCGGGAGCGTCACACGGAGCGTGATCGGGTCGAGCGCGTCACCGGCGGGGTAGGTGCCGAATGCCGCGGAGCCCTGCTCCGTGAGCGTCGCCCCGATCCCCGCGAGGGTGACAATGTCGCCCTCAGATGTGATCTCGGCGGTCGAGAGGTCGAGGTCAGCGAACGGCACTGCCATCACCTCGACCGCGACGCCCTGCTGCGTCTCGCCGACGACATCGAGGAGGAGGCTCGCGCCATCCTCCGTGATGACGATGCGAGGGTTGGACACGGTCGTGTCGAGTACACCGCCGTGGCCGACGAAGCGGACGCCGCCCGCGAAGGCGAGATCGGCGAGCGGAGCGGCCGAGGCACTCGATCCCTCGGGGTCCGCCTCGAACGTGCCGCCACCCGTCCAGCCAAAGCTCGGCGTCTCGTACGTCGCGCCGTCGATGACCTGCCACTCGCCATTCGCGATCGTGCCGGAGATGTACGCACGGAAGGTCTCCTTGAAGCCCCACTCGAGCTCGGCACTCTCGACCGTGCAGCCAGCCTGCTGCGCTGCCGCGATGTCGAGCTCGACACCGCGAGCGACGGAGCCCTGGAAGGTGAGCGTGTGCTTGCCGGTGAGGCTCACGGGGAGTGCACCCGTCCAGCTCGCGCGGCCGCTCTCGTCGGCGTCGATCGATCCCAGGAGGACGGGCGTCGAGTAGATGACGACGATGATGCCGGTCTCGTCCGGTTCGAAGCCCTCGGCCTCGACCGTAACGCGGCTGCCCGCGACGGGCGTCGTGCCGGGAGCGAGCGTGAGGCCCGTCGTCGCGGGTGGCTCAGCGGCGGGCTCCCGCGTCTCCGGGGTCACGCTGCTCGAGACCGTGACGAACGAATCGTCGACGTCACCCTCCGCGGAGCCGATCACGAAATCGATCGGATCGAGACGCTCACCGGCCCCGTAGAAGTTGCGGAACGCGACCGAGCCGTCCCCCGTGAGTGTCGTGGGGACGAGCGAGTAGTGGACCGCGCCGCTCGGGTCGACCTCGCGGATGCCCGCGTCGAGCGCGAGCGTCGCGATGTCGATCCGGCCGTCGCCCCACGCGACCGAGAGCCGCGCGCTCGAGGGAGAGTCGACCGTGATCGCGAGCTCGGAGAAGCTGAACGACAGCTCGCCGTGGTGACCGTAGAAGTGGACCGCACCGCGGTAGTCGACCCTGCCGAGGCCGGTCTTCTCATCGAAGCTGCTGCCGCCCTGCGGGAAGAAGTACTGGCTGCCACGCGCGGTCGCGCCGCCAGAGAGACTGATCGAACCCTGCGCGATCGGACCAGTGATGTACGAGCGGAAGCTCGAGCGCACGCCCCATCCGAGCCAGCCCGCCCCCGGCTGAGTGTCCGGCGTCGCCGTCGGGGTCGGGGTCGGCGTCGCGGTGGGCGTCGGCGTCGGAGTGCCGGTGGGCGTCGACGTCGGCGTGGGAGTCGGCGCCTCGCTCGTCGCGGGGAGCTCGATCGTCACGGGGTCGAGTGCCGTGCCCGCCTCGTAGAACGGCGAGCCCTGGTAGGCGAAGACCGGCATCCCGCTCTTGAGGAGCGTCGCGGGAATGTCGACCATGCGGATCGCACCGTCATCCATCGTCTCGAATGTGGCCCCGCCGAGGTCGAGCGACGCCAAGGTGAGGCGCTGCCCGTTGAAGTCGACGGACATGCGCGCGGTGTTGTCGTCGACGAAGCTCACGCGCACATCTGCGAGGGTCACATCGAGCTCGCCGTGGTGGCCGTAGAAGTTGATCGATCCGCCGAATGCCACGGTGCCGCGACCCGCGGTGAGCTCACCGGAGGCCTGCGGGAAGCGATAGCGGCCACCCACTTCCGTGGCGCCGCCACCAAGGGTGACCTTGCCCTGCGCGACAGGCTTCGCGAGGTAGGAGATGAAGGTCTCCTTGACGCCCCAGCTGAGCGAGCCGTCCGTGACCTCAGCGGGCTTCGTGGGGGTGGGCGTGGGGGTGGTCGTCGGAGTCGGAGTCGGCGTCGGCGTCTTCGTGGGCGTGGGGGTCGGGGTGCCCGTCGGCGTCGGAGTGCCGGTCGGCGACCCCGACAGGGAGATGGTGAATGACAGTGGGTCGAGCGCTTCGCCGGCGTCGTAGAACTCCGCAAACGCGACGGCACCCTCAGCAGTGAGCACTGGAGTACCCGACTGGATCGTCACGAGATCAGCCGTGGAGTCGACTGTCTCGGTGACCGTCATGGTCGCGAAAGGCACGTCAGTTTCGCTGGGGGTGCCAGCGACGTCAACGAAAAGGGTCGCCGCGCCCGCTGAGAACTCCACTCGCGGGTTCGCGAGACCCACATCCAGGACGCCGAAGTGCCCGCTGAAGGCCACCTTGCCGCTGAACTGGGCTGACCCCGCTCCCGCCGAGTACGACGCTGAGGTCTGAGGGAATGAGTAGAAGGAATCTTCGTCCGTAGCACCCTCGGAGACGGTGACCGTCCCCTTCGCGATCGGCCCCACGACGTACTCACGGAAGGCCTTCTTGACCCCCCACGAGAGTGCGGTGCCGTCGGTCGCTGGGGCGGCGACTGCGGACGCTGCCGCCATTCCGTAGCCGCCGAGGCCGATGGCCACGCCGACGAGGGCCGCGAGCAGTGCTCGCAGCCCCCGACGGACGGAGGAGGTGTGCTCGGTTGCAACCTTCACGGTGCTACTGAACCTTCTTTCCTGCACTCGTCTTCGTGACGGTCGTGTATCCAGTCTTCGAGCCGGTCACCTTGACCGTGATCGTCTTGCCCTTCTGGGCCGTGGTGACCTTGAAGGTCGAGGCGGTCGCGCCCGCGATCTTCTTGTTGTTCGCGTACCACTGGTACGTGATCTTGGAGCCCGACGTCCAGGTGCCCCTCACGGCGGTCAGCTTCTGACCGACCTTCGGGGTGCCGGAGATCTTCGGCGTCGGCGCCGTCAGCGTACCGAGTGCGACCTTCGCCGTGGCCTTCGAGGTCTTCGACACCGTCTCGAAGTTCACGCGACTGCCGGTGACCTTCACGGTGATCGTCTTCCCGACGTAGCCGGGCTGCACGACGTAGGTCGACTTCGTCGCGCCCGCGATCTTCTTGTTGTTCGCGTACCACTGGTACGTGATCTTGGAGCCCGACGTCCAGGTGCTCCTCACGGCGGTCAGCTTCTGACCGACCTTCGGGGTGCCCGAGATCGTCGGGGTGGCAGCGGTGAGCTGCCGTGGGGCGACAACCTTATTGGCGCTGTCACGGGCGCTATCGGCCCATCCGGTCTTGACACCGGTGACCCGCACGGAGAGCTTCTTGCCGATGAGGCCGTTGTCGATCGTGTAGGTCTCCTGCGTCGCCCCAGCGATGTCGACGCCGTCCTCTCGCCACTGGTACTTGAACTCCTGGATGCCACGCGTCCAGCCGCTCGTCTTGGCCGTCACGGTCTCGCCGGCGCGGACCGTGCCGTCGATCGTGACCGGACCGGTCGTGAGCGTGCCCTCGCCCCAGCTGAGCGGGATCGAGTCCTCGTTCGCCGCCTGCGTGCCACCGGCGCCGACCGTGAAGACGGCGAACTGTGCGCCCTCGCGGGCCTTCGCGTCGACCGTGTCCTTGTCGATCGTGACCGTCCACGTGAAGTCGGCGAGATCGCCATTCGACGCGTCCTGGCTCCACTTGAGGTACGGCTCGTCAGTGTTGACGCCCTGCACCCAGCGCGAGTACGCGTTCGAGCGCGCCGCGGATCCGGCCGACTCCGACGGACGCCACGTCTCGTCGAGGTAGCCGACCTGGGCATAGAAGCCGGCCTTGGCGCCCTCTGGCAGGCCGTAGTACGACGGCGCGAGCGTGGTCGAGTCGTAGTTGTAGCCCGTGATCGTGATCTCGGCGCCGTTCGGGTCGAGCCCCTCGGTCTGCGAAACGGTCAGCCTGCGCGCGGTGTCGAAGGAGATCGGGACGGCGATCTCGTTCGCCGCCTGCGTACCGCCGGCGCCAACCGTGAAGACCGCGAGGTCCGCGTCAGCGCGCGAGACACCGTTGAGTGTGAGCTTGTCGATCGTGACGGTCCACGTGAAGTCAGCGAGGTCACCACCGTTAGCAGCGTTCTGGCTCCACTTCAGGTAGGGCTCGTCGGCGTTGATGCCCTGCACCCAGCGCGAGTACGCGTTCGAGCGGTTCGCCGACTTGGCACCCTCCGACGGACGCCACGTCGCGTCGAGGTAGCCGACCTGCACGTAGAAGCCAGCCTTCGCACCCTCCGGCAGCCCGTAGTACGACGGCGCGAGCGAGGAGGAGTCGTAGTTGTAGCCCGTGATGGTGAGCTCCGCACCCGCGGGGTCGAGATCATCGGTCACGGAGACATTCAGGATCGGGTCGGTGCTGAAGGAGATCGGGATGGCGATCTCGTTCGCCGCCTGCGTCGTGCCAGCGCCGGTCGTGAAGACCGCGAGCTGCGCACCGGCGCGCGCCTTCTCATTGAGCGTGAGCTTGTCGATCGTGAGCGTCCACGTGAAGTCAGCGAGGTCGCCACCGTTGGCGGCGTTCTGGCTCCACATGAGGTAGGGCTCCTCAGCGTTGATGCCCTGCACCCAGCGGGAGTACGCGTTCGAGCGGTTCGCCGACTTCGCACCCTCCGACGGACGCCACGTGGCGTCAAGGTAGCCGACCTGGACGTAGAAGCCAGCCTTCGCACCCTCCGGGAGGCCGTAGTACGACGGTGCGAGCGAGGTCGAGTCGTAGTTGTAGCCCGTGATGGTGATCTCGGCGCCCGCCGGGTCGAGGTCGTCGGTCACCGAGACATTCAGGACCTGCTCGGTGCTGAAGGAGATCGGGATGGCGATCTCGTTGTCCGCCTGCGTCACGCCAGCGCCCGTGGTGAAGACCGCGAGCTGTGCGCCCGCACGCGCCTTTTCGTTGAGCGTGAGCTTGTCGATCGTGAGGGTCCACTCGAAGTCAGCGGTGCCGTCGCCGTTGTCGGTCCAGATGAGGTAGGGCTCCTCCGTGTTGATGCCCTGCACCCAGCGGGAGTATGCATTCGAACGGTTGGCCGACTTCGCACCCTCCGACGGACGCCACGTCGCGTCGAGGTAGCCGACCTGCACATAGAAGCCGGCCTTCGCGCCCTCCGGGAGCCCGTAGTACGAGGGCGCGAGCGCCGTCGCGTCGTAGTTCGTGCCCGTGATCGTGATCTCAGTACCCATGGGGTCGAGATCGTCCGTGACGGAGACGGAGAGCTGCGGACCCTCCGGCTCGTCAGCATTCGCAGGCATCGCGAAGCCGATGGTGGCTCCGGAGACGACCACGAGGGCGGCAAGGATGATGGCGAGCAGACGCGCGAGCGCAGGCTTAACCACAGGCATGGGTGTTCCTCTTTCGGATGGGATTGGCGGAATCGCCGTCGGTTCGCCGCCCGTGGCCTCAGGCAAGGCTTACCTAACTCAATCCATCCTAAGGTGAGGATCACCTAACTTCGCAAGTCCTAAGTTAGGTAAGCCAAACCTGTGACCGATATACTCGTGATCCATGAGCGCAGACCACGCCGCAGCCACCGTCCTCGTCGACGCACCCCAGTCGATCTCCGAGGCGCTCCGGTCGGCTACCCGACAGGAGCACGAGCACGCTGAGACTCGCTCGTACATCACGCGGCTCATGGGAGGCGAGCTCAGCCTCGCGGAGTACACGCGCTACCTCGCCCAGTACGCCTACGTCTACGAGGCGCTCGAGTCGCGCGACGAGCCGACCGACCCCGCATTCCTCCGCGACGCAGCGCTGGACCGTCTCGACGCGATCCACGCCGACCTCGCGGCGCTCGGCGTTTCCGACCTCGAGACCGAGCACCCACCGCTCGCCTCGACGAGCGCCTACGTCGCGCACCTCCGCGAGGTCGCGGCCGGCCCGCTCCCGGAGTACGTCGCGCACCACTACACGCGCTACCTCGGCGACCTCTCGGGTGGCCTCGCGATCGGTGCGATGATCAGCCGGCACTACGGCGCATCGCCCGAGCAGCTCAACTTCTTCCAGTTCGATGGCATCGAGAAGCCGGTCATCTACAAGCGCGAGTACCGCGCTGCGCTCGACGGCCTCGAGATCGACGAGTCCGAGATCGAACGACTGCTCGCCGAGGCGAAGCGCGCGTTCGAGCTCAACGCTGCGCTCTTCGAAGAGCTCGGCGCCACGCTCGCGTGAGCGCCGCGCGTCCCCGCGGCCTGAGGACTGCGTTCATCGCGGCGGTCGCGGCAGTCACCGTCGCGCTCACCGGCTGCGCTTCGCACGAGGTCAACGGCGCCCCCGAGGCGGAGACCGCGGCACCGCGCGTCCCGCTCACCTCGCTCCCGATCCTCGACGACCCGCATTCCTACGTGGGTGAGTCCACCGCGACGCTCACGGACGCATCGATCGTGCCCGTGCTGCAGGATCCCGCCCAGAGCCTCCCTGCGACCGTCACGTCACACGACACCGACGGCGAGCACCAGGTCACCGTGGCTGACACGTCCAGAGTCATCGCGATCGACATCTCCGGCACGATCGCCGCGACCGTCTGGGGTCTCGGGTTCGGCGACAGCCTCGTCGGCCGCGACCAGTCGACGACATTCCCCGAGGCCGCCCACCTCCCGCTCGTCACGGGTGGTGGCCACGCGGTCAACGCCGAGGCGATCATCGCCCTTGCGCCGTCGCTCATCATCACCGACGGCACCGTCGGCCCCCGCGACGTCATCGAGCAGCTGCGTGACGTCGGCATCACGGTCGTGACGCTGGACCGCGACCCATCGCTGCATGGCGCGGCGCAGCTCGCGCGCGACGTCGCGGCCGTGTACGGCGCACCTGAGGCCGGCGAGCTCCTCGCGGACCATATCGACGCCGACATCGACACCACGCTCGACGAGATCGCGGAGATCGCTCCCGAGCAGGGCCTCCGCACCCTCTTCCTCTACCTGCGGGGCGGCAGCGGCATCTACTACCTTCTCGGCGAGAGCTCTGGCGCGAGCGACCTCATCAAGGGCCTCGGCGCGATCGATCTCGCGGAGGAGCTCGGCTGGGGCGAGGCGCACCCGCTCACCGATGAGGCGATCGTCGCGGCCGACCCAGAGCTCATCCTCGTCATGACGAACGGCCTCGAGTCCGTCGGCGGTGTCGACGGCCTGCTCGCGTCCAAGCCGGTCTTCGGTCTCACGGCCGCGGGCAAGAACCGCCGCTTCGTCGACATGTCCGACGGCCAGGTGCTATCCTTCGGTCCGCGCACGGCCGAGGTGCTCGACGCCCTCGCCCGCGCCATCTACGCACCGGACGCCTCATGAACCTCGCCCGGCGACGGGCCATCGTCTTCACCGCGCTCGGACTCGCCCTCGTCCTCGGCATCGGCGCATCGAGCGCGCTCGGTCAGCTCTCCATCTCCCCCACCGAGGTCATCGGCGGACTGCTCCAGGGACTCGGGGTGCCGAATGCCTGGGCTCCCGAGAGCGAGATCGTCACCCAGACCCTGTGGCAGATCCGCTTCCCCCGGATCACGATGTCGATCCTCGTCGGCGCACTCCTCGCCGTCGCGGGTGCCGTCATGCAGGCGATCTTCGGCAACCCGCTCGCCGAGCCCGGCGTCGTCGGCGTCTCGTCCGGTGCAGCATTCGGCGCGGCGATCGCGATCGCCTTCGGCGGAGCGCTGCTGGGCGGCTGGACGGTCGCGGTCGGCGCGTTCCTCGGCGGCTTCCTCGCGACACTCGTCGTCTACATCACCGCGAGGTCGGGCGGCCGGACCGAGGTCGTGACGCTCCTCCTCACGGGTGTCGCGGTGACGGCATTCGCCGGCGCCGGTCTGTCCTTCGTGCTCTTCGCGAGCTCGAACGCGAGCCGCGAGCAGATCATCTTCTGGCAGCTCGGCTCGCTCAACGGCTCGCGCTGGGCGGACGTCCTCATCGTCACGATCGTCGCGATCCCCGCCGTCGCCGCGACCCTGGGGCTCTCGCGCCGCTACGACCTCCTCGCGCTCGGCGAGCGCACCGCGCAGCACCTCGGGGTCCGCGTCGAGATCCTCCGCATCGTCTCGATCACGATCGTCGCGCTCCTCACCGGCGTCGCAGTCGCCTTCGTCGGCATCATCGCCTTCGTCGGGCTCGTCATCCCGCACGTCATCCGCATGGCGATCGGTCCGTCGCACCGCTGGCTCCTCACGGGCTCGCTCATCGGCGGCGCTGCGCTCCTCGTGTGGGCCGACCTCGTCGCGCGGACCATCATCCCCTCGGCGGACCTCCCGATCGGCCTCCTCACGTCGCTCATCGGCGGACCGTTCTTCTACTGGCTCATCCGCCGCAACCGCGCGAAGGCAGGGGGCTGGGCATGACCGGCGCCGACATCGCCTACCGGCTCACGGGCATCGGCTACCAGGTCGGGCCCTCGCACATCCTCGACAGCATCGACCTCGATGTGCGCTACGGTCGCGTGCTCGCGCTCGTCGGCCCGAACGGCGCGGGCAAATCCACGCTCCTCAGCGTCCTCGCCGGGGACGTGATCCCGACTGCCGGACGGCTCGAGCTCGACGGGCGACAGCTCAGCGAATGGAGCGCGCACGACCTCGCCACGACGCGAGCGGTGCTCCTCCAGTCGAATGCCGTCGCATTCTCATTCACGGCCCGTGAGGTCGTCGAGATGGGTCGCGCCCCCTGGCGTCACTCCACCGAAGAAGAGGACATGCGCGCTGTCGAGGACGCGCTCGAAGAGGCGGACGTCGCCGAGCTCGCGCACCGGGCATTCAGCTCCCTCTCCGGGGGTGAGCGAGCTCGCGTCTCGCTCGCGCGCATCCTCGCGCAGGACACCCGCATCCTCATGCTCGACGAGCCGACCGCGGCACTCGACCTCAGGCACCAGGAGGACGTCCTCCGCATCGCGCGCTCGCTCGCGGAGCGCGGTCGCGCCGTCATCGCGGTGCTCCACGACCTCTCGCTCGCAGCCGCCTATGCGGATGACGTCGCGATGCTCGACCACGGGCAGCTCGTCGCGCACGGGAGCCCCGCCGAAGTCTTCACGGCCGAGCGCGTCGAGGACGTGTATCAGACGCCCGTGCGCATCATGACGGACCCCGACACTGGTCGCCCCGTCGTGCTTCCCCGCCGCGCCTGAGTCGCGCTCGCACTCGCGCGGGCCAGCGCAGGCATCTGCGCCGCCGTCTGCCGTGCTCTCCCGCACCCGCACAGACGAAGAGGGCGGCCCCTCTCGGGACCGCCCTCTCGTGCTGAGCTGGATGGATCAGAAGTCCATGCCGCCAGTCGGGTCTGCCATCGGCGCTGCGGCCTTCTCCGGCTTGTCCGCCACGACCGCCTCGGTCGTGAGGAACAGGCCGGCGATCGACGCGGCGTTGAGGAGCGCGGAGCGCGTGACCTTCACCGGGTCGTTGATGCCAGCAGCGAGCATGTCCACGTACTCGCCGGTCGCGGCGTTGAGGCCGTGGCCCGTCTCGAGGTTGCGGACGCGGTCGACGACGACACCGGGCTCGAGACCGGCGTTGAGCGCGATCTGCTTGAGCGGGGCCTCGACGGCGACCTTGACGATGTTCGCACCCGTCGCCTCGTCGCCCGTGAGCTCGAGCGACTCGAACGCGACCTTCGACGCCTGGATGAGCGCGACGCCACCACCGGCGACGATGCCCTCCTCGACGGCGGCCTTCGCGTTGCGGACAGCGTCCTCGATGCGGTGCTTGCGCTCCTTGAGCTCGACCTCGGTGGCCGCACCCGCCTTGATGACGGCGACGCCGCCGGCGAGCTTGGCGAGGCGCTCCTGGAGCTTCTCGCGGTCGTAGTCGGAGTCGGTGTTCTCGATCTCCTGGCGGATCTGCTTCACGCGACCGGCGATCTGCTCCGGGTCACCAGCACCCTCGACGATGGTCGTCTCGTCCTTGGTGATGACGACCTTGCGAGCGCGGCCGAGCATGTCGAGCGTCGTGTTCTCGAGCTTGAGACCGACCTCCTCGGAGATGACCTGGCCGCCCGTGAGGATCGCGATGTCCTGCAGCTGGGCCTTGCGGCGGTCGCCGAAGCCGGGGGCCTTGACGGCGACCGACTTGAAGATGCCGCGGATCTTGTTGACGATGAGCGTCGCGAGCGCCTCGCCCTCGACGTCCTCAGCGATGATGAGGAGCTGCTTGCCGGCCTGGATCACCTTGTCGACGATCGGAAGCAGGTCCTTGATGTTCGAGATCTTCGAGTTCGCGATGAGGATGTACGCGTCCTCGAAGACCGCCTCCTGGCGCTCCGGGTCCGTCACGAAGTACGCCGACAGGTAGCCCTTGTCGAAGCGCATGCCCTCGGTGAGCTCGAGCGTCGTGCCGAAGGTGTTGGACTCCTCGACGGTGACGACACCCTCCTTGCCGACCTTGTCGATGGCCTCGGCGATGAGCGCGCCGATCTCCGGGTCAGCAGCCGAGATGCTCGCGGTCGCGGCGATCTCGTCCTTGGTCTCGATCTCCTTCGCCGAGGCGATGAGCGCGTCGACGACCGCTGCGGTCGCCTTCTCGATGCCGCGCTTGAGGCCGATCGGGTCGGCACCGGCGGCGACGTTGCGAAGGCCTTCCTTGACGAGCGCCTGCGCGAGGACGACCGAGGTGGTCGTACCGTCACCGGCGACGTCGTCGGTCTTCTTCGCGACCTCCTTGACGAGCTCGGCACCGATCTTCTCGAACGGGTCGTCGAGCTCGATCTCCTTGGCGATGGAGACACCGTCGTTGGTGATCGTGGGGGCGCCCCACTTCTTCTCGAGGACAACGTTGCGGCCGCGCGGGCCAAGCGTGACCTTGACTGCGTCGGCGAGCGTGTTGAGGCCACGCTCAAGGCCGCGACGGGCCTCTTCGTCGAAAGCGATAATCTTCGCCATTGTGTTCTCGTCCCTCCCGGACGTCGTCACCAAATCACTGGCACTCGAAGGGGACGAGTGCCAGATACGACGCTAGCACTCGGGTATAGCGAGTGCAAACAGGACGAGGGATGCCCTGGCCGTCGTCCGCGAGGAGCGAACCGCGGGCCGATCAGTCCTCGGACGGAGCCGACGGCGTGGATGCCGGACGCAGCTCCTCCGGGACGAGCGGGTCGTCGAGGCCGAGCACGATCGCGATCGCGACCCCCGGGTAGACGGTGTCGTCGACCTGACGGATCTCACCCACGCCGATCGCCTTGACGAGACCGCGCGCGACATCGGCATCCCGAGGGTTCGAGTAGTAGACCGCAGTCTCCTCGATGTCACGCGTGCCAGCGACGATGCGCGAGGTGACCGGCCAGCCCTCGGCGGCGAGCTCGTCGGCGACGGTGTCCTCGAGGTTCTCCACGGGCGTGCCGTTGATGACGAGGATCGTGATGCCGCGCTGCGGGTCGAGCTGCGACGGGTCGTCGATCGACGGGGGCGGCGGCGCCTCGGTCGGGTCAGGCGTCGGGGTGTTGATGATCGGGATGTAGAACCCGAGGTCGATCGTGATCCCGCCGATGCGGCTCACCGCAAAGAGACCCAGGAATGTCAGGGCAAACGTCGCGAGGACCGCGATGAGGAACCCGAGCCAGCCTCCCCCACGACGACGGGGGCCGCGGTGCGCGCCAACGCGACCCGGCTCCTTCGGGAGCGAATCGAATCGGTCGTGCTGCGGCATTCTGCGTAGTGATCCTCTGGTGTGTGGCTCGGCCGCGGGCACACGCCAAGGCCAAGTCAGGATGCTAGCGCACGCGGCCTGACCGCTCGTCCCAGGCGGGGCGGCGCGTTGCCGCTCGGACGGCGCAGTCTGCTAGGAGGCGGTCCGCCCCCGGCGGTACATCGACAGGTGCATGATCCCCGCCTCGTCGTACGGCTCGCCGAATGTCTCGAAGCCGAAGCGCTCGTACAGCCCGACGACGTAGTCCTGCGCGTGGAGCATCGCGGCTTCGCCTGCCGCGTCGAGCTGGGCGACGACGGCCTCCATGAGTCGCCGTGAGAGCCCGTCGCCCCGGCGATCAGCGCGCACGGCGACCCGGCCGATCACGCGGTGGGCGTCGAGGTGCTCAGGTTCCGCATTCCAGAGCACCCGCAGGTACGCGGCGCAGCCACGGTCGTCGCTGATCCACCAGTGCACGGTCTCGGGCTCCAGATCACGGCCGTCGATCTCCTCGTCGTCGGCCTTCTGCTCCCACATGAAGACATTGCAGCGGAGTCTCAGGAACTCATAGACCTCTTCAGTGGTTAGGTCTTTCCAGGGCTTGGATTCGATCGAGTCCGGCACGCTGCGAGTCTAAGGAGTAGGAACCATGGCATATGACGTGTTCAAGACGGACGAGGAGTGGCGCGCGATCCTGGGTCCTGACCAGTTCGCGGTGCTGCGGCAGGCTGCGACCGAGCGGCCATGGACGGGCGAGCTGCTCGACGAGTCGCGGGCCGGGACGTATTCGTGTGGAGCGTGCGGCGCCGAGCTCTTCACCGCCGACACGAAGTTCGACTCGCACTGCGGATGGCCGAGCTTCTACGAGTCGATCCGGCCCGAGGCGGTCGAGCTCCGCGAGGACCGCAGCCACGGCATGGTTCGCGTCGAGGTCCTGTGCGCGGCGTGCGGCTCGCACCTCGGTCACGTCTTCCCCGACGCACCCCAGACGCCGACGGGCGACCGGTACTGCATGAACTCTCTCGCGCTGAAGTTCACGCCCGCCGAGTGAGCCCAGCGCTCGCGCGATCGGGCGGCTACGCTGGAGGCACTGCCTCCTTAGCTCAGCTGGCCAGAGCAGCTGTCTTGTAAACAGCAGGTCATCGGTTCGAATCCGATAGGGGGCTCGGATCGCGGCTCGATCGTCGCGCAGACAGACGAACGCCCCGGGAGCCTCAGCTCTCCGGGGCGTTCGATCGTTCTCAGGTCGGCTCGGCCTCGCCGCGCCCGTCAGCTCGCAGGCGTCTCCGTGGGAGTGGGCGTCTCGGTCGGCGTGGGCGTCTCGTTCTGCTCGAGGATCGCAGCCTCACCCGCGACCTGCGTCACGAATGCCTTGAACGCGTCGGGGTCGTCGAGCGAGCCGCTGTAGCGGTTGCCGTTGACGAAGACCGTCGGGGTGCCGAAGCCCCCCGTCGCCGGGTTCACGAGGGCGGGGTTGTTGAGCGTGCGCGCGGTCGAGTCGTCGACCCAGCTCTTGAAGCGCTGCTCCTCGATGCACGCGGCGATGTCATCGCCGGTCGCGCCCGCATCGGCCGCGAGCGCGATGAGCGCGTCGTTGTCGAGACCAGTCGTCCCCTCGGTCGGCTGGTTCGTGAAGAGCAGGCTGTGGAAGTCGAGGAATGCGCTCGGCTTGTCGTTGACGACGCAGCCGACGGCATTCACCGCTCGAGTCGAGTACTTCGAACCCGCAGAGGCTCGGTCGAGGATCGAGACCGGGAAGACCTCGAGGGATGCCGCGCCGGAGTTGACGAGGCTCTCGAGGTACTCGCCGTTCGTCCGCTCGAACATGCCGCAGTAGGGGCACAGGTAGTCGACCCAGGTCTGGATCGTGAGGACGTTCGGGTCGGCGTTCGGCTCGTTCGGCACGGGCTCAGCGTCGGCCTCGAGCGCTGGGGTGCTCTTGACCTGGCCGCCGGCCTGGACGAGGACTCCGTCGCTCGCCATGTTCAGCGGGCCGGGGCCTGCGGGGCGGATCGACGTGACGATGAGGACTGCGACGACCGCGATGATCGCGAGCGCACCGACGATGATGCCGCCCTGGAGCAGGACCCGGTTGCGCTTCTCGCGCTTCTTCGCCTCCTGGCGCGCGATGCGTGCTTCCTCGCGCGCCTGCTCGCGTCGTTCGTTCTTGGTGGGGCGTGCGCTCCCCTGGCCGTTGCTCACTCGATATCTCCTCGGTGTGTCAGACAACTTAGGCAGTGTAACGAGACGGCACTGTGAGACGCCTATCACCGAGCTGGACCCGATCTCGCAATGGGATACTTGCCATCGTGGCATCCGTGACATTCGACCTCGCGTCACGTGTGTATTCGGGGACGAGCCGCCCCGCCGTCTCGGCACTCGACCTCTTCGTCAGCGCCGGTGAGCTCGTCGTCCTCGCGGGACCATCCGGCTGCGGCAAGTCGACGACGCTCCGAATGCTGGCGGGCCTCGAGGAGGTCACGTCCGGTCGCATCTTCATCGGCGAGCAGGACGTCACGGAGCTGCCCTCGGCGGATCGCGATGTCGCGATCGTCTTCGAGAGCTACGCGCTGTACCCGCACATGACGGTCGCGGAGAACATGGCGTTCGCCCTCAAGCTCGCGGGCGTCCCGAAGGCGGAGCGCATCGCGAGAGTGGAGGAGGCGGCAGAGCTCCTCGACCTCAGCGAGCACCTCGGTCGCAAGCCCAAGGACCTCTCGGGCAGCCAGCGCCAGCGCGTCGCGATGGCGCGAGCGATCGTGCGCAAGCCTCAGGTCTTCCTCATGGATGAGCCCCTCGGCAACCTGGAGCCCGAGCTCAGGGCGCAGACGCGGCACCGGATCGCCACCCTCGTGAGACGTCTCGGCGTGACGACGCTGTATGCGACGCATGACCCCGCTGAGGCGATCGATGTGGGCGACCGAATCGCGGTGCTCGACGAGGGCGTCCTCCAGCAGGTCGGCTCGCCGAAGGAGATCCTCGAGGATCCGGCGAACGAGTTCGTCGCCGACTTCTTCGCGCCAGTGCAGGCCAAGTCCGACTGATCGTCGGACGCGTCGGACTACGCTGACCTCGTGCCGAGCGGTCTCAACATCACGGCGGCGGCGCCAGAGCCGGCGCTCCTCGATCTGCCGTGGGATCTGCCGCTCGAGCTCTGGCCCGACGAGTCGATCGCGGCACTGCCGAAGGGCATCTCGCGCCACATCGTGCGGCTCGCGCACCTCTCCGATTACGTCGTCGCGATCAAGGAGACGACGGCGACGCTCGCCCAGCGGGAGTTCGACACCCTGCGACACCTGCAGCGGCTCGCGGTCCCATGCGTCGAGCCGCTCGCGGTCATCACGAACCGCACGGACGGTCACGGCCACCCGCTCGACCCGGTCCTCATCACGAGGCACCTGCGATTCTCGATGCCCTACCGCGCGGTGTATTCGCAGCGGCTGCGCCCCGACACCGCCAAGCGGCTCGTGGATGCGCTCGCAGTGCTCCTCGCGCGACTGCATCTCGCTGGGTTCTTCTGGGGTGATGTCTCGCTGTCGAACACGCTGTTTCGCCGGGACGCCGGGGCATTCGCCGCGTATCTCGTCGACGCGGAGACGGGCGAGTTCTTCGAGACGCTCTCGGACGGTCAGCGCGAGCACGACCTCGAGATCGGTCGCGTGAACATCGCGGGCGAGCTCTACGACCTCCAGGCGGGGGATCGTCTCGACGAGGACATCGATCCCATCGAGGTCAGCCAGCGCATCGTCGCGAAGTACCGGACGCTGTGGACGGAGCTCACCGCGCCGGAGTCCTTCGACCAGTCGGAGCGGTGGCGCATCAACCAGCGCGTCGAGCGCCTCAACGAGCTCGGATTCGACATCGAGGAGCTCGCGATTCGCACAGACGAGGAGGGCACGCGCGTCCTCATCCAGCCGAAGGTCGTCGATGCAGGTCACCATTCCCGCCGCCTGCTCCGCCTGACGGGCATCGACGCGGAGGAGAACCAGGCGCGTCGACTGCTCAACGATCTCGACTCCTATGCGGCGCGATTCCTCCCGGATGTCGACGAGGAGGTCGCAGCGAACGAGTGGTTCACCAAGGTCTTCGACCCCGTGATCCGCGCGATCCCGCGTGACCTCCGCGGCAAGCTCGAGCCCGCGGAGATCTTCCACCAGCTGCTCGACCATCGCTGGTATCGCTCGCAGGATGAGGACCGCGACATCCCGCTGTCCGAGGCGATCACGAGCTACATCGACACGGTCCTGCGCCATCGTCGCGACGAGGCGACGATCATCGGACCGCCGACCGACACGATCAACATCTCGCGCCTGACGAGCGAGATCCCGCTGTCGGATCTCGAATCCACCGGTCCGACGGACTGGCGCGGTCTCGTCTGAGCGGGGCGTCCTGGGCTGCAGCTGCGAGACGCTGGCTGCGCTCGCTACTCAGCGCGCTTGCGCGAGATCTCATAGAGGGCGACGCTCACCGCGATCCCCGCGTTGAGGGATTCCGTCGCACTGTCGATCGGGATGCTCACGACGGCGTCGCACGTCTCGGTCACGAGGCGGCTCAGGCCCTTGCCCTCGGATCCGACGACGAGCACGACCGGCTCGGCCGCGAGCTCCAGCTCGGGCAGCGAGATCTCGCCATCGCCGTCGAGACCGAGGACGAACAGCCCGCGGGCCTTGAGGTCCTTGAGTCCCTGCGTGAGGTTCCCGACCATGGTCACGGGGACGCGAGCCGCGGCCCCTGCGCTCGTCTTCCACGCCGATGCCGTCATGCCCACCGATCGACGCTGCGGGACGATGACGCCGTGGCCGCCGAATGCCGCGGTCGAGCGGATGATCGCGCCGAGATTGCGCGGATCGGTCACGCCATCGAGCGCGACGAGGAGCGGGGTCTTGCCCGCATCCTCGAGCTTGTTCACCAGATCGAGCGGGTGACCGTACTCGTAGGGCGGCACCTTGATCGCGACGCCCTGGTGCACGGCATCGGCACCGGCCATGCGGTCGAGCTCCTGGCGCGTCACCTCGACGATCGGGATCCCGCGCCCGTTGGCGAGGTGGATGATGAGCTTCACGCGGTCGTCGAACTCGACGCGCTGGGCGAGGTACACGGTCGACGCGGGGATGCGCGCCTGGAGGGCCTCGACGACGGAGTTGCGGCCCGTCACGAGCTCGGCGTCGCCGGCAGCGGGCTTCGGCTTGCGCGCGGGGCGCTCCGTCTTGGGCGTGACGCCCGCGCGGCGCTCGGCCGCGGCCTTGCGCTCCATCGCCGCCTTGCGCTTGCCGGCTACGTGGTACGTGCGGTCCTCGGCCTTCGGCGTGGGGCCGCGGCCCTCGAGCGCCTGACGACCCTGGCCGCCGGAGCCGACCTTGGGTCCCTTCTTGTGCTTGCCCGCACCGGGACGACCTGGCTTGCTCATGTCACGCTCCAATGTGTTCCGTCTGCGCCATCCTCGATCGTGATGCCGGCCGCGCCGAGCGCGTCGCGGATCGAATCGGCGGTGGAGAAATCCTTGCGAGCCCGCGCCGCGGCACGCTGCTCGATGAGGCCCTCGACGAGCGCCCCGAGCGCCGCCTGAGCCGGGGTGTCGTCGGCGCCCCACGCGGCGTCCTCCGGATCGATGCCGAGCACGCCGACCATCGCCTTGACCTCGGCGCGCGCCCTCGCGACCGCCGCCAGATCGCCGGCATCGAGCGAGACATTCCCCGATCTGATCGTGTCGTGCAGGACGGCGAGCGCCTGCGGCACCGAGAGGTCGTCGTCCATGGCCGCGGCGAATGCCTCAGGCACCGCGATGACGGAGGGGGCCGCCGCCTCGCCCGAGGCGAGCGCACGGCCCGACCTGGTGAGGAATGCCTCGACGCGCTCGAACGCGCTCGTCGCCTCCTGCACGGTGCCGTCATGCAGGTCGATCGTGGATCGGTAGTGCGCGGCGGCGAGCGCGTAGCGGACGACGACGGGCCTCGCTCCCGCGAGGAAGTCTGCTGCGAAGACGGAGTTGCCGAGCGACTTCGACATCTTCTGGCCCTCGATCGTCACGAGGCCGTTGTGGAGCCAGTGCTTGGCGAATGCATCGCCCGCCGCGGTCGACTGCGCGAGCTCGTTCTCGTGGTGGGGGAACCGCAGGTCGAGCCCGCCGCCGTGGATGTCGAACGCGGTGCCGAGGTAGCGGCGCGACATGGCGGAGCACTCGATGTGCCAGCCCGGCCTGCCATCGCCCCACGGGGAGGGCCATGACGCGGTCTCGGGCTCGTCGTGCTTGCGGCCTTTCCAGAGGGCGAAGTCTCGTGGGTCGCGCTTGCCGCGCGGGTCGGCGTCGGCCGCGGCCTCCATATCCTCACGGCGTTGCCGCGTGAGCTCGCCGTAGGCCGGCCACGAACCGGTGTCGAAATAGACATCGCCGGAGCCATCCCCAGCCGGGTAGGCGTGGCCGCGCTCGATGAGCTCCTCGATGAGCGACTTCATCTCCGCGACGCTCGCGGTCGCACGCGGCTCGTAGGTCGGGGGCAGTATGCCGATCGCGGTATACGCCGCGGTGAACTCGAGCTCGACGCGGTAGGCGAGCGCCCACCAGCGATCGGGATCGCCCGATGCGACCGAGGCGGCGAGGATCTTGTCGTCGATGTCGGTGACATTTCGGACGAAGGTGACGTCGTATCCGCGGTAGGTGAGCCAGCGTCGCCACAGGTCGTACGCGAGCGCCGAGCGCAGATGCCCGATATGCGGCGAGGACTGGACCGTCGGACCGCACACGTACATGCCGATGCGCCCAGGCACGATCGGCACGAGGTCGACGACCTCGCGCAGCCTGGTGTCGTAGAGCCGCACGGTCACCGGTCAAGCGTACCGAGGGGCCCCCGAGAGTCCGTCACGCACCGACGTGACGGGTCGGCGGCGCCGCTGCCCAGCCGCCCTCAGTCGGCGCGAGCGATGAGCGCTGTCGCGATCGCAGCGATACCGCGGCCCTCACCGGTGAGGCCCAGGCCGTCGCTCGTCGTGGCGGCGACGGACACGTCGGCGCCGAGCGCCGCAGAGAGGGCCTCCTGCATCTCGGAGCGACGCGGGCCGAGCTTCGGGGTGTTCGCGACGATCTCGACCGCGGCATTCACGACCCGCCAGCCCGACGCCTCGACGAGCGCGACCGCCTCCGCGATGAAGCGCGCGCCGGAGGCACCCGCGTACTCCGGGTCGGCGGTGCCGAACCGCGAGCCGATGTCGCCGAGGCCTGCCGCGGTCAGGAGCGCGTCGACGATCGCATGGGCAGCCGCATCGCCGTCGCTGTACCCCGCGAGCCCCGCCTCCGCATCGGGCCAGAGGACGCCGCCGAGCCACAGCGGAGTCCCGGCACGGAATGCGTGTGCATCGACCCCGATGCCGGTGCGGAGCTGCCCCGCTCCAGCCACGACCTCGCTCCGTCGCACCCTCTCGCCGACGAGCCCCTCGGCACGCTCCAGATCGGAGGGAGTCGTGACCTTGAACGCGAGAGCGCTCCCCTCGATCGTCGTGACCGTGCGACCGGCTGCAGCGAACACCGCCGCGTCGTCAGTGTGCAGTGCGCGGGCATCCGCCGCGAGCTCGTAGGCGGCGACGAGCTCGGCACGCGGGAAGCCCTGCGGCGTCTGGGCGGCCGCGAGCACCGACCGATCGACCGTCTCCACGACGATGCCGTCACGGTCGACTCGCTTGACCGTGTCGGCGATCGGGGCGACTGGCAGGACGCCGGTGCCGCGTTCGGCGACCGCGCGTGCGACCGCATCGAAGAGCGCGGGAGGTGTGAGCGCGCGAGCCGCGTCGTGGACGAGCACGACGTCGACCGCGTCATCGATGACGCTGAGGCCCGCGACGACGGAGTCCGCACGCTCGGCACCGCCAGCGACGACGGTCAGGCGAGGGGAGGCATTCGGAGCGGTGGTCGTGCGTGCGCCGAGCAGCTGCGCGGTCGAGTCCACACGCTCAGTCGGGACGACCACGACGAGCTGCGGCGCGACTGCAGCGTCGGCAGCGCGTGCGACGGCGTGCTCGAGGACCGTCGCGTCGCCGAGCGGGGCGAATGCCTTGGGCACGCCAGCACCCAGGCGCGTGCCGCTCCCGGCCGCGACGATGACGACGGCGACCGAGGTCACAGTCCGACCGAACCGTCACGGCTCGCGTCGGTCAGGACGCGAGCACCTCGTCGAGCACGAGCGAAGCGCGCTCCTCGTCGGTCTTCTCAGCGAGCGCGAGCTCGGAGATGAGGATCTGACGGGCCTTCGCCAGCATGCGCTTCTCACCGGCGGAGAGGCCGCGACCCTGGTCACGGCGCCACAGGTCGCGGACGACCTCGGAGACCTTGATGACGTCGCCGGACGCGAGCTTCTCGAGGTTCGCCTTGTAGCGGCGAGACCAGTTCGTGGGCTCGTCCTCGACCTCCATGCGGAGCACCTCGAACACACGGTCGAGGCCCTCCTTGCCGATGACATCGCGCACGCCGACGAGGTCGACGTTCTCTGCGGGAACCTCGATGGTCAGGTCACCCTGGGCGACGTTGAGCTTCAGATAGAGCTTCTCCTCGCCCTTGATGATGCGCTTCTTGACCTCGATGATCGTGGCGGCGCCGTGGTGCGGGTAGACCACGACTTCTCCGACCTCAAACTGCATGGACGAGTCCTTTCGAGCCGAACGATTCTATCACGCGACTCCGTATTACTTTCTGGGGCCCTGGAGGGGGTGCACAGCGAGCGGTCGGAGGAATCGGTAGGCTGGAGGCGTGAATGCACGCTTCGGGACCCGCCTCGCCTCCGCCGCCGCGATCGCGACGATTGTCGCGCTTGGAGCCAGTGGCTGCACATTCATCACCCACCAGGCGACCCGCGCGCCCTACGACCCGGCGGACGGTGTCGGCGCGAACCTCGGCCTCGTGAAGATCCGCGATGTCCAGGCTGTCGCGGACGAGATCCACCCCGAGCAGCTCAACCTCGTCTTCTACGTCTCGAACTCGAGCCTCGACGACGTCGAGCTCCACTACTCGGTCCAGACGACCTCGGGCCAGCAGGCCGCCTCGATCGAGCTCCCGGGCAACCGCGACCGCCAGCTCGGCATCGCGGCAGACTCGAACCTCAAGGTCGTCCACATCGACGCGCCCAAGGACGTCATGCTCGGCGGCCTCTACCCCGTGTACTTCCAGGCCGGTGACACCGACGGCATCGAGCTGCTCGTCCCCGTCCTCGACGACCAGGCTCGCGGTCACCTGACCGAGCTGCGCCCCGTCGCGGGCTGATCGGCGACTACGCCTCGAAGCGATAGCCGAGCCCCCGCACGGTCACGAGGTGGCGGGGCTCTGAGGGCACCGGCTCGATCTTCGACCGGATGCGCTTGATGTGCACGTCGAGCGTCTTGGTGTCGCCGAAGTAGTCAGCGCCCCAGACGCGGTCGATGAGCTGGCCGCGCGTGAGCACCTTGCCCGAGTTGCGCATGAGGAGCTCGAGGAGCTCGAATTCCTTGAGCGGCATCTGGACGGGCTCGCCGCCGACGGTCACGGAGTGGCGGTCGATGTCCATGCGCACCGGGCCAGCCTCGACGATCGCAGCGCCGAGGTCCGAGTCGTCCTCGCGTCGTCGCAGCACTGCCTTGATGCGCGCGAGGAGCTCCCGAGAGCGATAAGGCTTCGTGACGTAGTCGTCGGCGCCGAGTTCGAGCCCGACGACGACGTCGACCTCCGAGTCCTTCGCGGTGAGCATGATGATCGGGACATTGGACCGCGCGCGCAGCTCCCTGCACACGTCTGTGCCGCTCATGCCGGGGAGCATGAGGTCGAGGAGGACCAGATCGGGGCGGAAGCGGTCGAATGCCGCGAGCGCAGCCGGACCGTCGGCCGCGATCTCGACCTCGTAGGCCTCGCGTTCGAGGAGGTACTCGAGCGGCTCCGCGAGCGCGGCCTCGTCCTCGACGACCAGGATGCGCGTCACGACTTCGTGCCCTTCGCCGGCTCCTTGGCAGCCTTCTTGCCCTTGGCGCCCTCGGCGACCTTCGTCCCCTCGGCGAGCTCAGGCACGGGCGCCGTCATGAGGGATTCCTCGGCCGCGGTGAGCGATTCCGCGGACGGGATGCGGATCGTGAATGTCGACCCTCGCCCCGGCTGCGACCACACCGTGACGTCGCCACCGTGGTTTGCGACCGCGTGCTTGACGATCGAGAGGCCGAGACCCGTCCCGCCCGTGACGCGGCTGCGTGCGGGGTCGCTCCGAAAGAAGCGCTCGAAGATCCGCTCCTGCTCCTCCGGCGGGATGCCCTGCCCCTGATCGGTGACGGCGATCTCGATGCGCCCGTCTCGCTCGGTGACCCCGACGCCGACGCGACCGCGGTCTGGGGAGTACTGGACGGCATTCGCGACGAGGTTGTGGACCGCGGTCACGAGCGAGTCGCGGTGACCGAGGACCTTGAAGCCCCTGGCGCTGCCCGCGACGATCGTGATGCCGCGGGCCTCGGCCGCGACGCGGTTCTGGTCGATCGCCGCGGCGATGATCGTGTCGACCTTGATGCGCTCCGCCTCGACGATGGGCCCGCCACCCTGCATATGGGAGAGCTCGATGATGTCCTGGGTGAGGTCGGTGAGACGCTGCCCTTCGGTCGCGAGACGCTTGGAGAACTTGCGGACGCGCTCCGGGTCGTCGGCCGCGGATTCGATCGCCTCCGCGAGGAGCGTGACGGCGCCGATCGGCGTCTTGAGCTCGTGCGAGACATTCGCCACGAAGTCCCGGCGCACGGCTTCGAGGCGCACGGCGTCGGTCTGGTCGTCAGCGACGATGAGCACGAATCGCGCACCGACGAGCGCTGCGCTGACTCTGAGATGACGACCGGCGTCCCTGCGTCCCCCGCCTCCCTCGATCGTGACCTCACGGTCGCTCACGGGCTCGCCGTGCTCCCGCACCTCATCGGCGATCTCGAGGATCTCAGGGTGCGGGGTGGGGCCGAGGAGTCCCGCATCGTGTGCGGACGGGGTCGCGCGGAGCACGCGATTCGATGGGTCGATGACGATCGCGGGAGCGGGCAGCACGTCGAGGACCGCCTCGATGCCCTGTGGGACCTTGGCCGTGGTGACATCGGCGACGCGACGTCCGGTGATGGCGGAGAGAACGATGATCCCGGTGATGACGGCCCCGATCACGAGCCCGACACCGAGTGCGGCTGTGACCAGCCAGCCATCGACCATGGGACTAGATTAGGCAACTGAGCTGGCCTGCGAGTGACGAGTTCCGGTCCTGTTCACCGACAAGGCACGTATCGTTCATCTCTCCGGTGAACGCTGGGTCCGACGCAGCGAGCGGTCAGCCCACTGTGTCCGAAACGTGAGGAGTTACGTCGTGCGGCAGGTCTTCCAGCAGGAGCTTCGCGAAGTCCAGGAGCGACTCGTCGAGATCGCCACCCTTGTCGCCGACTCGATCGAGCGGGCGACGACGGCATTCAACACCTCGGACATCGCGCTCGCTGAGCAGGTCATCGCGGGGGACGACGTCATCGATGAGGCGGCCGTCAAGCTCGACGAGCTCGCGATCGACATCCTCGCTCGGCAGCAGCCTGTCGCACGCGATCTCCGGATCGTCGTGAGCGCCCTGCGCATCTCGGCATCCCTCGAGCGCATGGGCGACATGAGCGGCCACATCGCGCAGCTCGCGCGCTACCGCTACCCGGACAAGGTCGTCCCGAAGTCCCTGCGCCCGACATTCGCCGAGATGGGTCGCATCGACACCGTCATCGCACGGAAGCTCGTGGTCCTGCTCGAGACGCAGGACATCGAGGTCGCCGAGGAGATCCGCAACGAGGATGACCTCGTCGACGCGCTGCACCTCAGCGTCTTCGACAAGGTCCTCGGGGAGACGTGGAAGGGCGCCGCAGTCGACACCGTCGACGCGACGCTCGCTTCTCGCTACCACGAACGGTTTGCGGACCACGCCGTCGCGATCGCGAAGAAGGTGCAGTACCTCGCGACCGGCGACTGGGCTGGGTCAGACGACAACTGAGCCCTTGCGGGCGGCGCTGCGGGAGGTCTGAGCCGCGCGGCGCGTGCGACGTGCGACCCGGTCGGTCCGAGCGGATCGGGTGACGGAGAGCGCAGGCGCGGTGCCCGCACTCGCGATCGGTACGACGGCGGTCGGCGCCGTGCGCGCATCACGCTCGGCGCGGGCGCGCCGGGCTGCGCGCTGGTCGAGACGCCGAATGTCTGCGGGGCGGTTCGACTGCTCCCACACGCCAGCGCGAGACCACTCGGTGGGGATCTGACGGTGTCCGTCAGTGCGCAGGGCGACGATCGTGGCGACGATCCCTGCTACGGCGAGAGTTCCGAGAATGATTGCGATGACCATGGCAGAAACGCTACGATCGAAGTTATCCTGCCGACAATGGCAGGATTGACAAACATCGAAGGAATCCTGCCAAGTCGGATTCCCGCCAAGGAGGACCAGATGATCTCGGTCGCGGCGATCGTGCAGGACGGCTTCGCGCCCTTTGAATTCGGGGTCGCGTGCGAGGCATTCGGAGTCGACCGACGCGACATGGACATCGAGCCCTTCGACTTCCGCGTCGTCACGGCACGGCCAGGCGCCGTCGCCTCCAACCAGAGCTTCTCGATCAACGTCGACAATGACCTGTCCTTCGCGCGCGAGGCGGACGTCGTCGTCGTGAGCACGCTCCCTCGATCGCGCTGGGGTGCGAGCGACCCCGAGGTCCTCGAGGTCGTGCGGGAGGCCGTCGAGCGAGGCGCATGGGTCGTGAGCGTGTGCTCCGGGGCATTCGTCCTCGCCGAGGCCGGCGTCCTCGACGGCCGTCGCGCGACGACGCACTGGATGTACGCGGACGAGCTCGCCGAGCGCTACCCGCTCATCGACATCGACCCGAATGTGCTCTTCGTCCAGAGCGACCGCATCATCACGAGCGCCGGCACCGCCGCTGGACTCGACGCCTGCCTGCACCTGCTGCGCATCCTCGTCGGTGCCGAGATCACGAACCGCATCGCCCGCCGCATGGTCGTCCCGCCGCAGCGCGACGGGGGCCAGGCGCAGTTCATCGACAGCCCGCTGCCGGCAGTCGCGAGCGACTCCCTCGCGCCCGTCGCCGAGTGGATGGTGCAGAACCTCCGCGAGGATCTCTCCGTCGAGGAGCTCGCATCCAAGGCCCTCATGTCCCCGAGGACATTCGCTCGGCGGTTCCGCGCGGACTTCGGCACGACGCCCGCAGCGTGGCTCGGCCGTCAGCGCGTACTCCACGCGCAGCGCCTCCTCGAGTCGACCGACCTCTCGCTCGACGCGGTCGCGAGCGAATCCGGCTTCGGCTCAGCGGCGGTCCTGCGGCAGAACTTCGCGCGGCTGCTCGGCACCACGCCGAGTCAGTACCGCTCGCGCTTCCAGTGCGTCGACCGCATGGACGATGACACGGCCAGCGAGGGGCTCGACGAATCGCGCGAGCGCATCGCCGAGTTCGCCTGAGCGGGGCCGCGCCGCGGCAGCCAGCGACATCGGGACGTCGATCAATCGGCCCCGGGCGGGTGCAGCAGCAGGTCTGCGCGCTCCTCCAGGTACGCCGCGATATCGGGCACGCCCGGGCGCTCGAGGTCGACCGTCTTCGCGTCGAAGTTCACCGTCTCACCGTCGCGGTAGCCACCCCGGGCGGCAGCGCGCGCGAGCTCATGGTGCTCGGTGATGGCATTCGCCACCACGCTGCGGAAGCGCTCCGGCCGGTTCACGCGCACGACCCGGCCCGTACCGAGCACATCGCCCTGAGGGGTGAGGAGGAATGCCCCGAGTCGCCATACGCGACCGATCGGCCGCATCGTGGCTGGTCGCTCCCCGAGACCGAGCCGACGGCGATGCGCAGGCACGTACTCCGCGAGCGCCTCGTCCCGCGCACCCGCGGCGGCGAGGCGCTGAGCGAGGTCGCGAAACGACATGGCCCGAGTGGTGCTCGCTACTTCTTGCCCTGCGCGGCGACGGCGGCGGCACCGGCAGCGGCAGCCTCGGGGTCGAGGTAGCGCGAGGGGCCGACCGGCTTGAAGTCCGCGCCGAGCTCGTACACGAGCGGGATGCCGGTGGGGATGTTGAGCTCCGAGATCTCTGCGTCGGAGATGCCGTCGAGGTGCTTCACGAGCGCGCGGAGCGAGTTGCCGTGCGCGGTCACGAGCACGCTACGGCCGGCGGCGAGGTCGGGGACGATCTCCTCCTCCCAGTACGGCAGGAGGCGGTCGATGACGAGCTTGAGGCTCTCGGTCCGCGGGAGCTCGTCGAGCGGAATGTCGGCATAGCGCTCGTCGCCGACCTGGCTGTACTCGTCGTCATCGGCGAGCGGAGGCGGCGGGACGTCGAAGCTGCGACGCCATGTCATGAACTGCTCCTCGCCGAACTCTGCGAGAGTCTGCGCCTTGTCCTTGCCCTGGAGCGCGCCGTAGTGGCGCTCGTTGAGTCGCCAGCTGCGCTTCACGGGGATCCACAGGCGGTCGGCCTCCTCGAGCGCGAGGTTCGCGGTCTGGATCGCGCGCGTGAGGAGGCTCGTGTAGAGCACGTCCGGCTTGAGGCCGCTGTCGCGCAGGAGCTCGCCCGCGCGCTTCGCCTCCCCGACTCCCTGCTCGCTGAGTCGGACATCGACCCAGCCGGTGAAGAGGTTCTGCTGGTTCCACTCGGAGTTGCCGTGACGCAGGAGGATCAGGGTGCTCATATTCCCAGCCTAGAGCCGCTCGCGGGGACCGATCTGCACGCGATCTCACGCCTCGTGGCCGTGGGCGCAGGGGCGAGAATGTCAGGGTGAAGCCGGTCGGTCGAGTCACCCGAGGGACCACCGGCACGAATCGCCTCCGGCGCATGGACCGCTGGATCGCCGCACTCCCCGCCTTCGCCGCGGCCGATGATCCTCTCGTCGTCGACCTCGGGTATGGCGCGTCGGCGACGACGACCCTGGAGCTCGCCGACCGGCTCGGCGCCGTCCGCCCTGACGTCGAGGTCGTGGGGATCGAGATCGAGCCGGAGCGCGTGCGGGCGGCGAGTCTCGCCGCCCGACCAGGGGTCAGCTTCGTCCTCGGGGGGTTCGAGGTGCCAGTGCCGGGCGGGCGTCGGCCCGCGATCATCCGCGCGGCGAATGTCCTCCGCCAGTACGACGAGACGGAGGTCGCGAGCGCGTGGTCGCGCATGCTCGCACGGCTGCAGCCCGGCGGCGCGCTCGTCGAGGGCACGTGTTCGGAGAACGGCCGTGTCGGCTCGTGGGTGACGCTCAGCACGGACGGCCCACAGACACTGACGCTCGGCCTGCACCTCGGCTCGATCGGCACCGACCCCGCCCCGTCGCCGAGCGTCGTCGCGGAGCGCCTGCCCAAGGTCCTCATCCATCGGAACATCGAGGGCGAGGCGATCCACGCATTCCTCCTCGATCTGGACCGCGCCTGGGCGACCGCCGCTCCCCTCGCGGTCTACGGCGCGACGCAGCGCTGGATCGCCGCCGCCGAATCCGTCGCCGAGCGCTGGCCGATCATCGGCGGACGGAAGCGCTGGCGTCTCGGCGAGCTCACCGTCGCGTGGGATGCGGTCGCGCCGCGAGGGTGACAGCAGCCTGCGAGACTGACGGCGTGACTGACGCCCTGGCATTCGAGGATCTCGCGGCGGAGTTCGACGGCGATGGGATCTCGTGGAGCGTCTGCGCTGTCGACCTCTCGGACGGCACCGAACTCGTGGCGGTCCACAGCGATCGAATGCTGTCCGCAGCGAGCATCGGGAAGGTGCTGCTCCTCATGGAGACGGCTCGCGCGATCGACGCCGGAGAGCTGTCGCCCGACGAGCCGCTCACGCGGGAGCTCGCGGACGCGGTCGCGGACTCGGGCATCTGGCAGCACCTCAGCGTGGACACCCTGCCACTCGACGATGTCGCCCGGCTCGTCGGGCTCGCGAGCGACAACTGGGCGACGAACACCCTGCTCCGACGGGTGGGCGGTATCGAGGTCGTAGCGCGCAGCGCGAGCGCGCTCGGCATCCGCGACGTCCTGCTGCACGACCGCGTGCGAGACATGCGCACCCCCGACCACCCGACGAGGCTCAGCGAGGCGTCTGCAACGGGACTGGTGTCGCTCTTCACCCGGCTCGTGCGAGACGAGGATCTCGGGCACGGCGTCGGCGAGCGCGTCCTCGGCTGGCTGACGGGCGGCCTCGACCTCGGCATGGTGGCCGCGGCATTCGGTCTCGATCCGCTCGCCCACGCGACTCCAGACCGCGGCGTGACCGTCGTCAACAAGACCGGCACCGACCTCGGCGTCCGTGCCGATGCCGGCTGGGTGGTGGGTCCTGCCGGCCAGGTCGTCTACGCGTGCATCGCGAACTGGGACGCAGCCTTCGACGGGCCGGACCCGCTCCGCGATGACGTGCTCCGCGCCATGCACCGTCTCGGTGCCGCGCTGCGCGCTCGCGTCCTCAGCTGAGGTCGGTCCGCTCTCGAGGTCGCCGCATTCGGAATCGACGGATGCGCTCCCAACCCGCACGCACGAAAGCGGCCCCGGATCGATCAAGGATCCGGGGCCGCGAGCGCGTCAGGCGCGGGAACTAGAAGTCCCAGTCCTCGTCCTCGGTGTTGACGGCCTTGCCGATCACGTACGAGGAGCCCGAGCCCGAGAAGAAGTCGTGGTTCTCGTCCGCGTTGGGCGAGAGAGCCGACAGGATGGCCGGGTTCACGTCGGTCGCCTGCTTGGGGAACATGGCCTCGTAGCCGAGGTTCATGAGCGCCTTGTTGGCGTTGTAGTGGAGGAACTTCTTCACGTCCTCCGTGAGGCCCACCTCGTCGTAGAGATCCGCCGTGTACTGGACCTCGTTGTCGTAGAGCTCGTACAGGAGGTCGAAGGTGTAGTCCTTGATGTCCTGCTTCTCAGCCTCGGAGAGCCCCTCGAGGCCCTTCTGGAACTTGTAGCCGATGTAGTACCCGTGGACGGCCTCGTCGCGGATGATGAGGCGGATGAGGTCAGCCGTGTTCGTGAGCTTGGCGTGCGACGACCAGTACATCGGGAGGTAGAAGCCCGAGTAGAAGAGGAACGACTCGAGCAGCGTCGACGCGACCTTCCGCTTCAGCGGCTCGTCGCCCCGGTAGTACTCCATGACGATCGCGGCCTTCTTCTGCAGGTTCGGATTCTCCACCGACCAGCGGAATGCCGCATCGATCTCGGCCGTCGACGCGAGCGTCGAGAAGATCGAGCTGTACGACTTGGCGTGCACCGACTCCATGAACGCGATGTTCGTGTAGACGGCCTCCTCGTGCGGGGTCAGCGCATCGGGGATGAGCGACACCGCGCCGACGGTGCCCTGCACCGTGTCGAGGAGCGTGAGGCCCGTGAAGACGCGCATCGTGAGCTGCTTCTCGGACTCGGTGAGCGTCGCCCACGACTGGATGTCGTTGGACAGCGGCACCTTCTCCGGGAGCCAGAAGTTGCCGGTCAGGCGGTTCCAGACCTCGAGGTCCTTGTCGTCCTCGATCCGGTTCCAGTTGATCGCCTGCACCTGCGTGAGGAGCTTGACTGCTTCGGTCATCGTCTTGCCTTCTTCGTCTCGTCCGTGGCCCGCGTCACAGCATGCAGGAAACGCAGCCCTCGACCTCTGTGCCCTCGAGGGCCAGCTGGCGGAGGCGGATGTAGTAGATCGTCTTGATGCCCTTCTTCCACGCGTAGATCTGCGCGCGGTTGATGTCGCGCGTCGTCGCGGTGTCCTTGAAGAAGAGCGTGAGCGAGAGCCCCTGATCGACGTGCTCGGTCGCCGCCGCGTACACGTCGATGATCTTCTCGTAGCCGATCTCGTACGCGTCCTGGTAGTACTCCAGGTTGTCGTTCGTCATGAACGGCGCCGGGTAGTAGACGCGGCCGATCTTGCCTTCCTTGCGGATCTCGATCTTCGACGCGATCGGGTGGATCGACGACGTCGAGTTGTTGATGTACGAGATCGAGCCGGTCGGCGGGACGGCCTGGAGGTTCTGGTTGTAGATGCCGTGCTTCATGACCGAGTCACGGAGGGCAGCCCACTCCTCGCGGCCGGGCAGGACGATGCCGGCCTTGTCGAAGAGCTCCTTGGCCTTCTCGGTCTTGGGGAACCAGTCGCGGTCGACGTACTTGTCGAAGAACTCGCCCGACGCGTACTTGGAGCGCTCGAAGCCGTCGAATGCCGTGCCGCGCTCGATCGCGAGCTGGTTCGACGCCTTGAGTGCGTAGTGGAGCACCGCGGCGAAGTACGCGCTCGTGAAGTCGATGGACTCCTCGCTGCCGTAGTAGACGCGCTCACGGGCGAGGTAGCCGTGCAGGTTCATCTGGCCGAGGCCGATGGCATGCGACTTGTCGTTGCCGTACTCGACCGAGGGGACGGACGAGATGTGCGACTGCTCCGACACGGCGTTGAGCGCGCGGATCGCGGTGCCCACGGTCTGCTCGAGGTTGCCGCCGTCCATCGCGAGCGCGATGTTGAGCGAGCCGAGGTTGCAGGAGATGTCCTTGCCGATGTGGGTGTAGCCGAGGTCGTCGGTGAACTCCGAGGGCGTGTTGACCTGGAGGATCTCCGAGCAGAGGTTCGACATGTTGATCCGACCGTCGATCGGGTTCGCCTTGTTGACCGTGTCCTCGAACACGATGTACGGGTAGCCCGACTCGAACTGGATCTCGGCGAGGGTCTGGAAGAACTGGCGCGCGTTGAGCTTGGTCTTGCGGATGCGCGGGTCGTCGACCATCTCCTGGTACTTCTCCGTGACGGAGATGTCGCCGAAGGGCACGCCGTAGACGCGCTCGACGTCGTACGGGGAGAAGAGGTACATGTCCTCGTTCTCCTTCGCGAGCTGGAAGGTGATGTCGGGGATGACGACACCGAGCGAGAGCGTCTTGATGCGGATCTTCTCGTCGGCGTTCTCACGCTTCGTGTCGAGGAATCGCATGATGTCCGGGTGGTGCGCGTGGAGGTACACGGCACCGGCACCCTGACGCGCTCCGAGCTGGTTCGCGTACGAGAAGGAGTCTTCGAGGAGCTTCATCACGGGGATGACGCCCGAGGACTGGTTCTCGATCTGCTTGATGGGCGCGCCGGTCTCGCGGATGTTGGAGAGGAGGAGCGCGACGCCGCCACCGCGCTTCGAGAGCTGGAGGGCGGAGTTGATGCTGCGTCCGATCGACTCCATGTTGTCCTCGATGCGGAGGAGGAAGCAGGAGACGAGCTCGCCGCGCTGCGCCTTGCCGGCGTTGAGGAATGTCGGCGTGGCCGGCTGGAAGCGGCCGGCGATGATCTCCTCGACGAGCGCGGTCGCGAGCTGCTCGTCGCCCGCCGCGAGCGTGAGTGCCGTCATGACGACGCGGTCCTCGAATCGCTCGAGGTAGCGCGTGCCGTCGAACGTCTTGAGCGTGTACGACGTGTAGTACTTGAACGCCCCGAGGAAGGTCGGGAAGCGGAACTTCTTGGAGTACGCGAGCTCGTGGAGCTGGTCGACGAACTCGAAGGAGTACTGGTTCAGCACCTCCGGCTCGTAGTAGCCCTTCTCGACGAGGTAGTCGATGCGCTCCTTGCGGGAGTGGAAGAAGACCGTGTTCTGGTTGACGTGCTGCAGGAAGTACTCGCGCGCCGCCTCACGGTCCTTGTCGAACTGGATGCTGCCGTCCGGCCCGTAGAGGTTCAGCATCGCGTTGAGCGCGTGGTAGTCCATCTTCACGCGTGGCGCCTCGATCACTGCTGCGTCCAAAACCGCTCCAATCCTTCTGCGACGGCTTCCACGTCGTCCTGCGTCCCGAAGAGTTCGAATCGGTAGAGGCACGGGACCTGGCACTTCGCGGCGACGATGTCGCCAGCCAGTCCATATGCCTTGCCGAAGTTGGTGTTGCCTGCGGCCACCACGCCCCGGATGAGCGCCCGGTTGTCCGGGTCGTTCAGGAAGCGGATGACCTGCTTTGGTACTGCTCCGCGTCCGTCTCCTCCTCCGTAGGTGGGGAGCAGGAGGATGAATGGCGCGGTGGCCTTGAGGTGGGGCTCCGTGGCGTGGAGGGGGATCCTCGCCCCTTCGACACCTCGGACTGCGGCGAGCTTCTCAGCGAAGCGCGCGGTGTTTCCGGAGACGGAGCTGAAGTAGATCAGGTCCGCCTCGGTCGTGGTCGCTCCGCGCTCGCCCACCGGGGATTCGATGATCGACGCTGCGGTGACCATGGCTGCTAGGAGACGAGCTTGGCGGCGAGCTCGTCGATCTTGTCGGGGCGGAAGCCGCTCCAGTGCTCGTCGTCGGCGATGACGACGGGAGCCTGCAGGTAGCCGAGCTCCTTGACCGTCTGGAGCGCCTTCTCGTCGACCGAGACGTCGAAGATCTCGAACTCGATGCCCTTCGCGTTGAGGGCACGGTACGTCGCCGTGCACTGCACGCACGATGGCTTGGTGTAAACGGTGACGGTCATGCCGCGCCTCCTTCGAGTAGGTGGGCTCCGATACTACATCTGGGGTCCGACATAGCCAGCGAACACAAGATGTCGTGTCTGTGGAGAGAACACCCGAAACTACACCGTTGTCATTCCCGCCTGTGGACAGGCCCCCTCTGGGGTGCCTGCGATCAGCCATTTTTCGGTCTGGACTCAGCAGACCGTTATGGAAACTCCTGTGCACAACTTGTCGAAACGGATTTGGCCTCGGCGCGTCGCGCGGCGTGTCGTAGTGTGGTGCCACCAGTCACTACGGATCGTCCGGCACGTACCTGCCGGTGAATGGAGTCAAACACTCATGGCCACTGTCACCTTCGACAAGGCAACTCGCATCTACCCGGGCAGCACCCGCCCCGCCGTCGACCAGATCGACCTCGAGATCGCAGACGGCGAGTTCCTCGTCCTCGTCGGGCCCTCCGGCTGCGGCAAGTCGACGACGCTCCGCATGCTCGCAGGCCTCGAAGAGGTCAACGCCGGCCGGATCCTCATCGGCGACGAGGACGTCACGAATGTCGCCCCCAAGGACCGCGACATCGCGATGGTCTTCCAGAACTACGCGCTCTACCCGCACATGACCGTCGCGGAGAACATGGGCTTCGCGCTCAAGATCGCGGGCGTCAACAAGGAGGAGCGCGCACGCCGCGTCCTCGACGCCGCTCGCCTGCTCGACCTCGAGCCCTACCTCGACCGCAAGCCGAAGGCTCTCTCGGGCGGTCAGCGTCAGCGCGTCGCGATGGGCCGCGCGATCGTCCGCCAGCCGCAGGTCTTCCTCATGGACGAGCCGCTGTCGAACCTCGACGCCAAGCTCCGCGTCCAGACCCGCACGCAGATCGCGCAGCTCCAGCGTCGCCTCGGCGTCACGACCGTCTACGTCACGCACGACCAGACGGAGGCGCTCACGATGGGTGACCGCATCGCGGTCCTCAAGGACGGCGTCCTCCAGCAGGTCGGCACGCCGCGCGACCTGTACGAGAACCCGGCGAATGTCTTCGTCGCAGGCTTCATCGGCAGCCCGAGCATGAACCTCTTCGACACCGATGTCCGTGAAGGCGGCGTCGCCTACGGCAGCTCGACGGTGCCGGTCGACCGCGAGACGCTCGCCAAGGTCGAGGGCGGCAAGGTCGTCATCGGCGCCCGTCCCGAGGACCTCGTCGTCTCGACCACGGGCGAGGGCCTCCAGGTCCAGGTCGACCTCGTCGAGGAGCTCGGTGCGGATGGCTACCTCTACGGCACCTCGCGCGTGGACGGCTCGGAGATCCAGGTCGTCGCACGCGTCGATGGCCGCCGCCACCCGAACGCTGGGGAGACGGTCGTCGTCGCGCCGAAGCCGGGGCACGTCCACATCTTCGACACGGCCACGGGCGCTCGCCTCTCCGGCCCTGCCGCAGCGGACTGATCACCCACAGCTCTGTCGAGACAGCCCGGGAGCGATCCCGGGCTGTTCTCATGTCTGGCGATGCCGACCGGCCGCCGGTCAGAGGGCCGCGAGACGGCGCTGCGCGTCGGGCAGGCTCAGGCCCGTCGCGACGAGCAGGTCGACGACGAGCGGCCGGAGCTGCACGACGACGGTCGACTCCGCGACGCTGCCGCCCGGGATCGCGGTCGCGGGATGCAGGCGACCCGCGAGATCCGAGAGGACGCTCCGCGCGGCACCGGCAAGCTCAAGGTCGCCGAGCTCTGCGTGGAGCAGCCGGATCGCATCCCCGACGGTCGCGACGAGCTCCGCGAGGGCCTCATGGTGCTCGTGGTCGCGCGTGATGACGGCCGACCGGCGCGCGATGAGGAGCAGGTGTCGCGATGTCGCCTCCGCACCCTCGAGCACTCGGCGCGCGCGATACAGCTCGGGGAGCCTGCGTCGCAGAAACGGCGAGATCCGCGAGATCGCGATCGCCGAGCTGAGCGACTGCCGCCACGCCACGACGAGTGGCTCCGCGCGGTGCGCCCGCGAGAGGGCGAGTTCGCTCGCGCCCGTGTCGCCATCGCGGAGGCCCTCCGCGACGCTCTGGAATGCCTCGACGAGCACCGAGAAGAGCGCCTTGCCGTCGCGCGCGGCCACACCCGTGGGGTTCCTCGGGATGAGCGCCGTGACGATGAGCGCGAATGCCGCGCCGATCGCCCCGTCCGCGAGCCGCTCGAAGGGTCCGCCTGCGGGCGCGGGGAGGATGACCGTGAGCGTCGCGGGCACCGATGCGGCGACGGCGAATGCCGGATTCTTCACGAGCAGTCGGCCGAGGCTCATGACGATGCTCAGCACGATCGCGAGCTGCCACACGCCGTTGCCCCAGATCATGACGACGAGGGCGGCGAGGCCGACGCCCAGGGTGATGCCGAAGACGGACTCGAGCACCCTGATGGGGCGCGAGTCGCGGTTGAAGCCGAGCGAGCTGATGACGACGGTCACCGCCATGATCGGGTTCTCGTGCCCGACGAGGAAGTGCGCCGTGAGGTAGCTGAGGATCGCGCCAACGATGATCTGCGCGATCGCCGGCACCGAGTCGTAGACGCGACGACCTCCCGCGCGCCATGTCGAGGCGCGGGCGATGCGGCGTTCGAGGCGACGGAGGCCCGCGAGATCCGGAGTGAGCGGCTCGGAGTCCTGGGGCTCCGGCGAACTCACCTGCGGACTGCTCCGAGTCGCGGGAGGCGCGGCACGTCCGCGGTCGCGCCGGCATCGGTCGGGACGACGACCTCCTGCGCCGCGGAGAGCCGCTGACCGTCGCGATCGATCTCGAGAGCCGCGCCCGGCTCGACCGCGCGCTTCACCATCGCGAGCGCGATCGGGCCGAGCTCCCAGTGGTGCGCGCCCGTCGTGACGCGGCCGACCGCGGTCTCCGTGCCGGCGAGGTAGACGAGATCACCGTGCTCGGGCGAGACGTGCTCGGTCCCGTCGACATGGAGGAACACGAGTCGACGCGGCGGGTGACCGAGGTTGTGGATCTTCGCGACCGTCTCCTGGCCGCGGTAGCAGCCCTTGGCGAGGTGCACAGCGGAGCGGAGCCAGTCGTATTCGTTGGGAATCGACTTCTCGTCGACCTCGCTCGCCCACGCCGGTCGCCACGCCGCGGCACGCAGGGCCTCCGACGCGAGGATGCCCGCCGCGGGGACGCCGTCGTACTCAGCGAGGCGCGAGCGCTCGACGAGCAGCTCCGACCACGACCACGCGGTGCCGGGGTGCTCCTCGACGCGCGCATACTGCCAGCCACCCGCGGCGACGCCCGTCCACGGGTCCCGCCACACGAGCGGCACATCGTGGGAGACCGCGTGCGGGAATGCCGCTGGGTCACCGAGCGTCCCGATGGTCGCGTACTCGGCGGACCGGTCCGCGACCTCGACGCGCATCATGAATCGCATGCGATCGAGCCAGGCGGCGAGCGCCTCGGCCTCTCCGGCATCGACGAGGAGCCATGCCGTCTCGCCGTCGTCGACGATGCGGATCGCGTGCTCGATGCGGCCATTCGGGTCGAGCAGGAGCGTCTCGGACGACTCACCGGGACGCAGGCCCGCGATCGACTGAGAGGTCACCGAGTCGAGCCATGTCAGCCGGTCAGGGCCCGTCACGGTCACGACGCCGTGATGCGAGAGGTCGACGACGGCCTCGCCCCGCGCGAGCGCGCGCTGCTCGGTAAGCGGGGAGCCATAGTGCTGCGGAGGCGCGCCGACGGCCCCCGGTCTGCCCGCGAAGCCCTCAGCCACGATCTCGCCTCTCGTCGACGTCACTCCGCCCGCGCGAGTCGCGCGGAAGCGTGGGAGCGGAGCTCCTGTCCGAGCGCGGCCATATCCCACGCCCACAGGAGGTGCCCCTCCACCAGACCATAAAGCCGCTTGGCCGCCGTGTATTCCTTCGCACCCGCGGTCCGCACGACGGCGTCCGTCGCGAGATCGATGCGGGGCCCGTTCGCCTCGCCGAGGTAGATCTCGCTCACGCCGTCGGGGTGGACGATCGAGACCTCGAGGTCGAAGGCGCCGGAGGCATTCCGCAGCGACTCGACCGCCTCGGCCGTCTGGAACGGCCGCTCCGCGGTGGGCGGCAGCATGCCTGGCCCTGTGTCGCCCTCGCCGAGACGACGCGCGAGGCGCCAGTACCCGGACTCCGCAGCGAGCGGGGACGGGGCCTCCGAGCCGAGGAGCCACGTCGTGGACGAGTAGTTGAGGTAGCCGAGACCGTCGTTCGAGAAGGAGATGCGCTGGCCGAACTCCGCGGAGCGATGCTCCTCGCCGACCTTGAAGTCGACGACCCCGCTGCCCTCCCAGACGCCGATGAGCCAGGAGATCGGGCCGATCTCCGCGGGGAGCGAAGGATCGAGGGTGAACACGGGAGGTGTCAGTGCTGGCCGCGGAAGAGGTTGCGGATGACGACGACCGCAGTGAAGCCGATCGCGAGCACCGCGAGACCGAGCAGGCCGATGAAGAAGAGCTCGAGAGCGAACAGCATGCGCCAAGCCTACCCGAGGCTCGCGGTCACAGTCCGATCATGAGCAGGACGACCCCGGTCGCGAGCGCGAAGGCCGCGAGCGCGACGCCGATGATGATCGACGACCGGCGCATGTAGCCGTGGGGTCTGCCCGCGAGGATCTGGGCGGAGAATGCCACGATCACCACGACCGCGAAGGCGAGCGCCGCGATGGCCCACACGGTGGCATTCTGCACGCCGTGATCCTATCGATGCGGACCGTGGTCCTCCTCGGCGACGCCGATGAGTAGACTTGCCGGGCATCGCGAGGAGTAACTACGTGGCACAGCTTCTCATCCTCACCTCCAATCCGGAGGCCGAGGCTCTGCCTGCGCTCGGACTGCTGTCGCACTCGATCCGCCAGATCCCCGCATCTCCCGCCTCGCTCGTCTCCGCACCGCCGGCGGACGTCATCTTCGTCGACGCGCGCACGGACCTCGTGAGCGCGAAGTCGCTGTGCAAGATCCTCACGACGACCGGGGTGAATGTCCCACTCGTCCTCATCCTCACCGAGGGCGGCCTCGCTGCGGTCAGCACCGACTGGGGCGTCGACGATGTCATCCTCAACACGGCCGGGCCCGCCGAGGCCGATGCGCGCATCCGGCTCGCGGTCGGCCGCAAGTCCGCCGAGCAGGTGTCGACCAAGATCCAGACCTCCGGCGTCGTCATCGACGAGGCGAGCTACTCGGCGAAGGTGCAGGGCAGGCCGCTCGACCTCACGTTCAAGGAGTTCGAGCTCCTCCGCTTCTTCGCCTCGCACCCTTCGCGAGTGTTCACTCGCGAGCAGCTGCTCAGCGAGGTGTGGGGCTACGACTACTTCGGCGGCACGCGCACCGTCGATGTGCACGTCCGACGCCTCCGCGCCAAGCTCGGCGATCTCGAATCGCTCATCGGCACGGTGCGCAACGTGGGCTACCGCTTCAACGTCCACGAGGAGGAGACGGACGAGCGCGTGCCGCAGCCGGCGAACAACGCTCGCTAGTTTCCGTCAGTTCCCTCTGTTCATCCCGCGTTCGCCAAGTGAACGGCACAATAGGTCGATGGACCGCACCCCGCTCGGCATCACCGACGCGCTCGACGAGTACGACGACGACGAGACGGCCTGGACGCGCGACTACGCCGACCTCCCGACGGATCGATTCCTCGACCGCGAGATCTCGTGGCTGAACTTCAACCAGCGAGTGCTCGAGCTCGCTGAGGACCCGGCGACTCCGCTCCTCGAGCGCGCCAACTTCGCGGCGATCTTCGCGAACAACCTCGACGAGTTCTTCATGGTCCGCGTCGCCGGTCTCAAGCGCCGCATCGACACCGGTCTCGCCGTCCCGACCAACATCGGGACGCCGCCGCTTGAGGTCTACGCCAACATCTCGGCCAAGGCGCACGAGCTCCAGGAGCGGCACGCGCGGGCATTCCGCGACGGCATCAAGCCTGCGCTCGACGACGCCGGCATCCACATCGAGACGTGGGCCGATCTCGGCGAGGCCGATCGGCAGCGGATGGACGAGGTCTTCCGCTCCCAGATCTTCCCGGTGCTCATGCCGCTCGCGGTCGACCCTGCGCACCCCTTCCCGTACATCTCTGGCCTGTCGCTCAACCTCTCGATCCGCGTCCGCAACACGAAGACCGGCAGGGAGGAGTTCGCGCGACTCAAGGTCCCGCCCATGCTGCCGCGGTTCGTGAACCTCCCCGAGGACGGCAGCGGCATCCAGCGCTACATCCCACTGGAAGACCTCATCGCGAACCACCTGCACGAGCTCTTCCCCGGGATGGAGATCCTCGCGCACCACGAGTTCCGCGTGACGCGCAACGAAGATGTCGAGGTCGAGGAGGACGAGAGCGAGAACCTCATCCAGGCGCTCGAGCAGCAGATCCTCAACCGCCGCTTCGGCCCGCCCATCCGGCTCGAGGTCACCGACGACATGGATCGCATCTCGCTCGAGCTCCTCGTGCGCGAACTCGGCATCTCGGAGCAGGAGGTCTACCGCCTCCCCGCGCCGCTCGACCTGCGCGGGCTCTTCCAGTTCGGCAGCCTCAACCGGCCCGGCCTCCGCTATCCGCGGCACGTCCCCACGACCTCGGTGTCGCTGCTCCCGAGCGAGCCGAATGCCTCGCAGGACATCTTCGCGGCGATCGCGAAGGGCGACGTGCTCCTCCACCACCCGTACGAATCGTTCTCGACGAGCGTCCAGGCATTCATCGAGCAGGCGGCGCACGACCCGCACGTCCTCGCCATCAAGCAGACGCTGTATCGCACGAGCGGCGACAGCCCCATCGTCGAAGCCCTCATCGACGCCGCCGAGGCAGGCAAGCAGGTCCTCGCGCTCGTCGAGGTCAAGGCGAGGTTCGACGAGTCGGCCAACATCCGCTGGGCCAAGAAGCTCGAGAAGGCCGGCGTCCACGTCGTCTACGGACTCGTCGGTCTCAAGACCCACTCCAAGCTCGCGCTCGTCGTGCGCCAGGAGGACGGCAGGCTCCGCCGCTACTCCCACATCGGGACCGGCAACTACAACCCCAAGACCGCGCGCATCTACGAGGACCTCGGACTGCTCACGGCCGACGAGACGATCGGCGACGACCTCACGCGGCTCTTCAACGAGCTGTCCGGCTACGCGATCGAGAAGAAGTTCAAGCGACTGCTCGTCGCGCCGCTCCACCTCCGCAAGGGTCTCATCAAGCACATCCGCAACGAGGCCGCGAACGCCCGGGCGGGGAAGCCCTCCGGCATCCGGCTCAAGATGAACTCCATCGTCGACGAGGCGATCATCGACGAGCTCTACCTGGCGTCGAACGCCGGCGTGCCCATCGACCTCGTCATCCGCGGCATCTGCGCGGTCCGCCCCGGTGTCCCCGAGTACTCGTCGACGATCCGGGTCCGCTCGATCCTCGGTCGATATCTCGAGCACTCGCGCATCTTCGCCTTCCACAACGACGGCGAGCCCAAGGTCTTCATCGGCAGCGCAGACATGATGCACCGCAACCTCGACCGCCGAGTCGAGGCGCTCGTCCGGATCACCGACCCGGCGCTCATCTCGGAGCTCTACGAGGTCTTCGACCTCGAGCTCGACGAGGGCACATCCTCATGGCATCTCGACGGAGCGTCGGGGACGTGGACGAGGCATTCGACCGATGCGGACGGTCAGCCGCTCACGGATGCGCAGGACGCGCTCATGACACGGATCGCGAGCCGGCGCAGGCCCGACCTCGGCACGACCCGCACCGGCGCGATCAACGTGCGGCAGGTCTACCGCGCCACCTCCGCGATCCTCGGCGAGAGCTGATCCGGACCCGGTGCGGAACCGATCGGCCGAGTCATGCAATATGGAACCGTGCGTCCCCCGCTGACCTACGCCGCAGGCGTCCTGTGCTGGCGCCAGACCAAGATGGGCGTGAGCGTCCTCGTGGTGCGACGGACCTACTACGACGACGTCTCCATCCCGAAGGGCAAGGTCGACCCGGGCGAGCTGCTCCCCCAGACGGCAGTGCGCGAGCTCCTCGAGGAGACGAAGGTCAAGGCCGTCCTCGGCGCACCCATCGGCGAGGCGCGCTACACCGTCAAGACCGGCCCGAAGGTCGTGCAGTACTGGCTCGCCGAGGTCACCGAGACCGCCGCGGCGGCCGCGACGAAGGCATTCAAGCCCAACAGCGAGATCGCATCCGCCGAGTGGCTCCCCATCGATGAGGCGCGCGAAGCGGTCACGTATCCGTACGACGCCCAGATGATCGACGACTTCGCCGCCCGACTCGCCGCCGGCACGGCGCGGACCTTCCCGATCATCATCGCGAGGCACGGCAAGGCGACCGCGGCGTCCGAATGGCGAGGACCTGACTCAGAGCGCCCCCTCGACCCGCGAGGCATCCAGCAGGCGCAGCGCATCGCTCCATCGATCGCCGCATTCGGCCCGCAGAAGATCGTCTCGAGCAGCGCGCTCCGCTGCCGCGAGACCGTCGCGCCGCTCGCGAAGCTGACGAAGATCTCCGTCAAGGCCTCGAACGGCATCTCGCAGGACGCCTACGAGGACGGCACCGGCAAGCCCGCGAAGCAGGTCCTCAAGCGACTCGAGGATCACGTCGGCGTCGTCCTGTGCAGCCACGGCCCCGTCATCCCGCAGCTCGTCGGTGCGGTCCTCGCGAGCACCGACGTCCCGACGACCGATGTCATGCACCGCGCCGCGAACCTCAGCACCGGCGAGTTCGCGGTCTTCCATGTGACCGACACCGAGGAGCCGCAGCTCGTCACGGTCGAGATCCACGGCGCAGCCTGAGCGCTCGAGCGCCGCACCCGCGAGCGCCTCACGCGAGGTGGCTGAGCTCACGATCTGACGCGTCCTGCGCGCGTCCGACGAGAGTTCACCTGGCGTTCACCAAAGCCTCCGACTCCGGTTAACCCGCGGGCGTAGCGTCGCCGCGAGCCAAACGGCTTGTGGCACACAGCGAACCTCCGAAAGGGATCACGTGACCTTCACCCGACTCGGCGCCCTCGGCGCCGTCGTGATCGCCGGCAGCCTCCTGCTGACCGCATGCGCGGCCAACGAGATGCAGCCTCCGTCGTCCGGCGACAGCGGAACCCCCACCAGCACACCCACCGACACCCAGCTCTCCGGCACGATCGCCGGCGCCGGCGCCTCCTCCATGGGTGCGGCGCAGGAGGCGTGGATCGCAGCCTTCCAGACTGCGAACCCGGACGTGACCGTCACGTACGACCCGACCGGCTCGGGCGCGGGACGCGAGGCATTCATCGGCGGAGGCGTGCTCTTCGCCGGCAGCGACTCCGCGCTCAAGGACGAGGAGATCGAGGGCGGCTTCGCGGCCTGCGTCGACGACTCCTTCATCCAGGTCCCCGTCTTCATCGACCCCATCGCGGTCATCTACAACCTCGAGGGGGTCGACGAGCTCCACCTCGACTCGGCGACGATCGCGGGCATCTTCAAGGGCGAGATCACCGACTGGTCCGACCCGAAGATCACCGCACAGAACCCCGGCGTCGCGCTCTCCGGCATCATCACGGCGGTGCACCGCTCCGACGACTCCGGCACGACGAAGAACTTCGCCGACTACCTCGCGCAGACCGCGCCCGAGGTGTGGGACGAGAAGCCCGCCGACACCTTCCCGTACCCATCCGGCACGGGCGCGCAGGGCACCTCAGGCGTCGTTGAGTCCGTCCGCTCGGCGAAGGGCACGATCGGCTACGCAGCGGCATCGCGGGCGGGCGACCTCGGCATCGCGAAGATCAAGATCGGCGACGAATACGTCAGCTACACGCCCGAGGCTGCAGCGGCAGTCGTCGCCGGCTCCCCGGCGGCCGACAACGCCTCCGCGACGAACCTCGCGGTGAAGATCAACCGCACGACCGACAACCCCGCCGAGTACCCGCTCGTGCTCGTCTCGTACCTCATCACGTGCGGCGAGTACCAGAACGCTGCGGCGGCGCCTGTCGTGAAGGCGTACGCGTCGTACCTCGCGAGCGAGGAAGGCCAGGCCGTCGCGGCGAGCACGGGCGCTGCCCCGCTCTCGCCCGAGCAGATCGCGACCATCGCCGCCGTCGTCGACACGATCGTCGTCGACTGAACCACTAGGTAGCATCGCCTCTGGACGAAAACGGGCTGCGGTCGGCTGACGTCGACCGCAGCCCGCACGTCCGAGCACCGCACCGTCTCGAGACCGAGAGCAGGACATGACCGCGACCGCCAGAACGGCCACGCGAATCAAAGCGAAGTCCCGGCCAGCCGACCGGGCCTTCTCCACCGCCACATTGGCCGCGGGCGTCATCATCCTCATCGCCCTCGCCGCCGTCGCGATCTTCCTCCTCGCGGAGTCCGCACCCGCGCTCACGGGCGACCTGTCCGAGGTCAAGGGGTCGCCGAGCTCGTTCTGGGCCTACGTCGCGCCGCTCGCGTTCGGGACGATCTGGTCGGCATTCCTCGCCCTGCTCATCGCCCTCCCGCTGTCGATCGGCATCGCGCTCTTCATCTCGCACTACGCCCCGCGCCGCATCGCGCAGGGTCTCGGCTACATCATCGATCTGCTCGCCGCCGTGCCATCCGTCGTCTTCGGCCTGTGGGGCATCACGGTCCTCGCGCCTGCGGTCGTCCCCTTCTACAACTGGCTGAACGCCAACCTCGGCTGGCTGCCGTTCTTCTCCGGCCAGGTCGACCAGACGGGTCGCACGATCCTCACGGTCGCGATCGTCCTCGCGGTCATGATCATCCCGATCATCACGTCGCTCTCGCGCGAGGTCTTCCTCCAGACGCCGAAGCTCCACGAGGAGGCGGCGCTCGCCCTCGGCGCGACGCGCTGGGAGATGATCAAGATGGCGGTCCTGCCGTTCGGTCGGCCCGGCGTCATCTCCGCCGCGATGCTCGGTCTCGGCCGCGCGCTCGGCGAGACGATGGTCGTCGCGATGCTCCTCTCGCCCGCATTCGTCATCAGCTTCGTCCTCACGAGCGGCCAGAACCCGTCGACGATCGCCGGCAACATCGCACTCAACTTCCCCGAGGCGCACGGCATCTCCGTCAACGCGCTCATCGGCACGGGCCTCGTGCTCTTCGTCATCACGCTCATCGTGAACTCGCTCGCTCGCTGGGTCATCGCCCGCAGGGCCGCATTCTCAGGGGCGAACTGACATGGCGATCACGACCGCAGCGCGACGGAATGCCGCGCCCAACTCCCTGACGACCGGCCGCCTCCCCAAGTGGGTCCCGTGGGCAGTCCTGGCGGGCTCATGGGCCGCCATGTCCACGATCGTCGGCGTCATCGGCGCGGCGAGCGGCGCGACCGAGTTCAACATCGCGCTCGCCCTCCTCCTCGGCACGATCCTCTACGCCGTCATGATCTTCGTCATCTCGACGCTCGTCGAGGGCATCCGCAAGGGCAAGGACCGCTTCGTCACGGCGCTCGTCGTGAGCGCATTCGTCATCGCGCTCATCCCGCTCGTCTCGCTCGCCTTCACCGTCATCGTGAACGGCTCGGCGCGATTCGATCTCACGTTCTTCACGAGCTCGATGCGCAACATCGTCGGCGACGGCGGCGGTGCGCTCCACGCGATCGTCGGGACGCTCGAGATCACCGGCATGGCGACGCTCATCTCCGTGCCCGTCGGCCTCCTCACCGCGGTCTACCTCGTCGAGTACGGACGCGGTTGGCTCGCGAAGGCGATCACCTTCCTCGTCGACGTCATGACGGGCATCCCATCGATCGTCGCCGGCCTCTTCGCCTTCGCGCTCTTCGCCCTCGTGACGGGCGACCCAGGGTTCCGCTCCGGCTTCGGCGGCTCCATCGCGCTCTCGCTCCTCATGATCCCCGTCGTCGTCCGCTCGAGCGAGGAGATGCTCCGCATCGTCCCCAACGAGCTGCGTGAGGCCTCCTACGCGCTCGGCGTCCCCAAGTGGGCGACGATCGTGAAGGTCGTCATCCCCACCTCGATCGCAGGCATCGCGACCGGTGTGACGCTCGCGATCGCGCGCGTCATCGGCGAGACGGCACCGCTCCTCGTCATCGCAGGCTTCACGCCGAGCATGAACTACGACCTCTTCGAGGGCCGCATGATGACGCTCCCCGTCTTCGCGTACACGCAGTACATGAACCCGGGTGCCGACGTCGCCGCCTACACGGCGCGCGCGTGGACGGCAGCGCTCGTGCTCATCCTCATCGTCATGATCCTCAACCTGATCGCCCGACTCATCGCGAAGTTCTTCGCGCCGAAGTCCGGCAGGTAGCCGGGAAGGAACCACCCAGCATGTCCAAGCGCATCGAGGTCAAGGACCTCAACGTCTACTACGGCAAGTTCAAGGCCGTCGAGGACGTGTCGCTCACGATCGAGCCGCGCACCGTCACGGCATTCATCGGCCCCTCCGGCTGCGGCAAGTCGACCTTCCTCCGGACCCTCAACCGCATGCACGAGGTCATCCCTGGCGCATGGGTCGAGGGCTCGGTCCTCGTCGACGGAGACGACCTCTACGGCCCCGGCGTCGACCCCGTGCTCGTGCGTCGCCACGTCGGCATGGTCTTCCAGCGGCCGAACCCGTTCCCGACGATGTCGATCCGGGAGAACGTCCTCGCGGGCGTGAAGCTCAACAGCAAGCGCATGTCCAAGTCCGACCAGGATGACCTCGTCGAGCGCTCACTCCGCGGCGCCAACCTCTGGAACGAGGTCAAGGACCGCCTCGACAAGCCCGGCTCGGGGCTCTCTGGCGGTCAGCAGCAGCGCCTCTGCATCGCGCGCGCCGTCGCCGTCTCGCCCGACATCATCCTCATGGACGAGCCGTGCTCGGCCCTCGACCCGATCTCGACGCTCGCGATCGAGGACCTCATCGAGGAGCTGAAGACGGAGTACACGATCGTCATCGTGACCCACAACATGCAGCAGGCCTCGCGCGTCTCCGACAAGACGGCGTTCTTCAACATCGCCGGGACCGGCAAGCCGGGCAAGCTCATCGAGTACGACGAGACGCAGAAGATCTTCTCCAACCCCTCGGAGAAGGCGACCGAGGACTACGTCTCCGGCAAGTTCGGCTGACGCTGGCCGCTGGCTCGGTGCGGTCGCTGGGTGTGGCCGCGTGACATTCGGCGCCTGGCATTCAGCGCCTGTCCCGTCCACCTAGGCTGATCGCGTGGCAGAGGACCGGCGCGCTCGCAAGGAGCGACTCGAGCGCGAGCAGGCGGAGTCGTGGCAGCGCGAGCTCAACCAGGGCGCGATGTGGCTCGAGAAGCTCTTCCACATGCCGAAGGAGACGGACTACGTCGTCGGCACCGCGACCGTCCTGTCGGTGAATGCGCCGACCGGTCGCCTGCGCTACCAGGAATGCCGGATGCACGTGCGGCTCGAGGCGGCTGGCCTGGAGCCTGTCGAGCAGCCGCTCGAGAGCGTGCTGTGGCGCGAGTACTGGCCCGCTGTCGGGGACGTGCTCCCCGCTCGGATCCTCCGCACCGACACCGTGCAGACCGAGATCCTCTGGGACGCCCTGCGGCGCTGATCGCGCTCGCGTGCCACCCTGGGCGTGTGCCCTGAGAGCTGGTACCGGACCGCGGTCGACGCCTCTCGGCGCAAGGCCGCTCGCGGCGGCGAAAGTTGGAGCCCGGGGTCACCGCGGCCCGGCCCAGCAAGCCTACGCGCCTTTCGGCCGACGCGTGGTCGGTTCAGTCGAGACCACCAGCACGTTCACGGCGAGCACACACCGCGAGCTCCTCGGCGAATGCCGACAGTCGCGTCGCGCGCGTCACGAGCGCGGCCTCCCGCTCGGGTGAGGCGCCGCTCACGTCGGCGCCCTGGAGTGCGCCCGACGCGAGGATGCGACAGCACGAGGCGGCCCGGTCGAGCGCATCGCCGAGATCACCTCGGAACGCCCCGCGCAGGATGCGGTCGGCGAGGTCCACGACCTCCTCGGGGCCGGCCGGGCGAGGCGCGCCAGCGATCGCCTCGTCCGCGGTGCCCAGGGTCTCCACGCCGCGGCGGAACTCATCGGCGACGCCTTCCGGGTCCTGCCGGATGAGCGCGCGGAGGAGGTAGAGGCGCCACAGCGCGCCCGGCAGCGAATCCGAGGCGGCATGCGCCCACAGCTCGGAGATCGCGTCGACACCGTGCTCGTCCGCGAGCGCGATGACCCGCTCGAGCTCAGGCGTCGAGGCGGAGCGTCCGCGGTCGAGGAGCGCCGCCGCCGTCTCGTGCGCGGCCTGCAGCACGCGCGCCGGGTCCTCGCCGCCGATGTAGGCATCGAACATCCGCCCCTCGAAGAGGGTCGGCCGGTGGTAGTCGCCGCTCACCGCCCCACCCTACGTCGGGAGCCTGACCGACGGTTTCCGGTACCGAAGGTCGGCGGTTCAGTCGCGAGCCGAGCACGCCGGGTCCAGATGCTCGGACACTACGATGGCTCCGGGCCTGTAGCTCAGTTGGCAGAGCAGCGGACTTTTAATCCGTGGGTCGTGGGTTCGAGCCCCACCGGGCCTACATCTGGGTCTCCTGCCGCCCGCACCGGGCACCGCCGTGCGCGATGATGGGATCGTGAGCACCGAACGGGAGTCGACGGGTCGCGCGCTCGTGCTCGTCGGCGCTGCGCTCGGGACGGGACGCTGGCTTGCGGAGCATCTGCTCCCCCACGCCGAGTGGACATCGGTGACGCTCATCGACTCGAAGACGACGAAGACCTCGCTCGCCTCCCAGGCGTGGCGGCTCGGGGCGGCGGGACCCGTGACATTCGGGGAGTCGATCGAGACGCCGACGGGCGACATCCTCGTCGTCGAAGGCAGCGACCGACCGCTCGAGTTCCCCAGCGGCCCTGCGGTCATCTGGTTCGCGGTGCCGCCGCACGTCCTCCCGCATGCGGTCGTCGAGACGATCCCGCTCACCCACCCCGACACGACGGTCATCGTCTCCGCGAGTCCCCTCGGCGAGGCGCTGAATGTCACGCGCGCGGCAGCGGGCGGCCGACCCGTCCACGGAGTCCACGCGCTCTTCGACGCGACCGTGCCGTCGATCGCCGGCCAGATCCTGTATGCCGTGCCCGATCCTGCCGCCCCGAGCGACGGGCGCGACGGCGTCCCGGCCTGGCTCGAATCCGCGGTCTCGAGCGCTGGCGGCATCCTCAAGGTCGGCACCGCCGCCGACCATGACCGCGCGATGGACCTCGTCCAGTCCCTGACCCACCGGACGCTCCTCGACTTCGCCGACAGCGTCACGGCGAGTGGCCTCGACCTCGAGCACGACATCTGGGAGGCGCGCACGCCGCTCTTCGAGACGCTCTTCGGCCTTGCCGTCCGTGTCCTCGACTCGCGCTCGAGCACGATCGGCCCTGGGGAGCTCGCCGTCGTGCGCGATCGATTCCCCGGCTCGCTCTTCGAGACCATCCGCGACACCGCCGCGACCGCGGTGACGGCCGCGCAGTCGAAGCGCCTCGCACTCGCCTCGCACCGCCGCAGCGGGCACGTCATCGGCCTGCGGGTCCTCGGCGACCGGCGCGTGCGGGTGGGTCGCATCGTCGGACTCACCTCGACCTCGGTGACGCTCGAAGAGCTCATGATCGGCCCGGCAGGCCGCGCGGCGCTGCTCGACGGTCCCGGCATGCAGAACGCCGCGAAGCTCGGCGTCACCGGCAGACCCCGCCAGACGACCTTCGGTCTCGGCCATGTCGACCCCGTCACGGGAGGAGACCTCGAGGCGGTCCTCGACGAGCAGCTCGCGCACATCCGGCGCGATGTGCGATTCCTCGTCCCCGAGTCGGTCGCGGGCGATGGCGTGCTCCAGGTCGTCAAGGTCACCCGCGGCCTCAAAGACTGCTCGCTCGCCGACGAGGTCGTCCGCACCGGTCAGCGGTCCGTCGTGATCCGGATGTCGATCCGCGCCGACCTCGACCCCGTCGCCACGGTCGATGCGCTCCAGGCCCAGATCGCGGCGGCCTATCGCTGGCCCGCGGGACTCTCGCGCGCTGCGAGCTCGACCGTCGAGCGCATCGTCTACCTCGGGCCCGCGGGCACCTTCTCCGAGGACGCCGCGGCGAGCGCTGCGCACGCGCTCGGCGCGCACGGCGCCAGGCTCGACGCGCTCGGCTCCTTCGACGCCGTGCTCGGCGCGCTCGGCCCGGGTACGGTCGGCGTCGTCCCCATCTCGAGCTCTGCCTCGGGCCTCGTCTCGCGGTCGATCGAGTCGATCATGTCCGTCCAGCTGACCGCGGGCGGCATGGTCGATGTCGCCGTCCGATTCGATGCATATGCCCGCAGCGGCATGGAGGCCGACGAGCTCAAGGGCGCGATCGTCTATTCGCACCCCCAGGCGCTCGCGCAGTGCCGTGCCTTCATCCGACGCTTCTTGCTGCAGCCCGTCGAGGCCGAATCCACCGCGGCAGCGCTCCGCCTCGCGGCCGCCGCGACCGTCCCCGCGATCGCGCTCGCCGGCGTCGGCAAGGGCGACGAGCTCGGGCTGAGCGTCATCGAGCGCGAGGTCGACGACCTCTCCGGCTCGATCACCCGCTTCCTCGTCGTGGGCGATGCCGAGGCATTCGGCGACTTCGCCTCGGGCTCGCAGCCGACCATGCGCGAGGTCTGGGTGGGCGCCTCCATCGCCGACGCGCTCCCACTCGTCGGCGGCGGGGCATTCGATGAGCTCCTGTCCGACGCCGACGGCCGCTGGCTCCTCATCACCTCGCGGACCGACCGCGACCCCGCGACGATCCCGGGCGGCGCTCGGAGACTCGGCCGGGTGCCGTGGTCACCGCGCACCCCGGTCGTCCGCGCGCAGTAGCCGGCCTTCGCACGAGCCCAGGCCGGTCGCGCTCCGGATCAACGCGAGCTGCGCGCCGTGCGACCCCGCACGATGCCGATGAATGTCTCCGCGAGCGGATGCGGATCATCGATCGGCCACACGAGCGAGATGCCGGTGTCGGGTGCGTCCAGCAGCGGCCTGGCCTTCACGTCCTTGCGCGACAGCACGCGCGCGACCGACTGCGGCATGATCGCGACCCCGACATTCGCCGCGACGAGCTCGATCGTGTCGGCACCTCCACCCTGCTCGAGGTCGACCGGCAGGACCGTCTCGCCTTCGAGATCCGCGAGTCGCAGCTCATCCATCGCGGCGACGAGCGATTCCCGCTCCGCGACGACGACCGGCTGCTCGCGATACAGCGGGATCGCATGCCACGTGTCATCCGCGACGATGTCGCGCGCGAGCGCCATGTGGACGGTCCCATCGCGCAGGCCCTGCAGCGCCTCCGCCTGCGGGGCCGGCACGAGCTCGAGTCGCCCGCCAGGCCTGCGCTCACGCCAGATGCGCTCCCACTTGCCCGGCGTCACGCCGGGGACGAATGCGACGACGAGCGGCTCCGGCATGCACTCAGGCTAACCATCGCCACGGTGCGCGCGGACGACGTACCCTCGGAGGATGACCGAAGCGCCGCGCGAAGATCGCCGCCAGCAGCCCAAGCCCAAGAAGCCCCAGCTGCTCAAGCCCGCCACCGCGGCGGCGAAGCTCGGGGTGTACCTCCCCGCGACCCCGCTGGATTTCCAGACGCAGCCGATCTCGCGCGATGACCTCCAGGCGCTCCAGGCTGACCCGCCCGAGTGGCTCACGCGCCTCCGCAAGGACGGCCCCCACCCGCGCAACGAGACCTCGCGCCGCCTCGGCGTCTCCAACTCCGCACTCGCCCGTGCCGGTGTGAGCGACGCGATGACGACGGCGGAGATCCGCGCGCTCCTCGAGGAGCGTCCCGAATGGCTCGTCGTCGAGCGCGAGAAGCACGCGCCCGGCAGCGGGCGGACCCCCGGCACCGCGGTCGGTGAGCGTCCTGGCGTCGCCGATGACGCGCGTCCCGAGCTCGCCGAGCCCGCGCTCACCGAGGACGAGATCGAGGAGCCTGCATTCGACCCGGATGAGGAGTACCGGCCCGAGCTCGACCCTGCCGCAGACGAACTGCGCGGAGCGCAGTGGCTCGAAGCTGGCGGCCCGCAGGCGTAGGCAGCCGGCTCCGGCGAGCTAGAGTCCGAGCCCTCCGCGCTGCTCGGCCATCTTGCGGAGCTCCACGGCGAGATCCGTGATGCGCTTCGTGCGTGCAGTGCTCGGCCGCTCCGGCGGTCGCTCGGTGATGTCGAGGTTCTTGCGGATCACGCCAGCGACATCGCTCCACGCATCCTGGCGAGCACGCTCGATGAGATCCGCGATGTAGCCGTCGTCGGCTGCTCGCCGGCGGAGGCCTTCCGCGAGACCGCGCGCCACCTTCGCGCGCATGAGCAGGTTGCGTCGGTCGCCGCGCCGATAGTCGTGCTGCGCGAGCGCGACACCCCAGCGGCGGCGCACAGCCTTCGCCTCGCTCTCGAGTCGGTCCGCGACGGCATCCTGCTCGGTCGCGAGGGTCTCCAGGATCGCGAGCGCATCTGGACCGAATGCCTCGGCCCGGTACTCCTGGTTCCGTCCGATCGTCGCGACCTCGATGCGGTTGCGCACGTCGAGCCGCGCCGCATGGTCGGCGAGGAGCAGGCCTTCCTCGATGGCCTGGTTGAGCGCTCGACTCATCCCACGCCCGTGAATGTCACGCCCCAGTGACCTTCCCACGTCTCGCCCGGCTCGAGCCACACGAGGCCCTCGCCCGTGTTGAGCGCGTCCGGCGGCGCCGTCATGGGCTCGATCGCGATCGCGCGACGCGACACGCCCTCGGCGCCGGGGAAGGCGCGCGGCGTGAAGACCTGCGCATACGTCCAGTCGGCGTCGTCCCACATGCTCACGACGCCGTGCGGGCCCTCCAGCCTCGCGAACTCGCCTCGACCATCGGCGCGCGTGACGTGGTGCACGCGCGTGAATGCCGTGTCGAGATCCAGCTCGTCGATGACGCGCCCAGAGCGGAGATCGGCAGGCGTGCCCTCGACGTCGAGCTCGGCCACCGGCAGCAGCCGGTCGTCGGTCTCGATCCAGCCATCGGCGTGGACGGTCACGACGAGCTCCTCGACGGGGGTGTCGCCGACGCGGAAGAACGGGTGCGCTCCGGCAGCCCAGGGCGCACGCTCGCCGGAGAGGTTCACGGCGCCGTGCGTGACCTCGATCCCGTCCCCGACCGCCGTGTAGCGGACCCAGGTGTCGAGGAAGTACGGCCAGCCGGACTGCGGCGGGATGATGGCGCCGAGGAGGACGGTGTCGTCGTCGAGCTCGCGCACCTCGTAGTCCGCGAAACGGAGAAGCCCGTGGATCGCATTGCGTCGGTCGGGCTCGGTCATCGCGAGCGCTCGCGGCTCGCCCGCCGCGTGCCACACCGCATCGCGGACGCGGTTCGGCCACGGGGCGAGGATGATGCCGCTTCCGAAGCTCGGGGCGTGACCAGGGGCGAGCGGCTCGGTGATGTCGATGCCGCCGACATTCAGCGATCGGAGCACGGCGGCGACCGTCCCGATCCCGACGCGCGTCGCGCCCGAGACGAGTGCGATGTCGCGACCGGTCGGGGTGATCTCCACGGAGTCGAGGGTAGTCGGGGAACCTCAGCCGAGCAGTACCCCGAACGCAAGTCCGAGCATGTACGTGATCGCCGCGGCGCCGTAGCCGATCGCGATCTGACGGAGTGCGCGCCAGCCCGGTGAAGCCCCGGACAGGATGCCCGTGATCGCCCCAGTGATCGCGAGCGCGATCCCGACGAGTGCCGCCGCGACGATGACCGCAGTCAGGCCGGACGCCCCGAAGAGGTACGGGAGGACCGGGATGAGCGCGCCGACCGCGAAGGTCACGAAGCTGAATGCCGCGGCGCGCCACGGGCTGCCGACCACATCGTCATCGCTCGGAATGCTGCCGGTCGTCGGGACCGGCGAGGTCACGAGCTCGGGTTCGCGCTCATGCGCCTCGAGCGCGGCGGCCTCGCGGATGCGCTCGAAGACCGTGAACGCGCGCGCCTCCGCCTCTGCGGGAGACATGCCGCGGGCGCGGTATACGAGGGCGAGCTCGTTGAGCTCGGCGTCGAGCGCGGGGAGGCGCTTGGCGGTCTCGGGCGCCGGCTTCGACGAGTCGATGAGCTCACGCTGCGAGCTCACGGAGATGTACTCCCCCGCCGCCATCGAGAGCGCGCCGGCGAGGAGGCCGGCGATGCCTGTGATGAGCACCGCGGACGACGCCATGCCCGTCGCGCCTACACCGAGGACGAGCGCGAGATTGGAGACGAGGCCGTCGTTCATGCCGAAGACGGCCGCGCGGAAGCCTCCCGAGAGCGCGTCGCGCTTGCGCTTCGCGAGTGCGCGGACGACCTCGCCGTGGATGTGCTCGTCCGCGGCCATGGCGGGCGAGGCATTCGAATCCGAGTCGTAGGGGGTGCGCCCCTCCGCGCGCTGCATGAGCGCGAGGACGAAGACCGAGCCGAACCGGCGGGCGAACCAGCCGAGGACCCGAGAGCCGAGGTCGACGCGAGGCTCTGGCACCGCGTCGGGACCGAGCAGGTCGATCCAGTGCTGCGCGTGCCGATCCTCGGCGTCGCCGAGCGCGAGCAGGATCTCCCGCTCCTCGCCCTGCCTGCGGCCGGCGAGATCGCGATAGATCATCGCCTCCGCGCGCTCGGCCGCGAGATACCGCCGCCACTGCTTGACGTGCGCCTCGCGTGACGGTCGGGGATTCACAGTCTCAGAAGACGCCGACGGACTTCAGGATCCAGGCGACACCGCCGGCGACGGCCGCGATCGTGCACACCCACATGAGGAACTGGGGGAATCCAAGTCGATACGTGCTGCGCATAGCTGTCTCCAAAGTCTTCGCTCGCAGACCTACAGGCCCGCCTGCCGCCACGCGGCATCCACAACATTCTTCACCAGAAGTGCTCGGGTCATCGGCCCGACCCCTCCCGGGTTCGGCGAGAGCCAGCCCGCGACCTCCGCGACCGCCGGGTCGACGTCGCCCGAGAGCTTGGCGCGGCCCGTCTCGCTCTCGCCGACGCGCGTCACGCCGACGTCGAGGACGGCGGCACCCGGCTTGATCCACTCGGGCTTGATGAGGTGGGGGACGCCCACTGCAGCGACGACGATGTCGGCCCTGCGGCATTCCTCGGCGATGTCCGGCGTGCGCGAGTGTGTGAGCGTCACCGTCGCATCGATGCCCTTGCGGGTGAGGAGGAGACCGAGCGGGCGGCCGACCGTGAGGCCGCGGCCGACTACCGTGACGTGCTTGCCCGGGATCTGCACGCCGTGACGCTCGAGGAGCTCGATGATGCCCGCGGGGGTGCACGGGAGCGGCGAGGTGATCTCGCCGTCGACACCGAGCACGAGGCGACCGAGGTTCGTCGGGTGGAGGCCGTCCGCGTCCTTGTCAGGGTCGATGGCCTCGAGGATCTCGTGCTCGTCGATGCCCTTCGGGAGGGGGAGCTGGACGATGTAGCCCGTGACCGCGGGGTCGGCGTTGAGGAACTGCACCGCCTCGAGGATGTCCTCGCGGGTCGCGGTCTCTGGGAGGTCGACGCGGATCGACTCGACGCCGACCTCGGCGCAGTCGCGGTGCTTGCCGGCGACGTACGAGACCGACCCGGGGTCCGCGCCGACGAGCAGCGTGCCGAGACCGGGGACGACGCCGCGTCCCTTCAGGATCTCCACGCGCTCACGGAGTTCGGCCTTGATCGCGGCCGCGGTCGCGATGCCGTCGAGCTTCTGTGCAGTCATTCGTCGATCCTCTCAAGCCGCGAGCCCCTCGGACTCGCGGCATCGTCGATAGAACGATCGGCCCCATTGGCCGACCGAGCGTCACGCCCAGGTGGTGGGCGAGGTGAGTCCTTCGTAGAGGGGGAATGCCTCGGTGAGGGCCTGGACCCGCGAGCGCAGTGCCGGGATGTCGGCGTCCTCGTGGAGGGCGAGCGCGATGATGTCCGCGACCTCGGCGAACTCGGCGTCGCCGAAGCCGCGCGTCGCGAGGGCCGGGGTGCCGATGCGGAGACCGGAGGTCGTCATCGGGGGACGCGGGTCGAAGGGCACCGAGTTCTTGTTGACCGTGATGAGCGCCTCGTGAAGGCGGTTCTCCGCGTCCTGGCCGGTGAGCTGCGACTTGCGCAGATCGACGAGCACAAGGTGGACGTCGGTGCCGCCCGTGAGGACGTCGATGCCGGCGCCGCGCGCGTCGTCGTCGGTGAGGCGCGAGGCGAGGAGCTGGGCACCGCGGATCGTGCGCTCCTGACGGTTGCGGAACTGCTCGGTCATCGCGAGCTTGAAGGCGATCGCCTTCGCCGCGATGACATGCATGAGCGGGCCGCCCTGGAGGCCGGGGAAGACGGCCGAGTTGATCTTCTTGGCGATGTCCTCGTCGTTCGTGAGGATGAAGCCCGAGCGCGGGCCGCCGATGGTCTTGTGCACCGTGCTCGTGACGACATCCGCGTAGGGGACTGGCGAGGGGTGCAGGCCAGCGGCGACGAGGCCCGCGAAGTGCGCCATGTCGACCCAGAGGTACGCGCCGACCTCGTCGGCGATCGCACGGAAGGCCGCGAAGTCGAGCTGGCGCGGGTACGCCGACCAGCCCGCGATGATGAGCTTCGGCCGGTGCTCGAGCGCCTTCTCGCGGACGACGTCCATGTCGATGCGCGAGGTGACCGGGTCGACGCCGTAGCTGACGATGTCGTAGTAGCGGCCGGAGAAGTTCTGCTTGCGGCCGTGCGTGAGGTGGCCGCCGTGGTTGAGGTCGAGACCGAGCACCGTGTCGCCCTGCTCGAGGAGCGCCACGTAGACCGGCTGATTGGCCTGCGCGCCCGAGTGCGGCTGGACATTCGCGAACTTCGCGCCGAAGAGCTCCTTCGCACGCTCGATCGCGAGCGACTCGGCGACATCGACGTACTCGCAGCCGCCGTAGTAGCGCTTGCCGGGGTAGCCCTCGGCATACTTGTTCGTCAGGACGGAGCCCTGCGCTTCGAGGACTGCGCGCGGCACGAAGTTCTCGCTCGCGATCATCTCGAGGTAGTCGCGCTGACGACCGAGCTCGAGGTCGAGGACCTTCGCGATCTCCGGGTCGACCTCGGAGAGCGGGGCGGTGAATGCGTCGAAGTGGGAATTGTTCACAGGGGTGCTCCTGACTTGGTGGAGTCGAGACCCAGGCGTGCGGTCGATGACCTGTGATGTCGCTCCCCGGTGGTGACCCACCCGAACGCCAGTCGCGACGACGCCAATGGTATCAAGCCGCGCGCCGAGCTCTCGCTGTCGGCGCGCGCTTCGTCCAACGGCGGGCCGCGATGACGGGAATGAGCGCGAGGAAGAGGATCGCCCCGGCGAACCACGGCAGCACGTCGAGGCTCAGGACGCTGATGACGCCCGCGCCGACGAGCGCGCCGACGCCGATGCCGGTGTTGAACGCGGTCGTCATGGTCGCCGCCGCCATGTCGCGGAGGCGTGGGGACACCTCGCGCATCATGAGGCCCTGCACGAGCGGCGGGAAGACGCTGAATCCGACGCTCCAGATGACGAAGGGCACGAGGACGATCCACCCCGAAGGTCCGATGAGCGCCATGCCGACCATCGCGACGACGACCGCGCCGATCGAGACGTAGAGCGCCCGGTACGGGTGGGTGTCGCCGACGAGGCCGGCGATGACGAGACCGAAGGCGCCGCAGATGCCGGAGATGAACAGCACGCTCGCGACCGCCCCCTCCTCGACGCCGACGACGCCGATGAGCCACGGGGCGATGTAGGTGGAGAAGGAGTTGTTGCCGAGGATCGCGAGCAGGATCGCGCCGCACAGCATGAACATGATCGGGAGCGAGGGGTCCTTGCGGAGGACGACCGGGACCTCGCCCGTCGCGAGGCGCACGCGGTGGTCGACAGGCGGGAGGAAGAGCGCCGCGAGGATCGCGAAGGCGACGATGAGGATGGCCATGACGATGAAGGACATGCGCCAGCCGACGGCGTGGCCGATCACGGCCCCCATGGGGACGCCGAGGATGAATGCCAGCGTGCCGCCGGCCTGCGTGACGCTCGTCGCGCGCACCACCTGGGAGGGCTTCACGAGGCGGGCCGCGTACGGGGCCGTGACCGCCCAGAAGACGCCGTGTGCGACGCCGCCGATGATGCGCGCCGTGAGGAGGAGCCAGTACGTGTCGGCGAGGCCTGCGAGGACATTCGTCGCGGCGAAGATGCCGAGGGTGCCGACGAGGAGCCACTTGCGGTCGAGCCGGCTCGTGAGGGCAGTGAGCGGCGCCGTGGTGACGACGACGGTGATCGCGAATCCGGTCACGAGCAGCCCAGCCTGCGCCTCGGTGACCCGCAGGCCTGCGGCGATCTCGGGGAGGATCGCGGTCGGGAGGAACTCGCTCGAGACAGAGACGAAGATGGCGCCCGCGATGACCAGGAGTCGCGCGAAGGGGAAGCGTTGCGTGGTGGTGGACATCAGGTGCTCAAGCGTACGCCGCGCAGGGATCGCTCCCGGCCCTAGTATCGGGGCGTGCGGGACGACCATGGCGAGACGACGATGCTCGATGTCTCCACGCGCTTCATGCCCGTCGACGAGGTCATGTCAGTGCTCGAGGAGCTTCCGAGCCTCGGTCACACCCGGCTGCGACTGCGGCTCACCGGGCCGAAGGGATGGCGCATCCGCATCGACTCCTGGCCCGCCCTCGCGTCGGAGCAGTCCTACAGCAAGGCTGAATACCGCCGCATCCTCCAGCGCGCTGACGAGCTCGGCATCCTCGTGGTCCCCGAGATCGCCGCTCCGGGCGGAATGGCTGCCGCACTCGCGAGCTACCCGGAGCTCGGCGCATCCTCGAGCGCGCTCGACACGAGTCGCGAACTCGCCTACCGATTCCTCGACGACGTCATCCGCGAGCTCGCGATCATCACGCGCACCGAATGGCTCGGCATCGCCACCACGCGCGCTCGCGGGCTCGACAGTGCTTCCGTGGCCGCCTTCGAGGCGCGCATCGGCGAGCTCGTCGCGCGTAACGGCAAGACCGTGCTGTGGCCGAATGACTCGCCGGGTGCCCGCGAGGTCGCCACGGCACCCAGCGCATGATCGGCTCACCCGCGATCGGCGGCCCCATGACATTCAGCAGATTCCTCAGTCGATGCGGCTGAATGGATGTCCGATCTCGTGAAGGAGCCATCGATGCACCAGACCTCGCAGCGCACCGCAGCCCTCGTCCTCGCCGGAGCGGCGCTCCCCGCCCTCCTCGCAGGCTGCGCGACCGAGGCCGCCATCGAGCCCGGTGACGCCGCGACATCGGGACCCGCTGCGACGTCCGGCCCCGCCGACCCTGGCACGCCGAGCAGCGGCTCGAGCGAGTTCGCCGACGGCACCTACACAGCGGACGGCAACTACGTGTCGCCCGGCGGGCCGAGCGCCGTGACCGTCACCGTCACCCTCGCCTCGGGCGTCGTGACCGACGTCGAAGTCATCGGCCACTCGACGGATCGCGACGGCAAGAACTTCCAGTCGAAGTTCATCAGCGGCATCGCCGCCGAGGTCATCGGCGTGCCGATCGACGAGCTCGACGTCTCGCACGTCGCGGGCTCGAGCCTCACGAGCGGCGGGTTCAACCAGGCGATCGCGAAGATCATGGAGGAGGCCGCGGCCTGAGCGGTCGCGGTCAGACCGCCCCGCGCATGAATGCCGTGTGGCGGTTCGAGGCGATCGGCGTCCCGTGGTCGATCTCGACACCTGAGCCGCTCGCCGCTGACGTCGTCGAGGCCGTCCGCGCGCGCATCGACTCCTATGACCGGACGTGGTCGCGATTTCGCAGCGACTCGCTCGTCGCTCGCATCGGCTCCGTCGGCGGCACCCATGCGCTCCCGCATGAAGCCGGACCGCTGCTCGAGCTGTACCGCGTGCTCTACGAGGCCACGGACGGCCGCATGAGCCCGCTCGTGGCCCGCAGCCTCGAGCGGCTCGGCTACGACGCCGCGCTCACCATGGTGCCGGGCACGCCGACCCCCGCCCCAGCGTGGGAGGACGCGATCGCCTGGGTTGGGACAGCGCTCGCGGCACCGCAGCCGGTGCGGCTCGACGTGGGCGCCGCGGGCAAGGGCCAGCTCGTCGACCTCGTCGCCGAGGTCCTCGCGCACCACGGTGTCGGCGAGGCGACGGTCGATGCGAGCGGCGACCTCCTGCATATCGGGGATGCGCCCATCCGGGTCGCGCTCGAGCATCCCGCCGATGCGCGCCTCGCGATCGGCGTCGCGACGATCGGCGGATCGGGCGGGGGCGAGGTCCGCGCGCTCTGCGCCTCCGCGACGAATCGTCGTCGCTGGGGCGACGGGCTCCACCACGTCCTCGATGCGACCACCGGCCTGCCCGTCGACGAGATCGTCGCGACGTGGGTCTCCGCACCGAGCGCGATGGTCGCCGACGGCGTCGCCACGGCGCTCTTCCTCACCTCCCCCGATCGCATCCCTATCGGGCTCGGCGCGAGGTGGGCGAGGATGTCCGCAGCCGGTCTCGTCGAGGTGTCAGACGGATTCCCCGCAGAGATCTTCCGAAAGGTGGCGCAATGAAGGCGATCGCGATCGCTCGAGGCTGGATCGACCGAGTCCTCGGGGCGGTGACGTCCATCGCGCTCGTCATCATCTGCCTCGCCGTGATCGGCGTCGTCGGCCTCGTCCTCGCCATCGCTGGTCGAATGCCATTCGGCCCGCTCGAGGCGATGGTCACCTTCCTCATCGCGGCAGCGGGCGTCGTCGGGGGCTCATGGATCGGTGCCGCGGCCACGCGCGTGAAGCCGCAGGTCGACTCGATGGTCGTGAGCGTCCTCATCCTGTGGTTCCTCTTCATCCCGTCGCTCGAGCCAGGCGAGCTCGGCGGCATCGCCCTCGCGGCGCTCCTGGCTGGCGTCTCCAAGTACCTCATCGCGTGGCGAGGACGGCACGTCTTCAACCCGGCCGCATTCGGTGCCAGCGTCGTCCTGCTGCTCGGGTGGATCTTCCCGTCCTTGCCCGGCGTCGGCTGGTGGGTGGGGTCCCCGGCGCTCTTCCCGCTCGTCCTCGTCGCGGCGATCATCGTGCTCTACCGGACGAACACCTTCCTGACGGGCCTGACCTTCGTCGTCGTGGCCACGATCGGCGTGCTCGTCGCCTTCTCGATCGCGGGCGCTGGCACCGAACCCTGGGCGGCGCTCCAGCTCATCCTCGGCTCGACGCCCGTGATCTTCCTCGCCGGATTCATGCTGTCCGAGCCGCTGACCCTGCCGCCGATACTGTCCCAGCGCCTGTGGGTCGCCGCGCTCGTCGGGGCCCTCTACGCACTGCCGTTCTACGGGTGGACTCCCTGGCTCGCCCCGACGATCGCACTGCTCGTCGGCAACCTCATGGGATTCCTCCTCGGGCAGCGGACGGGCATCCGGCTCGAAGTCACGCATGTGCGGCGACTCGGCGCCTCGACGCTCGAGGTCGGGTTCGCACCCGTCGATCGCGTGCGCTTCGCGGCCGGGCAGGCGATCGAGCTCACCATCCCGCACGAGGGCGCAGACCTCCGCGGCAGCCGGCGTGTGCTCTCGATCGTCTCCGCACCGAGCGCCGACATCCTCCGCGTCGCGACGAAGATCCCGAGCGATCACGTCTCCAAAGCCAAGCTCGCCCTCGCCGCGCTCCAGCCGGGTGACCGCCTCACGGCCACGCGGATCTTCGGCGACTTCCGTCTCCCCGCGCGCGGCCCCGTCGTGCTGGCGGCGGGCGGCATCGGCGTCACCCCGTTCCTCTCGATGCTCGCCGCGCAGGCCACCGCGCCCAACCCACGCGACATCGTCGTCATCTACCGGAGCTCGGAGCCCATCCCGCCCTACCTCGACGAGCTCGCCGCGATCGGTGCGCGAGTGGTCCTCTTCGGCCAGGCTGACGGCCCACTCCCACCCGGCTGGATCCACGGCGGCACAGGGAGGCCCACGCCCGAGGCCGTCAGGGCTGCCATCCCCGACCTCGCGAGCCGCACGGCCCTCGTGAGCGGCCCACCGGCATTCGTGGCCGACCTCACCGCGATGCTCCGCGACGCAGGAGTCCGCCGGATCCGGCGGGACGTCTTCTCCGGGGCATGAGCACACCTGGGGAGTGGGAGGATGTTCTGGTGAGTGAATCGCCCATCCTGTACACGCACACCGACGAGGCGCCCATGCTGGCCACCGCCTCGCTCCTCCCCATCGTCAAGGCGTATGCACGCCAGGCGGGTGTCGAGGTCGAGTCGCGGGACATCTCGCTCGCCGGTCGCATCCTCGCCCAGTTCCCCGACCGGCTCGCGACGCCCGTCCCCGACGCGCTCGCCGAGCTCGGTGCACTCGCGACCACTCCCGAGGCCAACATCATCAAGCTGCCGAACATCTCGGCATCCATCCCGCAGCTCAAGGCCGCGATCGCCGAGCTCCAGGCCGACGGCTACGACATCCCCGACTACCCGGATGAGCCGACGACCGACGAGGAGAAGGACTGGCGCGCGCGCTACGACCGCGTCAAGGGCTCCGCGGTGAACCCGGTCCTGCGCGAGGGCAACTCCGACCGCCGCGCTCCCGGCAGCGTCAAGAGCTATGCGCGCAAGCACCCCCACCGCAACAAGGCCTTCGCCGAGGGCTCGCTCACGCGCGTCGCGACGATGACCGATGGCGACTTCAAGCACAACGAGAAGTCGACCGTCCTCCCCGCGGCAGACACGCTCACCATCCAGCACGTCGCCGAAGACGGGACCGTGACGGTCCTCAAGTCCGGCCTCAAGGTGCAGGAGGCCGAGATCGTCGACGCGACCTTCATGTCGGCGGCGGCACTCGACGCATTCCTCGCCCAGACCATCGCTGAGGCCCGCGAGAAGGACGTCCTCTACTCCGTCCACCTCAAGGCCACGATGATGAAGGTCAGCGACCCGATCATCTTCGGACACGTCGTCACGGCATTCTTCGCCGACGTCTTCGACAAGTACGGCGACCGCATCGCCGCCGCAGGCCTCAAGGCCGACGACGGACTCGGCTCGATCCTCGCCGGCCTCGCCGAGGTCGACGGCGGCCAGGAGATCATCGACGCGTTCAACGCTGCGATCGCCGCTGGTCCCCGCCTGTCCTACGTCAACTCCGACAAGGGCATCACGAACCTCCACGTCCCGTCCGACGTCATCGTCGACGCATCGATGCCCGCGCTCATCCGCAACGGCGGACGGCTCTGGGGTGCCGACGGCTCGGAGTCCGACACGATCGCCGTCATCCCGGACTCCTGCTACTCGGGCGTCTACCAGACGGTCATCGACGACGTCGTGGCCAACGGCCCGCTCGACCCCGCCACGATCGGCTCCGTGCCGAACGTCGGCCTCATGGCCCAGGCCGCCGAGGAGTACGGCAGCCACGACAAGACCTTCAAGATCGCAGCCCCCGGCCGCGTCCAGGTCGTCAACTCGGCCGGCGACGTCCTCATCGAGCACACCGTCGACACGGGCGACGTGTGGCGCGCGACCCAGACCAAGGACGTCCCGGTCCGCGACTGGGTCAAGCTCGCCGTCTCCCGCGCTCGCGCGACCGGTGCGCCTGCGGTGTTCTGGCTCGACCCCGAGCGCGCGCACGACGCGACGCTCATCGGCAAGGTCAAGGAGTACCTCGCCGACCACGACACGACCGGCCTCACGATCGAGATCCTGTCGCCCGAGGAGGCGACGAAGTACTCGCTCGACCGCATGCGCCAGGGCCTCGACACCATCTCGGTCACGGGCAACGTCCTCCGCGACTACAACACCGACCTCTTCCCCATCCTCGAGGTCGGCACCTCGGCCAAGATGCTCTCGATCGTCCCGCTCCTCAACGGCGGTGGCCTCTTCGAGACGGGCGCCGGCGGCTCGGCCCCGAAGCACGTCCAGCAGTTCCTCGCGGAGAACTACCTGCGCTGGGACTCGCTCGGCGAGTTCTTCGCGCTCGCCGCGTCATTCGAGCACTACGCGACGTCGCTCGGGAATGCCAAGGCGCAGGTCCTCGCCGACACGCTCGACCGCGCGACGGGCACGTTCCTCGAAGAGGACAAGTCGCCCGGCCGCGCGCTCGGCACGATCGACAACCGCGGTTCGCACTTCTACCTCGCGATGTACTGGGCTCAGGAGCTCGCGCGACAGACCGAGGACGCGGAGCTCGCGGCGACGTTCAAGCCGATCGCCGAGCACCTCGCAGCGGGCGAGAAGGCCATCGTCGAGGAGCTCGTCGCGGTCCAGGGGTCACCCGTCGACATCGGCGGCTACTACTGGCCGGACGAGGAACTCGTCGCTGCGGCGATGCGTCCTTCAACGACGCTGAACGCGATCATCGATTCGCTGGGCTGAAAAAACTCATACTTTACGCCCCGCGTCGAGCGGTTTCTGGGCGAGCGCTGACTGCCCGTGACACGTCAGAGGGTGGCAGTTACCCTGTCGCTATGACGCTGCATCTCGAGGAACTCTCGTCCACGACCGCTGCAGCCGCGAACTCGCTCACGCTTCGTTCCGGCCAGGAGGACTACGTCACACCCCCGACGTATGCCCTCGCCGAGACGATGCTCGAGGACGTCGCGTCGTGGTCTCGAGTCGTCCTCGACGACGATGAAGTGGTCGGCGTGATCTTCGGCGTCTTCGACGAGCACAACCCGCAGCCAGAGTTCCGCGCCGCGCTGTGGCGCGTGACCGTCTCGGGCGACCACCAGGGTCAGGGCATCGGCCGCATCGCGGTCGAGGCGCTCGCCGAGGAGGCGCGGTCGCGAGGCGTCAAGGAGCTCACCGCGATCTGGGAGCCCGGCGAGTACGGCCCGCACGAGTTCTTCACCGCCGTCGGATTCGTCGTGAAGGGCGAGACGCAGTACGGCGAGGCGCTCGGCGTCCTCGAGCTCTGAGTACCCACCGCGGTGGATCAGCTGAACCCGTTCGGGCCGCTCGGGTATGAGGAATCGCCGCCGGACGGCGTCGAGGCCTTCTACGCCGCGATCCGCGACCTGGTCGAGACGATCCCTGCGGGCCGCGTGATGGCTTATGGAGCTGTCGCCGCCGCGATCGGCTCTCGCGCCGCGCGCGCCGTCGGGCGCTACATGGCGCAGTCCGGTGGCAGCCTGCCTTGGTGGCGCGTCGTCTACGCCGACGGGCATATCCTCCCCGGCTACGAGACGGCCGCACTCGACCGCTACCGCGAGGAGGGCACGCCGCTGCTCACGACGCCGACGGGCTGGCGCATCGACATGCGACGAGCATCGTGGTCGCCCTATAGCGACTGAATGTCTCGGCTCCGACGCCTCAGCTCGACCGGACGCGGACGCTGAGGCACGTCACGCAGCCCTCGAGCTTCTCGAACTCGCTCACGGGCGTCACCACGACCTCGTAGCCGAGATCGCTCAGGAGCGCCGCCGTCTGCGGAGCCGACTCCGACATGAGCACCGTGCTCGGGCCGAGGACGACGACCGCCGCACCCTCGGGCTCAGGGATCGGCAGGAAACGCCCGAAGAGCCGCGGCTCGTCGACGAACGGCTCCCAGCCGATGATCGTGCCGTCCGGCAGCCCCGTCACCGCCGTCTTCAGGTGAAGCGCCTTGGTCATGGGGACCGCGACCACGCTCCACCCGCGCGGAGCCAGGAGCTCGCGAAGCTGGCGGATGCCCTCGGCATTCGTCCGCCCACCCCGACCGACGTACACGGTCGAGCCGACCTTGAGCACATCGCCGCCATCGAGCGTGCAGGGCGCGGCGATCTCCGCGGTCGCGACGCCGAGCCCGGAGACGACCTCGCGGACGGCATCCGTCTCAGGCTTGCGCGAATCGGCGCCTGGCCTCGTCACCACCGCGAAGTCGTCGAACATGACCACCGTGTCCTCGATGAAGACGGAGTCGGGGCATTCCTCCGCAGCCGGGACCTCGATGATCTCGAAGCCGTGGCTCGCGAGCTGACCGACGTACGTGCGCCACTGTTCGCGGGCGAGGTCGATGTCGACGTCCTGGCGGTCGATGTGGGCGAGCTCACCCTCGAAGAGACGAGACGATGTGGGCCTGACGAGTGCGCGCATGGGTTTCGCCTCCAGATGGTCCCGGACCCGGCAGTCCCGGGACCGGTGCCGTGGTGTCGGTGTTGTCAGTGGAAGAAGTGTCGCTCGCCGGTGAAGTACATCGTCACACCGGCCGCGGCCGCCGCAGCGATGACCTCCTCGTCGCGGACCGATCCACCCGGCTGGACGACAGCGCGGACGCCGCCATCGATGAGGATCTGGAGCCCGTCGGCGAAGGGGAAGAACGCGTCGCTCGCCGCGACCGAGCCAGCAGCGCGGTCGCCTGCGCGCGAAACCGCGAGGCGGCACGAGTCGACCCGGTTGACCTGACCCATGCCGATGCCGACCGAGGCCCCGCCCTGCGCGAGCAGGATCGCGTTCGACTTCACGGCGCGCACCGCACGCCACGCGAACTCGAGATCGGCGAGGGTCGACGCATCGGCGGCCTCACCAGCGACGAGCTTCCACTCGCTCGCCGGCGCGAAGTGCTGGTCGGCCTCCTGGAGCAGGATGCCGCCCGAGACCTGTCGCAGCTCGACCGTCGGGCTCTGGAACCCCTCGGGCAGCTGGACGAGGCGGATGTTCTTCTTGCGGGAGAGGAGCTCGAGCGCCTCCGGCTCGAACCCGGGCGCCGCGATGACCTCGGTGAAGATCTCGGACACCGTCTCGGCCATCGCGAGCGAGACGACGCGGTTCGCCGCAATGACGCCACCGAAGGCGCTCACCGGGTCGCACTCGTGGGCGCGCAGGTGAGCGCTCGCGATCGCGTCGGGCGCCGAGGCATCCGCGACGGCGATGCCGCACGGGTTCGCGTGCTTGATGATCGCGACCGCGGGCTCCTCGAAGTCGAATGCCGCACGGACCGCGGCGTCGGCGTCGACGTAGTTGTTGTAGCTCATCTCCTTGCCGCCGAGGAGTCGGGCCTGCGCGATGCCGGGGCGGCCGCCGACGGTCTGGTAGATCGCCGCACGCTGGTGCGAGTTCTCGCCGTAGCGGAGCGTCGCCTCCTGCTCCCACGTCCCGCCGATCCACGCGGGGAAGGGCTCGCCATCGGGCGCGACCGTCGAGCCGATCCAGCTCGCGACCGCGACGTCGTAGCCCGCCGTGTGGCGGAAGGCATCGCGGGCGAATGCCTGTCGCTGCGCGAGCGTCGTCCCGCCGGCTCCCAGCGCGGCCACGATCTCGTCGTACCTGGCGGGATCGACGACGACGGCGACATTCGCGTGGTTCTTTGCGGAAGCACGCACCATGGCGGGCCCGCCGATGTCGATCTGCTCGACGACGGCGTCGGGTGCGGCACCGCTCGCGACCGTCTCGACGAAGGGGTAGAGGTTCACGACGACGAGCTCGAACGGCGCGATGCCGAACTCGGCGAGCTCCTGCTCGTGCTTCTCGAGACGGAGGTCGGCGAGGAGGCCGGAGTGGACGCCAGGGTGGAGGGTGCGGACGCGACCGTCGAGGTGCTCGGGGTAGCCCGTGACCTCCTGGACCTGCGTGACCGGGAGACCCGCCGCCGCGATCGCGGCACCCGTGCCGCCGGTCGAGACGATCTCGACGCCGTGCTCGACGAGCGCGGTCGCGAGCTCGATGAGCCCCGTCTTGTCGCTCACCGCGACGAGCGCCCGACGGATCGGGACGAGGTCGCGATGACGGTAGAGGGACGGATCGATGGTTGCTCCACTCACTTCGTGGTCTCCTGCAGATCGATACGACCGTCGGCCACGTCGGCGACGACCTGCGCGAGCAGGCGCCGTTCGACGGGCTTGATGCGGTCATGGAGGGTGGCTTCGGTGTCGCCGGGGAAGACGGGGATGCGCTCCTGCGCGAGGATGGGGCCCGCGTCCACGGCCGGGTCGTCTGGGCCCGCGACGCCGCGGTCGACGAGGATGACGCTCGCACCCGTCTGGCTGACGCCCGCCGCGAGTGCGTCGCGGACGCCGTGGGCGCCGGGGAACTCGGGCAGGTATGCGGGGTGCGTGTTGATGATCGGGGCCGGAGTGGCGTCGATCGCGGCCTGCGGCAGGAGGCGCATCATGCCGCTCAGGACGACGAGGCCCGGCTGCCAGACGGCGAGCTGGCGTGCGAGCTCCTCGCCCCACGCCGCGCGGTTGGGGAATGCCGTGTACGGGACCGTGAAGGTCGGGATGCCGAACTCCTCGGCGTGGGCGAGCCCTTCGGCATCGCGGTCGGCGCCGACTGCGACGATGCGCGCGGGATACTGCGGGTCCTGCGCGGCCTCAAGCAGCGCGCGGAGATTCGACCCGCCCCCGGAGATCAGGACGACGACGCGAAGCACCACCCAAGCCTAGCCCCGGCCGCTCTGGGCGATTCCCGCGTCGTCGGAGGGTGCGGACAGCCGCTCGGATCGGAGACCGCGGATGGTGCCCGCCACGAGGAGGCCGATCGTGATGGCGATCGCGAACTCGACACCGGCCCATACGCCGACCTGGACTCCATCCGGCCCGAGATCGGCGAGGCGACCCGGTCCGCCGGAACCGGCCGATGCCGCGGCGAGCAGCCCGGCGATGATCCCGCCGCAGATGCCACCCGCGATGCCGACGACGACGAGCCACCAGTCGCGCAGGACGCCGCGCAGTCGACCGTGCGCGAGGATGCCCGCGATGAGACCAGCCGCGAGCGGGAGCGTGAGGACGATCCAGGCGCCGGAGCCCGGCTCGGAGGGGATCGCCCCGAAGATCGGGATGGGCGGCACAGGACCGAGGGCTGTCGCGAACGGGCTCGAGATCGAGCCTGTGCCGACCGCGAAACCGGGACCGACGAGCCACGCCATCGTCCAGATGACGAAGTTCGGCAGGACCGCGCCCTGCGCGACCGTCAGCACGAGGCCGCCGAGCGCCTCGGTGTGGAGCGTCTCGTAGAACGTGATGAGCTGCGCGTAGCCGACGCCCAGCGCGAGCGCGCCGACGACCGAGGCGGCGACGACGAGCGCCGCGACCGCCGCGATGCCCGCTCGCACCGACGCATCGATCCCGACGCGGAGCGAGATCGGGATCCGAGAGAGCATCGCATCGCGTGCGATCGCGAGACGTGAGCGCTGCCCCTGTGCGCGAGCGTCCCGGCGCAGCTGCGACGTCGCGAGGCCCACGAGGATGCCGATCAGGAACGTGAGCGTCGGGAGCACGACGCCCTGCGTGACATTCGGCTCCGCTGCGGGGTGGCTCGCGGCGACGACGATGCCAGCCGAGGCGAGGCCGAAGACGATGATCTCGGTGATGAGCCCGATGATCGGATGACCGACCTCAGCGACACGACGACCTGCACGCACCGCGAGCAGGAGGGTCAGGAGCGCGAAGCCGAGCAGCGCGATCGAGAAGGTCACGGGAAGTTCGGCACCAGGCAGACCGAGCGCCGCCGCCGTCGATGGATCGAGGGTGAAGGTCACGTCCACGCCATGCCCGAGGAGCCACACGTCCGCCGCGGCTCGCCACACGACCGTCCACTCAGGGCCGAAGCCCATCTCGACCGCCCACACGATCGAGCCGAGCGCGAGGGGGATGCCGACGCCGATCAGGATGACGAGGATCGACTCCGCCGCGGAGAAGAGGATCGTGAGCCACCGAGACACCCCAGAAGTCGATCACATCTGTCTGGGGCGGCGGTGCGCCCCGCGCCGACGTACTGTGAATGGGTGCAGCGACCCTGGCGCATCCACCCGGCGTGGCTCGTCGTCGTGGTCGCGTTCTTCGCGCTCGTCGCGTCGGCCGGATTCCGCGCCGCCCCCAGCGCGCTCATCGAGCCGCTCCGAGCGGAGTTCGGCTGGTCGACGACCGAGATCTCCATCTCGGTGATGGTCAACCTCCTCCTCTACGGCCTGACCGCGCCATTCGCCGCCGCCCTCATGCAGCGCTTCGGCGTGCGGATCGTCACGACCGTGGCACTCCTGCTCGTCGCCGCGGGCGCCGGACTCGCGCCGCTCGCGACATCGCCGTGGATGCTCGTCGCGACCTGGGGGCTCCTCATCGGGCTCGGGACCGGATCGATGGCGCTCGTCTTCGCGGCCTCGGTCGCGAGCACGTGGTTCGTACGACGACGCGGCCTCGTCGTCGGCATTCTCACTGCCGGGGGCGCGACCGGCCAGCTCGTCTTCATCCCCATCGTCGCGATCCTCGCCGAGACGAACGGCTGGCGGTGGGCGACGCTCGCCTGCGCCGCCGCCGCGCTCCTCGTCACACCGCTCGTCGCAGGATTCCTCCGCGATCGTCCATCGCAGTACGGCGTCACGCCATACGGCGCGCCCGCCGACTGGACCCCCCCGGCCCGCACCACCGGCAACCCCGCACGCGCCGCGATCGTCGCGCTCCGGGACGCCAGCCGGACGCGAGCGTTCTGGGCGCTCGCCATCGGCTTCTTCATCTGCGGCGCCACGACGAACGGCCTCATCGGCACCCACTTCATCCCCGGCGCGCACGACCACGGCATGCCCGTCACCACCGCGGCATGGCTCCTCGCGCTCGTCGGCATCTTCGACATCGCCGGGACCGTCGCCTCCGGCTGGCTCACCGACCGCATCGACCCGCGCATCGTCGCCGCAGTCGTGTCACTCGCGATCAAGTCCCGCCGCGCGGCCGTCGCGACGTAACCGGTCGCCTGCCCGCCCGGGGACCGTGGGGCGCGCGGGGAGGCATTCACCCGACCCGGAAACGCTCCGTGTCGATGAGGCGAGTCGCGCCGACGCGGGCAGCCGTGATCGCGATCACGAGCCCCGTGTAGTCATCGGCGATCGGATCGAATGTCTCGGGGTCCACGAGCGCGAAATAGTCCACGTCGACGAGCTGGTCGCCCATCGTCACAGCCTGCGCTGCGGCCGTCGCCGCGATCGAGCCCCGATCGGCGGCCGACCGAGCGGCCTCGAGCGAACGGTGCAGCGCGGTCGCGGCGCGGCGTTCATCGGGCGAGAGGTAGCGGTTGCGGCTCGACATCGCGAGGCCGTCGTCCTCGCGCACGACCTCGATCGGCTCGATGCGGACCGGGAAGCTCAGGTCGGTGATCATCCGCTCGATGAGGAACAGCTGCTGGGCGTCCTTGCGGCCGAAGGTGGCGACGTCGGGCCCGACGATGTTGAAGAGCTTCGCGACGACGGTGAGCATGCCGTCGAAGTGGCCTGGGCGCGCACGGCCCTCGAACGTCGTGCCAGCGCGGCCAGCCGACATCCGGACCCTGACCTCGCCCCCCGGGTACATCTCGTCGACGCTCGGCGCGAAGACCGCGTCAGCGCCCGCCGCCGCGAGCGCCTCGACATCCGCGTCGAGCGTGCGGGGGTAGCGGTCGAAGTCCTCACCCGCGCCGAACTGCAGCGGGTTCACGAAGATCGACACGACGACGAATGCCCCGAGCTCCTTCGCGCGCCGCACGTGCGCGAGGTGGCCCGCGTGGAGCGCCCCCATCGTCGGGGTCAGCGCGATCCGCTGCCCGGCCGCTCGCGCGGTCGCGACCGCTGCGCGGATGCCGGCCACGGACGTGTGCACTGCTGGGGCTGAAGCCACGCCCCAACGATACGCGGGTCCTGGTGGTGGGGTCTCGGGCCGCGCTTGACTGCGATGCGCGCCCACTGCTCAGCCGATCTCGACGAGGAGGTCCCCCGCGTCGACGCGTGACGTCCCCGCGACCGCGAGTCGCTTGACCGTGCCCGCGACGGGTGCAGTGATCGCCGCCTCCATCTTCATCGCCTCGATGACAGCGACCTGCTGGCCCTGCTCGACATGCTCGCCGGCCTCGACTTTGAGGGTCGCGACACCAGAGAACGGTGCCGGGACGTGCCCGGGGATGCCTGCGTCGGCCTTCTCCGCGCTCCTCACCTCGACGGTGATCGACGCGTCCCTGACGGTGACGGGTCGAAGCTGTCCGTTCAGAGTGAGCAGCACCGAGCGCATGCCCTTGTCGTCTGCCTCGCCGATCGCCTCGAGCCCGACGAAGAGCTGGACTCCTCGCTCGAGCTGGACGATGTGCTCGGTGCCGGGCTTGAGCCCGTACAGGAAGTCGAGCGTCTCGATGACGCTCACGTCGCCGTAGGTCGCTCGCCATTCGCTGAAGGTGCGGGTCGGCCCGGGGAAGAGCAGGCGGTTGAGCGTGGCACGGCGCGTGCACGGATCGGCGGCGAGGTCCGCCTCCTGCTCCGGGGTGAGCGGTGTGATCTCGATCGAGCGCTCGCGCCCCGCGAGTGCCTTCGTCCGGAACGGCTCCGGCCACCCGCTGGGGGGATCGCCGAGCTCGCCGGCAAGGAAGCCGATGACTGAATCGGGAATGTCGAAGCGTTCAGGGTGCTCCTCGAACTCCCCGAAGTCGGCGTCAGCGGCGACGAGCGCGAGCGCGAGATCGCCGACGGCTTTCGACGACGGTGTGACCTTCGGGGGCCTGCCGAGGATGCGGTTCGCGGCGGCGTACGCATCCTCGACTCGCTCGAACTGCTCGCCCTGCCCGACGGCGATCGCCTGCTGTCGGAGGTTGGAGAGCTGTCCGCCGGGGATCTCGTGGTCGTACACGCGCCCGGTGGGCCCCGGGAGCCCGGACTCGAACGGTCGATATGCGGACCGGACTGCGGCCCAGTACGGCTCGAGGTCGCTCACCGCTCGCAGCGGGATGCCGGTGTCGCGCTCGGTGTGGGCGAGTGCGGCGACGAGCGCGGAGAGCGATGGCTGACTGGTCGTGCCAGCCATGGGAGCGGAGGCCGCATCGACGGCATCCGCGCCCGCGGCACTCGCTGCGAGAAGTGTCGCGAGCTGCCCGCCCGCCGTGTCGTGGGTGTGTACGTGGACGGGGAGGTCGAATCGCTCGCGGAGTGCCGTGACGAGACGCACTGCGGCCTCGGGTCGGAGGAGTCCGGCCATGTCCTTGATGCCGATGACGTGGGCACCCGTGGCGACGATCCGCTCGGCGAGCCGCAGCCAGTAGTCGAGCGTGTACAGGTCCTCGGCGGGATCGAGCAGATCCCCCGTGTAGCTCATGGCGCCCTCGGCGATCGCGGTGCCGGTCGCGAGGACCGACTCGATTGCGGGTCGCATCTGCTCGACGTCGTTGAGGGCGTCGAAGATGCGGAAGATGTCGACGCCGGTCGCCGCGGCCTCGCTGATGAATGCCTCGGTCACGGCGGTCGGATACGGCGTGTACCCGACCGTGTTGCGACCTCGGACCAGAGCCTGGATCGCGACATTGGGGAGCGCCTCGCGGATGGCAGCGAGACGCTCCCACGGGTCCTCCCCGAGGAATCGCAGTGCGACGTCGTAGGTCGCCCCGCCCCATGCCTCGATCGAGAGGAGCTGGGGTGTCAGGCGCGAGAGCGCGGGGAGCGCGGCGACGAGGTCGGCCGTGCGCACGCGCGTCGCGAGGAGCGACTGGTGGGCGTCGCGAAAGGTCGTGTCCGTCACCGCGAGGGCCTTCTGGGTTCGCAGCTCTGTCGCGAACTTCGCGGGACCGAGCTCGAGCAGGCGCTGGCGCGATCCCGAAGGCGCGGGTGCCGAGAGATCGACTCGGGGGAGCTTCTCGCTCGGCCGCACGAGTCCCGCTCCGTCGCCGTGCGGCTGGTTGACCGTGACCTCGGCGAGCCAGCGCAGGATCCGGCTCGCCCGGTCCTGCGAGCGGTGCGTATCGAGGAGGTGCGGCCGTTCCTCGATGAACGCCGTCGAGAGATCACCCGCGAGGAACGCCGGGTCCTCGAACACGGCCTGGAGGAACGGGATGTTCGTGGCGACGCCGCGCAGCCGGAATTCGACGAGCGCGCGACGGGTGCGAGCCACCGCAGTGCTCCAATCGCGACCACTCGCGATGAGCTTTACGAGCATCGAGTCGAAGTGCGGGCTCACCTCGACGCCCGCGGCGACCGTCCCGCCGTCGAGACGGATGCCGGCACCTCCCGGTGAGCGATAGGTCGTGATGCGTCCGGTGTCCGGTCGGAAGTCCTGGGTCGGATCCTCGGTCGTGATGCGGCACTGGATGGCGACGCCGCGCACGGCGATGCGGTCCTGAGTCAGCCCGAGATCTTCGAGCGTCTCCCCTGCTGCGATCCGGAGCTGCGCGACCACGAGGTCGACGTCGGTGACCTCCTCCGTGACGGTGTGCTCGACCTGGATCCGAGGGTTCATCTCGATGAAGACGTGCTGACCCGCGCGCTCGCCTGCGGTGTCGAGGAGGAATTCGACCGTGCCCGCATTCTCGTAGCCGATCGACTTCGCGAAGGCGATCGCGTCACGGTGCAGCGCCGCACGCGTCGCGTCATCGAGGTCGGGTGCTGGCGCGATCTCGACGACCTTCTGGTGTCTGCGCTGGATCGAGCAGTCGCGATCGAAGAGGTGGATCGTCTCGCCCGTCACGTCCGCGAGGATCTGCACCTCGATGTGCCGCGGGCGCACGACCGCCTGCTCGACGAACATGCGAGGGTCGCCGAATGCCGCGGAGGCTTCGCGCATCGCCGACTCGAGCGCGCTGCGGAGCTCTTCACGATGCTCCACCCGACGCATGCCGCGCCCGCCACCACCCGCGACGGCCTTGGCAAACACCGGGAAGCCGATCTCATCCGCAGACGCGAGGAGGACCTCGATGTCGTCGGTAGCCTCCGACGACTTGAGGACGGGGACGCTCGCGGCGATCGCGTGCTGCTTCGCTGCCACCTTGTCCCCGGCCATCTGCAGGACTTCGGCGGATGGCCCGACAAAGGTGATGCCATGCGCCGCGGCGGCGCGAGCGAGGTCGGGATTCTCGGAGAGGAATCCGTAGCCGGGGTAGATCGCGTCGGCACCGGACTCGAGTGCGACGCGGATGATCTCGTCGACATCGAGGTACGCCTGTACGGGCCTGCCTCGCTCGCCGATGACGTACGCCTCGTCGGCCTTCTGGCGATGGATCGAGCCGCGGTCCTCCCACGCATATAGGCCGACCGTCCGGATGCCGAGTTCGTAGCACGCACGGAACGCGCGCACGGCGATCTCACCTCGATTGGCGACGAGGACTTTGGAGAACATTCCGACCCCCACCGGTAGCTATGGTGAGCCAGTGTATACACAGAGTTGGGAATGTGAAGTTACAGATGGATAAAGATGGATCTGTGCATACAGAAGACTGATCCTGGCGGATGAAGGCTTCAGAGCGAGGCGAATGCCGCGAAGCCCGACGCGACCGCGCGGCGGCCGACAGCCGTCTCCGCGAACTCCGCGTGCATGCCGACCTGCGCGAGCGCAGACCGGAGCCGAAGACCCGCGAGGCCGTCGAAGCCCTGGCTCCAGGTGACGCGTCGTGCGACCTCCCAGATCGACAGGTCGCGCGCGTCGGCAAGGATCTCTGCGATCTCCCGCGTGCGGCGCAGGTGATGCTCGGCAGTCTCGACCGCGCGCTCAGCCACACGATCGAATACGCGCTCGTGGCCCGGGCAGCCGACGACGTCCCCCAGCTCGACGACGCGCGCGAGCGACCGCAGGTAGTGCTCGATCGGTGCCGGATCCTCGGCCCCGCCGAGGCCGATGCCAGGAAAAGACTCGGGCAGCAGATGGTCGCCGAGGAGGACGACGCGCGCATCCTCCACGACGAGTGCGGTATGGCCAGGGGTGTGCCCCGGTGTCGCGAGCGCTCGCACGTGGCGACCGGGGATGGGCAGCATCGCGCCGTCCACGAGCGCGTCGACTTCAGGGAACTCCTCCTGCGGAGGATGACCGCGACCTGACGCACGCAGCTCGGCGCGACGCCCCTCCGGCACGCCCCATGCGTCGAGCGCCCGGTCCATGTCGGCGCTCGACCAGGGACTGCGACCGATCTCGATGTCAGCCGCACCGAGTCGGATCGCCGCACCCGAAGCATTCCGCACCCGAGCCGCCAGACCGAAGTGATCGATGTGGACGTGCGTCGCCGTCACACTCGCGATCTGGGCGATCGAACGACCGAGCGTGCCGAGAGCCTGCTCGAGCGCGAGCCACGCGTCCTCGGATGACCAGCCGGGGTCGACCACGTGCAGATTGCCTGAGGCGTCCTCGATGAGGTAGGTGAGCACCTCGTGGGGGTTCACGACGGGCATGGGACTCCGGAGCAGCCAGATCCCGTCGCCCACGACGTCGAGCGACGGCTCGCCGGCGCCCGCACCCGAGGCATTCGTCACGCCGAGATCCTACGGGGACTGGCGCCATAAAAAATCAAACGGTAGGTTGATAATCACTGGATTCACGCAAAGGGGCCTGGATATGCCTGCACGCCGCATCTTCACCGAGGAGCACGTTGCGTTTCGGAATGCCTTCCGCGACTTCCTCGAGGCGGAGGCAGTCCCGCACGTGGCCAAGTGGGAGGCCGCTGGACGCGTGCCGGCCGAGTTCTGGCGCAGTGCGGGGGCGCACGGATTCATCGGATTCGAGGCGAGCGAAGACCTCGGCGGCCTGGGCATCTCTGACTTCCGATTCAACGCGATCATCGCCGAGGAGATCGCCGACAGCGGGACCGCCGGCGACAGCTTCGCGATGGCGAACGACATCGTCGGCCCGTATCTCTTCGACTACGCGACACCCGAGCAGCAGCGGCGCTGGGTGCCTGAGTTCGCCTCCGGTGAGACGGTGGCGGCGATCGCGATGACCGAGCCGGGCACGGGATCCGACCTCGCACGGATCACGACTACGGGACGCATCGACGGCGACTCCATCGTGATCAACGGCTCGAAGACCTTCATCACCAACGGTCTCACCGCGGACCTCGTCCTCGTCCTCGTGCGGTCCGGGACCTCGTCCCGAGCCGAGATGACGCTCGTCGCGGTGGAGGCCGGCACCCCCGGCTTCACGCGAGGACCTGCGCTCCACAAGATCGGCCGGAAGGCGCAGGACACGAGCGAACTGTTCTTCGACGACGTGCGGGTGCCGCTGGCAAACGTCGTCGGCGAGGTCGGCCGCGCGTTCGACAACGTCAAGCGCAACCTCCCGCGAGAGCGACTCTCGATCGCGATCTACGGCGTCGCCTCCGCCCGTCGTGCACTCCGACTCGCGATGGAGCATGCGTCGCAGCGCACGACCTTCGGCACACCGCTGCGTGAGCACCAGGTGGTGCTCCACCAGCTCGCCGAGATGCACACCGCGATCGAGGTCGCCCAAAGCCACATCGACGCGTGCATCATGGCGCTCAATGACGGCGAGTTGTCCCCCGAGGACGCGTCCGGAGCGAAGTACTGGGCGACCGATCTCGAGTTCCAGACGATCGACCGCGCGCTGCAGCTGTTCGGCGGCTACGGATATATGGAGGAGTACCCGATCGCACGCATGTGGCGCGATGCCAGGGTCCAGCGCATCTACGGCGGCGCCAACGACATCATGAGGGACATCGTCGGCCGTGCTCTCATCCGAGGCTCGTGATGCTCGGCGCGCAGGAGGGATCGCGACATGAATGATGCGCCAGGCCAGGCAGTCGAGCGTCTCGAGCGGCTGCTGCGACGACGGCACTCGTGCCGAGCGTTTCTCCCTGACCCGCTCCCGGACGGCACCATCGACCACATCGTGCGCATCGCCGGCCTCGCGCCCTCCTGGTGCAACGCCCAGCCGTGGGCCGTCCACATCGCAGAAGGCGACCAAGCCTTCGAACTGGGCGCCAGGCTGCACACGCTGGCGAGCGATGGCGTCCCGACGCGGAGCGATCTGCCGTTCCCCGCGAAGTACCTCGGCGTGTACCGCGAGCGCCGGATCGAGACCGCGGTCGCGCTCTACGAGGCGCTCGGCGTGCACCGCGACGATATCGAGGGGCGCACGAGACAGGTGAACGAGAACCACCGCTTCTTCGGCGCGCCCCACGTCATGATCGTCTCCACGCCGCGGGACCTCGGCGTGTACGGGGTCCTCGACTGCGGGGCATTCATCACGCTCGCGCTCACCGCAGCGGAGGCGCTCGGCGTCGCGGCCATCGCGCAGGCCGGCCCCTCGCTGTACTCCGACGAGCTGCGCCGGGCCCTCGGGATCGCCGAGGATCGCGACATCGTGGCCGCCATCTCGCTCGGTTGGGAGGACGTGCTCCACCCGGCGAACCAGTATCGCGTCAGGCGGGCCGCGCCCGAGGCGGTGCTCACGCGAGTGACGGAACTTGCACCCTGATCCCGCGAATGTCCACGCCGAAGAAGGAGTTCACGATGTCGCGCCGCTACATGCTCTTCGTCTACACACGTCCCGTCGAAGGGATGGAGGACGAGTACAACCGCTGGTACACGGAGCAGCACCTCGTCGATGTGCTGAAGCTCGATGGATTCGGCGCGGCGCAGCGATGGGTGTTCGATCACCCGCATCCGGCTGATGGTCCGGAGCCGGAATGGAAGAACGTCGCGCTCTATGAGGTGCCCGAAGAGGACTACGAGCGTGCCCGGGCTTCGCTCATCGCCTCCGGGATCGAGCGCACCGAGGCCCTCGCGGCGGGTCGCACCCCGCAGGTGCCGGTGAGCCCAGCTCTCGACGAGCATCGTGTCGCGTACTGGTTCGTCGAGAACTCCGAGCGGGTCACCAGGCAGCGGTAGGCGCGACGCCCAGCGTTGCCGGAGCATTGCGCGTACAGAGAGACTGCACGCAATACACTGGGCGGCGCTTGGGCGAAATGAGGATGACGACGTGGTGACTCGGAAGCAGCAGGAGGTCGAGACCGAGCCGATGCCGCCGCGCCTCACCGCCAAGCTGTCTCCGGAAGCTGATGATTCGCGCGCTCGTGCCACCCGCGGTCGAGCCCGTGCACGGCAGATCATGGAGGTCGCGGAGCGGCTCTTCAACGAGCACGGCTTCTCCGAGACCTCCATGGACGACATCGCGAATGCGGTGGGCATCCTGAAGGGCAGCCTGTACTACTACATCCGCACGAAGGGCGATCTGCTCTTCCAGATCGCCTCCGCGGTACACGATGTCGTCGACGAGAAGACCGCGGAAGCGCAGGGGCGCGAGGACCTGTCGCCGCTCGATCGCGTCGTCCACTTCGTCGAGTCACAGGTGCAGTACAACGCGCACAATGTCGTGCGCATCGCGGTGTACCACCACGAGTGGCGCCGGCTCACCGGCCCGCACCTCGAGGAGATTCGGCGTCGCCGCCACGACCACGCGGTCGCGATGCGCGGCCTCCTCGAACTCGCTCGGGAGACCGGCGAGATCCCGGCGGACACCGACCTCGATCTCGCGCTCAACAATGTCTTCGCCGTCACGATCTGGCCGTACACGTGGTACCACGAGGGCGGTGCGGTCTCCCCTGAGCGCCTCGCGAAGTCCTGCGCGGAGTTCGTGCGCCGCGCGCTCGTCTACCGGGCCTGAGTCGCTATACCCTCGAGTTCGGTCGCGAACTCGAGGATCGTGCGGGCGGTGAGCTCGGGATCGTCGAGCATCGGATGATGACCGACGTCGCCGAGCACTCGCACGGGAACGGGTCTCCCGAGGAGCGCCATGAATGCCTCGGTGTCCTCGATCTTCGTGACGGGACTCTCGCGCGCGAGCACGAGACCGACGGGCGTCGCGATCCGCGGGATGGCCTCGTTGACACGCTCCGGATCGAGCATCCCGAAGACTCGCGGGTCGAACTTCCATGTCCATCCGCCCTCGGTCGCGACGACCGACGCGTCCGCGAGGAAGTCGATCGTCGTCTGTGGCGTGTGACCCGATGGCGGCGAGAGCCGGAAGCGAGAGACGGCTTCCGCCCTCGTCGAGTAGATCCGCGGCGGGGTGACAGGTGGCATCGGCTCGGCGTCGTGCGTCGGCAGGACCGAGTCGATGAAGATCGCCGATCGCAGGAGCTTTGGTGCGCGGGCCGCGAGCACCGCGCCCGCGCGACCTCCCATGCTGTGCGAGACGAGCGTCACTCGCTCCCTGCCGCGAGTCCGGATGACCGCCTCGATCTCGTCGGCCCAGTCCGCGACTCGATATGCGTCGCGTCGGGCGCTGTCGCCGTGGCCGCTCAGGTCGAATGCCACGACGCGTCTTTCGGCGAAGTGGCGCATCGACTCGAACCACCAGGCGGAATGCGCGCCACCCCCGTGGACGAGGAGGATGGTCGGCCCATCACCGGCGCGCTCGAAGCAGCGCACGGAGGTCCCGCCGACACTCACCCAGCCCGCCCGAACACCTGCCGCTGGGCGTACCAGGTCGCTCATGCACTCTCTCCCGCTCGCCTGGCTGCATCGGCGATCGCGGGTGCGTCGCCGAGCGTCGTGATGCCCTGGAGGGCGTAGAAGCCGATGCGATCGAGCATGCCGTCGAACCGCGAGCGCGCACGCTCGACAGCGGTGTCCCAGTCCGGAGCGACGATCGCGAAGGCATCGAGGACCTCGTCATCGATCGCCGCGGCCATCGCCGAGACGTCCCCAGCACGGACGAGCGGCTTCACTCGATCGGTGAGCTCACCCCAGCCGTGGACTTCGAGGAGCGGCTGGTAGGACGTCGTCGAGGCATAGAACGCGATCTGGGATCGCACAGCACGGTCCTGTGCCGCGTCGTCGCCGATCACGGCGAAGAGCGAGGAGACGAGCTGGACCTCGTCGCGCGACCTGCCAGCGTCGCGCAGCCCGCGCTCGAGGGCCGGGAGGGTGACGCTCGCGAGGTACTCCGCGGTGTTGAAGGAGTGGACGTGGACGCCGTCGGCGAGCTCGCCGGCGGTGCGGAACATGTACTCGCCGACGGCGGCGACGTAGATCGGGATGCGCGGATGCTCGATGGGTCCCGGGCTGTGCAGGGGCGTCAGCAGGTCGAGGTCGTAGAAATCGCCATGGAAGTCGAGCCGATGCTCGCCCTGGAACGCGCCCCAGATGTGGCGAAGCGCCGCGATGAGCTCGCGCATCCGCGCCCCAGGACGCTCGACGGGCGTCGAGTACCGGCGGGCGTTGTGCGCGGCGACCTGGCTGCCGAGCCCGAGGACGAATCGCCCGCCGCTCGCCTTCTGCAGGTCCCAGGCGGTGAGCGCTGTGACCATCGGGCTGCGTGTGAAGGCCGTCGCGACCCCGGTGCCGATCGTCATCCGCTCAGTCGCGAGCGCGGCCGCGAGCGCTGGCAGGAATGGGTCGTGCGGCGTCTCGTTGGTCCATAGTCCGGCGAAGCCCATCGATTCGAGTCGTGCCGCGACATCACCCGCCTCTCGGGGCTCGACGGGGAACATGGCATCTACCAGCATTGGGAGGTCCCTTCCGCACGGCGTGGCGTGTTCCGCTAGTATTCCACCAAACGGACGGTAGTCGCAATGGAGGAACGATGGCCACAGATGCGCTCCTGCCCGCACGTGGGTCCGTCGATGTGTCACCCTCGTGGCTCGCGATCGAAGCGGCATTCGGCGGCTATGTCCTCAGCATCGCCGCGGGAGCGGTCGAGCGTCTCGCGCCGGACCTGACGCCGCTCAGCATCACGGCGGAGTTTCTCGGCTCGGTGCGTCCGGGTCCGCTCGAGACCGTCACCGAGTACATCCACGCCGGTCGCCAGAGCGCGACCGCACGCGTCTCGCTCGAGCAGGGGCACCCCAAGGCGGTCGCCCTCGCGAAGCTGCTCCGGCTGACCCCGGACTCGCCGGATGCACTCGGCGTCGGCACGAGGATCGACACCGCCGCGCTCCCCGATCCTGAGACGCTCGGCCGCCGCGAGATGTCCTATGGCCGACTGCCATGGGAGGACCAGGTCGAACTCCGACTCTTCGACGAGCCGCTCGACCCGACCAGGGCGGTGCGCGGTTGGGTGCGCCTCACAGGCGACGAGCCCTCCGACTCGACGAGCGCCTTCAGCCGGGCACCCCTCCTTCTCGACCCCCTGCCCTCGGGCCTGTACGGTCGACAGCCCTACCCTGCGAACGTGCCGACCGTCGAGATCACGATGCACGCGGCTCCCGTGCACATCCACACGGGTGAGTGGCACTTCGTGACGCAGCAGACTCGCTGGGCTTCTGCCGATGCAGCGATCGAGGACTCGACACTCCACGACCGAGCCGGGGCATTCGTCGCAGTGGTCCGCCAGACGCGCAGGATCGTGCGATCGTGACCGCGCGACTGCGGGCGGAGGATATCCCCGTCGGGCACACCTTCGACCTCGGTGATGCCGTCACCCTCACTCAAGCAGAGATCGTCGCGTTCGCGAACGATTGGGATCCGCAGGACTTTCACGTCGACGAGCACTCTCCCGGGGCAGCACGGCATGGGGGCGTGATCGCGAGCGGCATCCAGACCATGGCCCTGTACATGCGTCTCGCCAGCCGGGTGTACAACGGCTGGGAGATCGTCGCCGGGCGGACCATCCGAGATGCGGAGTTCCTGCACCCCGTGTACGCAGGCATGCGGTTGCACGGACGAATGACGGTCGAGCGAGTCGAGCACTATTCGCCGACGAGGAGCAATGTGACCCACGTGGGCGCACTCGTCGACGAGGATGAACGCGAGGTCCTGACCCTGCGACTCGAAGCCGTCGTGCTCCGGCGCGACCCTGGTGATGAAGGAGGCGGTCGATGACCGAGCGACGGACAGCACTCGTGACAGGCGGGACGGGCGGTGTCGGCTCGCATGTGTGCCGCCTGCTCGCCGCAGACGGCTTCGACGTGGTCTTCTCCTATCGGAGCAATGAGCAGGCGAAGGACGAGCTCCTCGCGGACCTGGGGGCGGGGGCACGCGCGGTGCAGCTCGACCTCGGCACCGCTGGCGCAGGTCGCACGTTCATCGAGGTGGGCGCCGCGCAGGGCCCCGTCCACGTCGTCGTGCACGCAGGCGGTCCGCACGTGACCCAGCGCTACACCGCCGAAGTCACCCCCGAGCTCTTCGCCGAGCACGTGCGCAAGGAGGTCCTCGCCTTCTTCGAGCTCACGAATGCCGCGCTCCCCCACCTGCGCGAGACCGCGGGGGCGCTCATCGCGGTCACTACCGTCGCCAACCGTCGATTCCCGATCAAAGACGTCCTGTCCTCCGCCCCGAAAGCCAGCGTCGAGGCGCTCGTCCGCGCGATCGCGAAGGAGGAGGGTCGCTACGGCGTCCGCGCGAACTCCGTCGGCCCAGGGATCCTCGGGGACGGGATGGCCGCCGCGCTGCAAGCCGAGGGCGAGTTCAGCGAGGAGGTGCAGCAGCTCGTGCTCCGCACGATCCCGCTCAGGAGGTTTGGGAGCACGCGTGATGTCGCCGAGCTCGTGGCATTCCTCGCCTCGCCGCGAGCCAGCTACATCACCGGCCAGTCGATCGACGTCGACGGGGGATATCAGCTCTGATCGCCCTCGGCGATCAGCATCTCCCGGAGCCTCGCCCGCTGGATCTTCGTCGCCGACATCGGCCACTCATCGATCTGCCGGATCGTGACGGGGACCTTGAACCTCGCCATCCGCTCCCGGCAGTACTCGATCATCGCGGCCTCGTCGTACTCCGCACCCTGCATCATCTCGACGAAGGCCGCGACGACTTCGCTCAGGCGGGCATCCGGGATGCCGACGACCTGGCACAGCTTGACGCCGGGATACGCGGCGAGGACCTCCTCGACCTCCGGTGGCGCGACATTCTCCCCACCGACCTTGATCATCTCGTTGAAGCGGCCCAGGTAGTGGAGCGTCCGATCCGCTTCGAGCCGGCCGAGGTCACCCGTGTGGACCCAGCCCTCGCCGTCGATCATCGCCGCGGTCTTCGCCGGATCTCCCAGGTAGCCGCTGAAGGTGTTGGGCCCGCGGTACTGGATCTCGCCCACCTCACCGTGAGCGACAGGCCGTCCGGTATCCGGGTCGAAGATGCGCACGTCGACGTGATCGACGACACGGCCATTCGTGCTGAGTCGATACTCGAGCGGGTCGTCGACCGAGTGGATCGCGACGTAACCACCCTCGGTCGAACCGTAGAGCGACAGCTGCGCGGCGTGCGGGATCGCCGCCTGGGCCGCACGCAGGTCCTCTGGTGTGCCGATGTTGACGAATGCCCGCACCGCGCTGAGGTCGGTGGTCGCGAAGTCGGGGTGCGTCATGAGCCCCTTCATGATCGGCGGGTACGTCGGGTAGAGGAGCGTCGCACGCTCCTCGGCGATCTGCCGCAGACCCGCGCCGGCCTCGAAGTAGGTGTCCGAGATGAAGGTCGCTCCGACAGCGAAGGTCCAGCAGATCGGCCCGAAGACGGTGATGTGGAAGGGCGGGCAGGGGTCCCAGAAGCGATCCTGCTCGGTGATCTGCCAGTACTTGCCGATCCTGGCCCACGCCTCGAAGTAGGTCGGCGTGAGGATCGCGCCCTTTGGCCTCGAGGTCGTCCCGGACGTGTAGATGATCGCCGAGTGCTCGGGGATCGACGCGACCAGGAGTCGCGAGAGCTCGGCCGCAGGGTCGCGGCCGTCTGAGGTGGCGAGGAATGTCGCGCCGCCGACCACGTGCTCCGAATCCCCGCCGTCGAAGACGAGCACCTTCGCCGGTGCGTATCCCGCCACGGGGTAGCGCTCCTGCTGCAGCGCACTCGACTCCGCGAGGAGGGCAGGCAGATCGACATAATCCGAGACCGCCTCTGTCGTCACGACGAGCGCTGGGGTGGAGTCGCTGAGGATGTACGCGAGCTCGTCCGCCTTGTAGCGCATGTTGTAGGGGACGAGGGTCGCGCCCGCGAGCGACGCTCCGAAGAGCAGCGCGAAGAACTCGAGCGAGTTCGGCATGAGCGATCCGATCCGCGCGCCACGTTCGACACCGAGCGCCTCAAGCCCGAGCGCCCACCGCGTCGCCTCTCGCTCCAGCTCGGCGTAGGTCCATCGCCGACCCGCGACGACGAGCGCTTCCTTGTCCGGCCACCGATCGGCGGCATCGTGAAGCAGCTGCGCGAATGATCGTGGTGGAAGGTCGATGCCCCGGATCCCTCGGGCCCTGGCGGTAGACATCATCGTCCTCCTTCGCGATTGACACCGCGTCGAGTACAGAATAATCTACCAACCGGTTGCTTTGCAATTTTCTACGAGCCCAAAGGAGCGCGATCGTGCCAAGAGTCCACATCGACCACGTGTCCATGTGCGTGTTCGACCTCGAGCAGGCGATCGCCGACTGGACGGACATCCTCAAGGTCCTCTCGCCCGATCACGCCATGCGTCTCACCCGCGGCGGCGGGACGGGAGACGGCGTCCCGATGGTGTGGGCGACGTTCCAGAATCCGGACCCTGAAGGCGTCTCCATCCAGCTGTGGGCTCCCGGAGCTCCCGACACCTGGGTCCACAAGGTCCTCGCCAAGCGCGGTGAGTTCGTGCATCACATCGCCTTTCTCTCCGACGATTTCGGACACACCGTGCAGGAATGCCGCGACGCGGGCCTCCCGATCATGTTCGAGGAGAACACCTCCCCTCCGGAGATGCCCTGGCTCGCCTGGAACTTCATCGGCATGGAGAAGGCGCACGGTGTCACGATCGAGCTCGCGACCCGCTACCAGGCGGTCGGTGACGCGTGGTATCCGCACCCCGGCAACGCGGAGAACGCCGCGCTCCTCGAGGAGCTGGCTGAGCGGTACCCCGGATACCAGGGCGGCGCTACGGCGTGACGACCCGGAGCGCATGTCGGACGAAGTCGACGCACACGTCCGCAAGCGCATCAGGTGAGAGCGCATCCTGTCGGTACCACGTGTAGGGCCAGCAGATGACCGCGAGCACGCTCATCATCACCGCGCGTGAATCACCCTTGAGCGTGATCTCGCCGGAGGCCGCCGCCTCCTCGATGAGATCGATGAGGTTGCGGTCGTACTCCTTGCGCCGCTCCTTGACCTCGAGATGGCGCGCACCCTCGAGCCTGTGCCACTCGTGGTGGTACACCGCCACACGCGTGACGTGCGCGGCGTTGTACCGGACCTGGGAGTCCACGAAGTACAGGAGTCGCTCCCCCACACTGAGATCCTCTCGCGCTCTGGCGTCGTCGAGCTGCCGACGAGACACCTCGTGGACGTCGTTGACGACCATGTAGAGGAGATCCTCCTTGGAGGATACGTAGTGGTACAGGCTGCCCTTGAGCAGCCCGGACGCAGTCGCGATGTCCTCCATCGAGGTCTGCGCGTAGCCCTGCCGATGGAAGAGGGTCTCGGCGATGTCGAGGATCTGCTGAGCGCGCTTCGCACCCTTCACTGTGAGCTTCGTCGATCGCGCTGCGAGCGTCGGCTCGACGGCTGTCGTCGAACGCTCAGCACTCATGCGCGCGCCCCCTTTCTGTGCGCCCGACCCGAGACGGTCCGGATGCTGTCCGTGAAGACATCCGCGACACGTTCGCGGATCACCACCTCGGACGAGGTCAGGAAGCCTTCGGCCGCCGTCAGCTCTCGGGGTGCGATGACGTACCCATCGACCACATCCGTGCCGCCGGACTTCTCGATCGCCGACTCGACGAGCTCGTGGATCGCCGGAGCGATCGCGAGCGAAGTCTTCGTGCTGAACTCCACCTTGCGTCGAGTCGCCCAGAGGGCCGCCGCATCGAAGTCGAGCTCGAAGACCGCCATGCGGCCACGAGGCGTGTCGACGACGATCGCCCTGCGGAACGCCTCGTGCTCGCGGAGCTCCGCCTCGAGCGCAGCACCCGTCAGCTCGCCCGACGTCGCGAACTGCGCACGCCAGTCGTCCGCTCGAGCGCGCTCGTCATCGCGCAGCTCTGCACCTTCAGGGACGACCACGTCGCTCTCGACGAGGACGAGGCCGCCGAGCCGCGGCGTGCCCCAGGCATGCAGGACATCGATGCCGAGGGCGTCGAGGAACCCGCGCGTCTCTCGCGCGAGTCGCTCCTCACCGGTGACGACCACGTGCCTGAGCTTCGACAGGCCGTGGCGGGCAGCGATGTGCTCGAGTACGAGGAGGCGACGGGGCGATGCAGCGCCGCTTCGGCCACCGCGGTATGCCCACCGGATCATCGCGCCGCGGAGCGCACCCGTCCGGTGCTGCTCGACCCGCGCGTCGAAGTGGATGAGCTCGAACGCTCGGCGCGGACCGGCCAGGATCGTGGGCCGCACCTCGACCAGATCCTCGGGGACCGAGGTCGGCGACTCGGGGAAGTGGATGGTCGCGCCGCCGTGGATCGCCGCAGCGATGTCGACGCTGCGCGTGACCGCGTCGTCGAGCGGAGCCACGACGAGCATTCGGTCGCCCTTCCCGATGCCGAGGATCTCTGCGACGTTCGCGGAGTTCGACTCCATCACGCGGGCCGGCACATCCACGAGCTCGGCGTTGACGTGCTCGACCGTGCTGATCTCGCGCCCATGTGGCGGTGCCGCAGCGACCTCGGCGCCAGCGGTGCGCACACGGTCGAATGCGACGATCCAGCTCTGCGGATAGCGTTCGAGTCCCGCGGGGTCCATGACGACCGCGGCAGCAGGCGCGTAACCGGAATCGATGACGGCGTCGACGTGCTCCTGGTCACCGCACACGATCACGCGGACATCGCGCGCGGCGAGCCGTGCCCCGACGGTCTCCGGTGTCTCGCGCGAGGAGATTGCGAGCAGGGACGCGCCGAGTCGCTGGATAGCGAGGTAGGCCGTGAGCCATTCGAGGCGGTTCTCCGCCATGATCGCGACCGTCTGGCCTGGTGACACGCCGACCGACCGGAGCCCCTCGGCGACGATCGCGACCTCGCGGTCGAGGGCCGACCACGTGAGCTCGTGCCAGATGCCGCGGCGCTTCGCGCGCACGGCGACGCCGCGCGGATCAGACGCGGCGCGCTGAGCAATGAGCTCGATGACGGCGGAGATGGTGCTCGTCTCGGCGATCATGGCGCCAGGACCTCCTTGTCGGGCTGTGCGGATTCCTCACCGAGGTAGGCAGCGATGACGGCTGGATCGCGCTTGACCTCGGCAGGCGTCCCGTCCGCGATCTTCCGCCCGAACTCGAGCACGACCACGCGATCAGCGAGATCCATGACGACGCCCATGTCGTGCTCGACGAGGAGCACCGAGATATTCGCACGGTCTCGAGCAGTGAGGATGTACGCCGAGAGCTCCTCCTTCTCATCGGCCGTCATGCCCGCCATGGGCTCGTCGAGCAGGAGGAGCCGCGGCTGCTGCACGAGCGAGCGAGCGAGCTCGACGCGCTTCTTCATGCCGTAGGAGAGCGCATCGACCTCGGCATCCCTGACCTTCACGAGGTCGAAGAGCTCGATCGTCTCCTCGACGATGGCGCGGTCGGCCGACTCGCTGCGCCCGACATTCGGAAACCCGAAGAAGGCCTCGACGAGCGAGTACCGGCGATGCTGGTACCGCGCCGACATGAGGTTGCTGAGCACGCTGAGCCCGCCGAACAGCGCAGGCGTCTGGAACGTCCTCGCGATGCCGAGCCGGGCGCGCTTGTGCTGCTTGAGCTGCGTGATCTCCTGCTCGAGGAAGTGGATCGAGCCAGCGGTCGGGCGGTAGAAGCCGGATATGCAGTTGAACATGCTCGTCTTGCCAGCACCATTCGGACCGATGAGCGCCGTGATGCCTCCGTCGGCGACTTCGAAGCTCACGTCCGTGAGCGCGTTCACCCCGCCGAATCGCAGACTGACGTGATCGACCCGCGCGATTGCACTGCTCATGAGAGCCACCTCTTCCGACGGCGCAGCCGCTTCGCCTGTGCGAAGGACCGGCCTGCCTCGCCCTCCTCGCCGCCGAGGTAGAGCTCCTGCACCTGGGGATCGTCGCGGAGCGCCGCGGCCTCACCCTCATGGACGATGCGCCCGCCCTCGATGACGTACGCGTAGTCGCAGAACTCGAGCGCGAGCTTCGCGTTCTGCTCGACGATGAGCATCGAGACATTCGATGCCTGACGCAGTTCGCGCAGCTTCTCGAAGATGGACCTCGTGATGAGCGGGGCGAGGCCGAGCGAGACCTCATCGAGGAGGATGAGACTCGGGTCCGCCATGAGCGCCCTGCCGATCGCGAGCATCTGCTGCTCACCACCGCTGAGGAGGCCGCCAGCCTGCTTTCGCCGCTCGCGAAGGATGGGGAACATCTCGAAGATCCGCTCGCGCGTCTCCTCCTCGCCCGGCGTCGAGCGTCCGACGAGTCCGGTGTCGAGGTTCTCGTCGATCGACATGTCCGCGAAGATGAGTCGCCCCTCAGGGACATGCGCGAGACCACGCCGCACGACCTGGTGTGAGGCGAGGTCGGTCGCCGACTCCCCCATGATCTCGATCGAACCGCCGGTGATCGCCCCGCCCATCGTCGGCAGCAGGCCCATCACGGCGCGGATCGTCGTCGACTTGCCCGCGCCGTTCGCACCGAGCAGCGCCACTGCAGCGCCCGACGGGACACTGAGCGATACGCCGCGGAGCGCCACCGCGCCGTGGTACGCCGCTTCGACTCCCTGGAGTCGAAGCACGTCCCGCGAGTCGCCCTCAGTATGCGACGCGTTCACGACTTCGCCTTGTACGGCCATCGGATGAACACCCCCTTCACCTTCTGCCACAGCGCGTTGAGCCCGCCGGGCTGGAACCTCAGCAGCACGAGGATCACGATCCCCATGAGGACGAGCACGATCTGGCCCTGATACCCGCCGAGCAGCGGGCCGATGAACGGCAGGTCCTTCGGCACACCCCCGGAGAGCGTCTGGAGGATGCTCGGCACGAGCGTCCAGAAGAGCGCGCCGAATACGGGGCCGGCAAGCGAGCCCATGCCGCCGATGAGGATCATCGCGAAGTACCCGACGACGAAGGTCAGACCGAAGCTGCTCTCGCCGATGTTTCCGAGGTAGTACGCGAAGAGTGCGCCGACGACGGAGACGAGGAAGGACGTGAAGCTGAAGGACACGATGCGCGTCCTCGCGACGTTGATGCCGAGCGATGCCGCGGCGATCTCGTTGTCGCGGACCGCGATGAATGCTCGGCCATGCCTCGATCGCATGAGGCTGCGGACCCCGAGGATGAGCAGCACCGCGAGGACCAGCAGCAGCCAGTACCACTTGTCCTCCTTGTCGAAGGCGAAGTCGCCCACGGTCGGAGGGGCAAACGGGATGCCAGCGGGGCTGAAGTTCGCGATCTGGTACTGCGTGAAGAGGAAGATCACGACGAAGTGCAGCGCGAGCGTCGCGAGCATGAGGTACAGGCCGTTGAGCCTGAGGCTCGGGAGGCCGACGAGGAGGCCGACGACGGCGCCGAGCACGCCCGCGATGAGGAGCACGAGCGGGAACGGCAGCCCGAGCTGGGTGCCGAAGAGTCCAGCGCTGAACGCTCCGACGGCGAAGAACGCCGCCTGGCCGAGCGAGATGAGCCCGGTCATCCCGACGAGCAGGTTCAGCGGGATGGCCGCGAGGACTGCGATGAGCGCGAGATTGAGCTGCGGGAGCCCGATCCCGAGCGTCGCGGCGTTGTCGAGCTTGATGCCGAAGAACTCGCGCGACTGGAGGATGAGCGGGATCGCGACGAGCAGCACGATCGAGATGACCGCCGCGACGATCTGACCAGGGGTGCGGATGAGTCGCCGCGCCTGGCGGTAGCTCGTGGGAGTGCGCGTCGAGATGCTCATGCGCGGACCACCTCTCGCTTGCCCAGGATGCCCTGGGGACGGACCAGCAGCACGACGAGCAGGATCGCGAAGGTGATCGCGGTCGCGACCGAGCCGCCCAGGTAGCCGGCGGCGAGCTGGCCGGCGACACCGACCACGAGCCCGCCGATCATCGAGCCGGGGATGCTCCGCATGCCGCCGAGCACCGCCGCGGGGAAGGCGATGAGCCCGATCTCGGAGATAGCGGAAGACACAGTGTGCAGGTTCGCGAGGAGGAGACCGCCGACCGACGCCGTGACCATCGCGATGACGAAGGCGAGCGCGAACATCCGGTTCGCATTGATGCCGACGACGGCCGCGGCCTTCGGGTTCTCCGCAATCGCTCGCATGTGGAGTCCCGTGCGGCTGAACTGGAAGAAGAGCGCGAAGACGACGAGCGCGATGGCTGCGACACCCATGATGATGAGGTCCACGAGAGCGATACGCACGCCGCCGATGTTGAGCGGGACGTTCGGCAGTGTCTCCGGGTAGGCGAGCGATGCGGGCCCCCAGATGATGATGACGAGTCCTCGAATGATGAGCGAGAGCGCGATCGTCGCCATGACCATGATGAGCAGCGGGCTGCCGATGAGCGGCTTGAAGACAAACCAGTGCAGCACGAACCCGATTGCCACGGACAGCACGAGGACTATGAGAGCCGCAGCCCAGAAGGGGAACCCGGTCATCACGAGGACCCCGTAGCCGAGGTATGCCCCGATCATCACGAGGTCGCCCTGCGCGAAGTTGAAGATGTCCGTCGACTTGTAGATGAGCACGAAGCCGAGGGCCACGACCCCATAGATCGAGCCGATCGCCAGCCCGCTCATCACGAGCTGCAAGAACTCAGTCACCAATCCGTCCAATCATGTGTGGAGAAACCTGCCGTGGCGGTACCGCATGGCGCCGCCACGGCAGGCGTTCGGTCATTCCGAACTACTCCGCGATCTCGAACGAGCTCGTCTCGTAGTTCCACTTGAGCGGAACGAATTCCTGGATGCCGACACGATCGGTCGCCGAGAAGGAGACGTCTGCGGTGATACCGCCCGTGCTGAAGCCGCTCATCGAGCTGAGTGCGGCGGCGATGGCCTCGCGGCTGGGGTTCTCGCCCGCGACGCGGATCGCCTCGATGATCACGAGGCCGCCCGCGTACCCGGCGACGAAGTCGGGGTTGTTCACCTCTTCGCCGAAGCCGACTGCCTCGGCCGCCTCAACCATCGCCGCGGTGCCAGGTGCCTCGATCGGCACGGGGTAAGCCCACTGGACGTACTCGTACAGGTTGCCGAACTCCGGCGTAACGCCCGCGAACGCGCCGGGACCGCCGGACGGGGAGATACCGATGAGCGGGTAGTGCGTGTCGAACTTCTCCTGCGCCCGGTTGAAGAGGTTCACACCCGCACCGGAACCGTGGAAGAGCACCAGGTCCGGGTCGAGCCCGATCACCGTCTGCAGCTGGGCGTCCGCCGAAGTCGCAGCGGACTCAAGGACGACGCTGCCGAGGAGTTCGATCCCGCCGACGGCGCGCTCCTTCGTGAGCTCCTCCACCTCGACGCCGGTGGCTGCGCCGTTGTGGACCACGACGACAGAGAAGTCCTCCTTGCCGAGGCGCTCCGGTGCGTACGCGAGGATTGCGTCGACCTGGTCGGCGTACGTCGGCGCCAGGCCGAAGAAGTACTCCTTGACCGGGTTGATCGCATCGAGAATCGTCGTCTGGCCGGAGAGCACAGGCACTGTGCCGGTTTCGATAGACGGGAGGACTGCCGCCTGCATGTTGCCCGTGTTCAGGCCGAGGATCGCAGCAACCGGTGTCTGGTCGACGAGCTTCTTGAACGCTGGCTGCCCGACCGCCGCGTCGTACTTGTCGTCCTCGGCGATGATCTCGATCGTCCGGCCGTTGATCCCGCCTTCGGCGTTCACCGCCTCGATTGCAGCCTGCACACCGTGAAGCCACGGGAGCTGGATGCCGGTCGTCGGGCCCGTCTGGTCGGAGATCGTCCCGATCGAGACCGTCGTCGCGGTCACACCGGGGGAGTCGACTCGCTCCGCCCCAGTCTCGGTCGGAGCGGGGGTCGGTGCGGCAGTGCTGCCGCCGGAGGCTCCGCCGGAGCAGCCGGCGAGAGCGAGCGCGACCGCGCCGGCGGCGAGGCCGAGCGCGAGCCTGTTCTTGCTGCGGATCATGTTTCCTGACTCTCCCTTGAGTAGTGGAGTCCGAGCGTCCTCGCCCGGCTTGAGGGCCCGTCGTCAGCCGAACACTGCTTCGCTTCGGTCGCTGCCTTGGCGACGCCTCATTGCGCCGACTGGTCCCGTTGTTGATCGTGAGCCTATCGCATTAAACTACCGACTGGTAGGTTTATTTTTCGACAGCCAAGTACACTGTGGTGGGAGCTCACAACGATGTGGCACGGACAGCCAAGCACGACCTACGAACTCATTCGCGAGGCGATCGACGACGATCCTGATCGCGTCTTTCTCGTCTTTCCGGACCAGCGTTTGACCTATCGAGAGTTCGACGAGCGGGTGCAGCTCGCGCGACGTGCACTCCTGGGATTCGGCGTCTCGCACGGAGACAACGTCGGTCTGCTGTTTCACAACTCCCCCGACTTCTTCGCGCTCATGTGGGCGGCGCAGTCGATCGGCGCCGTGTCCGTGCCGATCAACAATCGCAATCGCGCGTCGGAGCTCGCCTACGTCGTCACCGACGCGCAGATCCGCCTCGTGTTCACGAGCACACTCGGTCAGGAGATCACCGATCTGCCCGGTCGACTCACCGAAGGCCTCGACATGCTCGAACCAGGGCGGCGACCCCACGTCATCGTCCTCGAGCACGGAGACCGCGTGGGACTGCCGACATCGCGAGAGGTGCTCGCCGCCGCCGCGAGCGCGGATGTGACTGAGCTCGAGGACCGCACGTCGGCGGTCCGCCCCGATGACATCGCGCTCATGATCTACACGTCCGGGACGACCGCCAACCCCAAGGGCGTCCCGATGCTGCACCGACAGCTCCTCAGCGTCGGCCGACAGACGGGTGAGCGATGGGGCGCGAGGCGCGGCGACACATTCTGGAATGCCCTCCCGTGCTTCCACATGTCGAGCACGCTTCCCATGCTCGCCGCACTCTTCGCCCACGGCACCTGGCTCTCCTCTCCCGTCTTCAACGCGGGCGAGGCCATCGCGATGATGAGCGAGTTCCAGGTCGATCTGGCATGGCCGGCGTTCGGCTCTATCTGGCAGGAGATCCTCGTCCACCCCGAGTTCGAGCCCTCGCTCATCTCGAGCCTCCGCGCGGCGCTCGCCGTCGCGCCGCCCGAGACCATCCACGTCCTCGAGGCCGCGGCACCGCATGTCGCCCTCCTGTCGTGCTACGGCATCACGGAAGGCATCGGAGTGCCGGTCATGGTGCGATGGGATGATTCGCGCGAGATTCGCACCGGCACTGGCGGCCTTCCCTTCGAGGGCTTCGAAGTCGAGATCCGTGATCCGGAGTCAGGCTCCATCCAGCCACGAGGCGAGCGCGGAGCCATCTGGATCCGAGGAGCGAACCTCTTCCTCGGCTACTGGAACGATCCGGTGCGGACGTCCGAAGTCTTCGACGAGCGCGGCTTCTTCGACACCGGCGACCTCGGCGTCATGGACGAGTACGGCCACGTGAGCTATCTCGGGCGGATCAAGGACATGCTCAAAGTCGGCGGCGAGAACGTCGCGGCCATCGAGATCGAGGAGCACATCTCTACGCATCCCGCGGTCAAGCTCGTCGCGGTCGTCGGGGCACCCGATGCGAAGTACGGCGAGGTCCCCGCCGCCTACATCGAGCTGCGCCCAGGAGCGAGCGCGTCCGAGCAGGACCTCATCGCGCACTGCCAGGGCCGCATCGCGAGCTTCAAGGTCCCGCGCTACGTCCGCTTCGTGACGGAGTGGCCGATGTCGGCGACGAAGATCCGCAAGATCGACCTCCGCGATTGGATCACGGAGGAGCTCCAGCAGCCGACGTGAGCTGCACGGCGGAGGGTTCGAGGCTGTCGCGAGAATCGATAGCGTCGAACCCTCCGGTGTATCAGCCGGCGGAGCCGATCACAGGTCGAAGCCGAGCGGCACCGAGACGCCGGTGACGTCGAGGTCATCTGTCGTGAGCTCGAGCACCGCGTCGGCGACCTCCTCGGGCTCGATGAGTCGCCCGAGGTTCGACAGGTTCCCGAGGCGACGCTCCGCCTCCTCCTGGCTCATGCCTCCGCCCGCGGCGATGAGCGCAGCCGTCTCGGCCATCATCTCGGTGCGGACGAATGCGGGCGCCACCATGTTCACCGTCACCCCTGTGCCTCTCGTGTCCTCCGCGATCGAGCGGGTGAGGCCGAGAAGCGCGTGCTTCGACGCGGCATAGGCGACGCCCAGCCTGAGGGGACGGTGGCTGCCCATAGACCCGATCGTCACAATGCGACCCCACGATCGCTCGAGCATGCCCGGGAGGACCGCGCCGATCGCGTCGAAGGCGCTCGTGACATTCGTGTCGAGCACTCTCCGCCAGTCCTCGCCGCTCGTCGTGATGACCGAGCCGGAGTAGCCCATGCCGACATTGCACACGAGGATGTCGAAGGGCTCCGCGGAGCAGACCTCGAGCGCGCGATCGGAATCCGTCGCGTCGAGAACGATGCCTCGGATCTCGCCGAGTGGCGAGAGGCGAGCGGTCGCCTCATTCAGCGCCTCGACACTCCGACCCGTGATGACGACACGACGCCCCTGGCGCAGGAGTCCCTCTGCGATCGAGTAGCCGATCCCGCGGCTGCCGCCCGTGACGAGCGCGAGCCGGCTCACTTGGCCACCTCGATGGCCGACGAGACCTCGACACGCCGCTCGGACGCGAAGGAGCCTCCGGTCTCGATGAGCCGATCGATGGCCTCTCCCGTCGGGAAGGCGACGTGGCCGAGCGCCGCGGCCCGCGCACGGACCTCTTCGAGGCCTTCCGCATCGGCCCAATGGAACGGACCGCCGAGCGCGCGAGGGAAGCCGATGCCGAGCACCGAGGCGACATCGCCATCGTCAGGGTGGCAGAGCGTCCCGTCGTCCCAGCACAGGAGGCATTCGGAGACGAATGCATAGAGCAGTCGATCGCCCGCCAGCCCCGGCTCTGCTGGCGCGAACGTCACGCCGAGCGCCGGCGCGATCGACGGGTTGAACCCCGACCGTCTGCCTTCGGCGTAGGTGTAGAACCCCTCACCGAATCGGCGCCCCTGCACCCCCGCACCAATGAGCGTCTCAAGTGCCGCGCGCACGCGGGCGACCTCGAGCCGCCCGGACATCACGGGCTCGGCGACCTGCGCGATGCTCGCCTTCACGACGAGATCGAGCGTCGCCTCGTCGCTCGCCTGCAGCGGGCCGACCGGGAAGCCGACGGACTTGGCCTCGGCCTCGATCTGCTCGGGCGGGAAGCCGTCGAGGAGGAGCCGGACGCCCTCGATGAGCCACCTGGCGTAGACGCGCGACGTGAAGAACCCCGGACGATCGGCGACGACGATCGGCACCTTGCCGAGCTGCGCCCCGAGGGCGGTCGCGGCCGCGACGGTATCGCTCGATGTCTCTGCGTGAGGGATGAGCTCGACGAGCGGCATCCGGTCGACGGGCGAGAAGAAATGCATGCCCATGAAGCGCTCGGGGTGCGAGACAGCGCTCGCGAGCGAGCCGATGGGGATCGCGGAGGTGTTCGTCGCGATGAGCGTGTCCGGTGCGACACGCTCTGCGATCCCGGCGAGCGCCGCAGTCTTCACCTCGAAGAGCTCGAAGACGGCCTCGACGACGGCATCCGCGCCCTCAAACCCGTCCCAGTCGGTCGTCGCCCGCCAGTCGACCCGGCGCTTCGCGACCTCGTCGTCCGTGTACTTCCGCGCGAGGACCTTGTGCGCGTACTCCTCCGCGGTCTCGAGTCGCGCGGAATCGACGTCTCGGATCACCGCAGGAACGCCCTTGCTCACTGCGGTCGCGGCGATCCCCGACCCCATCTGGCCGCCGCCGACGATGCCCAGCAGGCTCGAGCGCCGACCAGGCCCGCGCGAGGAGCGCTTGATCGCCGTCTCCGCCTGGAAGAGGTGGATCCTCGCCCGTGACTCACGAGAAGGGATGAGGCCGAGGAACGCCGCACGCTCGGCAGCGCAGCCAGCCTCCGGCCCGTCTACGGCTCCCGCACGGAGCACCTCGATGACCGCGAGCTCGGCACCCGACCGGGCGCGCACCGCTGCCGCCTCGATCGCGGCGAGCGCGCCCTCCCGATCGTCGCGAGCGTCGCGGTGGAAGCCCCCGGCGTCGGCGAGCGCGAGCGCGACCTCGACCGCCCGCTCGACGACGTCGCCCGAGTCGACAAGCTCGGTGACGATCCCGCGCTCTGCCGCATCGGACGCACTGAGCACGCGCCCCGTCATGAGGAGGTCCGCTGCGTCCGCAGTCGAGACCCAGCGGCGCAGCAGCTGCGTCCCGGCACCGCCCGGGATGAGTCCGAGCGTCGACTCCGGGAGACCGATCGTCGACCTCGGGGTCGCGACGATCGCGTGGCCGGCGAGCGCGAGCTCGAGGGCGCCACCGAGCGCGGCGCCGTCGATCGCGCTCACGAGGGGCATGGCACCGTCGGCGATCTCGTACATGAGTGCATGGACCCGGGCGAGGAATGCCTCCGCATGCTCGCTCGCTGCGAGCTCCGGCAGCCACTCCACATCCGCACCGGCGCCGAAGGAGCCGTCTTTGCCAGAGGCGAGCACGATCGCACGTGTGTCCGGATCGTCCGTGGCCTGCCGCACGAGCTCGCCGAGCGCTTCGAGCAGCGTCTCGTCGACGACGTTCATGCGGCGGTCGGGGGTGTCGATCGTCAGGATCGCCACGCCGTCGGCGTCGCGTCGGGTGATCGGTGCTGCGTTCGCGCTCTCCATCGAGTGTCGAAGTCCTTCGGGTCGACGCCCGTACTCACGCCGGGCGTTGCAGGCCTCTCCTGCGGGATCTACTCTCATACCATACCGACTGATTGGTAGATTATCGAGGGAGATCGTCGTGAGGTTCTCGCTATCGCTGCCCCGCCCGACCGACGACGCCGGGGCGGAGGCGATCGACGACGCGATCGAGATCGCCGCCCATGCTGAGCACCTCGGTCTGCACGCCGTCTCGGCATCCGACCACCCATTCCCAGCGGTCGCTCCCGGCGAGGCCGGGCACCAGGCATTCGACCCCTTCGTACTCCTCGCGACCGTCGGTGCGGCGACATCACACATCCACCTGCACTTCAGCCTCATCGTCTCGCCGTACCGCAACCCGTTCCTGACCGCCCGATCGCTCGCGACGCTCGACCTCGCCACGCGCGGTCGCGTCATCGCGGGCATGGGCGCGGGCTACCTCGCCGCGGAGTTCCGCGCGCTTGGAGCGAGTCTCGAGGGCCGCGCGGCACGAGTGGCCGACGACATCGAGGCGATGACGACCGCATGGCTCGGCGAACCCGTTCACGCCAAGGGCGACGGCTGGGAGGCCGTCGGCAACTCGATGCTCCCGCGCCCTGCCTCGCGACCGCGGCCCGCGATCTGGCGCGGCGGGAACGCGCTCGCGGCGATCGACCACGCTGTGCGCGCGTGCGACGGATGGACGCCGTTCGAGGTCAACGCGGTCGGCTCACGACTCACAGCGTCGAAAGAGCTCTCGCTCGAGACCCTGCCTGCACGCATGGCGCTGCTCGGGGAGACGATCGAGCGTCACGGCCGGACCGAGCCGCTCGATGTCTGCTACGTGCGGACGTCACGCCGATGGCTCGCAGAGGACGCGACGATCTTCGACGACCTGTCGCAGCTGGCAGAGCTCGGCGTGACATGGCTCGAGTTCACGGTGCCCGGCAGTGAACCGCTCGAAGTGGCTGACCACCTCGAGCGGTTCACCGCGCTCGCGGGCGAGGCCGGCGTCCTCGACCCCCGTTGAGTGACGTCACGGCCGTCGCCCGGAGTGCAGGCGGCCTTTGAGGCGGGACTCTCGAGGCGACCTCGAGAGTCCCGCGGCGTCAGAGCCGCTCGATGAGCGTTGCGGTGCCGAGCCCGCCACCGCAGCACATCGTGACGAGACCGAGGCCCTTGTCCTCGTCCTCGAGCTCGTGGAGGAGCGTCGTGATGAGCCGCGCGCCGGTGGAGCCCAGTGGATGACCGAGTGCGATCGCGCCACCGCGCGGGTTCACGCGCGCCATGTCGGCGCCGAACTCTCGAGCCCACGCAAGCACGACTGGCGCAAAGGCCTCGTTGATCTCGACGAAGTCGATATCGCTCAGCTCGAGGCCGTTGCGCTCGAGGATGCGACGCGTCGCGGGAATCGGCCCCTCGAGCATCTTGACTGGGTCCGCACCGACCGAGAGGTGGTCGACGATGCGGGCCCGGGGTGTGAGACCGAGCGCCTTCGCCTTATCGGCGCTCATGACGAGCACCGCGGCGGCGCCGTCCGAGACCTGGGACGATCCGCCAGCGGTGACGATGCCGTCCTCCTTGAACACCGGCTTGAGCGCCGCGAGCGCTTCGAGACTCGTGTCGTCGCGGATGCCCTGATCCTTCGCGACGGGACCGTCCGCCGTGGCAACCGCCATGATCTCCCGATCGAATGCCCCGGCATCGCGAGCCGCGGCGGCCCTGCGGTGCGATTCGAGCGCGAACTCGTCGACGTCCTGTCGCGTGATCCCACGCTCGGCCGCGATCATCTCAGCGCCGAGACCCTGACCACGCACGTTGTGCTGCGCGAAGAACTTCTGCGTCCACGGGCTGCCGTACTCGTCGTGAATTCGGTCGCCTGCGGGGAACGGGTTGAGACCCATGTGCTCGACTCCCGAGCCGATGACGACATCGTGGATCCCGGAGGCGATGAGCGACGAGGCGAATCCGACGGCCTGCTGACCCGAGCCGCACTGAGTGTCGAGCGTCGTCGCCGACGTCGTGATGGGCAGCCCCTCCTGGAGCCACGCATTCCGAGCGATGTCGAAGCTCTGCGTCCCGAACTGCTGCACGCAGCCGGCGAGCGCGAGCTCGACGACCTCAGGGGCGATGCCGGCGCGCTTGAGGAGCTCGACGTACGTCATGCCGAGGAGGTCGGCTGGGTGGTGGTCGCGGTAATACCCCTTCTCGCGGTGGCCGCGCCCGATGGGGGTGCGCACCGCCTCGACGATCACCGCTTCTGTGCCCTGCATGCCTGCCATGGTCCAACTCCCTTGTCGCTCGGTCGCCAGTCGGGCGCCGACTGGCACAAAATCTACCGACTGTTTGCTTGACTAGCAAGCATCGCTCTGCAAGTATTCCGGCGGGCGACGCTGCCCGGATTGGACGATGCACAGTGAGTGACGGCGGATTCGCATTCGAGTTGAGCGAAGAGCAGGAGATGCTCCGACGAGCCCTCAGGGATTTCGTCGAGGCGCGACTGCCCAAGGACTACTGCCGCGAGGTCGAGGCCCGAGAGGCGTTCCCGCGCGATCTCTGGGACCGCCTCACCGAAGCCGACCTCCACGGCATCGGCATCCCTGAGGAGTACGGCGGACAGGGCGGCGGCATCATCGAGCAGATGATCGTCGCGCAGGAGCTCGCGAGACACCTCGCCGGTCTCGTGTGGATCTGGGGCACGACCTCGTTCGCCGGCAGCAAGGCCATCACGCACTTCGGCACCGACGAGCAGAAGCAGCGCTTCCTCCCCGACATCGCCGCGGGTCGCAAACTGTTCGCGATCTCCCTCACTGAGCCCGATGGCGGCACCGATGTGCTCGGCGCGATGCGCACGACGGCAGTCAAGGTCGACGGCGGCTGGAAGGTCAACGGCGCGAAGATCTGGTCGACGATGTCGCATGAGGCGGACATGCTCCTCCTCACCGCGCGCACCGAGCCGAACCCCGAGAAGCCCTCACGCGGCATCACCGTGTTCCTGTGCGACGCCAAGGCGGCCGGGGTCACGGCCACCCCCATCCCCAAGCTCGGGATGCGCTCGCTCGGCTCGTGCGAGGTGTCCTTCGAGGATGTCTTCATCCCCGATGAGAATGTCCTCGGCGAGGTGGGCGGCGGGTGGCGCCTCCTCGCCGAGACGCTCAACAGCGAGCGAATCCTCGTCGCCGCGCAGTGCGTCGGGGCACTCGAGGGGATCATCGAGGAGATGGTGACGTACGCGACCCAGCGCACGGCATTCGGCAAGCCCCTCGGCCAGTTCCAGGCCGTCCAGCACATGATCGCGGACGCCCACATGGGCATGCAGACCTCCCAGCTCCTCACCTGGAAGGCCGCGTGGCTGCAGAGCCTCGGCCGACCGTGCGGTGTCGAGGCGACGACGGCGAAGATCTTCTCGAGCGAGGCCGCCTTCAAAGCCGCCGACGATGCATTCCAGATCTATGGCGGGTACGGCTACTCGCTCGAGTACGACGTCCAGCGGTACTGGCGCGACATGCGCCTCTATCGCATCGCGCCCATCAACAACGAGATGGGACGCAACTACATCGGCGAGTCCATCGGACTCCCCCGATCCTTCTAGGCGGTCAGCATGAGCACGAACCGAACCACGATCGAAGCGTATTTCTCCGCGATCAACGAGGAGCGGTGGGACGACTTCCGCGCGCTGCTGACCGACGACGCGAAGTACCAGACCGTCGGCGGCCGACCTCGGCAGGGCGCCGACGAAGTCGTCGAGTACTTCAAGGGCCTGTTCAAAGCGTGGAGCGCCCACTACGACGACCCGCAGGTCATCATCGTCGACGGCGATCACGCCGCCGCTGAAGTGCGCTTCCGCGGGACGTCGGTCGCCGGTCTGCCGATCGAATTCGACGCGGTCGACACGTTCGAGCTGCGCGACGGCAAGCTCGCGAGGTGGGCGACGTGGTACGACCTCCCCGGAGTACGAGCGGCGCTCCAGGGGACGCCGTGACGCTCGAGGAGTTCGCCTCGCTCCCCGGGACGCGGCTGCGCTCGGGGCGGATCAGCATTCCGGCGGGCGAGCGACTCGACCTTGCCGCGGTGCTCGGCAGCGCGGCCCCGACGGACGCACTGCACCCGCTCCACGCCTACATCGCGATGCAGCGCGGCATCGGCGAATCCATCGAGGACCTCTGTCACTACGCGGACTTCGAGATGGAGGACGGGCCGATGATGGGCTCGCTCGACCTCGAGGTCTTCGAAGATCTTCAGCCAGACACCGAGTACACGGTCGAGGGCGAGCTCGTCGACCTCGTCCGCAAGCACGGCAGTCGATTCACCTTCGACCTCATGACGTTTCGCGAGCATCTCTACGACGCCTCGGGTCGCGAGGTCGCACGCACGACGAACACCTTCGTGCTTCCGCGGATCCCCAAGGAGGAGCGATGACCGCCGTCGCAACCGGGCCACTGCCGGAGTACCGGATCGAGTCGGTGAGCGCTCCTGCGATGCACCAGATGGCGGTCATCCTCGATGACCCCAACCAGATCCACCTCGACCCCGACGCGGTCAGGGCCGCCGGACTCGGCGACCGTGTCATCAACCAGGGGCCGACGAACGTGGGCTACGCGATGGATATGCTCCGCGCTGCGTTCCCCGGCGCCCGCGTCCGCCGCTTCTCCGCGAAGTTCCTGCAGAACGTCTTCGGCGGCGACACCGTCGTGATCCGCGGGACCGTCGACAGCGTCGAGGACCACGGCGATCACATCACCGCGACGTGCACGGTCGAGGTACAGGCCGAGCCCGCGCGGCCCGTGCTCGCCGCGACCGCGATCGTCGACGTGCCGGCCTGAGCCGCAGGGACCCGGCGCCAACGGAGCGAGCCGTGCGAGACATTCGGAATCGGAACTCAGCCGCAGCGCCGCCGCGACCGGGAGTGCACCTCGCCAGCGGGCTCGCCTACTCGACCAGTGCGTACGCTGTGTGGGGCATCGTCCCCCTCTACTTCATCCTGCTCATCCCTGCGGGGCCGTTTGAGATCACCGCGTGGCGCATCCTCGCAGCGCTCGCGATCTGCGCGCTGCTGCTGAGCCTCTCGCGCGGCGGGTGGCGGAGGTTCGCCGCCGTCTGGCGATCGGGGCGGGTCATCGCCCTGCTCGCGGTCGCGTCATTCCTCGTCGCGATCAACTGGTTCGTCTTCATCATCGCGTCCATCGACGGGTACGTGGTCGAGGCGTCGCTCGGCTACTTCATCAACCCCATCTTCACGGTGGCACTCGGCGTCTTCATCCTCCGGGAGCGCCTGCGCTGGCTGCAGTGGACCGCGATCGGACTCTCGGTCGCCTCCGTCGTCGTGCTCACGTTCGCGCACGGGAGCGTCCCGTGGATCGGCCTGCTCCTCGCGAGCACATTCGCGGTCTACGGGCTCATCAAGAACCGGCTCGGCGGACAGGTCGACGCGACGAGCGGCCTCACGGTCGAGACCGCGGTCATGGCACCGATCGCGATCCTCGCCCTCATCGTCGTCGCACTCGGCGTCCCGGGATTCGGCGGGGAGGCCCAGGGTCTCACGTTTGGATCCGAGGGCGTGTGGCACGCGCTCCTGCTCCTCGGCTCAGGCGTGCTCACAGCGGCGCCACTGCTCTTCTTCGCGGCCGCGACCCGACGTCTGCCCCTCAGCTACGTGGGACTCACGCAGTACCTCGCGCCCATCCTGCAATTCGTGCTCGGCGTCTCCGTGCTCGGCGAGCAGATGGCGCCGGAGCGCTGGATCGGATTCGCGATCGTGTGGCTCGCCGTCCTGTGCCTCATCATCGACGCGGTCATATCGATCGTGAAATCTCGCCGTCGCGCTCGATCCTGAGCCGAGAGCCTCAGGCCATCACGCGCGGCCGAGCGCCTCGTCGACGGTCGCCCGGATGAGCGGGGCGATGACGTGGGAGGGCTCTTCGACGCCGATGCCGCGGAGCAGCTCGACGGACTGCCGGACGATCGATGCGGAGAATGCCGTCGCAGTCTCGATCGCCTCCGCGTACGCGGGTCGGCTGGCCTCCTCGACGATGAGCGGTTCGGCGCCGAGCTCGACGACGAGCGCCTGCGCGATCGGGAGCACCGGCGCCGGGGCGGTCACTGCGCACGTCGCGCCGCGCAGCCTGGCAAGGTCGAGGCTCGTGCCCGTGAACACGATCGCGGGGTGGATCGCGAGCGGGATGGCACCTCGCTCGAGGGCGGGACGCAGGATGTCGGTCCCGAGCGCGGGCGCCGTGTGCGCGACGAGCTGACCGGCCCGCCAGAGGCCCGCCTCGGCGAGACCCGCGACGAGCGGCCCGATCTCCTCGCCCGGGATCGCGAGCACCACGAGGTCCGCTGCGGCGATGACCTCAGGAATCGTGAGGACCGGAGCGGCGCCGAGCAGCGCTTCGACGCGGTCGCGGCCGTCCTGACTCGTCGTCGCGATGCCCGCGATGCGGTGGCCGGCATTCGCGAGGCCAGCGGCGACGACGGGCCCGACACGGCCCGCGCCGATGACGCCGAGATCGAGGCGGCCTGCGCGTGAAGTCACCGGGACATTCTCCCCGCAGATCCGTCCGTCACGCCTCCGCTGCCATCGCAGAGAGGACTCGGTCCTCCACCTCGGCCTGCAGCATGGTGCCGTCGACGGCGTCGATCGCGCCGATCTTCGTGCCCACCGGACCTGAGACGGTGTGGACGTGGACGCGCCGCAGCCTCGCGGGGCGATAGAGCGGGCCGTCGCTGAGCGAGACCGATTGGACGCGTGCGAGCGGCACGAGCGTGAGGGTGCGCCAGATCGCACCTCGCCGCATGACGACCGCGTGCTCGGTGAGCGCGAAGCCGTTGCGACGACGCGAGAACCACCGGAACACTCGCGCGCGCGGCGGCGAGATCGTGAACTCGGGCTCGAGCTCCGCACCAGGGAGGACGAGCTCGATGACGCGACGCACGTCGTCCAGCGTGCCGACGGGCAGGATCGTCGTCGCGGCCTGGCCTGCCGCGCCATCGCGCGTCGTGGTCGAGGCGCGATTGATGCGGACCGACCACCAGCCGAACGGCCGCCACAGGAGCGGCTGGATCGCCTGGATCGCGTGAATGCGGCCGGGCGGCAGCGTCTCGTTCGTCGTCGAGAGCACACCGAAGCCCACACGGATGCCGTCCTTCGTCGCCGCGATCGAGTAGCGCAGCGACCTCGTGACCAGCCGGATCGCGACACCGCCGAGCGCGATCGCCATCGGGAAGATCACGATGAGCGCGATGCTCTCCCGCGACAGCACGGTGACGGTGATGACGAATGCCGCCATGAGGATCGCGGGGAAGACGAGCGTGAGCGCCGTCGAGGCGATGAGGCGCCCCGGATGCATCTTGACGATCGAATCGGGCTCCCGGAGCTCCTGGTCGAGCTCGGGCGCGAGGAACTCGTCGACGCGACCCGAGATGATGTCCGCCGTCGAGGCGCGGTGTGGCGCGGCATTCGGATCCGAGACCAGTCCCGTCGTCGCATCCGCGACCGCTGGCATTCCATCCGACCCCGGAATGCCGCTGACCTCCTCCCTGGGGCCGCTCGCCTCGATGACGGCGGCCTCATGCACGCGTCGTGCTGCCGCCGCCGCGCGGAGGATGTCGCCGCGCAGGCTGTCGGCATTCGCCGAGGTCAGGTAGGCGAGGCGAATGCTCCCCTCGTTGCCGGCGAGCACGACATCGAGACGTGCGGCACCGAAGATGCGCGGGATGAGGGGTCGCGTGACATTCACGCCCTGGATGCGGTCGAGCCGACCGCGGCGGTGGACACGGCGGAGGATGCCTTCTCGCTCCTCGATGAGCTCGTCGGTGACGCGGAAGGTGTGGAAGCGCCACGACAGCCACGTGATCCCGATGATGAGGAGCAGCACGGCGACGACGACGACTGAGGCGAGGAAGATGTTGCCGAGGACCCAGGTCACGATGGGATCGCGCGGGACCCCGAACTCGTCACCGCCGATGAAGATCTGGATGAGCAGGTCGCGCCACTGCACGACGATGAAGCCGATGATCGCGATGAGGAAGATCCCGCCGCGAAAGAGCGGCGTCGCGGGATGCAGTCGGTGCCACTCCCCATCCGCGAGGGACGTCGGACTGCTCACAGACCGGCCCGCCTCGACTCGGCGAGCGCCACGAGGCGGTCGCGCAGCTCCTCGGCCTCGGCCTCGGGGAGGCCAGGGATCGTCACCCCCGTCGCGGCGGCCGCGGTCACGAACTTCAGCTCCGCGAGGCCGACGGCCCGGGCGATCGGACCGCGCGTGACGTCGACGAGCTGCATACGGCCGTAAGGGACGGAGACGATGCGGCGCCACATGATGCCGCGGCGGAAGACGAGGTCGTCCTCCCGGAGCTGGTATCCGATCGAGCGCACACGACGCGGGGTGAATGCCGCGACGATGATCGTCACGACGAGGGCGGCGACGGCGGGGATCCACAGCCACCAGAAGCGCTCGACGAAGAGCCAGATGCCCGCCATGACCGCGGCGGCGATGAGCCCCGGGATGACATTCGTCACGAGATCGACCCAGACGAACTTCGGCGAGACACGACGCCACTCCTCGGTCGCGGCCAGCGGGTCGGCGGCCGCGGCAGCCGCGGGCGCGGTCCCCAGGTTCGTCGCTGGCCAGGTCAGCGGCGGATCCGCTGGATCGGTCACTTGGGGCTCCTTTCGTCGATCGCGGCGCTGTCCTCGGACTCGTCCTCGGGTGGGCGTCTGCACATGCGCTCCGCGATGATGCCGGCGATCAGCAGCGCGATCGACGATGCGGCGCCGAGCACGGCGGGAAGGACCGTCGATCCGGCGATGACCGGTCGCGTGAGGAGGAAGACGAGCATTCCCAGCGTCGCACCCGTGAGCAGGGCGCCCGTGATCGAGGCGGCCTGCGCGAGGACGACGACGCGTGTCGCATAGAAGGGATCGACCTTCGCCCCGGGCACGCGCCTCGCGACACGTCGCACCGGCACCGCGACGGCGACGATCGCGACCGCGAAGATCACGATGACTGCGGCGAATGCCACGGGTGTCACGATCACGGCGCTGCCGCCAGACACGAGCGCGACCTCGAGGAGCCATCCCGCGGCGGCACCGATGATGGCGGCGAAGAGGATGGTGAGCGGGCTCGTCTGCTTCACGCGAGCGGCTCCGACGGATACACGGTGACCTCGTCGCCCGAACCCTCGAGCACCCGGGTGAGGAGGTCCACGACGCGACCCCGGCCAGGGATCACCGCGTCCTCGTCGATCGCGGCCCAGGGCGCGAGGACGAATGCCCGCTCGTGCGCCCTCGGATGCGGGAGCGTCAGCCGAGGGTCATCGGAGCGCACGTCGCCGAACGTGATGATGTCGAGGTCGAGCGTCCGATCGCCCCAGCGCTCCTCCCGCGTACGACCGTGCGCATCCTCGATGCGGTGCAGCTCGGCGAGGAGCGCCGGCGCGGAGAGGGTCGTCTCGATGCGCATGACGGCGTTGAGGTAGCGCGGGGCGTCCTCGTCGACGCCGTCGAGCTTCACCGCGGCGGTCTCGACGAGCGGCGACGCCTCGATGAGGCGGATCGCGGGGTTTGCGGCGAGCCCGAGGACGGCCTGGCGGATCGTGCCCTCGCGGTCGCCGAGATTGGCTCCCGCGGCGATGATCGCGGTCGTGCGGCGACGGTGGATCGTGACGCTCACATCGCTGAACGGCACGGGGATCGGAGCCTCCGGCTTGTGGACCGTGACGTCGACGGCGCGTGCGGGCCGACGGCTCAGGACGAGCCTCGCCACTCGCTCCGCGACGGTCTCGATGAGATCGACGGGGTCGCGCTCGACGGCGGCGATGATGTCCTCGGCGAGCTCGCCATAGTGGATCGTCTCGGCGAGCGCGTCACCGGATCCCGCGGGTGCGAGGTCGAGGTGCACGACGACGTCGATGATGAACGGCTGTCCCGCCTCGCGCTCGAAGTCGTAGACCCCGTGGTGCGCGAATGCCTTGAGCCCGGTGAGCGTCAGTCGGTCCAGCATCACTGCCCCTCGCCGGTCGTCACTGCCGCGACCACGTCGAGCGCGATGCGGGTGGCGCGCACGTCGTGGACGCGCACCGCCCACGCCCCTGCCTGCGCCGCGAACACTCCTGCGACGGCGGTCGCGAGGTCTCGATCGTGCATGTCGTCGCCGACGAGCCGCCCGATGAAGCGCTTGCGCGAGGCGCCGACGAGCACGGGCATCCCGATGGAGGTGATCTCGTGGAGCCGCGCGATGAGCTCCCAGTTCTCCTGCGGCTCCTTGGAGAAGCCGAGGCCGGGGTCGAGGACGATCCGCTCGGGCGCGACGCCGAGTGCGTCGAGCGCGTCGACTCGGCGCATGAGCTCCAGCCGGACCTCCTCGACGACGTCGCCGTACTCGTGCGGGGTGATCGGCGCTCCGAAGGAGTGCATCATGACGTACCGCGCGTCGCTCTCGAGGAGGACGGTCGGCATCGCGGGGTCGGCGCCGTAGACGTCGTTGATGATGCTCGCCCCTGCCTCGACGGCGGCCGCGGCGGTCTCGGCGCGGAAGGTGTCGACGCTCACGGGGATGCCTTCTGCGACGAGCTCGCGGATGACGGGGAGGATGCGGCGCTGCTCCTCCGCGGGGCCCACGGGCTCGCGGCCGGGGGCGGTGGATTCACCGCCGACGTCGATCCAGTCGGCGCCGTCGGCGATGAGGGTGCGGGCGTGGGCGAGCGCGTCATCGACCGAGTAGTGCTCGCCGCCGTCGGAGAAGGAGTCCGGCGTGACATTCAGCACGCCGAAGATGACCGGCCGGTTCACGGCCTCGTCCCGCCGATCTGCATGAGTCCGAATGCCTCGGCTCGCTGCACGGGGTCGCTGAGCTCGCCGCGCGCCGCCATCGTGAGCGTCCGGGCGGACTCCTGCCGCGGTCCACGTGCGGAGACGCAGCCGTGCGCGGCTTCGAGCACGACGAGGGCGCCGCGCGCGCCCAGTCCGGTCATGAGCGCGTCGGCGACATCCTCCGTGAGGCGCTCCTGGAGCTGCGGGCGGGAGGCTGCGACCTCGACGACTTTCGCGAGCGCGCCGAGTCCGGCGAATCGCTCGCCCGGCAGGTAGGCGACGTGCGCGGAGCCGAAGAACGGCAGCAGGTGGTGCTCGCACATGGAGCGGAACTCGATCCCGCGGAGCACGACGACCTCGCCGGCCCGCTCTGCGGAGTCGGGGAAGTCGGCACGGGCCGCGAGCGCGACCGCTGGGTCTTCACCGACGCCGGAGAACAGCTCCTGGTACGCCTTCGCGACGCGCTTGGGCGTGTCGATGAGTCCTGGTCGCGTCGGATCGTCGCCGATCGCGGCCAGCAGTTCCGCCACGGCCGCTTCGATGCGGCCTGTGTCGATCGCCATCAGGCTCCCCCTTGGACAGGTGTCAGGCGGTCGCCGGCTTGGCGCTCGGTCCTGTGCTCGGCCGTGGAGCCTTCTTGGTCGCCGGCTTCGCCTCTTCATTCTCCACGGCGACGGAGGCTGCGAGACCGACGTCCTTCTTGGGCACCGCGATGGGCGGGATGTCCGAGACGGGTCGGCCTTCGCTCGAGAGCCACTGCGGGCGCTCGGGCAGGTGCTTCACTTCGCGGAAGATCTCCTCGAGCTGGATGTGGTCGAGCGTCTCCTTCTCGAGGAGCTCGGCGGCCAGGCGGTCGAGGATGTCGCGGTTGTCGTTGAGGACCTTCCACGCCTCGTCGTGCGCCTGGTCGATGAGTGCGCGCACCTCTTCGTCGATCGCCGCGGCGACGTCGTCGGAGTAGTCGGGCTGGTGTCCGATGTCGCGGCCGAGGAACGGCTCGCTCGATGCGGAGCCGAGCTTGACTGCGCCGATGCGCGAGGACATGCCGTACTCGGTGACCATCTTGCGCGCGATGCGCGTGGCCTTCTCGATGTCGTTGCCCGCACCGGTCGTGGGGTCGTGGAAGACGATCTCCTCGGCGACGCGGCCACCCATCGCATAGGTGAGCTGGTCGAGGAGCTCGTTGCGGGTCACGGAGTACTTGTCCTCGAGCGGCATGACCATCGTGTAGCCGAGGGCGCGACCGCGCGGGAGGATCGTGATCTTCGTGACGGGGTCGGAGTGCCGCATGGCTGCCGCCGCGAGCGCGTGACCGCCCTCGTGGTACGCCGTGATGAGGCGCTCCTTGTCGTTCATGAGGCGCGTGCGGCGCTGCGGCCCGGCCATGACGCGGTCGACGGCCTCGTCGAGCGCCCGGTTGTCGATGAGCTGCGCGTTCGATCGAGCCGTGAGGAGCGCCGCCTCGTTGAGCACGTTCGCGAGGTCGGCGCCCGTGAAGCCGGGGGTCTTGCGCGCGAGCACGTCGAGGTCGACCGAGGCCGCCATGGGCTTGCCCGCGGCGTGCACCTCGAGGATGCGCTTGCGACCGGCGAGGTCGGGGGCGTCGACGCCGATCTGACGGTCGAATCGGCCCGGGCGCAGGAGCGCGGGGTCGAGGACGTCGGGGCGGTTCGTCGCCGCGATGATGATGACGTTGGCCTTGGGGTCGAAGCCGTCCATCTCGACGAGGAGCTGGTTGAGCGTCTGCTCGCGCTCGTCATTGCCGCCACCGATGCCGGCGCCGCGGTGCCGACCGACGGCGTCGATCTCGTCGATGAAGACGATCGCGGGGGCATTCGCCTTGGCCTGCTCGAAGAGGTCGCGCACGCGGCTCGCGCCGACGCCGACGAACATCTCGACGAAGTCGGAACCGGAGATCGTGTAGAACGGGACGCCCGCCTCGCCAGCGGTAGCGCGGGCGAGGAGCGTCTTGCCCGTGCCGGGAGGGCCGTACAGCAGGACGCCCTTGGGGATGCGCGCGCCGACCGCGAGGAATCGCTGCGGGTCCTGAAGGAACTCCTTGATCTCCTGGAGCTCCTCGACGGCCTCGTCCGAGCCGGCGACATCGGCGAAGGTGACCTTCGGCGACTCCTTGCCCACGAGCTTGGCCCGGGACTTGCCGAACTGCATGACCTTGCCCCCGCCACCCTGCATGCGGGTGAGGAGGAAGTAGAAGATGATGCCGATGATGAGGAACGGCACAAGCGTCAGCAGGAGGCTGCTGAAGAAGTTGGCCTGAGGGACCTCGTCGTCGTACTCCTCGAGGTTCGCGCGATTCACCGCCTGGACGACATCCGCGCCGCGAGGCTCGACATAGTAGAACTGCACGCGGCTGCCGTACTTGTCATCCGGCGCGCGCAGCGTGAGGTCGACGCGCTGCTCACCATCGACGATCGTCGCGCTCGCGACCTTGTCCTGTGCGAGGAACTGGAGACCCTGCTGGGTCGTCACGCTCTGGAACCCGCCGTTCATGAAGACGGAGGTCCCGATCCACACCACAGCGACGGCCAGGAGGATCCAGATCACCGGGCCGCGGAAGATGCGCTTGAAGTCCATGGTCGGACCAGGCTACCGGCGCGGGCCGACATCCCAGCAGTGAATCCGCTGACGGCGGAATCAGCGTTCGCCTCGCGAAATATGGGGATTTCTGATGCGTGGCCGAGGCATTCGGCACGAGGACCGGCACCCGCGCGGACGGCGGGAGCGGCTCGGGCGATGCTAGGAGTAGACGTGCGGCGCGAGGACTCCAACGCCGCGCAGGTTGCGGTAGCGCTCCGCGTAGTCGAGGCCGTAGCCGACGACGAAGCGGTTGGGGATGTCGAAGCCGACGTAGCGCGGCTCGATGGGCACCTTGAGCGCCTCCGGCTTGCGGAGGAGCGTGCAGATCTCGACCGACTCCGCACGGCGCGAGCGCAGGTTCTCCATGAGCCAGGAGAGCGTGAGTCCGCTGTCGATGATGTCCTCGGCGATGACGACGTGACGACCCGTGATGTCGGTGTCGAGGTCCTTCTGGATGCGGACGACACCGCTCGACTGCGTCCCGGCGCCATAGGAGGACACCGCCATCCAGTCGAGCTGGACGTGACGGCGCAGCGCCCGCGCGAGATCGGTCATGAATGGTGCGGCGCCCTTCAGGACGCCGATGAGCAGGAGGTCGCGGCCCTCGTAGTCGAACTCGATGCGCTCAGCGAGCTCTGCGACCTTCTCCGAGACCTGCTCCTCGGTCAGGAGCACTTCCTCGATGTCGTCCTCGATGTCCTCGAATCGCATGCCCTACATCCTCTCAGTCCCGTGCCGCGAAGACGATGCGACCGCCGACGCGGGAGGCGGTGCAGCCGGGCAGGTCGATCGGGCCCTGCCCGCGCCAGTCCGTGACGAGCCGAGCGACCTCGAGCGTCTGCTGCCGCGTGAGGCTCCGCCCGAACTCCGCGGAGACGACGAGGCGGATCAGGCGGTGGCGGAGCGCCGCGGGATTGGCCTCGAGTGCCGCGACGGGGAGCGAGATGCCCGCCTCCTCGAGCTCGGCGAGGTCCTCCGCGACCTCCCCGACCATGTCGTCGAGGGCCGAGGCGTCCTCGCGGAGCTGCTCGGCCGTGCGTGCGAGCGCCTCGGCGACGCCGGGCCCCAGCTCCGCCTCGAGGACAGGGAGCACGGACCGCCGGACGCGGACGCGCGCGTAGGCGGGGTCGAGATTGTGCGGGTCGTCCCACGGCGTGAGCCCGAGGTCGAGGCACGACTGCCGAGTCGTCTCGCGACGGATGCCGAGGAGCGGTCGCACGATCCGACCCGCGGTGGTCGCCATGCCCTGCAGGCTCGCCGGGCCGCTCCCCCGAGCGAGGCCGAGCAGGACCGTCTCCGCCTGGTCGTCGAGCGTGTGCGCGACGAGGAGGCAGCTGGCCCCGGTCGATTCCAGTGCGCGGTCGAATGCCTCGTACCTGGCATTCCGAGCCGCCGCCTCGGGCCCAGCGGGGTCGCCTGGGGCGATGCTGACGCGATCGACGATGACCGGGTCCAGTCCGAGCTCGCGCGCCTGGGTCGCCGCGCGATCCGCCTGCCGCGCCGAATCCTCCTGCAGCCCGTGGTCGACGATGATCGCGCCGATGCGCCACCCTGCGCGGGGGCATTCGAAGGCGGCGGCCGCCGCGAGCGCGAGGCTGTCGGCACCGCCGCTCAGTGCGACGAGGGCGAGTGGGGAGGCGCCTGGAAGGGTGCCGCCGAAGGCCTCGAGACCCCCGCGCACCGCACGGCGCACGTCAGCGATGGCCGGAGTGAGGCGCGGACGCATTCGATAACCTTAAGAGTCCTTTTTCCGTATCGAGAGTCGGGAGCACACGCCGTGGGCGCGTACGACGCAATCATCGAAATCCCCGCGGGCAGCCGCAACAAGTACGAGGTCGACCACGAGACCGGCCGCGTCTTCCTCGACCGCTACCTCTACACGACGTTCGTGTACCCGACGGACTACGGCTTCTTCGAGAACTCGCTCGGCCTCGACGGCGACCCTGTCGATGTCCTCGTGCTCCTGCACGAGCCCGTCTTCCCCGGCGTCGGCGTGAAGGTCCGCCCCGTCGCCGTCCTCGAGATGGAGGACGACGGCGGCATCGACTCCAAGGTCATCGCGGTGCCCGCGAAGGACCCCCGCTGGGACCACATCCAGGACGTCGAGGACATCCCGCAGCTGAAGCGCCAGGAGATCGAGCACTTCTTCGTGCACTACAAGGACCTCGAGCCCGGCAAGTGGGCGAAGGTCGGCGGCTGGGGCGACGCGGCCGCCGCCGAGAAGGTCGTGCAGGACGGCTTCGAGCGCTTCAAGGCCGAAGGGCACTGAGGCGGCTGTCGGCGGGTGACCGTCGGCACACACATCGTCGGACGCGGCGGTCGGGCTGAGGCTCGGCCGCCGCGTTCTGCATGCCGGGGCGGGTCGCACCAATTGCGTGGTCTGCTCGATACCGCCCGGCCCGATACGAGGAGCGCTGCATGGCCACCCACTCCACCACGAGGTGACGGTGCGTGTCGCGCAGGCCTGACTCAGTCGCGCGGTGTGACCGTCGCACGCCGCGATGTGGCTGTCGGGCGCCGCGGCATTCGGGATCAGATATAGATGCCCTGCGAGGCCATGAAGGTCAGCGGGTCCTGCCATCCGGACGGCGTCCACACCGCGAAGTGCAGGTGGCAGCCGGTCGAGTTGCCGGTCGTGCCGACGTGGCCGATCTGCGCGCCGGTGCTCACGTACTGGCCGACGCTCACCTGGATGCCGCCCTCGGGCTGGTGGGCGTACCACGTCTCGAGGCCGCCGCCGTGGTCGATGATGACGAGGTAGCCGTAGCCGCCGGAGTTCCAGCCGGCGAAGGTGACGATGCCTTCGTGGGCGGCGATGATCGGGTTCCAGCAGGACTGCGCGAGGTCGAGGCCCTTGTGGAATCCGCCGTACGTCGGGTCCGAGTAGCCGAAGCCTGAGCTCACCCAGCCGCCCGCGGGGCGGACCCACCCGGAGTCGGAGACCTCGCCCCAGTTGACGCCCTGGTTCTTCAGCCACTCCTGATAGCGGGCTTCCTCGCCCTTCTTGTAGTCCGCTTCGGTCGCCTCGCGGTTCTGGATGAGGACTTCGAGCTGGGCGTTGAGACGGTTGACGTTCTGCTGCTGCTCGGCGAGCGCGGCGGACGCGGCAGCGGAGGCGGCTTCGGCCTCCTGCATCGCGATCGCGGCCTGCTCCTCGAGCGCCTTCAGCTCCGTGCGCGCGACCTCCGCCTGGGCGGAGAGCGACTGGGCGGTGTTGCGCTCCTGCATCGCCTTCTCGTACACGGCATTCGCCTGCTGCGAGACGCGGGAGGAGACGCCGATGGCGCTCAGAATGTCTTCGGCCCGGTCGGACTCGGTGAAGAGGTTCAGCGTCGGGTCGGTCCCGCCGATGCGGACGACCTGCGCAGCCCACTCGGCGGCGCGCAGCTCCGACTCGTCGGCACGGGCCGCGGATTCCTGAGCCTGCTTCTCGAGATTCGCGGTCTCCGTCGCCTTCGCCTGGTAGAGCGCGTCGATCTCCTGCCAGGCCTTCGCCTTGATCTGGAGCTCCTGCTGGGTGCGGGTGACCTCGGCCTGGAGCCCATCGAGGAGCGCGCGGATGCGGTCGATCTCCGCGATCTTCGCGGCCTCATCCGCACGGGCGGCCTCGACGTCCTCCCAGGTCGGGTAGTCGTCGGCACGAGCGGTGACCGGTGCAAGGAGCGCGACGAGCGTCAGAATGCCGGCGAGCAGGAGCGCGAGGACGCCCACCCCGGTCGCGCGCTGGGCACGCGGGGATCGGGGCATGACGGGTCGGATCACGCCGGAGGTCGCTCGCACCGGGGGATCGTAACCCTCAATGCTGTGTTGAAAGTAGTGCGACGTCGGGGAGTCGCAGGTCCGGTGTGCTCGGTGGGCGGTGCGGGGCCGGTGTGGCGCGTGGGTGCGGGCCGCGCTGGGCACGCCTGGTGGGCGGCCCCTCCGGCCGGCCGGGACGAGCGGCGCTCAGTTTGGCGGATCGGCGGTGTCCCCCTTATGCTTGATCGCCGGTAGCGGGGCGCGAGTCCTGCGCTCGGCCCCATCGTTTAGTGGCCTAGGACGCCGCCCTTTCACGGCGGTAGCACGGGTTCGAATCCCGTTGGGGTCACGAAACGGCTGGAACACAATTCAATACGCAAGGCCCTGTAGCGCAGTTGGTTAGCGTGCCGCCCTGTCACGGCGGAGGTCGCGGGTTCAAGTCCCGTCAGGGTCGCGGAAGCGGCAGCCCCACCCCATCACGGGCCGGGGCTGTTTCTCCAAGAGGCTCTGTAGCTCAGTTGGTAGAGCGCACGACTGAAAATCGTGAGGTCACGGGATCGACGCCCGTCGGAGCCACCATCAAGTCCCCCAGACGAGATCTGCCACCGGCCATCCCCGACCTGCCAGGATGAGCGGACGAACGTCCCGTGCACTGGATAGACCGTGACCTCGGAGTGGGCATGATCTTCGACTCGCAGACCTGGCAGACGCTGCTCGACGCGGTCTACGAGATGAATGCCGCCGACACGCACGCCGACTTCGCGGATGCGGTCATCGCGGGGCTCGCGCATCTCATCGAGGCCGACGTGATCGTGTTTCAGGTGCTGGATCGCTCGACGCAGCGGATCCTGGTGCGCTCCTCGCCACCGGACGTGTTCACTGACGCCGAGGTCACGTATTACACGGCGCACTCCGACGAGATGCCGCTCGTCGCGCACTACGCCTCCGTCGACGACCCGAATCCGCGCCGGATCTCCGACCTCGTCGACGACGAGACCTGGCTGCAGAGCGACTACTACCGCAACTGTCTCGAGCGGCTCGGGCTCGTCCGCAGTCTCGCCCTCCCGATCGCGGTCGATGCGACGACCGTCGTCGCCGTATCATTCGACCGCACCGGACCCGACTTCACCGACCGCGACTGCGCGCTCCTCAGCGCATTCGCCCCGCACCTGCGCCTGTCATGGCAGCGTCACGAAGCACCGTGGGCGCAGGCCCCGGAGCTCGCCGCCCGGCTCCGATTCCGAGAGCTCGGCCTCTCGCCGCGCGAGAGCGAAGTGCTCTACTGGATGACGGAGGGGCGACAGAATCGCGAGATCGCGACGATGCTCGGCATCTCGATCGGCACGGTGCAGGAGCACGTCGCGAACCTGCTCGTCAAACTGGACCAGCCGAACCGTCACGCCGCGACCGTCGCCGCGATCAACCTCCTCCACGCGGTGCGACGCGAGCCCAGCACGCGACACTGAGCCCGCCGCGCAAGTGAGCGAAAACCCCCATACGTACGGGTAGTGCGCGGTCGCACGGCGCTCATAGCCTCGCAATCGCGGGCGCATCGGAGCGCCCGGCGAGGAGTGAGCATGGAACACCGGACCAGTGACATCACCCAATCAGCTCGCCTGCGGCGCCTCGGCCGCCCGGGCATCGCCGCCGCCGCACTCAGCGTCCTCGCGCTGGTCGGATGCGCTGCGCCGGCGACCGGCCCAGTCGGCACGTGGACGGCATCGGCGAGCTCGGACGAGGCACCGCGACTCGTCATCGGCGAAGACGGCAGCGTGACCGGCGACGACGGCTGCAACACGCTCGAGGCCAGGTGGGATCCTGCCGACTCGACGATCGCGTTCTCCGACATCGCTTCGACGCTCATGGCATGCGAAGGCGTCGACACCTGGCTCAGCGACCTCGCGTCAGCGAGCTTCGATGGCGACACCATGACGGTCCGCGACGCGTCGGGTGCCGCGATCGGCGAGCTTCACCGCCGCGGTTGACGCGCCCCCGTCCATCTGGAGCGATCATGAGCGACCTCACCAACGCCGACATGGACCGGCTGCTGCCGACGTTCTGGCACTGGTTCGGCATCCCGAGCTTCCTGCGCTGCGAGCTGCGCGACCACTTCGATGACACCGACATCGGACTCATCGGCGTCCCCTACAGCGGCGGCAACACGATCGAGCGGATGCAGTACCTCGGCCCGCGCGCCGTGCGCAGCCGCTCCTCCTCCTATCACCGGCAGCCTCGCGCGTATGACTTCGATCCGTTCGAGGTGGCGCGGGTCCACGATCTCGGGGACGCGCCCGTCGCCCGGGCGATCAACCCAGACACCGCCGCCGAGGACTTCCAGGTCTACTACGAGAAGGTCTTCGAGTCGGGCATCGTCCCCATCAGCATCGGCGGTGACCACTCCATCACCTGGCCGATCCTGCGCGCAGCCCGCGCCACGAAGTTCCCCGAGCCCGTCGGGATCATCCACTTCGACAGTCACACGGACGCGTACCCCGCCGGCTCGGTCACGAGAAACACCGCCTCCGGGTTCCGCACCGGCGCCGAAGACGACCTCATCGATCCCGCACGGACCGTGCAGATCGGCATTCATGGCCCGATGCCTGGCCTCGACGCCGACGACTGGGCGAAGGCGAACTTCGCGCGCGTCATCCCGGTCACGGAGATCTTCGACCGGGGTGTCCCGGCGATCCTGCCCGAAGTCCGTGAGGTCATCGGCGACGGCCCCGTCTACCTCAGCATCGACATCGACGTGGTCGATCCCGCCTACGCGCCGGGTGTCGCCGACCCCGAGGTCAACGGTATGACGATCCGCGAGCTCATCGCATTCATCCAAGGCTTCCGAGGGCTCAACCTGATCGGCGCCGACTTCGTCTGCTACTGCCCGCCGCTCGACAACTCGGCCCAGACGACCGCGCTCGTCATCAGCGAGCTCATGCTCGAGACGGTCGCGCTCGTCGCGGACCGCATCCGCGCGTAGCGGGCGTGGCGTCGCGGCTCAGCGTCACTCGGCTCAGCGCAGGGCCATGTGGACGGCGATCGCGGTGCGGATCAGGCGGGGCATCTCCTCGCGAGCATGGAAGTTCATGACGAGGTGGGTGCGACTCGCCGGATCGTAGAACAGCGACGTGCCGGTCGAGCCGAGGTGGCCGAGGGGACGCGACTGACCGCGCAGCAGCGGCGAGAACCCTTCGAACCGCAGCTCCATCATCGCCGCGCCATAGTGAATGCCTCCGCGCACCCGCCCACGCGGCGTCGCCATGAGCTCGAGGTGCTCGGCGCTGACGAGGCGGCCGCCGTGGAGGGCTTCGCTGAAGGTCATCAGGTCGGTGGTGGTGGACGCGATCCCGCCGCCAGCCCACGCGCAGCTGAGGGCGGGCGCGGTGCTGAGCTCCTGGCCGCGCATGTACAGCGGCGCGAGAGTCGTGTCGCCTTCGGCGGGCTCGGTGAGACGCGGGAGGAACGTCCGGGTGAGCTCGAGCGGCTCGATGATCCGCTCGTGCATGACCTCATGGAAGGCACGGCCGGTGACCACCTCGATGATGAGACCGAGCAGGACGAACCCGGTGTCGGAGTAGCGGAAACGCTCACCCGGTCGACCGATCGGGTGCTGGTAGGTGCGCGAGAAATCGAGCAGCTGCGCCGGCGTCCAGGTGCGCTCCGGGTCGCGGAGGAGCTCCGCAGCGACGCTCACCCGGCGGGTGCCCTCGAAGTAGTCGGCGGCACCCGAGTAGTGCTGGAGGAGATCGAGGATCGTCGGGGCAGGCGCGGCAGGGTGGAACAGCCCAGCGGTCGACTCGGCGGGAAGCAGCCGGTCGACCGGGGTGTCGAGCGCGAGGCGGCCGGACTCGACGAGCTGCAGGACGATGACGCCGGTGAAGAGCTTCGTAATGCTCGCCGCGAGGAATGCCTGGTCCTGGTCCCCGTATGCGAAGTCAACTTGTGGGCCGCAGAGCGCCAGCTGTGGCGCTGGGAGTCGGCCGCCCTTGCGCTGGCGACGCTCGGCGATGCGGTCGAGTTGCCGCTGCAGTCGAGCGGTCGCGGGATCGGTGGTCGCGATCAGCGTGCTGGTCATGTGTCCCCCAAGTTGGTGCGTGCGCGGTCCGGCGCGGTGTGACGCTATCTGCCACTGTACCTAACAGTAATATTACTGGCAGGAGTATTGTCAAGTCATGGCGCACGTCATCCTCGGCCTGCTGCTGGCATTCGGACCGCAGACGATCTACCGGCTCAACAAGTTCTTCGAGGGTGGGATCTCACTCTTCTACGCCGCGAGCCTCGGGGCACTGCGGCAATCCCTCGCCCGACTCCTCGCCGACGGATGGGTATCAGTCGCCGACGAGCCCGACGGCAAACGTCTCAAGCGCGTCTACACCGTCACGGAGAGCGGGGCGGAGGCATTCCACGCATGGATGATCGGCCCCATCGAGGACCGGCGCCTCGAGACCGTCGCGCTCTCCAAGCTCTACCTGCTCGGGACACTCGCCGACCGCGCCGAGCGGATCGCCGCCCTCCGCTCCATCGTCGACCGCGCGCGAGCCGACGAAGCGGTGCTGCAGCAGGTCGCGCCCATGATCGCTGCCGCTGACGTGCCGGAGGAGTATCGCCAGATCGCGCACTACCAGCGAGCGACGCTCGAGTACGGGCTCAGGTCGCACGCGCTCGGACGCGAATACTTCGAGGAGCTGCTCGCTGCCGAGGACGCAGGCATCCGCGCGTAGCCCGCGTCACATGCTGTGCCGCGTGGCCGGTGATCGCTAGTCTGAGCGCGCGACCAACGGAGGGGCAGACATGGCTGGCAATCGACCGGGCGGCGTGACATTCGTCGCCGTCATCATCTGGATCTGGGCATTCCTCGACCTCATCGGCGGCATCCTGTCGGTCGTCGCACTGTGGATCCCCGCGCTCGTCATCGACCTGGGCCTGGGCCTCGGACTGCTGTGGAACGGGATCCTCGCGATCATCTTCGGCATCATCGGCTTCTTCATCGCCGGCGGCCTGCGTCGCGGCAGCCGCGTCGCGCGAGCACTCGTGACGATCTGGCTCGTCATCTCGCTCATCGGCGGGATCATCTCCCTCACCAACGGCGCGATCGTCAGCGGCATCATCAGCCTCGTCGTCGCCATCATCGGCATCCTGCTGCTGTGGGCGGGACGCGGCGGGGAGTTCTTCCGCCGGAGCTGAGCGCACATCCACATCCACGACGAGGGGCTGGGCAGCATCTGCTGACCAGCCCCCTCGCACACTGTGGCGAATGCCCCCACTCGCCTACTTCGCGATCGTCACCTAAACCTCATCGAGCGTCGCCTGCACGAGCGCTGCCTCGTACGCAGCCGCGACCTCGTCGGCGAAGGCCAACAGTTCAGGCAGCCGCTCTGGGACGAGCCAGCCCTCGTGTGAGCGGCCCTTCACGAGCTCGAATCGCTGACTAACCGACTCGACGAACTCGCCGCTCGCGAGGGCCGGGACTGGGAGACCGGAGCGCAGGGCTGACCACGCTCCTGCCACCTCCATCTGTGCGCGCATGGAGACGGGCGCGATATGTCGCTAGCGTTCGCGCATGACCATGACGACCCCGGCTCAGCTGTCGCTCGAGCTGATGGTGACTCAGAAGCGCATCCGCGACTACCTGCGCTCAAAGTACGGGACGCTCCCCGCGGACGAAACACGGTGGCAACTGACTGAGGATGAAGCAGAGGATGTGCGAGCCCGATTTAGCCCGGAAGCTGCGCGCACATCCGATCTGTGGCCCCTCAAGCCAGGCGATGTCGTGCGTCGGCGTTCGATTCACGAGAGGTACGGCGGCCAGAGGCAGGGAGGCATCTCCACTCCACGCAGCAGGCGCGAGGTGTTCGTGTTCACAGACCCCGCGAAGGGGGCGAGGTACGGATACGACCAATTCGAAGGCCTGCGCGAAGACGGCTCGTATACCTACACCGGCGAAGGCCAGCGCGGGCCCCAGCAATTCAAGCGAGGGAATCGAGCGCTCCGCGATGCAGCCACGGACGGAAAAATCATTCGCCTATTCCGTAGCAGCGGGAAACTGGCTACGTACGTAGGCTCATTCACCACTGGCACGCCGACGTACTGGAAGGAGACCATCCCGGACATCGACGGTAACCCGCGGGAAGGTCTCATCTTCAATCTCCTGCCCCTCGACGCGCGAGTCGATCTCTTGCCGGCGTACGGCGGGGAGCTGTCGCCCGACGAAGGCCTCATTAACTACGCGGCGAATCCGGTGATGTGGACACCTCCGGACTGCAATGACGTCGTGGTCGAAGGCACAGACCGCGACATCGACGAGCGTGTCGTCTCCCGCGTCGAGTTCGAGCTTCAAGCGGCGTTTGGCGCTTGGCTTCTCAGTAGGGACCTGTCGCCGAAGCGTCTCCCGCTTCGCGCCGGGAGCACGACGATCGAGCCGGACATGTATGTGCCGGAGCACGGGTGGGTGGTGGAGGCCAAGCGCTCCGCTGCTCGAAGCCACGTTCGTACGGCGATCGGCCAGGTGCTCGACTACGTTCACGTCGCGAAACGGGCGGGCCTCACGGCAATCCCTGTGGTGGTACTGCCAGGTGCCCCCCAGCCCGAACTTGTCGAACTGATGTCGAACCTCGGCATCACGATCTTGGCGAGGACCGCGGACGGGTTCGAAGAACTCGCACCTACCTAGGTCCAGTAGTCAGCAGCCTTACCGCGGGCAGGTCCGGGTCCGCCCAGTCGAGCTGCGAAAGTTTGCTGACCGGCACCCATTCCAATCGGTCGTGATCTGTACTCGACACTGGCGCCGTACCAACGAGCTCAGAGCGTAAACACCGAAGTCTGATCATGCGATCGTCGACCCGCGTATCGTCAGTCGTTAATTCATCGAGCACGAGGATCTCGACCCCTAGCTCCTCCAGGATCTCTCGACGCAGCGCCGCGTCGGGGGCCTCGCCATTCTCGACCTTGCCCCCCGGAAACTCCCATCGCCCCCCGGCCGTCTTATCGGGCCGACGTCGGCACGCGAGTACTCGATCGCCCTCGATGATCACCGCCGCCACGACGTGAAGCACACTGCCCATACGACGACGCTAGGCGTTCAAGACTGGTCCGCCAATGTCGACTCTCGCGCCGTGCCGCGTACTGGCTCGACCAAGCTGAACGGAATCTCCGCTCATCAGACCATCGGACCCGCCAAGATGGCCACATGTCGACGACGACCGGCCAGGGGGAGCCGCGGCCGCCAGTGATCACCGCCGAGCCCAGCGCCGCCACGGCAGGCACCCCACCACAGACCCCACCCGCGACCACCACTGCCCGCAGGGCACTCAACGGCATCGGCCTGACGATCGTCGACATCCTCCGCAAGGTCGTCGTCGAGCCCGTCCAGACGGGCATCATCCGACCACGGGGCTGGCCGCGCGGCCTGCTCCCGATCACGATCCTCGCCTACGTCGCCACCGCGGTCGCACTCGCGATCGTCCTCCTCAGCGGCCTGATCCGGGACGCAGCAACCCCGGCGACCGCGGCGGCACCCGCGAGTCCGGCCGCGCCATTCCCTGCGATCGTCTTCGCGCTCCTCATCACCACCGTGGTGCTCATCTGGGCGGGGACCCTGCACACCTCTGCGTGGGCGCGATGGCCGGTCACGGTGACCGCGACGATGTTCACCGCGACGATCGCGAACTCCGTCGACCTTCTCCGCCCGGCGCCGATCATCGCGATCATCGGCGCCGCGATGCTCCTCATCTATACGGCCGTCCGCGGCGGGCGACGGTTCCGCTGGTGGGACGTGCTCGCCGGCGCGATCCTCACCGGCGTGCCTGCCGCGATCGGTCACGCGACCGCGATGAACCCCATGGGCCACACCTCCTACGTGGCGGCAATGCTCATGCTCTTTGCGCTGCCGTCGCTCTTCGCCGCCGGCTTCGGTATCGCAGAGGTCGCCGTCACCTCCGGCGTCTTCGTCGTGTCGACCGTGGCCGCGCGGATCGGCAGGGTCGCGATCGCGATCATCCTCGCCGGGGTCATCGCCTGGCGCGCATGGGATGTCGCCGTCTACACGAGCGATGTCGCGGCGGATCCAGCCAGGGCCCTCTGGCCGCTCATCGGCACGATCGCCCTCATCGTCGTGGTCGCCGCGCTATACCGGGTGGTCGCACGGCTCAGCAGCGCTGAGCCCACGAATGTGAAGACCCTTTCCTCCTCGCTCGGCACGACCGCGCTCGCGCTCGCCGCGATCGGCGTCCTCCCATACCTCCTCGTCGGGGCGACCCTCCTCCTCCGCATGATGCTCGTCATCCTCGGCACCTGGCCCGAGCTGCTCGATCCCCTCGGATTCACAGCGGCACTCCTCGGTTCGACATCGGTCTGGATCCCATGGATCACGATCGCGGGGCTCGGAATGCTCGTGGTGGGGGTCGGCGCGGCGCGACGGCAGCGCGGGGCGCGGGCCGAGACATTCATCGCGGTGGGCGCCGCGTACCTGGCGGTGGGGTTCCCGTTGTGGCTGGGCGAGCGTGTCGGGGACATGGCTCAGCGACTCGCCGCCGTGGTCGCGGTCATCGCGGTCGGCATCCTCCTGTGGGCGCTGGTGACGCGCCGCCTCGACGCGTCCCGGACGACCGCGATCACAGCGCTGCTCCTCGCCGCAGCCTTCTACCAGCATCGCGAAGTCATCAGCGATCCGGTCGGTCTCCTGCTCGGCAGTGCGGTCCTCGGCACCGTCGTCTTCGGCCAGGTGTGGGGTCTCATCACGGGAGCGAGCGGCGCGAACAAGCACAGCCGTCGCTACCCCCGCCCGAGCCGTGTCCTCGTGACCCTCGGCATGACCCTCCTGGGCCTGGCGATCCTCGCCGAGCAGAGCATCGCGGTCGACGGCAGCGACGACGTGACACTCTCCGCGCTCTCCGGAGCGGGGGTCACGATCTTCGGCACCGCGATGTTCGTCGGCGCGGTCATCGTGCTCATCCGCGCCGCGATCGGCGGACTGCCGCTCGAGACCACCGGCGCGGTGGATGCGTCGCCTGCCACCAGGGAGGCGCGCGCCTACCCGTCCTGACGCACCTGCGCCCCGAACTCGACGAACGGGTCGAGCACACTCGGGTCGTCGAGCGACGAGATCGAGGCGAGGTCCGCGGCATCGGCGCCCTGCAGGATGCGCTTCACGGGGACCTCGAGCTTCTTCATCGTCTTCGTCTTCGGGATCTCCGGGACGACGAGGATGTGGTCGGGGACGTGCCGCGGGGTCAGGGATTCGCGCAGGGTCCGGCGGATCGTCCCCTCCAGCTCATCGACCGGCACCTGACGCCCGCCAGCCGTGAGCGCGACGAAGAGCACGAGCACCCCCGGTCCACCGTCCGCGTCCTCGAGATGCACGACGAGGCCTTCGGCGACCTCGGGCAGCTCCTCGACGACGCGGTAGAACTCCGCCGTCCCGAGCCGGACCCCGCCGCGGTTGAGCGTGGCATCGGACCGTCCCGTGATGACGGCGCTGCCGTCTTCGGAGAACTGCACCCAGTCGCCGTGCCGCCACACGCCCGGGTACACGTCGAAGTACGCCTCGCGATACCGAGTCCGATCCGTGTCACCCCAGAATCCGACAGGCATCGACGGCATCGGGCGCCGGATGACGAGCTCGCCGAGCTCGCCCACGACGACCCGGCCCTGCTCATCGAATGCGACGGCATCGACCCCGAGCGAAGCGCTCGAGATCTCCCCGTCCCATACCGTCTGGATGGGTGAGCCCTGCACGATCGCGGAGGCGACGTCGGTGCCCCCGCTCCCGACATTCAGGAGCACATCGTCACCGAACTGCGCGTGGACCCACTCGAAGCCTTCACTCGTCAGCGGACTCCCCGCGACGCCGATCTGCCGGATCTCGGACAGGTCGTGATCGCGCGCGGGATGCAGCCCGGCTTGCCGCGACGCCGCGATGAGCCCGGGACTGGCGCCCATGAGGGTCGCGCGCGTCCGCTCCGCGAGCCCCCACTGCCAGTCCGGGCTCGGATGCACAGGGTCGCCGTCGAGCAGGATCGCGGCGGCGCCGTGCAGGAGTGTCGAGACGAGCGTGTTCCACATCATCCACGCGGTGGTGGAGAACCACAGGAGTCGATCGCCCGCGCACAGATCCCAGTGGAGCCCGAGCGTCTTGAGGTGCTCGAGCAGGATGCCGCCGTGCCCGTGGACGATGGGCTTGGGCTTGCCGGTGGTCCCCGACGAGAAGAGCACGTACAGAGGGTGCTCGAATGCCACGGGCTCGTACTCCAGCGGAGCGTCGGTGTCGGCCAGCAGGTCGCTCCATGCGAGGTCGCCGTCCGCGGCGAACGGCCCGTACTGCACCCCGACGACGTGCTCGACAGTCGGCAGACCCGCGCGGATCGCCGCGACCTCAGCAGTGCGGTCGATCGACTTCTCCCCGTAGCGATAGCCGCCGACGACGAGGAGGACTTTGGGGTCGAGCTGGTCGAAGCGGTCGAGGACGGCGCGGCTGCCGAACTCGGGTGCGCAGCTCGCCCAGATCGCCCCGAGGCTCGCGGTCGCGAGGAATGCGACGACGGTCTCCGGGATGCTGGGCAGGTACGCGACGACGCGGTCGCCGGGTCCGACGCCGAGGCGCTGCAGGCCCGCGCGCACCCGGCGCACCTGATCGCTCAGTGCGTCGAAGCTCAGCTCGATGTCGTCCCGCGTCTGCGAGATCGCGATGATCGCGGTGGATGCCGGATCGTGACGCAGGCAGTGCTCGGCGTAGTTGAGCTCGGCGCCGGGAAACCAGTGGAAGTCCGGCATCTCCGTCCCGCGCAGCACCGCCTCGGGGAGTGTCGTCGCACGCACGTCGAAGTACTCCCAGATCGCCGTCCAGAAGTCCTCGATCTCCGTGACCGACCACGCATGCAGCGCCGAGAAGTCCTCGAACTCGAGTCCCCGCTCATCCGAGAGCCAGTGCAGGAAGTCCGCGATGACCGAATGCCGCTGCAGCCACTGACTCGGCTCGTACAGCGGTCGATGCTCCGGCACGCCGATCGTCGTCATCCCCTGCCCCCCTCGACGGCGAGCTGGTCCGCGACCTCGCCGTGATTCCCTGCCGCCGCGCGCTCGTCGGCGCGGGCGACGAGGATGCCGAGCTCGGCAAGCGACTCGAGCACGAGGTCGGGCGTCTCATCGGGTCCGGCATCTTCGACGGTCGCTCGATCCGTGAGCCCCGTCAGGACGAGCCCCGCGAGCGCACCGCCCGCGAGCGCCATGCCGGCGTCGAGATACAGGTCGTCACCGAGGACGAGCGTCTGCTGCGGCGTGGTCCCGAGCGTCTCGAGCACGGTGTCGAAGGCGTACGCAGACGGCTTGCCGAGGACGGTCCATGCCCTGCCCGTCACGTGCGACAGACCTGCGGCGATGAATCCCGAGACCCCGACGTTGAGCCGCTCCTGGCTCGCGAATGCCTTCGCATCCGATGTGCAGTACAGCTCGGCTCCTCCGAGGATCGCCTCCGCGGCGAACTGCAGCTTGGACTTCGTGAAGTCGGGGTCCCACCCGACCACGACCGCGGCGACCCCGGAGGCGCCGCCGGTGGCGTGGTCGGCGGGCTCGATGACATTCACTCCCCGGTCTTTGAGCACTGGAATGACGCCGTCGCCCCCGTAGGCGAGGATCGGCGCGTCGCCGTAGACGCGGACGAGGTGGCGCGCGGCGGAGACGGCGGGGGTCAGCATCTCCTCGTCCGCGATGTCGATGCCGAGGTGTCGCAGATGCGCGGCGATGTCGTGCGGGTGCTGCGCCGTGCCGTTCGTGAAGGCGCACAGTCGCCGACCCGACTCGCGCATCTGCTCGATGAATGCCTCGGCACCCCGGATCGCCGCACCGCCCTGGCCGCTCGGTGCATCCGACAGCACGAGGCACCCGTCGACGTCGAACATGATCCCTCGGACCGCCGCGAGACGCTGATCCAGTGTCGTCGTCATGCGCTCTCCTCGCTCGGTCGGGTGAGACTGATGCGCGCCTCGCCGAATCGCACATTGAGGTGACGCCACCGCGGGAGCTCGTCGACGGCCTCGATGAATGTCTGGGCATCCGTCACCACGCGCCCCGCCCCCGTCACGGATCGCGCTCCGCTCGACCATGCGGGTGCCGGACCTGCCGCATACATGGGGGCGAGCTGCTCCTCAGGGAGCACGATCGCGAGCAGGAGTTCCTCCTCGGTGAGCGCGCGACCGAGCCGCGCCTCGTGGATCCGGTGCAGCTCGGCGAGCGACAGCTCCTCGGCGGGCCGGTCGAGCTCTGCGGCACGGGGCAGATCGCGGACGCGGGAGATGACGTCCGGGTCGATGGGCCCCTCCGGCGTGCCGAAGTGTCCGAGGACGAAGCGCACCACTTCGTCGGGGATGCGGCTGTAGCGCTCCTGGCCGCTCTCGGCGGCGAGGACGTTCATGAGCGCCTGGCTGCCGACGAACTGGCTGAAGGGCGTCACCATGATCGGATAGCCGAGGTCCGCGCGGACTCGGACGCACTCATCGAGGACCGCGGGGAGGCGGTCGGCGAGGCCGATCTCGCTGAGCTGCCGCCGAAGGGTGCCCATCATGCCGCCCGGCACCTGGTGGACGTGCGCGCCGAGGTCGAACTCGGTCGGCTCACCGGCCGCGAGGCCTTGCGATCGGGCGATGCGCCACAGCGTCTCGGCGGCGCGAGCCGCGGCTTCGCGGTCCACGTCGACAGGAATGCCGATCGCGTCGAGGTTGATGAGGAGGTGCTCGAGGCTCGGCTGGGCGGTGCCGTTGGAGAGAGGGCCGAGTCCGGTGTGCAGCACATCGATGTCGAGGGCGGCAGCCTGGACGTAGAGCTGCGATGCCGCGCCGGTCGTCGTGTGGCTGTGGAGTTCGAGCGGCTTCGAGACGACGGCGCGGAGCTGCGGGACAAGGTCGGCGACTCTGGGTGCCGTGAGGAGACCGCCGGGGTCCTTCAGGTAGACGCGATCGATCGCAGGGTCGGCGTCGTACGCGGCGGCATTCGCGATGTAGCGCTCGTCGGTGTGCACCGGGCTCTCGGTGAAGACGACCCCGGCGACGACCCGCTCGAAGCCCTCCTGCTTCGCCCACTGCGCGACGCGGCGCGTGGCGTCGCGATCGTTCATGGGCTCTGCGATGTGGAGTCGCGTGACGCCGTGACGCGCGAGCATCCGCAGCGCGAGCCGCATGACCGACTCGCTCGCCTTCTCCCACGACATGAATCGCATGCCCGTCGTGATCGCCGACAGGAGCGTCCCCGGCGCGGCGGCTGTGACGCGGTCGAGGCGCTCCCACGGGTCCTCCCGGTGGAACTTCACGCCCATCGACAGATGCGTCGAGCTCGTGAAGTCGATCGCGTCGAGGCCCATCGCATCGAGTTCGCGCGCAGCGACCTCCGCCATGCCGGTCGTGATGCCCGTCGCGCCCCACAGGCTCTGGTTGCCGTCGCGGAGCGAGGTGTCGACGATCCGGATCGGACCTCTGGTGCGCCCCGATCCCATGCCGGCGAGGTGGGCGGCGGCATGCGCCGACCGGCCAGAGCCCTCCGGGAGCTCGCTCATCACAGCACCCCCTTGAGCGATTCCCACTGCTCCCCGAACCATGTCGTCGGCACGGGACCCGAGCGGAACTCGGGGCGGTCGAGGACCGCGGCGAGCATCGGGAGGGTGGTCCGAACCCCCTCGATGCTCGTCGCGGCCACGGCTGCGGCGGCGGCATCGATCGCCGCCGCACGGTCGTGTGCGCGGACGATGAGCTTCGCCGCGAGGCTGTCGTAGTACGGCGGGAAGTCGGTCCCCGAGGCGATCTGCGTCTCGATCCGAATGCCCGGCCCACGCGGCCAGCGCACCTCCCCGACGGGTCCCGCATTCGGCAGGAAGTCCGAGGCCGGGTCCTCTGCATTGATGCGGAGCTCGATCGCGGCGGCGGGTGGCACGGGTGGCACCTCTGGCAGGCCAGTCGGCCGCCCGAGCGCGAGCAGGAGCTGTGCGGCGACGAGGTCGACGCCGTAGGCCTCCTCCGTGACCGGGTGCTCGACCTGGATGCGGGCGTTGACCTCGAGGAAGACCACGTCGTCGCTCAGCGTGTCGACGAGGAACTCGACCGTGCCGGCGCCGCGGTAGCGCAGCTCCCGCACGAGCGCTCGCGAGGCGTCGTGAAGGAGCTGACGGCGCTCAGGGCTGAGATCCGGGGCGGGGCATTCCTCGATGAGCTTCTGGTGGCGGCGCTGCACCGAGCAGTCCCGGTCGCCGAAGATGAGCGCGCCGCCCTCGCCATCGCCGAATACCTGCACCTCGACGTGCCGGGCCGAGGCGTAGTACCGCTCCATATAGAGGTCGCCGTTCCCGAATGCCGCGGCAGCCTCCTGCGCCGCCTGCGGCGCGAGCGCGACGAGCTCCGCCTCGTCGCGAGCCAGACGGATGCCGCGCCCTCCACCACCGTGGACGGCCTTGACGAGGAGCGGGTAGCCGACCTCGGCGCCGAGCGCCGCGACGTCGTGCACATCATCGATCGCCCGCCCCTTGGACACGGGGACACCCGCGGCGACCGCGACCGCCCGCGCGCTCGACTTGTCGCCGACCGCGCGCAGCGTCTCCGGCCGAGGCCCGGCAAACGCGATGCCCTCCTCCTCGAGGAGCTCGCACAGTCGCGGCTGCTCGCTGAGGAAGCCGTAGCCGGGGTGGACGACATCGGCACCGGCATTCACCGCGGCCTGCGCGATGAGCTCGGGGACGAGGTAGCTCTGCGCTGCGGGTGCGGGCCCGATGACGAGGACGCGGTCCGCCGCGCGTGCCGCGAGCGAGTCGGCGTCGGCGGCGCTCGCCGCGAGCACCGACTCGGCGCCGATGCGCCGGGCCGCCGCGACGACGCGCGCGGCGATCTCCCCCCGATTGGCGATGAGGACGACTGGTCTGTCCGCGGTCACTGGTCAGCTCTCGAGTCGGGCGATGACCTGGCCGAACTGCACCTGCGCGCCGTCCTCCACGGCGAAGTCCGCGATGACCCCTGCGACGCCAGCGGCGACAGGATTCATGAGCTTCATGATCTCGATGATCCCGATGGTCGTGTCGGGCTCGACCCGATCACCGGGCTGGACGAATGGCTCCGCTCCGGGAGCGGGCCGGCGATAGAAGACGCCGAGCATCGGTGCCGTGATCGCGGGGCCGTCGGACGCCGGCGCCTCGCCAGTGCGGCCGCCCGGCGCCGGAGTCCGCTCTCGGCTCTCGACGGCGCCGGACGGGATCATGGGGGCACCGCCGCGTGACATCTGCACGGAGATGTCGCCGAACTCGATCGCGACGGAGTCGTACTCGCTGCCGTCGAGTCGTTCGATGAGTTCGAGGAGCTGCTGCCAGCTCGGTGCGGGTTCTGGGGCCACGTCGCCGTCCTTCCGGTGGTGATTCATCGTGCGGACCCGCCAGAACTCGAGCAACCGTGCTTCTCACGACGCGAGAATCGGCGTGGCATTCGCCGTATGGCCCGGAAGTACAGTGAGCCCCAGGGGCAGCGTCGCCCCGCGATCACGAGTCCGGAGGAATGCACCGTGACCGACTACTTCGATGCCGTCGTCATCGGCGGAGGACACCACGCAACGATCATCGCGCCATACCTCGCTCGCGCGGGCCTGAGCGTCGCCGTCTTCGAAGAGCGCCCGCACCTCGGCGGCGGGGCGCAGAGCATGCCCGGACCCGCGAAGGGCGTCACACAGAACCCCTGCGCCCACTGGACGCGCTTCTACGGGCACCCCGCCTACCGCGACTTCGCGCTCGGCGATCTCGGCCTGCAGTACGTCTTCCCCGAGGGCAACGAGGCGATGGTCTTCGACGACGGCTCGGTCTTCGTCGGGTACTCCGCGGCCAAGGTGGTCGACGCCACGGGCCGTGCGGAGCCATGGGACGAGGGCGTCGCGCGCACGGAGGCCAACATCCGCGCCTTCAGCCAGCGCGACGCGGACACGTACCTCCGGGTCCACGAGGCGTACTCGGCGCACATCAAGTCGGCATTCGGTCGCCAGCGCTTCTCACCTCCGACGCCGTGGGGCACCCCGGATGCGCTCGAGGAGCTCATCGGCGCCCCCGGGTCGATCATCGAGCCCGTGCACCAGTTCATGACGATGCGCCAGCTCGCGTACGACCTCTTCGAGTCCGACGAGCTCCGCACCCTCTTCATGCGCGCGGCCGTCACGTCGACCGGCTGCTACCCCGACGACGTGCCCGGCCTGCAGGGATTCATCCACAACCTCGCGCTCGTCCTCTCGCTCGAACCTGCCGCGATCGCGATCGGCGGCACCGGCGCGATCACCGAGGCGCTCGTCAAGGCCGGTCGTCTGCGTGGCGTGCAGTACTTCACGGGCACTCGCGTCGACGAGATCGTGCAGGAGGGTGGCAAGGCGACGGGGGTGCGCGTCGCGGGCGGGACGTTCGTGGGCGCCGGCATCGTCGTGAGCGACCTCGGCATGCCGCAGACGGTCCTGCAGCTCCTCCGCAACGGCGAGGTCGCCGCGCGCATCAGGCATCGCATCCGCAACATCGTCTACGACCGGGGCCAGCTCGTGTGGGCGAATGTCGTGACCCACGAAGCGCCCGACTACGCCTCCACGACCGGCGTCGCCGAGGCCGGCCAGCAGCCGCGCCTCTACTGGGGCCCCAAGGACCCCGATTGGTTCGCGACGAGATACCAGGCCCACATCTTCACGGAGGGCATCTCCCCCAAGATGCTCATGCTGTCGAGCACGGACTCGCAGTGGGACACGACCCGCGCGCCCGGCGACCTCCACGTCACGGGCATCGAGGAGTTCACCGCGCCGCTGCGCTTCTTCGACTCCGACGGCTGGGCCTCGCTCGAGCGCGAGTTCGACCGCCGCATCCGCGAGCAGTGGCCGACCTATGCGAGCAACATGACGGAGGACAACATCGTCGCGATCGAGTGGTTCCTCCCACCGCGCGTCAATCGCACCCACCCGGACATGGTCGAAGGCGGCTACGTCGAGGGGGCACATCTCGCGAGCCAGCTCGGGCGATTCCGTCCCATCCCGGAGCTCGCGGGCTACCGCACGATCCTGCCGAACCTCTACAACTGCTCGTCCAACGTCCACTCCGGATCCGGCATCGGGCGCGGCAGCTCCGTGAACTGCTGGCACCAGATCGCCGAGGACCTCGGGATCGATCCGAATGCCGATGTCCGGCAACCGGACCCCTCGCTCCTTGTGGCATGAGGGCGGGCAGGACGATCATGAGCGGGGAGATGAGCGGCGCTGACGATCGACCAGGCCCGCACGGCGTCGTCGGGCGGGCGCTCGCCGTGCTCGCGGCGTTCGAAGGGACGTCGGGTTCGCTCACGGTCGCGGCGATCTCGAAGCGCGCCGAGCTCCCCGTCTCGACGACGTACCGCATCGTCGCTGAGCTCGAGGACTGGGGCGCGATCCGCAAGGGCTCCGACGGGAAGTACCAGATCGGATTTCGGATCTGGGAGCTCGGGCAGCAGGCAGGTCGTCGACTCCGCGACCGCGCCCATCCCTTCCTCCAGGACCTCTTCGACCTGACGCAGGAGAACGTCCACCTCGCGATCCGCGACGGACTGCACTCGCTGTACGTCGACAAGGTCTACAACTCCAAGAAGCTCCCCGTCGTCTCGCGCATCGGCGGCAAGCTCCCACTCCACGCGACCGCGGTCGGGAGAGTGCTGCTCGCGGCGCAGCCCGACTGGTTCGTGGAGGCGTACCTCGCGCGCGAGCTCGAGGCCCCCACACCGCAGACCGTCACCGACCCCGCCGAGCTGGCCGAGGCGATTCGAGCGGTGCGCGTCGATCGCTACTCGGTCACCTATGAGCAGATGCGGCTCGGGGCGATCTCCGTGGCGGCGCCCATCATCTACGAGGAGGACACGGTCGCGTCGGTCGCCCTCGTGTTCGACAAGCGCATGGCCTCGGAGGTCGATCGACTCCTCCCGATGGTGATGGGCACGGCGGACAAGATCAGCGCCGTCATGCGCGGTGGGAGTGCCGGCGCGACGATGCGGCGCGCGCCAGAGCGCACCACGAAGCAATTCCCAGGGGCTGAGAAAAGTCGGTTGCACGCGGTCCGGCCTCGCTGAATAGTCATTGCACTTGCTCGAGGAGGACAAGATGAGCATCGCGAGCCCGATCGCCGCCGAACACGACTACTTCGGCTTCGAGCCCTTCAAGCTGACCGATCCCTTCGCCGCCTGGAAGGCGATCCGCGAGCAGGCTCCCGTCTTCTACGACGACCGCATCGACTACTGGGTCGTGTCGCGCTACGACGACGTCAAGGGCGTGTTCGACGACTGGCAGACCTTCTCGTCCGCGAATGCGCAGGCACCGGTGCGCCCACTCGGCGAGGCGGCGCGGAAGGTGCTCCAGGAGGGTAACTTCACGACCTACTCCGGTCTCTCCGCGCGCGTGCCTCCGGAGCACACGCGCATCCGGTCGGTCGCGACGAAGGCATTCAATCCGCGGCGATACAAGGTGCTCGAGCCGCTCATCCGGGACAACGCAAACCGTCTGATCACCGAGATGATCCTCAAGCGCGAGCCGGGCGACATCCTCACCGACATCGCGTGGGACCTCCCGACCATCACGATCTTCACGCTCATCGGCATCCCCATCGAGATGATCCCCCAGGTCAAGAACTGGGCAGCTTCGCGCACGGCGATCACGTGGGGCGATCTCACCGACGAGGAGCAGGTGCCGCACGCGCACAACATGGTCGCCTACTGGAACTACTGCCAGCACCTCGTCGCGAACGCGAAGCAGTCTCCGCAGGACAACCTGGTGAGCGACCTCGTGCGCCTGCAGGCCGAGGGCGAGGAGATCAGCGATCACGAGATCGCGTCCTTCCTCTACAGCCTCCTCTTCGCCGGTCACGAGACGACGACGACCCTGATCTCCAACACGATCCGCCTCCTCCTCGAGTCCGGCGAATACTCTCGGGTCGGCGCTGAGCCCGACCTCATCCCGGGAGCGATCGACGAGGTGCTCCGCGTGAGCGGGAGCATCATCGCGTGGCGCCGTCACGCCGAGAAGGACGGCGAGATCGCGGGCGTCCACATCCCCGCTGGCTCCAAGGTGCTCCTCGTCATGGGCGCGGCGAACCGCGACCCCGACGTCTTCCCCGAGCCAGACACCTTCGACATCACGCGCCCGAATGCGAGGGCGCACCTCTCCTTCGGCTACGGCATCCACCACTGCATCGGCAATCTGCTCGGGAAGCTCCAGGCTCGCGTCGTCGTCGAGGAGATCACGCAGCGCCTGCCGGACCTGCGGCTCGTGCCGGATACCCACATCGAGTTCGGCGACAACCTGTCGTTCCGCGTGCCCACCGCCGTCCCCGTCCTTTGGAGCTGATCGCGATGACCATCGAGCTCAACCAGAAGTACACATTCGCCTTCGACTCGGGTGACGAGCCCTCGATCGAGCGGCTCGGCGGCAAGTGCAACAGCCTCGCGATCATGACCTCCGCGGGGATGCCCGTCCCACCCGGCTTCGCGATCACGACCGACGCGTTCGAGCGGGTGGGCGGCGAGACCGGACTGCGGCGACGCATTCACGAGATCCTCGAAGGGCTCGACCCGCAGAACGTCGCGGACGTCGAGGAGCGCTCCGCCCACATCCGCGAGCTCATCCTCACGCAGGAGGTCCCGACCGATGTCCGCGATGAGGTCCTCCTCGCGTACCGCGCGCTCATGGCACGGTGCGGCGGCGAGGTGCCCGTCGCGGTCCGCTCGAGCGCGACTGCCGAGGACCTCATCGACGCGAGCTTCGCCGGCCAGCAGGACACCTACCTGTGGATCACGGGGGAGGCCGAGACGATGCGGAAGGTCCGCGAGTGCTGGGCGAGCCTGTACACGGCGCGCGCCATCACCTACCGCATCCAGAACGCCATCCCCGACGAGGGCCTCTCGATGTCCGTGGCTGTGCAGAAGATGGTGAACTCACGATCCTCCGGCGTCGCCATGACGCTCGATCCCGCGACGGGCGACCGGACGAAGCTCGTCGTCGAGTCGAGCTGGGGCCTTGGCGAGATGGTCGTCTCCGGCGAGGTCACCCCGGACCACTTCCTGCTCGACAAGGTCATGATGACGATCATCGCGAGGTCGGTCAGCCCGAAGCACGAAGAGCTCGTGCCCGACGGCAGCGGCGGGATCGTGCGCAGGGAGATCGACGACGAGCGACGTGAGGCCCCGAGCCTCTCGGACGAGGAGATCCTGGCCGTCGCCCGACTCGCGAAAGCCGCTGAGAAGCACTACGGCAAGCCCCAGGACATCGAGTGGGCTGTCGACGCCGACCTGCCGGACGGAGACAACGTCCTGCTGCTCCAAGCGCGACCCGAAACCATCTGGTCGCCCAAGTCGGAGACCAACTCCGTCGCCGTGACCTCGCAGGGGTCCGGCATCGCCGCCATCACCAAGTCGATGCTCGCGAGCCTCGGCATCCACTGACCACATCACCCAACGCTGCACCACCTCCCCACCGCGGCGCTCGCCCCTGAGCGGCGCACCATCCGCATCAAAGGAGATGCACATGACCGAATCGACCGCACAGAAGAAGTCCTTTCCGTCGCCATACGACCTCAAGGCACCGGAAGGGTCTGAAGGCTGGGAGGCGCTCTACCCCTACAACCTGATCTTCCGTGAGGAGCTCCGGGATCAGGAGGACCAGAAGTTCTGGTTCTGCGACAGCCAGCACTGGCCGAATGTCTTCAAGCCCTTCGAGGTGACCGGCGTCGAGTTCGCGAGCCGCACCCTCGGCGCGTACAACACGAGGCACCTCCTCGTGCCCCCGGCCAACGGCATCGACTACCGCATCCACAACGGCTACAACTACTTCAGCCCCGTGCCGGTCCCGCCCGAGGAGATCCCTGGTCGCGTCCCGCACTTCATGGAGCGCGCCGGCTACTACTTCCAGAACTGGGGCTCGCTCCTCGAGAACTGGCACAAGAAGGTCACGGCCAACATCGACGCGCTCGAGGCGATCGAGTTCACGCCGCTGCCCGACATGGTGCCGATCGAGACCGTCACGAACGGTGTCGGCTACGACCCGTCCGTCGACCTCTTCGAGAACTACGACAAGCTCCTCCACCTGGTGTACCGCAACTGGGAGCACCACATGGAGTTCCTCAACCTCGGCTACGTCGCCTACCTCGACCTCTTCACCTTCTGCAAGGAGGCATTCCCCGGCATCCCCGACCTCGCGGTCGCGAAGATGGTCGCGGGTGTCGACTCCGTGCTGTTCCGCCCGGACGACGAGCTGAAGAAGCTCGCGAATCTCGCGAACGAGCTCGGCCTCGCCGAGGTCTTCGCCGCGAACGCCGACGTGGATGCGGCGCTCGCCGCGATCGCCGCCGCGCCGCGTGGCGGCGAGTGGATCGCCGCGTGGGAGGCCGCGCAGGACCCGTGGTTCAACTACACGTCCGGCAACGGCTTCTACGGCGAGGACAAGTACTGGCGCGAGCACCTCGACATCCCCTACGGCTACGTCCGCGACTACGTCGCGCGCGTCGCCAGCGGCGAGACGCTCGGCCGCCCGAAGGAGGAGCTCCTCGCGGAGCGCGACCGCATCGCCGACGAGTACGCTGCGGCGCTCGACGACGAGGCCCGCGCGACCTTCCAGGGCAAGCTCGGACTCGCTCGCACGGTCTACCCATACGTCGAGGACCACAACTTCTACATCGAGCACTGGACCATGGGTGTCTTCTGGCGCAAGGTCCGCCAGCTCTCGAAGCTGCTCCACGACGCCGGGTTCTTCCCGCAGGAGAACGACATCCTCTACCTGACGCGCGACGAGGTCCGGCCGGTCCTCTACGACTACGCGAACGGCTGGGCGGTCGGCACCGAGCCCATCGGACCGTCCTACTGGCCCAAGGAGATCGAGCGACGCCGCGCGATCATCGACGCCCTGTCGACCCAGCGCCCGCAGCCGGCATTCAACACCCCGCCGGAGCAGATCAGCGAGCCCTTCACCGTCATGCTGTGGGGCATCACGACCGAGCAGGTGCAGCAGTGGCTCGGCGCCGATGACGCGGAGGAGGGCGTGCTCAAGGGCATGGCCGCGTCCGGCGGCGTCGTCGAAGGCACCGCGCGAGTCATCATGAGCCCCTCGCAGCTCGACGAGCTGCAGCAGGGCGAGATCCTCGTCGCACCCGTCACCGCGCCGAGCTGGGGACCCGTCTTCGGCAAGATCGCGGCGACCGTCACCGACATCGGCGGCATGATGAGTCACGCCGCGATCGTCTGCCGCGAGTACGGCGTGCCCGCAGTCACCGGCACGGGCAAGGCGTCGACGCTCATCAAGACTGGCCAGAGGCTCCGCGTGGACGGCACGCAGGGCAAGGTCACGATCCTGGACTGAGCCATGGCCGACGCATCCCGCTCCGCCGTCAACCATCTCGGTCGCGACGTGTCGGGGCACATACCCCCACGCCACGCGACCGAGGGCATGATCGAGATGACGGAGCGGGATGCCGCGGTCTGGGAGGCCGCGCTCCCCTACCTGCGCACTCGTGCAAACGACGCGCACACTCTCGTCTCCTACGGCATCGCGCGGGCACTCCTCGCGATGGTGCCGGAGGGAGACCCCGACATCGTCCTGCCGGCGATCATCCTTCACGACACCGGCTGGTCCACCGTCGACGAGCTCGTCGCGATCAACGCGATCGCCCCCGACCGAGACGGCAGCCTCCGCCACGTCGTGATCCAGCACGAGAAGGAAGGCGCGCGGATCGCCCGCGAGATCCTCGAGGGACTCGGCCACCCCGCGGCGGCGATCGACGAGATCGTCGAGATCATCGACGGGCATGACACGCGCCTCACCGCGCTCAGCCTCAACGACTCCCTCGTGAAGGACGCGGACAAGGTCTGGCGCGTCTCGCCCCACGGCCTCGACGTCGCGGTCCCGAGATTCGGCCTGACCTTCGAGGAGTCGACGATCCTCAACGCCTCGCGTGCCGTGGACGACCTCTTCAACCCGGCCGCGAAGGCGATGTCGCGCGCCTTCATCGCGTGGGCGTGCGTGACGACGAGCCCGCAGTGGGACCAGACGATGCCGATGGAGGACGCATGAGCACCGACGCGCAGACGCCTTCGCACGCCGGGCGCACAGTCGTCATCACCGGAGCGGCGGGCGGACTCGGCCGCGCATTCGCCCTCGGCTTCGCTGCTCGGGGAGCGAATGTCGTGGTGGCCGACATCGACGAGGCTGGCGCCGCTGAGACGGCCCGACTCGTGGAGCAGCTCGGCGCCCGCGCGATCGCCGTCCGCACCGACGTGACCGACCGCGGATCGACCGATCGGCTCATGGACGCCGCGGTCGAGGCATTCGGCGGCCTCCACGCCCTCGTCAACAACGCCGCGATCTACGCCACCATCCGGCGCGCAGACTTCCAGGACATCGACCCGGACGAGTGGGACCGCGTCATGGCGGTCAACGTCAAGGGCACCTGGCAGTGCTCGGCCTCAGCCGTCGCCCGCATGACCGACGGCGGGGCGATCGTGAACATCGCATCCGCGACCGTCTTCAGCGGCTCGCCCCAGTGGATGCACTACGTCGCCTCGAAGGGCGCGGTCATCGCACTCACCCGCACGCTCGCGCGCGAGGTCGGCGGACTCGAGATCACGGCGAATGTCATCGCGCCGGGATTCACCCTCACCGAGGCCTCGCTCGCGCAGATCGAGGACGCCGAGCACTACGGCGTCGCCGCACGAGCCATCAAGCGCGCGAGCGTCCCGGAGGACATCGTGGGCACCGCCCTCTTCCTCGCCAGTGCCGACGCCGAGTACATCACCGGGCAGACGATCGTCGTCGACGGTGGCAAGCAGTTCAACTAGCGGGCCGCACCGGCTCCGAAAGGCAAGGCAATGAGCACCGTCGTCTACACCGCCGCTGACGGCACCGTCACCACGATCGAGGGCCGCCCCGGCGACTCGGTCATGGAGACCGCGGTCCGCAACGGCGTGAAGGGCATCGTGGGGGAATGCGGGGGCAGCCTGTCCTGCGCGACGTGTCACGTCTTCGTCGCGCCCGAGACCCTCGAGCTCGTGGGAGGACCGGCCAGTTCACTCGAGGACGACATGCTCGACGGGACCGCCGTCGACCGCGAGGACAACTCGCGCCTCTCCTGCCAGATCAAGCTCGCCGACGGCTGCGAGTACCACGTCACGACGCCGAAGGCCCAGTGATGGCCGGCACGCTCATCATCGGCGCATCGCAGGCGGGCGTGCAGCTCGCGGCAGAGCTGCGCGACCTCGGCTACGACGAGCCCATCACGCTCGTCGGCGAGGAATCCCATCGGCCGTACCAGCGACCTCCGCTCTCGAAGCGCTGGCTCAAGAGCGAGCTCGTGCCTGGCGATGTCATCCTCCGCACGCGCGAATGGTTCGACAGCCAGGACATCGAGCTCGTGAGCAGCGACCGGGTCTCGTGGATCCATCGGGACGCGGGCGCGGACGACGGCGTTGGCACCGCTGGCGGCGTCGGCACCGCGATCACGCAGGGCGGGCGACGATTCGAGTTCGACCGTCTCGCGCTCACGACGGGGTCCTCAGTGCGGCGACTCACCGTGCCGGGCACCGACTTCCACGCCGTCCACTACCTGCGCGACGGCGATGACGCGATCCGCCTCGAACACGCGCTCCACGACCCCGCGAATCGTCGCCTCGTCGTCATCGGCGGCGGATTCATCGGCCTGGAGATAGCGGCCGTCGCTCGCACGATGGACAAGGAGGTCACGGTCCTCGAGGCGGGGTCTCGCCTCGTCGGCCGCGTCGTCTCCGAGGAGACGAGTGCCTTCTACCTCGGCGCCCATCAGCGTCGCGGTACCCACGTCGTCCTCGACGCGCAGATCACTCGCATCGTCGGGAGCCCAGCCGACGCCGCGGGCCGCCGCTCGCACGTCATCGGCGTCGAACTCGCCGACGGGACCCTCGTCCCCGCCGATCTCGTCGTCATCGGCATCGGCGTCGTGCCGCGCACCGAGCTCGCGCTCCAGCTCGGACTCCGAGTCGAGGGCGGCATCGTCGTCGACGAGCATGCGCGCACCTCCGACGGTATGACCGTCGCGGCCGGAGACTGCACCGTCATGCCGAACCCGTACCCGCTCGGGATCCAGGGCCCCACCCGCATCGAGAGCGTCAACAATGCACTCGAGCAGGCCAAGGTCGCCGCCGCGACGCTCGTCGGCGAGCCTCGCAGCTACCGCTCGGTCCCGTGGTTCTGGTCCGACCAGGCCGACCTGAAGCTCCAGATCGCAGGTCTGTCGAGTGGCTTCGATCAGGTCGTGGTGCGCGGAATGCCTGCGGACGAGCGATTCACGGTGCTCTACTACCGCGAGGGTCGGCTCATCGCGGCCGACTGCATCAACCAGCCCGCGGAGTTCCTCGCGATCCGCGGCGCCCTCGGCAAGGGACTCACGATCCCCGCCGCGGTCGCCGCCGACACGACGATCCCGCTCAAGCAGCTCGTGACCGAGCCGATCGCCGTGTGACGGGAGCCGAGACGAGACCCATGAGCGAGTTCCTCTACACCTTCGACAACGTCCGATCCGTCGGCAATGGCGAGTCTCCGCGGCGCCGCTTCACGATGCTCGATGACCTGTGGCGTGCGGCCGAGCCCTACATGCGGGCGAGGCGCAACGACATCCACATCCCGCTGTCATTCGCCTTCGCGGAGCTCATTCTCGACGACTACCCCGAGGCCGACGAGCTCGTGACGCGCGTCGCGATCCTGCTCCACGACACCGGCTGGGCGCGCGTCGATGCGAAGCAGATGATCGAGCAGGGGTTCCGCTCCGCCAACTGGCGCACCTCCGACGCCCGCATCCAGCACGAGATCGAAGGCTGCAACATCGCCCGAGACCTCCTGCCCGACCTCGGCTTCGACGACGAGTTCATCACCAAGGTCACCGACATCATCGACGGGCACGACACCCGGCTCGAGCACCGCTCGCTCGAAGACGCCATCGTCCGGGACGCCGACCGGCTGTGGCGCTTCACCCCGACCGGGATGGCCTTCTCCGCGGAATGGTTCGGCTGGACCCCACGCGAGGTCCGCGCCGACCTCGAGGGCCGCGTCCTCGACGAGCTCATCACCGCCTCAGGGCGGCGCATGGCGGAGGCCGAGCTCGATCGCACCATCCAGCTGCTCAAGCTCGACCTCATCTAGCGGACGGAGCACCCATGACGATCTCCGCGGGCCCCGCGACGAGCTACCGGGATGCGCACCGCGCCACCGCCGCCCGGCTCCCCTACCGGCACACGCAGGACCTCTTCATCGGAGGGCAGTACGTCCGCGCGACGGGAGGATCCCCCGCCATCGAGGTCGCCGATCCCGCGACAGGAGAGGTGTGGGCGTCGGTGCCAGCGGCGTCACCAGCCGATATCGATGCGGCCGTGGGGGCGGCGCGCGAGGCATTCGGACCATGGTCTGCGCTCGCGCCGAGCGAGCGAGCTCGGCTCATGCTCGCGTGGGCAGACGCGATCGAGCGCCGGAGCGAGCTGCTCGCACTCACGAACACGCTCGAGAACGGCTCGCCCATCACCGAGACGGTCAGGCAGGCGTCGAATGCCGCCGGCATCGTCCGCTACTTCGCCGGCGTAGCGGACTACCTCGAGCGCGACGACACCCGCGTGGCTCCGCTCGACGCGAGCCAGGCGACGACCGTGCGCCGCGACCCGCTCGGGGTGTGCGTGCTCATCGGGCCGTGGAACTTCCCGATCAATCTGCTCGTCATCAAGATGGCGCCGGCGCTCATCGCAGGATGCACGGTCGTCGTGAAGCCGGCCTCGCCGACGCCGCTGTCGATCCGATTCCTCATCGACGCGGCCGCCGAGGCGGGGATCCCCGCGGGTGTCGTCAACCTCGTGACGGGACCGGGCGCCGTCGGCGACCTCCTCGTGCGGCACCCCGATGTCGACAAGGTCGCATTCACCGGCTCGACACCCGTCGGCAGGCACATCGCGGCGGCGTGCGGCGAGCTCCTGCGCCCCGTGACGCTCGAGCTCGGGGGCAAGTCCGCCGCGATCGTCCTCCCCGATACCGACCTCGACCACCTCCAGCGGGTGCTCATCCGCTCCTGCATGCGCAACACCGGCCAGACCTGCTACATCTCGACGCGCCTCATCGTGACGCCGGAGCGCTATGACGAGGTCGTCGATGCGGTCGCCACGACGATCTCCGAGGCGGTCCAGGGCGACCCGCTCGACCCGACGACGGTCTTCGGGCCGATGGCGACGAAGGCGCAGCGCGACATCGTCCACGAGTACATCGGCTCGGGCATCGCGGAAGGTGCGCGCGTCGCCGCGGGTGGGGATGTGCCGGCCATGCTCGATGAGGGCTGGTGGATCACGCCGACGGTTTTCGCGGACGTCACGCCGGGGATGCGGATCGCACGCGAGGAGATCTTCGGGCCCGTGCTCTCGATCATGCCGGCGCGCGACGTCGACGAGGCCCTCGCGATCGCGAACTCGACCCCGTTCGGACTCGGGGGCATCGTCTTCGGCGCCGACGAGGAACGGGCATTCGAGGTCGCGCGCCGGATCGACACGGGCTCGGTCGGCATCAACTTCTTCGGCTCCAACCACGCCGCGCCGTTCGGCGGTCGGCACGACTCAGGGCTCGGCGTCGAGTACGGGATCGAAGGGCTCCACGCCTACCTGACGTACCAGTCGATCCACCACCGGGCGCGCTGAGTCGCGCCGCCGCCTCAGCCCTTTGTGAGGGCAGCTTCGACCGCGACGAGTCCCTCCGCGAGTTCAGCGAAGGTCGTCGAGAGCGGCGAGAGTCCGATGCGCAGACCCTGCGGCGGGCGAAAGTCGGGGATGATCCCCTGCTCCCACAGCACCGCGGTCACGCGGCGGAAGTCCGGGTGGTCGAGCGTCACGTGGCTGCCGCGCACCTCGGGGTCGCGCGGGCTCGAGACTGTGACGCCGTGGGGCGCGAGCACCTCGTCGGCGAACTCGATCGCGAACTCGGTGAGCTGGACCGACTTGGCGCGGATCGCGTCGATGCCGGCTTTGTCGATGAGCTCGACCATGGCGCGCATCGGCACCATCGCGAGGATCGGCGGGGTGCCGCTGATGAACCGGCGGATGCCGCTCGCTGGCTCGTACTTCGGGCCCATCGCGAAGGGGTTCGCCGCGCCCATCCAGCCAGGGATCGGCTGGAGGAGCTCGTCCTGGATCGCGGAGGCGACGTAGGCGAATGCCGGTGCGCCCGGTCCCCCGTTGAGGTACTTGTAGGTGCAGCCCACGGCGAGGTCGACGCCCGCGGCGTCGAGGTCGACACGCACGGCACCGGCGGAGTGGCAGAGGTCCCACAGGACCTTCGCGCCAGCCTCGTGGACGACCTTCGTGATGCCGGGGAGGTCGGCGATGTACGCGGACTTGTAGGCGATGTGGCTGAGCAGGACGAGCGCGGTTCGCTCGCCGACGACCGCACGGACCTCGTCGACCGTGACGCCGAGCGCCGGGTCGGGCTCGATCCACACGACGCGCATGCCGCGCTCCGCCGCGATGCCCTCCACGACGAATCGGTCGGTCGGGAAGTTCTCCGTGTCGGCGACGATCTCGTCCCGACCCTCGGGGGCCGCGTCGACCGCTGCACGCACGAGCTTGTAGAGGAGGACGGTCGTCGAGTCGCCGACGAATGCCTGACCCGGCGCCGCACCGAGCACGACGCGACCGAGCTCATCGCCGAGGACCGTGGGAGCGTCCATCCACTCCTCATCCCATGCGCGGATGAGGCGCTCGCCCCATGCACCGCCCGTGAACCCGGCGAGCCGTTCGGCGACGGCCGCGACGGGCCGTCCGAGCGAGTTCCCGTCGAAGTACGCCGCGACGTCGCCCGTCCGCACGAACCGCGCGGGGAACGATGCGAGCGGGTCCGCCGCGTCGAGCTCTGCCGCTTTCCTCCGGAAGTCGTCCGCCGCGCTCACGCCGTGACCGCGGGCTTGGTGGGGAATGCCTCGGCGACCGCAGTGTTCGCGATCTTGCCGCCGACGGTGGTGACGCCGAGCGCGAGGGCGGGGTCGGCGGCGACAGCTGCCTCCCAGCCCTTGTTGGCGATCGAGACCGCGTACGGGAGCGTGGCATTCGTCAGCGCGGGCGTCGAGGTCGCGGCCGCAGCACCAGGCATGTTCGTGACGCAGTAGAAGATCGACTGCTCGACGCGGTACGTCGGGTCGTCGTGCGTCGTCGGGCGCGAGTCCTCGAAGCAGCCGCCCTGGTCGATCGCGATGTCGACGAGGACGCTGCCCGGCTTCATGCGCTCGACCATGTCGTGGGTCACGAGCTTGGGGGCCTTGGCGCCGGGGACGAGGACCGCGCCAATGACGAGGTCGGACTCGATCACGGAGCGCTCGATCTCGTAGCGGGTCGAGGCGACCGTGCGGACCGCGCCGCGGTACTGCGCGTCGATCTCGCGGAGACGCTTGAGCGACAGGTCGATGACGGTGACGTCGGCCCCGAGGCCGACGGCCTGCTGGACCGCATTCGCACCGGCTGCGCCGCCGCCGATGACGGTGACCTTCGCGGGGCGGACGCCGGGGACCCCCGCGAGGAGGAGTCCGCGGCCGCCGTTGGGGCCGAGGAGGTGGTAGCCGCCGACGAGGACCGACATGCGACCGGCGACCTCGCTCATGGGGGCGAGGAGCGGGAGCGAGCGGTCGGCGAGCTGGACGGTCTCGTACGCGATGCTCGTCGTGCCTGCCGCGAGGAGCGCATCCGTGAGCGCTTCGTTTGCCGCGAGGTGAAGGTAGGTGAAGAGCGTGAGGTCGGAGCGGAGGCGCTGGTACTCGCTCTCGACGGGCTCCTTGACCTTGAGGACGAGCTCTGCGCCCCACGCGTCGTCGACGGTCCCGATCGTCGCGCCTGCCGCCGCGTACTCGGTGTCGGGGATCGCCGCGCCGAGCCCGGCACCGGACTGGACGGTGACGGTGTGGCCCGAGCGGACGAGCTCGGTGACTCCGGCTGGCGTGATCGCCACCCGGTATTCGTGGTTCTTGACCTCTGCTGGGACGCCGACGTGCACGGGAGCCTCGTTCTGATTCAGTGGAAAGTGCGGGGGTTGGGTCAATTGTGGGGGAACTGAACGCCCACGCGATACGCTGTCGAAGATTGTTCGATGAAACGTCGGTCTGGAGAATCTTTGATGCGCAGCCCTCACGAGCCGACCCGCTCGCCGAACGCGGGACCGGCGACCGTCGACGAGCTCGATGAGCGCATCCTGTGGGAGCTCAGCCGCGAGGCTCGCATGTCCAATGTCATGCTCGCCGAGCGCCTCGGGGTCGCGCCGTCGACGACGCTGACGCGCGTGCGAGCACTCCGCGAGTCCGGCGTCCTGCGCGGGACCCACGCGGAGGTCGACTACCGCGCGGTGGGCCTGCCGCTGCAGGCGATCGTCGCCGTGCGGCTGCGGGCGCAGGCTCGTCCTTCCGTGCGGAGCTACGCGGAGAAGATCGTCGCGCTGCCGAACGTGCTCAACGTCTTCTTCCTCGGCGGCCAGACCGACTTCCTCATCCACGTGGTGACGGCGTCGCCGGAGCAGCTGCGCGAGTTCGTCGCCTCGGAGCTCAGCATGGACCCCGCGGTGGCCTCGACCGAGACGCAGATCGTCTTCGACTGGCACCGTGGGCTCGAGCACCGCGCTGAGGATGGCAGCTTCGAGCAGCTCCGCGAGATCCCGACCGAGTGAATGCCTCGCGCACCTCGCGTGCGCTGGTCGCGGTGAGGAGGGGTCGCCCCGCGTCAGAGCGCGCGGACGATCTCCTCGACACGCTCGATGGTCGCGTGCCAGACGTCGGCGGCGGGGTCCACGACCGAGAAGTGGTTGCCTGGGCCCTCGATGAGCTCAGGACGGTCGAGGTCGTCGCGGGAGGCGAGCCGTCGATTCATCTCGCGGAGGTCGGTCGAGTCGTCGTGGCATTCGACGAGGAGCCACTCCCCGTGGCGTGATGTCCAGGCGGTCGGATCGGCAGCCGCGTAGCGCTCGGGCTGCTGTGCCGGCGTGCCGCCGAGGGCCAGCTGGATCGCATGCTCCCCCATGCCGCGCTGGCACGCGGCGGCGAGGTCGACGACGCCCGTCAGGGAGACGGCGAGATCGACCGTGCCAGGCTCGAGCGTCTCGATCGCCTGGAGCACGAGCTGTCCACCGGCGGAGTGGCCGAAGAGGACGATCGGCAGGTCGGTGCGCTCGCGACTCGCGACCGCGACACCCTCGAGGATGTCAGCGACCGTCGTGTCCCAGCCGTGGCGGTCCGGTCTGCGGTACTCGAGATTCGCGGCGAGCCAGCCGCGCTCTGCGAGATCGACCGCGAGCGCCGTCATGAGATCGGCGCGCCAGCGCGAGCGGTAGAAGCCGCCGTGGACGAGCACGGCGACGCCGCGCGCCTCACCGACGGGTTCGCGCCACGAGATCCACTGCTCCGGGTCGTCGCCGTAGTGGACAATCCGTCCGGGGTGCTCATGCTCGATGAGCGCGGCGCGGACAGGGAACGCCAGGGTGTCGAGCCCCGTCGGCACGAGCGCGTCGACGTCGATGACGAGATCCGCGTCGCCCTCCATGAGCGCCCATCCGGTCCCGACAAGCGCCGCCTCGACGGTCTCGTTGAGGAGAGCCGGGTCGTAGCCCGCCCCTCCTGTGATCCGGACGGCCCGCGTCATGCCCGGTCTCGCCGGAGCAGCGGGAGCACCTCGGCGCCGATGAGCTCGACGCCCGTCTCCTCGACCTCGAGTCCGTGCGGAGTGCCGAACTCGATCCGGTCGACACCCGCGCCGATGAGCGCCTGCGCCTGTGCCGCGATCTGCTCTGGCGTGCCCGCGAAGGCGAAGCGATCGAGGAGATCATCGGGTACGAGCGCTCCTGCGCCGGCGTGGTCGTCGACGGCGAGGAGGGCGCGGATGCGGTCGAGCAGGTCAGCCGGGACGTCGACCGTGGGGTCGAGCTCCGCGACCGCGTCGAGGTACATCGCGACCTCGCGTCGGGCCGCCGTGCGTGCTGCGTCGCCGTCGCGATCGATGACGGTCACGGCGCCGAAGACGAGCTTCACGTCCTCTGGCTGGCGTCCGACCTTGCTCGTACCGGCGGCGAGGCGCTCTCGGATGACGGGGACGAGGTCGGGATTCGCCGTGCCGCCCACCTTGAGCTCGTCGGCGATGCGGCCGGCGAGGGCGATGCCGAGCGGACCCCAGCTCCCGATGAGGAGCGGCGCCTCGGTGCGGTCGAGCTCATAGCGCAGGCGCACACCGGGCTCGAGCGGGAAGATGTCGCCCTCGTAGCCCTTCCCCTCGCCGGAGAGGAGAGCCTGGATGTGGCCGGCCGCCTGCGCGATGCGCGCCACCGCGCGAGGCTGCTCGACGCCGATCGCGCCGAGCCACGTGCCCTTGGCGAGACCGAGGTAGGCGCGGCCACCGCTCATCTGGTCGATGAGCGCCCACTGGCCCGCGATCTCGTAGGGGTGGAGCGTGAAGGGGTTCCAGCACGCGGCGCCGAGGCGCACGCGATCAGTCGCCTGCGCGATCTCGAGGAGCGCGCCGACGGGTGGCTGGAAGAGCAGGTCGCTGAAGACGCTGATGACGTCGATCTCGTAGCGCTCCGCGACGCGCGCGATGGAGGCATAGCGCCCGGGACGCTTGTCCGACTGGAGGCCGAGGCCGATCTCGACGCGGCTCATGTGAGGTCCGACGAGCGCATGGATCGGAGTTCACCTCGCTCGATGCGCATGATGAGTCGCTCCTCGGGGTCGGGGCAGGTGACATAGGCGTCCTGCTCCATCCAGTCGCCTGCGGGGAGCTGGCGCTGCTTCGCGGGGATCATGGGAAGGACGGCCTGGATCGCGTACATGCAGAAGTGCTTCTCGGTGCTGAGCTGTGCCGAGTTCCGGACCTCGAAGCAGTCGCCGACCTCCATGCCGCAGACCGAGCGGCCCTCGATGCGGTCGACGACGACGCGGATGTCGTACAGCTCCATGTCGTCTTCGCCCTGCACCTCGGTGCCCGGCTGACCTTCGGCGGTGGGCTCGATCGGCTCTCCCGATGTGATGCCGCTCATGCTGCTCCTCCAGTTGGGGTCCCGACGTTGACGATGATCTTGCCCGTGGTCCGTCCAGCGGCGAGCTCGTCGAGCGCACGGGGGACCTCGGCGAGCTCGACGACCGAGGAGATGACGGGCGAGATGCGCCCGGCCTCGAGGTCGGCGAAAAGCTCGGCATACGTCGCGGCGACCGGACCCGGCGCGACGAAGGGGTACATCGAGCCCCATGAGAGGCCGATGAAGTCGATGTTCTTGAGGCAGAAGCGCGTCACATCGATGACGGTCGCGCCCGCGGTCTGGCCGACCGCGACGAAGCGACCACCGAAAGCGAGGGCATCGATCGCGATGTCGGCGATCTCGGCACCGACCGAGTCGACGACGACATCGACGGAGTCGACTGCGGCGGCGAGCTGCTCGCGGACGCCGCCCGCGAGCCGGTCGATCACGATGTCGGCCCCCTGAGCGCGCGAGAGGGCGGCCTTCTCCGCGCCGCCGACGATCGTCACGACGCGTGCGCCACGACCCTTGGCGAGCTGCGTGGCGGCCGTGCCGACGCCGCCGGCGCCTGCCGAGATGAGGACCGTCTCGCCCTCGGCGAGGCGTCCGCGCTCGAAGGCCCACCATGCCGTCTGGTACGTCACGGGGAGCGCGGCCGCGTCGAAGATGTCGATCCCCGCCGGTCGCTCGACGATGAGGGATGCATCGACGACGGCCTCCTGGCCGAGTGCGCCCGCGGGCATCATGGGGCATGCGATGACGGACTTGCCGAGCCACTGCTCAGCACCCTCGCCTGCCTCGATGACCACGCCGGTCGCCTCGACGCCCGCGACCGCGGGGAATGGCGGGCGGACGGGGTAGCCGCCGCGGATGAATGTCGCGTCGAGGTAGTTAAGTCCGACAGCCTCGACGCCCAGCCTGACCTGACCGGCCTGCAGCGCGGGACGCTCGATCTCGCGCACCGCGAGCACCTCGCCCGGCTCGCCGAATCGCTCGAAGGCGACGGCCGTGTACGTCCCGCTCATGCGGCGACCTCCTCGGTGACGCTCGCGCAGAGCTCGGAGTGGTGGTGCACGATGCGCCAGCTGCCGTCGTCGAAGCGCCGCATGACCTCGGTCACGCGGGACAGCTCGACATCGCCCTCGTGCGGGACTGCGGTGAGGAGGTATGCGACGAGCGCGGTGTCTCCCCAGATCTCGGCGCGCTGGACGTCGACGGAGAGCTCGAGGAGGTTCGGTCGCTCCGCCGAGGTGCGGCGGTCGCGGTACTCGTCGAGCATCTGCCGCGTGTACATGGTCGGGAAGTGGCTCTCCCACGTCGTGGTGTCGGCGGCGAGGTGCGAGTCGAAGCGCTCACGGTCGGCCGCGAGGAATGCGTCGTACATGTCGCGGATGCCCGCGACGACGGTCTCGATCTCGCTCATGCTGCGAGCCGATCGTCGCGGACGACTCGGCCCGACTTCATGACCCAGCGGATGCCGCGGAGGTTCGAGGTCGATTCGAGCGGGCTGCCGTCGGTGAGGATGAAGTCGGCCTGCTTGCCGACCTCGATCGTGCCGACGCGGTCGGCGATGCCGAGCCATTCGGCGGTCGAGGAGGTGGCGGCGCGGAGGGCCGCGACGGGGCCGAGGGCATTCTCACTCATGTGCTCGAGCTCGCGGACGATCGCCGTCGTGCCCTCGAAGTACCAGAACGGCGGCATGTCGCTGCCCGTGAGGATCGTGACGCCGGCGTCGACCGCCATCTTGAAGGACTCGATGTGGCGGGGGCCCGCGGCGAGGGACCGCTCCTGCATCCACTTCGGGACCCCCAGCTCGTCGAAGAACGCACCGCAGCGCGTGACGATGAGGGTCGGGACGAGCGCGGTGCCGCGCTCGGCCATGAGCTTCGCGACCTCGGGGGTCAGCTCGTAGCCGTGCTCGACGCAGTCGAGGCCGAGCTCGACGGCGCGGCCGATGATCGGCGCTGGACCGGCGTGCGCCGTGACCTTGCGGCCCCATGCGTGCGCCGTCGAGATGACGGCTTCCATCTCCTCGTCCGTGAGCTGCGGGGTCGCGATGCCCTCGTGCTGGCCCGCGATGCCACCGGAGATCATGACCTTGATGAGGTCGGCTCCGGCCTTGATCTGGGTGCGGACGCCCTTGGCGAATCCGACGGGGCCGTCGCACTCGAGGGTGTCGTTGTTCTCGTGGCCATGTCCGCCCGTGCACACGAGCGCCTGACCCGCTGAGTAGATGTCGGGGCCCATCGTCTCGCCGCGCTGGATCGAGCGACGGAGTGCGAAGTCGGCGTGGCCGCGCTCGGCGACGCAGCGCACCGTCGTGACGCCCGCGAGGAGCGCACGACGCGCACCGTCAGCCATGTAGAGCGAGAGGCCGGCGTCGTCGAGGCCCGCCATGTACTTCCCGTAGTCGCCCGGCAGCGTCAGCGAGAAGTGCGTGTGCATGTTCATGAGACCGGGCGAGAGGTATGCGCCGTCGAGCGAGATCTCGTGGGCCTCCGGAGCCGCGGCACGCAGCTCGTCGCGGGAGCCGATCGCCGTGATCGTCTCTCCGCGCACGAGGACCGCGCCGGGCGCCGAGGTGCCGGCGAGGACATCGACGATGTTCACGTCGGTCAGGAGGGTCGCCTCGTGTCGCGGCGCATCCGTCGCGATGATCGAGAGCTTGGCCGGGTCAGACATCGTTCACTCCATAGATCTCTCGGGCCGCCTCGCTGGAGACGTAACCCTGCAGGACATCGCGGCGTACCGCATTCGGGTCTCGCAGCCGCGGGTCGCCATGACCCCCGCCGCTGCCGGTCTCGAGCACGATGAGGTCGCCCGCCTTGACGGGGACTCGACGCGTGCTGAGCTTGCGCTCCCGGTCGGTCCCGGGAAACGCGGTCACCTGCGTCGGCCTGCCCTCGTGCCCTCCATCGAGGGCCCACGGCGCCGACTTGGTGCGCTTGACGACGGAGAGGAACTCCCCGTCGGTCGTGAATCGGATCTCGCGTCGCACACCGCTGCCGCCACGCAGGCGACCGGCGCCGCCGGAGTCCGTCGCGAGCTCGAATCGCTCGAAGCGCATGCCGCTGCGCGACTCGAGGACCTCGATCGGGGTCGTGCGCGCGACCGTCTGGCAGAGGTGGTTGAGCGGACCTTCGCCATCATGCGTCGGGGTGGCGCCCCAGCCGATGACGTCGTTGTTGCTGATCGCGTAGAACGCGCCAGTGTCGGGGTGGCGGCCGATCATCATGAATCCGGGCACGTCACCGCCCGAGCACGCCGCCATCCGCTCCGGCATGCCCTGCGCGACGGCCTTGTAGATGAGCTCGACCGCGAGGTTGCCGGTCCACTGGGTGAATGTCGCGGCCGGGTACTCCGCGTGGAAGAGCGACCCAGCGGGTGCCTCCACCGTGAGCGGTCGGAAGTGTCCGGCCGTGCTCGGCTCGAACGGCGTCGTGAGCGCCTTGAATGCCACGCGCGCGCAGGCGATCGTCGCACCGATCGGGAGGTTGACGGGCCCCTTGACCGCCGGCGAGGAGCCGGTGAAGTCGACGCTGAAGCCCGCGTCGTCGATCGTGACGGTCACCTGCAGGCGGATGGGCTCCTCGGTGATGCCGTCGTCGTCCATCCAGTCGACCGCGGTCCACGACCCCTTCGGGAGCGCCGCGAGCGCCTCGCGCGACGCCTGCTCCCCCGCCTCGAACGCGCGCTCGATGCACGCGCGCACGGTCTCGAGGCCATACTTCTCGACGACATCGATCATGCGGCGCTCACCCGTGCGGAGGCATGAGACCTGCGCGTGCATGTCGCCGATCACGAGATCGGGCATGCGCGAGTTGAACCGGATCAGCTCGTGGATCGCGTGGACGGGCTCGCCTCGGTCCCACAGCTTCGTGCCGGGGAAGAGCAGACCCTCCTGGTGCACATCCGTGGAGTCGAGGACATAGCCCGCATCCTTCGCACCGAGATCCATCCAGTGCGCGCGGACGCACACGAAGCCGAGGAGCGTCCCGTCCGCCTCGGGATCTGCCGCGTCGGGCATGAACACCGGGGAGAACATGGTCGCGTCGTAGGCATGCGCCGCGTTCCAGTACGGGTAGTTCAGCATGACGACATCCCCGCGGTGGAGGTTGTCGATGCCGACGTAGTCGATGCCGCGAGCGAGCGAGTTGTCGTTGGCGCCGAGGAACCGGGTGAGACCCGGGGCCTCGGCGACCAATCGAGCCTGCTCGTCGTACACGGAGATCCCGAAGTCGAGGACTTCGTAGATCACCGGGTTGAACGCGGTGCGGATGAGCGTCGTGCGCATCTCCTCGGCTGCCGCCAGGAGATAGGAGCGCACGACCTCGACCGTCGCGCCATCCACGTTGGGGAGCATCGTCAGACGTCGACTCCGTAGACGGCCTTGGCGGCCTCCGCGGTCACGTAGCCCTCGGCGACATCGCGGCGCACGGCCTCGGGGTCGCGCTCCGCGGGGTTCCCGTAGCCACCGCCACCCGCGCTCAGCACGCGGATGAGGTCGCCGGGCTGGACGGCGACGCGCTTGGTGCTGACGCGCTGCTCGCGGTCCGTGCCGGGGAAGACCAGGACGCAGTTCGGGTCGGGCTGCTGCCCGCCCTCGAGCGCCCACGGCGCCGACTTCGTCTTCTTGATGACGGAGAGGAACTCACCGGGCGAGACGAAGCGGATGTCGCGCTGGATGCCGCAGCCGCCGCGGAACTTGCCCGCTCCACCGGAATCGGCGCGGATCTCGAAGCGCTCGAAGCGCATGCCGCTGCGGGACTCGAGCACCTCGATGCCCGTGCCGCGGACCGTCGACTCCGAGAGGTGGATCGTCGCGTCGGCGCCGTCGTGGGTGGGTGCGCCACCCCAGCCGACGACGTCGTTGTTGCTGATCGCGAAGAACTCGCCGGTGTCGGGGTGGTTGCCGACCATCATGAATCCGGGGACGTCACCGCCCGAGGATGCGGCGAGGCGGTCCGGCATGCCCTTGGCGAGCGCCTTGTAGACGAGCTCGAGCGCGACGATGCTCGTCCACAGCGTGAACGTCGGGGCCGGGTACACGGCGTGGAAGAGCGTGCCGGGCTCTGCGATGACCTTGAGCGGCGCCGAGGTGCCGGCGTTGCTCGGCTCCGTGGGCGACGTGAGGTTCTTGAGCACGACCTTGCACATCGCGAGGGTCGCGCCGTACGGGACATTGACGGGACCCTTGGCTGCGGGTGCGGAGCCATCGAAGTCGATCGTCATCTCGCCGTCGGCGATCGTGACGGTCGCGCGCATGAGGAGCTTCTCGTCCGAGATGCCATCGTCGTCGAGCCAGTCCTCAGCGGTCCACGTGCCCTGCGGGAGCGCGCGCAGCGCCTCGCGGGTGGCCTCCTCAGCCTGCTCGCGCACGATCGCGATCGCGGCGGCGACCGTCTCGGCCCCGTACTTCTCCCAGATCTCGATCATGCGGCGCTCACCCGTGCGGAGGCACGAGACCTGCGCGTGCATGTCGCCGATCACGAGATCGGGCATGCGCGAGTTGAACCGGATCAGCTCGTGGATCGCGTGGACGGGCTCGCCTCGGTCCCACAGCTTCGTGCCGGGGAAGAGCAGACCCTCCTGGTGCACATCCGTGGAGTCGAGGACATAGCCCGCATCCTTCGCACCGAGATCCATCCAGTGCGCGCGGACGCACACGAAGCCGAGGAGCGTCCCGTCCGCCTCGGGATCTGCCGCGTCGGGCATGAACACCGGGGAGAACATGGTCGCGTCGTAGGCATGCGCCGCGTTCCAGTACGGGTAGTTCAGCATGAC